>Ga0209909_100024_pt1 | contig 390206 bp, 359 predicted proteins | sample FECB22metaG_FD_188302 | JGI IMG/M metagenome (GOLD analysis project Ga0209909, IMG submission 188302) | Cyanobacterial communities from the Joint Genome Institute, California, USA - FECB-22 (SPAdes) (version 3) | ecosystem: Environmental > Aquatic > Thermal springs > Hot (42-90C) > Microbial...
CGGCCGGCAACACCACCGCTGGAAGACCCACGCGGGCTACCAGTCACGCCAGTGCGGCGAAGGCCGCTACGTCTGGCTCACCCCACACGGCCTCGGGTTCCTCGTCGACCACACCGGCACCCACCGCCTCCACCCCGAACACGCCCGGATGATCCTCGACGCACCACCCGGCGTCGACGTCTACGTCACCTGATGACCTGGTCAGTCTCCGAACAACCGGGGAAGCCCGCAAGGGTAGATACGAGGTGTCGACGGGTGAGGGCAGCGAGCGTATTTTCGATGGATCGGGTCGGCGTTCTCAGGCAATGCCTGCCGTCGAGCGCAGTGGATGGGACTCCCAGGAGGGAGGGCGGCGAGCGATGCGTTCAGACCTGCGCCAGGTCGCGACCGCTCAGATCCTGGTCCTGGTCACCGTCCTGCTGGCCGGCTGCAGCTCGTCCGCACCGAAACCGCCCGCAGGACCGACCACTGCGGACCTGGGGGCCGTGGTCGATGGTTTCGTGGACGACAGCCTGTCTCCTGGCATGCGCAACCGACGGGCGATCCTGGTCTCGGTCGACGGCACGACGGTGGTCGAGCGCTACTACGACAGCAGCACCAGCGAGTCCGCAGAGGTCGCGTCGGTCACCAAGAGCGTCCTGTCCACACTGATCGGCATCGCGGTGTCCGAGGGTCTCCTCGAGCTCGACCAGGAGCTGGACGAGCTCCTTCCCTCCTACGCCGACGAGATGACGCGCGAGGTGGGCGCGATCACCGTCCGACAGCTGCTCACCATGACGGCGGGGCTCCCACCTGATGGCAGCGCGGGCCCGCGAGCCTCCGGAAGCGACTGGGTCGCCGGCATCCTGCAGCGGGGGACGGCCCAGCCCCCCGGCCAGGGCTTCGCCTACTCCAGCGTGGGCAGCCACGTGCTGGCCGCCATCCTGGTCGAGGCCTCGGGCAGGCCGCTCCTGGCCTACGCGAGGGAGAAGCTGTTCGACCCGCTCGGGATCGACACCACGCCAGCATTCCAGCCCGTGCTGGCCGAGGCGCCTGGTCGCGTCGGGGAGCGCCGGTTCCGGGTCTACGAAGAGGCAGGGTTCGCCTGGCCGCGCGACCCGCAGGGCATCAACGTCGGCTGGGGCACCCTGAAGCTGACCGCTGCGGACATGGTCAAGCTGGGCAACCTGTACCTCCTCGGCGGAGCGTGGGAGGGCCGACAGGTGGTTCCCAGCGGGTGGATCGAGGAGGCGACCACTGCCGCCGTCCGCACGGGAGTCGGTGGCTTCGGGGGACCCGGCTACGGCTACCAGTGGTGGGTCACCTCGGCCGGCGGTCACCCGGCGTTCGCGGCGATCGGGTACGGCGGGCAGATCATCGAGGTCGTCCCTGACCTGCGTCTGGTCGTGGTCGCATCCACGTGGATCGACGACACCACCGGCTTCGATGCTCGCGTCTGGCAGACCATGGTCGACCTGGCCATCGTTCCGGCACTCGACCCGGACGTGGCCTGAGGCCGACCCCTACGTGCATGCCTGGAGCCTGTGGCAGCCTGACCGCGTGGCCGACGGGAAGGTGAGCTGGCAGGACTACAACGACGCCCAGATGGACCGGCAGCCGCGTCCGCTCACCATGAGACTCCTCGACCTGGCGGCCCCGGGGGACGGACGACGAGCGATCGACCTGGGCTGCGGGAGTGGTGTGGAGACACGTGCCCTGGTGGCGGCCGGCTGGCACGTGACGGCGGTCGATGCGGACCCCTCGATGCCGCCTCGCCTGGCCGACCTCGTGGCCGCTGGTCAGGTGGACACCGTCGTGTCCGACCTGCGCGAGGTGGCGCTCGCGCCGACCGACCTGGTCCACGGCAGCCTGAGCCTGCCCTTCGTGCCGCGGGCGGACTTCGCCGCGCTCTGGGAGCGCATCGTCGCCAGTGTGCGGCCGGGAGGTTGGATCGCCGTCGACCTGTTCGGGTGGCGTGACGACTGGAGCAGCGCACCGGAGCTGAGCTTCCACGACCGTTCGGACGTCGACGACCTGCTGACGGGCTTCGAGGTCGTGGAGGTCCTCGAGGAGGAGCGGGACGCTCCGTCGTTCAACGGCGCCGTGAAGCACTGGCACGTCCTCCACGTCATCGCCCGCCGTCCCGGGTGACTCACCCTTGCCTCGCGGGGGCGGATCGGGCGAGAGTGAGCTGACACGTCTTGGACCGTCGGAACACGGAGCAGGAGCGGCCACGGTGAGCAGAGAATCTGGCGGCGCTGTCAACCAGGCCGGCCCTCCGGTCGCGGTCCGGCCGGAGGGGATCCGCAACGTCCTGGTCGTGGGTGCGGCGGGCGCGGGCAAGACGACCCTCGTCGAGCGGCTGCTGGTCGAGGCCGGGGTGCTGAACAGGGCCGGCAGCATCGAGGACGGCACCACGGTGTGCGACTTCGAGGAGGTCGAGCACCGGCAGCACCGCTCGGTGGCCCTCGCCCTGGCGCCGCTGGTGCACGACGGCGTGAAGGTCAACCTGCTCGACGCCCCCGGCTACGTCGACTTCGTGGGCGAGGTGCGAGCCGGCCTCCGGGCGGCCGACTGTGCCCTGTTCGTCGTCGCTGCCAACGAGGGGGTCGACGAGCCGACGCGAGCGCTCTGGCGCGAGTGCGCCGACGTGGGCATGCCCCGGGTCGTGGCCGTCACCAAGCTCGACCACGCCCGCGCCGACGTCGACGGGGTCGTCGCCCAGGCGCGGAGCGCCTTCGGCGACAAGGTGCTGCCGGTCTACCTCCACGACGGCGGGCGTCTCGTCGGCTTGATCTCCGACGACCACGGGCATGACGCGGAGCGGGCTGCCCTCCTCGAGGGGATCATCGAGGAGTCCGAGGACGAGACGCTGATGGAGCGCTACGTGGCGGGCGAGCCCGTCGACACCGAGCTCCTCCTCCGAGACCTCGAGCTCGCCGTCGCCCGGGGATCCCTCCACCCGGTGGTGCCGGTCGACGCGACCACCGGGGTGGGTGCCGCCGAGCTGCTCGACCTCATCGTGGCCGGCTTCCCCTCGCCGCTCGAGCACCCCATGCCGACCGTCTGGACCCCGACCGGCGGCCGTGGCCCGGAGATCGCGTGCGACCCGTCCGGACCGTTGGTCGCGGAGGTGGTCAAGACGACGACCGACCCCTACCTGGGGCGGGTCAGCCTGGTCCGCGTCTTCTCGGGCACCGTCCTGCCGGACGCGGCCGTGCACGTGTCCGGGCACCGCTCGGCCTGGGACAGCGGGGGCGACCCGACGTCGAGCCACCCGGACCACGACGAGGACGAGCGGATCGGGTCCCTGTCGGTGCCGCTGGGCAAGGCCCAGCGCCCGGCCCCGGCCGTGGTCGCGGGCGACCTGTGCGCGATCGGGCGGCTCAGCCGGGCCGAGACCAGCGACACCCTTGCCTCCGTCGACCTGCCGCTGGTGCTGGAGCCGTGGCAGATGCCCGACCCGCAGCTGCCGGTGGCGATCCAGGTCCGGACGAAGAGTGACGAGGACAAGCTCGGCTCGGGCCTCCAGCGGCTCGCCGCCGAGGACCCCACCCTGCGCGTCGAGCACAACGAGGAGACTCACCAGGTCGTGCTGTGGACGATGGGGGAGGCCCATGCCGACGTGCTGCTCGACCGGCTCGCCAGCAGGTACGGCGTAGCCGTCGACGAGGTCGAGCTGCGGGTGCCCCTGCGCGAGACGTTCGTCCGCCCCGCCACCGGCCACGGCCGGCACGTCAAGCAGAGCGGCGGACACGGGCAGTACGCCGTGTGCAGCATCGAGGTCGAGCCCCTGCCGCAGGGTGCCGGGTTCGAGTTCGTCGACCGGGTCGTCGGGGGTGCGGTGCCCCGCCAGTTCATCCCCTCGGTCGAGAAGGGCGTCCGGTCGCAGATGAGCCACGGGCTCGAGACCGGCTACCCGACGGTCGACCTCAGGGTCACGCTGACCGACGGCAAGGCCCACAGCGTCGACTCCTCCGACATGGCGTTCCAGACAGCCGGCGGGCTGGCCCTGCGCGATGCAGCGACACGAGCAGGGACGTGCCTCCTCGAGCCGCTCGACGAGGTCGAGGTGCTCGTCGCCGACGGCCTGATCGGGACGGTCATGGGCGACCTGTCCGCGCGGCGGGGCAAGGTCCTGGGCAGCGACCCGGCCGACGAGCCGGGCATGGTCGTGGTCCGGGCGCACGTGCCCCAGCTCGAGCTGCGCCGCTACGCCGCGGACCTGCGCTCGCTCTCCCACGGCTCGGCGTCGTTCACCCGCACCTTCGCCCGCTACGAGCGGGTCCCGGAGCAGGTCTCGTCGAAGCTGGGGGCCGACGCCCGCTCACTGTGATGCCGCTCCGCCGGGCTTCACCACTAGGACCGCGGCTGCATGGGGTTCGCGGCCCGCTCCTCCTCGCTGCGGAGGATGCAGAACTCGTTGCCCCACGGGTCCTGCAGGACCACCCAGCCGATGCCCGGACCGTAGTGGTCGCGCCGGTCGGCCACCTCCGTCGCGCCGAGGGCGACGACGCGCCGCACCTCCTCGTCGCGACTGCCCGCGTGCGGCTGGATGTCGAAGTGGATGCGGTTCTTGCCGTGCTTCTCGTCCGGCACCTCCACGAACAGCAGCCTCTGGCCGCTCTCGGGCGAGGCGATCAGGCACTCCTCGTCACCCGGCCCGTAGGGCTCGTCCGCGACCTCGACGTAGCCGAGGACCTGCTTCCACCACTCGGCGTGCTCGAAGGCGTTCGCACAGTCGATCGTCGTGTGCGCGATGAAGGACGTCATGCTGCCCATCGTGCACCCGCCGCGCGGGCTCAGAGCAGGTCGAGACCCGTCGCGTGCCGGCGTACGACGTCGGTGTCGGCGGCCAGGACGAACGGGACCTCCGACCCCCAGGCGTCCGAGACCTCCTCCACGCGTCCGTCGCCCGGGTCCAGCCGGACCTCGCGGATGTAGACCGCGAGGATCCGGTCCGGGTAGTCGCGCACGATGTCGGCGTAGATCTGCGGGTCGTGCTCCCCGGAGTCGCCCAGGAGGACGAACGGCAGGTCCGGGTGGAGGTCGAGCACCTCCCGGATGCGGTCGTGCTTCTGCTCGCGGCCGGCCCAGGTGCCGAGCAGGTCCCGCAGCAGCACCGGGCCGAGCGGGAACCCGCGGTGGCGCAGGAACTCGACCAGGAACGAGTGCAGGTTCCACGGGCTCGACGAGACGTAGAAGACCGGGTTCACTCCCGCGGCGAGGTCGCGGTAGAGCTCCGCCGCCCCGGGGAACGGCGTCCGGGTCAGCGCGGAGCCCGCGAGGGTCTGCAGCACCATCCGGCCCGCCCGTTGCACGCCGGTCTGGAGGATGGTGTCGTCGACGTCGGAGAGGATCCCGAACCTCGCACCGGCCCCCGGGACCCGTACGTCGACGGGTGCGGACCGCGGCCCGGTCGTGCCGCGGTAGTCGCCGCGCAGCTCGACCGACCCCCGTGTCCACGGGCTCTCCAGGGCCTCGGGCGTCGTCGGGACCCGGACGTGGAAGTAGCCCTCGGAGTCGGTGACGGTCTCGGCGCTGACGCCGGCGACGGTCACCGTGAGCGGGACGCCGGGCAGGTCGTTGGTCAGGAAGTGGCCCACCGTGCGGCGTACGGCGGCACCGACGCCCTCGCCGTCGACGGCCTCCGACCCCAATGGGTTGTCCAGCACCCGCCCCCGCACGAAGGCGCCCGCCGGCCCGGCGTGGCCGATGTAGGGCTCGATCCGGAAGAGGGCGGGCGCGCGGTCACCGCGGAGGCGGACCCGGTCCCACGTGCGCTCGATGGCGACGGCGAGGCGGCGGACGTCCATGCAACCACCGTAGGGCTACCCCCTGACGCCGTTCACCCGCGCCACCGCGGCAAGCCCCTGACACGGGTCCGGGCCGGACCACCCCGGTCATCGATCGAACCTTCCACGTCGGCTGTCCCCAGAATTTCTCAAGTGCCTGCCGAGTCGGCGAGACGCGCGTACCTTCGAGGCCATGAACGAGCTGCCAGCACCTCGAACGTCCATCGACGTCCTGGCTGACCTCGCTCAAGTCCTTCGGGAGCGTTCTGCAGTCGCACAGGGGACGACTGCACCGACGCGCTGATCCCGGCAGGACGCTCTGCGGCTCGAGAAAGGTGGTCGCGGGGCGTCTGGTCCCCAGCAGGAGGCGCAGTCTCGTTCGTCGAGTGCGGGTGGTGCGCGGACGATGACGTCCCCGGGGCGGACGTCGTACGGTCGGGGCAGCGCCGCCATGGCCATCGAGCTCGGGAGGACCCGTGAAGCTGCTTCTCACGTCCGGGGGCGTCACCAACGACAGCATCCGTGACGCGCTGGTCGAGATGCTCGGCAAGCCCATCGCCGACTCCAGCGCCCTGTGCATCCCGACCGCGATGTACGGACACCCGAACGTCGGTCCCGGGGAGCGGGCGTGGCAGTTCACCAGCGGGCGGGAGCCCAGGAACCCCATGGTCGACCTGGGGTGGAGGTCGATGGGCGTGCTGGAGCTCACCGCCCTGCCCAGCCTCGACGAGGAGCGCTGGGTCCCTCTGGTGCAGGAGACCGACGTGCTCCTCGCGGCGGGCGGCGACGTCCTCTACCTGTGTCACTGGATGCGGGAGTCCGGGCTGGCCGACCTGATCCCGTCGCTGGACGACACGGTGTGGGTGGGCCTGAGCGCGGGCAGCATGGTGATGACGCCCGAGGTCGGGCAGGACTTCATCCAGTGGCGGCCACCGAGCGGCGACGAGTCCACGCTGGGGCTCGTCGACTTCTCGATCTGCCCGCACCTCGCCCCGGACGGCCTGCCGGGCAACACGATGGCCGAGGCGGAGCAGTGGGCCGCCGGCATCTCCGGCCCGGCCTACGCCGTGGACGACCACACCGCGATCGCCGTGGTCGACGGGACCGTCGAGGTCGTCTCGGAGGGCCAGTGGCGGCGGTTGTGAGGACTCGCTACACGACGGCGGGCTCGTCCGACTCGACCGGCACCGACGCGAGCGGGAAGCTCGACCTCGCCGCTCGTCGAGCGACGGCCCCCTGATCGACTCGGGTCCAACGGCTCTGGTCCGGTACAGCCGGGGCAGGCACGGTGGCTACAACGACCTCAGTCATCACCTGGGCGGGAGTGGCCATGAGCGGTTTCCTCGACCGAGCAGACGGGGGGCGACGGCTCGCCGCCCGGCTGCAGCACCTGCGCGGCCGCGACGTGGTCGTGCTCGGGATCCCGCGCGGCGGGGTGCCTGTGGCGTTCGAGGTGGCGCGGTCGCTCGGCGCGCCGCTCGACGTGGTCGTCGTACGCAAGCTCGGCGTCCCCTGGCACCCCGAGCTCGCGATGGGCGCCATCGGCGAAGGGGGATACCGGGTGCTCGACCGCGCCCTGGTGGCGCGAGCGGGCGTCGATGCGACCGAGCTGGCCGCCGTGGAGCGTCGGGAGCGGCAGGTCCTGGACGAACGGGTGGCGCGACTACGGCGGGGTCGTGGGCCGGTCGACCTCTCCGGCCGGGTCGCGGTCGTCGTCGACGACGGCATCGCCACCGGCGCGACGGCCCGGGTCGCGTGCGAGGTCGCACGCCACCTCGGCGCGGAGCGGGTGGTGCTGGCGGTCCCCGTGGCGCCGGCCGACTCCCTGCGCGCCGTGACCGAGGCGGACGACGTCGTCTGCGTGGAGACGCCGGACCCGTTCCTGGCGGTGGGCAACCACTACCGCGACTTCGGCGCCACCAGCGACGAGGAGGTCGTGGCACTCCTCGACCGCGCCGAGCGGGCACCGAGCAGCCACGACACCGCGGTGCCGCCCGTTGATGCCGACGTCGCGATCCGGCTCGGGACGGTGGTGCTCGAGGGGCATCTGCACGTGCCCGCGCAGCCGCGCGGCATGGTCGTGTTCGCGCACGGCAGTGGCAGCAGCCGGCACAGCCCTCGCAACCAGTACGTCGCCTCGGTGCTGCAGCAGGCGGGACTCGGCACCCTGTTGCTGGACCTGCTCACCTCGGAGGAGGAGCGCGACCGGCGCAACGTCTTCGACATCGGCCTCCTCGCCGAGCGGGTGGCGGGTGCCGCTTCCTGGCTGCAGGACCGGCCCGAGACCGCCGACCTCCCGATCGGCCTGTTCGGCGCCAGCACCGGCGCCGCCGCGGCCTTGTGGGCCGCCACCGAGTCGCCCCGACCGATCGGCGCCGTGGTGTCGCGGGGCGGGCGCCCGGACCTCGCCGGCGCACGGCTGCCCCTGGTCGCAGCGCCCACGCTCCTGATCGTCGGCAGTCGCGACTCGGAGGTGCTGAGGCTCAACCAGCGGGCGCGCGCGCAGCTGCGCTGCCCCAGCCGGCTGGCCGTCGTCGAGGGTGCCGGGCACCTCTTCGAGGAGCCGGGGACGCTCGCCCGCGCGGCCGTCCTGGCTCGTGACTGGTTCGTCGAGGAGCTCGGTGGGGGAGGCCGGCCGCTGGCCCCGGCTCGGAGGGAGGCCGGATGAGCCCGCACCGCCACGGGGCGCACGAGGCCGATGCGCCGAGGGAGATGCTGGGGGAGATCAGGTCGCTGGCCCGGAGCCTGCGTGGCGTCGACGACCTCGACCCGCTCGTCGATCGCCTGGGGCCGCAGCGCTTCGTCTGCCTCGGGGAGGCGTCACACGGCACCCACGAGTTCTACCAGTGGCGGGCCGAGCTGAGCCGACGACTGATCCTGGAGCACGGCTTCACCTGGATCGGGGTGGAGGGGGACTGGCCCGACTGCTCGCGGATCAACCGGTGGGTGCGCGGGGAGGAGCAGCAGCACCTCGACGCCGTGCACCTGCTCGCCGACTTCGAGCGCTGGCCGACGTGGATGTGGGCCAACCACGAGGTCGCGGAGTTCCTCGACTGGCTGCGCCAGGAGAACCTGGCCCGCCCGCCCGACCGCCGAGTCGGCTTCTACGGCTTGGACGTCTACTCGCTGTGGGACTCGCTGCGGATCATCGTCTCGTGGCTCGAGGCCAACGAGCCGCGCGCGTTGCCGGCCGCGATGCGAGCCTGGCAGTGCTTCGTTCCCTACGGCGAGGACCCGCACCACTACGCATGGAGCACGCGGCTGGTGCCGGCGTCCTGCGAGGGCGAGGTGGTCGGGCTGCTGACGGAGGTGCGTCGGCGTACAGCTGACCTTGCCGGGCTCGACGAGCGTGCGTTCGACGTCGCACAGAACGCGGAGGTCGCCGCCGGAGCCGAGCACTACTACCGGGTGATGGTGCGGGGCGACCGCGAGTCGTGGAACATCCGCGACCGGCACATGGCCGCCACCATCGACCGGCTCGCCCTCCACCTCGGCCCGGCGTCCAAGGGGCTGGTGTGGGAGCACAACACCCATGTCGGCGACGCCCGCGCGACCGACATGGCGGCCGGTGGGCTCGTCAACGTCGGCCAGCTCGTGCGAGAACGGCACGGGGCCGAAGGCGTGGCGCTGGTGGGCTTCGCAGCGTACGAGGGCTCAGTGGTCGCCGCCCGGGCCTGGGGCGAGCCCGAGCAGGTGTTCCGGGTGCCGACGGCGCGACGGGGCACGCACGAGGACCTCCTCCACCAGGCGCTCGGGCACGCCGCCGTGCTGGACTTCGGCACGGCCGCGGCAGGTGCGTGGCTCGCCACGCGCAGGGGACACCGTGCGATCGGCGTGGTCTACGACCCACGACAGGAGCAGGGCAACTACGTGCCGACGGTGATGGGCGGTCGCTACGACGCGCTGGTGTGGTTCGAGCGTGCCCACGCGCTCCGCCCCCTCCACCACGAGGCGCCGCCGCGCGAGCCCGAGCTCGAGACCGAGCCCACGGGCTTCTGACGACCAGGCGGGGCGCGGCGCCAGAAATACGAAGGACGGCGAATGTACGCCGGGGGTTCCGAGGCGGAACGTCGTGGTCACAGGGACACACGTGAATCTCAGGAGCCCACCATGCACGTCCACAGCTGCATCACGTCCCGCACCCGCACCATCGGCCTCTCGACCGTCCTCGCGTCGGCGGCCGTCGTCGCCCTCGCCGGCTCGGCCCACGCCGGGTCGACCAGCGACACCGAGGAGCCGTACAGCCGGCCCTGCTTCATGGTCCGGTCGCACTGGAACGTCGCCCTCGACGGCCCGCAACCGATGTGTCCCGTGCCGACCCCCGGGGACTGACCTGCCGGCGGGGAAGGTCACCACACAGCGCCGGCTCCGCTCGGCCTAGGACGCGTCCTGCGGCTCGCGTACGGCCGGTGGCGAGGGCGGCTCGACCGCGTCCTGGGCCGACTGGCCGGCCGGCGGGGTGGACAGGTCCGTCGCAACGGCCTCGAAGTAGCGCAGGAGCTCGACGGGGAACGGCAGCACGAGGGTGGAGTTCTTCTCGGCCGCCACCTCGACCATCGTCTGCAGCAGCCGCAGCTGGAGCGCGGCCGGGGTGGCCGCCATGACGGTCGCCGCCTCGGAGAGCCGTTGCGATGCCTGGAACTCACCGTCCGCGGTGATGATCCGAGAGCGGCGCTCGCGCTCGGCCTCCGCCTGGCGCGACATCGAGCGCTTCATCGAGTCGGGCAGGGCGACGTCCTTGATCTCCACCCGGTCGATCTCGATGCCCCAGGACGCGGCCGGGCTGTCGAGCATCACCTCGAGGCCCTGGTTGAGGTGCTCGCGGTTGGACAGCAGCTCGTCGAGGTCGCTCTTGCCGATGATCGAGCGCAGCGACGTCTGCGCCACCTGGGCGATCGCGAAGCCGTAGTCCTGGACCTGGACGACCGCGTTGAGCGGATCGATCACCCGGTAGTAGACGACGGCGTCGACGCGCACCGTCACGTTGTCCCGGGTGATCCCGTCCTGGGCCGGGACCGGCATCGTCACCACCTGCATGTTGACGCGCTTCATCCGGTCCACGAAGGGGATGAGCATGGTGAACCCGGGAGTCCTCGGCTGGGTCTGCGCCCGACCCAGCCGGAACACGACGCCGCGCTCGATCTGCTGCACGACGCGCGCGCTCGCCCCGAGCAGCACGCCCCCGGCGAGGGCAACCGCTCCGAGTGAGTAGAGCAGCACGTCCATGACGACTCCGGTCGTGATGAGAGCCTCGTCGTCGAGCGTACTCCGGCGGACGGATCGCCTCCAGCAGCAGCAGCCGCAGCTTCAGGCCCCGCCCCGGACGTGCCGGGCGGCCAGCCAGCTCTCGAACCGACCCGCGGCCGTCGCCAGGTAGCGGCGCATCCGCGTCTCCAGCTGCGCGACGTCGTCGCGCAGCTCGAACATCTGGTAGTCGGCGAGGCGCTCGGGCGTGCACTCGTGGAGCGAGAAGTCGGCCCGGTCCACGGACGCACCGCACTCGCCGCAGGGCATGTACCTGGACCTGAACATCACGCCGCCTTCTCTCTCCTCGACGGTACCCAATTTCCCCTGTTTGAGCCGTCCCGTCTCGTTGCCCGCGACTGGGTGCGGGTCTAGCGTGGACCGAGGCTGGCTGGCGCCAGAGCGGAGGCTCACATGGCAGACAACGCAGACCTCGCACGCAGGTTGCACGAGGCGTGGAACGAGCGGAACTTCGACGAGATCGCCGAAGCGACAGCCCCCGACTCGACGATCACCCTCGTCGGCTCGGGCGACACCTTCGAGGGCGCGGACGGCTCACGCGCGTACAACACGATGTGGGCGGACGGCTTCCCGGACGGGAAGGTGACCATCGACCGGGTCATCGCGTCGGGCGACCACGTGGTGGTCGAGTTCACCGGCCGGGGCACCCACACAGGGACCCTGGTCACCAGCATGGGAGAGATCCCGGCGACCGGACGGTCGCTGACCCTGCAGCTCTGTGACGTCATGGAGTTCAAGGGCGGCAAGGTCCAGAGTCAGAGGACGTACTTCGACTCGGGATCCATGATGGCTCAGCTCGGCCTCGGAGCCGAGCAGACGGCATCCCAGCAGAGGTAGATGTAGGACGCACCACCGGCGCCAGCCCGGTCAGCCCGCCGTCCCGTGGAGCTGTCGCGCGACCTCGTCCGGGCTCGGCATCGCGTCGATGACGTCACGGAGCCGCCTGGCGACCGCGCGCTCGGGGGCGCGCTCGCCGATCACGGCGGCTGCGGCCGAGGCGACCGACCCGGGCGGTGCTCCCGGGGGCACCACGCGACAGGCCCCCTCGGCGGCGAGGTGCTCGGCGTTCCAGAACTGGTCGGCACCCTGTGGCATGACGACCTGTGGCAGCGCGTGGGCGAGGGCGCCGACGACCGTGCCGGTGCCGCCGTGGTGCACCACGACGTCGACGTGAGGCAGGAGCTGCGCCTGCGGCACCTCCTGCTCGACGTGCACCGCGGGCGGCAGGTCGCCGAGGTCGCTGGGTTCGACACCCGGTCCGGTCGCCACCAGGACCTCGCACCCGGTCCCGGCGATCTCGAGGGCCGCGGCCCGCAGGACGTCGACCTTGCCGAAGACCGTCCCCAGCGTCAGGTAGGCCCGCGGCGCCGTGCGCGGCTCGAGCAGCCAGCCCGGCACGGGACTGTCCGGCGACCATGCCGTCGGCCGCATGGCCGTGGTGGGGAACGGTGGGCTCGCGCCGGGCTCGGCCAGGAAGGACGGGTGCGGGTCGATGAGTCCCTCGGCCAGCTCGCCCGGCGACGCGGACACGCGCTCCGCCACGGCGTCGTAGATGCCTGACCACATCTCACCCCAGCCGACCACGGCCTGGCACACGGCTCGTACGCCGGTCGCGCGGGCGGCCATCGCAGCCCCGACGTCGGTCTGCTCGAAGACGAGGAGGTCCGGGCGCTCGCGTCGGAGCACGTCGGTCATGGCGTCGACGACGTGCGGCACGCAGATCTCGACGAAGAGCGTCGTCGCGAGCTCGATGACCGGGGCCGAGGAGTCGCGCAGCATGCCCCGTCGGGCGACCTCCGCGTGTGCGTCGGCGAAGGTCCAGGACGCCTCGGCACCTCGTACGGTCCGCGCGGGCAGGCGGCTCGCGAAGTCCTCGCCCGTCGCGAAGACCACCGTCGCCCCGGCCCGCTGGAGCGCGAGCGCCAGCGGCACCAGGGGATAGAGGTGACCGAACGCCGGCAGCGCCGCGAGGACGACCTTCACCTCCCGACCATAGGACCGCGGGGGCCTCCCGCGCGTTCCCCCATCTTCGGGATGGCCTCCGCCCGGACGACGGAGCATCGTGGTGCTGCGGGGAACCACCAGAGGAGCAGCCCATGTCCGACAAGCAGAACATCGACACCCCGCACGAGCGACGCCCGTTCCGCGACCACGGCCACATGGACGTGGTCACCCTGGGCGACTTCACCGTGGGCCGGGGCGTCTTCGAGCCGGGCTGGCGCTGGTCGGAGGACGTCAAGCCGATCGCCGGCACCGACTCGTGCCAGGTCCACCACACGGGCTACTGCATCTCCGGCCGGATGACCGTCAGGTCGGACGGTGGCGAGGAGATCAGCATCCGCCCCGGCGACGTCATCGACCTCGACCCCGGCCACGACGCGTGGACCGAGGGCGACGAGCCGTGCGTGCTCATCGACACCGGGGTCGCGGCCTACGCCAAGCCCGCCTGACGAGGGTCGATCGGCCCCCCACCTCCGTGGACGATGGCCCTTGCCCGGTCGCCCGTTGTCGGGTGACCTGAAGGCATGGAGGCAGGTCTGGCACGCCTCGCGGTCCTGCTGTTCGCAGGCTCGACGCTGCTCCTTGCCCTCGGAGGCGTCCTCTGGCTCGTCGACAGCCGGGACGCCGCCGACGTCCTCTGGCTGGTCGGGACGGCCGGCGGCCTCGCCGTCGCGCTCGCCTCGACCGCCGGCGCGGTGAGGCGGCACCGGCCGACGGTGGACGTGATCGCGCTGCTGGCCCTCGGCGGCGCGATCGCGGTGGGGGAGTACTTCGCGGGCGCGGTCATCACCGTGATGCTCGCGACCGGGCAGCTGCTCGACGCCCGTGCCGATGCGCGCGCCCGCCGCGAGCTGCGCCTCCTGCTGGAGCGGTCGCCGCGCACGGCCCGCCGCCGGGTCGCGGACGGCCTGGTCGAGGTCTCCGTCGACGAGGTGGCCACCGGCGACACCCTCCTGGTCCGCACCGGAGAGGTGGTCCCCGTGGACGGCCGGCTCCTCACGCCGGCCACGCTCGACGAGTCGGCCCTGACGGGGGAGCCCCTGCCGGTCGAGCAGCCGGCCGGCGGCACGGCGCGCAGCGGTGCAGTCAACGCCGGGGCGCCCTTCGACCTGCTGGCCACCGCGGCGGCCAGCGAGTCGACGTACGCCGGACTGGTGCGGCTGGTGGAGCAGGCCCAGGCCGCGTCCGCGCCGTTCGTGCGCCTCGCCGACCGCCTCGCCGTGGTGTTCGTCCCGCTCACCCTCCTGCTCGCCGGCGGCGCCTGGGCGCTGACCGGGGACCCGGTGCGCGCCGTCGCCGTGCTCGTGGTGGCCACCCCGTGCCCGCTGCTGCTCGCGGCCCCCATCGCCTACATCTCCGGCCTGTCCCGGGCGACCCGTGTCGGCGTGGTCATCAAGGGTGGCGGTGCCCTGGAGCGCCTCGCTGCTGCTCGCGTCATCATGTTCGACAAGACCGGCACCCTGACCCGCGGCCGGCCCCAGCTCGTCGGCACGGTCATGGCGGGCGGCGACCTCACCGCCGACGAGCTGCTGCGCCTGGCCGCGTCGCTCGACCAGATGTCACCGCACGTGCTCGCCACCTCGATCGTCTCGGCCGCCACCGCCCGTGGCCTGGACCTCGAGCTGCCCACCGAGGTGGTCGAGGAGCACGGCTACGGGCTCAGCGGGACGGTCGGCGAGCGCCGGGTGGCCCTGGGCAAGCGCGCCTGGATCGTCCCCGACCCCGCCCCGGCCTGGGCCCAGCGGGCGCGCCGTCGCGCCAGCCTGGATGGCTCGATGACGGTGTTCGCCTCGGTCGACGGGGAGGCGGCCGGGGCGTTCCTCCTCGAGGACGTCATCCGGCCCGACGCGCCCCGCATGGTCCACGGCCTGCGCGAGGCGGGGATCCGGCGCGTCGTCCTGGTCACCGGCGACCGCGCGGACACCGCCGAGACCGTGGGCAGGATCGTCGGGACCGACGCCGTCCACGCGGAGTGCGATCCGGGCGAGAAGCTGGCGGTGATCCACGCGGAGCGCGAGGCCGACGTCGTGATGATGGTGGGCGACGGGGTCAACGACGCGCCCGCGCTGGCCGCCGCGGACGTCGGCGTCGCGCTCGCCGCGCGCGGGGCGACGGCCTCCTCGGAGGCGGCCGACGTGGTGCTGACCGTCGACCGGGTGGACGCCCTGGCCGACGCCATCCTCATCGCCCAGCGGTCGCGACGCATCGCGCGGCAGGCGGTGGGCATCGGGATGGGCCTGTCACTGCTGGCGATGGCGGCGGCCGCGGCGGGTCTCCTGCCTCCGGCCGCGGGCGCGGTGCTGCAGGAGGGGATCGACGTGCTGGCGATCGGGTTGGCCCTGCGGGCGGTGCTGCCGGGGCGCACGCACACGGTGACGCTGCCGCACGCCGACGTGGTCATGGGCCACGAGCTGCGCGCCCAGCACGAGGCGTCGTTGGTCGTGGTCGAGGAGATCCGTGCGGTGGCCGACCAGATCAGCACCCAGGCGCCCGACCTCGTGCCGGTGCGCGGGCTCCTGGACCGGTTGCGCACCGTCCTGCTCACCCACGAGCACGCCGACCAGGCCCAGCTGGTGCCGCTCGTCGCCCGCGCGCTCGGCGCGCCCGCGACGTACGCCCTGACGAGGACCCACGCCGAGATCGAGCACCAGGTCGGACGGCTCGGGCGGCTGCTCGGCGACATCCCCGACGAGGGCGCGCAGCCCGAGGACATGGTCGAGGTGCGGAGGCTGCTCTACGGCTTGTACGGCGTGCTGCGGCTGCACAACGCGCAGGAGGACGAGACGGCCCACAGCCTGCTGCCGCCGGCCGAGGCGTCGCGGCCGGTCAGCTCCCGCCCGCCGGTAGAGCCTCGAGCATGATGTCGGGGTTGTCGCGGGCGGTGACCATCGCGCGCCACTGGTCGACGAACAGCGCCAGGTGGGTGCCGTCGCTGCGCTCGAGCACCTCGACGCCGCGCATGCCCGCGAGGGCCGTGGCGCCGGCAGCGTCCGTGCGGCGCGCGACCTGGTAGTCGAGCCGGGAGAAGCGGATGGGGGAGTTGAACTCGTTGGTCATCCGGTCCTCGACGACCTCGAACTGCATCGGACCGACCGCGGCGAGCACGGGGTTCTGGTCGCCGCGCAGGTCCGAGCGCAGCACCTGCACCACGCCCTCCTGGTCGAGCTGCTCGATCCCGCGCCGGAACTGCTTGTAGCGGCCGATGTCGCCGGCGCTGGCGGTGACGAAGTGCTCGGGCGCGAAGCTCGGCACGGGCGGGTACTCGATGGCGTCGCCGACGTAGACCGTGTCGCCGACGCGCAGGGCCTGGGCGTTGACGAAGCCGATGATGTCGCCCGGCTCCGCGCTCTCGACCGCAGCGGTGTCACGACCGAAGACCGACTGGGCGAACTTCGTCGCGAAGGGGCGACCGGTCGTGGCGTGGGTGACGACCATGCCGCGCTCGAAGGTGCCCGACACGACGCGGGCGTAGGCGAGCCGGTCGCGGTGCGCGTTGTTCATCCCCGACTGCACCTTGAAGACGAACGCGCTGAACTCGTCGTCGACCTCGCGCACCGAGCCGTCCACGCCCGGGGTGGCGCTGGGGTCCGGAGCGATGTCGAGCAGCAGGTCGAGCAGCTGCGCGACGCCGAAGTTCTGCAGGGCCGAGGCGAACATGACGGGCGTCGTCTCGCCGGCCAGGAAGCGGTCCTGGTCGTGGTCGGCCTCGTCGAGGGTGAGCAGCTCGTGCTCCTCGACCGCGTCCGCCCAGAGACGTACGTCGTCCTCCTCCACCTCGTCGGACGACATCCGCCGCTCGGGTGCGCGCGTCGCCCCACCGGCGGTGCGGGTGTACTTCACGAACTCGCCCGTCCGGCGGTCCAGGACGCCGCGGAAGTCGCCCGCCTCGCCGACCGGCCAGGTGAGGGGCGTGGGCCGCAGCTTGATCTTCTCCTGGATGAGGTCCATCAGCTCGAGCGCCGAGAGCCCCGGACGGTCCCACTTGTTGATCACCGTCATCACCGGGATGCCGCGCAGCGCGCACACCTTGAACAGCTTGAGCGTCTGTGGCTCGAGCCCCTTGCCGGCGTCGACGAGCATCACCGCGGAGTCGACGGCCGAGAGCACGCGGTAGGTGTCCTCGGAGAAGTCGCTGTGGCCGGGGGTGTCGACGAGGTTGATCACGTGGTCGCGGTAGACGAACTGCAACGCCGCGGACGTGATCGAGATGCCGCGCGCCTTCTCCATCGCCATCCAGTCCGACACCGTGGCGCGGCGGTCGCCCTTGCCGTGCACGGCCCCGGCCTCGGTGATCACCCTCGCGTGCAGGGCGAGCGCCTCGGTGAGGGTCGACTTGCCCGCGTCGGGGTGGCTGATGACGGCGAACGTACGGCGGGGGCGGGTGTCGGGCACCGAGCGAATCTACCGGCCGCGCGCCCGGACAGCCGCTTCGCCGACCTCGTGACCTTGGTCCCTGTCGAGGCTGCTCGGCCGGCGGAAGACTGGGGGTGCGGGGGAGGAGGAGCACGCGTGATGGGCGGACGACAACGGCTGGGCGTCCAGGACGCGCTCTGGCTGGAGATGGACGAGCCGGGCAACCTGATGGTGGTCGACAGCCTGTTCTGGACGGCCGCCCCGATCGACTGGGACCGCTACCGGGACGTGGCGAGGCAACGGCTGTGGGACCGCTTCCCCGTCTTCCGCAGCGTGGTGGTCCGTGGCGACGACGGCGCCTGGTGGTGGGAGGAGCAGCCCGGTGCCGACCTCGAGGACCGCTACGAGCAGGTGTGGCTCCCGGAGCCGGGTGGCGACGCCGAGCTGCAGGCCCTGATCGCCGCGCAGCGCACCGTGCCGCTGGACCGCAGCGAGCCGTTGTGGCGTGCCGTCCTCGTCGACGGCTACCGCGGTGGCAGCGCCGTGCTGTTCCGCGCCCACCACGCCATCGCCGACGGCATCCGCATGGTCCAGCTCGCCTTCAGCGTCTTCGACCCCGGACCGGAGGGGATCGTGGCACCGCCCGCGGCGCCCCGACCGTCCCGTCGTGGCATCGCGGGCACGTCGCGGCTCCTCGCCCGGGGCGCGGTGACCAATCCGGCCGGCGCTGCCCACACCGCGCTCACCCTCACCGGGTCGCTGGTCGGCTCGCTGGTCGGCTCGGCGACCGGTGACGTGGACACCCTCCGGAAGCTCGTCCTGGGGACGCGCAACGACTCCACCTGCTGGACAGGCACGGTCGGCGAGCACAAGGCCATCGCGTGGGCGCCACCCATCGACCTCGACGACGTGAAGGCCATCGCCCGTGCCCACGCGGTCACGGTGAACGACGTGCTCGTCACGTGCGTGGCCGACTCGCTGCGGACCTACCTGCGCCGGCACGGAGCCGTGTGCCACAGCGTGACGTGGGACGTGCCCGTCAACCTGAAGCCGTTCGACCCCACCCTGCCCGTGGTGCTCGGCAACAGCTTCGCCCTGGTGCAGCTCGAGCTGCCGACGAGCATCGACGACCCGGTGCGCGCGCTCGAGGTCGTACGACGTCGGATGGACCGGATCAAGCGGGGCCACGAGGCTGTCGTGGACTTCGGGCTCCAGGCGCTCATCGCCCGGCTGGACAAGCGGCTCTACCGCGCCTCGGTCGACCTGCTCGCCAACCGCGCGATCGGCGTGCTGACCAACGTGCCCGGACCGGACGTGCCGCTCCACGTCGCGGGCCGCAAGGTCGAGGGCATGCTGGGCTGGGCGCCGCTCACCGCCGACCAGGTCATGTCCTTCACGATCTACAGCTACGACGGGAAGGTCTTCGTCGGGATCGCTGCCGACGCCGGCCTCGTCCCCGACCACGAGCAGGTCGTCCAAGGCTTCTCCGCCGCGCTCGAGCGGATCCGGCTGCTCACCGAGGCACACCCTGGTCCGTAGGGTGTGCGCGTGCCCCCTCGCCCCGACCGGTCCGACGGCGTCCGCCCCGGCTGGGTCTCGCGGCTTCGCGGCGCCGACCCGCTGGTGCCACTGGTGGCGCTCGTGTCGGTCCTCGTCTACGTCCTGCACGGCTTCCACGGCACGCTGACGCGCGACCTCGGGATCTACAGCTACGCGGGCCAGCAGGTCGCCGACGGCGTCCCTCCCTACCTCGGCGTGCTCAACCGCGCGGGTCCGCTGGCCCACGTGCTGCCGGGAGTGGGAGCGCTGGTGGCGCGCGCCGGGGGGTGGGACGACGTGGTGACGATGCGCGTGGTCTTCATGCTCATCGCCACCGCAGCCGTCTGCGTCGCCTACCTGCTCGGCCGCGACCTGTTCCGCTCGCGCGGCGCCGGTCTGGTGACCGCGGGCGGCATGCTCGCCATCCACGGCTTCATCCAGTACGCCTCGAGCGGGCCGCGCGAGAAGACGCCCATGGCGTTGTTCGTCCTCGGTGCCCTGTGGGCGATCACCCACCGGCGGTGGTTCACCGCCGGCGTCCTGACCAGCCTGGCGACCCTGTGCCTCCAGACGGCCTTCTTCAGCACCTTCACCGCCGTCGTCGTCGGCGTGCTGCTGCTCGCGCCCGAGCGACGGCTGACGTCGTCGCTCCGGGTCGCGGCCGGGGGCCTCGCCCCCGTCCTCGTCCTGGGCGTGTGGTTCGCGCTCGCCGGGTCGCTGCGCGCGGCGTACGACGGCTTCTACGGGATCAACCGCCGCTACACCGTCCCCAACCCGCTGACCGTGGACCGGGACGACGTGTGGGCCGACCTGCACGCCGCCTACGGCGTGACGGTGTGGCTGCTCCTCGCCGGTGCCGTCCTGCTGGCGCTCGTCTCCCTGGCCGCCGTGTCCCGTCGCGCCCGCACCGCGGTGCCGGGCCTGGCGGCACTCCCCGCGATGACCGCCGGCCTCGGCGCCGGCCTGTGGTGGATCCTGCAGGAGTACGACGCCTGGGCCGACCTGTTCCCCGTGCTGCCCTTCGCGGCGCTGGGCCTGGGGTCCGCCTACGCGGTGGCCGTGCACCGGCTCGCCGCCCGGCCACGAGCCGTGGTGGCAGCGGTGCTCGCCGTGGCCGCCGTCGTGCTCGCGCTCGACTACTCCCTGGGCACCCGCAACCACGGGCTCGACGAGCAGCGGGAGGCGACGGCCGCGGTGCTCGCGACGCTGCCCGAGGGCGCCACCATCACCTCGATCGAGGCGCCGCAGCCGTTGGTGCTCACCGGTCGCACCAACCCCACGCGCTACCAGATGTTCCGCAGCGGGCTCCAGGACTACATGGACGACACCTGGCCGGGAGGCCTCGACGGCTTCCAGCGGGACCTCGTGGCCGACGAGTCGGACCTCGTCGCGGTGGGGGAGACGGTGTCACTGCGCTGGCGGAGCTCCCTCCAGCCGGGCTACGTCTACGTCGGCAGCGCGCCGCTGTGGGACTGGTACGCCCGCGCGTCGCTGGGCGCCGACACGATCGCGGCGCTGCGCCAGGCCGCCGGCTACGACCCGAGCAGTCCGCTGGCCCAGCCGGAGGAGTCGACGGGATGAGCCGCTCGCTCCGCACCCCGGTCCTGCTCGCCGCCGGCTCGGTCGTCAGCGGGCTCCTGGCCTACCTCCTCTTCGCGCTCGTCACCCGCGGGCTGGGTGCGACCACGGCCGCACCGGTGTCGGTGCTCTGGACGCTCTGGGCACTGGCCGGCGCGGCGTTCACCTTCCCGCTGCAGCACTGGATCACGTGGTGCTTCGCAGCCGGGCACGAGGGAGACGTCCGCAGCTCGGCGCGCCGCGTCACGACCGTCGTGGTGGCTGTGGCGGCGGCCGCCGGGGTGCTCGCCTGGGTGCTGCGCGAGCGGCTCTTCGGCCGCGGGGACGCCTGGTTCCCGGTCCTCGTGGTCCTGGTGGTGGTGGGCTCGGCGGCCGTCGGGGTGCTCCGCGGCGGGCTGGCGGGGCGGGGGCGGATGGCGGCCGTCGCCTGGAGCCTGGTCGCCGAGAACGCGTTGCGGTGCCTGCTCGTCGGGGTGCTCCTGCTCGTCGACGTCCGCGACCCGGTGGCCCACGGGCTCTGCCTGGTGGCCGGCTCGCTGGTGGCGCTGTGGCCCTCGGCCTGGCGGTTCGGTGCAGTCGGCGTCGGTCGCTCCGACTCGCTCGCCTTCCTGGGCGGGGCCGCGACGGGCCAGCTGCTGGCACAGGGCGTGCTGACGGGGGGAGCGGTGGTCCTGGCGTTGCTCGGCGGGTCTCCCGCGGAGGTGACCGCGCTCTTCGCGACCCTCGCGCTGTTCCGGGCGCCCTACATGGTCGTGCTGGGCGTGCTGCCCCAGGTCACGCACACCGTCACCGGGCTCGTCGTGGCAGGGGAGGTCGACACGCTGCGCTCGCTCGCCAGGCGCCTGGTCGTCCTGGGGTCCGCGACCGTGGCGGTGGCCGCCCTCCTGGGGTGGTGGGTCGGACCGGAGGTGGTGCGCGCGGTCTTCGGCGACACCGTCGAGGTCGGTGCCGGACCGGCGTCCCTCGTCGCCAGTGGTTGTGCCCTCGCACTGGTCAACGTCGTGATGATGGTCGGCGGCCTCGCCCAGGACCGTCCGGCCCGGGTCGCCGGGGCATGGGCCGTGGCCCTGCTGGCCGGTGGGGTGGCGCTCCTCGCACTCGGGGCGGCGGCTCCGCTCGACCGGGTCGTCGTCGCCTTCCTCGTCGCCGAGGTCGCGGCCACGGTCGCCCTCGCCGTGGTCGCCTCAGCGGTGCTCAGGACCGGCCGGAGGGCCGGTCGGGACGCGCGGGCCTGACGGCGGCGACGAACACCGACGACCCGAAGGGCAGGTCGGCGTGTCGCAGCAGACGGGCCTCGACGCCGCACACGCCTGTCAGCGCGCGGTCCGTCGTCGGGGACACCTGCGGGAGACGCGAGTCGCCGACCGGAGCCGGGCGCAGGCGCCGGCGCAGCCGCTCGGCCACGAAGAGCGGGAACACCCCGCCGAAGGCGTACGTCGCCCGCAGCACCTGCATGCCGGCACCCTCGACCAGGCCCACGATCCCCGGTCGCGTGTAGCGCCGGTGGTGGCCCGCCTGCACGTCGTGGTCGGACCATGCCCACTGGTAGGCCGGGACCGAGAGAAGCATCCGGCCGCCCGGTGCCAGGACGCGCACCAGCTCGGCGACCGCCCGCACGTCGTCGGCGCAGTGCTCGACGACGTCGAAGGCCGAGACCACGTCGAAGGTGTCGTCGGCGAAGGGCAGCTCGGTCGCCGACCCGACGACGCCCTCACCGGGCCGCAGCCCGTCGGGGAACAGGTCCAGGCTGACGTGCTGCTGGGCACCGCGCATCCAGCCCACGCTCGGTGCGTCGGCGCTCCCCACGTCGAGCGTGCGGCGCGGCGCCGCCAGGTGCGGGGACATCACGGCGTCGAGCAGGTCGGCACGGGCGCGGTGCCACCAGTAGCCCTCGCGCCGCAGCGACGACGAGCCCGGCTGCGAGCGGGGCCCGGCCGGATCGCTGCTCACCGGTCGGGCAGGGTGGCGGTAGCGGCGTCGAGGAAGGCGGCGACCACCCGGTCGGCGTCGGGGTCGGAGAGGTTGTTGTAGAACGGCATCCGCAGCAGCCGGTCACTGACGTCCTGCGACACCGGGCACTCCGTCGTACGGGCCGCGAAGCTCCTGCCGGCCTCGGACGTGTGGAGCGGCTGGTAGTGGAACGTCGCCTGCACGCCGGTCTTGCGCATCAGCTCCAGCACGTCGTTGCGGCGGTCGCGGTGCGACAGCAGGACGTAGTACATGTGGTGCGCGGGTCGCCGGTCCTCGGGCACCCGCATCACCTCGAAGCCCAGCTCCTCGGTGTGCGGGGCCAGCGCGGACTCGTAGCGCTCGTGGAGGTGTCGCCGCTTGGCCTGGATCGCCTCGCGCTGCTCGAGCTGGCCGAGGAGGTAGGCGGCCAGCACGTCGGACATGCCGAAGGAGGACCCGGTGTCCTTCCAGGTGTACTTGTCGACCTGGCCGAGCATGAACGCGTGGCGGTTGGTGCCCTTGTCGTAGAGCACCCGCGCCCGGTCGACGTCCTCGGGGTCGTTGAGCACGAGGGCGCCGCCCTCGCCGCACACGAAGTTCTTGGTCTCGTGGAAGCTCAGCGTCGCGAACCGTCCCAGGCTGCCGAGCGGCTCGTCGCGCCAGCGCCCGAAGAGGCCGTGGGCGTTGTCCTCGATGAGCCGGACGTCGGGCCGGTCGGCCAGGACGGCGCGGATCCCCTCGATGTCGCAGGCGACGCCGGCGTAGTGCACGACGACGACCGCCCGCACGTGCTCGTCGAGCAGGCTGGCGAGATGGGCGGGGTCGAGGCCCAGGGTGACGGGCTCGATGTCGCAGAAGACCAGGCCGGCACCCTGGCGGGCGAACGCGAGCCCGGTGCTGGTGAAGGTGAACGACGGCACGATCACCGTGTCGCCGTCCTGCAGGTCCATCAGCATCGCCGAGAGCTCGAGCGCCGCCGTGCACGAGGTGGTCATCAGCACCTCGGGCGAGCCGGTGTCGGCCGCCAGGATCTCGGCCGTGCGGTGCGCGAACTCGCCACCGGAGGACAGGTGCCCGCCGCGCACGGCTGCCTGCACGTGCTCGAGCTCGCGCCCCTCCACCGCGGGCAGGTTGAACGGGACGTCCGGCAGCTCCTGCTCGGACTCGATCTCGGGCTGCTGCAGCTGTGCCACCACCGGCACCTCCCTCTCGTCATGACTGTCGGTCCGGCTCACCACGGAAGCAGCCTCCCCAACCGCTGGGCAAGTTCGGCGTTGCTCTCCTCGAAGTACCCCTCCAGCGTCTTCCCAAGCGCGGCATCCAGCGCGGGGACCTCGCCCGGGCTCGCGTTGACCGCGTCGTCGGCCGGGACGGGCGTACGGCCCGGGTCGAGGCCCAGGTCGGCGACGAGGGTGCGCAGCACGAGGGGGTCGGCCAGCAGCTCCTCGAGGAAGAGCACGTGCGTGGTCCCGGGGAACGCCGTCAGCCACGGCCGCAGCTGCTCGGCGTAGCGTCCGCGCCGCAGGTAGGCGAAGGGCGACACCGACGACCGCTCCGGGTCCCACGGCTGGTCCTCGCGGAGGTCGGCGAGCAACGAATCCTCGAGGGGGCGGGTCTCGAGGCCGTTGGCCGTGCTGAAGCGCCAGTGGGACACGGCCCGGCGCACGGGGTCGCGCAGCAGCACGACGACCTCCGGCGTGCCCAGCATCTCCGCGGCCCGGGACGGCGCCTCGGGGTCCTCGAGGTAGCTGGTGCTCTTGTCACCGAGCAGCTGCTCCCCGCCTGCGTGGGCGAACCACGTGCGGTGGTACCAGTCGATGCCGCGCGCCGACAGCCCGGCGTCGCAGAAGACCTTCGGCTCGGGCGGCGACGGGCGGGCCATGGTGGCGTCCGGGTGGGCGTCGAGGGCGCGGCTGAGGTAGGTCGTGCCGCACCGCTGCCCGCCGACGACCAGCAGGTGCCGATGGTCGCACCCGCTCACGAGGAGACCCGCCGTGCCACGTGGTAGGTCGTGACCGAGCTGACGGCGTTGAGCGTGCGGACGACGTACTCGCCCAGCATCGACAGCAGCATGATCACGAAGCCGTTGAGCACGGCCAGGAGCACCGCGATCGTCGTCCAGCCGGGGACCTGCGAGTCCACGAAGAGCGAGCGCCCCAGGTAGAAGAGGCCCAGCAGGAAGCTGCCGGCGGCGACGGCGAAGCCGACGGCGGCGGCGAGCCGCAGGGGGTAGACGGAGTAGCTGAACAAGATGGTGAGCACCAGCGACACGATGCGTCGCAGGCCGTAGCTGCTGGTGCCGACGGTGCGCGGGTCGTGCCGGACCAGCACGTCGGCCGGGTCGCTGGAGAACATCAGCGCCTGGCCGGTGATGTAGGGGTGGGCGGTGCGCGACGCGCAGATCCGCTCGACCACGTCGCGGCGCAGGATCCGGAAGTTGGACACGGCGAGGCCCGGAGGCTGGTCGAAGACCCGTCGGTTGATCATGCTGATCGCCTTGCTGCCGAGGCGCCGGTGGCCACGCGCCTGCTTGCGCTCGAAGCGGCCGAAGACGACGTCGTGGCCCTCCATCGCCTTCTCGATGAGGAGCAGCGCCTGGTCGGGCGGGTTCTGCAGGTCGTCGTCGAGGGTGATCACGTAGTCGCCGGTGGCCTCGCGCATCCCCGCGACGTTGGCGTGGTGCTGGCCGTAGTTGCGCAGCAGGTCGAGGGCGACGACGTGCGGCGAGCGCCGGGCCAGGTCGGCGATGACCTCCCAGCTCGCGTCGCGGCTGCCGTCGTTGACCAGCACGACCTGGTGGCGCAGGCCGGCGGCCTCGAAGACCTCGAGGACGGCGTCGACGGTGCGGCCCACGACCTCCTGGCTGTTGTAGACGGGGATGACGATCGAGTACGAGAAGTCGGCCGGGTCGGCGCTCACGGTGTCCCTCTCACGGGTCGGCTTGGTCCCACCATAGGGCCGAACCGCGAACCGGCGCCCCACCCCTCAGCGGAAGTCCCGCGAGGACGCCCGCGCCTGCAGCACCGCCCCCGCGCCGGGCACGACGACGTCGATGGGCTCGACCCGGTCGGCGACGAGGTTGGTCACGCCCTCGTTGCGCTCGAGCCGGCCGCGGACGACCACCGCCACCCGGTTGCGTGCGGCCTGTCGGTGCGCCTTCATCACGCCGATCGAGCACACGACGTTGAGCATGCCCGTCTCGTCCTCGAGGTTGAGGAAGGTCACCCCCATCGCGGTGCCGGGTCGCTGCCGGTGGGTGACGAGACCGCCGACGTGGACGCGGCGGCCGGCCTCGGTGTCGGCGAGCTCGGCGACCGACCGGACGCCCGCGCGGCGCAGCTCGTCGCGCAGGTGCTCGACCGGGTGGCGCTCGGGGGAGATGCCGGTGGCCCAGAGGTCGGCCAGGGTGATCTCGGGCTCGCTCATGCCGGGGAGCGTGGGCGCCGCCGGGGCCGGTGTGCTCCCGGGCAGGTGCCCGGCTCCCTCCGCGAAGCCCGCCGCCCAGAGCGCCTCCCGGCGGTCCAGGCCCCACGCGTCGAACGCGCCCGCCGTGGCCAACGCCTCGAGCTGGGCCGGGGTGAGGTCGGCGCGGCGGGACAGGTCGGTGATGCCGGTGAAGGGCGCCTCGTCACGCGCCGCGACGATCCGGCGCGCCACGTCCGGCCCGATGCCGCGCACCGAGTCGAGCCCGAGGCGTACGGCGAGCGCGCCGTCGCGCCGGTGGGTCGGGACCGGGTCGGGGGTGCCCGGCACCCACTCGACGCGCTCGAACCGGGGCCGGCAGCACCCGTCGAGCCCGGTAGCGGCGACGGGACCGTCGACGCAGGGCTCGAGGTCGGCCTGCGCCGCGGACCGGGTCACGTCGGGGCGGCGTACGTCGACTCCGTGCCGCCGGGCGTCGCCGACCAGCGACTGGGGCGAGTAGAAGCCCATCGGCTGGTTGCGCAGCAGGCCGGCGAGGAACGCTGCCGGGTAGTGCAGCTTGAACCACGACGAGGCGTAGACCAGGAGCGCGAAGGACAGGGCGTGCGACTCCGCGAAGCCGAAGTTGGCGAAGGAGAGGATCTTGACGTAGATCGAGTCGGCCAGCTCGCCGGTGATCCCGCGCTTCGCCATGCCGGCGTAGAGCTTGGCCTTGACCGACTCGATGCGCTCGACCCCGCGCTTGGACCCCATGGCGCGGCGCAGCAGGTCGGCGTCGTCGCGGCTGCAGTCGCCGAGCGTGACGGCCATCGCCATCAGCTGCTCCTGGAACAGCGGGACGCCCTTGGTGCGCTCGAGCACCGGGACGAGCTCGGGGTGGTCGTAGGTCACCGGTTCCTGCCCGGTGGCCCGGCGGACGTAGGGGTGGACCGCCCCGCCCTGGATGGGGCCGGGGCGGATCAGGGCGATCTCGATGGCGAGGTCGTAGAACTCGCGGGGCCGCAGCCGCGGCAGCGTGCCGATCTGGGCCCGGCTCTCGACCTGGAACACCCCGATCGAGTCGGCCCGGCAGAGCATGTCGTAGACCGCCGGCTCCTCCTTGGGCATCGTGGCGAGGTCCCACTGCTCACCGAGGTGCTCGGCGACGAGCCGCATCATGTGGTCGAGCGCGCCGAGCATGCCGAGGCCGAGCAGGTCGAACTTGACCAGGCCCATCGACTCGCAGGCGTCCTTGTCCCACTGCAGCACGGTGCGCCGGTCCATCCGCGCCCGCTCGATGGGGCAGACCTCGCCGATCGGCCGCTCGGTGAGCACCATCCCGCCGGAGTGGATGCCGAGGTGGCGGGGCGCGCCCATCAGCTCCTCCGCGAGCGCGACAACGGGCGCCGGGACGTCGTGGGCGTCGGGGTCGCCCTGGTCTCCGGCCACCACAGACTTCCAGCCGTCGATCTGCTTGGACCAGGCGTCCTGCTGGCCGGGGGAGAAGCCGAGCGCCTTGGCCGCGTCACGCACCGCCATCCGGGGCCGGTAGGCGATGACGTTGGCCACCTGGGCGGCGTTGCGGCGACCGTAGGTGTCGTAGACCCACTGGATCACCTCCTCGCGCCGGTCGGAGTCGAAGTCGACGTCGATGTCGGGCTCCTCGTCGCGGTGCGCGGAGATGAAGCGCTCGAAGGGGAGCCGGTAGAAGACGGCGTCGACGGCAGTGATGCCCAGGGCGTAGCAGACCGCCGAGCTCGCCGCGGACCCGCGGCCCTGGCAGAGGATCCTCCGCTCGCGCGCGAAGGCGACGATGTCGTGGACGATGACGAAGTAGCCGGCGAAGTCCTTCTCGGCGATGACCCGCAGCTCGTGCTCGAGTCGCTCGCGGGCCTCGGCCTCGTGCGGGACCCCGGCGTACCTCTCGGCGAAGCCGCGCTCCGCGAGCACCCGCAGCCACGAGTCGGCGGTGTGGCCCTCGGGGATCTGCCGCTTCGGCAGGGCGGGTGACGCCTTCTTGAGGTCGAAGGCCAGCTCGTCGGCGAGCGAGACGCTGCGCCGCACGGCCTCGGGGTACGCCGTCAGCGCGGCCGCCGTCTCGGCGCCGCTGCGCAGGTGGGCCGAGCCCGACAGGTCGAGCCAGCCGTCGAGCTCGGCGAGGCTGCGCCGCGCGCGGACGGCCGCCATCGCCGAGGCCAGCCGGTGCCGCTGCGGGGTGGCGTGGTGGACGTTGCCGGCGGCGACGACGTCGAGCCCGTGGACGGCGGCGAGCCGGGCGAGCGAGGCGTTGGTCGGGTCGGCGCCGGGTCGCGGGGAGAGCTCGACGAGCACGTGCTCGAGCCCGAAGAGCGACGTCAGCCGGTCGAGGGCCTCGGCCGCGGCGGGCTCGCCGCCCGAGGCGAGGGCCTGCCGGACGGTGCCCTTGCGACACCCCGTCAGCACCGCCCAGTGGCCGCGTCCGTGCTCGCCCAGCTCGTCGAGGTCGTAGACCGGGCGTCCCTTCTCGTCACCGCGCAGGTGGGCGTCGGTCATCGCCGCGGCGAGCCGGTGGTAGCCCTCGACCCCGCGCGCGAGCACCAGCAGGTGGCTGCCCTCGGGGTCGGGCACGCCGTTCTGCGGCGCCGTGAGGCCGAGGGACAGCTCGGCGCCGAAGACGGTCGGGAGGTCGTAGGCCGCCGCCGCCTCGGCCAGCATCGGCGCGCCGTAGAAGCCGTCGTGGTCGGTGATCGCCAGGGCGTGCAGGCCGAGGCGCACCGCCTCCTCGACGAGCTCGGCAGGCGAGCTGGCCCCGTCGAGGAAGCTGAAGTGGCTGTGGCAGTGCAGCTCGGCGTAGGGCGTGACGGCGACGGGTCGCTCGATCTCGCGCGCCTCGGTCGAGCCGCGCTTGCGTCGCGACACCGGTGCGTCGTCGGCTCCGGGCAGGCCGCTGAGCCGCCGCTCGAGCTCCTTCCAGTGCATGGCGGGGTTGTTCCAGCCCATCAGCCCCGCTCCTCGCTAGTCATAACCCGCCTCCAGCGACCAGCCGTCGGGCGCGCGCAGCAGGAGCCAGGCGCGGCCGTCGGCGCCGACGACCTGGAAGCGGGCGCTCGGCCCGGTCCCGCCCGACCACCAGCCCTCGTCGGTGGGCCACGGCCCGGCCCACGCGGTCACCGGCTGCCAGGGGAGGCCCTGTCCGTCGGGGGCGCCCCCGACCCGGAAGCGGCGCGGCTCACCGCTGACGACGCCGCGGTCGGTGACCCGCACCTCGCGGCCCGCGTCGTCCACGACCTCGGCGGCGGGCGGCGTCGCGAACACCCGGACCGGCGCGGGTCCGGGCACCCGGCCCGGCCACGGCCGGTCCACCGGGCGCAGGTCGACGGCGCGCTCGCCCCACGGCACCAGCGCCTGCCGGGCCGACGGGCTGCGGCCGCCCTGCAGCACCGGGCGGCGTACGGCGTCGAAGCCGACCATGCCCTGCACCCGGGCGACGCCTCGCTCGACGAGGTCGTCGGACGCCGAGCCCCACAGCGCCTCGCCGTGCGCGGCGGCCGGCTCGACCACGGCGGGGACGAACCGGATCCGCTCGATCGGGGCGCGCACCTCGCCGGACTCCTTGCGGGCCCGGAGGGCTCCACCCAGGCTGGCCGACTGGAGCTGCCAGTGGACCCGGTCGACGAGGTCGCGGGCGCTGAAGTGCCGGGGGTGCAGCCACTCGCGCGAGGAGCAGACGACGCCGTCGGACTCGGCCTCGACCCGCACGCCGGTGGCGACGAGCTGGTGGTGCGCCAGCTGGGAGACGAACCGCTCGGCCGTGGTGCGCACGCTGAAGGTGATCGCCTCGACCGAGTCGAGCGGCGGCTCGAAGACCACGTCCGCGTCGAGCTCGGGGGGCGGGGTGCGGGCGGCGAAGAGCGCGCGGTCCTCGCCCCTGGCCCGACGGCGGACCGCGGCGCCGTGGGCCCCGAGCCGGTGCTCGACGGCGTCTGCCGGCAGGTCGGCGAGGTCGCCGAGCGTGCGGAGCCCGAGCCGCTGCAGCAGGCCGACCAGCTCCCGTCCCCGCGGCCCGTCGTCCTGCAGCACGTGGACGGGCAACCCGCGCAGGAAGGTGGCCGACCCTCCCTCGGGGACGACCACCCACGACTGCACGTCGGCGGTGCGGGCGGCCTGCTCGGCAGTGAAGAGGTCGTCGGCGATGCCGACCCGGACGTCCCAGACGCCGCCCTCGACCAGCGCCTGGCAGGCGGTGGCGGCGGCCTTGGTCTCCGTGCCGTACCAGCTGCCGGGCGCGCGGACCGCGAGCAGGCCGGGGCGCAGCGCGGCCACCCCGGGGCGCAGGTCCTCGATGATCGCGAGCACCGGCTCGAAGGCCCGGGCGTCGCGGTCGGGGTTGGCCGGCAGGAGCACCAGCTCGGGGCAGCGGGCCTGCGCGTCGCGGCGGCGCTGCCCCCGGCGTACGCCCTCCGATCGCGCGGGGCCGTTGCACACCTCGACGACGTTGGCGGAGAGGACGGCGGCGGGGGAGCGTTGCGACCGCTCGGCCTCGACCAGCGCGGCGACCACCGACCAGTCGGGGCACCACACGACCATGACCCTCATCGGAGCTTCATCCCGCTCTGCCATCCACTGGCTGCCGGATCTCGTGCACCTCCCGGGCGAGCCGGTGGACCCCGGGCGGCCAGGTCAGGTCCGCGCGCTGCGGCGGCCGCGCCCCACGACGTACGACGACGCGGGCGCGCCGCTCCTGCAGGTCGCCGCCGCCGGTGCCCGGACCGCTCCAGGAGGACTCCTCGACGCTCACCCGGGCCGCGACCCGCGGCCAGTCGCCGTGCACCACCAGCACCGCGGAGCGGGTGCGCAGGCGGGAGTCGAGGATGCCTGCGGTGCGCTCGCTCACGGAGGCAGGTGGGCGCAGGACCACCACCCGGAGCACGTCGACCAGGGCGGCGGTCACCTCCAGCCAGTGCTCGCCGGGGTCGGGCACCAGCACCGTGCGGGACAGCTCGATGCCCAGCTCCGCCGCAGCCTCCGCGCCGAAGTCGGTGCAGCCGGCGAAGCCCACCCACTCGCCCGCGCGCGAGGCTCCCGCGGCCAGCGCGAGAGCCAGCGACGCGGAGTCGACGGCGTAGGTCGACCCCGCGTGCAGGGGCACGATGTCGGACAGTCCGGGCAGGGTGGGCACCGGCTCGCCCGCGGACCTGTGCTCCATCGCGGCCACCCGCTCGCGCAGCTGCTCGACCACCGAACGCCCCGGATCGAGCGCGGCGACGGAGCGGGCGGAGGACATGGCCCCATCATCGAACACGTGTTCGAACGAGTCAAGAAGCGCCCTCGGGCGCAGCGGCCGTCAGTCAGACGTGACGCACCACGACCTGGCCACCGGCGACCTCCCAGCGCTGGTCGAGCCGGACGTTCTCCAGCAGTCGGCGGTCGTGGGAGACCAGCAGCAGCGCACCGTCGTACGACGCCAGGGCCTGCTCGAGCTGCTGGATGGCCGGCAGGTCGAGGTGGTTGGTGGGCTCGTCGAGGACGAGCAGGTTGACTCCCCGGGCCTGCAGCAGCGCCATGGCCGCGCGGGTGCGTTCACCGGGGGACAGGCGGCCGACCTCGCTGGTGACGTGGTCGGCCTTCAGCCCGAACTTGGCGAGCAGGGTGCGCACCTCGGCCTGCGTCATCTCCGGGACGGCGGCCTCGAAGGCGGAACCCAGCGGCAGCGTGTCGTCCAGGGTCATGCGGGCCTGGTCGATGATCCCCACCGCGACGGAGGCACCGAGCGACGCCGAGCCCGTGTCGGGCGCGATGTGACCGAGCAGCAGTCGCAGCAGCGTGGTCTTGCCGGCGCCGTTGGGGCCGGTGATGCCGATCCGGTCACCCGCGTCGACCTGGGCGGAGACGGGCCCGAGCCGGAAGTCACCCAGGCGGACGGTCGCTTCGTTGAGGGTCGCGACCACCCCGCTCGAACGCGGCGCGGCGGCGATGTCGAACTGCAGCACCCACTCCTTGCGCGGCTCCTCGACCTCCTCGAGGCGGGCGATCCGCGACTCCATCTGGCGCACCTTCTGCGCCTGCTTCTCCGAGGACTCGGTGGCCGCCTTGCGGCGGATCTTGTCGTTGTCGGGGCTCTTGCGCATCGCGTTGCGCACGCCCTGCGAGCTCCACTCGCGCTGGGTCCGGGCCCGCTGCACCAGGTCGGCGCGGACCCCGGCGTACTCCTCGTAGGCCTCGCGCGCGTGGCGCCGGGCGATGGCCCTCTCCTCGAGGAACGCGTCGTAGCCGCCGTCGTAGACGGTGACCTGCCCCTGCGCGAGGTCGAGCTCCACGATCCGGGTGACGCAGCGCGCCAGGAACTCCCGGTCGTGCGAGACGAGCACGACCCCGCCGCGCAGGCCCTGGACGAAGGACTCGAGCCGCTCCAGCCCGTCGAGGTCGAGGTCGTTGGTCGGCTCGTCGAGCAGCACGACGTCGAAGCGGCTGAGCAGCAGCGCGGCCAGGGCCACGCGGGCGGCCTGGCCGCCGGACAGCGCCGTCATCGAGGCGTCGGGTCCGACGTCGAGACCGAGGTCGGCGAGCACCGGTGCGACCCGGTCGTCGAGGTCGGCCGCACCGCTCGCCATCCAGCGGTCGAAGGCGATCGCGTAGGCGTCGTCGGCGCCCGGCTCGTCGGAGCCCAGCGCCGCCGCGGCAGCCTCCATCGCCTCGGTCGCCGCGGTGGCTCCCGTGCGTCGCCCGATGTACTGCCCGACCGTCTCGTCCGGCACCCGCTCGTGCTCCTGCGGCAGGAGCCCCACGAAGGCGTCGCGCGGAGCGCTGCTCACGGAGCCGGCCAGCGGCCGCACCGCTCCGCCCAGCAGCGAGAGCAGCGTCGACTTGCCGGCACCGTTGGCACCGACGACGCCGATCACGTCCCCCGGTGAGACGGTGAGGTCGAGGCCCTCGAACAGGATGCGGTGACCGTGTCCACCGGACAGGTCCTTCGCGACGAGCGTGGCGGTCACGGCGGGAGCCTAGTGCCCGGCCGGGCGATGCCCTCGATCGTCAGCCTGCGTCGGATCGCCAGTCCGCCCAGGTGACCGGCGCGGCGCCGCGCGTCGCCTGCGCGACGATCTCGTGGGTCATCCAGGCGCGGAGCTCCTGCACGTCAGGGGGTGAGGCCAGGGTGAGCAGCCGACCGTCGCGGCACAGCTCCTCGGCCCGGATGACTGCTACGTGGAGCTGCGAGACCAGCTCGCTGAACTCGCGCGGCATGGCCATGTCGATGTCGACCACGTCCCTGCCCTCCGCCCGGGCGCGCTCGGCCGCCCGGCGGCCGGTGAGCCGGGCAGCGGTGGGGGAGACGAGGAGGCCGCGGATCTCGCGGGCGAGCGCGGCGGACTCGCGGTTGTCCTGGTCCACCGACAGCAGCTGCAGCTCGCGGACCAGCTCGTCGAGGTGGCGGTCCTGCTGCAGGCTGAGCTCGACCGGGCAGGCGGCGAGCCGCACCATCACCCACCCGGGTGGCAGCTCCTCCGTCACGGGGTGGTCGGGTGGGAGCTCGGGGTGCGGCGCGGGTGGGGCCGGCGCGACCTCGTCAGGGTCGGCGAGGTCCGCCCACACGTGCTTGCCGCGGGTGGTCTCGTCGACGCCCCAGCGGTGGGCCACCATGCCCACGATGGCGAGGCCGCGACCGGTGGCGTCGAGCTCGATCCACGTCGCGTCCTCGGCCGTCGGCGTACGCGCCTGGACGACCTCGGCGCCGAGTGGTCCGTCGTCCTCGACCGAGACTCGTACGCCGTCCTCAGTGCGCTCGAGGGTGACGTACATGAACTCGGCCCCCGCGTGCAGGGCGACGTTGGTCGTGAGCTCGCTGGCCACGAGCTCGGCCGCGTCCGCGAACCGCCCGTCGCCCCACGCGTCCAGGCCGTCGGAGATGAAGCGGCGCACCCCCGCGACACTGGCCGCGTCCGCGGCCAGGCGTACGTGCAACCTCCCCGGCGCACCGCCCATGAGGGCAGGCTAGCGTCCGCGGCGGTGACGCGCACCGAGTGCGCGTCGAAAGCCCTCACATGCCCATGTCGCTCGACTGGTCGACGGGATCGAGTCCGGGGACCAGGTCGGGGTGTGAGGGGACGACGAACGCCAGGGCGATCAACGCGACCCCCGTCGCCATGGCGAAGCGACGTCCGTGCCGCCAGAGCTTCTCGATCGCGATGGCGACCGCGATCAGGACCATCCAGCCGACGTTCATCACCCCCATGACCACCAGCACCACCATCAGGCCCCAGCAGCAGCCGACGCAGTAGGTGCCGTGGCGCAGGCCGACCTGCAGGTCGCGGGTCCGGCCGCGCAGGGCGCTGTACGTGAGGAACAGGCCGATCGGGGACCGGCAGTGGCGCAGGCAGAGCTCCTTCGCCGGGGTCAGCTGGTAGAGGCCGGCGACCGCCAGCGCCGCAGCACCGACGTACGGCGCCTGGCCCGGGTGCTCGTCCACCAGCCAGCCCCCCGCGCGTGCCAGCACGTAGCCCGCGAGCCCGAAGGTCGTCCACGCCAGCAGGTAGCCACACACCAGGGCGGCCGTCCGCAACGCTCGTACGCCGCGCGGCTCGGCGGAGAGTCGCCGGAGGTACAGGGCGGCGACCGGTGAGACCGACGCGAGCATCATCGCCGCCATCATCAGCGTCCAGACGGCGAGGAACGGGACGAGGCCCATCCCCATCGTCCCCGGGCCGACCTCCATGCCGCGGGCGAGCAGCACCGTGCCGACCGCTGCACCGGCCGCTGCGAGCACGAGCGCACCGACGGCGGGCGAGACCTTCGCCGCCCGCTGGTCGAGCACCGTCAGCCGGACCAGGCGAAGGGTGCCGAGAAGGAGTTCTTCCCGGTCGTGTCCCAGGCCATCCCGAAGGCGTTGACAGAAGCCTTCGTGGCGGTGCCCACGGCGAGGGTGTCCGCCGGGAAGCCGACCCCGCTGATCCGCACGCCGTTGCCGGTCGGATCCATGGGGGAGACGAAGTCCTCGACGGCGAGGTCGACCATGTCCCCGACGGTGACCCGGTGGCTGAAGCCGTCGTCCGCATAGCTGATCGCCGCCGGACCGCCGCCGACCATCTCGCCGATCAGTGGCGAGAGGTCCGCGAGCGGGCCGCCCGCCTGGCCTCCGAAGATCGCGTTCAGCGCGTCGGCCTGCTCGTCGCTGGCACCGTCGTCGGTGAGCAGCGCGGCCTTCCAGCCGCCGTCGGTCATCATCTTCGGTGCGTCGGCGACCATGCAGACGTTCAGTCCCGAGAGGTCGACCTCGCCAGAGCTGCCCGACTCGATGTGGAACGCCAGCACCACCGTGCAGCGATCGGCGTCGGCAGCGTGGGTGAGCCCGGACGCCGAGCACGGGCAGACCATGTCACAGCTGCAGTTCTCGAAGTATGTTCCAGCGATTTCCCAACTCATTGTCTGTCTCCTGGGTGATGCCCCGTCATCACTTTTCTCCTGTGCCGGAGAGGTGTCAACGGAGGAATCCGAGCGGTATGGAGCGGGTTTCGCCTCGACCCGGACCGGCGTCGACGAGCTCGGCGAGCCGCTTGTGGTTCCTGCCGCGCTCGGGTGCCGTCAGGGGAGCTCTCGACCCATCCCGGTGCGGCGCCACCTCTCTCGTCACCCGCGAAGACGGCCGCGCGCGGCCTCGGCCGAGGTGGTCAGCGGCCGCCACTGTCGGCGGACGCCGCGGCTTCGGCGGCGGCGAGCATGTCGGTGAAGGAGGTCCGGAGCATCCTGTCGATCACGGGACCGGTGAGTCGGCCGAGCGGGCCACCCCTGGGCACGTAGGTGTAGTCGAACGTGGCCAGCGTCCCTCCGTCCTCGGGCTCGAGCACGAGGCTGGTCTCGGCCCGGCCGAACGGCACCAGTGGGCTTGCGTGGTTCGAGGTGTCGATCCGGTGACCCTCCTGCCAGGCCGTGACCGTCTCGTCCATGCCCCCGACCGGCTTCAGGTCGACGTGGCGCCGGGCGCCGACACCACTCGTCTGAGTGCCGATGGCCCTCGTTGCTCGCAGGCCGGTCCAGTGGGCTGCAAGGTTCGGGAAGTCGGCGAAGACTGTCCAGACGGGCTGCGTCGGCACCGCCATGTGCCGTCGGACCGTGAGGTGGCGTTCGTTCATGGGAACCACTCCGGTGGCCGGCCGGGAGGCAGGGCGCCGGCCACCACCATCGTCGCGCGGACCCTCGGGCAGGCGCAAGCGTCGTACGCCGTGAACGACGGCGCTGGGCCGAGACCGCCCCCGTCCAGAGGACAAGGTCCCTCGCCCGGGCCGGTCGCACGACCCTGTGCTTCGGTCGGCGCCCGCGGGAGGGTGGATCCGTGGAGGCCTGGGTGGTGAGCGGTCGACCGGGGGGCCCGGGTCGGGTGGAGCGGGTCGACCTCCCGGCTCCGGTCGCCGGCCCGGACGAGCTGCTCGTGCGGGTGCGGGTGTGCGGCGTGTGCCGCACGGACCTCCACCTGGCCGACCTCGAGCTGGTCCCGCGGTCGCCGAGACGCGTGCCGGGCCACGAGGTCGTCGGGCTGGTGGTCGGGGTCGGGGACGGGGTCGAGGGATGGCAGCCGGGCGACCGGGCCGGCATCGCGTGGCTGCGCTCGACCTGTGGGACCTGCCGGTGGTGCCGCTCGGGGCGCGAGAACCTCTGCCGCGACTCGCGCTACACCGGATGGGATGCCGACGGGGGCTTCGCCGAGTACGCCGTCGTGCCGGCGGACTTCGCCTACCGGCTGCCGGACGGCATCCCGGACGAGGTCGCCGCGCCGCTCCTGTGCTCGGGGATCATCGGCTTCCGCGCGCTGCGCCGGGCCGCGGTCCCGGACGGGGGACACGTGGGGCTCTACGGCTTCGGCGCCAGCGCCCACCTCACCGCGCAGGTCGCCCTGGCCACCGGCCTCCACGTCCACGCCTTCAGCCGCGAGCCAGCCGCGCGCGCCCTGGCGCTGGAGCTGGGAGCGGACTGGGCCGGTGACGTCGACGACGTGCCTCCGGTGCCGCTCGACGGGGCCGTGCTGTTCGCACCCGTCGGCACGCTGGTGCCCGTCGCCCTGCGGGCCCTCGACCAGGGCTCGACGCTCGCGGTGGCGTGCATCCACCTCACCGACGTCCCCGCGCTGGACTACCAGGCCCACCTGTTCCGCGAGCGCACGCTGACGAGCGTCACTGCCAACACCCGAGAGGACGGCCGCGAGCTGCTGGCGCTGGCCGGCACCCTGGGGCTCCACCCGCGCACCACGACGTACGACCTCAGGGAGACCGACCGGGCTCTCGAGGACCTGGCCTCCGGCCGGGTCACCGGTGCCGCGGTCGTGCGGGTCTGCTGATCCCGGCGCGGTCCCGGGCCGGTCGGCAGGTGGGTCCGGTGCTTCCGGCTCTGCTGCGCGCCGCGAGCCCGGCCGAGGATCGAGGTGACAGGCAACCAGGCACGAGAAAGGCACGCAGATGGCACTCATGACGCGACGGAGCACCAGTCCTCTCGCCGAGATGATGGATTGGCTGGAGACGATGACGCCGTTCCGCCCGTCCGGCGGCGTGGGCTTCATCCCGATCGAGGCCTTCCGCGAGGACGGCAACTACGTCATCCGTGCGGACCTCCCCGGCATCGACCCCGAGAAGGACGTCACCGTCACCGTCGACGACGGCTACCTCGTCATCCACGGCGAGCGGCGCGAGGAGGAGCACGACGAGCACCACAGCGAGGTCCGGTTCGGCTCCTTCAGCAGGCGGGTCCCGCTGCCGAAGGGGTGCACGGAGAAGGACGTCAAGGCGACCTACGCCGCAGGCGTGCTGACCGTCTCGCTTCCCGCCGTCGGCGAGGTCCCCGAACCGACCCGCATCCCGATCGCGCGCACCGGGGACTGACGATGGACGTCCTGCTCGGGGTCGTCCTCATCGTGGTGGTCGTCGCCGTCACCCTGCTCGCGCTGTCGATCCGGGTGGTCAAGCAGTACGAGCGCGGGGTGCTGCTGCGGTTCGGCCGCCTCCGCGGCGTCCGTGACCCGGGGCTGCGCTTCATCATCCCCTTCGTGGACGTGCTGCGGCGCGTCTCCCTCCGCACCGTCACGATGCCCATCCAGTCGCAGGGGATCATCACCCGGGACAACGTGAGCATCGACGTCGCGGGCGTGGCGTACTACCACGTGACCGATGCCGAGAAGGCCGTGCTGGCCATCGAGGACGTGGCGGCGGCGGTCAATCAGATCGCCCAGACCACGCTCCGCAACGTGGTCGGCCAGCACAGCCTCGACCAGGCCCTGTCGGAGACGGACGGGATCAACGTCAACATCCGCGAGATCCTCGACCGGACCACGACCGAGTGGGGCGTGATGGTGACGTTGGTGGAGCTGAAGGACATCCAGCTGCCCGAGAGCATGAAGCGGGCGATGGCCCGGCAGGCCGAGGCCGAGCGGGAGAAGCGGGCGAAGATCATCGCCGCGGAGGGTGAGTCCGCCGCGGCCGCGGCGCTGGGGGAGGCCTCGGACACGATGATGGCCCACCCGCTCGCGCTGCAGCTCCGCAACCTCCAGAGCCTCGTCGAGATCGGCGTGGACAAGAACACGACGGTCGTGTTCCCGGCGCCGCTGATGAGCACGATCGGGGACCTGGGCGCCTTCCTGCAACGGGAGGTCCGTGCCGCCGCGGCCGAGCCGACAGCAGGCACTGGCAGGTCGTCCGGCCGCAGGAGTAGCGTCAAGTTGAACCAGCAACGAGAGGTACCCCTGTCGACGACCGCCTCGTGACCGCCTTCTCCAGGATCGAGCGCCCATGACCGAGATCGACCTGACCGCCATCGACGCCGACCGGGAGCGCATCCGCGCGACCTACCTCCAGCCCGAGCGGTCCCGTCCACCCTCGAGCGCCCGCGGGCTCCACCACTTCGCCGTCGTCGCCCGCGACGTCGAGGAGACCATCCGGTTCTACCAGGGGGTGCTGGAGTTCCCGCTGACGGAGATCTTCGAGAACCGCGACTACCGGGGATCGAACCACTTCTTCTTCGACATCGGACACGACAACCTGCTGGCCTTCTTCGACTTCCCCGGCCTCGATGTCGGGCCGTACGCCGAGGTGCTGGGCGGGCTGCACCACATCGCCATCTCGGTCGAGCCCGAGCGGTGGGAGCGGCTCAAGGGCAACCTCGAGGCCGCGGGGGTGGACTACGTCGAGGAGAGCGGGACGTCGATCTACTTCCGCGACCCCAACGGCGCCCGGCTGGAGCTGATCGCCGACCCGCTGGGGGAGATGTACGGCACCAAGGTGCTGTAGCCCGGGACCCCTTTGTCATGCTTGCCCACCGAACCAGGGCGAGGACAGAGCGGGGGACCGGCAGTGAGCGAGATCGCGGGCGAGCTGGCGCGCGTGAAGGGGGCCTTCGCGCAACCGACGCTGACCCTCCTCCACCAGCGGCAGGCGCCGGTCGTGATCACGATCTTCCGCACGGCGTTCGGCCGCAACAACCAGCCGATCCCGACCGCCCGGCTGCACACCCAGGTCGAGGAGCACCTGGCCGAGATGCGGCTGGCGGGGGAGCAGGACGTCCCGGCCGGCAGCGGTCGGGAGATCTGCCAGCGCTGGATGCGCGGCCAGTGGCTGGTGCGGTCGCTCGACGAGGCCGGCCACGAGGTCTATGCCCTGACCTCGCACGCGCAGCAGGCGCTGGAGCTGGTGAAGAACCTGGCCCGCGACCGCGCCACGCTCAGCGAGCACCGGGTCGCCACCATCCTCGGCACCGTGCGCCGCTTCAACTCCGAGGCCAACCCCGACCGGACCGCACGCGTGACGATCCTCAACGAGGAGATCGCCCGCCTCCGCACCGAGCGCGACCGCTTGGTGGACGGGGGCGACCTCGACGGGGCGACCGAGGACTACATGCTCGAGGGCTTCACCGAGCTGCTCTCGCTGATCTCCGCGCTGCCGAGCGACTTCGCCCGGGTCGAGGAGCGCTTCGCGACCATCCGCACGGAGATCCTGTCGGCGTTCCGGGCCGAGGACCGCCCGGCCGGTGAGGTGATCGACGACTACCTCGCGCGCGCCGACGCGCTGATGACCGCCACCCACGAGGGCCGTGCCTTCGAGGGTGCGTTCGCCCTGCTGCGTGACGACGCGCTGGTGACCCAGCTGCGCGAGGACCTGACGGCGCTGCTCGAGCACCCGCTGTCGGATCGCATCCTCAGCGACGCCGACCGCGCCGAGCTCCGCGGCACCGTGCGGCTGGTGCGCGACGGCCTCGACCGGGTGCTCGCCCAGAGGTCGCGGGTGACGGCGACCCTCAAGGAGTACATCGTCTCGCACGACGCGGCTCGCGACCGTCAGCTCGAGCAGACGCTGCGTCAGGTCGAGGCCGAGCTGATGACCTGGATGGCGACCACCGGACCCCGCGCCGTCCACGACGTCGCACTGCTCCCCGCCCGGGCAGGCATCGAGCACCTCCGGGAGCGGTTCCACGACCCGGCTGACGACGTGCTGCCCGACCGCATCCACATGCCCGACCCCGCCCTGGCACCCCCCGTCTCGCTCGCCGAGCTGGTGGCGCAGGGCGGGCCGAAGCTGGCGTCCCTGCGCGAGCGCCTCGACGCGGTGATGACCTCGCTGCTCCCGGTCGGCTCGCTCGGGGCCCTGTTCGACGAGCTGGAGCCGTCCCTGCGCAGACCGGTCGAGATCTTCGGCCTGCTGCACCTCGCGGCCGACCGTGAGTGGCTGGCCGAGGAGGCCGTGGAGACCTTCGCCGCGGTGCGCCCCGACGGCAGCAGGCGCACCTTCGCCGTGCCTCGTACGCCTCTGCCCGACCCCGACCTCGACCACACCCAGCGACAGACGGAGCCCCGCGCATGAGCCTCGACACGAGCGCCGAGACCGGACCCGAGACGGACGTCGAGCTGGTCGACGACGAGATGGTGGACGGGACCTCCGTCTCCCTGTTCGAGGGCGACGAGGGCGGCCTGGAGTACTCCCAGCGCCGTGTGCTGGTGACGCTGCTCAAGCAGCGCTTCATCAGCGCCCGCACGCATCCGCGGGACTGGACGGTGCTCGTCGAGCACGAGCGGCTCATCCGCTCACGGCTCAACGACCTCTTCCTCGACCTGATGGTCGACCGGGCCCGTGAGGTCGCGTGGAAGCGGCAGGCGACCTCCGAGACCGGCAGCCGCTTCCCGACGCTGCTCTACGACGCCGCGTGGTCGCGCGAGGAGACGCTCGTGCTGGCCCACCTGCGCGACCGGCTGCGCGCCGGGCTCGCGAGCGGCGACGCCCGGGTCTACATCGACCGGGAGGACATCGTCGGCTACGTCGCCAGCTTCCGGCCCTCGCACGCGACCGACGTCGCCGGTGACGAGAAGAGGGCGCGCAACGCCGTCGCGAGCGTCGTCAAGGCGGGGCTGCTGATCCCCTCCGGCAACGACGAGCGCTTCGAGATCAGCGAGGCCGTGGAGCCGCTGATCCCGCTGGAGCTCCTGCAGGAGCTGCTCGAGGCGCTCCTGGCCGCCAACAGCGGCGACGCGCCGCCCGAGCCCGAGGAGCCGGCCGACCTCTTCGACGACGACGCGGACCCGGACGGCACGACCGCCGGCGAGACCGCAGGGGAGATGTGAGCATGTCCATCGACGAGATCGAGCAGGCCGTGGACGACGGGCTCTTCGAGCAGAAGCACGTCGCCACGCCGGCGGACGACACCATGCAGTGGCGCGCGACCCTGCTGCAGATCGTCAACTGGGGCGGCTTCGGCGGCCTCACCGTCGTGCCGCTGCGCGGCGACGCCACGATGATCTCCGGCGCCTCGGGCGTCGGCAAGAGCACCATCCTCGACGCCTACACGGCGCTGATGATGCCGTCGGACACCAAGTTCAACGGCGCGTCCAACGACGCCGTCGCGGGCCGTGCGCGGGGCGCCGGGCAGCGCAACCTGCTGTCCTACCTGCGCGGCGCGGTCGACGTGGTCGACGACCCCCGGACCGGGCGGCCGGTCGAGAAGCTGCTCCGCGGCAAGGGCTCCGACACCTGGGGCGCGATCGCGATGACGTACGTCAACGACCGGGGCGGCCGGTTCACGGCGCTGCGCACCTACTACGTCCCACGACGAGCCACCCGCTCGAGCGACGTGCAGATGCAGCTGGCCACCCAGGAGGGGGCGCCGGCCCTCGACGCCCTCGAGGTCGCCGTGCCCGAGCGGTTCCACGCCAACACGCTCAAGAAGCTCTTCCCCGGCATCCGGGTGCACCGGACGTACGCCGAGTTCGCCGCGGTCCTGCACGCGCGCCTCGGCATCGGCGCGAACGGCGACGGCGCCAAGGCGCTGCGGCTGCTCGCCCGCATCCAGGCGGGCAACCAGGTGCGGAGCGTCGACGAGCTCTACAAGGACATGGTGCTCGAGCGCCCCTCGACCTTCGCCGCCGCGGACCGTGCGATCGAGCACTTCGACGACCTCGACACGGCCCACTCCGCGATGCGCACCGAGGAGCAGAAGCTCGAGCTGCTCGGCCCGATCACCGCCCTGCACGACCGCAAGGTGGCGGCCACGCGCCGGCTCGCGGAGCTCGACTCCTACGGCGTGACGCTGAGCGGTGACACGCCGCTGCGGATGTGGTTGCTGCGCACCCACCTGCGGCTGATCGAGAGCGCCGTGGTGGACAACCGCGCCCAGCGCGCGGCCGCGGGCGACGAGCTCAGCGCGACCACGTCCGCGGAGCGCACCCACCTCGCCGACCTCGAGGCGGCCAAGGAGTCGCACCGCGCTGCGGGCGGCGCGACCCTGCAGTCCCTCGCGCTGTCCCTGGAGCAGGAGCAGGTCGTGCGGGAGGACCGGCTCGCACGCCGATCCGTCCTGCAGGAGCGGCTGCTCCCGCTGATCGACGCCACCGACGCGCAGGCGCCCGACATCGAGGCCGCGCTGCTCTCGAGCGAGGCCTTCGCCGTGCTCCAGCTCCACGCCCAGCAGTGGCTGGCCGGCTGGCAGCGCGAGCAGGAGCGGCTCCGACGCGAGCGCGACGCGGTGCTCCGCGGCCAGTTCCCGCTCAGCGAGCGACAGTCCTCGCTGCGTCGCGAGCGCGCGTCGCTGGAGGGCCGCGCCGGCCGGATGCCCGCCCGGATGCACGAGCTGCGCGCGGAGGTGGCCCAGGTGAGCGGGCTCGGCGTGGACGAGCTGCCGTTCGTCGCCGAGCTGATCGACGTGGCGCCCGACGAGTCGCGGTGGCGCACCGCCGTCGAGACGGTCCTCGGTGCCAGTGCCCGGATGATGCTCGTCCCGCTCGACCGGCTGGACGCCTTCTCCTCCGCGATCGACGGGCTGCGGCTGCGCGGCCGGCTCACCTTCGAGGGGGTCGAGCTCGACCTCCCCGACCCCGGTCCGGCCGATCCCGAGCGGGTCGCCGGCAAGCTGGTCTTCCAGGACTCGCCCTTCACCGGGTGGGTGCGGGCCCACGTCGAGGAGCCGTCCCGCAACGCCCTGTGCGTCGAGTCCGCCGACGGCCTCACGGGTCCTGGCTACCGCGTCACCCTCGCCGGGCAGACCCGCAACGGCCGCCGCGGCGCCCACGGTCGAGGCGACACCCGCAACATCATCGGCTTCTCCAACGTCGACGCGATGGCCGAGCTCGACGCCGAGCTCGCCGACCTCGAGGAGCGGCTCGACGCGGTCACCGCCGAGCTCGGCCAGATCGACCAGCGCTCACGCATCCTCGAGCAGCAGCGCACGTCCTACGACGCGGTCGCCTCCGCGCGCTTCGACGACTTCGACGTCGACGGGAGCGACCGCCGCATCGCCGACCTCGAGCGCCGCCGCGCCGAGATCCTCGACTCCGACGACGGGCTGCAGGCGCTCGAGGCGCAGATCGCCGACCTCACCGCCCGGGTGGAGGAGACGCGGCGCGCCCGCTACGGCGTCGAGCAGCGGCAGCGCGAGCTCAACGCCACCCACGCCGAGCTCGTCGACGCCGAGGACGACGTCAAGGACCGGCTCCAGGCGATGGAGGCCGACGGCAGGGTCGTGCTCGACGAGGGCCAGGAGGCGGCGCTCACGGCGGACTTCGCAGCCGCCGCGGCGCCCGCCGACCCCGACGACCTCGCGCGGTTCGCCGAGACCTCCCAGCGACTCGCCCAGCGGCTGCGCGACGCGGTCACCGACGCCGAGGCCGAGCTCCATCGGGTCGACGACGACCTCGTGCAGGTGTTCCGCGTCTACAAGTTCCACTGGGACTCCCCGAACCTGGGCACCACCGCGGACTCCTACCCCGACTACGCCCGCATCCTCGACGACATCCGCGGTGAGGGCCTGGCCGCACGCCGGGCCGAGTGGCGACGTCGGCTCACCGAGTGGAGCGGGCAGGACCTCGTCCCGCTCGTCGGCGCGATGGCCGCCTCCATCGAGGAGATCGAGGACCGGCTCGAGCCGATCAACGCCATCCTGCGTCGCCTGGAGTTCGGCGCCTCGGGCGACCGGCTCCGGATCAGGCTGCGTCGGCTCGCCCCCGCCCACGTCCAAGTGTTCATGAAGGACCTGCGCACGCTCTCGTCCGGCTCCACCAGCGAGCTGGGCGAGGAGGCCCTCGAGAAGCGGTTCGCCGAGCTCAGCGCCTTCATGCAGCAGCTGCGCAAGCCCAGCCAGGTCGGCGAGGCAGCCGCGTCGCTGACCGACCGCGACCGGCTGCTCGACGTACGCCGTCACGTCGAGATCAGCGCCGAGCGCTACGACCACACCACCGGTGAGCTGCGTGCGACCTACCGGACGCTGGGGGAGAAGAGCGGCGGCGAGAGCCAGGAGCTGGTCGCCTTCATCGTCGGCTCCGCGCTCCGCTTCCGGCTCGGCGACGAGATGCGGTCGCGGCCACGGTTCGCCCCGGTCTTCCTCGACGAGGGCTTCGTGAAGGCCGACTCCGAGTTCGCCGGCCGTGCCGTCCAGGCCTGGCGCGGCCTGGGCTTCCAGCTCATCGTCGGCGTCCCGCTCGACAAGGTCACCGGTCTCGAGCCCCACATGGACGAGCTGCTCGCCATCACCAAGAACAGCACCACCCACCAGTCCTGGATCACGCCCATCTCCGACATCGACGCTCGCGTCGAGGCGGGCGGCGGCGCGACGGGGTGACGTCGTCGACCGGCGCTCTCGTCGCCGGGGGTCAGGCGTCGAGCACGACCTCGTCGTGCTCGAGGCGGGGGAGCCGGTCGTACCAGGCGTTCTCGCCGGGGCGGCCGAGATTCACCACGAGCAGCGACCTCAGGGGCGTGCCGGCGAAGAACTCTGCGTCGAGCGCGTCGGCGTCGAAGCCGCCCATGGGCCCGGCGGCGAGCCCGGCGGCACGGACACCCATCAGGAAGTAGCCGATCTGCAAGGTCGCGTTGAACCGCGCCGCCTGCTCCCGGCGGACGGGATCGGCGAAAACGTCCCTCGCGCCGGGGAAGTGCGGGAACGTGCGGGGCAGGTGCTCGTGGAAGTCGGTGTCCGCCGCGAGGATCGCGACGAGCGGCGCGTTCGCCGTCTTGTCGCGGTTGCCGTCGGCCATCACCTTGAGCAGCCGCTCGCGAGCGTCGCCCTCGCGGACGAGGACGATGCGCAGCGGCTGGTTGTTCATCGCGGTCGGGCCGTACTTCACGAGGTCGTAGATGGCGGCGACCTGCTCGTCGGTCACCGGCTCGTCGGTGAACGTGTTGGCCGATCGGGCGTCGCGGAAGAGGAGGGCCTGGGCCTCAGGGGACAGGGCGAGGGAATCCGTCATGACGGTTGCAACGACGGTTGAGAATTCAATCAATCCGACATGGACCGTGATGCCGCTCACCTCGGCCCGCCCCGCCGCTACGGTGTGGAGGCTCGGCTGTTGAAGCGGTGCATGATCAGGGCGACGAGGGTGGCGAGGCCCACCAGCCAGCCGAGGGCGACGAGCACGGAACCGTACTCGTCGAAGGTGCTGGTCAGGGCGGCGTCGTAGAGGACCCTGCTGGCGCCGTAGCCGGGCAGCAGGTGTGCCAACGTCGTGAGCTCCGGGTTGAGCATCGGGCTCTGCTCGATCGCGAGGTCGAGGAACGGGACGAGGAACGCGACGAGGACCCCGCCGACGCGCCCGAACGCCCACCCGATCAGCACTCCCGCGAGTGCGTAGGTCAGGGCGATGAGCAGGTTCGCGGCGGCGTAGGGGACCCACTGGCGTGGCTCGAAGAACACTGCAGTGACCGCCAGCGACGTGGTGGTGACGACCACGGCGAGCAGGACGACGGTGGCAAGCCGGGCCGCGAGCAGGCTGACCGGCCGGAATCCGGCGAGAGCGAGGCGCCGGTCGGCACTGCGTGCTCCCAGGGCGGTGAACAGCCCGACGACGGCGGCCAGCGCGCCGACCGAGATGGGGGCCATCAGGCCCGGGTGGGTGTCGGGGAACCAGAACGTGGCAGCCACGTCCCGGCCGGCTTCTCGCACCGTCATCGTCTCGAAGCCGTCGGGCGTGGTGACCGCCGACAGGGCGACGAAGAGGGCCGGGACTGCGACGAGGAGCGCCCACAGGACCCGGTTGCGGCCGACGTCGCGCAGGCCGATCCGGGTGCCGACGGCGAGCTGTCCGACCGCTGAGCCGGGTCGGGTGCGCGCGCGAGGCCGTGCGGTGCGGCTGACGGTTGCGATAACCGTCCAGCTGAGGAAGACGGCGACGACGGTCCAGGCGAGCGCCCATCCGAGGTCACCGGCACGGCCGGAGTGCCCGGAGGGCGCGTCCATCATCCACAGGCTCAGGTAGTGGGTCGGGAAGAGCCGGGACACCAGTGTGTCGGCCGGCCGGAAGGCGGGACCGAGGACGACGTCGACGAGCCACACGAACAGGACGAGCACGGTGCCGTTGACGGGATCGGCCACCAGGGCGCCGATGAGTGCGCCCAGGGCGAGGTAGACCACCGCGAACATCAAGGTCGCGGCGGCCACCCGGAGGGGGTGCTCGAGGCCGCCGACTCGTACCACCAACGTCGCGTACGAGGCAGCCGCGGCCACGAGCGCGAGCAGGGCGCCGGTCACCATGCGCCCCAGGACCAGTCGCGACGACGGCAGTCCAGCGAGCACGAGGCGACGGTCGGCGGCCCGGGCCGAACGCACCTGGAAGTACATCGCGACCGCGGCGACGAACCCCGCCGTCCAGCCTGCGGTGGTCGTTTCTGCCTCTGGTCCACCTTGTCCACCGAGGAGCTCTCCGGCGTCGGTGATGACTCCGCCCACGACGGCGACGAACACGACGGGGACGACGACGAGCAAGGTGAGGGTCAGGCGGTTGCGGGCAGCCTCTGCCACGAAGCGGCGCACCAGCAACCCTGGGCCGCCACGTGGAGTCCCGGTCGTCGTAGCCGATGCGGTGTCCATCGGAGGCTCACTCGGTGCTGCGCTCGGTGCTGGCCCGGGGGATCGACGGGTTGTCGGCGTGGGGTGGCCGTACGTGGGCCGTGCCGTCGTGGAGCTGGATGATGCGGTCGAAGCGGTGCTCGTCGACGACGAAGTGGCTGATGATGAGCACGCTGCGTCCGGCGGTGCGACGGTCGGCGACGAGGTCCCAGAACCGGAGGTAGGTGTCGAAGTCGAACCCGGCGTACGGCTCGTCCAGGAGGAGGACCTCGGGGTCGGCGAGGAGCGCGAGTCCGAGGTTGAGCTTGGACAGCGTGCCGCCGGAGAGCCTGTCGGCCCGGGTGGCGGCGTACCGCTCGAACCCCAGGGTCTCGTAGAGGCGGCGGCGGGACGCGCGTTCGTCGACGGGCCGCATGCGGTAGGCGTGGCCGAACAGCTCGAAGTGCTCGTCGCAGGTGAGCCGTTCGTAGGCGACGGGCTCCTGCGGGCAGTAGCCCAGCCGGCCGATGTGCTCCACGGTGCCGGCGTCGGTCGCCAGCTCGCCGACGAGGATCCTCATCAGGGTCGACTTCCCCGACCCGTTCTCGCCGACCAGCCCGGCCACCTCGCCCGGGTAGAGCTCGAGGTCGGCGCCCCGCAGCACAGGTTGAGCCCGCCTGGCCGGCCAGATGCCGCGCCGGTAGGACTTCTCGATGCCGGACGCGGTCATCAGCGCCCGTCCTTCCGGCGCAGCCGGCAGGCCGAGCGGCTGCGCAGGTGGCTGGCCGGCCGGGTCGACGCGCGTGGTCATGACGACCTCAGCGGTGCGGCCGGTGCTGCTCGTCGGGGCGGTCGTGGGGCTGCCCGGTGCTGCCCGCACCGGTGCCGTGCATCCCGTGCATGCCACCCATCATGAGCATCATCATCAGTGGACAGAGGAGCGCGATGCCGACGAGGGCGAGGGTGCCGGCGGGGACGCCGACCCAGAGCGCGCCGACGATGACGATGGCTGCTGCGATCGCGTACATCCCGAGGTTCGGGTTGCGTAGCTGCTGGGTGTTCATCGTCCTGCTCCTCCCGTGTCATGGGTGCACGTCGTCGTCCAGCGGTATGTGTCTTCCATGCTGCTCGTAGATACCCCCCGGGGGTAGGGCCATCTGGCCCTGCGCGACAGGGACACCCGAGCCGGTCCTTCAGGGGACGGTGAGCTCGATCTGCTGTTCGGGGGCGAGCCGGAGGTCGGAAGGGTCACCGGGCATGCGGGTGCCGTTGCTGGTGACGACCACCTTCTTCCCAGGCCGGGCGCGGACGCCTCCGACCTGGGTGGGCGTCAGGGCGACGCTCCACTGGGTGAACAGCTGGCCAAGGGTGAACACCTCGCCGACCGTGTGGGCCTCGATGTGGATGGTGCCGTCGCCCTCGTGGGTGTGGACTGCGGACATGGCGCCGGTGGTCGGGTCGACGCCGATGCCGGGCGGTATGGGCACCTGCTGTCCGTCGATGGTGATCGTCAGGTGGGGGTGGTAGTGCTCGGCCGTCCCCATCGGCCCGAGGTCGAGCCCGGCGGCAGCGACCCGCGCGGGTACGTCGCCGGGCGCGGGCCACGGCGGGAGGGACGTGCCGTCGGGCGCTGCCCCTGTCGAGCTCGAGGGGCTCGAGCCGGCCGGGCTGGTGGGGACGTCGGTCGCGGTCGAGGCGTTGCTGCACCCGGCGAGGGCGAGTGCCAGGGCGATCGTGGCTGCGGCCACGATGGGGGCGGGGGTCTTCACAGGGGTCTTCTCCTGCATGTCGGCATGGGGGCGGACGCCACCGGTGCTGGTGGCGTCCGCCGCGCGGGATCAGGACTCGAGGAGGTCCTTCATGGTGTCGATCTCCTGGTTCTGAGCATCGATGATCTGGCCGGCGAGGTCGACGGCGTCCTTGAACCGGCCGTCCTCCTGCTCGGCCTCCGCCATCTCGACCGCGCCCTCGTGGTGCTCGATCATCATCTGCAGCCACATGTCCTGGAACTGGTCGTCGCCGGCGTTCTCGAGCTCGTCGATGTCATCGGCGGTCATCATCCCCGGCATGTCGTCGTGGTCCATCCCGTCCATGTTGTCGGACATGTCGTCCATGTCGTGACCGCCGTTGACGTGGTCGCGCATGGTCGCGGGGACGTCCTCGCCCCAGCTGGTGAGCCAGTCGGCCATGGTCTCGATCTCCGGGGCCTGGGCCTCGCGGATGTCCTCGGCGAGGGCCTGGACCTCGGGGTCGAGGGGCCGGTCGAGGGTGAGGTCCACCATGGACAGCGCCTGGGCGTGGTGGGTGATCATGTCGCTGGCGAAGGCGACGTCGGCGTCGTTGTGCTCGGTCGTGCTGACCTCGGCCTTGCCGGCCGCGTCGGAGGCGTCGTCGCCGCAGGCGGTCAGGCCGGCGCCGAGGGCGAGGGTGAGCGCGATGGCGCCGAGCGCGCGCGTACGGGTCTTGGTCGTGTGCATGAAAGATCTCCTGTAGTCAGGTGTCGGGGTGTGGGCATGCGGCGGCGACACCCGTCGTTGCGCTGCCTCGAGGACAGGGGGGACGGGTGGCCGCAGGGCCGGTCAGCACCTGATGACGGAGAACTGCCACTCGTGGGGCGGGCCGGTGCCGCGCACCCACTGCAGCGCCCGGGCGCGTACGGCTGCCGGCCGGAACGCGGCGGGCATCAACGGCCGGAGGAGACCGACCACGAGGAGCACCAGCAGCGTCAGCGCAGCCGCGGCGAGCATGACGACGCAGAGCATGATCATGCTCGACTGGTGGTGCGAAGGACCGGAGTCGGTCCCGACGACCGCCTGGTCCGACGGGCGGGCGTCCGCCGCGTGCGCGTGCCCCTCGTGGGAGGCGTCTGTCGACATCGCTGTGATGTGGGCGGAGGAGACGTCCGACACGCTCGCTGAGGTTGCGGCGGTTGCCGGCGTGCCGTGGCTGGCCAGGGCGTGCATGCCGAGGATGCCGACGACGAGGGCCACCACCAGTGCGCCCAGGGTGGCACGCCCGCGGAGGGACAGGGCCGTAGGCACCCGCAGGAGGCTGCGGGTGCCCCGGACGGACGCAGGCACGAGGGTCATCGGCTTCGATGCTACGGGTGGAGGGGTCAGCCCAGTCGCTGGGTGCGGAGCCGGAGCGCGTTGACGATCACGCTGACCGAGGACAGCGCCATCGCGGCAGCGGCGATGACCGGGGACAGCAGCCACCCGAACACCGGGTAGAGGACGCCGGCGGCGATGGGGATGCCCGCGGTGTTGTAGCCGAACGCCAGCACGAGGCCGCGGCGGACGTTGCCCATGACGGCGTGGGAGAGCTGGCGCGCGTGGGCGATGCCGTTGAGGTCACCGCGCAACAGGGTGACCCCGGCGGACTCGATGGCGACGTCGGTGCCGGTGCCCATCGCCAGGCCCACGTCGGCGGCGGCGAGCGCGGGTGCGTCGTTGACGCCGTCGCCGGCGAACGCCACCACCCGACCTTCACTGCGGAGCTTGGTGACGACGTCGGCCTTGTGGTCGGGGAGCACCTCGGCCTCCACCCGGTCGATGCCGAGCCGGCGCGCGACTGCCTCTGCGGTCACCAGGTTGTCGCCGGTGAGCATGATGACCTCGATGCCTTCCTTGCGGAGCGCGGCGAGAGCTGCCGGGGTGGTGTCCTTGACCTGGTCGGCGATCCCGATGACGCCCGCGGGGGTGCCGTCGATGGCGACGAGGACCGCGGTGGCCCCGGTGCGACGCAGCTCGTCGGCCTGCCCGGAGAGGGGCCCGGGGTCGATGTCCTGCGACGTCAGGAACCCGGCGGTGCCGATGAGGACCCGGTGGCCCTCGACGGTGCCGAGGACGCCCTTCCCGGCGGGCGCGTCGAAGTCGGCCACGTCCGGCAGTGCGCGTCCGCCCGGCCCGGCGTCGTCTGCGGTGTCGGCCAGGTCGGCCTGGGCCTTCTCCACGATGGCGCGGGCCAGGGGGTGCTCGGACGCGTTCTCCACCGCGGCCGCCAGCCGCAGCAGCTCGCCGGCGGTGAGATCGCCGTACGCGTCGGCGGTCTCGACGGCGACCACAGCCGGCTTGCCCTCGGTGAGCGTGCCGGTCTTGTCGACCACGACCGTGTCGACCTTCTCCATCCGCTCGAGTGCTTCGGCGTTCTTGATGAGCACGCCCATCTGGGCGCCGCGGCCGACGCCGACCATGATCGACATGGGCGTGGCGAGCCCCAGCGCACACGGGCAGGCGATGATGAGGACGCTGACCGCGACGACGAGGGCGTGGGCCAGCTTCGGGTCGGGCCCCACGAGGGACCAGACGATGAACGCGAGCACGGCGACGCCGATCACGGTGGGCACGAAGACCGCCGAGACGCGGTCCGCGGTGCGCTGGATGGGCGCGCGTGAGCGCTGCGCCTCGGCGACCATGTTCACGATGCGGGCGAGCATGGTGTCGCGGCCGACGGCGTTCGCGCGGACGAGGAGCGCGCCGGTGGAGTTGAGGGTGCCGCCGATGGCGTTGTCTCCGACGTCCTTGGTGACCGGCATGGACTCGCCGGTGACGAGGGACTCGTCGACGGCTGACCTGCCGTCCTCGACGAGCCCGTCGACCGGGACCTTCTCGCCGGGGCGCACGCGGAGCAGGTCGCCGATCTGGACCTGGTCGAGGGTCACCTCCTCCTCGGTGCCGTCGTCGAGAACGCGGCGTGCGGTCTTCGGGGAGAGGTCGAGGAGGGCCTTGATCGCCCCGGAGGTCGCCTCGCGGGCGCGGAGCTCGAGGACCTGGCCCAGGAGGACCAGGGTGGTGATGACGGCCGCGGCCTCGAAGTACACCTCGACGGCGCCGTCCTCGCGGAACGCCTCGGGGAAGATGCCGGGCGCGAGCGTGGCGACGACGGAGAACAACCAGGCGACGCCCGTGCCCATCGCGATGAGCGTGAACATGTTGAGGTTGCGGGTGCGCACCGACGCCCAGCCGCGGACGAAGAACGGCCAGCCCGCCCACAGCACCACGGGGGTGGCGAGCGCGAGCTGGGTCCAGGCCGACACGGTCGCGGACACGTTGTCGTGCAGCCACGGGATGAGGTCGCGGCCCATGCCGAGGATGACGACGGGGACGGACAGCGCGACACCCACCCAGAAGCGGCGGGTCATGTCGCGCAGCTCCTCGGACGGCCCGGTGTCGGCGCTGACGACGACGGGCTCGAGCGCCATGCCGCAGATCGGGCAGGTGCCGGGCCCGTCCTGGCGGATCTCGGGGTGCATCGGGCAGGTGTACTCGACCGTCTCGCCCTCACGCGGCGTCGGCGCGGTGTTCATCCGGGTCCCGTGACCGGCGTGCTCGTGCCCGGCGTGCTCGTGCCCGGCGTGCTCGTGCCCGGCGTACTGCTCGGGTGCGGCGACGAAGGTGGCCTTGCAGCCGGCGGAGCAGAAGTAGAACCGCTCGCCGTGGTGGTCGGCCGTGTGCTCCGTGGCGGTCGGGTCGACGCTCATCCCGCACACCGGGTCGGTGACCTGGTGCGCGGTGGTCATGTCCGGGTGGTGGGGGTGGCTGGTCATGGTTCCACTATACCCCCGGGGGGTATGTAGTCAAGGGTTGTCTGCACCTTGTCGACCAGCCGCCCGCGGGTGACCAATGCCCGCCAGGCGATCAGCCCGGCCATGGGCAGCGACGCTGCCTCGTTCCACGACAGGTGCGGCGCGCGCAGCTCGAGGCCGTCCCTGACGAGGAGTGGCGGGCCTTCGCCGAGGACGGCGGCATGTCCGATGACCTGGTGGCGCTGCTCGATGAGTGGTTCCTCAGCCTGGTGCCGGTCGGGCGCGAGCTGATGCGCCTCCTCGAGGAACGCGGGTGGACTGGCTGGACCCGGCTGGAGCGGACCCCGAGATGAGCACTCAGCCTGGCGCGGGGGATCCCGTCATCCGCAGCTCACCCGATCGATCAGGCGTGGTGCCTGTCGCCTCGACGGGGTCGTAGCAGGCGAGCATGAGCGCGAGGTCGTCATCGAGGTGGCCCGCCTCCCGCGTCAGCGACGTGAGCAGGCCGTCCAGGGCGGAGTCGAAGTCGGCCTGGCCCACCGCGGCCAGGAAGGGAGCGGGGTCGATGAAGGCGCCTTCGGGTGAGCGTGCCTCGATCAACCCGTCGGTGAAGAGGAGCATCCGGTCGCCGGGAGCGAGCTGGCCGTGTGCGGGCACCGGGTGGACACCGAGTCCCAGCGGTGGCTCGTGGTCCAGCTCGACCGTGGTGACCCGTCCTGATGCCTGGACCACCACCGGCGCAGGGTGGCCGCACGACACGACGTCGAAGCTGCCGTCGTGGCGTATGTCGACCAGCAGGCCGGTCACGAAGTCCTCGCTGTCGGGGAGGTACGGCAGGATCCGACGGTCGATCTCGCGTGCTACGTGGGCCACGTCGCCCGCCGCGGCCGCGGCGGCCCGGAACTCGCCGAGCACGACGGTGGCCGTGCGTACCGCCGCGAGGCCCTTTCCGCGCACGTCGCCGACGAGCAGACGCACGGACGCGGGTCCGCGCACCACCTCGTAGAGGTCGCCACCGACCTGGGCCTCGAACGCGGCCGAGTGGTAGCGAGCCGACAACGAGACCGGCCCGGTCCTCGCCGGAGGCGGCGCCAGGATCGCGCGCTGCGCGGCCTCGGCCACCAACGTGACGCCGGCCAGGCGCTCCGACTGGTGCTCGAACGTCGCGGCGGTGTCGAGGGCCACTGCCACCCGGTCCGAGACCGCCTCGAGAAAAGCGACGTCCTCGTCGCTGTACCGGCGTCCGGACTCGGCATGGATCAGCGTGAGCGCGCCGATGACGCCGTCGCGGCCGTTGAGCGGCACGATCATCGCGCTGGTGAGACCGAGTCGACGCAGGATCTCCAGGTGCTCCGGGCCGGTGGCCGCGGCTTCGAGGAGGTCGGCCGGGATGAACGGGTAGAGCGCGCTCTTCCCCGACCTGACGACGTGCGCCGATCCGGTCTCGGCGTCCATCCGGGTCGGGAACGCACCCAGGAGCGAGTGGGCCCACGCCGTGGTCTCGGCGTCACGATGGGTGACCGACACCGTCTCGAGCTGTCCGTCGCGCAGCAGCTGGAGGGTGCACCAGTCGGCGAAGCGAGGCACGAGGATCCGGCCGCACTCCGCGAGCGTGGCGTCCATGTCGAGGCTGCGCGACAGGCTCATCGAGACTTCTGCCAGCAGGACGGTTCGCTGGGTGGCAGCGTCGGATCGCTGCAGCTCGGCAGCCCGCTCGACTGCGCTGGTCAGCGCACCGGCGAGGGAGTGGAGGAACCCGTCCTCGTGCTGCGTGAAGAGATCCGGGGGAAAGGTGATGGCCAGCAGCCCGTACGTTCGGCCATCGCGCCGCAACGGGAGCAGGTGGAGGCTGCGGTCGGTGGTGTAGTAGTCGGCCAGGTCGGGGAAGGCAGCCACGATCTCCTTCACCGACCGGAAGTGGATGTCCCGGCCCTCCCGGACCGCCACGGCGCCGGGCAGGTCGCTGGAGAGAGGAATCTCCTGGTACTGGTCCGCGCCGACCCCTGACCGGCCGTGCCAGGCAAGGGTCCGCAGCACGTCGTCGGCATCGAGGGAGAGCACCATGGCCGAGGAGGCACCCATGGTTCCCATGGCGTTGCCCAGGAACCCGTCGGCGACCTCCCTGACCGTGCGTGACCCGGTCAGCTCGACCGCCAGGGCATCAAGGACGCGCTGCGCCAGCGCTGTCGTACGTTCCAGGCGCTGCTGCCTGCGGGAGTTCGCGCGCGCAGCCACGAGCGCCAGGGCACAGATGAGGACGCAGGTGGCGAACCGGATCGCCCAGTCGCGTCCACCGAGGTTGTCGTTCCACGTTCCCGACGCCACCGACATCACCAGTGCGAGCGCGGACACGGCTGCCGTGCGGCGCGCGTCCGCGTAGATCGCGGTCAGGACGGCGGCACCGCCGTAGGCGCCGTTGATCTGGCGCTCGAGCAGCACGTCGACCGCCACCATGACCCCGAGCAGGACCACGCCGCTGAGCCACAGCGGGTTGTCGCCCGCTCCACGCACTCGGCTCGCCACAGACACATGCCCTCAGATCTGTCAGCGCCCGACCCCGGACGATGCGTGGCGCCAGAAGCAGGCAACCGTCTCGATGGTAGCCGCGATGTGGCCCCGGGTGGCCTGGGTGCGGAGCTACGCCGGGCCCAGCGGCGGCAGGTCAGAACACGAAGATGATCAGCAGGATGGCGGTGATCACCAACGAGACGAGCAGCGAGCCACCGCAGCCGAGACGGTTGCTGAAGAACAGGAACATCGCGGGACTCTCCTCTGGGCCGGGGCAGCGCTGCCGGGCATGTCCTTACCCGCCAGCAGATGGCCTGATACCTCGTCGTGAGGCGAGTCACGCGCCTACCACTGCCCGGACGGCGGCGGTGGTGGGTCCGTGGTTACGGTGAGGGAATGACGACCGATCGCACCAGCCAAGGGCTTCGTCCTGCGGGCCACCCGGTGGGTCCCGACGGGCCGGGGCGACCTGTCGTGATGATCTTCGACGTCAACGAGACGCTCTCGGACATGGCTCCGATGGGACAGCGCTTCGAGGACGTCGGAGCGCCGGCCCACCTGGCAAGGACCTGGTTCGCAGGACTGCTCCGCGACGGGTTCGCCTTGACGGCCGTCGGTGGGAACGAGGCGTTCGCCACGATCGCGGTCGATGCACTGAGAGTTGTCCTCGACGGACAACCGCTGGAGCGAAGCGTCGAGGACGCGGTCCAGCACATCATGGAGGGCTTCGCCGGCCTCCCCGTGCATGAGGATGTGCCCGAGGGGATCGGTTCCCTGCAGCACCTGGGGATCCGCCTGGTGACGCTGAGCAACGGGTCCGCATCGGTCGCCGAAGCGCTGCTCGACCGCGCCGGAATCCGCAACCACTTCGAGATGCTCCTCTCGGTCGAGGACGCGGGCAGCTGGAAGCCCGCTGCGGACGCCTACGCCTACGCCCTCGAACGGTGCGATGTCGATCCGGCGGATGCCATGCTCGTCGCAGTCCATCCGTGGGACATCGACGGCGCAGCACGTGCAGGCCTGGCCACGGCGTGGATCAACCGGACCGGTGGCCCCTACCCAGGCTACTTCCGGGCTCCTGACCTCCAGGTCGGGTCGCTGACGGAGCTGGCCGACGAGCTCGCTCGCTGACCCGCAGCACGGTCCCGCCGTCGACGAGGTCGTCGTCTGTTGCCGCGGCGCCCACTGATCACGTGTGGGGGTCGGTCCCTACACGGCTCGCGACGTGGCTCAGCCCGCGTGGATGTGTGGTCTGCGGTCGGGCTCGGGCTCGGCTCGGCGGACCACCTCACGGGTGACAGGTGCCACCTCTCCGACACCGAAGAACAGGAACCGGAGCAGGTTGGGCAGGGGGTTGCCCTCGGTCCACTCGAAGTAGATGTGCGGGCGCACCCCCGTGCGGTCACGGATGTCGAGCAGCAGGGACGCGAGCGTGTTCGGGACCGAGGCACCGGTGACGGTGAGGACACGGTAGTGGTCGTGCAGCACCTCACCGCGTACGTCGATGCGGCTCTCGAAGTCGGAGTAGTCGCCGACCGTGACCTCGACGAAGATGATGTCGCCGGCGTTCGGCAGCTCGTGGTCGTCGATCACCTGACGGACCTTGTCCCGGTACTCGTCCAGGTCCCGCGCCCCCGGCTCGTTGGCGACGAGCCGGATGGAGCGGCGCGCGCAGTCGCGGAGGAAGGCGTCCGCCCGGGAGTCGTAGGTGACCTCGATGGTGCGGAGCTCGAAGGCGCGGGCGAGGCGCGACAGGACGGAGACCCCGATGATCGCGGCGATGAAGCAGGCGCCGATCTTCACGCCGTCGGGGCGTTCACGCACGTTGTCCAGCGTCGTGTAGACGAGCACGGTCGTGATCACGGCGAAGCCCCACGCGCGCCGTCGCTCGCCGGCGCGCCGGGCGGCCAGCGTCACGGCGACCGCGGCCGACGTCATCAGGACCAGGACGCCCGTGGCGTAGGCGCCACCTTGGGCGTTGACGTCGGCGTCGAAGATCCAGGTGATGAGGAACGCGGCACTCGTCAGCACGAGCACCAGAGGTCGTACGGCACCTGCCCACTCGGGCGACATGCCGTAGCGGGGGAGGTATCGCGGGATGAGGTTGAGCATCCCCGCCATCGCGGACGCGCCGGCGAACCACAGGATGAGGATCGTGGAGACGTCGTACACCGTGCCGAAGGTGTTGCCGAGGTAGCTGTGTGCCAGGTAGGCGAGGGCTCGCCCGTTGGCCGAGCCGCCCTCCTCGAACTCCTCGGCGGGGATGAGCAAGGTGGTGACCAGGCTGGACGAGATGAGGTAGCAGCTCATGACGCACGCGGCGGTGGTGAGCATCCGCTGCGTGTTCCGGATCCGTCCGGCCGGACGTTCGGCGTCGTCGGTCTGGTCCCCGCGGACGTGGCTCATCACGGCCACCCCGGTCTCGAAGCCCGACATGCCCAGGGCCAGCTTGGGGAAGAGCGTCAGGGAGATCGCGACCATCATCACCACGTCTCCGTGCTGGGTGGTGAGGGCCGAGGTCCAGTCCGTGACGACCCTGGCGTCCTGGACGACGTGGGCCGCCGCGACCGCGATGACGACGGCGTTCAGTGCGAGGTAGGCGACCACCAGGGCGACGGCGACACCGATCGCCTCGGTGAAGCCCTTGAGGAACACCGCCCCGAGCAGGGCGACCAGGCCCATGGTGATCCACAGCTCCTGACCCTCGAGGAAGGCGGGCACGTGCGGGTTCTCCACCACGTGGGCGCTGGCGTCCGCGGCCGACAGGGTGATGGTGATGATGAAGTCGGTGAGGGCGAAGCCCAGCAGGCCCAGCACGAACAGCTTGCCGCGCCAGAAGGGCAGGAGCCGCTCGAGCATGGCGATCGACCCCTGCCCGTGCGGGCTCTCGGCCGCGACCCGGCGGTAGACCGGCAGGGCGCCGAACAAGGTCAGCAGGACCAGGATGATCGTCGCCAGCGGGCTCAGCAGCCCGGCGGCCAGGAACGCGATGCCCGGCTGGTAGCCCAGGGTGGAGAAGTAGTCCACACCCGTGAGGCACATGACCCTCCACCACGGCTGGGGAGCGTGTCCGGCCGGGCCGCTGGCGTGCGGCCCGGCGTGGCGCTCCAGGGTCTCGGGACGCTCGAACAACCACTCCCGGAAGCGCTCCGCGCGCGGCTCGACAGGGATCAGCTCAGTGCTCACACCGTCGATCAAACCCCGGCCGGACCGCCTACCGGGGCGGCCTAACGGAGCCATAACACGGCCGGCTGCACCAGCCGCCTGCGTGCTGCAAGGGATCAGCTTCGACGCGTCAGGATCCTGTCAGGGCTCCCCGCGCGGGGCCCCGGCCGCGCTTGACTCGATGCCATGGCGGAGCGTGCGATCACGGACGAGGTGGAGGTCCGGTGCGGGCTGGGCGCGGGGGCGCTCCTGGTGCTGACCGCGGTGCTGGTCACGGCCGAGCCGACCGCCGGCGACGGGGTGGCGCTCTTCCTCGCTGCCACCGTGCTGCTCTCGCACCCCCTCGACGCCCCTCGCGCGCTCCTCCTCGGTCTCACCGGCTGGGGCCTGGCCACCGGTTTCGTGATCAACACCGCGGGCGACCTCACCCTGGCTCCGTGGGACGTCCTGCGTCTGGTGGTGTTCCTGATCGCGGCCGCCGGCGTGGCGGGGCGAGGGCCCTGGACGTGACCGGCACCGCGCTCGCCCCCGGGGGCACAATGAGGAGACCGCGATCCGCGGGCGTCGATGCGTCAGGAGGAGCGATGGTCCGCGGCAGCATCAGTGCGCGACGCCGGCTGTCCGGCTACGCCCTCGCCCTGGTCGGCGCCACGTGCCTGGTGGTGGTGCTCGTGCCCGTGCGGGATCACCTCGGCCTGGCCAGCGACGCCCTGCTGTTCATGCTCCTGGTCGTCGGCGCCGCCCTGATCGGCGGGCTGGGGCCGGCGCTGCTCGCAGGCGCGATGAGCGCGGCCCTGCTCAACTTCTTCTTCACCGAGCCGTTCCACACCTTCCGCGTCCACGAGGACACCGACGTCGTCGCCGTGCTGGTCTTCGCCGCGATCTCGGTGATGGTGAGCTGGGTCGTCGACCTGGCGGCTCGTCGCGCGTCGGCGGTGCGCGAGGCGGCCGAGCTCGAGGCCGGCAACAAGCTCCGAACCGCGTTGCTCGTCGCCGTGGGCCACGACCTGCGGACGCCGCTGGCGACCGCGAAGGCGGTCGTGTCCGGCCTCCGCTCCCAGGACGTCGTGCTCGACGAGCCGGACCGCGACGAGCTCCTCGCCACCGCCGACGACGCGCTGGACACCCTCTCGGCACTCGTCGACAACCTGCTGGACCTCAGCCGGCTCCAGGCCGGTGCCATGCCGGTGCGCACCCGTCCCATCCCGCTGGAGGACGTCGTGGCCGCCGCGCTCGAGGACATCGGCGTACGCCAGCGCCGGGTCCTGGTCGACCTCCCCGACCAGCTGCCCGAGGTCGTCGCGGACCCCGGCCTGCTCGAGCGGGTGCTGGTCAACGTCGTGGCGAACGCCCAGCGCTTCGCCACCGACACACCCGTCGTCCGGGCTGCATGGGAACGGGGCCGTGTCGTCGTACGCGTCGTCGACCACGGACCGGGCATCGCCATCGGCGACCGGGAGCGCGTCTTCGTCCCGTTCCAGCGCCTCGGCGACACCTCGCCGACGGGACTGGGCCTCGGGCTCGCACTCTCGCGCGGCCTCGTGGAGGCCATGGGCGGCACCCTGGAGCTGGAGGACACGGAGGGGGGCGGGCTGACGGTGGTCATCGCACTGCCGGGGGTCACGGCCCCCACCGGTCGGGAGGCGGTGTCCCCGTGAGTCGGATCCTCGTCGTGGACGACGAGCCACAGATCGTCCGGGCCCTCGGCATCCACCTGCGGGCCAGGGGCTACGAGGTGGCCACGGCGAGCGACGGCGCGGAGGCCCTGCAGGCGGCTGCGGCGAGGGTTCCCGACCTCGTCATCCTCGACCTGGGTCTTCCCGACCTCGACGGCGTGGACGTGATCACCGGCCTGCGCGGCTGGTCCAGCGTGCCCATCCTGGTGCTGTCGGGACGCGCGGACAGCGTCGACAAGGTCGATGCGTTCGACGCCGGCGCCGACGACTACGTGACCAAGCCGTTCGGGATGGACGAGCTGCTCGCACGGCTGCGCGCCATGCTGCGGCGCAACGCACCGGCGGGGGAGCAGCCGACGGTGGAGTTCGGCGACGTCCGTGTCGACCTGGCGGCGACCCGGGTGACCGTGCGTGGCGAGGAGGTGCGCCTGACCCCGACGGAGTGGAGGCTCCTGGAGCTCCTCGTGCGGCATCCCGGCAAGCTGATCAGCCAGCGCCAGATTCTCGACCAGGTCTGGGGACCCGGCTACGAGAGTGCGCAGGGCAACCTCCGCCTCTACATCGCCCAGCTCCGCCGCAAGCTGGAGGCGGAGCCGTCCCGCCCGCAGCACCTGCGGACCGAGCCGGGGATGGGGTACAGGTTCGAGCCGTAGGGTCGCAGGCTGTCCTGCTAGGTGTGATGCCCAGCCAGCTCCCGGTCGATCCAGCGCCCGATCACCTCGACCACGTAGGCCCGCTCGTCGCGGTCGAGCCGGTGCCCCTTCGCGATGCCGTGCCACGTCTCCAGGCAGCTGCGGCAGCAGGTGGCGGTGGCGTGCTGGGCCACGAAGACCGGGTGGTTGCGGTACGGCGTCTGCCGGCCGTCGTTGCGCGGCTCCTCCGGGGCCAGCCGCTCGGCGATGATCTCCGCGGCGTGAGCCCGCATGGTCCTCGGACCGCGCAGCTCAGCCGTGGCCCGCTCGCGCCCGCGCAGGTGGAACCGCCTACCGAACGGCCGCGCGCTCGCGCGATCTATCCGGAGATCGATCTCGGCGGTGTCGTGCACTGCCTCAGCCTAGGCACGGCGTGGTGGCCGCCGGCGGGCGGCGCCACTGCTGGCGGTCCGAGCGGGATCAGTTGGCGTTCACTGGGTACAAGGTGCGCGTGACTCCTGACGCACCCGACACGTTCGTGCACGTTCGCGGTGCACGTGAGCACAACTTGCGCCACGTCGACGTCGACATCCCCCGTGACGCCATGGTCGCGTTCACCGGGGTCTCGGGTTCGGGGAAGTCGTCACTGGCCTTCGGGACGCTGTACGCCGAGGCGCAGCGGCGCTACTTCGAGTCCGTGGCGCCCTACGCGCGACGGCTGCTGCACCAGGTCGGTGCCCCCCACGTCGACGAGATCACCGGACTGCCGCCGGCGGTGGCCCTGCAGCAGCGGCGCAGCGCGGCGACGCCCCGCTCATCGGTGGGCACCATCACCACGCTGTCCAACCTGCTGCGGATGCTCTACTCCCGAGGCGGAGACCATCCCGCTGGCACGGACCGGCTCCCGGCCGAGGCCTTCTCGCCGAACACCGCGGCCGGCGCCTGTCCGCACTGCCACGGTCTCGGTGTCGTCCACGACGTCACCGAGGAGCTGCTCGTGCCCGACCCCTCCCTCAGCATCCGCGACGGTGCCGTCGCCGCCTGGCCCGGAGCGTGGCAGGGAGCGAACCTGCGCAGCATCGTGTCCGGCCTCGGGATCGACATCGACCGGCCGTGGCGTCGCCTGCCCAAGAAGACCCGCGACTGGTTGCTCTTCACCGACGAGCAGCCGTCGGTGCTCGTCGAGCCCGAACCGGGTCGCGTCGACCACGGCTACTACGGGAAGTTCTGGAGTGCGCGCAAGCACGTGATGCACGTCCTGGCCGACTCCAAGAGCGAGCGCATGCGCGAGCGCGCCCTCCGGTTCGTGGAGGACGCGCCCTGCCCCGACTGTCGCGGCAGCGGGCTGCGGCCAGAAGCTCGAGCAGTCACCTTCGCCGGTCACTCGATCGCGGAGGTCAACGCGCTGTCGCTCGACGGCGTGGTGCGGCTGCTGCGTCCCGTCGCCGACCTCCCGGAGGAGGCCAACGAGGTCGCCGTCCGGATCTGCGCCGACCTGGTCGCCCGCATCGAGGTGCTCCTCCACCTGGGCCTCGGCTACCTCAGCCTCGGGCGCAGCTCGACGACGTTGTCTCCCGGCGAGGCACAGCGCCTCCGCATCGCGACCCAGCTCCGGTCCGGTCTCTTCGGGGTCGTGTACGTGCTGGACGAGCCCTCTGCGGGGCTGCACCCCGCCGACGCCGAACCGCTCCTCGACGTGCTCGATCGCCTGAAGGCGTCCGGCAACTCGCTCTTCGTGGTCGAGCACGACCTCGACGTCGTACGACGCGCCGACTGGGTCGTCGACATCGGGCCGGGTGCGGGCGAAGGGGGCGGACGCGTGCTCTACAGCGGCCCGGTCGCCGGACTCGAGGACGTCGTCGAGTCGGCCACCAGCGCCCACCTCTTCGGGCGAGCGCCGCGGCTCGAGCACGACGTTCGTGATCCCGAGGGCTGGTTGCAGCTCTCCGGAGTCAGCCGCCACAACCTGCAGGACGTGGCCGTCGACATCCCGCTCTGCGTGCTCACCGCGGTCACCGGGGTGTCGGGCTCCGGCAAGTCGACCTTGGTCAGCCAGGTCCTCGCCGAGGACCCCGGCGTGCTGGAGTCGTTCGACCGCCTGGTGCTCGTCGACCAGCGCCCCATCGGCCGCACGCCGCGCTCGAACCTCGCGACGTACACCGGGATGTTCGACGCCGTGCGCAAGCTGTACGCCGCGACCGACGAGGCGCAGGCCCGCGGGTACGACGCCGGCCGGTTCTCGTTCAACGTCCCCGAGGGCCGCTGCGAGACCTGCCAGGGGGAGGGGTTCGTCGCCGTCGAGCTGCTCTTCCTGCCGGGCACCTACGAGCCGTGCCCGACCTGCCGCGGGACACGGTACGACGCCGAGACGCTGGAGATCGCCTACCGCGGCAAGAGCATCGCGGACGTCCTGGCCCTCTCCGTCGATGACGCCGCGAAGTTCCTGAGCGACGTGCCGGCCGCTGTCCGGAGCCTGGAGACACTGCGCGAGGTGGGACTGGGCTACCTCCGGCTGGGCCAGCCCGCCACCGAGCTCAGCGGTGGCGAGGCGCAACGCATCAAGCTGGCCACCGAGCTCCAGCGCGCGCGCCGCGGACACGCTCTCTACCTGCTCGACGAACCCACCTCCGGGCTGCACCCGGCGGACATCGCACTCCTGCTGCGTCAGCTGCACCGCCTCGTCGACGCGGGCAACACCGTGGTGCTCGTGGAGCACGACCTCGATGCGATCGCCACCGCCGACTGGGTCATCGACCTGGGACCGGGCGGGGGAGATGCGGGCGGGCGAGTCGTCGCGACCGGGAGGCCGGCCGACGTCGCCACCGCCGAAGGCAGCGCGACCGCGCCGTACCTCGCCCGTCGACTCGAACGGACCTGAGCGCGGCCCTCGACGCCGCATGCATCGCCGGCCGGCGACGAACCTGGGTCAGCGTCCTCGGCTCACCGGCTCGCGCGCGAGTCGCGCGCGTCGCTCCTCCTCGCGCTTGGAGTACGCCGCCGCGCGGATCGCCTCGTCCGACTCCAGCCCGCTGCCCAGCGCCCCGCCGACGGTGGCCGCCGATGCGACGAACCAGCTCAGCACGAACAGGTCGGCATAGCTGAATGACCTGCGGAGGGAGCCTCCCATCACGGAGGGATCGAGGACGAACCGCCCACGCCAGGTTCATGACGTAGAGCGCGGCGTAGCAGATGACGGCCCCCGCGGTCAGGCTCATCGGGGTCGATGCGTTGTACAGGCGCGACCTCTCCCGCGCTCGAGCAGAGTCATCGTCCGGGCGGTCCCACAGCTCGCTGTCGATCACGAGCCACCCGACGACGAGCGCTATCGAGGCGACGGTCGCGACCACCAGCCGCCAGGTCGACAGCGACCCGGCCAGGAGCCACACGGTCGAGTTGATGGTGGCGATGGCACCTGTGGCGAGCGCGGCGACCAGGGCGGACTTGAGGCCCGGCACGAGGAGCCATGACCGGGGCGATCACGTCACGGATGTCGCGTGGGCCCTCGCCCCGCCCGGCCCCGGCCCCCCGTCAGGACGGCTACGGGCGGCCACAGGAGCAACTATGAGTCGCAGCCTGTACTCGACCTGCGTTGCACGCTGCGGTTCAGGACCGCGGGCCTGCGGCATAGCGACGCCCCCACCGAACGGGTCGGCCGTTCGCCTTGGGCCTGATGGCGGCAGTCTGTGGCAGCCTCTACGTCGTCTTCAAGCGGCGGGGGTGGCTCTGAGGACGGACGTTGGTCCAACTGGTCGGGCCACGATCCTTGGGCCGGCCGCCGATCCGGCACCGCCCTGTCTCCTCGTCACCGCGGCGGGCTACCGCTTCATCCCGCAACAGCGGGCTTGACCTTGACGCAGCGTCAACCCTCCACGCTGTGCCCATGACCTCCAGCACACCAGCGATCACGATCGCCCGACTCGCCAAGTCCTACGGCGGCCACCACGTCCTCAAAGGGGTCGACCTCGACATCGCGCCCGGCAGCATCTTCGCCCTCCTCGGCTCCAACGGCGCCGGCAAGACCACGGCCATCAAGATCCTCTCCACGCTGCTCAAGCCGGACGGCGGCACCGCGACCGTCAATGGGTACGACGTGATCACCCACGCCGCGGAGGTCCGCGCGTCGATCAGCCTGACCGGCCAGTTCGCCGCGGTCGACGAGATCCTCACCGGCTACGAGAACCTCGTGCTCGTCGCCGAGTTGCGGCGGGTCGCGAGCCCGCGCCGGGTCGCCAGCGACCTGCTCGAGCGGTTCGACCTCACCGACCCCGCGAACAAGCGGGTCGCGACGTACTCCGGCGGCATGCGCCGGCGACTCGACATCGCGATGAGCCTGATCGGAGACCCACCGATCATCTTCCTCGACGAGCCTACGGCCGGGCTCGACCCACAGTCACGGATCGCGGTCTGGAAGACCGTCACGGGCCTCGCGGACGCCGGCACCACCGTGCTGCTCACCACCCAGTACCTCGACGAGGCCGAGCATCTCGCCGACCGGATCGCGATCCTCAACGACGGCGTGATCATCGCCAACGGCACCCTCGCCGAGCTCAAGCAGCTGCTCCCGCCCGCCAAGGTCGAGTACGTCGAGAAGCAACCCACCCTCGAGGAGATCTTCCTCGCCATCACCGCCCATGGCGACGCCACGCCCGTCGCCTCCCGGAAGGACGGCTCCCGATGAGTACCCAGGTCCCGGTCATCACTTCGACCCGCGTCGTCGGCGACTCCGTCGTCATGCTCAAGCGCTCGCTGCGCCACATCCTGCGCAGCCCGGACACCATCATCACCACCGCGATCACCCCGATCGCGATGCTCCTGCTGTTCGTCTACGTCTTCGGCGGCTCCATCGACACCGGCGACGGCGCGGGCGCTGGCGGCTACGGCGCGTACGTCACCTACCTGCTACCGGGCATTCTGCTCATCACCATCGGCTCGGGCGTTGCCTATACGTCGTACCGGCTGTTCCTCGACCTGCAGAGCGGCATCTTCGAGCGCTTCCACTCGATGCCGATCGCCCGCTCGGCCGTCCTGTGGGGACACGTGCTGACCTCACTGGTCGCGAACATGATCTCGCTGGCACTGGTCGTCGCGGTCGCCCTGCTCATGGGCTTCCGCTCAGGCGCGGGCGTTCTCGCGTGGCTCGCCGTCCTCGGCATCCTGGTGCTGTTCACGCTGGCCCTGACCTGGCTGGCCGTGAGCGCCGGTCTCGCCGCGAAGTCGGCCGATGGCGCCGGCGGGTTCGCCTACCCGCTGCTGTTCCTGCCGTTCCTCAGCTCCGCGTTCGTGCCCACGGAGAACATGCCTGGACCCCTGCGCTGGTTCGCCGAGCACCAGCCGGTCACGCCCATCGTCAACACGCTGCGCAACCTCTGCGACGAGCAGCCGCTCGGCGACGACGGATGGCTCGCGTTCGCATGGCTGGTCGGACTGCTGGTCGTCGCGTTCGCCCTGGCGATGCGCACCTATCGGCGCAAGGTCGCCTGAGAGGCTGGCCCCGTGCTCACCATCAGCCAGCTTGCGTCGTACGCCGGCGTCACGGTGCGCGCGGTGCGCTTCTACCACCAGAAGGGCCTGCTGCCCGAGCCGGAGCGCGACCACTCCGGCTACCGACGATACGACGCCGGTGCCGTCGTCGAGCTGATCCGGATCCGCACGCTGGCCGATGCCGGCGTCCCGTTGTCGCGGGTGAAGGAGCTGCTGGCGGCCGACGACGAAGAGTTCGCCGCGGCGGTCCAGGAGATCGACCGCCGCCTGCGGGCGGAGATCCGCGAGCGGCAACGGCACCGCGAGCGGATCGCCCGGCTCGCCTCCGGCGACAGCCTCGCGCTGCCGCCGGAGGCGGTCGCCTATCTGGAACGGATGCGCGAGCTCGCCATCCCCGAGCGGATCATCGAGGGCGAGCGCGACGCCTGGATTCTGGTCGCCGCGCAGCTCCCGGAGCGGATGGGCGTCTACATCCAGAGTAAGCAGGACCAGCTCGACGACCCTTCGGTGGTCGACTTCTACCGAGAGATCGACGACATCGCCCAGTGGCGGCCCGGCGATGCGCGGCTGCCCGCAGTTGCCGACCGACTTGTGGCGCAGCTCGAGACGGTCCCGGAGGAGGAGTGGAAGGCCTTCGCCGACGACAACACCATGGGCGACGACCTCGTGGCCCTCCTTGACGAGTGGTTCCTCAGCAACGTGCCAGTCGGCAGCGACCTGATGCGCCTCCTCGAAATGCGCGGCTGGGCTGGCTGGACCAGACTGCAACGCATCAGGACGTGACGGACGCCGAAGGGCCCCTGAGCTTGCGCTCAGGGGCCCCTTGGGGACAGAGCTCGATCAGTTCGAGCTCTTGTTCTCAGATGTCGTAGTTCTGACCAGAAGTCTCCAGACAAGTTGCTGACGTCTCCTGGCCAGACCACAATCGACGCTGTGGTGAATTCCGCGCTGGGGACGGTCGGGCGCGATTCGGAACTCGCGTCGATCGGCGCATTCATGGACGCGGCCGGCGGTCGTGCAACTGCTCTGCTCATCGAGGGAGAGGCCGGCATCGGCAAGTCCTGGCTGTGGCGCGAGACGGTACGTGCGGCCCACGAGCGTGGGTATCGGGTACTCGCCTGCCGGCCCACCGAGAGCGAGGCCGGGATCGGATTTGCTGGCCTGATCGACCTTCTGGGCTCGTGGGTGGACGACGAGACCGCGGCCGAGCTGCCGGAGCCCCAGCGGCGGGCGCTCGATGCTGCCCTGATGCGTACGTCGTCCGACGCCGCCGTCGGTCAGGGGGCCGTTGCCGTCGCGCTGTTCAGCGTCCTTCGCAATCTCGCTCGCGCAGCGCCGACGATGGTCGCCATCGATGATCCTCAGTGGCTCGACGCACCGACCAGGCTGGCACTCGGGTTCGCGCTGCGACGCCTCGACGCCGAGCCGATCGTGGTGGTCGTCACCCGGCGTCGGGACCGGCTGGCTGACCTGCTCCTCGAGCACCTTCCGGTCACTCGGCTCGCGGTCCCGCCTATGTCGCTGGGCGCGACGTACCAGCTCCTGCACGGTCGGCTCGGCGTCACGCTCGCGCGGCCGGCACTCGTGCGGGTGCACGAGACGTCGGGGGGCAATCCGTTCTTCAGCCTCGAGCTCGCGCGAGCGTGGATCGATCGCGGCGGGGTTGCCGACGTCGGGCATCTCCCAGTGCCGGAGCGCCTCGGTGATCTGCTCCGCAGACGGCTGGAAGACCTGCCCGAGGCCACTCGACGGGTGCTCTTCCTCACCGCCGCGATGGCGGCGCCCAGCGTTCAGGAACTGCAGCAGGCCTGGGGCCGCCCAGTCGAGCGCGACCTCGCCCGGGCGGAGATGGCCGGCGTGATCGACTCGAGCGACGGCACCGTGAGGTTCAGCCATCCGCTGATGGCTGCCACGGTGTACTACAGAGCGACGGCTGCGGAGCGGCGAATGGTGCATCGGGAGCTGGCCGATACGGTCCGGGATCCCGAGGAGCGGGCTCGGCATCTCGCACTCACGTCACCGGAAGCCGATGAGACGTTGGCCGCCGCACTCGACCACGCGTCCGCCCGCGTGGCCCGGAGGGGTGCCACGGACGTGGCGGCAACCTACGCGCAGCGGGCCCTGGAGTTCACTCCTCCGGGCGATCGCGGGGCGTCCTTCCGGCGCGCGACCGCGGCGGGCGTGCACGCGATGGCTGCCGGTGACCGCGCCCGCGCCCGCGCCCTCTTCGAACGCGCCGTTGTCGATGCGCACGAGGGCCCAGGACGAGCCGAGGCGCTGCGGTGGCTGGCAGAGCTCTCCACGCCTCTTGGCCAAGGCATCGCGCTGTGCGACCGAGCGCTCCAAGATGCTGGCTCGGATGCGGCTGTCGCCAGCCGGATCCACCGGACCAGAGGCGCGATCTCCTACTTCCTCGGCGACGTGCCTGCGGCCGAGCATGACGCCGGACTCGGTGTCGAGCTCGCGGAGGAAAGCGGCGATGACCAAGCGCTGGGCATGGCCATCGCCGAGCTGGCCCACTGGACCTACTGCGGCGGCGGGGGCGTACGCCGTGATCTCTTCGAGCGCGCGATCGCGCTCGAAGGGTCGCCCGGGGCATCCTCTCCGCGCAGTCACCTGGCCAAGGTCGTGATGGACGACGACGGGCACGATGAGGCCCGGGCGCTCCTCACGCTCCTGCTCGACGAGACGATGGAGGCTGGCGATCTCTACTCTGCATCGACGCACCACTTCCATCTGGCAGAGCTCGATCTGTGGGCCGGGGACTGGCCCGATGCGATCGAGCACGCCCAGGAGAGCCTGCAACTACGTCAGCACCTCGACCAGCCGGGCGCTCCCATATACGTCGAGGCGATGGCGCGTGCGTGCCTCGGTGACGTCGATCAGGCCAGAAGCCTGGCTGAGGCCGGTCTGATGGAGGCGCGGCGAGCGGAGGACGTCGTCTTCTGCATGCAGAACCTGCATGTGCTCGGGTTCGTCGAGTTGTCGCTCGGAAACCATGAAGCCGCCCAAGCCCCCTTGGGTGAGGCGACTGATCTGATGCGGCCGCGCTGGAGCCGGGAGTTCGGCGATTGCCACATGATCCCCGACGAGATCGAGGCCCTCGTCGCACTGGGAGACCTGGCGCGGGCCGAGGACCTAGTGGCGTGGATGGACGAAGTCGGCCGAGCCACCCAGCGGGCCTGGACGGTAGCGACCGGTGCCCGCTCCCGAGCGCTGGTGCAGGCGGCCAGGAACGACCTCGATGGGGCAGAGGAAACACTCGAAACGGCGCTGGCCGCGCACGAGCGGCTACCGATGCCCCTCGAGTTAGGTCGGACCCTGCTGGCCCGCGGCATCATTCAGCGCAGGATGAAACGTCGAGCGCTCGCCCGCGAGACGCTCGAAGGGGCTCTCGCGCTCTTCGAGGAGCGCGGGGCGACCCTGTGGGCTGGGCGGGCGCGCTCGGAGATCGCGCGCATGGGCGTGCGATCGGGCGCTCAAGTCGACCTGACCCCGGTCGAGCAGCGGATCGCTGCGCTGGTCGCCCAGGGATGCACCAATGGTGAGATCGCGGCGGCCCTTTCCTTGAGCAGGAAGACGGTTGAGGCAAACCTGTCCCGGTCCTACCGGAAGCTGGGCGTGCGCTCCCGGGCGGAGCTCGTGTCGAGGTTGTCGGTCGGACCCGCATGAGTCCGCCGCGTCCCCTGACGCTACGACGGCCTGACGATCGAGGGAGTTCCCCGATTACGGCGTATCGGTGTCCCGCCTACTGTCCTCGCATGGAGCCTGGCCTGCAGGAGAACTTCCTGATGGAGCGTTACTGGCCCGGTGTCAGCCGGGTAGACGTCGCGACTGCGGAGGAGCACCTCAGAAGCGCCGCGGACGAGCTCACCCGCGACGGGATCCCGATCCGGATCCTGAGCTCGACCTGGATCCCAGCCGACGAGGTGGTGCTGACGCTTTTCGAGGCCGGCGAGGAAGACGACGTACTCGAGGTCAGCCGTCTCAGCGAATATCCGTACGACCGCATGCAGCGCGTCGAAGTTGTCACAGGAGCGAGCCGGAGGTGGCGTGGTGATGAAGAGCATGTCTGAGACCAACGGGGTCGATACGGCGGAGGTCTCGACACTGCGCGAGGCCATGCGCGGCCAGGTGCTGGTGCTCGGCGAAACGGGATACGAGGAGGCACGGCAGGTGTGGAACGGGACCGTCGACCGGAAGCCGGCGCTGATCGTCCGCTGCGCCGACGTGGCCGACGTGCAGCGGGCCCTGAGCTTCGCGGTGCAGCATGACCTCCCGCTCGCCGTGCGTGGAGGCGGACACAGCGTCGCCGGCTTCTCGGCCTGCGACGACGGTGTGCTCATCGATCTCGGCTTGATGCGCACAGTGAGCGTCGATGCGGACGCACGCATAGCCCGGGCCGAGCCAGGGGTGACCGGGGCCGACTTCGACCGAGCGACCCAGCAGCACGGTCTCGCCACCACGCTCGGGGTCGTGAGCACGACCGGGATCGCGGGGCTGACGCTTGGCGGTGGGATCGGGTGGCTGATGCGCAAGCACGGCCTCGCCTGCGACAACCTGCTCTCTGTCGATCTGGTCACCGCCGACGGCCGCCTCCTCACCGCGAGCGCGGACGAGAACCCGGATCTCTTCTGGGCCCTCAAGGGCGGAGGCGGCAACTTCGGCATCGCCACCTCGTTCGAGTACCGGCTGCACCCGGTGGGTCCGACGGTGTACGGCGGTGGCGTGATGTTCGCTCCAGAGCACCGACGCGCCGTTCTGGAGGCCTACCGGAACCTGACTCGGACGGCTCCGGACGAGCTCACGGCGTACACCGCCATGACGGACGGTCCTGATGGCACGCCCGTGGCCGCGATAGCTGCCTGCTACGCGGGCGACCAGGCCGACGGCGCCCGGTTGCTCGACCCCATCAAGGCCGTGGTCGGGGAGCCGCTTCTCGATGGGCTGGGGCCGCTGACCTACCTCGAGCAGCAGAGCAGGATGGACGCGGCGTACCCGCGCGGTCAGTACCACTACTGGCGATCGTGCTTCCTCGACGACCTCACCGACCCTGTCATCGACGTCCTGGTCGACCGGGCCAGCGACCTCCAGGCACCCCCCGCTCTCGAACTCATCGTGGAGCACCTGGGCGGCGCTATCGCGGCGGGTGACGGAGCCTTCGCGCATCGAGCCGCGAACTACGACGTCCTCATCGCAGCCAACTGGAGTGACCCCGTCGACCAGGACCGCTGCGTTGCTTGGGCGCGCGACACCGCTGCGGCACTCGAGCCGCACTCGCGCGGGGGCTATGCCAACTACGAACCGGATGCGGAGGGTGCCTACGCGCCGGGGGCCTACGGCGACCGCTGGACCAGACTGTCCGCCGCGAAGGCCCAGTACGACCCAACGAATGTGTTCCGCCTGAACCAGAACATCACCCCCTCACCGTGAGCAGGCAGGACATGTGAGAAGGGTGTACGCCGCCTGGTCGCCGAAACTAGATGTGTGACATCCAATCCCGGGCCCGCATTCCCGGGCAGCAACAGGCGTCTTGACGCCCTCGACCACCGGCCCGTCGCCGTAGTCGTACTGCGACCCCATCCCCGGCTCGGTGGTCCGAGGCCGATGCACGCGCACATGTCCGGAGCGGTAGGACTGCTTCACCTGCGCGACCGCACGGCGGGTGGTGCGCTCGGATGGTGGGAACAGCCGGCCAGCTCACCGGCATCGCGCAACGACCCGGTCGGGCAGTTTCTCGTGGCCGCCGACCATGCGGACGGGGCTTCTGGGACGCGTACCGCTGCGACGGCTGTGGCCACTGGTCCGTGCACTGCGACGCGTTCGGCTTACGGAACCGCCCGGATCCGATGGCCGGGCGACACCGAAACGATCAGCTGCGCCCTCGCGACCTGATTTCTAGAGTGCCGCTCGGTCGGTGGCCCCGTGATTCGACCGAGCAAGGGTGCGCTCGAGCCGCTCTCGCGCTTCAGCAGCGAGGGCGGGGCCGGACGTTGCCGGCCACGAGGCGGCACGGTCAGCGACCTCGGAAAAGTAACGGTCCACGACGGTCAGCAGTTCCGAGGTCACGTCCATCGCGAGAGCGACGGCCGGCAGGCGCTCAGGGTGCACCTCGCGACCGTTGAACTCCTGCCGCTCCTCATGCTGCAGTCCCTCTCCGCGCTCGAGCATCTCCATGGGGCCGCTCGGCTGCAGGTACTCCTCGGCAATCGAACTCAGTTCGGCGACCATGGCGCGGGCCGCAGCAGCGGTCACGTCCGCAGTGTTGGCGAGGTCCTCCGCTGAGCCACGGTCGCAGTAGAAGGCGCGCAGCACGCCTTCGATTTGAAGGTGGGGCTCCTCGGGTTCGGTCGTGAGCCAGTGTGCGAGCGCGTCGCGTCCCTGGTCGGTGATCTCGTAGAGCTTGCGCGTGCGCCGCCCGACGGGCTCCTCCGTGACCGTCGCCCAGCCGAGTGTCACGAGGTGGTTTTGTTCCCGGTAGAGGTGGCCCTCAGAGGCCGGCCACACGAATCGCAGGCTGCGGCGGACCTGCTGGGTGAGCTGGTAGCCGGTCCAAGGGCGGGTCGCAAGCAGGCCGAGCAGGCCGAACGTGGCAGGGGAGGGTGCGGGCACCGTTGCACTATACTCGCATTGCGAGTAGATTCGCTTGGCAGACACCCAAGCGGAAGGACTGGACATGGGGATCGGGTCGCTGCGGTGCCACGTCATGGACGTTGAGGACCTAGCGATCGGGCAACGGTTCTGGGCCGAGCTGACCGGCATCTCGCCCATCTCGTCGGAGTGGCCTGACCGCTACGCCTATCTCGGCCACGAGGACGAGCACACGTGGAAGCACGAGCTGATCCTGCATCTGGTGCGGACCCCTAAGACCGAAGGCACCAACCGGTCGCACGTCGACATAAGCGTCGACGACCTCGACGTCGCCATAGACCGAATCGCGGCGATCGGGGGTCGCCTCAAGCGGGCGCCGAGCATCTATCCCCGGCCTGGCTCCTATCCCGGTGAGCCCCCAGTCATCGACTGGGCGGTGCTGCAAGACCCCTTCGGCAACGAGTTCTGCCTCGTGCGCGTGCTCGCCCAGGCCGAGGTTGCGGCGGTGCAGCAGGCCGCGGCTGAGGGGACTGGCGACGACGACCACTGGCGTGGACTCTCGCGGCGAGCACGAGGGCTCACCGATCCCACCCCGAGCTACCCCAAGGAACTACGAGGAGGCCACCATGGCCACACGCATCCCTGACATGCCCCTCGAGCTGAGCGCTGGCGAGCTCGAGACCCGCTACGTCGAGTACGGCGAGATGGCGATCCGCCATGCTCGCGTGCCAGCAGGCGGAGACATGACCCCACTGCTGCAGGGGCTGGCGCACGACCGCTGCCCCAGCCCTCACTGGGGCATCGTCCTCGATGGCTCCATCACGATCACCCATGCGGACGACACTCAAGAGACTGTCAGCGCAGGGGACGTCTACCACTGGCCTGCGGGCCACACCGGCATCACCGAGCAGGGCGTCACTTTCCTTGAGATCGGACCAGTCGAGCCCATGCGTGAGTTCGCAACCAATGCGAAAAGGATCTTGCGTTCCTGAGTGAGCGTGCCCACCCCCGGGCGGCAACCGCTGTGCTGTGCATCGTCGGTTGCAAGCTACGCCGCCGGATTCCGATTCGGTCCGCCAAGATCGAGCCGGATCCGATCAGGGAAATCAGCAGTAGGCTCGCGTCAGATTCATTTCGCGGTCGGAGGTGAGCGCCGTTTCCGGAGGCGTCCTCATTGTTGCGACTGCCGGTGCTGGGGGCGATCTTCAGCCGCTGGTAGCCGCCGCGCTCGCGCTCCGCGAGCAAGGGCACGAGATCACCGTCGTCGGCGACGCCTCGGTGGCGCGATCGCTCAGTCCGCTCGGCGTCGAGACGACGGTCTTGGGGCCCGATCTTGACCTTGGCCCTCGTCTGGTCGGGGCGATCCGCGAAGCGATGACCTCGACGGGCGGCGACCTCGCCACTGCCGGGCCGCTCGTGCGAGCGAGCATGACCGAGTGGGCACACGAAGTTGCCCGGCCTGTCGCCGCAATCGTCGGCGAGTTGGAGCCAGATGTGATCGTGACCTCGCTGTTCGGCGTCGAGGTCGCCGCGTCGGCGGCGCCGCCATACCCGTGGGTGGTCGTGAACAGCACCTTCTACGTGGGCCCCGAACCTCCGCGGGCGATCGAACAGGATTTCGGGCCGCGAGCGGTCCCGCTGATCCAGGGCTATGCCTCGCTCCTCGAGTCACCAGACCTGGTGTTGCACGCCACCGATCGCGTCTTCGACCTGTCCTTCGACGGTCTGCCCGATCATCACCGCTACGTCGGTCCACTGGGCATCTGGGAGCCACCGGGCCACGTGCCGGTGTACTTGGCCGAGCCGGGCGATCCGTGGGCGCTAGTCACGATCAGCTCGCAACTCGCCGATGACTTGCCGCTTGCTGAAGCCGCGATCGAGGCGCTCGCCGATCGCCCCCTTCGCGTCTTGGTCACGGTCGGACCCGACCACGATCCCGACGAGCTGCGATCAGTGCCGCCGAACGCTCGCGTGGAACGGACGGTCTCACACGCGGCGGTCCTCGAGCATGCAGCGCTGATGGTCAGCCACGCGGGTCACGGTTCCGTCATGAAAGCGCTCTGGTACGGCCGCCCGATGGTGCTGATTCCATGGGGGCGCGATCAGCCAGGAGTCGCGGCACGCGCTGCAGCGCTGGGCGTCGCAAGATCCGTGCCCCGCGACGAGGCCTCCCCCCGTGCGATCAGCGATGCGATCGACACGGTCCTCGACGACGACGGCATGGTTCGGCGGGTCGAGGAGCAAGCAACCCGCCTCCGGGCGACGGATCCATCGCAAACAGCCGCCGCGTGTATATCGACGCTGCTCGAGTAGGCCCGGAGTCGCAGCGGCTCGTTGCTCTCGCAGCTGGTTCTTCGCCGGACTGCGACGCTCGCATACGTCTCGACGTGTCGGGGTGGTGCTACACCGCGTTCGTCATCGATGCCTACGCCCGCAGGATCCTGGGCTGGTCAGTGGCGACCACGATGACCAGCCAGTTCGTCGTCGACGCGGTCGAGCAGGCGATCTGGACCCGCGGCCGTGAGGGCAAGCGCCTGGCCGGTCTGTTCGCGCACCACGACCACGGAGTACCTATCCGTGGCCTACTCCGAACACCTGGACGCTGCCGGGATCAAGCCCTCGACCGGAGCCGTGGGCTCCTCCTACGACAACGCCCTGGCCGAGTCGCTGGTCGGGCTCTACAAGACCGAGCTGATCGAGCCCCGACGGCCATGGAAGGGCTTCGACGACCTTGAGAGGCCGAATCTCCTGCGGTATCACTGCGGTATTTGACTCTCGGTGGACCAACGAAACCGGCCCCCGATCCTGCGTTTCCGCAGGTCAAGGGCCGGTTCGGGGTTACGACGTCTGTCAGATGTCGTAGTAGAGCGCGACTCGCCGCGTCTTACCTGCGCAAACGCCACCTACGCCACGTCCGGTGTACCACTGGTGTAACGAATTGGGGCAAGAGCGGCGTCCACAGCACCCCGCGTCCTCTCCGCACTGCCCGGCATCAGGTGGGTATACGTACGCAAGGTGAAGCCGGGGTCGGCGTGGCCGAGGTACTCGCTAAGCGCCTTGATCGACTCGCCCGCATCCAGCAAGACCGAGGCGTACCAATGGCGAAGCGCGTGCATGCCGTTGGATCGAGTCGGCTCGACGCCGCCGCCCGTCAACGCCTTCTTCCAGACGCGGGAGTTGAAGTAGTTGCGGTTCAATGCAGACCGTTCACGTGTCGTCAACAGCAGGGGCGCTGTGGCTCGCTGCTCACTGTCGGGAGCGCCCCACGGCAGGTCGACGGCAACGGCAGGGTGCCTCGCAAGGTGCTCGGCGATCGCGTCGCGCACGGACGCGGGCAGCGGAACCGTGCGGGTCTTGCGGCCCTTGGGCAGAGCGAACGCAAGGCGGTTGCCGCCAAACACCTTCACCTGCCGTCGCACCTCCACGCTGCCGCGCAGGAAGTCCACGTCATCGACGGAGAGGCCGAATACCTCGCCCTGGCGCAGCCCCAGTCCAGCGGCCAGCGTCACTGCAAGCTGGTAGCGCTCCGGCAGCGCCGCCCGCACGTCAGACACCTGTCCCGTAGTCCACGGGATCACCCGCCGCTGGCTCACGGTGGGGGCCTTGACTGATCCGGCGCGGCAAGGGTTCTTCGCGATCAGTTCGTCATCGACGGCGGCGGCCAACACGGAGGAAACGTTGGCGAAGATCACGCGTCGGTAGGTGTCGGCCATTGTGAATGAGCGCAGCAATGACTGAATGGTTGAGGGCTTGATCTGCCGCAGTTGCATCCCGCCCAGCACGGGGAAGACGTGCAAGCGCAGACGCAACTCCGTGGCCTCGTACGTCGAGGGGTCAAACGTCTGTGCCTCCAACCACTGGCCCGCGTACACCTTGAATGAGACCTTGCCCGCGTCCACGTCGAGGTAGGTACCCCGCAACTTGTCGGCCTCCACCACGTTGCGGAAGTCATCGGCCAGCCGCTTGCGGAGAAAGGTCTTTCGCCGTTGCCGCCCCTCTGGGTCGCGGTAGTTCACGATGTATCGAGGCTTGCCGTCGCCCCCTGTCGTGGTGGTGATGCTCGCCATCAGAGCATCCCCTTCTGGCGAGCGGCCTGAATCCACCGCTCCGCCGTTCGGCGCGTGAGCCCGAGTTCCTCCACGGCCTTGGTGGGCTTCAGCGAGCAGACGTCGGCGAGGTGATAGACCGTGGCGACGTACTCCAACGCCGCATCCGTGGGACCCTGAGCCAGAAGGTCGGCCTGCGAGGGACCGGAATCGACGCCCGGTGCGGCAGCCACCCAGAGATTGGCCTTCACCACGCGGTAGACCTGGCGGGCCACCGCGAACGACCGGATCAGTTCGGTTGTCACAGTGGGACCGCCCGGCAGGCGGCTCACGTCCAAGGACGTGCAAGCAAGCCGCCCATCGACCATGTCGATCGTTACGTGCCACGTCACACCATCCCCGTCGGCCCTCGCAATGAGGGGGAGGTGCACATGGACCCCGTTGATCAGCGTCTCGACCTCAGCACCGGAGTTGTCGAGAGCCCGCCACCGTAGGTCGGCGTCTCCCGCTACTAGTGCGGGTTCCTGCTGGTTGTCACTGGTGGTTGCCATGGTGCGAAACTACGATCATGGCGGGGCCTTGTCAATGACCCGCCACACTCGTTACGGTCAAAGTCCAGTCGGCAATACAGCACACCGGAGGTGGACGACCATGAAGGACCAGTGGATCGGTATCGACGAACTGGCGAAGGAACTTGGGGTGCCCGTTCGGACGGTCTACGCCTGGCGGGTCAAGGGCAAGGGGCCCCGCGGAGCCACATTCGGCAAGCACGTGCGCTTCCGGCGCAGCGATGTCGACGCATGGATCGTCGACCAGTACGACCCGCACCCCGCCGCGTGATGCCCGCATTCGTTGCCCGTTGCGCGGACGCCGGTGGCCCGTCATGACGTGGACGAGGCTGCCCGACGACTTCACCGACCGGCCTACCGTGTTGGGGGTGGGTCGCAGCGCCCGCCTGCTGCACGTCGAGGCGCTGGTGTGGTGCAACCGGCTGCTGACGGACGGGGTGCTGCCCGCCAACGTCCTGCGGCGCATCAGCGACAGCGGCGACGTGGACCACGACGTGGCCGAGCTGGCGCAGGCGGGCCTGTGGACGCGGCTGGACGAGCAGCGGTGGCAGGTGGACTGGTCGGAGCAGGAGGCTGCCGACGCGGTACAGGCCCGCAAGCAGGTCATGGCGGACAAGCAGAAGCGCTACCGGGAGCGCGTGGCCGCCCACAGCCGGGGCGACGACGCGCAATGCGACGCGCGCTACTGCAAGCGCCTGGCGGCCCACGCGGCGGGCGACCACTCGACCTGTCACCCGCGCTACTGCGGACAGGCCGTTACCCGTAACGCGACGGGTAACGAGGCTGGTGACGTTGGGGGCCTTGTTACCCCCTCCCGTCCCGTCCCGTCCCGACCGGTAGGGAGGGACAGGGACAGCGCGGGCGGATCAGCCTCCGCTACCGCTGCGGCTGCCCGCCCGCAGCGGACCAGGGGCGGGTGGCTCGCCTCCATCGACGCCGCGGCCCTGGCGGTGCTGCCGTGGGACCTGGGCGAGGACTGCTCGCACGGCGAGCGGGGCGGCTGGACGCGGACGCGGGAAGGGCGGCTGAGCTGCATTACCTGCGACGGGATCGTCCGACGGGCCGCCCAGTCCGACGACCGGTGGTCCGTGGCCACGCTGGCCAAGCGCCGTCCCGATTGGGAGCGGATGGTGTACCCGCCTTGCGTGTGGCAGCAGGCCCACGCCGAGGACCCGCACGGAGTCTCGCTCGCCTTCGACCTCGCGTGCCTCGTGTACGGGCAGGCCGATGCTGCGGCCGAGCCCGATGACGTGCTCGACCTGGCAAGGGTGATGTACGAGCGCACCTTTGGTCGCCACCGGCTCGATGTCGCGTGGGACGAACACCGAAAGAACCACGACCAGAAGGAGGACCGATGAACGACGACAAGATCACCCCGTGGCGCGCCACCGCCATCGACATGGCCGCCAAGAACGCGGCATGGGACGACCACACGTATTCGGTGGAGGCGGTGGAGAACCTGCTCATGGGGGTCGTCTGCGGGTTGCTCGACGTGGCCGATGCCGTGCGAGAACTCCGGCACCAGCCCGACGCCCTGACGGCGCTCACCGATGCTGCCCCGACCGCCGAGGCGGTGGCGCTCCTCCTCCGCGCCCACCAGCAGCAGCCGACCACCACCACCACGAAGGGGAACCACTGATGAGCCTGCACGACGAACTGGCGCGGATGCGCCACGACACCGCGCCCCACGACGTCACCCGGCTCGCGGCGCTCGACAAAGCCACCAACCTGGGTAACGTGCCGGGGTTCGGTGCCACGGACGTGTGGGACGGCCTGAACGAGACGGAGCGGGACGCGGTGGCGGAGGTGTTCGAGGAGGACACGCGCACGTGGACCGAGGACGAGGGTTTCTCCGACGGGGAAGGCTGGTGACCCGGGTGACGTTCAGCGACGACACGATGCGGGAACTCGACGCGCTCAACATGATCGAGGCCGCTGCGGCGGGCGACCGTGAGGCCGTCGCCAACACGGTGCTGATGTACCAGCGCGACGGGCAGTCGGCGCGGCTCGCCGCGAGCGTCGCTCTGGTGGCCGCCCTGATGCTGGTCAGCGGTCACCCGCCCCGCAAGGTGCTGAGCCGCTACCGCCAGTGCCTGCTCAACGAGACGACGGAGGCCACCCGGTGACCACCGCCAACCTCCGACCCATCGACCAGCAGCGCGCCGGACGCGTCCTGCTCGGCTGGCTCCGCAGCGACAAGCTGGCCATCGACGCTGCCGTCAACGACGCCGCCGCCGACCCCATCGGCACCCCCGGCCTCGTCTTCGCCTTGACCACGCTCGCCGCCGACCTGGCGGTACAGGTGGCACCTGAGGACGCTGACCAGCAGATCGAATGCGCACTGCTGCGCATGGCGGGCGACCAGACGGAGGACGGTGACAGCCGTGGGTGATCAGCAGCCCAACCCCGACAGCCGCTGGCAGTGGGACGACAGCCAGTGGCGCGACAGTCCCACCGCGCCCAGCTCGCCCGAGCAGGTGCCAGACCGCGACGACGCGTGGCCCGAGAGGCTGCGGCGGTTGCTGCGTTGGCCACACGGCGACGAGTCGGGGTCGGCCTAGAGCTCCTGAAGCAGACTCTCGATGAGTCCTTTCAGTGTCGAGTGTTTCATCGACGCGGCCTCGTCTGTCCCGACCTCAGCGCCGGTGCCGCCGACCAGTCGTTCCCGCAGTGCTTCAAGTGCCTCGTCTGCGTCCTCGACGTCGCGTCCCAACACCACTGGTGGCAGCACGGGCATCTTGCCCAACGGTGGCTTGGGGAAGCGTGGCTGACCTGTGAGCGCACGAAGCAAGTCGGTGTAGGAATCAGGGTTCTCCACATCGACCTTGTACCTGGGCAACCGACTCAGGCCATGTGGAATCTCAGAGGCGCGGACGCCGGGGAACTGGACGATCGAGCACTTTGCTTGGAAGCCAGTCTGATCCTTCGCGAACAGTCCCCTGAGTTCATCGGCTTCAGCTACTGCTCCGGCCCCCTCGTACGCAGGGTTGTCGCCCTCCCAGCGCTCAGACCACGCTTTTGAAATCACCACAAGGACGTGGTCCGAGTCCCGCACGCCACGTGGCCCGAACCGAGTCCAATCGACCTGCGCGTCGTCCATGTGAAAGAGATCAATGTCAGCGTCGACGCCCAGTCGCCGCAGACTGAGCGCGAAATTCGCCACTTGGGATTGCCAGTCGCGCTCTTGCAGGTCATCCCACGACGCATGTCGATGCGCCCAAGAAATGAAAGCCGTCGGTGCCGTAGCGACTGCTGACTCGGCCGCCTCGGTTGCTCGCGGCAAGTGGTTGCCTGGGTCAGGAGACTGGGGCTGCACCATGGCTTGCCTGCCGGCGGAAGGCCTTGCGGGAGCCAGCGCGGCAATTTCCTTGGCTAGGCGAACGGCAAGCGCAAGCGACGGATCGCGAGAATCATCGGCCATAGAGGTGCTTGGCCATGCTCGCGAAGATGGTTTCGATCTGGGTCTCCGAAGCATCGGCGGCTATGTGAATCTGGACATCCACATGGAGCGCCGGACCCGACTGTGGAGCCTGCGGCTGATGAGTAGGCACGTGTGCAGAGACTGACGGGGCGGGCGTCGGGTCCGACTTCGCGACCGTAGACTTCGCGGCCCTCTTGCGTGGGGGCGCAGCCGGAGTGGACTTGGGCTTTTCCTGTTCGGTCGGCAGTTCAGCCTTCAGAAGGTGCAGGTAGAGCCGGGCTTGGAACTGCGCCATTCGCTCGCCGGTCTTGGCGTTTCGAATGAACCAGTTGGCCACTGAGTTCAGGTCTGCATCCGCTGAATCGAATGCTTCACGCAGGGCCGTCGGGTAGGTGGCCTCGAGGATCTCCCGGCACCCCGCCGCATATGACTCGTCGATGCGCAGATCGTCGGCAATAGCAGTGGGGCTTCCGTCAGCGCCGACGAGCCCCAGTGTCCTCAACTGGGGCATCAGGTTCTTCGCGGCCTTCTCCGAAATCCCCAACACTGACGCGAGCCAGTCGTGATTGATGCCAGATGGCCTCGACTGTCGCAGCCTCGCCCTAATTGAGTTGAACACCGCCGGAGACATGTACGGATAACTCCGCTTTGCTTCCCCCGATTGATCCGCCATGACCTGCCTTCCTAGTTGGTGCGCCGAAGTTTGCCAGAGAGCAGGGACAAACGAAGGCAAGTACGAGTGAATGGGCAACCCTGGCCACTCCAACACAGCGAGGGGCGTACTCGCCGCGGGCATGATCTCGACGGCCACCACACTGGTAGCGACATGTACAACCGCGCCGGTTATGTCAACTGAGGCTTGCCGGTGAGGCGTGAGCGTGCCAAGACTGTGACATGTCTCGGGAACGCACCACCGAACGGATCACAGCCCGCCTGCGCGACTTGAGTTGGCCGACTGCCAAGGAGCTGGCCGCCGACCTGCACATGAAGGACAACACCGTCCGCGGGTATCTCAACCAACTGGTGGTCGACGGGGTCATCGAGCGGCAGGTGGATGAGACCGTCCACAGTCCAACTCAGATGGGTGCGAACCGGTATCGCGTACGAGACGTGCCGCTTGGGCCAGCCGAGCCGACGACCGAGGGCCTGTGCAAGCAGTGCGCCGAGAGCGTCTTCGGTGACGAGTTGCGCTACTTGAAAGCGTGGGTAGGCGATGCCGCCAAGACGGACCATCTGGACGAGGAGGCGTTGCAGCACTACACCGACGAGGCGACGTGCGACCGGTGCGGCGGGCGACGGTGGGGCTAGGGGCCTGGCAAGTCGCTCCAAGCTAGATACCGTGTGAGGGCCGACGTGAAGTCGTAGGTGAAGGCCGACGAACCCTTCGGGGTGAAGGCCGACGAACCGGACGCGACGAGGAACTGAGGCCAGCGGCCACGCTCCGCGTGCGCCAGCCGTCTGGGTTGGCCAGCGTGTCGAGAACCGCCACTGCTCCCACATCCCTACGTCTGCGCCGTTGTGGCGCGACAGGAGCAGCACAGCCATGTACCTCAAGACCGACATCGACGCCATGCGCGAGGGCCGCGCCATCGCCCAGCGCCTCCTGAAGTCCAAGCAGGAGCCGGAGGACGACGACCTGGCGGCCATCGCCGCCGCGCTCCACGCCACCGACCGGGTGAAGGCCCACCTCAAGGAACGCGAGGAGGAGAAGGCCATCCGCAAGGACCTGGCCAACGTCCTGCGCGAGGGTCCGGCGCTGGGCTCCACCGGAAGGTGGTCGGCGAAGGCTGCCGCGCCCGCCCTGGCCCACAAGATCAACGAGGGTGGCCGCAAGGCGCTGGCCCCCTCCGGCAGCGAGGTCGCGCCCGCTGGCCTCAGCGAGCTGGCCCCGATCCCGCTCGCCCGTCCCGCCACCAGCCTGCTCGCGGTCATCCCGGCGCAGGTCGTGGCGCAGCCGCCCACCTACGCGTTCCTGCGCCAGACGGCACGTGACAACAACGCCGCCGCCGTCGCCAGCGGCGCGCTGAAGCCCACGTCGGCCTACGGCATCCAGCGGGTGGAGGACCGGCTGCGGGTCATCGCGCACCTGTCCGAGCCGATCGACAAGTTCTGGGTGGAGGATGCCGACGACCTGCGGGTGTTCATCGAGCAGGAGATGGCTTACGGCCTGGACCTGGCGGTGGAGCGGCAGGTGCTGAACGGCGACGGCATCGGGGAGAACAACCGGGGCATCTTGCAGACCTCCGGCATCCAGTCGCAGGCGTGGTCCACGGATGGCGCGGAGACGCTGCGGAAGGCGGTGACGAAGTTGCAGCAGCAGGGCGCGGCCACCGCTGTCGCCGTGCTCAACCCGGTGGACTGGGAGGCGCTGACGCTGCTGCGGGACACCACCGGGCAGTTCCTCGCCACCTCCGCGAACGCCACCGTGGGCAACGGCTCCGGCACCGCCCCGCCGTACGCCGCCACCGCCCTGGCGTCCTGGGGCGTGCCGCTGGTGCTCACCAACGCCCTCACGCCCGGGCAGGCGGTGATGCTCGACCCGGACGCGGTGCGGCTGTTCACCGACGGGCAGGTGCGCACCGAGTGGAACACCTCGGTCGGCTTCACCACCAACGAGGTGATCGCCCGCCACGAGGGCCGGTTCGGTGTCGCGGTCCGCAAGCCGCTGCACGTGGTGAGCGTGGACATGTCGGCGCTGTAGCTGGCACACACACTCGCGGCGGCGGTTTGCCTCCGGCTCTCCTTGGCCGTCCCGTGAAGCAGTGGCCCCCGTACGGACTCGTCCCCCGTGCGGGGGCTGCTGTGTGAGTTAGCGCTGCGTCACGAGGCACCCACGCCCACACCGCTGCTCGATGCTGCCCTGCACCGGCTCGGGCAACACCCCGTCGGCTCCGAACATGAACCAGCCGCACCGCCAGCACAGTTTCGTCTCTTGCCCCCAGCCGATGGCCCCAGCGCGCGACCAGCGCAGATACCACTGGCCGCGCGGGATGACCTGGTCGCAGCAGTCGCACTGGTGTTCCTTGCGCGCGGTGGGTAGGCCGATCCACAGGCAGGTCATGGCGGTGCCGATGTCGGCGGGGTCCGGTCGCAGCATGCTTCGCACGATGGGCCGTGCTGCGCCGGGCACTGACTTCGTCGTCCAACGGCGCCGGCCCCGCCAAACTGTCGTTGGCGGGGCCGGTCCGTGTACCACTGGTGTAACAAGTCAACGCGTCACAAGCGTCATTGACGACATAGCACCGGTTGCATAGTCGCAGGCCAGAGCATGCATAGGCGCATATCCGCAGGCCAGCGAACCGCTAGGACTAAATGTCGTAGTAGAGCTCGAACTCGTGCGGGTGGGGGCGCAGCTGCACGGGCAGGATCTCGTTCTGGCGCTTGTAGCTGATCCAGGTCTCGATCAGGTCCGGCGTGAAGACGTTGCCGGCCGTGAGGAACTCGTGGTCCCTCTCCAGGTTGTCCATCACTGCGCCGAGCGAGGTGGGCACCTGGTCGATCTCGGCCATCTCGTCCGGCGGCAGCTCGTAGATGTCCTTGTCGATCGGGGCCGGCGGCTCGATCTTGTTCTGGATGCCGTCGATGCCCGCCAGCAGCAGCGCGGAGAAGGCGAGGTAGGGGTTGGCCGACGGGTCGGGGCAGCGGAACTCGATGCGCTTGGCCTTCGGGTTCGCGCCCGTGATCGGGATGCGCACGCAGGCCGAGCGGTTGCGCTGGGAGTAGACCAGCGAGATCGGGGCCTCGAAGCCGGGCACCAGGCGGTGGTAGGAGTTCACCGTCGGGTTGGTGAAGGCCAGCAGCGACGGGGCGTGCTTGAGGATGCCGCCGATGTAGTGGCGGGCCATGTCCGAGAGGCCGGCGTAGCCGGTCTCGTCGTAGAACAGCGGGTCGCCGTCCTTCCAGATCGACTGGTGGCAGTGCATGCCGGAGCCGTTGTCACCGAAGATCGGCTTGGGCATGAAGGTCGCGGTCTTGCCGTTGCGCCAGGCGACGTTCTTGACGAGATACTTGAACTTCATCACGTCGTCGGCGGCCTTGAGCAGCTCGTCGAACTTGTAGTTGATCTCCGCCTGGCCGGCGGTGCCGACCTCGTGGTGGGCGCGCTCGACGTGCAGGCCGGCGCGCTCCATCTCGATGACCATCTCGTCGCGCAGCTCGCCGAAGTGGTCGTACGGGGCAACCGGGAAGTAGCCACCCTTGTACTTCACCTTGTAGCCGCGGTTGTTGTCCTCGGAGCCGCTGTTCCAAGCGCCGGCCTCGGAGTCGATGTGGTAGAAACCGGCGTTCGCCGAGGTCTCGAAGCGCACGTTGTCGAAGACGTAGAACTCGGCCTCGGGGGCGAAGTAGGCGGTGTCGCCGATGCCGGTCGAGCCGAGGTAGGCCATCGCCTTCTTGGCGATGTTGCGCGGGTCGCGCGAGTAGGCCTCGCCCGTGATCGGGTCGTGGATGAAGAAGTTCACGACCAGCGTCTTGGCGACGCGGAAGGGGTCGATGAAGGCGGTGGTCACGTCGGGGAAGAGCGACATGTCGGACTCGTGGATCGCCTGGAAGCCACGGATCGACGAGCCGTCGAACGCCAGGCCGTCCTCGAAGACCGACTGGTCGAAGGAGGACACCGGCACGGTGAAGTGCTGCATCACGCCGGGCAGGTCACAGAAGCGGACGTCGACCATCTCGACGCCCTCGTCCTTGATGAACTTGAGCAGCTCATCCGAGTTCTTGAACATTCGGTTCCTCCTTGACGGCGCCCAGCGCACGTCGAAGTTTGCAGCGTCACGGAACGGGGCCTCGTTGCACCGTGCGCGCCACGCTAGGGGAGAGCAGTTTCCTGACCGTATCCCGTTTGTTTCGGGTGTGTTACACCTCGTCCGAGCGATGGCCCTCCAGCGCCCGCATCTCACCCCTGCGGTTACTCGTGCGAAACGCGGGCCGGCGCTACGGTCAGGCATGACTCGGGGGCACGTATTCCAGCGGCGCGGCATCGGAAGCTCGGCGACATGTGTGCTGGTGGGCCTGCTGGCCGCCTGCAGCGGCGGCGGGGGAGAGGACGACAAGCCCGCCAGCGCGTCGTACGGCATCGAGACGCTGGTGCCGGCGATGGATCGAGGCGTGGCCGCGCCACCTACCCTTGGCGCGTGCCGCAGAACGATCCGACGTACGCGCCCGCCGACCTGACGCCCGCGACCTGGAGCCGGCGGATCCTGGCGATCGTCGTGGACTGGGTGACCTGCCTGGCGGTCGTCGAGGGCCTCGTCGCAGTCGGCGTGCTCGCAGGAAACCCCAACGGCCTCGGCACGCTGGGCCTCTTCGTCCTCGAGTCGGCCCTGTTCACGGCCCTCGCCGGCGGCTCGTTCGGCAAGCTGGCGACCCGCATCCGGGTGATCCGCAAGGACGCCCCCGGCGAGCCGGTGTCGCTGCTGCGCGCACTGGTGCGGTCCGTCCTGGTGGCGCTGCTGGTGCCGCCGCTGCTGACCTTCGACGACGGTCGCGGCCTGCACGACCTGGCCGCGGGCACGCGGACGGTGACGATCTAGGCTCAGCGTCCCCGCTGCTGCGAGCGCATGCCCTTCATCGACGTCGGGACCGGGCCCTTGGGCAGCGGCAGCTTGCCGCGCTGGGCGTCGAGCGCCTTGAGGCGCTGGAGGATGTCGGTCATCTCGGCGGGCTTCACCGAGCGGCCGAGCTTCTGCACGTGGCGCACGAGCTTGGGCAGCGGCACCTCGCCCTCGCCGCGGCCGGCGATGACCTCGTGGATCGGCACGCCGTAGGCGACGCGCTCGTGCTTCTTGCGCTCGATGGTCATCAGCTGCTTGACGCGGCTCTGGCTCGAGCCCTCGCCGACCAGGACGATCCCGGGCGGGCCGACCACGCGGTGCACGACGTCCTGCTGCTTGGTGAAGCCGACCACAGGGTCGACCTTCCAGCCGCGGCGCAGCATCTGGAGGGCACCCGCGGCGGCCGCGGGCTGGCCCTCCATCTGGGTGTACGCCGCCTTCTGGGCGCGGCGGCCGAAGACCAGCAGGGCGAGGAGCAGGCCGAGCAGCAGCGCGCCGACGATGGAGATGACGAGCGACAGCACGCCGTCGCCGGGCAGCAGCCACATCAGGGCGAAGCCCAGCGCGGCGCCGACCACGAAGGTGCCGAAGACGATCAGGCCCAGGCGCGGGTCGCTGCGCTTGGCCATCTGGTAGGTCTGCATGATCTGCCCACGGCGCGAGGTGGGGGTGGTGGCGGGGGTCGACATGAGGTGGCCTTGTCCAGCTGGAAGGTGCGGGAGGAGGGGGGTGCAGGAGGGGCGTCAGACGGCCGCGGCGGCGCGCGCGTCCATGGCCTGACGGTACAACCGACCGGCACGGTAGGACGAGCGGACGAGCGGTCCGGACAGGGCGCCGGCGAAGCCGATCTCGTCGGCCTCGGCCTTGAGCTCGACGAACTCCTCGGGCTTGACCCAGCGCTCGACGGGGTGGTGCCGCGGGGAGGGGCGGAGGTACTGCGTGATCGTGATCAGCTCGCAGCCGGCCTCGTGGAGGTCGCGCAGCGCCTGGCTGACCTCTTCACGGGTCTCGCCCATGCCGAGGATCAGGTTGGACTTGGTGACCAGGCCGAAGTCGCGCGCCTGGGTGATGACGTCGAGCGAGCGGTCGTAGCGGAAGGCCGGGCGGATCCGCTTGAAGATGCGCGGCACCGTCTCGACGTTGTGGGCCAGCACCTCGGGACGCGACTCGAAGACCTCGGTCAGCAGGTCGGGCTTGCCGTTGAAGTCGGGGATCAGGTTCTCGACACCGGTGCCGGGGTTGAGCTCGTGGATCGCGCGGACCGTCTCGGCGTAGAGCCAGGCGCCGCCGTCGGGCAGGTCGTCGCGCGCGACTCCGGTGATGGTGGCGTACTTCAGGCCCATGGTCTGCACGGACTCGGCGACGCGACGCGGCTCGTCGCGGTCGAGCGGCTGCGGCTTGCCGGTGTCGATCTGGCAGAAGTCGCAGCGCCGGGTGCACTGGTCACCACCGATGAGGAACGTGGCCTCCTTGTCCTCCCAGCACTCGAAGATGTTGGGACAACCGGCCGACTGGCAGACCGTGTGGAGGCCCTCGGACTTCACCAGGTTCTGCAGGGCGGTGTACTCCGGCCCCATCTTCGCCTTGGTCTTGATCCACTCCGGCTTGCGCTCGATGGGGGTCTCCGCGTTGCGGACCTCCAGGCGGAGGAGCTTGCGTCCTTCAGGTGTGGGAGCCGTCGTCACCCCGTCACTCTACGACCCGGGGCCGAAGGCCCCGAATCAGCATCCGAACCGCTCAGGCGGAGGTCTCGACGTAGTCCGGCTCGGTCGTCTCGAGGCGCTCGTGCGCGAGGGTCCGGGTGAGGCGCTGGCCGCGTTCGACGGACCCGAAGGCCGCGGCGAGGCCGAACTCCGGCATGTTGCCGTAGACCGTCTCGATGCGGTCGCGCGGCACGACGTACGTCTCGTGGAAGATCCCGACGTCGCCCGTGGCCGCGGCGTGCTTGTTGAACGCACCCCAGGCGGGCGCGTGGGACAGGGACATGTCGCGGGCGTAGGCGCCGAGCTCCTCGGCGCTGCGCCAGTACTGGACGGTGAGCAGGGTGCGTCCGCCGAGGAACGAGTGGACGCCGAGGAGCCCGCGATCGGCCTCGGCCAGCTCGCGCAGCATCCGGGGCATGCCGACGAACGTCGGCCACCAGCTGCGCACCTTGCGGAGCCGGTTGATGCGCATGCCGATGACGAAGACCACGACGTCATCGGTGTCGGGGTCGGCGACGAACTGGCCGCTGCGCACCCCCTGCGGTGCCCGGGCGGTGGCGTAGGCGCGGGGGACACGCCGCGTGCTCGAGTCAGCCATGGTGGCCTCCTTGGATAGTGGTACTCTCTAGAACGAGAGTGACACTATCCACGATGCGGGTCAAGGGGGACAGGAGTGCGGATCTCCGAGCTGTCGGAGCAGACCGGGGTGCCGGTGCCGACGATCAAGTACTACCTGCGCGAGGGACTGCTGCCCGAGGGCGACAAGCGCACGCCGCGGCTGACCGACTACGACGAGCGGCACGTGCGTCGCCTGGAGCTGCTGCGGATCCTGCGCGAGGTGGGCGACGTGCCGGTCGACGGCCTCAAGCGCATGGTCGCGGCGACCGAGACGAGCGGGACCTCGGTCCACGAGCTGTTCGCGGTCGCTGCCGACGCCCTCGCCCCGACCCCTCCGCCGGCGGACGCCGCGCTCGCGGCGACCCGGCAGGTCGCCGATGCCATCATCAGCCAGGCGGGCTGGCACCACGTGCGGGAGGACTCCGCCGACCGCGACAACCTTGCCGCGACCCTGCGACTGGTGGGCGCGTTCGAGACCCATCCCCGCGGCCCGGGCGAGATCGCGCCCTACGTCGCCATCGCCGACCAGATCGCCCGCCACGAGATCGCCAACCTCGACGACGCCAAGGACCGCATCGGCCTGCTGGAGGAGATGATCGTGGGCCAGGTCGTCTTCGCGACCGTGCTCACGACGCTGCGACGCCTCGCCGAGGAGCACCACTCCTACGAGCGCTTCGCCGACGACCGGCGGGACTGACGCGGCGGCCCGGCCGCCCGTTGACCGTGCGCCTCCACGGGAGCACGCTGGGACGGTGAGCACGTCACGGCGCTTCGCAGCCACGGGCAACCGGATCGGCGTCTTCCTGCACCGGGCGGCGGGCGGTCGCCTCGACGCCTTCGGCGACACGACCGTCCTGATGATCACCTCGCCCGGGCGTCGTACGGGACTACCGCGCTCCACGATGGTCCGCTACCTCGCGCACGACGGCGGCTACCTCGTCTGGGGCACCGGCAGCGGGGCGCCCCGCGACCCCGACTGGTTCCGCAACCTGCGCCGCACCCCGCGCGCCCGGATCGAGATCGGCCGCGACGCCCAGGACGTCGACGTCGAGGAGCTCACCGGGGCCGAGCGCGACCGGGTGTGGCGCGACGTGGTCCTGGCGCAGGCGCCCGGCGTGGAGCGCTACGAGCGGAAGGCCGGCCGGGTGGTCCCGGTCGCGATGCTCAGGCCGGTGCGCCCGGCCTGACCAGCTCGATGCGCGGCGCGCGTCCCGGCTCGGGGCGCGGCTCGTAGTCGGGGGTGGCGTCGTAGGGCTGCCACGCGAGGTACTCCGTGAGGTGCTCGCGCACGCTCGGCAGCACGTCGTGGACGGTGACGTCGCGCCCCAGCTCCTCGGTGAGCGAGGTGACGCCGGCGTCGGCGATGCCGCACGGGACGAACCGGTCGTACCAGCCGAGGTCGACGTCGCAGTTGAGGGCGAAGCCGTGCATCGTCACGCCGCGGCTGACCCGGATGCCGATCGCGGCGATCTTGCGCTCCGGACCACGGTCGTCGGCTCGCAGCCACACGCCGCTGCGGCCCGGCACACGAGCGGTCGTGACGCCGAAGTCGCGGCAGACCGCGATCAGGGCCTCCTCGACGCGGCGCACGTAGTCGACGACCTTGACGTGGTCGGGCAGCGCCACGATCGGGTAGCCCACCAGCTGGCCGGGGCCGTGGAAGGTGATCTTGCCGCCGCGGTCGACGTCGATGACGTCGGCGCCGCCCGGGTCGAGGGGGCGCTCGTGCGGGTCGGTGCGCTTGCCGGCGGTGAACACCGGCGGGTGCTCCAGCAGCAGGACCGTGTCCGGACGGGTGCCGGCCACGACCTCCTCGTGCACGTGCCGCTGGGCGTCCCAGGCGGCGAGGTAGTCCACGGCGTCGTCGCCGAGACCGGCGATCTCGTAGTCCAGCGGCATGCCCCCGACCCTACGCCCACCGCGCCCGCCGCCTGCCTGTGGATGACCACCGACGGGGACGCCCGGGATCGGCGAGGGTGGAGCGGTGGACCCCCGCCGCCTGCTCCCCGCCCTCGCTGCCGTGGCCTGCGCCTGCCTCGTGGCGACGCTGGTCGTCGGCCTGGCGAGGTCGGGCGAGCGGACTGCGACGGCGCGGCCTCCTTACCTGGGTGAGGCGTCCACGGGTCCCGCGGCGATCCTCGCCGACTGGGACCGCCGGCGGGCCTCGGCGTGGGCGGAGGGAGACGCCGAGGCCCTCCGCAGGCTGTACGCCGACGGCTCGCGCACCGGGGCGGCCGACGTCCGTCTGCTGCACCACTACCTCCGGCGCGGCCTCGCGGTGGAGGGCCTGCGGACGCAGGTGCTCGCCCTGCGGGTGGTCGAGCGGTCGTCGTCGCGGCTGGTCGTGGTGGTCACCGACCGCGTCGTCGGCGGGCGGGCCGTCGGCCGGGGTGCACCGGCCCCGATCACGCTGCCGGCCGACCGTGCCTCGACGCGGCGCGTCGTGGTGGTGCGCCAGGGCGACCAGTGGCGGGTGGCGGAGGCGCGCGATCAGGCCAGCGCGGCGGCGAGCACCTCGCGCACGTCCTCGTCCTCGAAGTCGTAGCCGGCCCGCTCGAGTGCGGCCGGGCGCGCGTTGACCGAGCCGAGCACGTCGGGGGCGAGGTCACCCGCGGCCACCTTCAGCAGGGGCGACGGCACGGCGAGGAAGGCCTTGCGGTGCACGGCGGAGGCGAGGGCCCGGGTGAACTCGGCGTTGGTCGGGGTGCGCGGGCAGCAGAGGTTGAAGGCGCCGGACACGTCCCGTGACTCGATGAGGTAGCTCACCGCCCCGATCCAGTCGCGCAGGGAGATCATCGGCATGTACTGCTCACCCGACCCGAGCCGGGCGCCGCCGCCCGCCTGGAAGAGCAGCCGCAGCTGCTTCAGGGGAGGCGACGTGCGGTCCATCACCGGTGCGGTGCGCAGCAGGCAGACCCGCGACCCGGCGGCCCGGGCCTTCTCGGCGGCAGCCTCCCACTGCCTGGCCACGCGGGTGAGGAACGCGTCGCCGAGGCTCTCGGTGTCCTCGGTGACCGGGGCGCTGCCGTGGTCGCCGTACCAGCCGATGGCATTGCCTGCGAGGAAGGCGGCCGGCCGCTCGCTCGCCGCGATGGTCTCGGCGAGGAGCTCGGTCGTGGACACGCGCGACTCCAGGACGTCGCGGGCCCACTTCCGCGAGTGCGGGTTGCCGGCGATCGGCGCCCCCGCGAGGTTGACGACCGCGTCGGCGCGGTCGATCACGTCGGCATCGACCTGCCGGGCGGCCGGGTCCCACTGCGACTGGTGCGACCCGGTCGGCGGGTGTCGGACGAGCGAGGTCACCTCGTGGCCGTGGACTCGCAGGTGCTCGGACAGGTGGGTGCCGAGGAAGCCCGATGCACCGGCGATGACGACGCGCATGCCACCACCCAACCACGACGACCAAGGCGCCGCCGCGGATCCGGCGCGGTCAGCCCGCCAGGTGCGCCCACCTCGCCGAGAGCTCGTGCCACGGCCCGTGGTCCACGACCCGGCCCGAGTCGAGCACGACGACGCGATCGGCCTGGGCGAGCGCCGCGGCCTTGCTCGTGGCCCCGATCACCGTGGCGCCGCGCGAGCGCAGCGCCTGCCAGAGCTCGATCTCGGTCGCGGCGTCCAGCGCCGACGAGACGTCGTCGGCCAGCAGCACGTCGGCCTCGGTCGCGAGGGCCCGCGCCAGCGCGAGTCGCTGCACCTGCCCGCCCGAGAGGCGTACGCCGCGGTGCCCGACGAGGGAGTCGGGTCCGCCCGCCTCGGTGACGTCGCGCCCCATGCGGGCCGCTTCGAGGGACGACATGACCGGGCGTGCCGGGTGGTCGAGCGCGACGTTGCCGGTGAAGCTGCCGGACAGGACGCGGGGCACCTGTGCGACGTGCGCCACCCGCGCCGGTCGCAGCTCGGACTGCGGGTCGTCGACGACGCGGTCGTTCCAGCGGATCTCGCCGGTGGTGCTGACCAGGCCCGCCAGGGCACTCAGGAGGCTGGACTTCCCGGAGCCGACCTGTCCCAGCAGCAGGACCAGCTCGCCGGCGCGGACGTCGAGGTCGACGTCCTGGACGCCCAGGGTGCCGTCGTCGTGCACGGCCGCGAGGTCGCGCAGGGTGAGGGTGCGCAGCGGGTCGGGCTCGGGGCGGTCCGGGGCGGCAGCCGTGCCGGAGACTAGGTCCATGCCACCCGGCAGCTCCATCAGGTCGCCGCCGCCGGCGAGGGCGCTGGTGGCGTGCATCCAGGCGCGGGTGCCCGGCGCCTCGGTGACGACCGCCCCCGCGACCCTGCCGAACCAGTCGAAGCCGCTCACCGCGTTGGCGACGAGCAGGGCGGTGGCCAGCTCCCAGTGGCCGGTGAGCAGGCCGGCCCACGCCGCCACGACGCCGCACTGGACCATGACGACCGGCACGCCGTCGAGCAGGGACTGGACCCGGTGCTCGCGCACCGCGGCGTCGACGCGCCCGCCGTCCACCTCACGGAGGTGGCGGTGGAGGTGGGGCGTCGCCGCGGCGAGCTTGACCGTCCGGATGGACTCGAGGGTGGAGACCAGCGCCTGCCCGAACCCGGCGCGGGCGGTCGACGAGGCGGCGGCCGAGCGGCCGGCGACGCGGCGCCCGAGCGACGAGGCGAGGGCCGACGCGGTCATCACGGCGAGCAGCACCGCACCGGCGAGCCAGGTGCCGGCGATGAGGGCGGTGACGGTGGCCACGAGGAGGCCGTTGACGAAGTCGACCCAGCGGTCGGTGTAGCGCGCGATCCGGTCGGCGTCCATGGCGCGGGCCACCACCTCGCCCGGCGGCGTACGGACCAGGCGCCGCTGCTCGGTCTGACCGCCCAGCACGGCTGCCCGCACCCGCATCCGGACCTCCACCCACCAGTGGGGGTAGGTCCAGAACGCCTGCGACAGCAGGAGGGGGCCGACCATGAGCGAGGCGACCAGGGCGAGCGCCATCAGGCCCGGGCCCTCGCCCCGCTGGAGGTCGGTGACGACGTGCCCCCACACGAAGCCGGTGACCGCTCCGTAGGCACCGGTGAGCGACGCGATGAGGAACAGGGCCGCTCCGAACAGGCCCCACTCGGGCTTGAGCCGGATGCAGTGCCAGACCTGGCGCATGAGGCCCAGCGGCGGGTCGACGTGCGGCGGGGGCGGAGGCGCGGTGCTGCGCCGCACCGTCCCGATCGCGGCGTCGGCGTGGCGCTCCTCGACGGCGACCTCGTGGGCGGCCGCCTCGAGCAGGCTGCGGAAGGGACCGTCGACGGCGGCGAGGTGGGCGCGGGTGCCCTGCTGCACGACCCGGCCCGACTCCAGCACGGCGACCTGCTCGGCGCGCTCGGTCGTGGACAGGCGGTGGGCGACCAGGATGCCGGTGCGGCCGCGGATCAGCCGGTCGGCGGCGCGCACCACGCGGGCCTCGGTGACCGGGTCCATCCGCGCGGTGGCCTCGTCGAGGACGACGACGCTGACGTCGCGCACCAGCAGCCGGGCGAAGGCGACCAGCTGCTCCTCACCTGCAGAGAGGCTGGTGCCGCCGGGGCCGAGCAGGGTGTCGAGGCCGTCGGACAGCCCGGCCACCCAGTCGGTCAGGCCGAGCTCGTCGACGGCGGCCTCGACCTGGCTCCGCGGTGCGTCGCTGAAGAGGGTGATGTTGTCGGCGAGGCTGCCGGCGAGCACCTCGGTGCGCTGGGTCACCACGCCGACGGCGGCACGCAGCTGCTGCAGGTCGAGGTCGCACACGTCGGTGCCGCCGAGGAAGACCGTGCCGCGAGGCGGCTCGACCGCGCGGGACAGGAGCGAGGCCAACGTCGACTTGCCCGAGCCGGTGCGTCCCACCAGGGCGCAGGTGTGGCCGGCCGGGACGGTCAGGTCGACGTCGCGGAGGGCGAACGTGCCGGTGCCGTAGGAGAAGGCGAGGTGGCGGAACTCGACGTCGAGCGGGCCGTGGGGGAGCGAGGCACCCCCGACGGGCTCGGCGGGGACGGCCATCATGCCGCGAAGGCGCAGCACCGCGCCCATGCCCTCCTGGAGGTCGGGGAGGTGGCGCGCCAGCATGTCGACCTGGCCGACGAACATGGTGGTGACCAGGAACAGCGTCACGAGCCGGGCCGTGGACAGGTCGCCGTGCAGGACGAGGGCGATGCCGACCAGGCCGGTGGCGGCCAGCATGGCGTGCAGGAGCCCACCGCTGCGGCGGGTGACGCTCACCTCGACAGCCAGGACCTTCCTGAGCCGCCGGTGGATCTCGGCGGCGAGCTCGGCGTTGCGGCGGAGCACGTGGGGCTGGCCGAGGGAGGTGCGGATGTCGTCGCGCGCCGCGATGCCCTCCTCGGTCGAGGCGGCGTGGTCGGTCCACGCGGCCTCCTCCAGCACCTTGCGCTGGGCGATCTGGGGGAGCAGCCGGCGGATGAGCAACCAGACGGCGACGCCGCTCAGCGGGAACAGGAAGGCGGCGGGCCACCAGGTCAGGCTCGCGACGATCCACAACGGTCCGGACGACAGGACGGTGCGCAGCGCCATCCACACGCCCCACCGCATCAGCTGCCCGACCTCCCACGTGTCGTCGTCGATGCGGTCGAGCACCTCGCCGACGGCCTGCTCCGAGAGCTCGGACAGCGGCTGGGCCATCGCGGCGTCGATCAGGTCGGCGCGCAGCCTGCCCTCGGCGCGGTCCACGACGACGCCCCAGATGGTGCGCGCCGCCGTGTCGACGACGGCGCCGCCGACCACGCACAGCGCCAGGACGGTCACCAGCGCCGAGGTCGGGGAGTCGGCCAGGCGCCCCGCGACCACCGTGCCCAGGGAGGACGCGACCGCCCCGACCATGGCCAGCGCGAGGCACACCACCGTCATCGGGCGGCGTACGCGGTGCCAGTCCACCGGCACCCGTCCTGGCGGCGGGGCGGATGACGGATCGATGTGGGCCGCGGAGGTGTGCGCGGCGAGGTCTGTGGCAGTCACGGTGGTCCCACGGTAGACGTCGGGTCGGACACTCCGCCTCCGGTTTTCCGGCACCCCCCGGACGCTGTAACGCCGGGTTGGTGGCTGTACCACCCCTGATGTACGGGGGTGGGTAGTTGCACTAACCCGGCGTTACAGGTGGAGCGGGGATCAGACCTCGAACTGACCGGCCTCGAGGCGCTTCTTGACCTCCTGCAGGAACCGGCCGGCGTCGGCGCCGTCGACCAGGCGGTGGTCGTAGGTCAGCGACAGGTGGACCATGTGGCGCACCGCGATCGTCTCGCCGAGGTTGGGGTCGTCGATCACGACGGGCCGCTTGACGACGGCGCCGGGACCGAGGATCGCCACCTGCGGGCTGTTGATGATCGGGGTGTCGAACAGGGCCCCGAAGCTGCCCAGGTTGGTGATCGTGAACGTGCCGCCGGACAGCTCGTCCGGGGTGATCTTGTTGATGCGGGTGCGCTCGGCGACGTCGGCGATCTTCTTGGCCAGGCCGGCGATCGAGAGGTCACCGGCGTCCTTGACGACCGGCGTCAGCAGCCCCTTCTCGGTGTCCACCGCGAACGCGATGTTCTCGCGGTCGTAGTAGGTCACCTCGCCCTTCTCGGTGTCGATCGCGGCGTTGAGCTTGGGGTGCAGCTTCAGCGCGTCGATCGCAGCCTTGGCGAAGAACGGCAGGTAGGTCAGCTTCACGCCCTCGCGCGCCAGGAAGTCGGCCTTGGCGGCCTCGCGCTGGCGGGCGATCGCGGTGACGTCGACCTCCATCACCTGGGTCAGCTGGGCCGACCCCTGCAGCGACTCGACCATGCGCGAGGCGATGACCTTGCGCAGGCGCGAGAGCGGCTCGGTGGTGCCGCGCAGCGGCGAGGGAGCGGCCGACGTCGGAGCGGCGGCGGCCGGGGGAGCCCCGGCTGCGGCCGGCGCGGCGGCAGCGGCAGGTGCGGCCTGCTGGGCCTGCGCCGCAGCGGCGGCGTCGAGGACGTCCTGCTTGCGGATGCGGCCACCGACCCCGGTGCCCTGCACCGAGGCGAGGTCCACGCCCTGCTGGTCGGCCATCTTGCGCACCAGCGGAGTGACGTACGCCGACTGGTCGCGGCCGCCCTCGCTCGCGGCAGGGGCCGGGGCGGGGGCCGCGGGTGCGGCGGCAGGAGCCGCAGGTGCCTCCTGCTTCGGCTCCTCCTTGGCCTGGGGCTCGGGCTCGGCCTTCGGCTCTTCCTTGGGCTCTTCCTTCGCCTCGGGCTCCGGCTCCGGCTCGGCCTCTTCCTCGGCCTCGGGCTCGGGCTCCGGCTCGGAGGCCTGCGCGGGTGCGGCGTCGCCCGAGCCGATGATCGCGAGCTCGGCACCGACCTCGACCGTCTCGTCCTCCTCGGCCTTGATCTCGAGCAGCGTGCCCGCGACCGGCGAGGGGATCTCGGTGTCGACCTTGTCGGTGGAGACCTCCAGCAGCGGCTCGTCGACCGCGACCTCGTCGCCGACCTGCTTGAGCCAGCGGGTGACGGTGCCCTCGGTGACGGACTCGCCGAGCGCGGGCAGGGTCACGGGGGTGCCGGCACCGCCGCCACCGCCGGACGACTTCTGCTCGGCGGCCGGAGCCTCCTCCTGCGCGGGCTCCTCCTGGGCCGGCTCCTCGGACTTCTCCTCGGCGGCGGGCTCCTCGGCGGGCTCCTCGGCGGCAGGCTCCTCGGTCTGCTCCTCCTGCGCGGGGGCGGAGTCGCCCGAGGACTCGCCCTCCTCGCCGATCACGCCCAGGACGGCGCCCACCTCGACGGTGTCGTCCTCGTTGGCCTTGATCTCGAGCAGGGTGCCCGCGACGGGCGAGGGGATCTCGGTGTCGACCTTGTCGGTGGAGACCTCCAGCAACGGCTCGTCGACGGCAACCGTGTCACCGACCTGCTTGAGCCAGCGGGTGACGGTGCCCTCGGTGACGGACTCGCCGAGTGCGGGGAGGGTGACTTCGGAGGCCATGTGGTTCCTTCGCTCGCAGTGTGGTTGGGGAAAATCAGGAGTGTGCGTGGAGCGGCTTGCCGGCCAGGGCCAGGTGGGCCTCGCCGAGCGCTTCGTTCTGGGTGGGGTGGGCGTGCACGAGCGGCGCGACGTCCTCGGCGTGTGCCTCCCAGTTGTAGATGAGCTGCGCCTCGCCGATGAGCTCACCGACGCGATCGCCCACCATGTGGACGCCGAGCACGGGGCCATCGGTCAGGCCGACGAGCTTGACGAAGCCCTGCGTCTGCAGGATCTGGCTCTTGCCGTTGCCGCCGAGGTCGTACGTCACCGTGGTGACCGCGTCGCCGTGCAGCTCGCGGGCCCTGGCCTCGTCGAGGCCGACCGAGGCGATCTCGGGGTGGGAGTACGTCACGCGCGGGATGCCGGCGTCGTCGACGGGGCGGGGGTCGAGACCGGCGATGTCCTCGGCGACGAAGATGCCCTGCTGGAAGCCGCGGTGCGCCAGCTGCAGGCCGGGCACGATGTCGCCGACGGCGTAGACGCCCTCGACGTTGGTGCGGCACCGCTCGTCGGCCAGCACGAAGCCGCGGTCCATCTCGATGCCCTGCTCGGCGAAGCCGAGGCCGTCGGTGGAGGGGCCGCGCCCGACCGCGACGAGCAGCACCTCGGCCTCGATGACGTCGCCCCCCTCGACCGTCACGGCGACACCGGTGTCGGTGGTCTTGACGCTCTGGAACGGCGTGCCGGTGAGGAAGGAGATCTTGCGCTTGCGGAAGGCGCGCTCGAGCGCCTTGGACGACGCCTCGTCCTCGGCCGCGACGAGGCGCGGCAGGGCCTCGATGATGGTGACGTCGGAGCCGAACGACTTCCAGACGCTGGCGAACTCGCAGCCGATGACGCCGCCGCCGAGCACGATCGCCGAGGCAGGCACGCGGTCGAGGCGCAGCGCGTGCTCGGAGGTGAGGACCTTCTCGCCGTCGACGTCGAGGCCGGGCAGGCTCTTGCTGTAGGAGCCGGAGGCCAGGACGACGTGCTTGCCGGTGTAGGCCGTGCCGTCGACGGTGACCTCGCGCGGGCCGGTCAGCGTGCCGGTGCCCTCGATGACGGTGATGCCGCGGGACTTGATCAGGCCGGTCAGGCCCTTGAAGAGCCGGTCGACCACCTTGTCCTTGTAGGCGTTGACGCCGGGCATGTCGATGCCGTCGAACGTGGCGGTGACGCCGAACTGGCCGGCCTCGCGCGCCGAGTCGGCGACCTCCGCGGCGTGGAGCAGTGCCTTGGTGGGGATGCAGCCCACGTGCAGGCACGTGCCGCCCAGGTTGCCCTTCTCGACCAGCCCGACCTTCAGGCCCAGCTGGGCCGCTCGCAGGGCACAGGCGTAACCGCCTGAACCTGCCCCGAGGACGAGGACGTCGAACTCACCGTCCGCCACAGATTTCCTCCCTTGCGCGATTGCTCACGAGAACGCTCACCCCGACTGTCGGGCTCGCCCATCTTTGCACTCTTTGTGAGGCTGTCCACACCGGGTCAGGGTCGACCGGAGCACGCGTTCGGTGGGCGCGGTGGGGGTGGCCCCGGCAGAATGTGCGTCATGGGTCTGTTCGATCGAATCCGGCGCAAGGGGCGCACCAGTCGTCCGGCGCGGGACGCCGCCCGCACCGGGTCGACGCGGGTGCGTGCCGCCGACGGTGAGGACGTCCGCCACCTCGAGAAGTTCGTGACGACCCGCCAGGGCGTCGAGGGTTTCGTGGAGCCGCGCACCGCCGTCAGCGACGTGACCATCCTGCTGGTCGCGCACGACGGCGAGTGGACGCGCCGGCGGGTGCCGAGCGTCAAGTGGGCGCACGACTTCGCCAACCGCCACCGCGTGCCGTCGTACGACGCCGCGGTGGTCGGCGTACCGCAGCGCATGCGCGACTACAACGCGCGCAAGAAGGCCGAAGGGATCTAGCCCGCGTCCGGGGCGGCGCCCTCGGCCAACGACTGCGCGAGCGCCACCAGCGTGGTGACGCCGAAGCCGGTGGCGCCCGAGGGGACGTGGCCGTAGGGGCCGCCGGTGTTGATCTCCTTGCCGGCGATGTCGAGGTGCGCCCACGGCAGGCCGCCGCTGAACTCCCGGAGGAACGCCGAGGCGTAGAGCCCGCCGCCCCAGCGCACCCAGTCGTGCTGGAGCAGGTCGGCGATCTTGGAGCTGGTGATCCGCTCGGACATCTCCTCGGGGATCGGCATCCGCCAGTGCTGCTCACCGGCCGCGACCCCGGCCGCGAGGACGGCGGGGACCTGGTCGTCGGTGCCCATCACGGCACCGACCTTGTCGCCGAGCGCGAGCTGCATGTGGCCGGTCAGCGTGGCGATGTCGACGACCACGTCGGGCTTCTCGTCGACCGCCAGCGAGAGGGCGTCGCCGAGCAGCATCCGGCCCTCGGCGTCGGTGTTGGCGATCTCGACGGTCCTGCCGTTGTGCATGGTGATGACGTCGCCGGGGCGGGTCGAGGTCCCCGACACCATGTTCTCCGCCATCGGGGCGAACGCCGTCACCTTGACCGGCAGCCCGAGCCGCGCGATCGCGAGGGTGGCGGCGACGACGCTGGCCGCGCCGGCCATGTCGCCCTTCATGTTGACCATGCTCGACGACGGCTTGATGGTGAGGCCGCCGGAGTCGAAGGTGACGCCCTTGCCGACGAGCGCGAGGTGCGCGACCGCGTCCTTCGGCGCCCAGGTGAGCTTGGCCAGGCGGGACGGCGCGGCGGAGGAGTCGCCGACGCTGAGGATGCCTCCGCAGCCCATCTCGGCCAGCTGCTCGTGGTCGAAGACCTCGAGCTTCACCTTGGGGGCGCCACGGCCCTTCGTGACCTCCTTGTGCGCCGCCGTGACGAGCTCGGCGAAGAGCGGGGGAGTGCAGTCGCGGGGAGGCGTGTTGACCCAGTCGCGCGTCAGGACCACTGCGTCGGCGAGGACCTCCGCGCGCTCCAGCGCCTCGACGGCCTCCGCGCGGCGCGCGATGGAGCTCAGCACGACGACGTCGTTGGGCTCGGTGGTCTCGTTCTTCTGCGACTTGTAGGCGGTGAAGGTGTAGCCGCCGAGGCGGTGGCCCTCGACGACCGCCTCGACGAGCTCGGGCGTCCCGCTCGGCAGGGACAGCGCGACGGAGGCGGCGTTGGTGACGCTGCGGGCGGCGACGCCCGCGGCACGACGTACGGCGATCGGGTCCGCCTGGTCCTCGCCGAGCCCGACGAAGACCAGCAGCGGCGCGTTGACCTCGTCGCGGGTGGGCGTCCGGACCGCCTCACCGGCCTTCCCGGTCACGCCCATCGTCGACAGGAACGGACGCAGCTTGCGGCCGTAGGCCTTGCTGACGTCCTCCGCTGCGTCGCACAGCAGCGGGCCCTTGGGACCCGCGACCACTCCCACCACGACGGCGTCGGCACGGGTCTTGGCGGGGCTGGCGCTGCGCAGCGAGTAGGTGGTCACGTGCGCATGCTAGGCGAGTGTCAGGTGACGCAGCGCGTGGCATGCTCTGCGGTAGGTTCGCGCCATGGCCGGAACGCTCAAGCAGTCGCCCCTCCACGACCGTCACGAGGCGCTCGGCGCCAAGTTCGCCGAGTTCGGCGGCTGGTCGATGCCCCTGGAGTACCCGACCGGTGTGGTCAAGGAGCACACGGCGGTCCGTGAGTCCGTCGGCATCTTCGACGTCAGCCACCTCGGCAAGGCGATGGTGTCCGGCCCGGGAGCAGCCGACTTCGTCAACGCGACGCTGTCCAACGACCTGGCCAAGATCCATGCCGGCAAGGCGCAGTACACCCTCTGCCTCGACGACGAGTCCGGCGGCATCGTCGACGACCTGATCGCCTACTGGCACGACGACGAGCACGTGCTGCTCGTCCCCAACGCGGCCAACACCGCCGAGGTCGTGCGGCGCCTCCAGGCGGAGGCGCCCGAGGGCGTCAAGGTGGTCGACCACCACGAGGACTACGCCGTGCTTGCCGTCCAGGGCACCCGGTCCGACGAGGTGCTGGAGAAGGTCGGCCTGCCGAGCGGTCACGAGTACATGTCGTTCGTCGAGGCCGAGCACGGCGACGCCGGCACCGGTGTCGTCGTGTGCCGCACCGGCTACACCGGGGAGCGCGGCTACGAGCTCGTCGTGGCCAACTCCGCTGCCGGACAGCTGTGGGACGACCTGATGGCGGCCGGCGAGGAGTACGGCATCACCGCCTGCGGCCTGGGCTCCCGCGACACCCTGCGCACTGAGATGGGCTACCCGCTCCACGGCCAGGACATCAGCCTCGACACCAACCCGGTCGAGGCCGGACTGTCGTGGGCCGTCGGCTGGAAGAAGCCCGCCTTCTGGGGTCGCGACGCCGTGCTCAAGGTCAAGGAGGAGGGCCCGAAGCGTCGCCTGCGCGGTCTGGTCGCGGTCGACCGCGGCATCCCCCGCCCGGGCATGGGCGTGACCCTCACCCAGGACGTGCCCCTGGCCGACATCACCTCCGGCACGTTCTCCCCGACGCTCAAGAAGGGCATCGGCCTGGCGTTGATCCCGACGATGGTCGCCGAGGACGCCCAGGTCGGCGTCGACATCCGCGGCCGCCGCGAGATCTTCCAGCTGGTGAAGCCGCCCTTCGTCGACCCGTCGGTGAAGGAGTCCTGACGTGCTGCCCGGACAGCCCCCGACCTTCCGTACGCCGTCGGCCTCCGAGCGCCCCTGGTGGTGGCGCTTCGAGGACGCCACGGGGGCCGAGGTCGAGGTCGCGGACTACGCCGACCAGCGTTTCACCAACCAGGGTGACGCCGAGTCCTGGGTCGGGGAGATCTGGGCCGACCTCGCCGAGCACGGCGTGGCGGCGGTGACCCTGTTCGAGCACGAGCGCCAGGTCTACGGGCCGATGTCGCTCAGCGCCTGAGCCCATCCGGCGGCCCGCCCGGCTCCGAAGCAGGAGGTGGCCATGGCGGAGGGTTCCGACTTCGACCGTTACCTCGACGCCCGGTGGGCCGACCTCGTCGGCGGGCTCGAGGACGAGGGCGTCGCACCGGACCGGGCCCGGCTGGCGGTCGCCGAGACCCTGCTGGCGAGCCGGCGCTCGTGGTCCCGCCGCGTCCGCGAGGAGCAGGTCGACGTCAGCCTCTGGGCGGAGCTGCGCGAGCGCACCGGACTGCCCCCGCGACCGGGCCAGGCGGCACCACACGGCGTACGACGCTTCGACCCGCGCGACATCCCGGACGAGTGGCTCGCCCGGGCGGGCGCCCTCCGTGCTGCCAGGAGGCGCCGCTCGGTCCGGCGTGGCCTGGTCGGGCTCGCGGTGCTCGTCGTGCTGGCCGCCGGGTGGGTCTGGTGGGCAGGGCGCCCGCCGCCCCGGGAGGTGCGTGAGGAGACCAACCCGCTGCCGGTGGTCTGGTACGCCCAGGGCGAGCTGCACCTCGAGGACGTCGTCGTCGAGCTGCCTGGGGTGGACGAGTTCGTGGCGTGGGGCTCGGGCGTCGCGGTCCGGATGCGGTCGGGAGAGGTGGTGCGGGTGGACGCCGACGGAGGAGTGCACGAGATCGACGACGCCCCGCTCACCCTCGACCATCCGCTCCGGCCGCCCCCGTTCCTGGCGCTGGGACGCTACGACGTCCTCGTCCAGAGCGTGCCGGTGCCCGGAGGTGGGTGGGCACACCTGCTCGACTCGTCGCGGCGAGCAGGTGTGCAGGACGCGGTGCGCCAGTCGGAGTCCGGGCGCCGTGCGCTCGTGGTCTGCAGTGCCGACCACACCTGTGGCGAGCCCCGGACGATCGTCGAGGCCGACGGGTCGATCCGCCTGCGCTGACACGGCCGTGGCTGACGCCTGTGACAGGAGGCCGTAGGGTCGCGCCCCGTGGCTGAAGCGCTGTGGACGGGGGTGGCTCGGGCGTACGCGCGGAGCTTCGCGGGACTGTGCGCCGGAGCGATCCCGGCGGTGCTCGACGGGTTGCCCCGCGACGGGCGGCTGCTCGACGTCGGCTGCGGCACGGGCGACCTCGTGCGGGCAGCGCGCGAGGCGGGGCTCGAGGCGCTCGGCGTCGAGCCCGACCCCGAGATGGCCGCGCTGGCCGGCGGCCGGCTCGGCGCGGAGGTCGTCGTCGCGGGGCTCCCCGACCTGCCCTTCGCGGGCGACGGCTTCGACGCGGTGACGGCCAACTTCGTCCTCAACCACGTCGACGACCCGCAGGCCGCTGCTCGCGAGCTCGTGCGGGTCGCGGCGCCGGGTGGTGTCGTGCGCGCGACGATCTGGACCTCGGCCCCGAGCAGGCAGGGGCAGCTGTTCCGCGACGTGCTCCAGGCGAGCGACGCCGTGCAGCCGGAGTTCCCGCGACTCGATCCTGCCGCCGACTTCGAGCGCACCCCGGACGGCGTGGCGGAGCTGCTGTCCGCGGCCGGCGGGAGCGTCTCGGATGCTCGGATGGTCGACTGGGTGTGGCGGGTGCGTCCGGACGACTTCTGGGCGGCGCCCACCGGGGGAGTAGCCGGACTCGGCATCGCCTGGGCCGCGCAGACCCGTGAGGTGCGCGACCGCATGCGGGTCGAGTTCGACCGGCTCGCCGAGCCGCTGCTGGAGGACGGGATGCTGGTGCTGCCCGCCACGGCGGCGTACGTCGAGGCGCGCGTCCCGAGGTCGTAGAGTCGTCCCGTGCGCGCCTACCTCGACCTGCTCCAGCGGATCCTCGACGAAGGCGTGGAGAAGACCGACCGCACCGGCACCGGGACGCTGAGCGTCTTCGGGCACCAGATGCGCTTCGACCTCTCCGAGGGCTTCCCGCTGGTCACGACCAAGAAGGTGCACACGCGCTCGGTGTTCGGTGAGCTGCTGTGGTTCCTGCGGGGCGACACCAACGTGAAGTGGCTCCAGGACCGCGGCATCTCGATCTGGGACGAGTGGGCCGACGACAACGGCGACCTCGGCCCGGTCTACGGCTACCAGTGGCGCTCGTGGCCGACGCCCGACGGCCGGCACGTCGACCAGGTCGCCCGGCTCGTCGAGGGCATCCGCACCAACCCCGACTCGCGCCGCCACATCGTCTCGGCGTGGAACGTCGCCGACGTCGACGACATGGCGCTGCCGCCGTGCCACACGCTCTTCCAGTTCTACGTCGCCGACGGCAAGCTGTCCTGCCAGCTCTACCAACGCTCGGCCGACACGTTCCTGGGCGTGCCGTTCAACATCGCCTCCTACGCGCTGCTGACCCACATGGTCGCCCAGGTGACCGGACTCGAGGTCGGCGACTTCGTGCACACGATGGGCGACGCGCACCTCTACCTCAACCACGTCGAGCAGGCGAAGCTCCAGCTCTCCCGCGACCCGCGGCCACTGCCCACCCTGGTGCTCAACCCCGAGATCACCGAGATCGACGCGTTCGACCTCGAGGACATCGCGGTCGAGGGCTACGACCCCCACCCGGGCATCAAGGCGCCGATCGCGGTGTAGTCGGGCCTAGCGACGCTCGAGGGCCTGGCTGACCGCCTTCGCGACGTCGGCCACCAGTCGGGTGTGCCACCGCTCGTGGGCGGTCAGGTCGGCCACAAGGGCGTGGCAGTCGGGGCAGCGCGCGTGCTCTGTGCTCATGGGATCCTCCCGGGGCTCGGGTTCTGCACTCCACGGTGGCACGGCCCGGACGCGGGGAACAGGGCCGAAGGCCCGGTGCGTCAGTAGGGTCGTCCCGTGACCCGTCCCGACCAGCGGGTGGTGCTCGTCGCCGCCCACGCCCGCAACCGCGTCATCGGCAACGGCCCGGACATCCCGTGGCGGATTCCCGGCGAGCAGGCGCAGTTCAAGGAGCTGACCTGGGGCCACACGCTGCTCATGGGACGCACCACCTTCGAGTCGATCGGTCGCCCCCTCCCGGGGCGTACGACGATCGTGCTGACCCGCCACGCCGGCTGGACGCACGACGGCGTCCTGGTCGCGCACACCGTCGAGGAGGCGCTCGACCTCGCCGGGCAGCAGACCGGGGACCTGATGGTGGCCGGCGGGGGCGAGGTCTACGCCGCGCTGCTGCCCTACGCCACGCACCAGGTGCTCACCGAGGTCGACCTGGAGCCGGAGGGCGACGTGCACTACCCGCAGTTCCCTGCCGGGGAGTGGGTGGAGACGGCTCGCGAGCGTTGCGACGGCTACGACCGCGTGTGGCTGGAGCGGATGGACCCGGCCGCGTGAGGCTCGACGTCGACGCCTCCTCGGGCGTGCCGCCCTTCGAGCAGGTGCGCGAGGGGATCCGTGCGCAGGTGGAGTCCGGGAAGCTCGAGCCCGGCTTCCGGCTGCCGCCCGTGCGCGTGCTCGCCGACTCGCTGGGGCTCGCGACCAACACCGTCGCCCGGGCCTACAAGGAGCTCGAGGCGCTCGGGGTCGTGGAGACCCGCGGACGGGCCGGCACGTTCGTCGCCGGACGCGGGGTGTCGAGCGCGGTGCGCTCCGCCGCGTCGTCGTACGTCGCCTCCGTCCGCAGGCTCGGCCTGTCGGACGACGAGGCGCTCGACGCCGTACGGCGCGCGCTGGGGTTGTGACGCTCGTCGGTGAGGTGAGCGAGCCTCGACGACTCCGACCTTCTGTGCGACACAGTGTTCGAAAATACTTCTCCACAGATGCTTCATCCCAGGTCAGGGTGTCGGTGGTCTCTGGGAGACTGGTCTCATGTCCACCACAACCGCAGCTCCAGCCACTGACCGGGTCGCCACCCGTTCGGTGCTGGATCGTGCGGTGCTGGATCGTGCCGCGGCGGCGATGAGCGCCAAGCGGCGGGTCGAGGTCGAGGTGCTGGAGTCCGCGCTGGCGTGGGCGCACGCGCACGTGGTCTCCGACGTGGGTGACGCAGCCGGGTGGCGCTCGGAGACCGTCCATGCTCCGGGCAGTGCGGCCGCGTTGTTCGGTGAGCGTCCGTTGCCGATCGCGGGGGTGGGGACGCCGCTGGTCGCGGAGTTTGCGGTGGTGGAGCTGTCGGCGGTGCTCGAGGTGTCCCACGAGGCGACGCTCGCGTTGCTGGGTGACGTGCTCGACCTGGCCCACCGCCTCCCGCTGACGTGGCAGCTGGTGCGTGAGCTGCGGGTCCCGGTGCGGCTGGGGCGGGAGGCGGCGCGGGTCTCGCGCGACCTCGACGTCGCCGCGGCCGGGCATGCGGATCGGCTGCTCGCGTGGCAGCCCCGGCGGCTCAACCCGCACCGCGTCGGGGTGCTGGTGCACGAGGCGAGGCTCTACGCCGATCCCGACCGGGCGATCGCCGACCACGACGCCGCGCTGTCCGCGCGGCGGGTCGAGGTGCACCACGAGCAGGGCGCGCCCGGCACGTCGGAGGTGTTCATGACCCTCGACACCGCCGACGCGGTCGCGTTCGACCACACCGTGTCGACCATGGCGGCGACCATGCGTTCCCTGGGCCACCCCGGTGATCTCGGCGTCCGGCGGGCGCACGCGGTCGGGGTGCTGGCCGACCCGCAGGCCGCGCTCGACCTGCTGGCCGCGAGCGATGTCGCCGACCCCGACCGGGTGGTCGGCCCCGACGACGACCCGGCCGTCTGCGTCGCGGAGGACGTCGCCCACGAGGGGGCGAACCCGTTCCGTCGGCCGACCGTGCCCGGCGAGAGTAGCGGTGGTGAGGGCGGTGGTGAGGTGGTGCTGGTCTTCCACGTCACTGACCGCGAGCTCCTGGACGACCGTGCGGGTGTCGCCCGTTCGCCGAAGCTCGGCCCGGTGCTCACCGGGCGACTGCGGTCGTGGCTGCTGTGCGCCGGCAAGGTGACCATCACGCCCGTCGTGGATCTCGACCCCGGCGCGCACCCTCCGGTCGACGCCCACGACCCGCCAGCGCGCATGGCCGCGGCCGTCCGGTGGCGTGACCGGACCTGTGTCTACCCAGGCTGCAAGCGTCGGGCCGAGGTCTGCGACCTCGACCACATCGAGGACTACGTCCCGCTCGACGAGGGAGGGTCACCCGGCCAGACGCATCCGGGCAACCTCGCCCCGTTGTGCCGCAGGCACCACCGCGCGAAGACCTTCGGGGACTTCACCTACCGCCGGCTTCCCGACGGGTCGTACGAGTGGACCCTGCCCGCCGGCACGGTCATCACGACCGACCCACCTGCCCCCAGGCCGCGACCCGACCGCGGCCGACGCTCCCGCCGACGAACCTGACCGCCCCGCTGAGCCCGACACCACCCAGTGATCGGGCTGTAGGCGTGCTCAGGTCGGACAGTCGCGCGCCGGCGAGCTGGTGCAGTGGCTAGGTTCGCGTGGTGAACGGAGCGAAGCGTGGCCGGGTCATCCTGTTGAGCGGCGCCTCCAGCTCCGGCAAGAGCAGCATCGGGCGGGCCCTGCAGGAGGCTCTGCCGACGCCGTGGTTCTTGATGTCGGTGGACGCGTTCGGAGCGATGCGGTCCACTCCGCGGACGCAGGTCCTCGACCATGCCGAGACCGACGCGATGCTCCGCCGCACCCGGTTGGGCTACCACCGGGGCGTCGCAGCGATGGCTTCGGTGGGCAACGACGTGATCATGGACTACCCGCTCAGCGAGAGGTGGCGACTCGACGACCTGCTCGAGGTGCTGGATGGCCACGACGTGACGCTGGTCGACGTGCGCTGCTCGCCCGACGAGCTGGATCGGCGTGAACGCGCAAGAGGCGATCGTCCGCAGGGGCTGGCTCGCTCGCAGCACGTGTTCGCGCACGACGACCGCGACATCGTGGTCGACACGACGGGCGCGAGCGCTCAGGACTGCGCCGCCGACATCGCTCATCAGCTGCTCGAGCTGGATGAGGAGAAGGCGTTCGACCGGATCCGCCGAGGTGGCATGGACCACTCGAGGACGTGGGAATGATCCCGGGGCCGACCTCGTTGGATCGGTCAGCTGATTCCGCATCATGCCCCCGGGCCTCACCCCTAGCCGCTACGAGCGGCCGTTCGCCGAGAGGCGGCTGACGGGTCAGCGAGCAGCATCACGCAGCCGCCCGCCGGGTAAGCCCCGGCCAGGGTGGCTGCGTGCTTCTCGGGGGATGGTCTCGGGAGGGGTAGCCTCGGCGCATGACCACCGTCATCGTGATCGCCGCCGTCGTGGTGCTGCTCGCGGCTGCCTTCCTTCACCTGCGAGGCACGCGTGCCCAGGGATGAGTGAGGCTGTTCCCACTCCCGACGCCGACCCGGCGGGCGACAAGCACATCGTGGTGGCAGCCGTCGCCCTCGTGCGCGACGGACACGTGCTGACGGTCCGCAAGCGCGGGACCGAGCGGTTCATGCTCGTCGGCGGCAAGCTCGAGCCAGGGGAGTCGGCCCGGGAAGCCGCCCTGCGAGAGACGCGCGAGGAGGTCGGGCTCGAGATCGCTTCGGCGACGCTCCTCGGCGAGTTCCACTCAGAAGCCGCCAACGAGCCCGACCACACGCTGCACTCCACGGTCTTCTGGGTCGAGTCCGACGCCGAGCCGGTCGCCTCGGCCGAGATCGCCGAGGTCCGGTGGACCTCGCTCGACGACCACCCCGACGACCTCGCGCCGATGCTCGAGCACCACGTGCTCCCGATGATCCGGCGCACGGTCCTCGAGCCCTGACGTCACGTCAGTCGAAGACGGCCAGCTCGCTGCCCCAGCCCTCGATCATGTCGAGCGTGCGCGTGTGCCCGCGCCCGGTGTCGTACGCCGTGCAGGCCGCGCGCACCAGCGGGTAGGTCTCGCGGACGGCCGAGGGGTCGCCGTCGAGCGTGCGCCGGACCAGCCCGAGCAGCTCGTCGGCCGGCCAGCCGTCGACCGGGTGCGTGCGCAGCTCCCAGGGCAGGTACTTGTTGTAGGGCCGCACCCGTCCGGCGGTCGCGAACACCACGTCGAGCAGCCACGGCACCGACTCCGCGGCGTCGAGCCGGGCCTCGAGTGTGCGTCCGTCGCGGTCGTTCTTGAGCGCGCGGTAGGCGAAGTTGACCCAGCCGTCGAGGCGGTCGTGGTCGATGAGGACCGCGTCGGCCTCCTCCGGGGTGAGCGTCGCCTGCCGGAGCACGGCCGCCGCGAGCTCGCCGCCGGTGCGGTCGAGCAGGACGGGCGCCCAGGCGTAGGTCCAGCGGTACCACCAGTCCTCGGTGCCGAAGGCGGGCACGGTGAGCAGCTCGGTCCAGCCGTCGATGGCCTCGTCGACGTCGGGGGAGTGCGTGGACGACCGCGTCGACGCGGCCTCGTCGGTGAGCACCACGACGACGTCGAGGTCGGAGCGCTCCGTGGCGTAGCCGCGGCCCGCCGAGCCGCTCAGCACCAGCCCGAGCAGGTCCTCGCCGTGGGCGGCGTCGTTGCGGTCGGCGAGGTCGACGATGCTCGTGCGCTGGGCAGGCGTCAGCCACTCGGGCAGGCGGAGGTCCGGCATCACTTCTTCTTCGGCGGCAGGGAGCGCGCGTAGCCGGCGCCGCGGTCGACCCACACCTGGAGCGCGTCGTCGGAGGAGACCATGTCGATCGCGACGAAGAGCCAGCCGTTCATCGTCCGCCCGCCCATCTCCATCGGCCGGACGTCGACCCCGTCGATCCACTCGCGGCCCTGCGCGGGATCGACGCGCACCATGAGGTCGCCGCTGCTCGAGGCGGCGACCGCCATGTTGCCGCCGATCATGAAGCCCACGCCGCCGAACATCTTCTTCTCCGTGAGCAGGGGCTCGCCCTCCAGCGAGTCGCGCAAGCGCTGCGCCAGCCCCTCGTCGTACGCCATGCCCGCACCCTATGCGGCTCGGCGCCGACCGGCGGGCGGAGCGGGAGCGATAACCTGTGGGCCATGAGCTCCAACGTTCCGTTCGGCCGCCTGCTCACGGCGATGGCCACCGCGTTCCACGAGGACGGCAGCGTCGACCTCGACAGCACGGCGAGGATCGCCGCGCACCTCGTCGACCACGGCAACGACGGCGTCGTCGTCAGCGGCACGACGGGGGAGAGCCCCACCACGTCGGTCGCCGAGGACGGCGAGATCCTCCGCGCCGTGCAGGACGCCGTCGGCGACCGTGCCACGGTCATCGCCGGCGTCGGCACCAACGCGACCGCCCACTCGGTCGAGCTGGCCCGCCAGGCCGAGAAGATCGGTGTCGACGGCGTGCTGCTGGTCAGCCCCTACTACAACAAGCCCGGCCAGGTCGGGCTGCGCCACCACTTCACCTCGGTCGTCCAGGCGACCGACCTCCCGGTGATGCTCTACGACGTCCCGGGTCGCACCGCCACCCTGATCGAGCTCGACACCTACGAGGCGATGCGCGCCTACGACCACGTCCTCTCGGTGAAGGAGGCCTCGGGCCTGCTGCCGCGCACCGCGCAGCTGGTCGACATGGGCTACTCCGTCTACTCCGGCGACGACGTGGCCACGCTGGGCTACCTCGCCTACGGCGGGGTCGGCCTCGTCTCCGTCGTGGCCCACGCGGCCGGCACCCAGCTGGCGTCGATGATCGACGCCTGGGTGCGCGGCGACCACGCCGAGGCGCTGCGGATCCACACGTCGCTGCTCCCGGCCTTCGACGCCGTCATGGGCGTCCCCAACTACGGAGCCACCACCGCCAAGGCAGCCCTCGAGCTGCTCGGCGTGCTCGACAACCGCCGTGTCCGCGGTCCGCTCGTCGCCCTGGACGACGACGAGGTCGCGGCCCTGCGCACCGGCCTGGCCACCGCCGGCCTGCTCTGACTGTCCGTCTGGAAACAGACCTCACGAATCCGAGGAAACCCTTGAGCCATCCCCACCCCGACCTGAGCGCGCCCGCCCCTCTCCCGGCAGGAGGCCTCCGGGTCATCCCGCTCGGTGGGCTGGGCGAGGTCGGTCGCAACATGACCGTCTTCGAGTACGACGGCCGCCTGCTGATCGTCGACTGCGGCGTCCTCTTCCCCGAGGACCACCACCCCGGCGTCGACCTGATCCTTCCCGACTTCGACCCGATCCGGGACCGGCTCGACGCCGTCGAGGCACTCGTGCTGACCCACGGCCACGAGGACCACATCGGCGCGACGCCGTACCTCCTGCGCGAGCGCGGCGACATCCCCCTGGTCGGCTCCAAGCTGACCCTCGCGCTGCTGGGCTCCAAGCTGCGCGAGCACCGGCTCAAGGAGACCGCGCAGTACGAGGTGGCCGAGGGCCAGACGATCACCTTCGGCCCGTTCGTGCTGGAGTTCGTCGCTGTCAACCACTCCATCCCCGACGCGCTCGCCGTCGTGATCCGCACCGGCGCCGGCGTCGTGCTGCACACCGGCGACTTCAAGATGGACCAGCTCCCGCTCGACGGCCGGATCACCGACCTCAACGAGTTCGCCCGCCTCGGCGACGAGGGGGTGGACCTCTTCCTCACCGACTCGACCAACGCCGAGGTCCCCGGCTTCACGACGTCCGAGAAAGACATCGCGCCCGTGCTGGACCGCGTGTTCTCCAAGAGCGAGAAGCGGATCATCGTGGCCTGCTTCGCCTCCCACGTGCACCGCGTCCAGCAGGTGCTCGACGCCGCCGTCGCCCACGGCCGCAAGGTCGGCTACGTCGGTCGCTCGATGGTGCGCAACATGGCGATCGCCCAGGACCTCGGCTACCTCACGGTGCCGCCGGGCGTCATGGTCGAGGCCAAGGAGCTCGCCGACCTGCCGCAGCACAAGCAGGTCCTGATCTCGACGGGGTCGCAGGGCGAGCCCCTCGCGGCGCTGAGCCGCATGTCCCAGAACAACCACCACTTCGTGCACCTCGAGGAGGGCGACACCGTCGTCCTGGCCAGCTCGCTCATCCCGGGCAACGAGAACGCCGTCTACCGCGTGATCAACGGGCTGTCGCGCCTGGGTGCCAACGTCGTGCACAAGGGCAACTCGCTCGTCCACGTGTCCGGCCACGCCAGCGCCGGTGAGCTCCTCTACTGCTACAACATCGTCAAGCCGCGCAACGTGATGCCCGTGCACGGCGAGATCCGGCACATGCGGGCCAACGCCGACCTCGCTCGCGCGACGGGCGTGAAGAACGTCGTCCTGGCCGAGGACGGCGTCGTCGTCGACCTGGTCGACGGGGTGGCCAAGGTCGTCGGCAAGGTCGACGTCGGCTACGTCTTCGTCGACGGCACGACCATCGGCGACATCAGCGAGGCCTCGATGAAGGACCGCCGCATCCTCGGCGAGGAGGGGTTCTTGTCGGTCATCGTGGTCGTCGACTCGGTCACCGGCAAGGTCGTCTCCGGGCCGGAGATCCACGCCCGCGGCTTCGCGGAGGACGAGACCACCTTCGACGAGATCAAGCAGCCGATCGTCGACGCGATCAACGCGGCGGTGCAGGAGGGGGTCACCGACGCCTACCAGCTCCAGCAGACCGTGCGCCGCGTCATGGGCCGATGGGTCAACAAGGCGCACCGCCGTCGTCCGATGATCATTCCCGTGGTCATCGAGGCCTGAGTCGCTAGCATCACGTCCGGGACGGGCCGTGGTGGGGAGGTGCAGATGCCGCGCAACCAGGGCGCGCTGAGTCGCCTGGCGGAGCTGATGCGCCGGGTCAACTCCTCCACCGACACCGAGGTCATCCTCGAGGAGATCGCCCACGGTGTCGTCGACGTGCTCGGCTACGGCGTCGCGGCCATCGCGCGGCTCGAGGGCGACACCCTGGTGATGACGCACGTCGCCGGACCGCCCGAGGTGGTCGCGCAGATCCTCCACCGGCGGACCCCCGCCGAGCAGATCCTCGACGAGTTCCGTCAGGCCGACAGGTGGGGGATCCTGCGCTTCGTGCCGGCCGGGCGCATGTCGGAGGAGCGGCTGCGCGCCGCCTGGATCCCCGACTTCGAGCCCGACCCCGACCCGGATGCGTGGCACCCCGAGCACGCGCTCTACGCACCGCTCTACTCAGCCGGCGGCGAGCTCCTCGGCAACATGGCCGTCGACCTGCCGCCGGACTCGCGGGTGCCCGACGAGGCCGACCGCGAGCTGCTCGAGATGTTCGCGGTGCAGGCGGGGGTGGCACTGTCCAACGCCCGCGAGCGCGAACGACTCACCGACCGGCTCCGGCTCGACCGGATGCTCACCTCGGTGGCCGGGGCCGGCACGCAGTCCAACCTCGCCCACGCGCTCGGCACGGCCGTCGTCGCCGTCGCGGAGTCGCTCGGCACCATCCAGACATGGGTGCGCACCTTCCCCAGCGACGCCCAGGGTGCGGAGCTCGGCGTGGGCACGCCCCGGGCGTACGCCCCTGAGCACGACCTGCCCGAGCTGCGCGAGGAGCTCCTCCAGCTCGACGACCGGCTGGTCCTCATCGAGGTCGGGGTCGACGACCCCGCGTCGACGCAGCTGCCTCGCAGCGCACCGCGGTTGCAGCAGCTCCTGCGGGGGATGCGGGCCGAGCGCGCCATCATCTGCTCGCTCGTCTCCCAGGACGAGCTCGTCGGCTACGCCGTGCTCGCCTTCGCCCGCAGCTCACGACCCCTGACCCTCGTCGAGGCCGACGCCGCGCTCGAGGTCGGCCGCCTGCTCGCCCAGATCGTGCGGGCCGCCCGGGTCCTCGAGACCGAGCAGCGGCTGGTGCAGGAGCTGCGCGAGCTCGCGCGCTACCGCAGCGAGCTGATCGCGACGATCTCCCACGAGCTCAAGACGCCCCTGACCGCGATCCTCGGCCACGCCGAGCTGATCGCCGACCGGCACCCGGAGCTGACCTCGATCGACGCGATCATCCGCAACGCAGGACGGCTCAACAACCTCGTCGCCAACCTCCTGCACTACTCCCGGATCCAGGGCCGGCGCGAGACCGTACGCCGTCCTGTCGACCTCGCCGAGCTCTGCGAGGCCAGCGTCGACCTGCTGGACATCCGGGCCAAGCAGGCGGGGGTCCGGCTCAGCTTCGAGGGGTCCGGGTCGGGACCGGTCGTGGTCTTCGGCGACCCCGAGGAGCTCGCCCGGGTGATCGACAACATGGTGGACAACGCCGTGAAGTACACCCCCGAGGACGGCTCCGTCGTGGTGTCGATGACCGTCGGCGACACCGAGGTCAGCGTCGACGTCACCGACACCGGCCTCGGCATCTCGCCGACCGACCAGGCGCACGTCTTCTCGGCCTTCCACCGCTCGACCAACCCCAACGCCCTCTCGGTGCCCGGCACCGGGCTGGGGCTGCCGATCGCGCAGCGGATCGCGGAGTCCCACGGCGGCACGCTGGCGCTGACCTCGGAGCTGGGCAAGGGCAGCACCTTCCGGTTCACCCTGCCGCTGCGCTCCCCACGAGACTCGGCCGGCTGACCGCGTCGTCGGCGGAGGCGCCGAGCCGCAGCACCCGGTCCATCGCGTCCAGCCCGACCGTGCCGTGGGTGATCCAGACGATCGAACGTCCGGCCCGTGCGGCCGACTCGAGCATCTCGCTGGCGACGGCGCGGGCGGTCGGACCGTCGAGGTGCGCCGTCGGCTCGTCGAGGACCAGGACCTGCGGGTCCGCCAGCAGGGCGCGGGCCAGCGCCAGCCTGGCCCGTTCGCCTCCCGACACCTCGCGCCGGCCGCCGCCGACGTGGGTGTGGATCCCGTCGGGCAGGTCGTCGACCCACGAGCCGAGCCGGGCCCGGTCGAGTACCGTGCGCACGTCCTCGTCCGTCGCACCGGGACGGGCCAGGCGCACGTTCTCCGCGACGGTCGACGCGAACACGTGCGGGTCGTCGTCGACCAGGCCCACCGTGCGGCGTACGTCGTCGAGCGCCAGCCGCCGCAGGTCGGTCCCCCCGAGCAGCACCTCGCCGGACAGCGGGTCGATGAACCGCACGAGCGTCGCCGCCAGGGTGGACTTGCCCGATCCCGAGGTTCCCGTGATGCCGAGGTGCTCGCCCGGCCGCACCGTGAGGTGCTCGATCGCCAGGGCCGGTCGGTCGGTCCAGCCGAGACCGACGCGCCGCAGCTCGAGGCCGTGGGTCGGAGGCAGGGTCTCCGGGGATGCCGGCTCGCTGACCGCAGGCTCGGTCGCGGCGAGGGCGTCCAGGCGCTCGCGAGCCGCCCGGGCCCGCACGGACAACGCTCCGGCGTCGGCCAGCCCGGCCGTCACGTCGGCCATGGCCAGCGGCACGAGCAGCAGGAGGGCGAGCAGCGCCGGCGAGACGGCGCCGGGGGAGACGACGGCGGCCACCGCGAGCACGCCGAGGCCGGAGGCCGCGGTGGTCAGCGCCGTGCCGGCGGCGACCGCCGCCGACGAGCGGCGTACGACCCGGGCGAGCGCGGCGGACTCCTCCTGCACCGAGGCCAGGGCTCGGTCGGTGGCGCCCCACTGCTCGAGCTCGCGGAGGCCGTGGGCGACCTCCTCGACGCGGGTGCCCAGTGCGGCTCGGCGGGCCACGACCAGGGGCTCGACCGCAGCGGTTGCGCGGCGGGCGAGATGGAAGGCGACCGCCCCGGTGGCGGCGACGGCGACCACGACGAGACCCGCGCGCAGGTCCACCCACGCGGTCAGCACCGAGGCGCCGAGTCCCACGAGGGCCGCCGTCGCGGCCGGCTGCCGCACTCGGAGCTGGTCGTCGAGCAGGGCGTCGACGTCGTCGACGACCCGGGTCAGCAGGTCGCCGCGACGCGGCCCCAGCCGGCCGGGCACGAGCGGGACCAGGTCGGCGTACACCCGCGCCCGACGCTCCGCGAGCTGCCGCAGCACGACGTCGTGGCTGAGCACGCGCTCCGCGTGCCGCAGCACCGGTCGGGCCAGTCCGAAGAGCCGGACGCCCACGATCGCGACCATGAGGTGGAGCACGGGCGGGTGCTCGCTGGCGCGGGTGATCAGCCAGCCGGCGGTCGCGGTGAGGGCGACCCCCGACGACGTCGAGAGCGCGCCGAGGAGGGTGGCGGTGCGCAGCCCCCAGCGCGGACGTGCGTCGGCGGCGTTGTCGGTGACGATCGCCGTCGGCGGCGCGGGGGCCTCAGGGTGGCGGCGTACGACATCCGCGGAGGCCGAAACCTTGTCGGATGCCGCCACCTTCGCAGCGGATATGTCGTCTGCCGCCACCCTGGCGGGGATCGGCGAGAGCTCCACCACCCGGTCGGCGGCAGCGAGCACGGCCGGCCGGTGCGCCACGACCACCACGAGGCTCGTGCGGGCGAGGGCCGTGATCGTGTCGAGGAGGACCTGCTCGGTCTCCTGGTCGAGGTGGGCGCTGGGCTCGTCGAGGAGCACGACCGGTCGCGCGGCCAGGACGACCCGGGCGAGGGCCACTCGTGCCCGCTGACCGGCGGACAGCCCGGCACCGTCCTCGCCGAGCGGGCTATCGATGCCTTCGGGCAGGGCGCGGACCGCGTCGGCGAGCCCGACGCTGCGCAGCGCCTCCCACACCTCGTCGTCGCCGGCGGACGGGCGGCCGAGGCGGACGTTGGCCGCGACCGTGTCCGCGAGCAGCCAGGGTCGCTGGGGCGCCCACGCGACCCGGCTCCGCCACCACGTCGGGTCCACGTCGTCCAGCGGGGTGCCGTCGACGAGGACGTGGCCGGCGACGGGTGGCAGCTCCCCGCGCAGGGTGGCGAGCAGCGTCGACTTGCCGCACCCGGACGGCCCGGAGACCGCGACGAGCCCGCGCGTGGGGAGGTCGAGGTCGAGCGGGTCGGTGAGCGCCGTGACATACCCCACGTCGAGGGCCGCGAGGGTGAGCCGGGCGGACGGGGGGCGGGTGGCGCCCGGCCGGTCGTACGACGCGCGCGCGAGCAGGTCGTCGGCGTCGGCCAGCGCGGCGGTGCCCTCGGCGGCGGCGTGGAACTCCGCACCGACCCGGCGGAGCGGCCAGTACGCCTCCGGTGCCAGCAGCAGCACGGTGAGAGCGACCCGGAAGTCGACCGACCCCGAGGCCAGGCGCAGGCCGACCGTCACGGCGACGAGCGCCACCGACAGCGTCGCGACGAGCTCGAGCACCGAGGACGAGGCGAAGGCCACCTTGAGCGTGTCGACGGTGGCCCGCCGGTAGCGGTGGGTGACCGACCGGATGGTGTCGACCTGGGCTGCGGCGCGCCGGTGCGCGACCAGCGTGGGCAGCCCGCGGACGACGTCGAGGAAGTGCCCGGACAGCGCCTCGAGCGAGCGCCACTGCTGGCGCGCACGATCGCGGGTGGTGAGGCCCACGAGCACCGCGAAGACGGGGACCAGCGGCAGCGTGAGCGCGACGACCAGGCCGGACAGCGGGTCGAGCCAGGTGATCGCCGCCAGGGTCACGACCGGCAGCACCGTGGCCGGCACGAGGGCGGGCAGGTAGCGGGTGACGTAGGGCTCCACGCCCGCGACCCCACGCGTGGCCAGCACGGTGAGGCGGCTCGGCGAGACCTGGTCCAGGTGGCGCGCGGCGTCGAGGAGCCGGCCGCGCAACGCCCCCGAGACCTCGGACGCGGCGCGCGCGGCGGCGCGCTGGCCGGCGTACGCCATCGCGGTCCGCAGCAGCACCAGGCCGGCGAGCCACCATGCCGCGCGCGACCAGTCCCCGGGGCCGACGGCAGCCACGACCAACGCACCGAGCGCGAAGGCCTGCCCCACCGTCGCCAGTCCGCCGAGCACCCCGCTCGCGACGACGACCGCCAGCGCCCCGCGCGCCGGGCGCAGGTGCTGGAGGACGGCGGGGTCGACCGGCCTCACTGGCCCGTCTCGGCCAGCACCGGACTCGGGATGTGGTGCACCGAGATCCGCTTGCGGAAGATCCAGTAGGTCCACGCCTGGTAGCCCAGGACGATCGGGGTGAACACCACCGCGACCCACGTCATCACCTTCAGCGTGTACGCCGTCGCGGCGGCGTTGGTCGTGGTGAGCGAGAAGGCCGGGTCGGTGGTCGAGGGCATCACGTCGGGGAACAGGGCCAGGAAGAGCCCGGCCACCGCCAGCGCGATCGTGAGGAAGGTGCCGGTGAAGGCCCACCCCTCCCGTCCTGAGCGGGCAGCGAACAGGCCGCCGAGCAGCGCGAGGGCGGCGACCACGAAGACGACCGCGCTGAGGGTGGTGCCGGTCTTCGCCTGCGTCCAGCCGAGGAACACCACCGCGAGCACGGCGGCCACGGCACCGATCCGGACGGCGAGGGCGCGAGCGCGGTGCCGGATCTCCCCGTCGGTCTTCAGCGCCACGAACATCGCGCCGTGCGCCGCGAACAGGGTGAGGGTCACGAGGCCGCCGAGCAGCCCGAACGGGTTGAGCAGCGTGAACAGGGTGCCGGTGAACTCCTTGTCCGCGTCGATCGGCACGCCCGCGACGATGTTGGCGAAGGCGACGCCCCACAGCAGCGACGGCACGAACGAGCCGATGATCAGCGCGAGGTCCCAGCGTCCCTTCCAGGTGTCGTCGTGGCGCTTGTGGCGGTACTCGAAGGACAGCCCGCGCACGATGAGGGCGACGAGGATGAGCAGCAGCGGCAGGTAGAACCCGCTGAACAGCGTGGCGTACCACTCCGGGAAGGCTGCGAAGGTCGCGCCGCCTGCGACGAGGACCCACACCTCGTTGCCGTCCCACACGGGGCCGACGGTGTTGATCATGACCCGGCGCTCGGTGTCGTCGCGCGCGAGCACGGGCAGCAGCATCCCGACGCCGAAGTCGAAACCCTCCAGGCAGAAGTAGCCGACCCAGAGCACGGCGATCAGCGCGAACCAGACGGTGGTGAGCTCCATGGTGTTGTCCCTCCGGGATCGGGGTCAGTAGGCGAACGTGAGCGGGACGTCGTCGTCGGATCCGCCGACCTTGACGCGGGGCGGTTCCTCAAAGGGCTCGGCGCCCTTCTTCACGTAGGTGACGAGCAGCTTGACCTCGATGACGGCGAGCACCGCGTAGAGCAGCGTGAGGACGATCAGCGACGTGGCCGCCTCGAACGTCGAGACGCCGGGGGAGACCCCGGACTCCGTGGTCATCAGTCCGAAGACGACCCATGGCTGCCGGCCCATCTCGGTGAAGATCCAGCCCCACGAGCTGGCCAGCGTGACCGCGACCGGCAGGGAGAGCCCCAGCGTGCCGAGCCAGCGGACGCCGGGCGTCCGGCCCTTGCGGGTGAGCCAGAGGATCAGCGCGGCACCGCCCGCGGCGAAGAAGCCGAGACCCATCATGAAGCGGAAGGACCAGTACGTCACCGGGATGATCGGGACGTAGTCGCCGTCGCGCTGGGCGGGATCCGCGCTGTCGAGCGTGCCGTAGGTCTCGGCGTACTCCTCCTTCAGCGGGTTGATGCCCTGCACGGTGCCGTCGAAGGAACCGGTGCCGAGGAACGACAGCAGGCACGGGACCGTGATGGCGAACTTCTCGTGCTGCCCGTCGGGGGTGCCGATGGTGAGGACCGAGAACGGCGCGCAGCTCTCGCTGGTCTCGTAGAGGCCCTCGGCGGCGGCCATCTTCATCGGCTGCACCTCGGTCATCACCTTGCCCTGCAGGTCGCCGGTGATGGCGACGCCGAGACCGGCGAGCAGCGTGACGACGGCACCGATCCGGATGGCGCGGTGGTAGAGCGGACGGTCGGACTCGTGCTTCTTCTTCATGTAGAGGTAGGCCGAGACACCGAGCAGGAACGCGCCCGCCGTCATGTACGCCGCGAAGATCACGTGCGGGAACGTCACGAGCTGGACCTTGTTGAACATCACGGCCCAGAAGTCCGTCAGCTCGGCGCGACCGGAGTCGGGGTTGAAGCGGTAGCCGACCGGGTGCTGCATCCACGAGTTGGCCGCGAGGATGAACCACGACGACGCGAGCGTGCCGAGGTGCACCAGCCACATGCAGGCGGCGTGCAGGCCGCGCGGCAGCTTGTCCCACCCGAAGATCCACAGGCCGAGGAAGGTCGACTCGAGGAAGAAGGCGAGGAGGCCCTCGACAGCGAGGGGCGCGCCGAACACGTCGCCCACGAAGCGGGAGTAGTCCGACCAGTTCATCCCGAACTGGAACTCCTGGACGATGCCGGTCACCACGCCGATGGCGAAGTTGATCAGGAAGAGCTTGCCGAAGAACTTCGTCAGGCGGAGGTAGTCCTCCTTGCCCGTCCGCACCCAGGCGGTCTCGAGCCCGGCGATGACGGCGGTGAGGCCGATCGTCAGCGGGACGAAGAGGAAGTGGTAGACGGTGATGATCCCGAACTGCCACCGGGCGATGTCGAGGACGTCCATGGGCACACCCCTTGTGGTCGGCGCCGCGGCGCAGAAGTACTACAGATTGTAGTAGATACTACGCGGTGTCGTACTTCCGCCGTCAGGGCCCCTAGACTCCTGTTCCATGAGTCCAAGGTCCCGCATGGGTGAGCTGGAGCAGGCGGTCCTCGAGACCCTCTGGGACCTCGGCTCGGCCAGCGGCCGCGAGGTGCACGACAGGCTCGCCGGACGCGACCTCGCCTACACGACCGTGATGACCGTCCTCGACCGGCTGGCCCGCAAGGACGTCGTCGTGCGCGAGCGTGAGGGTCGCGCCTTCCGCTACGCCGCGCGCCGGACCCGGGCCGAGATGACCGCGGAGCTCATGCGCGAGGCGCTCGACGTGACGGGTGCCGACCGCGACCAGGCGCTGGTGTCGTTCGTGGGGGAGGCCAGCGCCGAGGACGTCGCGGCGCTGCGGCGTGCCCTTGCCGACCTGGCCTGACCGCCCCACCGACGACCGTCGTGCTCACCCCCGTGGTCCTCGGCGCGCTCGCCGTCCTGCTGGCCGGCCCGCTGCCCCGGGCGCTCTCCGGTCTGGGGCGGCTGAGGCGTACGCCGGCGGCGGCCATGCTGCTGTGGCAGAGCACCGCGCTCGCCGCCGTCCTCGCTGCGCTGGGTGCCGGGCTGTCGCTCGCCACCGACCGACTGTGGCAGCCGCCGGTCGCCACGGGTGACCTCCTCGTGGCCGTCCTCGCCGGGGGCGTCACCGTCGTCGTGGCCGCGCGCCTGCTGCTCAGCGGCCACCGCACGGGAACGGCGCTACGCCGGATGCGCCGCCTGCACCGCGAGCGGGTCGACCTGGTCGCGCAGGTCGACGGGGGAGTCTCCGTGCTGGACCACGACCTCCCGGTGGCCTACTGCGTCCCGGGCATGACCGGCTCGCGGATCGTGGTCTCGCGCTCGACCCTGGCGACCCTGGCCCCGGCCGAGCTCGGTGCGGTGCTCGAGCACGAGCGATCCCACCTGCGCGCACGCCACGACCTGGTGCTGGAGGCGTTCACCGTCCTGCACCGCGCCTTCCCGCGGTGGGTGGCCAGCGGCGCCGCCCGGCACGAGGTCGAGGTGCTCGTCGAGGTGCTCGCGGACCGCGCCGCCGTACGCGCTGGGGACCGACGCGCACTGCTGACGGCGCTCCTGGCGCTCGCCGGGTCGCGCGCGCCCGAGGGGTCCCTCGGCTCCGCAGGCTCCCTGGCGGACCGGGTGGAGGTGCTCCGGGACACCGGCAGCCACCGGCTCCAGGCGGCGGCGCTGGTGGTCCTGGCCGCGGCGATCCTCGCCCTGCCCACCTTGCTCGTCGTGCTGCCCTGGCTGAGCGGGCTGCGCCCGGCCTGAGACGGACGACGGGGCCCCGGCATCAACCGGGGCCCCGTCGTGTCACGCAGGTGGATCAGCCCTTGCGCCCCTCCGTGGCGGCGGTCGCGGCGGGGGCGAGCACGCAGGTCACGACCTCGACGTTGTCGACGTACCAGCCCTCGAGCCCGCCACAGCCGTCACGACCCATGTCGAACCGGAACGTGACCTTGTCCCCGGCCTTCACGCCGACCTTGGTGAGGTCGACCTGGGAGGTGCCCCACGAGCCGCCGATCTTGCCGCCGTCGGTCCCGGTGAAGCCATCCTGCCCGGCGAGGGGGTTGGTGTTGGTGGAGGCGTCGGTCAGCTTCGTCGGCTTGTTGAACAGGTACGCGCTGGCCGGGATGACCGTGAACGCGCCTCCGTTGATGCTGACCTTGACGTTGCCGCCGTCGTAGCCGGACTCGGTCGCGACGTAGTGGTCGAACGCCATCCTCACGGCCTGGTTGCCGGTCGGGACCGTGACCGCCGGGCTCGTGATCGAGTCGCGGCTCGAGAAGTCACCGGCAGCGCTCGAGCAGTTGCCCTGGTCGGTCGCGGGACCGTAGGCCGCCGTGCCCGGGTGGCCACCCGGAGCGGTCGACGAGGCCTTCCACGGGTCCCCGAACCCACCGGCGAACACGACCTGCTGGTCGGTGGTCCATCCGGCCAGACCGTCCTCGAAGTCCTCGCTCCAGACCTGCGTCTCGGTCCCGCCCGCACCGCAGAGCTCCGGCGTGTTCGGGTCGAGCAGCGGCTTGAAGGCGCACTGCACGGGGTCCTGGCGCAGCTCCACCGCTGCGGCGGCGTTGCTCACCTGGGCACAGTCGGCCCGGCGGATGGACGCCGCGCTGGCCGGCTGGGCCCCCGCGGCCGTGCTGAGCTTGCTGATCGGCGCACCGACCAGGTCCTGGCACGCGGCCGCCAGGGCGTCCGCGTGGTCGGCGAAGTCCGAGGTGGGGGTCTGGTAGGCGGTCATGGCGCGGAAGTAGATCGCCGCGGCCTTGTCGAGCCCGATGCCCTTGACCGCGACACCGTTGTAGGTGCCGCCGTCCACCAGCAGGGCGTAGCCGTGGTTGGGCACGCCCGAGTTGCTGTGGACGCCGCCGCCGTCGTCGGACGCGCAGTAGTACTCCGCGTCCGAGACCTTGCCCGGGTCGCCGTAGCAGGTCGGGCTCCACATGTCGCGGATCGCGCCGCCGAAGGCGGGCGAGTCCTCGCCCATGAGCCAGCGGTAGGAGTCCTCGCGCTGGATCGGCCGCTCCCGCATCGTGACGTTGACCGGCGAGGCCCCGAGGGCCGACTTGATGCGGTCGCCGTCGCTGAGCCGGATGCGCACCGAGGGGATGGTGATGGTCGCGTCGGTGCCGGCCATCCCGCTGGGAGTGGCCTCGACGTTGTCGGCGACCAGGACGCCGGTGGCGCCGGCGTTCTGGGCGTTCTTGACCTTGACGGCGAAGCCGCAGGTGCCGCGGTCGACGAGGGCGATCTTGCCGGCGACGGCGGCGCCGTTGGTGAGCGCCGTGCAGGCGTCGGAGGTCTTCGGGCTGGGCGTGCCGTCGGGCAGCGCGCCGCCGTTGTCGACCGCCAGCACCACGTCACCGGTGAGGCCGGTCTGCGTGAGCTTCGGGCCGAACGAGGCGGCACCCGCCTGGCACACCTTGGCGATGGTCGACGGCGAGTTGATGACGACCTCGGCGATCGCGGGGGAGTGGGTCGAGCACTGGTCCACGGCCCGCGGGGCGTCGATGTTGCCCTCGTCGGCGTCCATGCGGCCGTTGATGAGGTCGACCGTCTCGCCCCAGATGTCGGAGTAGGACTCGTTGAGGGCGCCCGACTGCCACTGGTAGATCAGGCCGTGGGTGTACTCGGTGTAGGCGTGGCCCCACTCGTGCGCGACGACGTCGTCGGAGGAGACCCCGCTGCAGTAGTTGGTGGTGACGCCGTTCCAGTTGGCGTTGGGGCACGAGATGCGGGGGTCGTTGTTGACCGTGATCATCTTGTGGCCGTTGCCGTCGTAGGAGTCACGCCCGAAGGCGTTCTTGAAGAACCAGTAGGACTCCCCGGTTGCGAGGACCTCGTTCTGCTGGTCCTGGTCGAGGCGCCCGGGGAACCGGTCGCCCTCGCTCCACCTCAGGCCCTTGCGGGAGTAGGACTCCTCGTAGAGCTCGCGGTAGAGGCCGTCGTGGATGAGGGAGTAGCGGTTGACGAGCTTGCCGCTCGTCGCGTCGAGGAACACCATGTCCCGCACGTTGGCGTTGTTGGTGACCTCCACGGCCCACGCGAGGATGGCGCGGCCCGTCTCGCCCTTGGTCGCGCCGAGCCGATAGACGACGAGGTCGGTGCTGGCAGCGCGGATGCCGGTGGTGTCGGCGTCGCCCTCGTGGCCGGGCGGGTTGGCGCGCACCGTGCCGACGGCTCGCTCAGACGCCTCGGCGGCGTCGATGCGCGGGTCCACGGAGAGGTCGAGGTCGGGCGCGGCGTAGCCGTTCACCGACGTCAGGTCACCCTGCTTGTCGACGTGCGCCCGCAGCAGGCTCCCGAAGACCGGGACGCCGCGGTAGGACTGCTCGTAGCTGACGGTCCACCCGACGCTGCTGTGCTCGACCCCGGTGCGAGAGAGCTCATCGGGACGTGCGCCGAAGTTGGGGGCGTACTTGTCGAGGTACGCGTCAGCCTTCCGCGCCGCTCCGTCGCGGCCGCTGGCGGCACGCGACGGCATCAGGTCGCCGCCCCGCGCGACGCGGATGAACCCGACGCGCTTCGTGGCGCTCTCGCCGGACAGCGACACCAGGCCGTCTGCTTCGTTCTTCATGGCGCGCACGCCGTTGTCGTCGGCCGTCTGGGCCGGTGCTGCCTGCACGGTGACCATGGGGAGCGCGGCAAGGCCCGCCCCCACGACCGCCAGTGCAAGTCCTCTGCTGAGGAGCTTCACGGTGGTTCCTCCCGATTCCGAGATGCACTCGGAATCGGACCTCCCGAGTGATCCCGGTCACCATATGTAGGACGTCGCGCCCAAGGGAAGAGCGAAAGCCGAACGTCTTGGGACGGCAGAGGGCCCCGGCGGATGATCCGCCGGGGCCCTCGTGGTCATGCGTGGGTGACGATCAGCGCGAGATCCTGAACGTCATCTTGTCCTTGCTCCTCGCCACCTTGGACGTGCCGCGGTAGATGACGGTGAGCGTGTGCTTGCCGACGCCGTAGTTGCGCCGCACGGTCATCACCGCCCGTCCCTCGCGGATCTTGCGGGAACCGATGCGCTTGCCGTCGATCTTGAAGACGACCTTGCTGCGCAGCGCCCGGTTCTCGGCCTTGACCTTGCCGATCACGGTGAAGTCGTTGCCGAAGCTGGGGCGCTTCGGGGAGACCTTCGCCTTGGTGACCGAGGCCGCCTTCACCGGCGCCGGGGTCGGCGTCGGGGTCGGGGTCGGCGTCGGGGTCGGTGCCGTGGTCGGCGCGGTCACCGGGTCCTTGAGCGTGACGACCTGGGCCTTGCTGCCGACCTTGTTGTGCAGGTGGACCATCATCAGGCCCTTGCCGCCGTCAGCCGCGTAGCTGGTGGCGTTGCGGGTGACGGTCAGCTGCGACCCCGTCTTGTCGAGGACCAGCGGGCCGGCGCCGTTGGCGTCGGTGACGCTGATGCCCGGGGTGAAGAGGTCCGCCGACAGCGACACGTCGCCGGTGTCCGGGTCCATGCCCACGGCGTCGACGTAGTCGGCGCTCAGGTTGGTGTAGCTCATGACGCCGTAGTTGATGCGCGGGTTGGCCGGGGTCACGCCGTAGGCCTTCAGCTTCTCGAGCCACACCGGCATGATCAAGGTGTCGCTGTCGAAGGCTGCGGTGTCGACGTTGCCGAACCGGTTGTTGAGCAGCTCGGTGTCGATGACCTTCTTCGCGGCCAGGTCGTAGAGGTTGACGGTGAAGATGTCCTCGCCGGCCGCGAGCCGCGTGGTGTAGGCCACCAGGTCCGGCGACTTGTCGCCGTCGACGTCGAGGTAGACGTCGTACTCGATCTTCGACGCCGGGGTGCTCCACGGTCCGTGGGCGTTGATGGCGAAGTAGGCCTGGGAGGCGGCCTGCGTGCCCTGGACCGGGACGTCCGAGGTGACGCCCACGTGCGCCACGTCGGCGAACCGCTCCTCGGGCAGGTGGAGGCACCCCGACGTGACGGTCGCCGAGCACATCGGCTCCGTGCCGTCGACTGCAGCCAGCTCGAAGCCCGCCGCGATCGAGAAGATGTCGTTCGACGCGTCACCGTCCAGGGCGCCGTTGGCGAGGTCGTCGCCGGTGAGCGCGAGCTGGGCCGCCGAGCTGCCGACGGGCATGGTCAGCTCCGCCGCCTGCGACATGGTCGACGCAGGTCGCGGGGCAGCGTAGACCGGCACCCGAAGGGCGATGCCGGACTGCGGGGTCAGCACGACCCGACCGCTGGCCGAGGACAGGACCTCGCGCGGGTAGGGCACGGCCACACCGGTGCGGCCCGAGGTCGGGTCGGCGGTCTTGGTGAGGGCTCCACGGCCGGTGGCCGAGAAGGTGACCGTCACGGTTGCCGAACCACCCGCAGGCACCGTGACGGAGGCCGGCGACACCGAGTACGACGTGCCCGGGACCGTGGTCGCGGCGGCGTAGCTGGTGGCGTAGGTGGCGTCCGTCGAGCCGGTGTTCTGCACCTTGATGGTCTTGGTCAGCGACAGCGGACCGGAGACCTCGACGGGACCGAAGGAGGCGCTGACCGCGCCCGAGCCGTCGGCGACGTAGGCGAGCACCTTGTTGGCCAGGGCTGCATCGGCCTTGATGCGGCCCGAGCCCACCCGGTTGGGGGCGTACTTGGCACCCGTGTGGTTCTTGCCCAGGAACAGGTCCTGGCCGGCGGTGTTCATGATGTCGGCCTTGATCATCTCCGCGGACCAGGTGGGGTTGACGCCCTTCACCAGGGCCGCGAGACCGGCCACCATCGGTGCGGCCATCGAGGTGCCGCTGAGGTCCTCGCCCCGGTCGCCGGTGCCGACGCCCGTCGAGTAGACGCTGGTGCCCACCGCCGAGACGTCGGGCTTGAGGGCGCCGGCCTGGTGCCCGCCTCGTGAGGACGAGGAGTTCACCGTGTCGACGTCACCGGGGAAGTCCTGCTTCACGGTGCCGTAGGAGGTCCCGGTGACCGAGACCGGCTGGCCCGCGTTGAGGGCTGCGCGGATGGCGTCGCCGCCGCTCTTGACGACCAGGACGCCCGGGATGACCGCGCTTCCGGTGATGCCCGCGCTGAAGGTCTCCTCACTGTTGTGGAAGATGAAGCCCGTCGCGCCGGCCGCGGCGAGGTTGCCGCTGCGGGCGACCGAGCCGCACTCGAGGGCGGCCTGCGTCCACTTCACGATCGCGACCTTGCCGCGGACGATGTTGGCCTGAGCTGTCGTGAGCGGAGAGCAGGCGGTGAACGCGGCGTCGACCTGCACGACGTCGCCGAGCAGGTCGGGCTTGGTCTTCCAGTCGTAGGCCACGCTCCGGGTCATGCCGAAGGTCTGGGCGGCACCGTTGTTGATCTTCACCGAGACGCCGTCGAGGACGCTCTTGGCGTCGACGGTGTTGGCGACGGTGATGGCGCGCACGGAGGAGCCCGGCGAGCCACTGATGTCCTGCACGTCGCCGGAGTTGCCCGCGGAGATCGCCATGACGACGCCGGCCTTCGAGGCGGCGTCGGCCATGACCGCGTCACCGTCGTTGGGCGAGCCGTAGCCCGAGCCGAGCGACATGTTGGCCACGTCGACGTGGTCGGACGGGTCACCGTCGCCGTTGGGGTCGACGGCCATCTCGATCGCCTTGGCCGCCACGTCGGTGGAGCCGTCGCAGCCGAAGACGCGGAGGGCGATGAGCGAGGCCTCGGGCGCCATGCCGGGGCCGATCTTCATCGTGTCGAACGGGGTGGAGGTGTCGTAGGCACCCGTGTAGGTGGTGCCGTTGGCGTTCTCTCCGAACCCGGCGGCGGACCCGGCGACGTGCGAGCCGTGGCCGTTGCAGTCCAGCGGGTTCCCATCGGGCACCGGCGTCGCCAGGTCCGGGTCGCTGGCGTCGTAGTCGTCACCGACGAGGTCGTAGCCCCCGACGACCTTGTCGGTCGGGAACAAGGTCGAGGTGTTGGTCGGGGTGTCGGCGAGCGCGTGCTCGGAGTCGTAGGCAGCGACCGTGCCGGGACCGCCGAAGTTGGCGTGGGTGTAGTCGATGCCGGTGTCGATGATCGCGACACGGGTCCCGGCGCCGGTCTCGCTCTGGGCGACCCAGGCCGCCGGAGCGCCCTGGAGCTGGACCGCCGACGCGTTGGCACGGGTCTTCGGCGCGATCGGGTGCACCGACGCGACGCCGCTGAGGGCCTCCAGCGCCTCGGCCGACGCCGACGTCACGACGCCGACGGCGGGCAGGGCCGCGTGCGTGCGGTAGAGGACGTCCGCCTCGGCCGGGAGCTGGTCGACGACCTTGTCCTGCACGGCCTTGACGCGGGAGAGCTGCTCGCGAGCGGCCTCCTTGGCCGTCGCACCCTTGCCGCCGGCTCGCGCGAACGCGGCGGAGGTGCTGGTCGTGGACAGCGTCAGCAGGTAGGCCTGGCGGCCCACTGCCCGGTCAGCGAGCCGCTGGGGCGCGTCTGCGTCACCGCCGGCCTGCTGGGCGAGGCCCTGCGGACCCGCGTTGAAGTCCCGGGTCTGCGGGGCCGCTGTGGACGGCGCTGCGCCGAGGGTGGCCGTCGCGGCCAGCGCCGTGGCTGTGACGGTCACCGCGACCGCACGCCACGAGCTTCGAGAGTGCTCGGACAAGTTTCCTCCATGGAAATTCGGATGAGTCGCGTCACCTTAATGAGATCCAGGTCACTCGGCGTGGTGCTTTGGGAGGAAATCTTCTCGTTTTGCCGCCCTTGGGGTGGATGACGACCGAGTGCCCGGTTCGGGGTGCTCGGCGACACGCATCCCTGTGATCCCTGTGACTGGTGTGACGGCACCGTAGGGTTCCCAGCATGGCGACCCGTACGTCTTCCCCGCCGGGGTCGCGGAGCTCGAGCACGTCTGGAAACAAGCGCAGCACCAAGGGTTCGAGCACCCGATCACGGAGTACCAGCAAGCGCCCCGCCCCTCGCTCAGCGAAGGCCCGGAGCGGATCCAGCGCGTCCAAGCGCCGGCCGGCAGCGCGTCCCGCGCCTCGCGCGGTCCGCAACGGACCGGGTCCCGTCTCGCGCACCTTCGGCGCGGTCGGTCGAGGCCTCGCAGCCGTGTGGCTGGGCCTCGCCCACGCCCTCGGCGCGGTCGCCCGCTCGATCGGGCAGTCCGCCCGCGACCTCGACCCCGAGCACCGCCGCGACGGGGTCGGGCTCTTCCTCTTCGGCCTCGCCATGGTCGTCGCCGCCGCCGTGTGGTGGCAGCTCCCGGGCGGGGTCATGGACTTCGCCCGCTCGGTGACGTCCGGCGCGGTCGGCAAGGTCGGCTGGCTCGTGCCGCTGTTCCTCGTCTACGCCGGCTGGCGCACGCTGCGCGACCCCGAGCGCAACGGCCCGGCAGGACGCCAGGTGATCGGCTGGACCGCGTTCGCCCTCGGCCTGCTCGGCATCGTGCACATCGCCAACGGCAACCCGCAGCCCGTCCTCGGCGACGCCACCAACCTGCAGGAGGCGGGCGGCGCGGTCGGCTACGTCACGTCGAGCCTGCTGCTCGACCTGATGCAGACGTCGTACGTCGTGGTGCCGCTGCTCGCGCTGCTGGCGGTCTTCGGGATCCTGATCATCACCGCGACGCCGGTCTACCAGGTCCCGGTGCGGCTGGCGGCGCTGCGCGACAAGGCGCTGGGTCGTACGCCCGCCGACGAGGTCGCCGCCGCCGACGAGGTCACCAAGCCGGTGCGCACGCGCCGCCGCTCGATGCTCGACGACGACGTCGACCCCGAGATGGGGGACCCCGCCTACGACAGCCCGGTCCTGTCGGACCGCGAGCTGAAGAAGCGTCGCAGGAAGAAGGAGGTCGAGCCGGAGGAGGACTACGGCGTCGACCTGTTCGCCGACGCGCCCACCGAGGTCACCCCTGCCGTCCCGGCGGCCGACGCGTCCGCCGACAGCGGGGCCGTCGAGCCGCCCCCGCACACGCCGCTGCCGCAGCGGGTGGAGCAGCTCGCGCTGTCCGGTGACATCACCTACTCCCTGCCCGGCAACGAGGTGCTCAAGCCGGGCTCGGTCCACAAGGCCCGCTCCAAGGCCAGCGACGCCGTCGTCGAGCGACTCATGCAGGTCATGGACGAGTTCGGCATCGACGCCACCGTCACCGGCTACACCCGCGGCCCGACCGTCACGCGCTACGAGGTCGAGCTGGGCCCGGCGGTCAAGGTGGAGAAGGTCACCGCGCTGTCGAAGAACATCGCCTACGCCGTCGCCTCCGCCGACGTGCGGATCCTCAGCCCCATCCCGGGCAAGTCGGCCATCGGCATCGAGATCCCCAACGTCGACAAGGAGATCGTCTCCCTGGGAGACGTGCTGCGCTCCACCACGGCCCGTTCCGACCACCACCCGATGGTGGCGGGGCTCGGCAAGGACGTCGAGGGCGGCTTCGTGGTCGCCAACATGGCGAAGATGCCCCACCTGCTCGTCGCCGGCGCCACCGGCTCGGGCAAGTCGTCGTTCATCAACTCGCTGATCACCTCGATCCTGATGCGCTCCACGCCCGACGAGGTCCGGATGATCATGGTCGACCCCAAGCGGGTCGAGCTCAACGCCTACGAGGGCGTGCCGCATCTGATCACCCCGATCATCACCAACCCCAAGAAGGCCGCCGAGGCGCTGGCATGGGTCGTGCGCGAGATGGACATGCGCTACGACGACCTGGCCAACTTCGGGTTCCGCCACATCGACGACTTCAACAAGGCCGTCCGTGCCGGCAAGGTCGAGGTCCCGGCGGGCAGCGAGCGGAAGCTCGCGCCGTACCCCTACCTCCTCGTCATCGTCGACGAGCTGGCTGACCTCATGATGGTCTCGCCGCGCGACGTCGAGGACTCGGTCGTGCGCATCACCCAGCTGGCGCGCGCGGCCGGCATCCACCTGGTGCTCGCCACCCAGCGTCCCTCGGTCGACGTGGTCACCGGTCTGATCAAGGCCAACGTGCCGTCGCGCCTGGCGTTCGCGACCTCGTCGCTGGGCGACAGCCGCGTGATCCTCGACCAGCCGGGCGCGGAGAAGCTGGTGGGCCAGGGCGACGGGCTGTTCCTGCCGATGGGTGCGTCCAAGCCGGTCCGCGTCCAGGGCTCCTGGGTCACCGAGGCCGAGATCCACCAGGTCGTCAAGCACTGCAAGGACCAGCTCGAGCCGACCTACGTGGAGGACGTCACGGCTCCGAAGGAGTCCAAGCGCGAGCTCGACGACGACATCGGCGACGACATGGAGCTCGTGGTGCAGGCCATCGAGCTCGTGGTGTCCACGCAGTTCGGATCGACGTCGATGCTGCAGCGCAAGCTGCGCGTGGGCTTCGCGAAGGCAGGACGACTGATGGACATCATGGAGAGCCGCGGCGTGGTCGGTCCCAGCGAGGGATCGAAGGCCCGCGACGTGCTGGTCAAGCCGGACGAGATCGACGCAGTGATCGCCACCTTGGAGGGGGGAGCCTGATGGGCGCCGCAGAAGTGCACGAGACCGAGGTCCACACGATCGAAGCCGGCGAGCACGGCGAGGGGCTGTCCGTGGCTCCCGACGCCGTGGAGGTACGCCGTCACGCCGGCGTCGCCGCCGCTGTGGGCCTGACCGCCTCGGCGGTCGCCATCGCCTACCTCGGACGGGCGACGCAGACCGGGTCCGCCCTCGACTGGGCCTTCGTGGTCGCGATGGGGCTGCTCGGCGCCTACTGGCTCGTCGGCCTCGTCGACGCCCGCACGCCGCTGCTCGTCGCCGACGCGCAGGGGATCCGGATCCGCCTGGGCCGTGCCTGGCGCGGGCTGCCCTGGACGGCCGTGCACCACGTCGAGCACACCCCGCGCCGGGGCCTGCTCCGCGACGGGCGCCTCGTCGTCGTGCCGCACAACCTCGAGCTGATCGAGGACGAGCTCACCGGCGCCGGCAAGCGGCACGCGAGCATGTCCCGGCTGCTGCACGGCGCTCCCTTCGCCGTCCCGCTGGGGTTGTCCACCCGCGTCATCGGCGCCGACGGCGACCTCACCGAGGCCCTCGGCCGGGTGGCGCGCGACGTCAGCCAGATCGTGGTGCTCGAGCCGGAGGTCGAGGACGACGACGTCGAGGTCGCGCCCGAGGCCGACGCCGACGCCGTTCCGGAGCCCGAGGCCGTCGAGGTCGTCGAGGTCGTCGAGGACGTCGTCGTCGCCAGCCCGACGCCGGCGGCCCTGCGCGAGTCGACCTCGGCGCGCCGCTCGGAGGTGACGCGACACTTCGAGCCCGACACCGACACCGAGCCGGAGGGGCGCGAGCTGCACCGTCCCGGTCGGGTGAGCCTCGTCGAGGAGACCCAGTCGTGGGGCGACCGCGTCCGGGCGATCGCGCGGCCCGGTGAGCCGGTCGAGCCGCTGGTGCTCGACGACTTCGAGGTCGAGCCCGCCGAGGACCCGGTCATCGGCCCCGAGCTCGCTGCTGCGCGCACGCGCCTCGGCCTCTCGGTCGACCAGCTGGCCGACCGCACCCGCATCCGTCCGCACGTGATCGAGGCCGTCGAGGTCGACGACTTCGAGCCGTGCGGTGGCGACTTCTACGCCCGCGGGCACCTGCGGACCCTGGCCCGGGTGCTCGGCATCGACGTGACGCCGCTGCTGGCGTCGTACGACGAGCGCTACGCCCACGCCCCGATCAACCCGCGCCGGGTCTTCGAGGCGGAGCTGGCCACGGGCGCCAACGGCTCCATCCGCGGCACGCGCGGCGGCCCCAACTGGTCGGTGCTCGTCGCCGTCGTGATGGCCCTCGTGCTCGCCTGGTCGATCGCGCGACTCGTCATGGACACCCCGCCCGAGCTGCGCGGTGCCACGCCGGTCCTCAACGGCTCCGGCGGGCCGCAGGGTGCCGGCAACGCCCCGACCGCCGACCCGGTGCCGGTCGTGGTGACCGCCGCGTCGGGCGGCGCCCAGGTGGTCGTGCGCGACGCGCTCGGCGAGATCGTGTTCAAGGGCAACCTGGCCGTCGGCCAGACCCGTGAGCTGAAGGTGTCCCCGCCCGTGCGCGTGCAGTCCACCGACGGGGCCGTCACCGTCGCCCTGGCGGGCGGCGAGGCCCGTCCGGTCGGCGAGCCCGGTGTCGCGGGCCAGGGCACGTTCGTCGCGAACTGATCGGCCCGCCCCGCCCGGATGGATTTCCACTCGCCCGAGTGGAAATCCATCGCGGGCTGAGCGTGAACGGCGGTGCCGAGCCCTGAAGATCCACTCGCTCGAGTGGAAGTTCAGCGTCGTCGCGTGCGGGTGACCTGCCGTGGCCCCGCGTCCGGTCCGCGACCCGCCCCTTCCTGGCACTCACGATGGGGCCTCGGACGGTCCGAACCGGCATACTCACGGGTGCGATGACGACTGACACCGAGCTTCCCCCCACCCCCCTGAACGTCGCTGTGGTGACGCTGGGCTGTGCCCGCAACGAGGTCGACTCCGAGGAGCTGGCCGGCCGGCTCGAGGCCGGCGGCTTCGTCCTCGTCGAGGACGCCGAGGACGCGGACACGGTCGTGGTCAACACCTGCGGCTTCGTCGAGGCGGCCAAGAAGGACTCCGTGGACACCCTGCTCGAGGCCGCCGACCTCAAGGCGTCGGCCGGGCACGGTGGCCGCGCCCAGGCCGTGGTCGCCGTGGGCTGCCTCGCCGAGCGCTACGGCAAGGACCTCGCGGAGTCGCTGCCCGAGGCCGACGCCGTGCTCGGCTTCGACGACTACCCCGACATCGCCTCGAAGCTGCGCGCGATCGTCGGCGGGGAGACCCACCACCCGCACACGCCGTCCGACCGTCGCCGCCTGCTCCCGATCTCTCCGGTCGACCGCGATGCCTCGACCGTCTCGATCCCGGGGCACGAGGTGGCCGCCGACGTCAGCGAGATCGGTGCCGGCGCGCCCGTGACGGGACCGCGGGCCGTACGCCGTCGGCTCGACGCCGGGCCGATGGCGCCCCTCAAGCTCGCGAGCGGCTGCGACCGACGCTGCTCCTTCTGCGCGATCCCGAGCTTCCGCGGCTCCTTCGTCAGCCGCCGCCCCAGCGACGTGCTGCAGGAAGGCCAGTGGCTGGCCACTCAGGGCGTCAAGGAGCTGTTCCTCGTCAGCGAGAACTCCACGTCCTACGGCAAGGACATCGGCGACCTGCGGCTCCTCGAGACGCTGCTGCCCGAGCTGTCCGGCATCGACGGCATCGAGCGGGTGCGGGTCTCCTACCTCCAGCCCGCCGAGACCCGTCCGGGGCTGATCGAGGCGATCGCCGACACCCCCGGCGTCGTGCCCTACTTCGACCTGTCCTTCCAGCACGCCAGCGCCTCGGTGCTGCGCCGGATGCGCCGCTTCGGCGACCCCGAGAGCTTCCTCGACCTGCTCGAGCGGATCCGCGCGCTGGCGCCGCTGGCGGGCGTACGGTCCAACGTCATCGTCGGCTTCCCCGGCGAGACCGACGAGGACCTGCAGACCCTGTGCGACTTCCTCGAGGCGGCGCGGATGGACGTCACCGGCGTCTTCGGCTACTCCGACGAGGACGGCACCGAGGCGGCCGGCTTCACCGACGACCTGAAGCTCGACGAGGACGAGATCCGCGCCCGCACCGAGCACGTGACCGCCCTCGTCGAGGAGCTCAACGCCCAGCGGGCCGAGGAGCGCATCGGTGAAGAGGTCGTCGTGCTGGTCGAGTCCGTGGACGACGGCCTCGTCGAGGGGCGCGCCGCCCACCAGGGCCCCGAGGTGGACGGTACGACGCTGCTCGCCGACGCGGTCGACGCCCGGGTCGGCGACCTGGTCGCGGCCGTCGTCACCGGGACCGACGGGGTCGACCTGATCGCCAGCTTGAATGTGAGTGCAGTGGACGGAGCCGCCCGATGAGCACGGACCAGCAGCAGGTGTCCAACTGGAACATCGCCAACGTGCTGACCGTCCTGCGCATCGCGATGGTGCCGTTGTTCGGCTGGGCGCTGCTGCACGACGGCGGCGACGACCCGCTGTGGCGCTGGGTGGCGTTCGCACTCTTCGCGGTCGCGATGGTGACCGACAAGATCGACGGTGACCTCGCGCGCAAGCACAACCTGATCACCGACTTCGGCAAGATCGCCGACCCGATCGCCGACAAGGCGATCACCGGCATGGCGTTCATCGGCCTGTCGCTGGTCGGCGACATCTGGTGGTGGGTGACCATCGTGGTGCTGCTGCGCGAGTGGAGCGTCACGCTGCTGCGGCTCTCGGTCCTCAAGGACGTCGTCATCGCCGCCGCCCAGAGCGGCAAGATCAAGACCGTCCTCCAGGCCATCGCCCTGGCCGGGCTGATCTGGCCGCTGCCGCACGGTGAGGCGCACGGCGGCGCGTTCGACTTCTGGCCGGGGCCCACCGGCGAGGTGCTGTTCTACCTCGCGCAGGTGATGCTCGCCGGGGCCGTCGTGATGACGATGTGGTCCGGCTACGAGTTCTTCCGCGACGTGGTGAAGCAGCGTCGTCTCCGCGTCTGATGGACGGATCTGGGACCACTGAACGAAGGGTCGGAAAACCAGACTAAAGAGGGATCTGACGGGCGCTCGTCAGGGTTAGGGTGACGCCACTCACTCATCCTGACGAAAGGCCCCTTCGTGTCAGCATCACGACCAGGTCGCAGGTTCACCGTCGCCTCCGCGGTGACGGGACTGCTCGCAACACCCCTCGCGGTCATCGCGACGGCGACACCCGCGCACGCTGCGACCGTCGAGGTACAGATCCTCGCCACGAACGACTTCCACGGTCGCCTGGCGGACCGGCCGTCCGGAGCCAACAACCCGGAGCCGATCGAGATCGCGTCGGTCATGGCCGGTGCGGTGAAGCAGCTGCGCGCCGCCAACGCGAACACGATCTTTGCCGCCGGCGGCGACATGATCGGTGCCTCCACCTTCGAGTCCTTCATCCAGCACGACAAGCCCACCCTGGACGTGCTCAACGAGGCAGGTCTCGCGGTGTCGGCTGCCGGCAACCACGAGTTCGACGCGGGATACAACGACCTGGTCAACCGGGTCATGAAGCCGTACGACGCGGCCACGAACCCCGAGGGTGGCGCCAACTGGCAGTACCTCGCGGCCAACGTGCGCAAGAAGAGCGACAACTCCTATGCCCTGCCCGACGTCGCGGCCTCGCCCGGCACCAGCGACGGTGGCACCTGGATGACGACCACGGCCGGCGGCGTCGACGTCGGCTTCATCGGCGCGGTCACCGAGGACCTTCCCTCGCTCGTGAGCCCGGCCGGAATCGCCGACGTCAAGGTCACGAACATCATCGCCGAGACCAACGCCGCGGCCGACGCCCTCAAGGCACGGGGCGCGGACCTCGTCATCATGCTCGTGCACGAGGGTGCTTCGACGAGGGACATCTCGTCCTCCACCGACGACTCCGCGTTCGGCAGGATCGTCAAGGGTGTCGACGCCGACGTCAACGCGATCGTGTCGGGTCACACCCACTTGGCCTACAACCACTTCATCGGCGGCCGGCCGGTCGTGTCGGCGGGCCAGTACGGCGCCAACCTCAACCAGCTCGTCTTCTCGGTCAACACCGATCCCGACGGCAACCCGTCCACCAACGACGCGACGGTGACGATCGACCCGGCCAAGCAGAAGATCCTGCCGCTGTTCGGTCCTGACCCCGACCGGAACGCTGACGGCAGTGTCAACGGTCCGCTGGCCACGCCGCCGCTCTACCCGGTGGACGCGAACACCAAGGCCATCGTCGACGATGCCTTCGCCAAGGCCAACGTCCTCGGTGCCAAGGTGCTCGGCAAGATCGCCGGTCCGTTCGGTCGGGCGCGCCTCGCCAACGGCGACGAGAATCGCGGCGGAGAGTCCACGCTCAACAACCTCGTCGCCGAGGTCCAGCGCTGGGCCACGGAGAGCACCGAGGCCGGCGCCGCGCAGATCGCCTTCATGAACCCGGGCGGCTTGCGCGCGGACATGACCGGCACGGCCGGTGGCTACCCCGCCAACCTGACGTACAAGCAGGCCGCGGTGGTCCAGCCGTTCGCCAACACGCTGGTCAACATGAAGCTGACTGGTGCACAGATCAAGACGGTCCTCGAGCAGCAGTGGCAGCGTGACGACAAGGGCGCAGTCCCGACTCGCCCGTTCCTGCGTCTGGGTGTCTCGGCGGGATTCCTGGCCACCTATGACCCGGCCAAGGCCGAGGGCAGCCGGGTCACCGGCATGTGGCTCAACGGCAAGGCGATCGAACCGGCGACGGCGTACTCGGTGACGGTGAACTCGTTCCTGGCCAGCGGTGGTGACAACTTCCGTGGCTTCAACGCGGGCACGGCCAAGCGCGACACCGGCAAGGTCGACCTGCAGGCCATGGTCGACTACATGGCCGCCAAGGCGGCAACGACGCCCCTCGCGGTCAACAAGGAGCAGCGCCAGATCGGCGTCTCCTTCCCCTCGGACGCGCCGCGGTTCTACCGCATCGGTCAGGACTTCAAGGTCACCCTGTCCTCCCTGGCGATGAGCACGGCCGCCGACGCGAAGGACACCGTCCTCAACATCAAGGTCGGCAACACGACGCTGAACCCTGCCGCCGTCGACAACACCATCGGCACGACCCCGTTCGACGAGAACGGCAAGTCCGCTGTGTCGGTCAAGCTCAAGGGCAAGACGAAGACCGGCAAGCAGCTGATCACGTTCACCGGTCCCACGACCGGCACGACGTTGTCGCTGCCGATCGACGTGCGCAAGGCCAAGCCCGAGGTCAAGGTGCGCACCAAGCCCGAGCGCATCGTCAAGGGCGAGACCCGGACCCGCCTGAAGATCAAGGCCAGCGCCTTGGGCCTCAAGGCCGTGACCGGCAAGGTCGTGGTCAAGGCCGGCGGCAAGAAGTACACGGTCAAGCTCAAGGACGGCAAGGCCTTCCTGCGCCTCGACTCGTTCGCCAAGGCGGGCAAGAAGCGGATCGTCGTGAAGTACGCCGGTAGCCGCAAGGTCCGCAGCAAGACGGCCGTGGTGAAGATCAAGGTGCACCGCAACTAGGTCACGCGCCACGGCTCGACACCCAGCAAGCCCGGGGCCCGGTCATCGTCCGCGATGGCCGGGCCTCGGCACGTCAGCGGTCAGCGGAGCGACAGGGCTGCCTGCACCAGCGCCAGGTGGCTGAAGGCCTGCGGGAAGTTGCCCGCCATCCGCCCGTGCGCGGCGTCGTACTCCTCCGACAGGAGCCCCACGTCGTTGGCCAGGGCACACAACCGGTCCAGCAGCTCCTCGGCCTCGTCACGTCGTCCCGCTGCAGCGAGGGCGGAGACCAGCCAGAACGAGCAGGCCAGGAACGGGTGCTCGTCGCCCTCGAGCCCGTCGACGCCGGTCTGGGTGCGGTAGCGCAGCAGGAGCCCGTCGCGCAGCAGGTCCTCCATGACGGCGTCGATCGTGCCCAGCACGCGCGGGTCGTCGCCCGGGAGGAAGCCCACGAGCGGGATGGTCAGCAGCGAGGCGTCGACCTCGCCGGTGTCGTAGTGCTGGGTGAAGGTGTTGCGCTCGGCGTCGTAGCCCTTGTCGAGGATCTCCTCGCGCACCCGTTCGCGCAGCTCGCGCCAGCGGTTCGCCGGACCCTCCAGCCCGTGCTCCTCGACGCCACGCACGGCGCGGTCGAAGGCGACCCACACCATGACGCGGGAGTGGGTGAAGTGGCGCTGCGGACCGCGGATCTCCCAGAGCCCGTTGTCGGGCTCGTCCCAGTGGTCGGCGAGCTCGTCGACCAGTGCGCGCTGCAGCGCCCACGAGTTGTGGGTCTCGTCGAGCCCGGCCTGCCTCGCCAGCTCGAGCGCGATCATCACCTCGCCGAGCACGTCGTTCTGCCGCTGGCAGACAGCGCCGTTGCCGATCCGCACCGGCAGGCTCCCGGCGTAGCCGGGCAGGTGGGCCAGCTCGAGCTCGGGGAGCTGGCGGCCGCCGTCGACGGTGTACATGATCTGCAGGTCCGCCGGGTCGCCGGCGACGGCGCGCAGCAGCCACCGGCGCCAGTGCAGGGCCTCCGTGTCGTAGCCGGCGCCGAGCAAGGACTCGAGGGTCAGCGCGGCGTCCCGCAGCCAGCAGTAGCGGTAGTCCCAGTTGCGTTCGCCGCCGAAGTCCTCCGGCAGCGACGTGGTCGGCGCCGCCACGATCCCGCCCGTCTCGGCGTGCGTCATCAGCAGCAGGGTCAGCAGGCTGCGCCGCACGAGGTCGGCCTGGGGCACGTCGTCCGGGGCGCGCTCCGACCACTCGCGCTGCCGGTCGGTGGTCGCGTCGATGCGCTCGTCGAACCCCAGCGGCACGGGCACGTCGTGCCACGACCGGACCCAGGTCATGGAGAAGCAGACCTCGTCGCCCTCGGTCAGCTCGAACTCGTCGGTGTGGTGGCCCTCGTGGCCGTGCGGCAGGTGCGGGCCGCGCAGCACGAGCTTGTCGGGCCCCGCGACGGCCACCACGACCTCGTCGCCGTGTGCCTGCTCGCGGCTCACCCACGGGCGGACCCGGCCGTAGTCGGTGCGCACGACCCAGTCGTGACGGATCCGCACGGTGCCGCGCGTGCACGTCAGACGGCGTACGACGTCGGCGCGCCCGTCCAGGGTCGGCATCACGTCGAGCAGCACCACCTCGCCGCCCTCCGTGGTGAACGTCGTCTCGAGGCACGCGGTGCCGTCGACGTAGCGCCGGTGCGTGGCCGTCACCTCGTCGGCGGGGGCCAGCAGCCACCGACCGTGGTCCTCGGTGCCGAGCAGCGCGGCGAAGCAGGCGGGGGAGTCGAACCGGGGCAGGCACAGCCAGTCGATCGATCCGTCCTTCCCGACCAGGGCGGCCGTGCCGCGGTCGCCGATCAGGGCGTAGTCCTCGATGGGGAGTGCCATGCGGCTAGTGTCGCCGACATGGTGTCGGACCCGGGTGAGGCGCTGGCCGAGCGCGTGCTGGAGTCGCTCGCCCGCCGTGGCGAGACGCTCGCCACGGCCGAGTCGCTCACCGGCGGGATGCTGTCCGCGATGCTGACCGACGTGCCCGGGGCCTCGCGGAGCTTCGTGGGCGGCGTGGTGTCGTACGCCACGCGCGTGAAGGTGTCCGCGCTCGGCGTCCCTGAGCACCTCGTCGAGGAGCACGGCGTGGTCTCGAGGGAGTGCGCGGCTGCGATGGCGCAGGGGGTGCGCAGCCGGCTCGACGCGACCTGGGCCATGGCCACCACGGGCGTGGCCGGACCGGACGCGCAGGAGGGTCGAGCGGTGGGCACGGTGTGGGTCGCCGTCGCCGGCCCGGACGGCGTCGAGACGCGCGGGCTGGCGCTGGAGGGCGACCGGGACGACATCCGGAAGGGCTCGTGCCGCGCCGTCCTCGCGCTGCTCGGTGAGCTCATCGGCCTCGAAGACGGGATCATCGTCCGGGAAGAAGGAGCACTCGGGTAGCGTTGGGCCCGACGACTCCACTCCGCCCAGAGTTAGGACCTCGCGCATGGTGCTCTTCCGACGACTGCTCGGTGAAGTGCTGCGCAGCGCCCGGATGCAGCGCGGCATGACGTTGCGCGACCTCTCCGCCGAGGCCCGGGTCAGCCTGGGCTACATCTCCGAGATCGAGCGCGGGCAGAAGGAAGCGTCCTCCGAGCTCCTGGCGTCGTTGTGCCAGGCGATGGACCTGCCCCTGTCCGACGTGCTCCGCGACGTCGCCGACGCGGTGGCCATCGAGGAGATCGCCGTCGGAGTGGTGGGTGCCACCCGGATCGCGTCGACGCGACCCACGGGCGACGTCGTCGCCTCGGCCGCCTGACCCGACCGGGCAGGACGACCTAGCGCTCGGGCTGGCAGCTGGGGCACCAGTACGCCGCCCGCTCGCGCCCGGGCTCGCCGACCATGTCGACCAGGATGACCGTGCCGCACCTGCGACACGGCGACTTGTCGCGACGGTAGACCCACATCCGCTCGCGCTGGCGCAGGTTGCCCGTGGTGGACTGGATCGCCCGCTCCTTGTTGACCTCGAGCATCTGCTTGGCGCGACGCACCAGGCGCGGCAGCTCACCCACGTCGGCGATGGGCGTCACCGGGTGGACGCCGCTGGTGAAGCACAGCTCGGCCATGTACATGTTGCCGATCCCGGCCAGGTTGCGCTGGTCGAGGAGGGCCTGGCCGACGGGCCGCTGCGGCTCCGTGCGGAGGCGGGCCAACGCCTCGTCGGGGTCCCAGTCGGGGCCGAGCAGGTCGGGACCGAGGTGGGCGGTGAGGGCCGCCTCCTCGTGGCGCGGCACCACCTCGACGATGCCCAGCGAGAAGCCCACGGCCCGGCGGCCCTCGACGCCGAGCACCACGCGGGCCTGCTCGGCGGGGCGCCGCCACCGGTCTCCGTCGGCGTAGACGTGCCACGAGCCCTCCATCTTGAGGTGGGTGTGGAGGGTCCAGGCGCGCTCGTGGTCGATGCGGGTGATGAGGTGCTTGCCCCGCGACAGCGTGCGGATCACGGTGCCGCCGGTGAGGTCGAGCGTGGCGTAGGCGGGGACGCGGAAGTCCGAGACGGTCAACCGGTGCCCCGTCAGGGCTCGGTCGAGCGCGGCCGCGGCGCGGTAGACGGTGTCTCCCTCAGGCACGGAGCCTCAACCCCTTGGGTGTCGCGACGAACCCGGCGGCGGTCAGGGCCAGCCGGATGGGGGTCTCCCCGCCGCTGCCGATGAGCGCCTGCCCGTCGGCCTTCTCGACGGTCAGGCGGCCCAGGGCGCCCCGGCGGGCCGCGTCGGCCAGCGCGTGCATGGCGGGGGTGAGCACCTCCTGGTCGTCGGTCCAGGTGAGCAGCGTGCGGCCGCCGCGCTCGACGTAGACCGTGAGCGCGCCGTCGACCACGACGACCAGCGCGCCGGCCTTGCGACCGGGACGGTGGCCCGAGCGCTCGGCGTCGGCCTCCGGCCAGGGGAGCGCCGCACCGAACACGTTGGCGGGGTCGGTCGCGGCCAGCGCGACGACGGCGGGCTTGGCGCCGGCCTTGGTGCTCTCGGGCTCGGAGAACGTGCGGAGCCGGTCGATGGCGCCGGCGCTGCCGAACTGCGCAGCCCCCAGCCCCTCGATGAAGTAGCCGCGCCGGCAGCGTCCGGTGTCCTCGAACGCGCTCAGCACCTTGTAGACCCCGGCGAACCCGCCGGCCACCCGCTCGCTCACCACCGCTCCGCGCGTGACCACCCCGTGGCGCTCGAGGAGGTGCTCGGCGCGCGCGTGGGCGCGCCGGGTCGGGTCGCCGTCCCGCTCGGGCAGGATCGCCCAGCGGCCCGCGGTCTCCGGCGGACCGGTGCGTACCGGCATGCGGCCGCCGGTCGTCCTGCCCAGCCGTGGCGGCGTACGACGGGTGCGGTGCGACGGGGTGCCGCTGCGGACCAGCGCGCGGAGGGGGGTGAGCGTGTCGTTGGTGACGCGACCCTGCCAGACCAGCTCCCACAGCGCGGTGCTGAGCTCGGCGTCGCTGGTGGAGCCGATGCGGTCGGAGAGCTGGCGGAAGAACCAGGCGCCGCCCGGCTCGAGCGCGTCGAGCACCGCCCGCTGGACTCCGCTGGGCTCGTCGGACTCGACCTCGGGAAGGGTGAGGTGGGCCTGGTCGGCGAGGTGGAGGCTGACCCAGCCGTCGCTGCCCGGAAGGGGTGCGTGACCCGTCCAGATCACCTCGCCGGATGCGGTGAGCTCGTCGAGCATGGAGGGCTCGTAGTCGCGCACGCGGGCCGCGAGCACCAAGGGCTCGAGGGCGCTGGCGGGGACCGGGCAGCCGGCGAGCTGGTCGATGGCGGCGATCACGCCGTCGAGGCCGCGCAGCGACCCGCCGACCCGCTGCCAGGCGGGCAGGAAGCGGGCGACGGCGTCCTGGGCGACCGGCTCGATCTCCTGGCGCAGCCGGGCCAGTGAGCGGCGGCGCAGCTTGCGGAGCACCTCGGCGTCGCACCACTCGCTGCCCGAGCCCGAGGGCCGGAACTCGCCGTCCAGCACGCGGCCGCGGTGGGCCAGGCGCTGCAGGGTCTGGCGCGCGACGGCCTCGCCGAGCCCGAGACGGGAGGCGACCTCGGCGGTGGTGAAGGGGCCGTGGCTGCGGGCGAAGCGGGAGACGAGGTCGCCGAGCGGGTCCTCGGGGAGCTCCAGGAAGGCGTCGGGGGTGCCGACGGGCACGGGCACCCCGAGGCCGTCGCGCAGCCGGCCGATGTCCTCGATCGCGGTCCACCGGTCCTCGCCGGCCAACCGCACCTCGACGACACGACGTACGTCGGCGAGGGAGGCCAGCCAGCCCTCGACGTCGGCGCCCTCGACCGCGCGCTCACGGACCTCTGCGGTCGAGAGCGGACCGATGAGCCGGAGCAGGTCGGCGACGGCCTCGGCGTCACGGGCCCTGCGGTCGGGAGCCAGCCACTGCAGCTCGGCCTCCACCTCCGCGAGCACCTCGGGGTCGAGGAGCTCGCGGAGCTCGGCGCGACCGAGCAGCTCGGCGAGCAGGCCCTGGTCGAGCGACAGCGCGGCGGCGCGACGCTCGGCGATGGGGGAGTCGCCCTCGTAGACGAACTGGGCGACGTAGCCGAAGAGCAGGCTGCGCGCGAAGGGTGAGGGGGAGGTCGTCGCGACGTCGACGACGGTGACCTCACGGCGCTGCACCCGCCCGAGCAGGGCGACGAGCGCAGGGAGGTCGTAGACGTCCTGGAGGCACTCGCGGACGGCCTCGAGCACGATCGGGAACGCGGGGTACTTCGACGCGACCTCGAGGAGCTGGGCGCTGCGCTGGCGCTGCTGCCACAGCGGGCTGCGGCGGCCGGGGTCGCGGCGGGGGAGCAGGAGGGCGCGCGCGGCGCACTCGCGGAAGCGGCTCGCGAAGAGCGCCGACCCGCCCACCTCCTGGGTGACGAGCTGCTCGATCTCCTCGGGCTCGAAGACGATCACCTCGCCGCTCGGGGGCTCGGCGTCGGTGTCGGGGATCCGGATGACGATGCCGTCGTCGGAGGCCACCGCCTGGCCGTCGACGTCGTAGCGCTCGCGCAGCCGGGCGTTGATCGCCAGCGCCCACGGTGCGTGGACGGGCGTGCCGTAGGGGGAGTGGACGACCAGGCGCCAGTCGCCGAGCTCGTCGCGGAAGCGCTCGACCACCACCTGGGTGTCGCTGGGGACGACCTGGGTGGCCTCGCGCTGCTCGGAGAGGTAGGTGACGAGGTTGGTGGCGGCGTTGACGTCGAGGCCGCGCTCGCGGACGCTCGCGATGGCCTTCTCACTCGGGGCGGCGGCGAGCTCGCGGGTGAAGGCACCGACCGCAGCACCCAGCTCGGCGGGACGACCGAGGGCGTCGCCCTTCCAGAACGGGAGCCGCCCCGGGATGCCCGGCGCGGGCGTGACGAGCACCCGGTCGTGGGTGATGTCCTCGATCCGCCAGCTGGTGGCACCGAGGGCGAAGACGTCGCCGACGCGCGACTCGTAGACCATCTCCTCGTCGAGCTCGCCGACGCGGCTCGCCTTCTCGCCCACGAGGAACACGCCGAAGAGCCCGCGGTCGGGGATCGTGCCGCCGCTGGTGACCGCGAGGCGCTGGGCGCCCGGCCGGCCGCTGAGGGTGCCGGTCACCCGGTCCCACACGATGCGCGGACGCAGCTCGGCGAACTCGTCGCTGGGGTAGCGCCCGCTGAGCAGGTCGAGGGTGGCGTCGAAGGCGGCACGGGGGAGCTGGGAGTAGGACGCGGCGCGCACGACCAGGGCGAACAAGTCGTCGACGTCCCACTCGTCGAGCGCCAGCATCGCGACGACCTGCTGGGCCAGGACGTCGAGCGGGTTGGCCGGCACGGACAGCTTCTCGATGGCGCCGCTGCGCATCCGCTCGACCGACACGGCGGTCTGGGCGAGGTCGCCGCGGTGCTTGGGGAACAGCACGCCGCGGCTGGTCTCGCCGACCTGGTGCCCGGCCCGGCCGACGCGCTGCAGCGCGCTGGCGACGCTCGGCGGCGACTCGATCTGGACCACGAGGTCGACCGAGCCCATGTCGATGCCGAGCTCGAGGCTGCTGGTCGCCACCACGCAGGGCAGCCGTCCACGCTTGAGGTCGTCCTCGATGATCGCCCGCTGCTCCTTGGAGACCGACCCGTGGTGGGCCTTCGCGATGACCGTCCCGGCGCCGCTGCTCTGGCCGGACTGGGCCATGACCTGCGCGGGTGACCCGCCCTCCACCGCCTCCTCGCCGCCCGCCCGCACGGTGGCGATCTCGTTGAGCCGGGCGGTGAGCCGTTCCGCGAGGCGGCGCGAGTTGGCGAAGACGATGGTCGAGCGGTGCTGCTCGACCAGGTCGACGATGTGCTCCTCGACGTGGGGCCAGATGCTGGTGGAGCGCCCGGGGTCGCCCGACTCCTCGTCGTAGTCCTCCGGCATCGTCATGTCCTCGACCGGCACCACGACCCGCAGGTCCCACTCCTTGGTGCTGGGCGGGGACACGATCTCGACGGGCTGGGTGCCGCCGAGGAAGCGAGCCACCTCGTCGAGCGGGCGGACCGTCGCACTGAGGCCGATGCGCTGGGCGGGCCGCTCCAGCAGCGCGTCGAGCCGCTCGAGGCTGAGGCCGAGGTGGGCCCCGCGCTTGGTGCCGGCGACGGCGTGCACCTCGTCGATGATGACGGTGTCGACGCTGCGCAGCGTCTCGCGCGCCTGGCTGGTCAGCATCAGGAAGAGCGACTCGGGCGTCGTGATGAGGATGTCGGGCGGGGTGGTGCCGAGCTTGCGCCGCTCGGCGGGGCTGGTGTCACCGGAGCGCAGCCCGACCGTGACCTCCGGGACCTTGGTCTCGAGCCGCTCGGCGGTGTTGCGGATGCCGATCAGCGGGGCGCGGAGGTTGCGCTCGACGTCGACGCCGAGCGCCTTGAGCGGGGAGATGTAGAGCACGCGGGTGCGACGCGAGCGGTCCTCCGGCGGCTGGGTGCTGAGGAGCCGGTCGATGGCGTGGAGGAACGCGCTCAGCGTCTTGCCGCTGCCCGTGGGGGCGACGACGAGCGCGTGGTGCCCGTCGGCGATGCTCGACCAGGCGCCCTCCTGCGCCGGCGTCGGCCCGGCGAACGACGCCTCGAACCACGCCCGCGTGGGCGCGCTGAAGCGGTCGAGGGCGGTCATGGCCGTCAGTCTGTCACCGGCGTCCGACAACGGCCCCCGCCCTTTGGGCTGGACCACGGCCGCCGGCAGGTGCGGGGCGGCTCTCCCGCTGGCTACCCTGACGGGCATGGAGCGGACGTGGCCGCTCACCGGGCGGGACGTCGAGCTGCGCAGGGTCACGACGTCGATCCGGGCCGGTGCCGCGGGCATCGTGGTGGCCGGCCCTGCCGGGGTCGGGAAGACCCGGCTCGCCCGGGAGGCGCTGGCGACGGTGGCAGGCACGGGTGTCGCCTCCGTCTGGGCCCACGGCAGCGCGGCCGCCCGTCCCATGCCCCTCGGTGCCTTCGCGGGCCTGCTCGACGTCCCCGCGGGTGACGCGGCGGAGACCATCTCCCGCGCGCTCGACCAGCTCGCCGGGACCGGGCGGTTCGTCCTGGTGGTGGACGACGCCCACCTGCTCGACGAGCACTCGGCGATCGTGCTGCACCGCGTCGTCGTACGCCGCCTGGCACCGGTCCTCGTCACCCTCCGCGCCGGCGAGCCCGCTCCCGACGTCGTGACGGCCCTCTGGAAGGACGAGCACCTCCCGCGCCTGGACCTCGGCCCGTTGGACGGCGAGCAGACCACCGGCCTGGTCGCCCGGGTGCTGGGCGGGCCGGTCGACTCCGACTCGGCCCACCGGCTGTGGACGCTCACCCAGGGCACTCCGCTCTTCCTGCGCCACCTGCTGGCCGGGGAGGTGGCGGCGGGCCGGTTCACCGCGGCGTCGGGCATCTGGCGGTGGACTAGCCGGCCGCTGATCACGCCGGAGCTGGCCGACCTCGTGGAGCACGAGATCGGTGGGCTGGTCCCCGAGGTGCAGGACGTGGTGGACCTGGTGGCACTGGCCGAGCCCGTCCCGGTCGCCACCATCTCCGCCCTGACGACCCCGCTCGCGCTGGAGGAGGCGGAGGAGCGCGGCCTCGTGCGCACCGACGGGGTCGTCGCACGTCTCGCGCACCCGCTCTACGGCGAGGTCCGCCGGAGCGCGATGGGCGCGGTCCGCGCGCGCCGGCTGCGCGGACAGGTCGCAGCGACCCTGGCGGGGACGGAGGACCCCATCCCGCGCGCCGTGCTGACGCTCGACTCGGACCTGCCCGCCGACCCCCTGCTGTTCCTGCAGGCGGCCGAGGCCGCGACCCGGTTGTACGACCTGCCGCTGGCCGAGCGGCTCGCCCGTGCCGCAGCGGGGACCGGGGTGCCGGTGGCCCGCCTGGTGCACGCGGCCGCGTTGTCGTGGCTCAGCCGGGGCGAGGAGGCCGAGGCGATCCTGGTGGACCTCGCACAGGCCGCCGCTGACGCCGAGATGCGGACGATGGTGCACCTCCACCGCGCCGGCAACCTGCTGTGGACCATGGCGCGACCGGACGAGGCCCGTCAGGCGTTGGACGAGGCCCGGGCCACCTCGGCGCTTCCGGTGCAGGTCGCGGCCATGTGCATGGCCGTGGACGTGGCAGCCGGCCTGCTCGGCCCCGCCCTGGGGAGCGGTCCCCGGCTCCTGCGCGACGACCTCCCCGACGACCTGTCCCGGGTCCTGGTCGCGTCCGCGGTGTCGGGTGCGGCAGCCCTCACCGGTCAGCCGGGCCTGCTCGAGGAGGCTGCCGTCGTGGGTGGGCTCACCTCCGACCGGGTGCCCACGATGATCCCCGGGTTCGGCCTCGCGGACCTCCAGGTGCTCGGGCACCGCCTCCACGGCACGCCGGCCCGGGGGGAGGAGATGGCACGCCGGATGCGGGCTGCCTCGGCCGACCTGCCCGGCCCGGCGAGGCTCATGGGCCTGGTCGTCGCCGGCCACGCCGCCCTGGCCGCAGGTCGGCTCGTCGACGCGCTGGACCTGCTGGGGCAGGCGTGGGTCGGGCTGGCGGACTCCGGCCACGAGTTCCGGTTCCGTTGCCGGACCCTGCTCGCGACGGCCGCGGCTCAGGCAGGGGACGTCGCCCGGGCGGCGCCGCTGCTCGCCGGGATCGTCGACGGCCGGCACCCGGCGTACGACCTCCTCGCGCCCGAGGACCTGCTGGCACGAGCGTGGGGCGCGGCGGCCGAGGGAGCGGCCACCGAGTCGCTCGACCGTGCCCTTGCCGCGGCAGCTCTCGCCCACGACGCCGGTGCGCCGGCGTTCGAGGTGCTCGCCTGGCAGACCGCCGTCCAGCTCGGCGACGCGACCGCGGCCCTGCCCCGACTGGCGGCGCTGGAAGGGCTGGGACCCCGCGCCCGGGTCGCGCACGCCCATGCCCGCGCCCTGGCCGAAGCGGACGCCGACGGCCTCCTCGCGACCGCCGACGACTGGGCCCGGCTCGGTGACCTCGTCGCTGCGGGGGACGCCGCGGCCCAGGCGGCTGAGGTGCACCGGCGCCACCAGAGGTCGGGTTCGGCGCTCTCGGCGTCGACCGTGGCCACGCGGCTGGCTGCCGCGTCGGGCGCGCGCACGCCGGCCCTGGCCGCCGCGGTCCGGCCACTGCCCCTGACCACGCGCGAGCGCGAGGTCGTCGAGCTGGCGGCCAGGGGGCTGCCCAACAGGGCCATCGCCGAGCGGCTCACGGTGTCGGTGCGGACCGTCGAGGGGCACCTCTACCGCGCCGGCCTCAAGCTCGGCGTGTCCGAGCGCACCACGTTGAGGGACGTCCTCGGCCTCGAGCCCGGACTCGAGTAGTCCCCTACTCGTGCCCGTGCCGCCGGGCTGTCGGAGGCTGGGGCCATGACCACCGTCCACGTCCCGCCCGGAGAGGGCCCCAGCTATCCGATGATCGACGGCGACCACGTCGTCAAGGCCGCTGTCAAGGACGCCGAGGGGGCGTTCGAGGTGTTCGAGGTGCTCGCGCCGGCCGCTCCGATGGCCCCGCCCCACGTCTCGCCCTGGACAGGAGTGCTGTTCCTGCTCGAGGGCCGGGTCAGCGCTCTCGTCGACGGCACGACGTACGACGTGGAGCCGGGCGGCGTCGTGGTGTTCCCGGCAGGGACGCCGTGCACCTTCGAGGTGGTGGGGGAGTCCGCCCGGTTCGTGGCCGTCACGTCGGGGGACCGGGCCGGGCGGTTCTTCGCCGACTTCTCCGGGTCCGTGCCGAAGGACCAGCCCGTCGAGGACTCCTTCGAGCAGATCCTGTCGGTCGCCCGGCGCCACGGCGTGCGGCTCGCAGGGGCGTGAGTCCGGTGCGCTTCGACATCACCACCCGGGCGACGCCCGAGCAGGTCCTGCGGGCCTTCACCGACTTCAGCGAGCGACGGCTCGAGACCTGGCGGCGCACGCTCGACCCGAAGACCTACGAGGTGCGCGAGCTCGGCGACACGTGGGCCGTGGCCCGTGAGAGCACCGCCGGGTCACCGTTCTGGGTCGTGAGCCGCTACGACTGGTCGGACCCGGGCGTGGTCCGGGCGCACGCGGTCGAGACCAGCTGGGGTGGCTCGAGTGACGCGACCTACCGGATCCACCCGGCAGCAGGAGGCGGCAGCCGACTGCAGGCCGAGTGGACCCACCTCGGCGTCACCAAGCCCCACGAGAAGGTCCTCATCGCCCTCCTCAACCGCTTCCCGATGAGCACCTACATCGCCCGCCTGCACGTGGAGGCTCTGGACCGCTACGCGGAGGCGGAACGGCCTACCCTGCGAGGGTGACGGCCCCGCGAACTCCTCCCGGTCCGTCACGGGCGGTGCTGGGGCTCGCGATCGTGGGCGTCGTCGCCGGAGCCGCTGCAGTGTCCCTCGGGGGCGAGCTCAAGGACCTCTCCGTCTACCAGCACGGAGGCCGGGCCGTGCTGCACGGTGTGTCGCCATACTCCCGCGACGACCCGGTCACCGGCCTGCCCTTCACCTACCCACCCTTCGCGGCGGTCCTCATGGCGCAGTTGGCGCCGCTGCCGGCCTGGCTCGCCGCTGGACTGTGGACCGGTGCGTCGGCCGCTGCGCTCGGGGGGTGCGTCGTCGTCGTACGCCGCGCCCTGGGGCGGCCGTCGTCCGCCTGGCTCGTCCTCCTGCTGGGCATGGCGGCGCTGGCCCTCGAGCCGGTGTGGCAGAACCTCGTGTTCGGCCAGGTCAACCTGCTGCTCATGCTCGCCGTGCTGGTCGACCTGCTCCACCCGGGACGACGACTGTCGGGTGTCGTGCTGGGCATCACCGCGGGCGTCAAGCTGACCCCGCTCGTCCTCGTCGTGCTGCTCGTGCTCGCGGGTGAGCGGGCGAGTGCCGCGCGTGCCACGGTGGTCTTCGCGGCCACCGTCGCGGTCGGGTTCCTCGCGGTGCCCGGCTCGGCGACGTACTGGACCCAGCGGCTGCTCGACCCCAGCCGGGTCGGGCCGCCGGCGCTCGCCCACAACCAGTCCGTCTCGGGCGTGCTGACGCGCGCGCTGGGCGAGACTCCGCCGACCTGGCTCTGGCTGGCCGTCGCCGGTCCCGTCGCCCTCGCGGCGGTGCTGGTCGCGGCCGCGCACTGGCGACGGGGTGACCGGGTGCTCGGCACGTGCCTGTCCGCGATCGCGATGCTGCTCGCCTCACCGGTCGCCTGGTCGCACCACTGGGTCTGGTGCGTGCCGGTCGCGCTGGTGCTGTGGGAGCGTCGCAGGTGGGCGGCCGTCGCCTGGACAGCCGTGTTCGTGACCCGCCCGATCCTCTGGCCCCCGTGGGGCGCGGGGCGAGAGCTCGACTGGGGCGCGCTGGAGCACCTGGTCGGCAACGCGTACGTGCTCGCTGCCCTGGTGCTCGTCGTCGGGGCGAGCAGGTGGACCGGACCTCCCGTCAGGCCGGCGTGATGTTCTGGTTGTGCCGGAACAGGTTGCCGGGGTCGTACTTGGCCTTGACCTGCTGGAGCCGGTCGTAGTTGCCCTTGTAGTTGGCGCGGATGCGGTCCTGGTCGTCGCCGGCCATGAAGTTGATGTAGCCGCCCTCCTCGGAGTGCGGCGCGATCGCCTCGTAGTAGTCCCGGACCCAGGCGGTGTTGCGCTCGTCGTCCGCCGCGTCCGGCCACATACCCGCGATCACGGTCGCGAAGCTGGCGTCGCGGTAGGCGAACGCGGTGGCGTCGGGCGCCACGTCGTTGCAGGCCCCGTTGATCGGGTAGATGTGCATGGTCGACGTCATCGCCGGCACCTTCGACCCGTGCTCGACGTGCGCCGCGATCGCCTCGTCGGTGAGCTCGGTGGCGAAGCTGGCCTTCCAGTAGTGCCGCAGGCCCACCGGGTAGAGGTCGTCGAAGGCACTGTTGAGGGCGGGGTAGGGCATGGGGCCGACCATCTCGGCCACCGACGGCGCAAAGTCTCGGAACGGCTTGAGCACCTGCTCGCCCTTGTCCAGGTCACCCGCCCAGCAGGCCACCATGAGGGCGAGCGTCGTGCCGTGCCGCTCCTCCGGGATGAACGGCAGCGGCGGCGCGATCTGGTAGGCCGGGAAGCCGCCGAACTGCTCCGGGGCGTCGGCGATGAACTCGCGGTAGAGCCGGAACAGGTCGCCGGCCCGGTCGAGCTCGAAGAAGATCGGGCCGCCGTAGACGTCCTTGACCGGGCTGAGCCGGAACTCGAACGAGGTGACGACACCGAAGTTGCCGCCACCGCCGCGGATGGCCCAGAAGAGGTCTGCGTCGTCCTTCTCGCTGGCGACGTGGAAGGTGCCGTCGGCGGTCACCACGTCAGCGGCGACGAGGTTGTCCAGGGACAGTCCGAGCCCGCGCGCGAGGTAGCCGATCCCACCGCCCAGGGTGAGTCCGCCGACGCCCGTGGTCGAGATGATGCCGCCGGTGGTGGCGAGCCCGAAGGGGTACGTCGCCGCGTTCAGGTCGCCCCAGGTCGCGCCCCCGGCCACCCGGGCGGTCCTCGTCACGGGGTCCACCCGCACGTCGCGCATCGCCGACAGGTCGACCACCACGGCTGCGTCGGCCGTGCCGAAGCCGGGCACGCTGTGCGCGCCGCCCCGCACCGCCACGCTGAGCCCGTGGTCGCCGGCGAAACGCACGGCCGTCATCACGTCACCGGCGTTGGCGGGCCGGACGACGACCTCCGGCCGCTTGTCGATCATGCCGTTGCGCACGGCGCGCGCGTCGTCGTACCCGGGATCGGTCGGTCCGGTGACCGTCCCTCTGATGTCGGCGCGCAGGGGATCCAGGTCGATGCTCATGTGCCCTCCTCGGGACGCGGACCTGTCGGGTCCGGGCGACAGGGGCGTCGAGGGGCGGCGTCGGAGGAACAGCGTCGAGCAGGGCGTCACGAGGCGCCGCGGGTCGCGGCAGGGGTGGAGCTCCGACGCTAGCCCACTCGTCGGACCCTCACATGGCACAAATGGGGCATTGCGTGGAGGAGGGACGGCGTGGGGACCTCTCCACAGTCTTCAGGCGCCCGGTTTGGACCTCGGGATCGATGGGCATCTGTGGGACCAGGCGCACGCGGCGCCCCTCGGTCCAGGAGACGCAGATGTACGGAGACACCGGAGTCATCCGCCGGCTCGCCCAGCAGATGGGCGAGCAGGGCACGGAGATCCGCAGCGACGCCGACCAGCTGGTGAAGGCGTCCCAGCTCGTGCTCTGGGAGGGGCGCGCGGCGCAGGCGATGCGCGAGCGGATGGCCGAGCGTGCTGTTGCCCTCCGCAAGACCGCCGACGAGCACGACGACGCCGCCCAGGCGTTGCGGCACCACGCCGACGAGGTCGACCGGCTCAAGGACCTGATCCGCGAGATCGCCCACCGCGTGCGCGGTCTCATCGAGGGGGCCCGGTCCCGCCTCGCGGACCTCGCCGACAGGGCGATCGACCTGGTCAAGAAGATCACGCCCGACCCGATCGACGAGATGCTCTCCACCTTCCAGCCACCGCCCGAGGGCCACAAGGACTGGCTCGACGTGCCCGACCAGCTGCCGGGAGGCGCCCGATGAACGCCATCCTCCTCGGCGCCGAGGGCCACGAGGTCGAGCACCGCACGGTCACCCCGCGACGCGTACGCCTCTCACGTGCGGCGCTGGACCGGTCCGCCGAGCTGGCGGGCGTGGAGTCCCCGGCCGCGCAGATGGTCGCCTCGAGCGGGTCGCTCGACACGCTCGGCGACCGGCTGGGCAGCCTCGGCACCGATGCCGGGCCGGCTCCCTCGGACGGTTCCCCCGACCCGATCGACAGCGACCTCGACGACGTCCTGGCGACCGCCGGGCTGGTCGACGGGGGAGTGCCGACCGAGGAGGGTGGCGCGGTGCTGACCGTGTGGCACGCGCCCGTCCTCGCGGTCGAGCTGGAGATGCTCGTGTCGCTGCGCCGCGGCAAGGTCCGCGTGCGCAGCTGGCACCGCAACCTCGACGACTGGGTCGTCTGCCTCTCGACCGGCGACGGCCAGACCTTCGAGCTCAGCTGGCTCTCCGCCGACGACTGGTGGCTCGAGCTCGGCCGCGCCGCCTACGTCGACACCTCGACCCTCAGCGCCGCACCCGACGCGGAGCCGATCCCCGCTGTCGTCGAGACTCCGTGGGACCTGCTGCTGGCGACGGGCGAGGCCGTGCAGCGCCGGCGCTTCGAGCTCCTCGACCAGATGGTGTCCGACTACTCGGGGTTGACGCTCGCCGGTGACGCGCCCGACACGCTGGAGACCGCGGACGACGCCGACGTACGCCGCTGGCACGAGCAGCTCGAGAGCTCGTCGCGCGGTCGACTCCACGCCGCCGTGATGGGCCGCAGCGAACGGGGCCGTCCGGGAGCCGGGATCGTCGAGTGGGTGCTCTTCCACGACGGGTGGCGCTCACTGACGCCCTTCCGGCGCGACGGCTGGAACATGGTCCGCATCGAGCAGAAGTCGCCCGTGGACCTGCCCCGTGAGCTCGCCGTCCGCGCGGCGGCGGTGACCTCATGAGCAGCGGCACGCTGCCTCCGATCGAGTCGGTCTCCGGCGGCTCGCACGGCGTCGAGGCCGGCTACGAGCAGATGCTCGCGCTGGCCGAGCGCTACGAGACCCAGGTCGGGGACTTCCTCGAGATGGCCGGCCTCGGGGCCAGGATCATGGCCAACGGCGACCTGCTGGAGTCGGCGATCCTCTCGCCGGGCTCGTTCGCCGACGCCGAGGTGCAGGTGCTCGACGCCACCACCGGCGCCAACGGCCTGACCGTGCGCGCCATCGGCATCGAGGCCGACGCCCTCGGCGTACGAGCCGTGGTCGCGGCCTTCCAGGCCAGCGACTCGCTGTCCCGGCACGCGGTCGAGATGCTCGACAACGCGCTGGGGCGTCTGCTGCTCCCGGCTGCCCTCGCGTCCCTGCCGGCCCTCCTCGCAGCCGGTGGCATCAGCTACGCCTACTACTCCTCCCTCTCGCCGGAGGAGCAGGACGCGCTCCGGGCCCAGCTCGCCGACAACCTCGGACAGCTCCTGCACGACCACCCCGAGCTCGCGCAGCACCTGATCAACGGTGGCGGTGGACTCCTGGAGTCCCTCGTGCCGGGGATCGGCCTGCTCGACCCGGGCGACGGGCCGATCCACCAGGCGACGACCAACGACGCCGCCCGGCTGCTCGCGCTCCTGCTGGGCGACAGCACCGACTACGCGGTCACCGGGGTCGACGACGTCCAGGGCGGGGCCAGCACCGCGCAGCCCGACAGCCTGCGCGCGCTCATGCAGCAGCTCGACGCGACCAACGGCCTCGACGACGACCCGTCCGAGGCGGACATGCACGGGGCGATCCAGATCCAGCAGGTGGGCGAGAAGCCGCACGAGCGCTACATCGTCTACATCCCGGGCACCGACGACATGAGCCCGATCCCCCAGAGCGGCGACCTGTCCCGCGACATGGAGACCAACTACCAGCTCATCGGCGGCATGGACAGCGCCTACGGACGCGGCATCCAGCAGGCGATGCTCGACGCAGGCCTCGACGGCAAGGACGTGATGCTGGTGGGGCACTCGCAGGGCGGGATGGTGTCGACGTCCCTCGCCGCGGATCCCGAGTTCACGCGGCACTTCAACGTCGAGCACGTGGTGACCGCGGGGTCGCCGACGGCCCAGGTGACGCACCTGCCCGACAGCACCCACGCCATCCACTTCGAGAACCGTGGCGACGCCGTGCCACTGCTCGACGGTGAGGACAACCCGGACCAGCCCCACCGGACGACGGTGAAGTTCGACGAGGGCAGCAGCGACATCGGTGACAACCACGGCCTCGACCACTACACCAACGGTGCCGCCGCGGCCGACGCCTCGACCAACGGCTCGATCCAGGACGAGATCACCAGGATGAACCAGGACGGCTACCTGGGCACCGGGACGTCGGGGCACGTGCAGACCTACGTGATCACCCGATGACCCGGCGCTCTGGCAGGCTGAGGCCCATGAGGTGGAACGTCTCGGCCGCCGTCCTGTGCCTGCTCGTGCTGGCCACCGCGTGCAGCAATCCGCTCGACAAGGAGCCCTCGTCGGCCGCCATCCCGCCGGGGTGCGGCGACTGCGAGGCGGAGGTCGCGGCACTCGTCGAGACCGTGGAGGCGATCCCGGGCGTCGACGCCGTCAGCAGCACCCGGCGTACGACGCGGGGCGTGCCGGTCGCCTACCTCAGCGTGGGCCTCGACCTCGCCGGCAAGGACGTGGTGTCGACCGACGTCGGGGCCGTGGCCGACGCCGTGGCCGAGGCAGCCTGGCGCTCCGACGTCTCCCCGCTCGACGTGCTCCGGCTCGAGGTGGAGCTGCGCAACGGCTACCAGGAGTCCGACGGCTATGCCTTCGGTGCCGACCGGGCGGACTACGAGGAGCGCTGGGGCGAGCGCCCTGCGGGTTCGGAGTGGTCGCCGGTGCCCGAGGGCGACGACCTCGAGGGTTGCGAGGTCGACGGCTGCCCAGAGCTGATGCGCGACGTCGCCCGGGAGGTGTCGGCGCTCCCCGGCGTGCAGGCGGTGCTGCGGTCCGACCACGGCTCGAGCTCGCCCACCAACGCCTCCTCCGTCGACATCGACGTGAGGACCGACGGCACCGACGTCACCGAGCAGGTGGCCGAGATCGTGTGGCGCTCCCGGGTGACGCCCATCGAGCTGATCACCGTCACGACCTCGACGCCGGGCGGGGGATTTCCCGACGAGGTGATCCTCCAGGTCGACCCGAGGACCGGCCGGGACCACGACCGGCTCGTGGAGATGTGGGCCCGCGCCCGGTGGAGTGAGCCCGGGCCGAATCGCCCGACGATGAGGTCGGCGATGTCGGCAGGCTGAACTAGTGTCGGACCACGTGACGGAATCCATGATCTCGGCGCGGGGGCTCCGCAAGTCCTTCGGCGAATTCGAGGCAGTGAAGGGCATCGACGTCGAGGTGCGCAAGGGCGAGGCGTTCGGCTTCCTCGGTCCCAACGGCGCCGGCAAGTCGAGCACCATGCGGATGATCGCGACGGTCAGCCCGGTCACCGGGGGCGAGCTGCGCATCCTCGGGATGGACCCGGCGGCCGACGGACCGGCGATCCGTTCGCGGCTCGGGGTGTGCCCCCAGGAGGACACCCTCGACAACGAGCTCAACGTCTTCGACAACCTCTACGTCTACGGCCGCTACTTCGGCATCGACAAGGCGACCGTGCGCGAGCGCGCCGACGAGCTGCTGGAGTTCGTCCAGCTCAGCGACAAGCGCAAGGCCAAGGTCGACGACCTCTCCGGCGGCATGAAGCGCCGGCTCACCATCGCCCGCTCCCTGGTCAACCGGCCCGACCTGCTGCTGCTCGACGAGCCGACCACCGGGCTCGACCCGCAGGCCCGCCACGTGCTGTGGGACCAGCTGTTCCGCCTCAAGCAGGCCGGGGTCACCCTGGTCATCACCACGCACTACATGGACGAGGCCGAGCAGCTGTGCGACCGGCTCGTCGTGATGGACAAGGGCGTCATCGCGGCCGAGGGCTCGCCGCGACAGCTCATCGAGGAGCACTCCACGCGCGAGGTGGCCGAGCTGCGGTTCGGGATCGCCGACGAGGGCAACATCCACGAGCAGATCGCCGGCAAGGTCGACGACCTCGGCCGGCTGGAGATCCTGCCCGACCGCATCCTCGTCTACAGCGCCGACGGCGAGGAGGTCATCGCCAAGGTGCACGAGCGGGGCCTGGAGCCGATCGCCGTTCTCGTGCGCCGCTCGACGCTCGAGGACGTCTTCCTCAAGCTCACCGGCCGGACGCTGGTCGACTGATGGCCGCCACCGACAGGCTCGCCCCACAGCGCGGCCTCGGCGTCGCCGAGGGGACGCTGCGCCAGCTCGACTACTGGTGGACGGTCTTCAAGCGCACGTGGCGCGGCGGTGTCATCTCCAGCTTCGTCGCGCCGCTCTTCTACGTCGTGGGCATGGGCGTCCTGCTCGGCGGCTTCGTCGCCAGTGACCCGTCCCGGCTCGAGGGCGCGACCTCCTACCTCGACTTCGTGGTGCCCGGGCTCGTGGCCGCGCACGCGATGCAGATCGCGGTGGGGGAGACGACGTACCCCGTCATGGGCGGGATCAAGTGGCACAAGAGCTACCACGCCCAGCTCGCGACGCCGCTCGGCGTGCGCGACGTCGTCAACGCGCACCTCGGCTTCGTGGCCTTCCGGGTCGCCTCGGCCTGTGCGGTGTTCCTCCTCGTGCTGGCCCCGTTCGGCGTCTTCGCCTCGTGGTGGGGTCCGATCCTCGCGTGGTTCGTGCTGCTCCTGCTCGGCATGGCCTTCGCGACCGTCGTCTTCGGCGTCAGTGCCCGGATGCGCTCGGAGGAGGGGTTCGGTGTGATCTACCGCCTCGGCGTCATCCCGCTGATGCTCTTCTCCGGCTCGTTCTTCCCGATCGCCAACCTCGGCCCGGTGCTGGAGGTGGTGGCCTGGTTCACGCCGCTGTGGCACGGCGTCGACCTGACGCGGATGCTCTGCCTCGACACCGTCGACCTGCCGCTCGCGCTCGTGCACCTGGCGGTCCTGGCCGCCCTCACCGGCTTCGGCTGGCTGTGGGCGATCCGCGGCCTCGAGGGGAGGATGAGGTCCTGATGTCGACGTTGACCCCGATGCAGGCGGTCGGTGCCATCACCTTCCGCAACTACACGACCTACAAGCGCTACTGGAAGCTCTTCCTCACCGGCTTCCTCGAGCCGCTGTTCTACCTCTTCTCGATCGGTGTCGGCGTCGGCCAGCTGATCGACACCTTCGAGTTCCACGGCGAGGTCATCCCCTACGCCGACTTCGTGGCGCCGGCGATGCTCGCCGCCTCTGCCTTCAACGGCGCGATGCTCGACAGCACCTACAACGTGTTCTTCAAGCTCAAGTACGACAAGCTCTACGACCAGATGCTGGCGACACCGCTGACGACCGGCGACGTGGCCCGCGGGGAGATCCTGTGGGGCCAGATCCGCGGCGCGTCCTACTCGGCGATGTTCCTGCTGGTGATGACCGCCATGGGCATGGTCAACAGCTGGTGGGCGCTGCTCGCGCTGCCCGCGACGCTGCTGATCGGCTTCGCGTTCAGCGCGGTCTTCATGGCGTGGACGACCTACATGAAGAGCTTCCAGGACTTCGACAAGATCACCCTCGTCCAGCTGCCTCTGTTCCTGTTCTCGGCGACGTTCTTTCCGGTGGAAGCCTTCGGCGACGGCGTCCTGCGCTGGGTCGTCGAGGCGACCCCGCTCTACCGCGGTGTGGTGCTGTGTCGCGAGCTCACGACCGGTGCGGTGACGTGGGAGTCGGCGGTGTCGGTCGTCTACCTCGTCGCGATGGGCGTCGTCGGCCTGCTCGTCGTACGCCGTCGGCTCGACGCGCTGCTGCGCACCTGACGACGTGGCGGAGGTGCTGGCGCAGCCCGGTCGTGTCGACCTAGGTTGCTGGGCATGGACTCCCACCGCACCTCCTACGCCCAGGGCGAGACCACTCCGGCGCTGCTGGAGGAGACCATCGGTGCCAACCTCGAGCGGACCGCGACGGCGTACGCCGACCGCGAAGCGCTGGTGGAGTGCGCGACCGGGCGCCGCTGGACGTGGGCCGAGCTCGACCGCGACGTCGACGCCCTCGCGAAGGGGCTGATCGGCGCCGGTGTCGCGCAGGGCGACCGGGTCGGGATCTGGGGACCCAACAGCGCCGAGTGGACGCTCGTGCAGCTCGCTGCGGCGAAGGTCGGCGCGGTGCTGGTCAACGTGAACCCGTCCTACCGCACCCACGAGCTCGCCTACGTGGTCAACCAGAGCGGCATGCGGCTGCTGGTGAGCGCGACGCGCTTCAGGACGAGCGACTACCGCAGCATGGTCGAGGAGACGGCGCCCCAGAGCCACGCGCTCGAGCGTGTGGTCTACCTCGACGACGAGGAGAGCTGGGCCGGGCTGCTCGCGGACGGCGAGGGGGTCAGCGACCAGGTGCTCGCGCAGCGGAAGGCGGCGCTGTCGCCCGGCGACCCGATCAACATCCAGTACACGTCCGGCACCACCGGGTTCCCCAAGGGTGCGACGCTCAGCCACCGCAACATCCTCAACAACGGCTACCTCGTCGGGGAGGTCTGCCGCTACACCGAGGAGGACCGGGTCTGCATCCCGGTGCCCTTCTACCACTGCTTCGGGATGGTCATGGGCAACCTCGCGTGCACCACCCACGGGGCGACGATGGTGATCCCGGCCTCCGGGTTCGACCCTGCCCTCACCCTGCGCGCGGTCTCCGACGAGCGGTGCACCTCCCTCTACGGCGTGCCGACGATGTTCATCGCCGAGTGGGCGCTGCCCGACCTCGCGTCCTACGACCTCACGAGCGTGCGCACCGGCATCATGGCCGGCTCGCCGTGCCCCGAGGAGATGATGAAGAAGCTCATCGACGCGGGGATTGACGAGATGACGATCTGCTACGGCATGACCGAGACATCACCGGTGTCGACCCAGACCCGCACCGACGACTCGCTGGCGCGCAAGGTCGGCACGGTCGGCCGGGTGTGCGCGCACCTCGAGATCAAGATCGTCGACCCGGTCAGCGGCGACACGCTCCCGCGCGGCGAGGCGGGCGAGTTCTGCACCCGCGGCTACTCGGTGATGCTCGGCTACTGGGACGACGAGGAGAAGACCCGCGAGGCGATCGACAGCGACGGCTGGATGCACACCGGCGACCTCGGCGTGATGGACGACGAGGGCTACGTCCGCATCACCGGACGGATCAAGGACATGGTGATCCGCGGCGGGGAGAACATCTACCCGCGCGAGATCGAGGAGTTCCTCTACACGCACCCCGACATCGAGGACGTGCAGGTGGTCGGCGTCCCCGACGCGAAGTACGGCGAGGAGCTGTGCGCCTGGCTGCGGATGCGCTCCGGAACCGAGCCGCTCGACGCCGAGCGGGTGCGCGAGTTCGCCACCGGCAAGCTGGCGCACTACAAGATCCCGCGCTACGTCATGGTGGTGGAGGAGTTCCCGATGACCGTGACAGGCAAGGTGCGCAAGGTCGAGATGCGAGAGGTCTCGACGCGCGAGCTCGGCCTGGCCTGACGTCAGGCCAGCACCCGCTGGAGCCACGTCACGTCGATCCAGCGGTCGTGCTTGCGGCCGACCTCGCGCATCGTGCCGACCTCCTCGAAGCCGCAGGCCGCGTGCAGCGCCAGGCTGGCCGGGTTGGGCAGGGCGACGGCGGCCACGACGAGGTGCACGCCGTCGTCGGCCAGCCGCGCCAGCAGGGCGTCGTACAGCGCCCGGCCGGTGCCGAGCCCCTGGTGGCCGCGTGCGACGTACACGCCGGTCTCCCTCGTGTGGCGGTAGGCGGGCTTCGGGCGGTACGCCGCCGAGGAGGCATACCCGACCACCGTGCCGTCGTGCTCGGCGACGAGGAAGTGGTCGTCGGTGGCGACGAGCTTGTCCTCCCACAGCTCGATGGGCCGGGGTTCGTGGTCGAAGGTGGCGTGCCCCTCGCGCGCCTCGCGGGCATAGATCTCGGCGACGGCGGGCAGGTCTGCGGTGCGGGCCGGACGGATCTGCATGCCGACAGTGTGACGTGGTCAGCGGAAGACGCTGCGGTAGACCTCGTCGAGGGCGGCGTCGTCCAGGCCGGTCACCACCCGCACGGTCCCTTCGCCCGTACGCCGGAGCCGGCCGCGGTCGCCGGTGGTGTCCACGGTCCAGCTGCCCGACTCGGTCGCGGCCGAGCCGGCGACGAACGTGCCGGCGGTGGCGAGGTCCCAGTAGCGCGGCGACTCGAAGCCGGGCACCCTGCCGAGCCCGCCGACCACGGGTCCGGCCAGGCCGTCGGGCGCACCGAGGGGCACCGGGTCGTCGGGCACGACCGTGACGGGCACCGGTCCGGCCAGCACCTCGGCGAACGGCACGGGGTCGGCGCCGGCGTTCCACTCCGCCACGCCGTCGGCGTGCGAGGGGCTGTCGACGCTGCCCGCCATCGTGATGATGCCGCCCAGCCGGGCGTACGCCTCCGGGTCCTCGCGCAGGACGGCGGCCACCTCGGTGAGGGGCGCCAGCGCGACCACGTGCAGGTCGTCGTGGCGCCGAGCCAGCCGGGCGAGGAGCGTCGCCGCCGGCGTCCGCACCGGGGTGAGGTCGCTGGGCACGTCGTCCCGTGGCAGCCCGCTCGCCATGAGGGCGCCGGCACCCCAGTCGGGCGGGAACATCACGCCGTCCTCGCCGCGGGGCGTGGTGCCGCAGGCCACGGGCGGCGGCTCCACCTCGAGCGCCTCGAAGAAGTCGCCGAGCAGGCTCGTGCCGCGGCAGTCGAGCTCTCCGGTCTGCGGGACCGTCACGGCGAGCACGCGTACGCCGGGGTGGCGCAGCAGCAGCGCGAGCGCGGCCAGGTCGTCGGGAGCCAGGTCGGTGTCCACGACGACCGGGACGGCGTCGGCACGCTTCTCGGCGGCAGGAGCCATCGGCCCGCGGGCGAACACCTCGCCGTCGAGGTCGGAGGCCGCGGGACTGCACGCGGCCAGGACGGCCACGGCCAGGGGGACCAGGAGGATCCGCCGCCTCACGGGATCACCACGTGCTGGCCGACGAGGCCCGCCACGGCGAGGACCGCCCCGACGGCGAGCCATACGCGTCGCCCGCGCCGGGGCCAGGCGACGCCCAGCAGCAGCGCGGCGAGCCCGAGCAGCCACACGTCGTGCCACCACGCGAGCGCCTCGGAGACCCACTGGCGGTCCCAGCCCCCACTCGTGTGAGGGGCGCCGACGAGGAGCCAGTCGGACGGGAAGGAGAGCGGGTCGGCCGTGCCCGGGCCGACCGGGAGCTGGATGGGCTGGACCTGCATCACCGAGAACGGCGTCACGGCGGGATTGCCGAAGAGCCAGTAGACCATCACGACGAACCACAGCACGAAGAGCGCGGGGACCAGCGCGACGAGCCGGGACACGCGCCGTCCGAGGGCGGCGCCGAGCGCGACCGCGACCAGCGCCAGCACGACGAGCTGGGACAGCTCGGCCATCGTGTGGAAGGCCTCGGTGGTGCGCCCGGGCTCCATGCCGAGCCACAAGCCGCCGAGGTCTCTCTCCCGCCACGCGACGAGGCCGGTGTACGCCGCCGCCACCCCGACGAACGGCAGCGCAGCCACCAGCCGGGCGACCGCGCGCTGGACCTCCGACACGGGGGCGGCCGGTGCCACCTCGTGCCGGGCGCGGTGGAACGGCACGGCGACGGCGACCGAGATGCCGAAGAGCAGCGATGCGACGGCAGGCACCATGGACTCGTACGACGAGCCCGGCCACTCGCCCGGCTCCGGCCGGACGGTCCACATCAGCCAGGTCGTCAGGGCCAGGCACGCCCACGGGACGGGGTTGCGCAACATCCGCCGGGACTCCGTGACGACCAGTGCCCAGGAGAGCCAGGAGCGGGTGGGAGCGTCCGGCCCGGCTCCCCGGTCCACGACAGTCGCGCTCATCGCCGCCGCCCCGCGACGCAGAGCAGGGCCGCGCCGGCGAGCACCCACCACGGATCGGTGAGCCACCACTCGACGACGTCGGAGACCCGCCCCGGCAGCCCGACCTGGGGCAGTGCGAACAAGGCGACCGGCGTCGATGCGCCCAGGAGCACGGCGCGCCTCGGCGGGGCCCACACTGCGACGGCGACGCCGCACGCAGTCAGTGAGAGCAGGGGACCGGGGCCGGACGCCCCCGCGGTCGTGAGGGTGTCGAGCAGCCACCACACAGCCAGCGCCGGCAGGCCGAGGAGGACGAGGCGCAGGGCGCGCCGCTGCATGAGGGGGACCGGCACGGCCGACAGCAGGGCCGCGGCGGGGTCGTGCAGCCCGGCCACGACCGTGGCCGCCAGGCCCGCGGCCGCGATCGCGAGGACGGTGTCGGCGGGCCGGTCGGCCGATCGCGCGAGCACGCCGGCTGCGACGAGCACCGCAGCGAGCGAGGCCGACGGGGCCCACCGGATGACCCGTGCCGTGGGCAGGGCGGCCTGGACGAGCACGCTGCTCATCGGGTCAGCCTCGTCACGAGCAGGTAGCCGTCGTCGACCGTCGGGGCGGCCGCGGAGGCGCCCGGCGGCAACGTGCCGACGTGACGGCGCGTGCCCGGACCAGTGAGCCACGAGCGCAGTGCGGTAGGCTCCTCGACGTCGGACTCCCAGACCCGGCCCTCGGCCTCGCCGGCGAGGTCGGCGGGGGTGCCGGACCAGCAGATCCGGCCGCGGTCCATGACGAGGACCTGCTGGCACAGTGCCGCCACCTCGGCGGTGTTGTGCGTGGACAGCACGACGCAGCCGCGGTGGGAGGTCTCGGCCAGCACGGAGCGCAGAGCGATGCGCTGCTCCGGGTCGAGGCCGGTGGCCGGCTCGTCGAGGACGAGGAGGTCGGGGGTGCCGATGAGCGCGGAGGCCAGTGCGACCCGCTGCTGCATGCCGCCGGACAACGTGCGGATGCGCTTGTGCATGCGGTCGCCCAGGCCGACCGCCTCCAGCACCGCCGCCGCCTCACGCCGCCGGCGGACCGCGTCGGTGTGCTCCTTGAGGATGGCGACGTAGTCGACCATCTCCAGCGGCGTGAACCCGCCGTAGAGCCGCGGGGACTGCGGGAGGTAGCCGAGCCGGCGGCGCACCTCGGTGCGCGCGGTCGGGTGGGCGGGGTCGAGGCCGAGGAGGGAGAGCGTGCCCCGGTCGGGGGCCAGCACGGTGGCCAGCATGCGCATCAGGGTCGTCTTGCCGGCGCCGTTGGGCCCGAGGACCCCCACGATGCCCCGCCCGAGCGCGAGGTCCACCTGGTCGACAGCGGTCTGCGACCCGTACGCCTTGGTGACGCCGGCCGCGCTCAGGAGCGTGCCGGTGGGAGTGTGGGTGTGCGTGGTGGTCATGCGTTCCTCCGGTAGGCGACGGTGTCGCGACGAACGATCGTGAGGGCGATCGCCGCGAGGGCGACCAGCAGGGCGGTGAGCTGGCTGGGCGCCGAGGCGACGAGCTGGGTGACGAGGTCGGCGGGGAGGCGGCGCGAGGCGGCGGGCCACGCGACGGCCACGGCCCACACCGAGCCCAGGGTCGCCGCGACCACCGAGGGGTCCATCCGCGTGGTGCCGGCAAAGGCCACCAGGGAGGCCAGGGCGGCACCGGGCAGCAGCCAGCCGACCGCCACCGAGGTGGGGAGCCCCAGCAGCAGGGCGCCGCCGACGCCGATCGGCACGGCGGTGAGGGCCACCAGCAGGGCTCGCGCGGCGACCACGCGCAGGCCGGCCGACGGTGCGGCGAGGGCGAGCTCTCCGGCAGGCTCGGCGTCGCGGCCGTAGCTGAGCGCCACGGCGCCCAGCGGCGCGACCGGGGCCAGCGCCATGAACAGGGGCAGCCGCAGGCCGAGCAGGGTCACGACGACGGGCAGCGCGAGCAGGAGCAGGACCGAGGCCAGCCAGGCGGCCCGGAGGCCGGGAGTGGCGAGACCGAGCCGGAGCAGGGGGTTCGAGCGGGGTCGGTCGATCCGCTCGGCGAGGTCGTCCCAGCGTCGTACGGGGTCGCTGGCGGTGTCGTGGGCGGAGAGGGCGCTCGTGCGGCGGCGGCACTCGTCGCACCGCAGCAGGTGGGCCTCCACGGAGGCGGCGAGCAACGGCGCCGCGGTCCCCGACGCCCAGGACCGGAGGGTCTCCTCGTCGGCGTGCCAGGTCTGCGTCACAGCAGTCCCTCCCTCAGCTCGGTGCGAGCGCGGCTCATCCGGCTCTTGACGGTGCCGCTCGGGATGCCGAGCAGCGCGGCGGCCTCACGCGTGGTGAGGCCGTCGAGGACGGTGGCCTGGACGACCGCCTGCAGGTCGGGGGAGAGCCGGGAGAAGGCCAGCCCGACGTCGCTGTGCTCGACCCGGGCGAGGACCTCCTCCTCCGCCGAGACGATGGGCGAGCTGCGCAGGTGGCGCAACCGCTCCACGACGTTGGCGCGCGGGCGCAGCTGGTGCAGGAGCGACCGCACGGCGATGCCCCAGAGCCACGCCGCCACCTCCCCGTCCCCGCGCCAGGCCGACGGCTTGCGCCACACCGCCAGGAAGGTCTCCTGCACGGCCGTGTCGACGATCGCCGCGTCGGCGCACCGACGCGACAGCCGCACGGCCAGCCACGGCTCGTGCCGCACGAACAGCTCGTGCAGTGCGCCGCGGTCGGCGTCCCCGACGGCGACCAGGAGCTCGGCGTCCGACCGCTGGTCGGCGTCCGCACGGGCGTCCCAGCCGGTCTCGTCCACTCCCATCACGTCTCCTAGTGGCGGCGGCCCCCATGATCGGTTCGCCGCGGCCTCCACGTCTCCTGCTGGTCCAGACCGCCCCGAACCGGGCGTCGCGGTCGCAGGCACCTCTCTGTGACGCGCCACCGCGGCGCGCGACGAACGAGGAGGAACCCCATGTCGAGGATCAGGACCGGTCTGGTCGCCGCTGCTGCGCTGGTCGCGACGCCCACCGCGGCGCTGGCCGGCGGCGTGCTCGTGGACCACGGCCACGGGCCGAGCAACACCTACGACGCGGCGTACGCCGACATCAGCACCCAGGTGCACGCCTGGACCCGCGGGGACTCCACCACGGTGCGCCTCATGGTCAACGGCCTGCCGCCGGGCCGTACGTTCGGCGCCCACGTGCACACCGGCACGTGCTCGGCCGACCCTGCGGCCTCCGGAGGGCACTACCAGCACCCCACCTCAGCGGCCGTTCCGCTGGCCCAGCGTGAGGTCTGGCTCGACGTCACCTCCGACGCCCAGGGACGAGGGGTGGCCACCACCACCGTGCCGTGGAGCTTCGCGCCGGGATCGGCCGGATCGGTCGTCATCCACGCCCTGCCGACCAACGCGCAGACGGGCGCGGCCGGGGCACGGCTCGCGTGCACCAGCGTGGCGTTCGGCGATCATCACGACCACTAGCCCGGCTGGTTGGATGGGGGCATGAGCTCCACCCCCGACACCGTGCGCGCCTACGACCTCGACGCCGCGGCCTACGTCGAGGCGTCACCCACCATGCCCGACTCGGTCCGCGCCGACATCGAGGCGTTCGCCGAGCGTCTCGGACCGGGCGCCCGGGTGCTCGAGATCGGCTCGGGCGGGGGACGCGACGCCAGGCTGATGGAGGAGCTCGGCCTGCGGGTCAGGCGCACGGACATCACGCCCGCCTTCGTCGCGCTGCTCCGCGAGCAGGGCGTGGATGCCGACCTCCTCGACCCGCTGGTCGACGACCTGTCCTGCCCGGACGGTCCGTACGACGCCGTGTGGGCCAACGCGTCGCTGCTCCACGTCCAGCGGGCCGACCTGGCCACGGTCCTGGCCCGGCTGGCTGCGGTGACCCGCCCGACCGGGGTGCTGCGGGTCTCGGTCAAGGAGGGCGACGGTGAGGGTTGGTCGACGCACGGCTCGGTCCGCCGGCCCCGGCACTTCACCTACTGGCGCGCCGACGCGCTGCGCGGCGTGACGACGGGGGCCGGCTGGACCGACGTGGACATCCGCTCCGGGGTCGCCGGCCGGCGCTCGGAGACGTGGCTCGAGCTGACGGCGGTGCGCGCATGAGGCACACCGAGTTCTGGGCACGGCTCGACCACGCGCTGGGCCGCAGCTACTCGCGCACCTGGGCCGAGCTGACGGTCGTGCGCGACCTCGACGGCCGCACGACGCAGGAGGCACTGGCTGCCGGTGTCCCGCCGAAGCAGGTCTGGGCCGCGGTCTGGCGCCAGCTCGAGCTGCCGGACAGCGAGCGGTGAGCACGCGCATCGGCACGGACCTCGACCTGGAGCAGGTCCAGCGCCACACCGTCCGCACGCTGGTGGTCTCGCAGGCCGTCGGCGCGGTCGGCGTCACGATCGGCGTCGCCACGGCCTCCCTGCTGGCGCGCGACATCTCCGGCAGCGAGACGATGGCCGGGCTGGCGCAGACGTTCCAGGTGCTGGGCACGGCCGCAGCGGCGTACGGCCTGGCGCGCGTGATGCGCCGGCGCGGGCGCCGCGTCGGCCTGGTCCTGGGCTACCTGATCGGCGCCACCGGTGCCGTGCTCGCCGTGGTGGCGGGCGTCGTCGACTCGATGCTCGTGCTGCTCACCGGTGCGGTGATGCTGGGCGCGACGACGGCGGTCAACAGCGGCTCGCGCTACGCCGCGACCGACCTCGCCACCGAGGAGCACCGGGCCCGGGCGCTGTCGGTCGTGGTGTGGGCCACGACCATCGGCGCAGTGGCCGGCCCCAACCTCACGGGGGTCGGCGGCGACGTCGCCGGGTCGCTCGGCATCCCCGAGCTCACCGGGGGCTTCGCGATCGGCTCGGTCGTGCTCGTCCTCGCAGCCGCGTGGGTCTGGGTGCGGCTGCGCCCCGACCCGCTGCTCCTGGCCCAGGAGTCGGCGGGCGTGACGCCGGGAGGCGGCCCGGAGCTGCGGGGGCGTTCGTGGGGCCGCTTCGTCGCGGTCGTCCGCGACGTCCCCGCGGTCGGCGCCGCCGTGGTGGCGATGGCCTGCGCGCACGCGGCGATGGTGACCGTGATGATCATGACGCCGCTGCACATGGAGCACGGCGGTGCGCACCTGGAGGTCATCGGGTTCGTCATCTCCGTCCACGTGCTCGGCATGTTCGCCTTCTCGCCGGTCGTCGGGTGGGCCGCCGACCGGTTCGGTCGCAGCGCCGTCCTGACCAGCGGGGGAGCGGTCCTGCTGGTGTCGCTGGGGCTGTGCGGGCTCTCGCCCGAGGGCTCCTCGTGGCAGATCTTCACCGGGCTCTTCCTCCTCGGCCTCGGCTGGTCGTGCGCGACGGTCGCCGCCTCGACGGTGATCGCCGACCGGACGCCGATCGAGGCCCGCACCGACGTGCAGGGCACCTCGGACATGGCGATGGCCCTCACCGCGGCCGGCGGGGGAGCCCTGGCCGGGGTGATCGTCGGCGCGCTCGGCTACCCGGTGCTCGCCGCCTTCGCCGCCCTCCTGGCCGGCACGGTCGTGGTGGCCGGCCGGGTGACCCACCGCCACTCCTGAACGCGGGCGCGACACGCCGGGTCCGCACCCCCCCGTCGAACACCTGTTCGGGCTACTGTGCATCCACAGGTACGACGAGGGGCGAGGTAGTCCACAGCGCGTGACGGTCCTGATCAGGGACTGTCGGTGGCTCGCCCTAGCGTCGGAGAAGTACCTCAGACAACGACGAGAGAACGGGACACAGCAATGGCTGGTGCAGACCGCGAGAAGGCCCTCGACGCCGCGCTCGCACAGGTGGAGAAGCAGTTCGGCAAGGGCTCGGTCATGCGACTGGGCGACGAGACGCGTGCCCCGCTCGAGGTGATCCCCACGGGGTCGATCGCCCTCGACGTGGCCCTCGGCCTGGGCGGTCTCCCGCGCGGTCGCGTGGTCGAGATCTACGGCCCGGAGTCCTCCGGAAAGACGACGGTCGCCCTCCATGCGGTGGCCAGCGCCCAGGCAGCCGGCGGCATCGTCGCCTTCATCGACGCCGAGCACGCGCTCGACCCCGACTACGCGAAGAACCTGGGTGTCGACACCGACGCCCTCCTGGTCTCCCAGCCCGACTCCGGTGAGCAGGCGCTCGAGATCGCCGACATGCTGATCCGCTCCGGCGCGCTCTCGCTGATCGTCATCGACTCCGTGGCCGCCCTGGTGCCCCGCGCCGAGATCGAGGGCGAGATGGGCGACAGCCACGTCGGCCTCCAGGCCCGCCTGATGAGCCAGGCGCTGCGCAAGATGACCGGTGCCCTCAACAACTCCGGCACGACCGCCATCTTCATCAACCAGCTGCGCGAGAAGATCGGCGTGATGTTCGGCTCGCCCGAGACCACGACCGGTGGTCGCGCGCTGAAGTTCTACTCCTCGGTGCGCCTCGACGTGCGCCGCATCGAGACGCTCAAGGACGGCACCGACATGGTCGGCAACCGCACCCGCGTCAAGGTCGTGAAGAACAAGGTGGCCCCGCCGTTCAAGCAGGCCGAGTTCGACATCATGTACGGCAAGGGGATCAGCCGCGAGGGTGGCCTGATCGACGTCGGCGTCGAGGCGGGCATCATCCGCAAGGCCGGCGCCTGGTACACCTACGAGGGTGACCAGCTCGGCCAGGGCAAGGAGAACTCGCGCAACTTCCTGCGCGACAACCCCGACCTCGCCAACGAGATCGAGAAGCTGATCCTGGAGAAGCTGGGCGTCACTCCCGCCGTCGACAAGCCCGCCGACGACCTGAGCGACGAGCCCATCGGGGTCGATGACTTCTGACCGGGAGACCCGTCCCGCGCCCGACTGGGCCGGTGACGTCAGCCTCGGCGTGCAGGCGTGGGTGGGGGAAACCCCACCCACGTCTGCCGAGCCGCGTCGCCGCGGCGGTGGCTCGACCGGCTCGTCAGGCTCGACCCGCAAGAGCGGACGCAGGAAGACCCGCACGTGGGAGGAACGCGAGGCGGCACGGATCGCCCGCGAGGAGGCAGCCGCCGCGGAGGTCGAGGCCGACCCCGAGTCGGTGGCCCGCAAGATCCTGCTCGACACCCTGACCGGCCAGGCGCGCTCGCGCCAGGAGCTCGCCGCCAAGCTCGCCAAGCGCGGGGTGCCTGATGAGCTGGGTGCCCAGCTGCTCGACCGCTTCACCGAGGTCGGTCTCATCGACGACGCGGCCTACGCGCGCCAGTGGGTCGAGAGCCGGCACCGCAGCCGCGGGCTGGCGCCACGGGCGCTCGCCCAGGAGCTGCGGCGCAAGGGGGTCGACGACGACGACGCCAAGGCGGCGCTCGAGCAGATCGACGAGGACGACCAGCGCCAGGCGGCCCGTGCGCTGGTGGACAAGAAGCTGCGGTCGATGCGGGGTCTCGACCACCAGGTCGCCACCCGGCGCCTGGCGGGGCTGCTCGCCCGCAAGGGCTATGCCGCCGGCCTCGCCTTCTCGGTGGTGCGCGAGGCGCTCGCCGAGGCAGGCGGGGACGACGAGCTCGGGGACCACCCGGACTTCTGACGTCGGGGCTCGTCAGGCCGGCGCCGGATCCGTCATACGAAGGCGGACGTATCGGTGCGGGTCGGGATGACGGATGCCGGCGGCTGCGTGCCCGGGCCTTCCGCCACGCCGAGAGCCTCTGGTGGGATGTGTCCGTGAGCAACGAGCGCGAGATCCTCACCTACGACCTGTTCGGCACCGCCACCCGCGACTTGGCGCAGCAGGTGGCCGACTCGGGGTTCGCGCCCGACATGATCCTCTCGATCGCGCGCGGTGGCCTCGGGCTTGGCATGGGGCTCGGCTACGCCCTGGCCGTGAAGAACCTCTCGGTGATCAACGTCGAGTTCTACACCGGCGTCGACCAGCGCCTCGAGGTGCCGATCATGTTGCCGCCGACGCCGGCCGCCATCGACCTGTCCGGGTTGAAGGTCCTCATCGCCGACGACGTCGCCGACACCGGTCGCACGCTCGAGCTGGTCCACGACTTCTGCGAGGGCAACGTCGCCGAGGCGCGCACCGTGGTGATCTACGAGAAACCCCAGTCGGTCATCAAGCCGGACTACTCCTGGCGACGCACCGAGCGCTGGATCGACTTCCCGTGGTCGGTCCTCCCGCCCGTCGTCGACGCGGACGCGCTCGCGCACTGACGTACGGGCCGCGCGTGACGGCCGGTGGGCCATGATGTGCCCCATGACCGACGACCTCACCGCCCGCCTGCGGGTGCCCGCCGGGCCCGTCGACCTGACCGCGATCGAGACCGACGCCGCGCCCGGCTTCGACGGCAAGAAGGCTGACGGCAAGAAGGCGCTCGCCGCGATGGGAGCGGAGCTGTCCGACCTGCAGGAGCGGCTGTGGGCGGAGCGCACCGCCGGGTCCGAGCGGCGCGTGCTCCTGGTCCTGCAGGGGATGGACACCAGCGGCAAGGGCGGCGTCCTGCGCCACACGATCGGCCTGGTCGACCCCCAAGGTGTCCGGATCACCAGCTTCAAGGCGCCGACCGAGGAGGAGCGCGCCCACGACTTCCTCTGGCGCATCGAGAAGGGCCTGCCGAGCGCCGGCTACATCGGGGTCTTCGACCGCTCGCACTACGAGGACGTCCTCATCGCACGGGTGCGTGGCTTCGCCGACCCCGCGGAGATTGACCGCCGCTACGGCGCCATCAACGACTTCGAGGCGCGGCTCGCTGCGGAGGGCTTCTCGATCATCAAGTGCATGCTCCACATCAGCGCCGACGAGCAGAAGGCCAGGCTGGCCGAGCGGCTCGACAACCCCGAGAAGCACTGGAAGTACAACCCCGGAGACCTCGACGAGCGCGCCCTGTGGCCCGCCTACCGGGAGGCCTACGAGATCGCTCTCGAGCGCACGAGCACCGACGTCGCGCCGTGGCACGTGATCCCCTCGGACAAGAAGTGGTTCCGCAACCTCGCCGTCGGGCACCTGCTGCTGCAGACCCTCCGTGGGCTCGACCTGCGGTGGCCCGAGGCCGACTTCGACGTCGAGGTCGAGCGGCAGCGACTGGCCGAGGAGCCCCCCGTCCAGTGACCACCAGCACCGCACTGCCGACCGTCGCCGTCACGCGCTACGTGACCCCCCTGCGGGAGGGCGGGAGCCTGCCCGGGGTCGTCGAGGGCGACGACCTCGGCACCTACGTCTGCAAGTTCCGCGGGGCCGGCCAGGGCGCCAAGGTCCTCGTCGCCGAGGTCATCGTCAGCGAGCTGGCGACCCGGCTCGGCCTGCGCACTCCGCGCCTCGTGGTGCTCGACCTCGACCCCGAGCTGGCCCGCTACGAGGCCGACGAGGAGGTCCAGGACCTGCTCAACGCGAGCGTCGGGGCCAACCTCGGCATCGACTTCCTGCCCGGCTCCTTCGGCGTCGACGGTCAGGTCACGGCGGCGGACGACGAGGGCGCCCGCGTGCTCTGGCTCGACGCGTTCACCGCCAACGTCGACCGGTCGTGGCGCAACCCCAACCTGCTCCTCTGGCACGGCGACCTCTGGGTGATCGACCACGGCGCCTCGCTCTACTTCCACCACGGCTGGCGCTCCGGGGTCACCGACCCCGCGAAGTTCGCGGCGCAGCCGTGGGACGTCAGCGGCCACGTGTTCGAGGCCTGCGCCCAGCGGGCTCGCGAGCTCGACGCGCAGATCTCCGGTGCGCTCGACCGCGCTGTCCTCACCGAGGTCCTGGCGGCGGTGCCCGACGTCTGGCTCGAGCCGGTGCCCGGCGCTGACGGTGCCCCGGAGCTGGGCCCCGACTCGCTGCGGACGGCGTACGTCGACTTCCTCACCGCGCGGCTCGGCACGCGCCAGTGGCTGCCGGGGGGATCGTCATGAGCCGTGCCGCCTACCAGTACGTCGTGCTGCGGTGCGTACCGCGGCCCGATCGGGAGGAGTTCCTCAACGTCGGTGTCGTGCTGCACTGCCAGGCGGCCGACTTCCTCGACGTGGTGTGGAGCGTGGACGCCGACCGGCTCCGGGCGCTGGACCCGCGGGTCGACGTCGACCAGGTCTGCGACGCGCTGACCTTCGTCGACCGGGTGTGCCGGGGCGACGAGCGCGCCGGAGAGGCGGCCCGGCAGTCGCTGGGCCAGCGCTTCGGCTTCCTCAAGGCGCCGCGCAGCACCGTCCTCCAGCCGGGCCCGGTCCACGGCGGCGTGACGGACGACCCCGCCCGCCAGCTCGAGCACCTGCGCGAGCGCCTGGTCGGGTGAGCCGCCGCACCATGACGTACGTCGGTGCGGTCCGCGCCGCGCTCGCCGGGGCAGGCGACCCCGGGCGCGCGGCTCAGCAGCAGGCCTACATGAAGTCCGCACTGCCCTTCGTCGGTCTCGGCGCGCCCGCGCTCAAGGCGCTGGACCCTGCTGCCGCTGCTCGAGCACCTGGACCCCCGGGGCGTGGTCACGCCGCGCATGGATGCCTCAAGCACCTCTGACGCGCTGGCTCCTCAGACCGGGACCAGCTCGACCGCACCCACGGCGTAGCGGGCGAGGATCGCGCGGGCCACGGCCGGGTGGGCACCCAGGGGGTCGGACACCGCCACGGCGCCGGCCTCGAGGGCCAGTTCTCCCGCCCGGTCGGGCAGCCTGCCCGGTGCGAGGAAGAAGGACGCGACGGCGATGTGGCGCTTGCCCTCGGCGCGGAAGGCGCGCACGGCCTCACCAGTGGCCGGGGGAGCGGCCGAGGCGAAGGCCGCGGTCACCGGCAGCTTGTGGCGCGCGCCCCACGTGCGGGCGATGCGGGCCACCGACTGGTTGGCCAGCGGGTCCGACGATCCGGCCGCGGCGAGCACCAGTGCGTCCAGCTCACGCACGCGCGCCTGCTTGAGGGCGTCGCGGAGGCGTACGTCCAGCACCTCGAGGAAGGCGGTCTCCATGCCGAGGATGCGGCTGGCCTGGATCTTGAGACCCTCGTGGCGCGCCATCGCGGCCGCGATCACCTCGGGCACGTCGACCTTGGCGTGGTAGGCCTCGGTGAGCAGCAGCGGGACGACGACGATCTCGTCGAAGCCGGCCTTGACCAGGCGGTCGACGACCGTGTCGAACGACGGCTTGGCGAGGTCGAGGAACGCCGTCTCGACACGGAGGTCGGGGCGCATGGCCTTGACCTCAGCGACGAGCGACTTGATCGTCGCGGCCGAACGTGGGTCCCGGCTTCCGTGGGCCAGGGCAACCAGAGCAGGAGCAGCCATCAGTGGTGCCTCCGATCGTGCGTAGTGGTGCGGTGGTGCTTCTTCAGGGGTGGTGCGGGTGCGACCACGTTGTCGCTCGTGCTGAGGAGGTCGCGCAGCGACCGTCTCGAAGTGCGGGTCTGGGGTGTCTTCATGCGTGGATCCCGCACTCGGTCTTGCTGGTGCCGGCCCAGCGGCCGCTGCGGGGGTCGTCGCCCGGCGCGACGCGGCGGGTGCAGGGCCAGCAGCCGATGCTGGGGTAGCCGTCGTGCACGAGCGGGTTGACGAGCACGCCGTTGTCGAGGATGTACTGCTCGACCTGCTCGTCGCTCCAGCGGGCGAGCGGCGAGACCTTGACCTTGCCCTTGCGCGCGTCCCAGCCGACGACGGGCGCGATGACCCGGTTGTGGGTCTCGGCGCGACGCAGACCGGTGGCCCAGGCGTCGTACTCCGCGAGCGTGTCGGCGAGGGGCTTGACCTTGCGCAGCGCGCAGCACAGGTCGGGGTCCGTCCTGTAGAGGTCCTTGCCGTGCTCCGCGTCCTGCTCGGCCACGGTCTGGGCCGGGCTGATGGTGCGGAGGTTGACCGGCAGGGTCGCCTCGACGGCGTCGCGGGTGCCGATGGTCTCGACGAAGTGGTAGCCGGTGTCGAGGAAGACGACGTCGATGCCCGGTGCGACCGTGGACGCCAGGTGGGCGAGGACCGCGTCGCCCATGGACGAGGTGATCGCGAAGCGGTCGCCGAAGGTGGCGACGGCCCACTCGATGATGACCTCGGCCGGGGCCAGCTCCAGCTCGGCGCCGACGTGGGAGACCAGCTCGCGCAGCTCCTCCGGCGTACGACCGGCGGTGTGGGTGCCCTTGAAGTCGCGGGCGGCCTGGGTGGAGGCGCTCATGCCGCACCTCCGTCGCCGGAGACGTGCGGGCGGATCATCCCGGTCATCCTCACGGTGAAGCTGCGCAGGCACGAGCGGCACTCCCATGCACCCGCACCCTCCTGGGGGAACAGGTTCTCGTCCCCGCAGTAGGGGCAGTGGAACGGGACCGCGCGCTCGCTCATCAGGCCGTCACCAGCTCCTGCTCGCCGCGCAGCAGGACCTCGTCGGCGCGCGCCACCCAGGCGGCGAAGGGCTCGCCGTCGGTGCGGTCCGCGAGGTACGCCGTCACGACCCGCGTGACGTAGTCGTCGAGGCCGGCGCTGGTCACCTTGTGGGCGCGCAGCTTGCGGCCCATGGCGGGGTTGAGCCCGAGCGCGCCACCGAGGTGGACCTGGAAGCCCTCGACTTGAGTGCCGTCGGCGTCCATCACCAGCTGGCCCTTGAGGCCGATGTCGGCGACCTGGGTGCGGGCGCAGGCGTTGGGGCAGCCGTTGACGTTGACCGAGATCTGGGTGTCGAGGTCGGGGAACCGCTTCTCCAGCTCGGTGACGAGCCGGCGTGCCCGCTCCTTGGTGTCGACGATCGCGAGCTTGCAGAACTCGATGCCGGTGCAGGCCATCGTGGAGCGGCGCCAGTTGCTCGGGCGGGCCGTGAGGCCGATCTTCTCGAGGTCAGCGGCGAAGGAGGCGGTGTCCTCGGCGGCGACGCCGATGACGACCAGCTTCTGGTAGGCCGTCAGCCGCGCACCGGCAGCGCCGTACGTGTCGACGAGGTCGCCAAGCGCGGAGAGCGTGGTGCCGTCGACCCGGCCGACGATCGGGGCGGCGCCGACGTAGAAGTTGCCGTCCTTCTGCTCGTGGATGCCGATGTGGTCGCCCTGGGTGAGTGGCGCCTCGGGGGAGGGGTTGTCGACCAGCGCGCGGTGGAGGTACTCGTTCTCGAGGACCTCGCGGAACTTCTCCTTGCCCCAGTCGGCCAGCAGGAACTTGAGCCGGGCCTTGGACCGCAGCCGGCGGTAGCCGTAGTCGCGGAAGATCCCGGCGACGCCCTCCCAGGCGTCGGCGACCTCGTCGAGCGGGATCCACACGCCGAGCTTGTGGGCGAGCATCGGGTTGGTGGACAGCCCGCCGCCGACCCAGAGGTCGAAGCCGGGGCCGTGCTCGGGGTGGACGGTGCCGACGAAGGACACGTCGTTGACCTCGGGGGCCACGTCGTGGCTGGGGTGACCGGTCAGCGCGGTCTTGAACTTCCGGGGCAGGTTGGAGAACGCGGGGTTCCCGAGCGCCCGGCGCTTGATCTCCTCGAGCGCCTCGGAGCCGTCGATGATCTCGTCCTTGGCGATGCCGGCGACGGGGGAGCCGAGGAAGGGCCGCGGGCTGTCGCCGCACGCCTCCAGCGTGGAGAGGCCGGCCGCCTCGAGGCGCTCCCAGATGGCCGGGACGCTCTCGATCTCGATCCAGTGGTACTGGATGTTGTTGCGGTCGGTGATGTCGGCGGTGTTGCGGGCGTACGCCGTCGACATCTCGCCGAGCGCCCGGAGCGCCGCGCCGTCGAGGATCCGGCCGTCGGTGCGCACGCGCATCATGAAGTAGCGGTCGTCGAGCTCCTCCTCCGACAGCTGGGCGGTCTTGCCGCCGTCGAAGCCGGGAGCGCGCTGCGTGTAGAGGCCCATCCAGCGGAACCGGCCACGGAGGTCGGCGGGGTCGATCGAGTCGAAGCCGCGGCGCGAGTAGGTGTGGAGGATGCGGTCCCGCACGTTGAGCGGGTCGTCGTCCTTCTTGGACTGCTCGTTCTTGTTGAGCGGCTCGGTGTAGCCGAGCGCCCACTGACCCTCGGCGCGCTTGGGGCGCGGGATCTCGGTGTGCTGGGCGGCCTGGGGCTGGAACCGGAGGTCGGGCATGTCAGGAAGGTCCTGTTCGCTGAGGTGTGCCGCGCGCGACGGTGAGCGCGGAGGGGATTTCTGGGCGGCGTCAGCGATGCCAACAGGTCGCGCTGTCCACACGCATGAGGTCGACGTGACGTCGAACCACCAGGTGCGTGTGGGTGGATGCGGTGACCATGTCAAGAAGTCTCAGGGAATGGACACACGTTCCACAAGGCGAAATCCCGTGATGTGAGACGACAGTCCACAAAGCGAGACGCCAGCCGTGGGATCACGCTTGATCCACCCGATCGGTGCGGTCCAGGTCACATCGGGAGCTACTGGCCAGTCACCGGAGGAGCCCGTGGCTGGGCCACCGGGCGGCCCTCTAGGCTGTCGCCCATGACCGACTCCCTGATCAGCAGTGCGTACTCCCAGGCTCTCGAGGTCATCGCCTCGGTCGAGCCCCGCATCGCGGAGGCCACCCGCCAGGAGCTCACTGACCAGCGTGGCTCGCTCAAGCTGATCGCCTCGGAGAACTACGCCTCGCCCGCGGTCCTGCTGACGATGGGCACCTGGTTCAGCGACAAGTACGCCGAGGGCACGGTCGGGCACCGCTTCTACGCCGGCTGCCAGAACGTCGACACGGTCGAGTCGCTGGCCGCCGAGCACGCCCGCGAGCTGTTCGGTGCTCCGTACGCCTACGTGCAGCCGCACTCGGGCATCGACGCCAACCTCGTCGCCTTCTGGTCGATCCTGGCCAACCGGGTCGAGACCCCCTACCTGCAGAAGATGCAGGCCAAGAACGTGAACGAGCTCACCGAGGCCGACTGGGAGACGCTGCGCCACGAGTTCGGCAACCAGCGCCTGCTCGGGATGTCGCTCGACGCCGGCGGCCACCTCACGCACGGCTTCCGCCCCAACATCAGCGGCAAGATGTTCCACCAGCAGCAGTACGGCACCGACCCGGAGACCGGCCTGCTCGACTACGACGCCGTGGCCGCCAAGGCCCGCGAGTTCAAGCCGCTCGTGCTGGTGGCCGGCTACTCCGCCTACCCGCGCCGGGTGAACTTCGCCAAGATGCGCGAGATCGCCGACGAGGTCGGTGCCGTGCTGATGGTCGACATGGCGCACTTCGCCGGGCTCGTCGCGGGCAAGGTCTTCACCGGCGAGGAGGACCCCGTCCCCTACGCCCACGTCACCACCACGACCACGCACAAGTCCCTGCGCGGTCCGCGCGGCGGCATGGTGCTGGCGCAGGAGGAGTTCGCCGCCGACGTCGACCGCGGCTGCCCGATGGTGCTCGGTGGCCCGCTGTCGCACGTGATGGCCGCCAAGGCCGTGGCGTTCGCGGAGGCCCGCACCACGGAGTTCCAGGGCTACGCCCAGCGGATCGCCGACAACGCCAAGTCCCTGGCCGACGGGTTCCTGACCCGCGGAGCCAACCTCGTCACCGGTGGCACCGACAACCACATCGTCCTGCTCGACGTGTCGTCGTTCGGGCTGACGGGTCGCAAGGCCGAGTCGGCGCTGCTCGACGCGGGCGTCGTCACCAACCGCAACTCCGTCCCGTCCGACCCCAACGGTGCCTGGTACACCTCCGGCATCCGGCTCGGCACTCCCGCCCTCACGACGCGCGGGTTCGGCCACGACGAGTTCGACAAGGTCGCCGAGCTCATCGTCGACGTGCTCGCCCACACCGAGGCCGGCACGACCAAGGCCGGCGGCCCCAGCAAGGCGTCGTACGCCCTGGGCGACGGAGTCGCCGACCGGGTCCGCTCGCAGTCGGCCGAGATGCTCCACAAGCACCCGCTCTACCCCGGGCTCGTCCTCAGCTGATCGCCCCTCGTCCGGGGTCGGCACCCGTCCAGACGTAGCCGACCTCGGGCCGGCCGGCGCCGCCGTAACGCGGCGACCGGGTGACCCGGCCCTCGTCGGCGAGGTGCTCGAGGTAGCGCCGGGCCGTGACCCTCGAGACGCCGATCGCCGCGCCCGCCTCGGTCGCGGAGAGGCCCTCGGGGTGCTCGCGCAGCGCGACCAGGACGGCCCGCAGCGAGTCGAGGCTCATGCCCTTGGGCAGGTCGGCGCCGGTGGGGCGTTCGCGCAGGGCGCCGAAGAGCTGGTCGACGTCGTCCTGCACCACGTCACCGGGTGTGCGCTCGAGCCGCGTGCGGAACTCGGCGTACTGCTCCAGCTTGCCGCGGAAGGCGGCGAACGTGAACGGCTTGAGCAGGTAGAGCACGACCCCCTGGGACACCGCGCGTCGCACCACCTCGGTGTCGCGGGCCGAGGTCACGGCGATCACGTCGACCGTGTGCCCCGCGGCGCGCAGGCGCTGCAGCAGGCCGAGACCGTGGCCGTCGGGCAGGTGCATGTCGAGCAGGATGAGGTCGACGTCGGCGTCGCGGTCGAGCAGGCGCACCGCCTCGGCGGCCGACCGGGCGACCCCGGCCAGCTCGAAGCCCGCCATGCGCTGGACGTAGGTGGCGTGCGCCTCGGCGGCCACCTCCTCGTCCTCGACGACCAGCACCCGCACGCTCACGAGGCACCACTCTCCACCGGACGTGACGCCCGGCTGCGTACGCCGACCACGAACCGCGCGCCGCCGAGCGGGGAGTCGGTGACCTCGAGCGTGCCGCCGTGCTGGGACACGACCTGGGCGACGATCGCGAGGCCGAGGCCCCGCCCCTCCTGGGCCTTGCTCGACCAGCCCCGCTCGAGCACGTGGGCGCGGTCCTCGAGCAAGATCCCCGAGCCCGAGTCGTCGACCACGACGTCGAGGCTGCCGGCGGTGCCGTGCAGGTCGACCCGCACCTGCTGCGGCCGGGTGGTGCGCGTCTCGGCGACGGCGTCGAAGGCGTTGTCGACGAGGTTGCCGACCAGCGTGACGAGGTCGCGCGGGCTGATCGGGAGCTCGGCCGGCAGGCCGCCGGCGATCTCGAGGTGGATGCCGCGCTCGGCCGCCTGCGCGGTCTTGCCGAGCAGGAGGGCGGCGAGGACGGGCTCGTCGACGGAGGAGACCAGCTCGTCGGCCAGTCCCTGGGCGACCTCGAGCTCGGAGGTGGCGAACTCCACGGCCTGCTCGGTGCGCCCCATCTCCACGAGCGAGACGATCGTGTGCAGCCGGTTGGCGGCCTCGTGGTTCTGGGCCCGCAGCGACTCGGTGAGGCCGCGCACCAGGTCGAGCTCGCCGGTCACCGCCTGGAGCTCGGTGCGGTCACGGACCGTGACCACGGCACCGACCTCGGCCTGGTTCCAGTAGGCGGGGGAGCAGCTGAGGAGCAGCACCTGCTGGCCGAGCACGTAGGTCTGGTCCGCCACCGCGGTGCGCTGCGCCACCGCCTCGACCAGACCTGGAGGCAGTCCCAGCTCGTCGAGCAGGCGGCCCTCCACGTCGTCGGGAAGGGCGAGCAGGCGCACCGCCTCCGCGTTGACGAGCTGGACGCGCCGGTCGGCGTCGACCAGGAGCAGGCCCTCGCGGACGGCCTCGAGGACGGCCCGGTAGTACTCGTACATCCGGGTGATCTCGCGCTCGCCGAGCCCGTGGGTCTGGCGGCGCAGCCGCCGCGAGATGAGCCAGGCGCCGAGCAGGCCCGCGGCGAGCGCCGCTGCTGCCGCGAGCGTGATGCCGGGCAGGTCGCCGAGGAGCTGCCGGTCGAGCCGGGTGACGGTGATGCCGACCGCGACCAGGGCGACCACGTCCCCGTCGTCGACGACCGGGACCACGGCCCGTACCGACGGCCCCAGCGTGCCGACGTACTCCTGGGTGAACACCTGGCCGTCCGGCGCCCCGCCGAGGTCGCCGACGAAGGCGCGGCCGATCTGCTCGGGGTCGGGATGGGTGTAGCGCGTGCGGTCGGTGTCCATGATGACGACGAAGTCGGTGCCGGTGTCGGCGCGCACCTCCTCGGCGAAGGGCTGCAGCCGGGTCGTCGGGTCCGCGGTGCCGACCTCCCGACGGACGAAGGGGGAGTCGGCGACCGAGCGCGCCACCGCCGTCGCCTGGTCGCGGGCGCTGTCGCGCGAGTCGCGGCGCGCGTCCCACGCGGCGAGCGCCACGGCCGTGACCACCAGGACCACGACGACGGCCACCTGCAGCAGCAGGATCTGGCGGGCGACCGGGCTCTCACCTGCGGCCCGTCGTCCCATGCGGGCATTGTGCCGCACCCTCGCCACGGCCTGTGACGACGAACACAACGCACAGAACGGTGACGGCCCTCACACGGTTCACCACGATGGCCACCTGACCGGCGTTCGCCGGACCCGGAGCCAGGAGGACACCATGAGCACCACCTCGACCGCGGGGGCGACGCAGACCAGGCGCGACCGCACCCACTACCTCTACCTGGCGGTGATCGCCGCGGTGGTCCTCGGAGCCATCACCGGCCTCGTCCTGCCGGACTTCGCCGTGGGGCTCAAGTGGATCGGCACGACCTTCGTCGCGCTGATCAAGATGATGATCCAGCCGGTCATCTTCTGCACGCTGGTCCTCGGCGTCGGGTCCGTGCGCAGCGCGGCCAGCGTCGGCAAGGTCGGCGGCCTGGCCCTGGGCTACTTCCTCACCATGTCGACGGTCGCGCTGGCCATCGGCATGCTCGTCGGCAACCTGCTCGACCCGGGCAAGGGGCTCAACCTCTCCGACGACGTCGCCGGGGTCGGCCAGGAGCAGGCGGCGGAGGCCCACGGGTCCACCACCGAGTTCATCACCGGGATCGTCCCGGACTCGCTGCTCTCGTCGCTGACGTCGGGTGAGGTCCTCCAGACCCTGCTCGTCGCCCTCCTCGTCGGCTTTGCCCTCCAGGCGATGGGCCGCGCCGGCGAGCCGATCCTGACCGGCATCGGCCACGTCCAGCGCCTCGTGTTCCGGGTGCTCGCGATGATCATGTGGGCCGCCCCCATCGGGGCCTTCGCCGCCATCGCGGCGGTGGTCGGCGAGACCGGCGTCGACGCCCTCAAGAGCCTGGCGACGATCATGATCGCCTTCTACGTCACCTGCTTCCTCTTCGTGTTCGTCGTGCTGGGCGCCCTCCTCAAGGTCGCGACCGGCGTCAACATCCTCAGCCTGTTCCGCTACCTCGGCCGCGAGTTCCTGCTGATCGTGTCGACCTCGTCGTCGGAGTCGGCGCTGCCGCGCCTCATCGCGAAGATGAACCACGCCGGCGTCGAGAAGACCACGGTCGGCGTCGTCGTCCCCACGGGCTACTCCTTCAACCTCGACGGCACCGCGATCTACCTGACGATGGCCTCGATCTTCATCGCCGACGCCCTCGACAAGCCGCTCAACATCGGCGAGCAGGTCTCCCTGCTGCTCTTCATGGTCATCGCGTCCAAGGGAGCGGCCGGCGTCACCGGCGCCGGCCTGGCCACCCTCGCCGGCGGCCTGTCCTCGCACCGCCCCGAGCTGCTCGACGGCGTGGGCCTCATCGTCGGCATCGACCGTTTCATGTCCGAGGCCCGCGCGGTCACCAACTTCGCCGGCAACTCGGTCGCCACCGTCCTCGTGGGTCACTGGACCCGCACCCTCGACCACGCCCAGCTCGACCGGGTGCTCTCGGGCGAGGACCGCTTCGACGAGGCCACGATGGTCGACGACCACGAGGCCGCGCCCGACGTCGTACCCCCGGTTCGCGAGGCCCAGCCGGTCACGTCCCGCTGACCGACCCGCGACAGCGCCCCCGGACCCGACAGGTTCCGGGGGCGCTGTCGTCCTGTCGTGCTGTCCTCTGGTCTTCGAGGGTGGCGGCATATGACAACGGATGTGGTCAAGGTGGCGGCATACGACGTCCACCAGAGCAGATCTGATGTCGTATGCCGCCACTCACGGGGCGTGAGATGTCGTATGCCGCCACCCACGGGGCGTGAGGTGTCGTATGCCGCCACCCACCCGGCGTGAGATGTCGTATGCCGCCACCCACCCGGCGTCAGATGTCGTATGCCGCCACCCACGGGGCGTCAGGTGTCGTATGCCGCCACCCACGAGAGCGGGCGGCGGCGGCCGACTACGACACGAACGTCAGGTCAGCGAGCGGTAGAGCTCGAGGGTCCGGGCGGCGATGCTGTCCCAGCTGAACGACTCCTCCGCGCGCCGGCGCCCGGCGACGCCGTACGTCCGGGCGCGGTCGGGGTCGCTGACAGCGTCGGTCAGCGCTGCGCCCAGGTCGGCGACGTAGCGCTCCGGGTCGAGCGGGGTGCCGGTGCCGTCGGTGGCCTGGTCGATCGGCACGAGCCAGCCGGTCTCGCCGTCGACCACGACCTCCGGGATGCCGCCGGTGGCGGTGGCGACGACGGCGGTCTCGCACGCCATGGCCTCGAGGTTCACGATCCCGAGCGGCTCGTAGATCGACGGGCAGGCGAAGACCGTCGCCGCGGTCAGCAGGGCGACGACGTCGGGGCGGGGGAGCATCTCGGCGATCCAGACGACGCCCGACCGGGTGGCGGCGAGGTCGTCGACGAGACCGCGCACCTCGGCCTCGATCTCCGGGGTGTCCGGCGCTCCGGCGCACAGCACGAGCTGGACCTCCGGCGGCAGGGCGGCCGCGGCGCGGAGGAAGAGCGGAAGGCCCTTCTGGCGTGTGATCCGGCCGACGAAGATGACGCTCGGCCGGTCGGGGTCGACGCCGAGCTCACGCACCCGGGCGGGGTTGGCGATGGGCGACCACTGCGCGGTGTCGATGCCGTTGTGGACCACGTGCACGCGTGCGGGGTCCACCGAGGGATAGCTGCGCAGGACGTCGTCGCGCATCGCCGCGCTCACCGCGACGATTCCTGCCGCTCCCTCGTACGCCGTGCGCTCCGCCCAGCTCGAGAGGGCATAGCCGCCGCCGAGCTGCTCGGCCTTCCACGGGCGCATCGGCTCGAGGGAGTGGGCGCTGACGACGTGGGGGATGCCGTGCATCAGCCCGGCGAGGTGGCCGGCCATGTTGGCGTACCAGGTGTGTGAGTGGACGAGGTCGGCGCCGGCGCAGTCGTCGACCATCGCGAGGTCGACCCCGAGCGTGCGGATGGCCGGGTTCGCCTCCGCGAGGGACGAGGGCTCGGCGTACGCCGTCGTGCCGGGCTCGGAGCGGGGCGCTCCGAAGCAGCGCACCCGCGCGTCCACGTCGGGCAGGACCCGCAGTGCGCGGACCAGCTCGGCGACGTGCACGCCGGCTCCGCCGTAGACCTCGGGTGGGTACTCCTTGCTGAGGACGTCGATGCGCATGAGCCGAACCTAGTCCTCGCAGGTGGTCGACCGCGCCCCTGCGGACGGCTAGTTTCGTCGCATGGCAGTCACGCCGCGTCGCAAGAAGGTCCTCGCCGTCGTCCTGGCCGGGGGTGAGGGCAAACGACTGATGCCGCTCACTGCCGACCGGGCCAAGCCAGCAGTGCCGTTCGGGGGGATCTACCGCCTGATCGACTTCGCGCTGTCCAACGTGGTCAACTCCGGCTACCTCAAGGTCGTCGTGCTGACGCAGTACAAGTCGCACAGCCTCGACCGCCACGTCACCACGACGTGGCGCATGTCCAACCTGCTGGGCAACTACGTCACCCCGGTGCCGGCGCAGCAGCGCGTGGGCAAGCGGTGGTACCTCGGCAGCGCCGACGCGATCTTCCAGTCGCTCAACCTGCTCACCGACGAGCAGCCCGACATCGTCGTGGTGGTCGGCGCCGATCACGTCTACCGGATGGACTTCGCGCAGATGGTGAAGGCCCACGTGAAGTCCGGCGCAGGTTGCACGGTCGCCGCGATCCGCCAGCCCATCGACCTCGCCGACCAGTTCGGCGTGATCGACGTCGACCCGGCAGCCCCGCAGCGGATCCGCGCCTTCCTCGAGAAGCCGAAGGACCCGGTCGGCCTGCCCGACTCGCCCGACGAGGTGCTGGCCAGCATGGGCAACTACGTCTTCGACGCCGACGCGCTGCGCGACGCCGTCACCAGGGACGCCGCCCTCGAGCAGTCCAAGCACGACATGGGCGGCGACATCGTGCCGTGGTTCGTCGACAAGTCGGAGTCGTCGGTCTACGACTACAAGGACAACGAGGTGCCCGGCTCCACCGACCGGGACCGCGGCTACTGGCGCGACGTCGGGACGATGCGGTCCTACTACGCGGCCCACATGGACCTCGTCTCGCCCCTGCCGGTCTTCAACCTCTACAACAACGCCTGGCCGATCTACACCAGCTACGGCCCGCACCCGCCGGCCAAGCTCGTCGAGGGGGCCAGCGGCGCCGGGGTCTCGACCTTCAACTCGATCCTGTCGCCGGGCGTCGTGGTCAGTGGCGGCACGGTCAACCGGTCGGTGCTCTCACCCGCGGTCTGGGTCAAGGACGGCGCCGAGGTCTCCGACTCCGTGCTGATGGACGGGGTGCACGTGGGCGAGGGCGCGATCGTGCGCAACGCCATCCTCGACAAGGGTGTCGTGGTCCCGCCGGGGGTGCAGATCGGTGTCGACCAGGAGGCCGACCTGGCGCGCGGCTTCGTCGTCGACGAGGGCCTCACCGTCCTCGCCAAGCAGCAGCCGGTGCCCGAGGGCTGACCGAGGGCTGACCCAGCTCCTCTCGCTGGCGCTCGAGACGGCTCAGCCCAGCTCCTCTCGCTGGCGCTCGAGGAATGCACGCTCGACGTCGTTGCGGCAGGCTGCGATCGCCTGGTCGTACGCCGCCCGCGCGGCGTCGACGTCCCCCGCGCGTGACAGCAGCTCGGCGCGCACCGCGGCAGGACGGTGGCTGTCCGGGATCTCCAGGCCCTCGAGCGCGTCCAGCCCGGCCGCTGGCCCCCGGTGCTCGGCCACGGCCACGGCGCGGGCCAGCCGCGCGGAGGGCGACGGCGCCACCTGCAGCAGCAGGTCGTACCACTCCACGATGCGGCCCCACTGCGTGTCGTCGCTCGTCGGCGCGGTGGCGTGCTCGGCCGCGATCCGCGCCTGCACGACGTACGACGCCGCTAGTGGGGTCAGCGGCCCGGCGAGGGACGGAGTGGCCAGCAGCCGCATCGCCTCGGCGACCTCGTCGTGGTGCCAGCGGGTGCGGTCCTGGTCGGCGAGCAGCACCAGGCGTCCGTCGCTGACCCGCGCGTCGCGACGCGAGTGCTGGAGCAGCATGAGCGCCAGCAGGGCGACCAGTGCGGGCTCGTCGGGACGCAGCCCGAGCACCACACGGACCAGCCGGATCGCCTCGCCGGACAGCTCGGCGCGCAGGAGGTCGGGGCCGGTGCCGGGGGAGTAGCCCGCGGTGAAGGCGAGGTAGGCGGTCTGCGCCACCACGTCGAGGCGCTCGGGGAGCACCGACGCGTCGGGGACGGCGAACGGGATGCCGGCTCCGACGACGCGCTTCTTGGCCCGGGTGATCCGCGCCGCCATCGTCGGCTCGGGCACGAGGAAGAGTCGGGCGATGTCAGCGGTCGGCACGCCCAGCACGAGGCGCAGGCTCAGCGCGCTGGCCGACTCCGGCGCCAGCGCGGGATGGGCGCACATGAGCACGAGCCGGAGCACGTCGTCCTCCACGAGGCTGCCACTGTCGGCCATGGTGCGGGCAGCCTCCTGGTCGCGGGCGACGTCGGTGACGAGCACCGGCAGCTTGCGCCGTGCGACCTGCTCGGTGCGGAGCCGGTCGAGCACCCGGCGCCGGGCAGCCGTCATCAACCAGGCCGCCGGGTTGTCGGGCGTGCCGTCGACCGGCCACGTCCGGCTGGCCGCCTCGACCGCGTCGCCGAGCGCGTCCTCGACGAGGTCGAGCCGGCGGAACTGTGCCAGGAGCAGGGCCACGAGGCGGCCCCACTCCTGTCGCACGACCTGCTCCAGATCGTCCACGGGTCAGGAGGGGTCCACGGTCGGGTGGATCTGGATGTCGTAGGGCGGCAGCACCGACAGGAGGTCCACGACGACGTCGAGGTCGGGAGCCTCGAGGAGGTAGAACCCACCCATGCCCTCGATGGCCTCGGCGTAGGGACCTTCGGTGAGGTGGACCCGGCCGGCCGTCGTACGCATCACGGTGGCGTCGCCGGGGTCCGACAGCGCCTCGCCGGCCAGGATCTCCACGCCCGCACGCTCCCGGCAGGCCCGGTCGAAGTCGCCGAACCGCGCCATCACGGCGGACTTCTCCTCGTCGGTGTGCTCCGACCACGGCACGGTGTCGCCGTCGCCGATGAGCAGCACGAGGTACTTCATGATCTCGACCTCCTCTCCTGGGTCGAGCTCACTGGGCCAGTCGCCGGAGCTCGATGTGCTCGCCACGGCTCGCGAACCGCTCGAGGGCGTCGCGCAGGCCGGCCTCGTCCTCGGTCTCGACGAGGTAGAAGCCGACCACCTGCTCCGCGGTCTCGCTGAACGGCCCGTCGGTGACGAGCGCGCCGCCGGTGCCGTCGGGGCGCATCGAGGTGGCGCGGTCGGAGGGCTCCAACGGGCTCACCGTCACGAGGGTGTGGCCGCCGGCGCTGAGGTCCTCGTGGAACTGCAGGTGGGACCGGTGGCCCTTCTCGTGCTCCTCGGGCGGCAGGTCGGCCCACTCGGCCTCGGGTGCGGGCAGCAGGATCAGGTAGCGGCTCATGGGGTGGATCGGCTCCTTCGCCGTCGCGGACCGCAGGTCTGCGGCCTCAACACTGTGACGTATCGACCTGACGCGATTCGACAACGCCGGGCCCCTTTCTCGACGGGACTCTCCTGACGCACCAAGATGGGCCCATGGCCATCCACGACCGAGCCGGACAGCCCGCCCGCACCGAGGACCTGGTGGACGTCTCCCACCTCGTCACGGCCTACTTCGACCTCGAGCCCGATCCCGACGACGTCTCGCAGCAGGTCGCCTTCGGCACCAGCGGCCACCGCGGCACCTCGCTCACCACCTCCTTCAACGAGGTGCACATCGCGGCGACGACCCAGGCGATCTGCGACTACCGCAAGGAGCAGGGCTACGACGGCCCGCTCTTCATCGGCCGCGACACCCACGCGCTCTCCGAGCCGGCCTGGGCGACGGCGCTGGAGGTGCTGGTCGCCAACGACGTGACCGTGCTGGTCGACGACCGGGACGGCTTCACCCCGACCCCCGCGGTGAGCCACGCGATCCTGCGCGCCAACCAGGGGCGTACGACGGGCGCGGGCCTGGCCGACGGCATCGTGGTCACGCCGTCGCACAACCCGCCCCAGGACGGCGGCTTCAAGTACAACCCACCCCACGGCGGACCGGCCGACTCCGACGCCACCTCCGTCATCGCCGCACGGGCCAACGAGCTCATCCGCGGCAACATCGCGGGCGTGCACCGGGTGGCCTTCGCGAAGGCCCGCGCGGCCGTCGGCTCCTACGACTTCCTCGGGACCTATGTCGACGACCTGCCGTCGGTGCTCGACATCGACGCGATCCGCGACGCGGGCATCCGCATCGGCGCGGACCCGCTCGGCGGCGCGAGCGTCGCCTACTGGGGCGAGATCGCCGACCGGCACCGACTCGACCTGTCGGTGGTGAACCCGCTGGTGGACCCGACGTGGCGCTTCATGACGCTCGACTGGGACGGGAAGATCCGGATGGACTGCTCCTCGCCGCACGCGATGGCGTCACTGGTCTCGCGCAAGGACGAGTACGCCATCGCGACGGGCAACGACGCCGACGCCGACCGGCACGGCATCGTGACCCCCGACGCGGGCCTGATGAACCCCAACCACTTCCTGGCCGTCGCGATCGCCCACCTCTTCGGCGGGGCGAGGCCCGGGTGGCCGGCGGGGACCAGGATCGGCAAGACGCTCGTGTCGAGCTCGATGATCGACCGGGTGGCCGAGGCCATCGGCAAGCCGCTGGTCGAGGTGCCGGTCGGCTTCAAGTGGTTCGTGCCCGGCCTGATGGACGGCTCGTTCGGCTTCGGTGGCGAGGAGTCCGCGGGCGCGTCTTTCCTGCGCCGGGACGGCTCGACCTGGACGACCGACAAGGACGGCATCCTGCTGGCGCTGCTCGCCAGCGAGATCCTCGGCGCGACCGGCCGGACGCCGAGCGAGCACTACGCCGCGCTGGTCGCCGAGCACGGCGACCCGGCCTACGCGCGCATCGACGCCCCTGCGAACCGCGAGGAGAAGGCCAAGCTCGGGGCCCTGTCGCCCGACGACGTCACCGCCACCACGCTGGCGGGGGAGCAGATCACCGGCAAGCTCACCGAGGCGCCGGGCAACGGAGCGAAGATCGGTGGACTCAAGGTGACCACCGAGTCGGCGTGGTTCGCCGCGCGCCCCAGCGGCACCGAGGACGTCTACAAGATCTACGCCGAGTCGTTCCGCGGGCCGGAGCACCTGGCCCAGGTGCAGGACGAGGCACGGGAGGTCGTCAGTACGGCTTTGCGGTGAGGAAGTGCATCTCGCCGCTCTTCTGGGCGGGCACGGTGACCGGGCCCGCCTCGATGGGACCGCGTCCCGCGCCGCCGTGCGACCGGGTGTCGACGAACTCCTCGCCCTCGAGCTGGGCGCGTGAGAACTTCACCGCGGCCACCTCCTCGAGCCTGACGAGGAACTGCCCTCCGTCGCCGTCGTCGAGGACGGCTCCCAGGCCGTCGCACCCGAGCACGCGGCCGTCGAGCCAGTTGCCCTGGACGAGCACCTGCACCGCGGCACCGGAGTCCTCGGCGTGCCGGAGCAGCGTTCCGACGCTGAACATCGTGCTGGACATCTTGGTCATGCGAATACCCCCCACAAGGTATGGATGACCGGAACCTACGGCCGCCCGCCGACGCCCGCCCTGCAATGGGACGAGCGTGACCGAGGCCTTCGACGAACCTTGACGAACCAGGCAGGAATCACGGCACTGGTGCGGACCGGTCAGGCGCCCACCGGGCCTGCGGCGATCGGCTCGCGGACGCGACGGCCGTGCGACCGGGGCGTCGGTGCGGCGGTGGTGTCGTTCTCGCCGGCGTCGTCGATGTCGGCGCGGGAGAAGCTCACCGCGACGACGGAGTCCAGGCGCACGAGCACCTGCTGGCCGTAGCCGTCGTCGAGGATCGCGCCGAGGCCGTCGGCCCCCACGATGCGCCCGTCGAGCCAGCAGCCCTGCACGAGCACGCGGACGGGTGCCCCCGCGTCCTGCGCGTGCCGTAGCAGGGTGCCGACGGTGAAGAGCGTGCTCGACTGGCTGGGCAAGGTGTCCCCCTAGGATCGCGGCAACGCTACGTCCGGGACCCCCCCTCGCGCAGCGAAAGCAGAGAAGTCGCCGTCAGGTGCGCGGGGTCGCCCGGTCGACGACCGTCCTCAGTGATCCGGCGGTCAGCATGCCGAACGTGCCGCCGTACGACGTTCCGAACCGGCTGCCGCAGAAGGCGTCGGCGACCTCCGCCGGCGCGAAGCGCACCAGGAGCGAGCCCTGCAGACAGGCGGCCATCTGGCCCGCGAGGCGGCGGGCTCCGGTCTCGAGCCCGGCCGTGTCGCCCAGCAGTGCGAGGGTGTCGTCGACGGCGCGGTCGAGCCGGCTGTCGGCCCCGCGGGCGGCCCCGACCTCGGTGATCCAGGCCTGCAGCACCTCGGGCTCGCGACCCAGCGCCCGCAGCACGTCGAGGGCGTTGACGTTGCCCGAGCCCTCCCAGATGGAGTTGAGGGGCGACTCGCGGAACATCAGCGGCAGGCCGGAGTCCTCGACGTAGCCGTTGCCCCCGAGGCACTCGAGCGCCTCGGCCACCATCGCCGGGGTGCGCTTGCAGACCCAGAACTTCGCGAGCGGCAGGGCGATCCGGCGCAGGGCCGCCTCGTGCGGGTCACCGGGACGGTCCACGGCGGCCGCCAGTCGCATCGCCAGGGCGGTCGCGGCCTCGGACTCGACCGCCAGGTCGGCCACGACGTTCTGCATGAGCGGCTTGTCGACGAGCAGCCCGCCGAACGCCGAGCGGTGCGCCACGTGCCAGGACGCCTCGGCCAGTGCGTGGCGCATGAGGGCGGCCGAGCCGAGGACGCAGTCGAGCCGCGTCGCGGCGACCATCTCGATGATCGTCCGCACGCCGCGCCCCTCGTCACCGAGGCGCTGGGCGAGCGTGCCGTCGAGCTCGAGCTCGCTGGAGGCGTTGGAGCGGTTGCCCAGCTTGTCCTTGAGGCGGACCACGTCGAGGCGGTTGCGGGTGCCGTCGGCCAGCACGCGGGTCACCACGAAGCAGGTGACCCCTCCGGCGGCCTGGGCGAGCACCAGGAAGACGTCGTTCATCGGGGCGGAGGTGAACCACTTGTGCCCGTGCAGCGTGTACCAGCCGTCCTCCGCGGTCGGCACGGCTCGCGTGAGGTTGGCGCGCACGTCGGACCCGCCCTGCTTCTCCGTCATCCCCATGCCCGCGAGCGCGCCGGTCTTCGCCGACCTCGCCCGGACCCCCGGGTCGTAGGACCGGGCCGCCAGCAACGCGGTCCACTCCTTGGCGATCGCGTCGTCGGCCCGCAGCGCCGGCACGGCGGCGTACGTCATCGAGATCGGGCACCCGTGCCCGGGCTCGGTCTGCGACCAGGCGAAGAAGCCGGCCGCGCGGCGCAGGTGGGCGTGCTGGTCGCCGGCCTCCTGCTGCTCCCACGGCGCAGCCTGCAGGCCGTGCCCGACCGCGCGCTCCATCAGCCAGTGCCACGAGGGGTGGAACTCGACCTCGTCGACCCGGTTGCCCCAGCGGTCGTACGTCGTCAGCTCGGGGTGGTGCCGGTTGGCGAGCCTGCCGTGCTCGCGGGCCTCCTCGGTGCCGGCCTCGGCGCCCAGCGGAGCGAGGTCCTCGACGAGCTCCGCCGATCCGTGGCGGGTGATCGCCTCGGTGAGCGCGAGGTCGGAGGTGACCACGTTGTGGCCGACCAGGGCGGGTGCCTGGTTGGTGGCCGTGCGCAGTCCGTCGGCGTCGGGGAGAGCGGTCATTACCCAACAGTAGGACTCGCGCACCACGTCGTGTGACCCGCGGCCGGGATTCACTGTCCGGCGCCGGTTCGCCGATAGCGTGGGCCCGTGGTCGAGGCGCGTGAGGAGAACCCTGCCCGGCGCCGGGTCGAGATCCTCGCGCGCCGCTGGGGCGAGCACCTGTGGCGGGTCGTCGTCACGACCGTGGGGTCGTGCCTGCGTCACCGGGTCACCGGCCTCGCGGCCGAGGCGGCGTTCTTCGCCGTGCTCTCGGTGCCGCCCCTGGTGTTCGCGCTGGCCGGCTCGATCGGCTTCGTGAGCGACCGGTTCACCGCCACCCAGATCGAGGACATCCGCAACGCGGTGCTCGAGGTCTCGCGGCAGGCGCTGACCGAGCGCGCGGTCGACAAGATCATCCAGCCGACGATCGACACGGTGCTCAACGGCGGTCGCTACGACGTGATCTCGATCGGCTTCGTGCTCGCGCTGTGGTCCGGCTCGCGCGCGCTCAACGTCTTCGTCGACACGATCACGATCATGCACGGGCTCGGCGGGCACCGCGGGATCGTCGCGACCCGTGCCCTGTCCTTCGTGCTCTACGCCCTGGCCATGGTGACGGGCGCCGTGAGCATCCCGCTCGTGGTCGCCGGGCCGACGCTGGTCGACCGGGTGCTCCCACCCCGCCTCGACTTCCTCAACAGCCTCTACTGGCCGGTCGTGCTCGCGGTCTGCATCTGCTTCCTCGCGACCCTGTTCCACGTCTCGGTGCCGGTGCGGACCAAGTGGCGCTTCAACCTGCCCGGCGCGACGTTCGCGCTGTTCTGCTGGGTCGCCGGCTCGTACGCCCTGCGCTGGGTGCTGACGGTCACCGCGGCGGAGTCCCGGTCGATCTACGGACCCCTGGCGGCTCCGATCGCCGTGCTCCTGTGGCTCTACCTGCTGGCCCTGGCCGTGCTCATCGGTGCGGCGGTCAACGCCGCCTTCGACACCGTCTTCCCGCAGAAGAACACGACGCGCGCGCGGCTCGAGCTGGTGCAGCGCCTGCGCGAGCGGATCACCGTGCGAGACTCCTGACCGTGCACCTCGACAGCAGTCACCCCAGCGTGGGGCGGGTGTCCCTGCCGGAGCGGGCGAGGTCACCGTGGTGGGAGCTCCTGCGCCGACTCCTGATGGCCGTGGCGATCCTGCTCGGCACGGTGCTCCTCGTCTACCTCGACCGCGAGGGCTACCGCGACGGCAACGACCCGCGCAACGAGATCAGCTGGATCGACGCGATCTACTACACGACCGTCACGCTGAGCACGACCGGCTACGGCGACATCGCTCCCGTGTCGGACCAGGCCCGGCTGGTCAACGCGTTCGTGATCACTCCGGCCCGCATCGCCTTCCTGGTGCTGCTGATCGGCACCACCCTGGAGGTCCTCGCCTCCCAGGGACGCGAGATGTTCCGGGTCGCCCAATGGAGGAAGAGGAACATGGACCAGCACGTCGTCGTCGTCGGCTACGGCACCAAGGGTCGCAGCGCGATCGACACGCTCGTGAGCAACGGCTACGACCCGTCCTCGATCGTCGTCGTCGACCCGGGTCCGTTCGCGCTGGAGGAGGCGAACCGCGACGGACTCGTCGGGATCGCGGGCGACGCCACCCGTCGGGGCGTGCTGCGCCAGGCCGGCGTCGAGAAGGCCACCCACGTCATCATCACCACCGACCGCGACGACTCCAACGTGCTCGTCACGCTCACCGTGCGCCAGCTCAACCCCGACGCGTGGATCGTCGCGTCCGTGCGCGAGCAGGAGAACGTGCCGCTGATGCGTCAGTCCGGCGCGAACTCGGTCATCACGTCCTCCGACGCAGTGGGACGACTGCTGGGCCTCTCGTCGATGTCGCCGATGCTCGGCTCGGTGATGGAGGACCTGATGACCTACGGCGAGGGCCTCGAGGTCGCCGAGCGCGACCTGCTGGTCAACGAGGTCGGCAAGCAGCCGCAGCGGCTGCCCGACCAGGTGATCGCGGTGATCCGCGACGAGAAGGTCTACCGCTACTTCGACCCGGTGGTCTCGCTGCTCGCCCGCGGCGACCGGCTCATCGTCGTGCGCCCCGCGAAGGAGCTGCCGTGGGCGCCGCGCCCCGGCACCCACGGCGAGGACCTCGCCGAAGAGGACGACTGATCCGTTGATCGCCTCGCACGCCCACCGCTTCGTCTTCATCAAGACCCGCAAGACCGCCGGCACCAGCCTGGAGATCGCGCTCTCGCGCCACTGCGGACCCGACGACATCGTCACCCGCATCAGCCCGGCCGACGAGGAGCTGCGGGCGGCCGCCGGGGGAGCGGGACCGCAGAACGACGCGACGTCACCCAGCTCGTACGCCCACATGGGCGCGCGCCGGGTGATCGAGGTGATCGGCCGCGAGACGTGGGACGACTACTTCACGTTCGCGGTCGAGCGGAACCCCTACGACGTGGTGGCCTCGTCCTACCGCTACAGCGCGCGCAAGCCCACCTTCACCAAGACCTTCGCCGAGTTCGTGCGCACCCCGCGCCGGCTGGACCGGCTGGCGCTCAACGAGCGCCTCTACCGCCTCGGCGGGAGGATCGTCGTGGACCGGGTCTACCGCTACGAGGAGCTGCCGGCCGCGGTCGCGGACCTCTCGACCCGCCTGGGCCTGGACCTCGACCTCCCGCACGCCAAGCAGGGCAGCGGCCCGCACTACCGCGAGCTCTACGGCCCCGGTGACGCCGCGATCGTGGGGGAGCGGTTCGCCCGGACGATCCGGGAGTTCGGCTACGAGTTCTAGGCGTCCCCGGCGTCGCGGTGACCGAGCCGGCGGGCGATCTGCGCAGCAGCGTCCCGCAGGTGCGGCAGCAGCTCGTCCATCCGCTCGTCGGACAACCGCTCCGCCGGAGCGGTGATCGACAGGACCGCAGCCAGGTCGCCGTGCGCGCCGCGCACCGGCACCGACATCGTGTGCACGCCCTCGATCGTCTCCTCGAACGCGCGCGCGTGCCCCGTGCGGCGCACGCCCTCGACCTGGCGCCGCAGGTCCTCGGGTGCTGGCGGGTTCACCGGCACGACGCCGGTGAGGTCGCGGTCGCCGAGGATGCGCAGGATCTCGTCGTCCGGTCGTTCGGCGAGCAGCACGCGGGCGGGGGCGCCGAACCAGAGCGGCAACGGGCGGCCGACGTCGAAGCGGGCGTTGAGCCGGCGTGGGGGCTCCACCTGGTCGACGTGGATCAGTCGGTCCGCGTGCCCGACGGACAGGCCCACGGTCTCGGCGACCTCCGCCATGAGGTCGGTCATGGGGCCCACGGAGGCGGCGTGCAGGCTGAGCCCGCGCTGGTAGGCCGACCCGAGCGCGAGCGTGCGCGGACCCAGTCGGTAGCGCCGGGTCGCGGCGTCCTGCACCGCGAGGTCCACGCCCTCGAGCTCGACGAGGATGCGCTGCACAGCCGACTTCGAGAGCCCCGTGCGCTCGGCGATCGTCCGCACGCTCGGGGGAGCGCTGTCCGCGGCGAGGGTGTCGAGGACCGCGACCGCGCGGCGCAGCAGGCTCCGCTCCTCCGGGCGGCTCGGACTCGGTGACAGGGTCACGCAGGCACTCCTCGGGTGGGTGACAGGGGAAGGCAGGCACTCCTTGACACACCGTGTCCGCGCCCGAACACTGGCGCTTGGTGTCCCACTCTCGGGAACACTGTCCCACCGAGTGGGACATGACGCAAGGAGACCCCATGTCACAGCCGGGTACGACGGCGACCGCCGCACCGCAGGCACCGAGCAGCCGTGCCGAGATCCGACGGGTGGCCGGCGCGAGCCTCCTCGGCTCCGTCGTCGAGTGGTACGACTTCTTCCTCTACGGGACGATGGCCGCGCTGGTGTTCAACAGCCAGTTCTTCCCGACCTTCGACCCGCTGGTCGGGACGATGATCTCGTTCGCCACCTTCGCCGCTGGCTTCGTCACGCGCCCGCTCGGGGGCTTCATCTTCGGCCACTTCGGCGACCGCATCGGGCGCAAGAAGATGCTCGTGATCACCATGCTCATCATGGGCCTGTCGACCTTCGCGATGGGGCTCCTGCCCAACTACGCCACCCTCGGCGTCGCGGCTCCCATGCTGCTGCTCTTCCTGCGGATGCTGCAGGGCATCGGGCTCGGCGGCGAGTGGGGCGGCGCCGTCCTCCTCTGCGTCGAGCACGCGCCGGACGGCCGTCGCGGCTGGTTCTCCTCCTGGCCGCAGCTCGGCGTGCCGATCGGCCTGCTCACCTCCACCCTCGCGGTGACCGCGGTGACGCAGCTGCCCGAGGCGTCGTTCCAGTCCTGGGGCTGGCGGGTGCCGTTCCTCATCTCGATCGTGCTGGTCGTCGTGGGCCTGGTGATCCGTCTCAAGATCGAGGAGCCGCCCGCCTTCAAGGAGCTCGAGGAGGCCGACGCCAAGGCGGCGCTGCCGCTCGTCGAGGTCTTCCGCAAGCACCCCAAGGTCACCCTGCTCGCGATGGGTGCGCGGGTCAGCGAGAGCGTGACCTTCAACATCTACAACGCCTTCCTCGTCACCTACACGGTCACCGTGCTCGGGCTCGCGGCGTCCGTCGTGCTCGACGCGCTCCTGGTCGCCTCCGTCGTCGGGTTCTTCGCGATCCTGGTGTCGGGCCGGCTCTCGGACCGGTTCGGTCGCCGCCCCGTGTTCGCCACCGGCGCCGGGCTCGCGCTCGTCAGCGCGGTGCCGATCTTCGCCCTGGTCAACACCGAGAACGCCGCGCTGATCACCCTCGGGGTCGTCGTCGGGTGGGGCCTGGCGGCCTGCATCATGTTCGGGCCCGAGGGCGCGATGTTCGCCGAGGTCTTCCCCACGCGCGTCCGCTACTCCGGCATGAGCGCGGTCTACCAGATCGGCGTGATCCCGACCGGGGCCGTGGCGCCGCTCATCGGCACGTCCCTGGTCAGCGCGTGGAGCGGCTCGGTGTGGCCGGTGGCCGTCTACGTGATGGCGATGGCGCTGATCTCGCTGGCCTCGGTGTTCTTCCTCCCGGAGACCCACCGCCGCGACCTGCGTGACGCGACGGCGTACGACGGCGAGCGGACGCTGGCCGAGACGGGCACGGGGCCGGCTCGATGACCGACGCCGACCGGCGTCCGGACGTGCTGCTGATCCTGGCCGACGACATGGGGTTCTCCGACATCGCCTGCTACGGCGGGGAGGTGCGGACACCGTCGCTGGACCGGCTCGCCGCGGGCGGCGTCCGGATGACGCAGTTCTACAACACGGCCCGCTGCAGCCCCTCCCGGGCGTCGCTGATGACCGGCCTCCACCCGCACCAGGTGGGGATCGGGATCCTCAACTTCGACGACGCGCCCGACGGCTATCCCGGCAACCTCAGCGAGGAGTGCGCCACGGTGGCCGAGGTCTGCCGCGATGCCGGCTACGCCACCTACCTCTCCGGCAAGTGGCACCTCGCCGTCGACATGGACACCCCCAACCCGGCGTGGCCCACGCGACGCGGCTTCGACCGCTTCTTCGGGACCCTCGAGGGCGCCGGGTCGTTCTACCGGCCGCGCACGCTGGTGCGGCAGGAGACCAACGTCGAGCACGAGGCGGAGCAGCCGGGGTGGTTCTACACCGACGCCATCTCGGACACGGCCGTGGAGTTCCTGGCCGAGCACGACGAGCAGCGCGGCGACGACCCCTTCTTCCTGTTCCTCGCCTACACCGCCCCGCACTGGCCGCTGCACGCGCACGACGAGGACATCGCGACCTACGCCGGCCGGTTCGACGCGGGGTGGGACCAGCTGCGCGAGGAGCGCCTGGAGCGCCTCGTCAAGGAGGGGATCGTCGACGCGTCGTGGCCGCTGACGCCGCGCGACGAGCGCGTCCCGGCCTGGGAGGAGGTCGTGGACCGCGAGTGGGAGGCCTCGCGCATGGCGACCTACGCCGCGCAGGTCGACCGCATGGACCAGGGGATCGGGCGCGTGCTCGACCAGCTCGAGGCCACCGGCCGGCTCGACAACACGCTCGTGGTGTTCCTCTCCGACAACGGTGGCTGCGCCGAGGAGATGCCGCCCGGCGACGGGGCGCGGGAGTTCGTCACCGCCTTCGTGCCGCTGCAGGAGACCACGCGCGAGGGCGAGCCGGTCGTGCCGGGCAACGACCCTGCGCTGCGACCGGGACCGGAGTCGACCTACATGTCCTACGGACGCTCGTGGGCCAACCTGTCCAACACGCCGTTCCGGGAGTACAAGCACTGGGTCCACGAGGGCGGCATCTCGACGCCGTTCATCGCCCACTGGCCGGTCGGCCTGCCGACGGACGGGTCGCTGTGCACGGTGCCGAGCCAGCTCGTCGACGTGCTGCCGACCATCGTCGACGCGGCCGGTGCTCGCTACCCCGAGCAGCGCAACGGCCGGCCCGTGCCGGCTGCGGAGGGCGCCAGCCTGCTGTCGGCCCTGCGTGGCGAGGACGAGCCCGGCGAGCGTGACCTGTTCTGGGAGCACGAGGGCAACTGCGCCGTGCGCCGTGGCCGGTGGAAGCTGGTCCGGAAGCACCGCGGCGACTGGGAGCTCTACGACATCGAGGCCGACCGCACCGAGCTGACCGACCTCGCGGCCTCGCAGCCCGACCTCGTCGCCACCCTCGCCGGGGCCTGGCAGGCCTGGGCCGACAGGTGCGGCGTCATCCCGCGCGAGAAGGTCCTCGAGATCTACGCCGCTCGCGGGCACGGGCTGCCGGAGGAGTGAGGGTGGGCTCCTGCTGCGGGCCGTCGCGCGGAGGCGCGGCGGCCATCGCCGGGGTGTGGGGAGGCGGGGGAGCGGGCGACCACCACGGGGGTGTGGTCGCCCGCTCCACCAGCAGGCACCGCGAGGTGCGGCTCCCGGGCGGGACGTTCGCCATGGGCGACGAGGGTCCCGACGCCCGTCCCGAGGACGGCGAGGGACCGGTCCGACCGGTGTCCGTCTCGCCCCTGTCGGTCGACGTGCACGCCGTCACCAACGGCCAGTTCGCTGCGTTCGCGTCCGCGACGGGCCACCGCACCACGTCGGAGGTCCTCGGCTGGTCCTTCGTCTTCGCGGGCCACGTGCACCCCGACGCCGTACGCCACGCGCTGCCCGGCCGGCCTCGCGCCACGCCCTGGTGGGTCGCGGTCGCGGGTGCCACGTGGACCTCCCCCCAGGGGCCGGGCTCGAGCATCGGGGAGCGGCTCGACCATCCGGTGGTGCACGTGTCGTGGCACGACGCGGTGGCCTACTGCACCTGGGCGGGTCGGCGCCTGCCCACCGAGGCGGAGTGGGAGTACGCCGCCCGCGGTGGGATCGAGGGTGCCCGCTATCCGTGGGGCGAGGAGCTCATGCCCGGCGGTGAGCACCACTGCAACATCTGGCACGGCAGCTTCCCGGACCACGACGAGGCCGCGGACGGCTTCGCGGGGACGGCGCCGGCCACGGCGTTCGCGCCGAACGGCTTCGGGCTGCACCAGTGCGTGGGCAACGTGTGGGAGTGGTGCGGCGACTGGTTCGACCCGGCCTGGGCGAGCAGCGGCCAGGCGACGGTCGATCCCGTCGGGCCTGTGGCCGGGTCCGAGCGCGTGATGCGCGGCGGCTCCCACCTGTGCCACGACTCGTACTGCAACCGCTATCGAGTCTCCGCCCGGACGGGCACGGCGCCCGACTCGGCCACCAGCCACATCGGCTTCCGCACGGTCGCGTCGACGAGCTGACCCCGGACGCGACGAGGGCCCCGGATCGCTCCGGGGCCCTCGTTGCGTGCGGGGTGCGTCCTACGACCGATCGGTCAGGACTGGTTGTCGATCGTGACGAAGTCGACCTCGATGCGCTCCCAGCCGGACGTGCCGCTCGGGCACGAGGACTCGCACTCCTGCTGGAGCACGGTCCGCTTGAGCACGTCGGGGACGGTGGTGGTGCTGCCGTCGTAGGACCAGCGCGGCACGGCCATGTCGTCGATGAAGATCTGCACGTCGTTGCCGGCCTTCTGCGTGGCGCGGAGGGTGTGCCACTGCGTCATGTCGAAGTTGTGCGACTGCTGGACCTGGCTGCTCGAGTCCTTGTAGTGCAGGAAGGTGCTGCACCCGGTCAGGTCGGAGCCCTCGCAGTAGTCGGACTCACCGTTGAACCAGTCGGAGTCATCGGGCCAGCGCATCGGGATGATGCGGTGGGCCTGGGTGCTCGAGTCGCTGTTCCGGACGCGGAAGCGGACCGTGACGGACTGGTTGTTCCCGGCATAGGTCTGGTTCACCATCATCGAGCCGTGGTACCAGCCGGCACCGCACACACCGCTGCTCTGGTAGGCGAACAGCTGCGTCAGCACGCCGCCTGCCACCTGCAGGTTGTCAGGCTCGTTGCACCCGTCGGACGACGAGAGCTTGCCGCTGTAGGGGCTCCACTTCGCGGTGTCGACCGAGGTCCCGTTGAACTCGTCGGCGAGGACGCGGGTGAAGCCGGCCTGGGGAGCAGGAACGGCGGTCGACGTGGACGTCGTGGGCGTGGTGGTCGTGGTCGACGTCGGGTAGCAGTTGCCGCTGCCGTCCCGGTCGTGGCCAGCGGGGACCTTCTTCTGCACTCCCGAGATGTTCTGGCACCGGTCCGAGCTCTTGTAGGACTGCATGGCGAGACGGCCCCAGCCGTCGTCGTTCCACGAGGCCGCAGAGCTGAGGGAGGTCGTCACTCCGAGGAGGACGAGGACGGCCGTCACCAATATCGCTGTTCGACGGTACAAAGGCACTTCTCCAATCATCAAGGCTGTCGCCACCGGCCCGTGCTTCACGAGGCCGTGCGACATCCGCACAGTGGGGATCTGCTACATCGACGTCGGGCCGACGAGCTCCGCAACTGCGCCATTTCCGGCACGCGAACAGACAGGGGGCCGGCCTCCCGAAGGAAGCCGGCCCCCTGACCTGCATGACGTGGTGGGCGATACTGGGTTTGAACCAGTGACCTCTTCCGTGTCAAGGAAGCGCGCTACCGCTGCGCCAATCGCCCGGGTGTTGAGTTTGTGTGCGAGGTGGGTACGGGATTTGAACCCGTGTAGACGGATTTGCAGTCCGTTGCCTCGCCTCTCGGCCAACCCACCGTGGAGGTTCCAGAATGTACGGGGGAGACCTTCCGAGCGGACAACGAGACTCGAACTCGCGACCTCAACCTTGGCAAGGTTGCGCTCTACCAACTGAGCTATGTCCGCCTGCATTTCTCTGCCGTTTCACCGGCGTCGAATGCGAGTGGAACATTAGCCCATGCCCTTCGCGGCGCCAAAATCGCCCCCCTGCCTGGCGTGTTCGCGTCGCGATCGGAGACGTGCGTGAGGCCCCTAGAGTGAGCGCATGCGTGCATGGCTCAACGGTGACCTGCTGACCGATCCGACCGCGGGGGCCGTCGCGGTCACCGACCACGGCTTCACCGTGGGGGACGGGGTGTTCGAGGCCGTCAAGACGCTGGATGGTCGGCCCTTCGCGCTGACCCGCCACCTCGCCCGGCTGACCAGGAGCGCGGCCGGGCTGGGGCTGCCTGCACCCGACCTCGACGCCGTACGACGTGGCGTGGAGGCCGTCCTGTCCGACGGCGCCGAGCGCGACCCGATCGGCCGGTTGCGGATCACCTGCACGGCCGGGCCGCACCCGATGGGCTCCGGGCGTGGCGGCGGTCCGCCGACCCTCGTGGTCGCCTACAGCGCGATCGACGTCGCTGCCGGCTCGACCTCGGTCGTCACGGTCCCGTGGACCCGCAACGAGCACGGTGCCACTGCGGGGCTGAAGACGACGTCGTACGCCGAGAACGTGATCGCGCTGGCCCACGCAGCCGAGCGCGGCGGCACCGAGGCGATCTTCGCCAACACGGCAGGGCACCTCTGCGAGGGCACCGGCTCCAACGTCTTCTACGTCGTCGACGAGGAGCTCCGCACGCCGAGCCTCGCCGCCGGCTGCCTGGCCGGCGTGACCCGCGCGCTCGTCATCGAGTGGTGCGGCGCCCGCGAGGTCGACGAGCCGCTCACCGACGTCGTCGCCCGTGCCAGCGAGGCCTTCCTCGTCTCCACGACGCGGGACGTCCAGGCGATCGCGCGCTGGGACGACCGCGACCTGCCCGCGCCGGGGCCGGTGACGAAGGAGTGCGCGGAGACGTGGATCGCCCGCGAGGCTGAGACGATGGACCCATGAGCACTCCCGAGTCGCCGCTCGACCCCGCCCTCGCGGCGCGGCTGCACCGCACGGCCGAGGGCCTGGTCCCGGTCGTCGTGCAGCAGCACGGGTCCGGCGAGGTCCTCATGCTGGCGTGGGCCGACGACGAGGCGCTCAGCCGTACGATCGACACCGGGCGGGCGACGTACTGGTCGCGCTCGCGCCGCGAGTACTGGGTCAAGGGCGACACCTCGGGCCACGTGCAGTGGGTCAAGGAGATCCGGCTCGACTGCGACGGCGACACCCTCCTCTTCGTGGTCGACCAGGTGGGTGCTGCCTGCCACACCGGCGAGCACACCTGCTTCGACGCCGATCTCGTGCACCGCGTCGATGGCTGAACCGACCCGGGCGCGACGCACCTTCGGTCCGGTCGCGCTGCTGGGCCTCGCCAGCGCGGGGCTCGCGGCGTACGCCGGGAGCAGGCCGTGGCTCGACGTCGAGGCACCGGGTGGCGAGTGTCCTGCGGTCCAGGGGTTCGACTACTCGAGCCTGGAGCGGGGGTCCCCGCTCGCGGCGGCGCTCGCCCTCGTCGTCCTGGCGGCCTGGGGCGTCCTCCTGGTGACCCGTGGCCGGTTCCGGCGGGCCGTCGCCTGGCTCGCGGTCATCGCCTCGGTGGGCTACCTGGCCACGGCCGTCGAGGCCTACTGGTCGCTGAAGCCGGCGGCGCGGGAGGACGCGCTCGAGCGCGTCGGCAGGAGCAGTGGCGGCTGCCCGGCGGCCTCCATCTGGCTCGACAACGTCTGGTGGCCCGCCGCGCTGGTGCTCGGCATCGTGTGCATCGCCGCCGCAGCGGTGGCCGTCCGACTCGTCCCCGCGTGGCCGGAGATGGGCACGAAGTACGACGCACCCGCGGGCGCCCACCCCGCCGCGGCCGCCGGCGAGGCGGCGGTGCCCACGGAGAACATCGACATCTGGAAGGCCCTCGACGAGGGACGGGACCCGACCGCCTAGACTCGGCGCGGCAACCGCCCCACTGATGAACCCGGTCGACGAAGGAGCACTCACCATGGCTGCTGGCCACGGCAACACCCCCGCTGCATGGATCGCGGTGGCGGTCGCGATGCTCGGCTTCGTCGTGGGCAGCGTCGCCCTGCTGCAGAGCCCTGTCAGCGAGGCCGTGCTGTGGATCGGCATCGTCATCGCGCTCGTCGCGTTCCCGCTGTTCCTCGTGCTGTCCAAGCTCGGCTTCAACAGCTCCGACCACTGAGACGAGGCCGGGTCCTTCCCGGTCCGACCACTGGGCACCACCCCCGAGCGGGCTGGGCCGGGGTGAGAGGCTGAGCGCATGCCTGCGACCGGTTCCGTGCTCGACGACATCGTCGCCGGAGCACGAGAAGACCTTGCGCGCCGTGAGGCCGCGCTGCCACTGTCCGAGCTGCTCGCGCACCTGGCCGACGCGCCCGCTCCGCGGGACCCGATGCCGCACTTCCGGGCCCGCGGCTCGAGCGTCATCGCCGAGGTGAAGCGGCGCAGCCCCAGCAAGGGCGCGCTGGCCGACATCCCCGACCCCGCCGTGCTCGCGGCGGCCTACGCCCGCGGCGGCGCAGCCGCCATCTCGGTGCTCACCGAGGAGCGTCGCTTCGGCGGGAGCCTCGCCGACCTGCGCGCGGTCCGCGCCGCGGTGGAGACGCCGATCCTGCGCAAGGACTTCATCGTCGAGACCTACCAGCTCGTCGAGGCGCGCGCGGCCGGCGCCGACCTCGCGCTGCTCATCGTGGCGGCCCTCGACGACGACACCCTGCGTCGGCTGCACGACGAGGCCGGCGAGCTGGGCCTGACCGTGCTGGTCGAGGTGCACGACGAGACCGAGGTCGAGCGGGCACTGGCCCTGGACCCCGAGCTGATCGGCGTCAACAGCCGCAACCTCAAGACTCTCGAGGTCGACCCCGACGTGTTCGGCCGCCTCGCTCCGCAGATCCACGCCGACGTGGTCAAGGTGGCCGAGAGCGGCATCACCGGCGTCGCCGACGTCGAGCGCTTCGTGTCCGAGGGCGCGGGCGTGGTCCTGGTGGGCGAGGCGCTGGTCAAGGACGGCGACCCGGAGGCCGCCGTACGAACGATGACAGGAGTGACGGCACCGTGAGCCAAGGGACGAGCCGGTCCACCCGGTACGACGCCGACGAGCGCGGCTACTTCGGCGACACCTGGGGCGGGCGCTTCATGCCCGAGGCCCTCGTCGCCGCGCTGGACGAGCTGACCGTGGCGTGGCAGGACGCGATGGCCGACGACGCCTTCGTCGGTGAGTTCGAGCGCGTGCTGCGTGACTACGCCGGCACCCCGAGCCGGCTCTACCACGCCGAGCGCCTCTCCGCAGCGGTCGGTGCCCGCGTGCTGCTCAAGCGCGAGGACCTCAACCACACCGGCGCCCACAAGATCCGCAACGTGATGGGTCAGGCCCTGCTCACCAAGCGGATGGGCAAGACGCGGGTGATCGCGGAGACCGGGGCCGGGCAGCACGGGGTCGCCAGCGCGACGGCGGCGGCGTGGTTCGACCTCGACTGCACGGTCTACATGGGCGCCGTCGACACCCGCCGCCAGGCGCTCAACGTCGCCCGGATGCAGCTCCTCGGCGCCAAGGTCGTCCCGGTCGAGTCCGGCAGCGCGACCCTCAAGGACGCCATCAACGAGGCGCTGCGCGACTGGGTCGCGAGCGTCGACCACACGGCGTACCTCTTCGGCACCGCCGCCGGGCCGCACCCCTTCCCGAGCATGGTGCGCGACTTCTGCCGCGGCATCGGCGACGAGGCCCGTGAGCAGTGCCTCGAGCAGTACGGCGTCCTCCCGGACGCGGTCGCGGCGTGCGTCGGCGGCGGGTCCAACGCGATCGGCCTCTTCACCGCGTTCCTCGAGGACGAGGGCGTCGAGATCCACGGCTTCGAGCCGGGCGGCGACGGCGTGGAGACCGGGCGCCACGCGGCCACGATCCACGCCGGCGAGGCCGGCGTCCTGCACGGCGCGCGCACCTACGTGCTGCAGGACGAGGACGGCCAGACCGTCGAGTCGCACTCGATCTCGGCCGGCCTGGACTACCCGGGCGTCGGCCCGCAGCACTCGTGGCTCGCGGCCACCGGGCGGGCGTCGTACACCCCGGTCACCGACGCCGAGGCCATGGACGCCATGGCCCTGCTGAGCCGCACCGAGGGCATCATCCCGGCGATCGAGTCCGCGCACGCCGTCGCCGGTGCGCTCGAGGTCGCGAAGCGCCTCGGGCAGGAGAAGGGCCCCGACGCGACGATCATCGTCAACCTGAGCGGGCGCGGCGACAAGGACATGGGCACCGCGATCGAGTGGTTCGGCCTGGGCGACGCCGAGGCAGGACCCGACACCGACCTCGAGCAGGCCGCAGAGGAGGCCGCGCAGTGACGTCGACGAGCACCTCGGCAGCCTTCGAGAAGGCGCGCGCCGAGGACCGTGCTGCCCTGATCGGCTACCTCCCGGCGGGCTACCCGAGCGTCGAGGGGTCGATCAGGGCCCTCCGCACGATGGTCGAGGCCGGCTGTGACGCGATCGAGATCGGGATGCCCTACAGCGACCCGGTGATGGACGGCCCGACCATCCAGGCCGCCGCCCAGCACGCACTCGACGCGGGCGTCCGCACGCGCGACGTCCTCGAGGTGGTCGCGGCCGTCGCGAGCACGGGTGCGCCGACCCTCGTGATGACCTACTGGAACCCGGTCGAGCGTTACGGCGTCGAGCGTTTCGCCGCCGACCTGGCCGGGGCCGGGGGAGCCGGGCTGATCACGCCCGACATCACGCCCGACTACGGGTCGGAGTGGATCACCGCTGCGGACGAGCACGACCTCGACAAGGTCTTCCTCGTCGCGCCCAGCTCGACCGACGAGCGCGTCGCGATGACCGCCGCCGCCAGCCGCGGCTTCGTCTACGCGGCAGCCGTCATGGGTGTCACGGGTGCCCGCGACGCCACCTCCGACCTCGCCGGCCCGCTGGTCCGGCGCGTGCGCGCGAGAGGGGACATCCCGGTCGCCGTCGGGATCGGGGTCAGCAACGGCGACCAGGCCGCCGAGGTGGCGTCCTACGCCGACGGGGTGATCGTCGGGTCGGCGTTCGTGCGCTGCCTCCTCGACCACGAGGGCGACGAGGCCGCCGGCCTCGAAGCGCTGCGGGCGCTGACCGCGGACCTCGCCGAGGGCGTACGCCGTGGCCGGGGGTAGGGCCGCCCTCACGGCGTCGCTGGTCGGCCTGCTCGGGCTGCTCACCGCGTGCGGGAGCGGTGGCGGTGCGTCGCCGGCGGAGCTCACCGGCACACCGCTCGACCCGCCTTTCGAGGTCTCCTCGACACCGCTGGTCGACACCGACGGGGCGGCGTACAGCCTCACCGAGGACACCGACAAGGACCTGACCCTCGTCTTCTTCGGCTACACCAACTGCCCCGACATCTGCGGCCAGGTGATGGCGACGCTGGCGGGCACGCTCGCGCGGCTCGACGACGCCCAGCGGGACGACGTCGACGTGGTCTTCGTGACCACCGACCCGGCCCGCGACGACGAGGCCGTGGTCGAGGACTACGTCAGTGCCTTCGACCCGAGCATCATCGGGCTCACCGGCGACCTCGACGACATCATCGAGATCGGTCGCAGCATGGCCGTCGCGGTCGACGACGGGGAGAAGCTGCCCAGCGGCGGCTACGAGGTCACCCACGGCACCCAGGTCCTGGCCGTCGACGGCGACGACGAGGTGCCGGTCTTCTGGAAGGCGGACGTGTCGCAGGCGCAGCTGGCCCACGACGTCACCATGTTGCTCGACCGAGGATGATGCTCCCCATGCTGCCTGCACTGCCCCTCGTGGAGTCCCCGCTGGTGACCCTCCTGTCGATCCCCAGCCCGGCCGAGGGCGTGTGGCACCTCGGTCCCTTGCCGATCCGCGCCTACGCGCTCTGCATCATCCTCGGGATCGTCTTCGCGATCTGGTGGGGGGAGCGGCGCTGGATCGCGCGCGGCGGCCTGCCCGGGGAGGTCAGCGACCTCGCCATCTGGGCGGTCCCGTTCGGGCTGGTGGGCGGCCGGCTCTACCACGTGATCACGGACTGGCACCTCTACTTCGGCGAGGACCGCAACCCGGTCACCGCGCTCTACGTCTGGCGCGGCGGCCTCGGCATCTGGGGTGCGATCGCGCTGGGCGCCCTCGGTGTGTGGATCGGCGCGCGGCTGCGCGGCATCAAGCTGCTCCCGCTGCTGGACGCGCTCGCGCCCGGCGTGCTCGTCGCGCAGGCCGTGGGCCGGTGGGGCAACTGGTTCAACCAGGAGCTCTACGGCCGCCCCACCGACCTGCCGTGGGGCCTCGAGATCGACGTCGCGCACCGGCCGTCGCAGTACCTCGACGTGACGACGTTCCACCCCACGTTCCTCTACGAGTGCCTGTGGAACCTGGCTGCCTTCGCCGTGCTCATCTGGCTCGACCGCCGGTTCCGCCTGGGCCACGGACGCGTGCTCGCCCTCTACGTGATGCTCTACACGGCCGGGCGCGCCTGGATCGAGAACATGCGCATCGACGACGTCCAGATGGACGACGTCCTCGGGCTGCGGCTCAACGTGTGGACCTCGATCGTGCTGTTCGTCCTGGCTGCGCTGTTCTTCCTGTGGTCGGCGAAGCGACACCCCGGCCGCGAGGAGGTCGTGCGCACGCGCGAGCCCCGGCGCGACGAGGCGGACGAGCACGAGACCGTCGATCCCACGGCCTGAAACGGCGTCTCACCGGCAGCCCCGGCCGGTGATAGATTCCACCTTGCTCGGGCCAACGTCGTCCCCAGCGGTAACGCCCACCCCCCGTGACCTGCCAGCCGTTCGCGCTGGTGCGCCGGGACGACGACGGGAGAACCAGTGTCTTCGACGCACGCGTTCCCGCCGAGCTTCCCTCCTCCGCAGGGTCTCTACGACCCTCGCCACGAGAAGGACGCCTGTGGTGTCGCCATGGTGGCGACCCTGACGGGAGAGCCGAGCCACGACATCGTGGCCAAGGCCCTCACGGCCCTGCGCAACCTCGACCACCGCGGTGCCGCCGGCGCCGAGGTCAACTCCGGTGACGGTGCCGGGATCCTGCTCCAGGTGCCCGACGCGTTCCTCCGCGACGTGGTCGACTTCGAGCTGCCGCCGGCGCGCGCGTACGCCGTGGGCACCGCCTTCCTGCCCGGCGACGAGGACGCGGTCGCCAAGACCCGTCAGCGCATCGAGGAGATCGCCGACGAGGAGGGCCTCGCCGTCCTCGGCTGGCGCGAGGTCCCGGTGGACGACTCGAGCCTCGGTGCGACCGCACGCAGCGTGATGCCGAGCTTCGCGCAGGTCTTCGTGGCCGGCAAGGGCGCCCGGGTGAGCGGCATGGCGCTGGAGCGCCTCGCCTTCTGCCTGCGCAAGCGCGCGGAGTCCGAGACCGACGTCTACTTCCCGTCGCTCTCCTCCCGAACCCTTGCCTACAAGGGCATGCTCACCACCGACCAGCTCGACCAGGTCTTCCCCGACCTGACCGACGAGCGCGTCGCCTCGGCGATGGCCGTCGTGCACTCGCGCTTCTCGACCAACACGTTCCCCAGCTGGCCGCTGGCCCACCCGTTCCGCTTCATCGCGCACAACGGCGAGATCAACACGGTCATGGGCAACCGCAACTGGATGCGCGCCCGCGAGGCGCTGCTCGAGAGCGACCTCATCCCGGGTGACCTCGAGCGGCTGTTCCCGATCTGCACCCCCGGGGCGTCGGACTCTGCATCGTTCGACGAGGTCCTGGAGCTGCTGCACCTCGCCGGCCGCTCGCTGCCGCACGCGGTGCTGATGATGATCCCGGAGGCCTGGGAGAACCACCGTGAGATGGACGCCCAGCGCCGGGCGTTCTACGAGTTCCACTCCACGCTGATGGAGCCGTGGGACGGACCTGCGTGCGTCGTGTTCACCGACGGCACGCAGATCGGCGCCGTGCTCGACCGCAACGGGCTGCGCCCCTCCCGCTACTGGGTCACCGACGACGGCCTCGTGGTGCTCGCCTCGGAGGTCGGCGTGCTCGACCTCGACCCCGCCACCGTGGTGCGCAAGGGCCGCCTCCAGCCCGGCCGCATGTTCCTGGTGGACACCGAGGAGCACCGGATCATCGAGGACGAGGAGGTCAAGAGCCAGCTCGCCGCGGAGCACCCGTACGACGAGTGGCTGCACGCCGGCCTGATCCACCTCGACGACCTCGACGACCTCGAGCACATCGTCCACACGCACTCCTCGGTCACCCGGCGCCAGCAGGTGTTCGGCTACACCGAGGAGGAGCTGCGGGTCCTGCTGAGCCCGATGGCCAACACCGGCGGCGAGGCGCTCGGCTCCATGGGCACCGACACCCCGATCGCGGCGCTCAGCGACAAGCCTCGCCTGCTGTTCGACTACTTCTCCCAGCTGTTCGCGCAGGTGACGAACCCGCCGCTCGACGCGATCCGCGAGGAGCTGGTCACCTCGTTGAGCGGCTCCATCGGACCCGAGGCCAACCTGCTGCACCCCACGCCGGCCTCGTGCCGCCAGATCGTGCTGCCGTTCCCGGTGTTCTCCAACGACGACCTGTCCAAGATCCGCCACATCAACCGCAACGGCGACATGCCGGGCTTCCAGGTGCACATCGTGCGCGGGCTCTACGAGGTCGACGGGGGAGGGCAGGCCCTGTCCGCCCGGCTCGACGAGCTGTGCGCCGAGGTCTCCGCGGCGATCGCCGACGGAGCGCGCATCATCGTGCTCTCGGACCGCCACTCCACCGCCGAGCTCGCACCGATCCCGTCGCTGCTGCTCACCGGCGCCGTCCACCACCACCTCGTCCGCGAGAAGACCCGCACCCAGGTGGGCCTGCTGGTCGAGGCCGGCGACGTCCGCGAGGTGCACCACGTGGCGCTGCTCGTCGGCTACGGCGCGGCCGCGGTCAACCCCTACCTCGCCATGGAGTCGGTGGAGGACCTCGCCCGCGAGGCCTACTACGTCAAGGTCGACCCCGAGAAGGCCGTCGCCAACCTCATCAAGGCGCTCGGCAAGGGCGTGCTCAAGGTGATGTCCAAGATGGGCGTCTCGACCGTCGCGTCCTACACCGGCGCCAAGATCTTCGAGTCCGTCGGCCTGTCGCACGACGTCATCGACCGCTACTTCACCGGGACGACCTCCAAGCTCGGCGGCATCGAGCTCGCCACCATCGCCGAGGAGGTGGCGCGCCGCCACGCGGTGGCGTACCCCCGGGGCGGCATCTCGCCGGCCCACCGCGAGCTCACCATCGGCGGCGAGTACCAGTGGCGCCGCAGCGTGAAGGGGGATGCCGAGCCGCACCTCTTCGACCCGGAGACGGTGTTCCGGCTGCAGCACTCCACGCGCACCGGCAGCTACGACATCTTCAAGCAGTACACCCACCGCGTCGACGAGCAGTCGCAACGGTTGATGACGCTGCGCGGGCTTTTCACCTTCAAGGACGGCGTGCGCGCACCCGTCGACATCGACGAGGTCGAGCCCGTCTCGGCCATCGTCAAGCGCTTCTCCACCGGCGCCATGTCCTACGGCTCGATCAGCAAGGAGGCGCACGAGACGCTCGCCATCGCCATGAACCGGCTGGGCGGGAAGTCCAACACCGGTGAGGGCGGTGAGGACCCCGACCGGTTGTACGACCCCGAGCGCCGCTCGTCGATCAAGCAGGTCGCGTCCGGTCGGTTCGGCGTGACCTCCGAGTACCTCACCAACGCCGACGACATCCAGATCAAGATGGCGCAGGGTGCCAAGCCCGGTGAGGGTGGCCAGCTGCCCGGCCACAAGGTCTACCCGTGGGTGGCCAAGACCCGGCACTCCACGCCGGGCGTCGGCCTGATCAGCCCGCCGCCGCACCACGACATCTACTCGATCGAGGACCTGGCGCAGCTGATCCACGACCTCAAGAACGCCAACCCGTCCGCGCGCATCCACGTGAAGCTCGTGTCCGAGGTCGGCATCGGCACGGTCGCGGCCGGCGTCTCCAAGGCCCACGCCGACGTGGTGCTCGTCTCCGGGCACGACGGCGGCACCGGTGCTTCGCCGCTCACCTCCCTCAAGCACGCGGGTGGTCCGTGGGAGCTCGGCCTGGCCGAGACGCAGCAGACGCTGCTCCTCAACGGGCTGCGCGACCGGATCGTGGTGCAGGCCGACGGCCAGCTCAAGACCGGCCGCGACGTCGTCATCGCGGCCCTGCTCGGCGCCGAGGAGTACGGCTTCGCGACCGCGCCGCTGGTCGTCAGCGGCTGCATCATGATGCGGGTCTGCCACCTCGACACCTGCCCGGTGGGCGTGGCGACCCAGAACCCGGTCCTGCGCGAGCGCTTCAGCGGCAAGGCCGACTACGTCGTGAACTTCTTCGAGTTCATCGCCCAGGAGGTCCGTGAGCTGCTGGCCGAGCTGGGCTTCCGCAGCCTCGACGAGGCCATCGGCCAGGTCGGCGTGCTCGACGTCGCCGAGGCGGTCGACCACTGGAAGGCCTCGGGGCTCGACCTCACGCCGATCCTCCACCAGGCCTCGGCCCACGGGGAGTTCGGCCAGTTCGAGGGCCAGGACCTGCGCAACACCCGGACGCAGGACCACGGCCTCGACAAGGCGCTCGACAACGAGCTGATCGCCATCGCGGCGCCGGCGCTGGAGTCCGGCGAGCCGGTCCGTGCGCAGGTCGCCATCCGCAACGTGAACCGGACGGTCGGCACGATGCTCGGCCACGAGGTCACCAAGCGCTACCGCGGCGAGGGGCTCCCCGAGGGCACGATCGACATCACGCTGACCGGTTCGGCCGGCCAGTCGTTCGGCGCCTTCGTGCCGCGCGGGATCACCCTGCGGCTGGAGGGGGACGCCAACGACTACGTCGGCAAGGGCCTGTCAGGCGGCAGGATCGTCGTACGCCCCGACCGGGCGGCGACCTTCGAGGCCGCCGAGCAGATCATCGCGGGCAACACGATCGGCTACGGCGCCACGGCGGGGCACATCTTCCTCAGCGGGCGCGCGGGCGAGCGGTTCTGCGTGCGCAACTCCGGCGCGAGTGCAGTGGTCGAGGGCGTGGGCGACCACGGCTGCGAGTACATGACCGGCGGCGTCGTCGTCGTGCTCGGTCCGACGGGGCGCAACTTCGCGGCCGGGATGTCCGGTGGCTACGCGTTCGTCCTCGACCTCGACGAGAACCGCGTCAACCGCGAGCTGGTCGAGCTGGCACCGGTGACCGGTGCGGGCGCCGAGGAGCTCAAGTCCCTGGTCGAGCAGCACGCCGAGGAGACCGGATCGGCAGTGGCTGCCGCGCTGCTCGCCGACTGGGACGCATCCCTGGCTCGCTTCACCGAGGTGATGCCCAGCGACTTCAAGCGTGTGCTCGAGGCTCGCGAGGAGGCCCTCGAGGAGGGTCTCGACGAGGACGAGGCAGCCGCCCGGATCATGGAGGTCCTCCATGGCTGACCTGACGACCGACCACCGTGACGCGAAGAAGGTGAACCAGCATGGCTGACCCCAAGGGCTTCCTGAAGCACGGCCGCGAGGTCGCCACGCGGCGTGACGTCGCCGAGCGGGTGCACGACTGGAACGAGGTCTACCCCGACGGGATCGGCCGCGCGCTGCTGCCGATCATCAACACCCAGGCCGGACGCTGCATGGACTGCGGCATCCCGTTCTGCCACCAGGGCTGCCCGCTGGGCAACATCATCCCGGAGTGGAACGACCTGGTCTGGCGTGACGACTGGGACGGCGCGATGGACCGTCTCCACGCGACCAACAACTTCCCGGAGTTCACCGGCCGCCTGTGCCCGGCCCCGTGCGAGACGGCGTGCGTCCTGGGCATCAACCAGGACCCGGTGACCATCAAGAACGTCGAGGTCTCGATCATCGACCGCGCCTGGGGCTCGGGCTACGTCCGCCCGCAGCCGCCGGAGTGGCTCTCGGGCAGGACCGTGGCCGTGATCGGCTCCGGGCCGGCCGGGCTGGCAGCCGCGCAGCAGCTCACCCGCGCCGGGCACACCGTGGCCGTCTACGAGCGGGCCGACAAGATCGGCGGCCTGCTGCGCTACGGCATCCCCGAGTTCAAGATGGAGAAGAAGCACCTCGACCGGCGCCTCGACCAGATGCGCAGGGAGGGCACGGTCTTCCGGGCCGGGGTCGACGTGGGTGGGGACCTCACCGGTCCGCAGCTGCTCGCCCGCTACGACGCGGTGGTGCTCGCGATGGGCGCCACCGACGCCCGCGACCTGCCGGTCCCGGGCCGCGAGCTCGGCGGCATCCACCAGGCGATGGAGTTCCTGCCACAGGCCAACCGCACCTCGCTCGGCGAGGAGGTGGAGGGCCAGATCCTCGCGACCGGCAAGGACGTCGTCATCATCGGTGGCGGCGACACCGGTGCCGACTGCCTCGGCACCTCGATCCGCCAGGGCGCGCGCTCGATCACGCAGCTCGAGATCATGCCGCAGCCCGGTGAGGACCGTCCCGAGGGCCAGCCGTGGCCGACGTACCCCATGACGTTCCGCGTCTCCTCGGCGCACGAGGAGGGTGGCGACCGGGTCTACGCCGTCTCCACGCAGGAGTTCGTGGGCGACGCCGACGGCAACGTCGCCGGTCTCCGGCTCGTCGAGGTCGACGCGAAGTTCCAGCCCGTCGAGGGCACCGAGCGGGAGATCCCGGCCCAGCTGGTGCTCCTCGCCATGGGCTTCGTGGGTCCCGAGCGGAGCCGCCCCGAGGGTCCGGGCCTGATCGACCAGCTCGAGGTGGAGCTCGACGAGCGCGGCAACGTGCGCCGCGACGAGACGTACGCCTCGTCCGTCCCGGGCGTCTACGTCGCCGGCGACGTGGGCCGCGGCCAGTCGCTGATCGTGTGGGCCATCGCGGAGGGCCGCAGCGCGGCCGCCTCCGTCGACGCCTACCTGACCGGCTCGACCACGCTGCCCGCGCCGATCAAGCCGCACGAGCGACCCCTGGTCGTCTGACCGCGCGATCCCTGTAACGCCGGGTTGCTGCCACTACCCACCCCCGTGCACGGGGGTGGGTACAGCAAGCAACCCGGCGTTACAGCATTTCAACTGACGGAGCGGCCTTGCTTGGATCGTTCCAATATCCGCTAGGCTGAGGCACGTGCGTAGAGCCAAGATCGTCTGCACCCTCGGCCCCGCGGTGAACACCCCGGAGGGGATCCGATCCCTCGTCGAGGCGGGCATGGATGTCGCCCGCCTCAACATGAGCCACGGCGCGTACGCCGACCACGAGGCCGTCTACCGGATGGTGCGCGAAGCCTCCGACGAGACCGGTCACGCCATCGGGATCTTCGCTGACCTCCAGGGTCCGAAGATCCGGTTGGAGACCTTCGGCGACGGGCCCGTGAAGCTCAAGAAGGGCGCCACCTTCACGATCACCACCCGCGACGTGGTCGGTGACGCGAAGCAGTGCGGCACGACCTACAAGGGGCTGCCGGGCGACGTGCAGCCCGGCGACCCGCTGCTCATCGACGACGGCAAGGTACGGCTGAAGGTGACGTCGGTCGACGACACCGACGTCGTCACCGAGGTCGTCGTGCCCGGCAAGGTCTCCAACAACAAGGGGATCAACCTGCCCGGCGTCGCCGTGTCCGTGCCTGCGCTGTCGGACAAGGACACCGAGGACCTGCGGTGGGCGTTGCGTCTCGGGGTCGACTTCATCGCCCTCAGCTTCGTGCGCAGCGCGGCCGACGCCGAGGACGTCCGCGCGATCATGCGCGAGGAGGACGTCTTCGTCCCGGTGATCGCGAAGATCGAGAAGCCGCAGGCGCTGGCCAACATCGACGAGATCGTCGACGCCTTCGACGGCATCATGGTCGCCCGGGGCGACCTCGGCGTGGAGTGCCCGCTGGAGGACGTGCCGATCCACCAGAAGCTCATCATCGACAAGGCCCGCCGCAACGCCAAGCCCGTCATCGTCGCCACCCAGATGCTCGAGTCGATGATCAGTGCGCCCGCGCCGACCCGCGCCGAGGCGAGCGACGTCGCCAACGCGGTCCTCGACGGTGCTGACGCGGTCATGCTGTCCGGCGAGACGAGCGTGGGGGAGTACCCCATCGTCGCGGTGGAGACGATGGCCCGGATCGTGGAGTCGACCGAGGACCACGGCCTCTCGCACATGGCCGCAGTGACCTGGGAGCCCCACACCCGGGGCGGCATCATCGCCAAGGCGGCCGCACAGGTCGCCGAGTCCGTCGGTGCCAAGTATCTCGTCGCCTTCACGGCGAGTGGCGACTCCGCGCGGCGGCTCTCCCGCTTTCGAGGATCCATCCCGGTGCTGGCGTTCACCACCACCGACCGGGTGCGCTCCCAGCTGTCGATGTCGTGGGGCGTGGAGACCTTCAAGATGTCCGACGTCGAGCACACCGATGAGATGGTGCGGCAGGTCGACGAGGCGTTGCTGGACATCGGCCGGGTCAAGGAGGGCGACCTCGTGGTGATCATCGCCGGCAGCCCGCCCGGCATCCCCGGCTCGACCAACGCGCTCCGGATCCACCGGATGGGTGACGCGATCAACGGGGCCGCGCCGGCCTACCGCCGTCCACGCTGAGCCGGTACCCGTGATCAGGTCTTCGGACCGATCAGCTCGTCGAGCCTCGCGACCGCCTCGCGGCGGGAGACCGAGACGGCCCGCGGCGCCGACCTCCGCCACTCCACGGCAGCGAGGTCGAGCGCCCATGTGCACAGACCGAGGATGTCCTCGGACGCGTTGACGAACTGCCAGCGCCCGTAGTCGTACCGCTTCTTCTCGCCGGCGACGCGCCTCGTGGCCCAGTTGGAGACACGGCACCCGTCGGAGTGGAAGAGCCCGCGCAGGAAGTCGGCCGGGAACGCGCACACAACGTCGGCCTGCCAGGCCTCGAGCACGATCGGGCGCTCGTGCTTGCGACCCGGTCCGTGCTGCGGGAACAGGCACGGCCAGTGCTTCCAGTTCGACTGGACGACCACGACGCCCGGCGCACTCACGTGCCAGACCTGCCCCGGCGGGTGGACGTCACGGATCCGGGATGAGACGTCGAGGTAGATGCCGGGCATGGTCTTGTCGCACGAGACCCGGAGCGCCCAGCTCCCGCGGTAGTGCGACAGGCAACCGTCGCCGAGGTAGAAGCCCAGGAGGGCGGCGTACGAGGCGCCGCGAGCCGGATGCGCGCCGGCGCACCGTGCGCACTCGGATACGGGTGTCGGACCGAGGGCCCACGCCCTCAAGGTCGACCGCGCCACGCCGGTCTGTCGCGAGACTCGGGAGAGGGAGGCGCCCTGCGCCAACGCGTCGATGGCCGCCCGTCGTGTCGTGTGAGGTGCACGCTCCGAGCGTGGACGACACCACCGACAGTGCCCCGGGTGAGATTCGAACTCACACTGAATGCTGTTTGAGAGCATCGCCTCTGCCGTTGGGCTACCGGGGCCACAGCGGGGAAACCGTACCCGACTAACCTTGCCGACGTGACACAGCCCGCCGCCGACCAGCCCGAACCCGTCCGCCCCTCTGACGTACGCCGTGTCGTGATCGCCGAGGACGAGGCCCTCATCCGGATGGACCTCGCGGAGATGCTCGGCGAGGAGGGCTACGAGGTCGTCGGCCAGGCCGGCGACGGCCAACGGGCGATCGAGCTCGCCCGTGAGCTGCGCCCCGACCTGGTCATCCTGGACGTGAAGATGCCCGTGCTCGACGGCATCGCGGCGGCCGAGGCCATCGCGAGCGAGCGCATCGCGCCCGTCGTGATCCTGACTGCGTTCTCGCAGCGTGACCTCGTGGCCCGGGCCCGCGACGCCGGCGCGATGGCCTATCTCGTCAAGCCGTTCCAGCGGGGCGACCTGGTGCCGGCCATCGAGATGGCGGTGAGCCGTTACGCCGAGATCACGCTGCTCGAGCGAGAGGTCTCCGACCTCCAGGAGTCCCTCGCGACCCGCAAGTCGGTGGACCGGGCGAAGGGCGTGCTGCAGGAGCAGCTCAGCCTCAGCGAGCCCGACGCGTTCCGCTGGATCCAGAAGACCGCGATGGACCTGCGCCTGTCGATGAAGCAGGTCGCCGACGGCGTCGTGGAGCACGGCGTGGCCGGTCTGGGCGCCGGCGACGGCGCCTGAGACAGACCAACCGCAGTGTGCGGACGGCCCTTCGCCGCAGATCTGACGGCGCATCGAGAGGTGCGCCGTCGAAACCGTTGGTGACACGCCAGGCTTCCGCTTTGTTTCCGGTACGGACCGGTTGGTCACGAAACGGCAACGGCACGCGACTCAGGCCCCGCAATCGTGTCCCACGCCACATCCATGGTGTTAGGTTTCCGCGCACGAGGCTGCCGAGGTGGACAGCCCATATGAACAACGGAGGGATCCATGATCCGCTCATCCAAGACGTGGCAGCTTGTCGCGTTGTCGGCAGTCGCCGGCCTGGCGCTCAGCGCCTGCGGCACGACCGACACCGGCGGCGGCAGCGACGCCGGCGGCGGCGACTGCAACTTCAAGATCGGTGTGATGGGCGCGCTGTCAGGCGCCAACGCCAGCATCGTCCTTCCGTCGGTGGACGGCGCCGAGCTCGCACTCAAGCAGTGGGACAACGAGGACTGCGAGGTCACCATCGAGAAGTTCGACACCGAGGGCGACCCGGCCAAGGCGACCCCGGTGGCGACCCAGATCGCCGGTGACGACTCGTTCATCGGTGTCATCGGTGGTGCCTTCTCCGGTGAGACGCGTGCGACCAAGGCCATCTACGGTGACGCGGGTGTCACGATGGTCAGCCAGTCCGCGACCGCGACGGACCTCACCCAGGACGACCCGTCCCCGGTGTTCCACCGCCTGGTTCCCTACGACGACTACCAGGGCGCGGCGATCGCCAAGTACCTGACCGACGAGCTGGGCGCCAAGAAGGTGTTCGTCGTCGACAACTCCGAGGCCTACGGTGAGCCCCTGGCCGACCGTGTCGAGGAGACCCTCGGTGACGCGATGGTGCAGCGCGACAAGACGCAGGTCGGCCAGACCGACTTCGCCCCGACCATCTCCAAGATGGAGTCGGCCAAGCCCGACGCCGTCTTCTACGGTGGTTACATCGCCGAGGCCGCGCCGCTGCTCAAGCAGATGCGCGACGCCGGCATCGACGCCCCCTTCGTCGGTGGTGACGGCCTCTACGGCTCCGACTTCGGCAAGGCCGTCGGCGACGCCGGCGAGGGCGCCGTCGTGATGTGCCCCTGCGCCCCGATCGAGGAGGACAGCACCTTCGCTGCCGACTACGAGGAGGAGTTCGGCTCGGCTCCGGGCGCCTACGCTGCCGAGGGCTTCGACGCGATGAGCGTCTTCCTCGCTGCGCTGGACGACGGTGCGCGCACCCGCGAGGACGTCGAGGCATTCGTCGACGGCTACACCGGTGACGGCCTCAGCAAGGAGATCTCGTTCGACGAGAACGGTGACGTCCCGAAGGACAAGGTCTCCTACTGGGCGTACAAGAACGAGGGTGGCACGCTGACGCCTGAGGTCGAGGTCAAGCCCGAGGGCTGATCGAGGCACCATGCATGACACCGCGGGGGCGGCCGGACTCGGCCGCCCCCGCTCCATGGGCCCGCACAGGGCCGCAATCTGGGAGGGCCCTGAGTGGACTTCGATGCCCTGATCAACGGGTTGGACCGTCACACGCTTGACGGCATCACCCGTGGATCCATCTACGCGCTCGTCGCGCTCGGCTACACCATGGTGTACGGCGTGATGAAGCTGATCAACTTCGCCCACTCCGAGGTGTTCATGGTGGGCACCTGGACCGTGCTGGGCGTCTACACCGTGATCGGTGCACATGCGGGCATGGGTCTCGGCATGGTCATCGGGGCCACCTTGCTCGCCCTCCTGGCAGCCATGCTGGCCTCCGCGGGCACCGCCCTGGCCGTGGAGCGGATCGCCTACCGCCCGCTCCGCAAGAAGGGCGCCCCGCCCCTCATCTTCCTGATCACCGGCATCGGCTGCTCGATGGTGCTCGTGGAGACCTTCGGCCAGGTGCTCAAGGTCTTCTTCGGCGCGCCCTTCGGTCGTGTGCTGGTCAACGTGCCCCCGATCCTGCAGACCAAGGTGGTCTTCACGATCCCGGGCGTCGACCTGGCCGTGACCAACACGCGCCTGATCATCATCTTCGGCGCGATCGCCATGATGGTGGCGCTGGACTTCTTCGTGAACAAGAGCCGGCTGGGGCGCGGTGTCCGCGCCGTCGCGCAGGACGCCGACACCGCATCGCTGATGGGTGTCAACCAGGACCGCGTGATCATGCTGGTCTTCGTCCTCGGTGGAGCCATGGCCGGTGTGGCCGCGCTGCTCTTCACCATCCAGTACGACAGCACGAAGTTCGACATCGGCTTCATCATCGGCGTCAAGGCGTTCACCGCCGCCGTGCTGGGTGGCATCGGCAACCTGAGAGGTGCCCTCATCGGAGGCCTGGTGCTCGGAGTCGTCGAGGTCTACGCCTCGACCGTCTGGGACTCCAGCTGGGCCGACGTGACGGCTTTCATCGTGCTGGTCCTGGTGCTGATGTTCCGCCCCACCGGCCTCCTCGGTGAATCCCTCGGAAAGGCGCGAGCATGAGCACCATCACCCAGTACACCAACCAGCTGCGCGACCGCCTCGGCGTGTTCCCCTCGTGGGTCCGGGCACTCCTGATGCTGCTCGTGGTGGCCTTCGCCTTCTACCTGCCCTACCTGAACATCCTCCCGTTCGCCTACATCCGGACCGACCTGTCGGCCACCGGCACAGACTGGGCGAGCGTGCTGTTCCTGGTCGTGATCTACATGATCGTCGCGGTCGGCCTGAACGTCGTGATCGGCCTGGCCGGCCTGCTCGACCTCGGCTACGTCGGCTTCTACGCCCTCGGCGCCTACTCCGTCGCACTCTTCGGGTCCACGTCGTCACCAGTGGTCGAGGCCATCCAGTCGAAGTTCGGGCTCTCCGAGGAGTGGGCGGTCCCGTTCGCGATCTGCGTGCCGATCGCGATGGCGATGGCGCTCATCGCCGGCGTGATCCTGGGCGCGCCGACCCTGCGACTGCGCGGCGACTACCTGGCCATCGTGACCATGGGGTTCGGCGAGATCATCCGGATCTGTGCCCGCAACCTCGACAACGTGACCAACGGCGCCGCCGGCATCACCAACGTCCCGGTGCCACCCGGCCCCAAGATGGACGGGCGCGAGTTCTTCAACGTCTCCGAGCCGGAGCGGTGGTACTGGCTGGCGCTCGTGGTCCTGATCATCTTGATCTGGATGGCGAAGCGTCTCGAGAACAGCCGTGTCGGACGTGCCTGGCTGGCGATCCGCGAGGACGAGGACGCGGCGGCGATCATGGGCGTGGCTGCGTTCAAGTACAAGCTGTGGGCCTTTGCCATCGGCGCCACACTGGGCGGCATGGCCGGACTCCTGTTCGGGAGCAAGCAGCAGTACGTCGAGCCCAACGGCTTCATGCTCAACCTCTCGTTCCTCTTCGTGGCGATGGTCGTCATCGGCGGCTCGGGCAACATCCTGGGTGTGCTGATCGGTGCCTTCCTGCTCACCTACCTCCCGGAGCGGTTCCGCGAGTTCCAGGAGTGGCGCCCGTTCGCCTTCGGTGTCGCGCTGGTCGCGGTGATGATCCTGCGTCCGCAGGGACTGGTCCCGAGCAGACGAAGGGCACGAGAATTCGAGGACCGCAAGGTCGAAGCCGAGGAGGCTGCAGCCGATGCCTGACGAGAACCCCGCCACCCCGACCACGGCCGGCACCCCGGCCGACAGGCCCGTCACGGTGGCACCCGACACCTCCGACCACGACCTGCTCAGCATGGACGTCGGCACGGAGGGCGAGACGCTCCTCGAGATCGACCACGTCACCTTGAAGTTCGGCGGTGTGGTGGCGCTCAACGACGTCGACTTCTCCATCAAGCGTGGCGAGATCCTGGGCCTGATCGGGCCCAACGGCGCCGGCAAGACGACCTGCTTCAACGTGATGACGGGCGTCTACACCCCCACCTCGGGCGTGGTGCGCTTCAACGGCAAGGAGATCAGCGGCCGCAAGCCCCACCAGATCAACCACCTGGGCATTGCGCGTACGTTCCAGAACATCCGGCTCTTCCCGGAGATGTCGGCGCTCGAGAACGTCATGGTCGGCTGCGACGCCCGACACAAGACGAGCGTGCTCGGCGCGCTCTTCCGGGCATACCGGATGCGACCCCAGGAGCACCAGCTCCCGGACAACCCGCTGAAGCGGAGCCTGGCCCGGGTCTTCGGCATGAGCCGCCACACCCTGGAGGAGCGCAGCGGTCGCGAGCGCAGCATGGAGCTGCTCAAGTTCGTGGGCATCGCGGATCGCGCGCACGAGCTGTCGCGCAACCTCCCCTACGGCTACCAGCGGCGCCTCGAGATCGCGCGCGCACTTGCCACGGAGCCCCAGCTGCTCTGCCTGGACGAGCCGGCAGCAGGCTTCAACCCGGCGGAGAAGGAGGACCTCATGGACCTCATCCGCCGGATCCGCGACCTGGGGCACACGGTCCTGGTCATCGAGCACGACATGAAGCTGGTCCTGGGTGTCACCGACCGGATCGTGGTGCTCGAGTTCGGCCAGAAGATCGCTGAAGGGACGCCCGACGAGGTCGCCCACAACCCGAAGGTCATCGCCGCCTACCTGGGAGAGCCTGACGATGCTGCTTGAGCTGCACGACGCCGTACTCAGCTACGGGAAGATCGAGGCCCTCCACGGGATCAGCCTCGAGGTCGCCGAGGGGGAGGTGGTCGCCCTCATCGGTGCCAACGGTGCCGGCAAGACCTCGACCATGCGCGCCCTCTCCGGCGTGCGCGGGTTGTCCTCCGGCAGCGTGGTCTTCGACGGTGAGGAGGTCACCAAGCTGCGCGCCGACCAGCGGCTGCGCAAGGGCCTGGTGCTGTGCCCTGAGGGTCGCGGGATCTTCCCGGGCATGACGGTCACCGAGAACCTCAACATGGGCGCCTACACCCGCAAGGACAAGGCGGCCATGGAGGAGGACTACGAGCGGGTGTTCGGCCTCTTCCCGCGTCTGCTCGAGCGCAAGAAGCAGGTCGCGGGCACGATGTCGGGCGGTGAGCAGCAGATGCTGGCCATCGGACGGGCGCTGATGTCGCGTCCCAAGCTGCTCATGCTCGACGAGCCGTCGATGGGTCTCGCGCCGATGCTGATCCAGCAGATCTTCGACATCATCACCGAGATCGCCGGGCAGGGCACGACGATCCTCGTCGTGGAGCAGAACGCCAAGCAGGCGCTGTCGCGGGCCGATCGGGCGTACGTCCTGGAGACCGGGCGGATCGTCAAGGGCGGGACCGGCGCGGAGCTTCTCGACGATCCGACGGTGCGCGAGGCCTACCTCGGCGTAGCCTGATCCGAGTGCCGGGCGATAGGGTCGCCCGGGTGTGGTGCCGCATGGAGTCGGCAGGGGGCCACTGTGGGTGCTCGAGGAAAGTGGTGGGTCGATGAGTCGGACGCCGGTGACCGTTCGCGCGGCAGAGCCGTCGGACGTCGCGTCCCTGCGTGAGCTGTGGAGCGACATCCTGCGCAAGGGCGGTCTCGACGAGCAGCTCGCCGACATCGGCCGCGTGGTCTCGACGGCTCGCGAGCGCGACGACCAGTGCGTGGCGGTGGCCGAGATCGACGGCGAGGTCGTCGGCGCGGTCTACCTCGAGGCGACGACGTTCACGCCGCTCAACCTCGAGCCCGCCGTCCTCGCGGTGTCGCCGCACGTCTTCCAGCAGTTCCGTCGCAAGGGTGTCGGGAGCGCGTTGATGGAGGCGGCCTGCCGCTTCGCCGACCAGCACGGGATCACCCACATCCAGACCGCAGCCGCAGCCGAGGCGCGCGACGCCAACCGCTTCATGGCGCGGCTGTCGTTCGCGCCGCAGGCGATGCTGCGCGCGGCGACCACGAGTGCCGTACGTGCACGGCTCCCGCAGTCGCGGCAGGTCACCCAGGCGGCCACCAGCAAGCAGCGGATCGACCGGGTCCTGGCGGCGCGCCGCATCCGGCGCGAGCGCGTCCCCGGCTGAGCCGCGCCCGACCTCAGCCCTTCGGCGCGTCGAGCAGCGCGCAGGTGATGCGCGACGTGCAGACCCGCCGGCCGTCCTCGTCGGTGATCACGACGTCGTAGGACGTCGAGGACCGACCCAGGTGGATGGCGGTCGCGACCCCGGTGACCAGTCCCGCGGTCGCCGAGCGATGGTGGGTGGCGTTGATGTCGACACCGACCGCGATCTTCGCGGGGTAGGCGTGGACCGCAGAGCCGATCGACCCGAGCGTCTCGGCGAGCACGACGGAGGCGCCGCCGTGGAGGAGCCCGAAGGGCTGGGTGTTGCCCTCGACAGGCATGGTGGCGACCACCCGCTCCGCCGACACCTCGACGAGCTGCACGCCCATCTTGTCGTTGAGCCTGCCGTTGCCGTCCGGAAGGAACCCGAGGAGCTCCTCGATGGTCAGGTCGGCGAGAGATGCGGGCGTGGTCGGGGGAGTCGGGCTCATGGCGCCCATTCTGCCGAGGGACGCGTCGTTCCCCGACGTGGGGATGTCGGTGGCGGCGGATAGAGTCGGCGCGTGCCTGGAACGAGTGAGCAGTCCCGTCCCCGCCTCCTGTTGCTCGACGGCCACTCACTGGCCTACCGGGCGTTCTTCGCACTGCCGGTGGAGAACTTCGCGACCGCCTCGGGACAGCACACCAACGCGGTCTACGGCTTCACCTCGATGCTGGTCAACGTCCTGCGCGACGAGGTGCCGACCCACGTCGCAGTGGCCTTCGACAAGTCGCGGCAGACCTTCCGGCTGGAGCAGTACAGCGACTACAAGGCCAAGCGCAACAAGACGCCCGACGAGTTCGGCAGCCAGCTGCCGCTGATCCGTCGGGTGCTCGACGCGCTGCGCATCCAGCACCTGTCGATGGAGGGCTACGAGGCGGACGACATCATCGCCACGCTCGCCGCCCAGGGGCTCGCCGAGGGCATGGAGGTCCTGATCATGACGGGGGACCGCGACTCCATCCAGCTGGTCACCGAGCACTCGACCGTGCTCTACACGATGCGCGGCGTGAGCGACCTGGCGCGACTCACCCCGGCCGCCGTGCAGGAGAAGTACGGCGTCCCGCCCCACCGCTACCCCGAGCTCGCCGCCATCGTCGGCGAGACCTCCGACAACCTCCCGGGCGTGCCCGGCGTCGGCCAGGGCTATGCCGCGAAGTGGATCAACCAGTTCGACGGGCTCGACAACGTCATCGCCCGCGCGGACGAGATCACTGGCAAGAAGGGCGAGGCCCTGCGCGCCCACCTCGGCGACGTCATCCGCAACCGCCGGCTCAACGCGCTCGTGTGCGACCTGACGCTGCCGGTGCGTCCCGACGGCCTGGTGCGCCAGCCGTGGAACCGCACCGAGGGCCTCGAGCTCCTCGACGAGCTGGAGTTCCGCGGCGAGCTCCGCACCCGCCTGCTCGACACGATCGATCCCGAGCCCGCGGACGTGGCATCGGCTGAGTCGGGGTTCGAGCTCGACGGCCGGCGGCTGGGCCCGTGCGAGGTCGCGGCCTGGCTCGCGGAGCACGCCCCGGCGGGCGTACGCGTGGGGGTGGCGGTGCAGGGCACCTGGCGCGCAGGCACGGGCGACGTGCACTCGCTCGCCGTCGCCACCGCGGACGGGCAGGCGGCCTGGATCGACGCCGCCGACCTCGTCCCCGACGACGACGCCGCAGTCAGCACGTGGCTCGCGGACCCCGCACGCCCCAAGGCCGTCCATGACGCCAACGGCCCGAGCCTGGCACTCGCCGCCCGCGGGTGGCAGCTCGCCGGGCTCGAGGTCGACACGGCCCTCGCGGCCTACCTCGTCCAGCCCGACCAGCGCTCCTACGACCTCGCCGACCTGACGCTGCGCTACCTCAAGCGCGAGCTCCGCCAGGACGTCAGCGACGCCGACCAGCTCAGCTTCGACGCCATGGACGACACCACGGCCAGCGACACGGCGATGCTGACGGCGCGCGCGGTCCTCGACCTCGCCGACGCGCTCGACGGCGCGGTGGAGGAGCACGGCGGCACGCGCCTGCTCAGCGAGGTGGAGCTCCCGCTGATCGGCACGCTGGTCAGGATGGAGCAGGTCGGCATCGCGGTCGACACCGACTACCTCGAGGGGCTCGAGTCCGAGTTCGGCGACCAGGTCCGCACCGCGGCGACCGACGCCTACGACGTGATCGGCAAGGAGATCAACCTCGGGTCGCCCAAGCAGCTGCAGGTCGTGCTCTTCGACGAGCTCGACATGCCCAAGACCAAGCGCACCAAGACCGGCTACACGACCGACGCCGACGCGCTGCAGGCCCTCTTCGAGAAGACCGAGCACCCGTTCCTGCAGCACCTGCTGCGCCACCGCGACGTGATCCGGCTGCGCCAGACGGTCGAGGGGCTGCTGAAGACGGTCGCCCCGGACGGCCGGATCCACACGACCTACAACCAGATCATCGCCGCGACGGGCCGACTGTCCAGCACCGACCCCAACCTCCAGAACATCCCGATCCGCACCGAGGCCGGTCGCCGGATCCGCGAGGGGTTCGTGGTGGGCGAGGGCTACGAGTCCCTGATGACGGCCGACTACAGCCAGGTCGAGATGCGGATCATGGCCCACCTGTCCGAGGACGCGCTGCTGATCGAGGCGTTCCGCTCCGGACAGGACTTCCACTCGATGACGGCTGCGCGCGTCTTCGACGTCGACGCCGCCGACGTCAGCACCGAGCAGCGCGCCAAGATCAAGGCGATGAACTACGGCCTCGCCTACGGCCTGTCCGCGTTCGGCCTGTCGCAACAGCTGCGGATCGACACCTCCGAGGCACGCGGGCTGATGGACGAGTACTTCGAGACCTTCGGCGGCGTGCGCGACTACCTCGGCGGCATCGTCGACGAGGCGCGTCGTTCGGGCTTCACCGAGACGATCCTGGGCCGTCGGCGCTACCTCCCCGACCTGACGAGCGACAACCGGCAGCGTCGTGAGACGGCCGAGCGGATGGCGCTCAACGCCCCGATCCAGGGCTCGGCCGCCGACCTGGTCAAGGTCGCCATGCTGGGCGTCGAGCGGGCGCTGGCCGAGCAGGGACTCCGCTCCCGCATGCTCCTCCAGGTCCACGACGAGCTCGTGTTCGAGGTCGCGCCGGGCGAGGCCGACGCGCTCGCCCGGCTGGTGCGTGCCGAGATGGGCGGCGCCGCCGACCTGGCGGTGCCGCTCGACGTGTCGATCGGCACCGGGCGCAGCTGGCACGACGCCGCTCACTGAGCACGCCACCGCCGGCGTCGGTCAGGACGGCAGCCCGCTCGCGGTCGGGGCTGTCTCCTTCGCGAGGCGCATGCTGGCGCCGGTGAGCACGACCAGGAGCGCGGCGTCGACGAGCACCACGACCGTGACCAGCCCGGGGAGGGACTCGGTCCGGAGCCCGAGCAGGACGAGGACCAGCAGCGCGCCCCACACCAGCAGGACGGAGCGGCGGCCCTGCCGCGCCAGCACGGCGTACACCTGCAGCTGCAGCATCGCCAGCACCGTGCCCAGCGCGGCGAACACCCACAGGAGGTCCTCGACCTCGCCGAACTCGGCGCCCCCGACGAAGATCATCGCCACCCCGGAGAGCAGCTTGGCGGCACCCACCGTCAGCGCCCCCAGCACGCCGATCGCCACCAGGCTGCGGACCAGCGCGCGCTGCCGGCTCTCCGGCGTCGCCATGTCCGGGAAGGCGACCACCACGATGAACTGGGGGAGGAACAACATCACCTTGGCCATGATCAGTCCCGCGGCGTACAGGCCGGCATCGTGCTCGGTGAGCACCTGGCGTGCGATCACGATGTCGACGCTGGACAGTGCGAAGTAGGCGAAGAGCACCTGGGCGTTGTGCGTGCTCTCGAGCAGGAGGGACCTCGCGGAGTTCTCCCGGGCGCCCTCCTCGGGGACTCGGCGGTTGCGCAGCACCCACCAGCCGACGAACAGGGGGAACAGGTAGCCGGCCCCTACGCCCAGGATCGCGCTGGTCGCGTCGGGACGCCACAGGATGATCGCCGTGCCGATCACCAGGCGGGGGACTCCGGCCGCGAGGTAGAAGACGGCGAGGGCGCCCCACCGGCGCTCACCCTGCAGGATCCCGGCCTGGCCCCCGGCGAGGGTGAGCGGCACAGCGGCGAGCGCTACGACGGTCGCGGTGACCAGGCTGTCGAGGTTGAGCAGGGAGTCGATGGCGGGGATCAACAGGCACAGGAGGAGACCCACCCCGAGGGAGACCTTGGTGGTGACCGACAGGATCGCGCCCTCGATCGCCGCGACGTGGGCCCGGTCGACGGCGATGCGGCGCGCCGCCGTGGCCTGGATGCCGAGGGCGACGACCTGGACGACGACCAGGAGGCTGAGGCAGGCGACGAACGCGCCGTACTGGCTCGGGCCGATGATCCGTGCGGCCAGCATCGTGAACCCGTAGGTCGCCACGTTCATGACGCTGGTGGCGATGGCGACGGCGCTGCCGTCGAAGGAGCGCCCGCTGCGCGCACTGCTCGGGGCCCTCACCCGCCGCATCCTAGGTTCACCGGGCCCCAGCGTCAGGGAAAGGGGCTCAGTAGGGGTCGGCGGTGTCGGTGTGACCGAGCACGCGGGCGACAGGACGCAGCCGGAGCCGCAGGAGGACCTTGACGACGAGGTTGCGGAAGAACCACGGCAGCTCGCGCAGGACGCGAAGCCGGTCGCCGAGCGACGGTCGCGCGATCACGAGACGCGCGAGCGACCCGGTGCGCCCGACGTAGCGGTGGCGGTCGGTCGTGAGCGTGTCACGGAGCAGAGCCAGCGTCACCCCGAGCGAGGAGAAGGCGTCGTGGACCAGGACCACGTCGCCGTCGCCGAGGAACGCGGTCCAGCGCAGGTCGTCGAGGCAGGACCACATGTCGTGCTTCCCGTCGACGTAGACCAGTCGCACGGGCTGCGACCAACCGGACCGGACGTCCTTGCTCGTGCCGACGTGCAGGTCCACGCGGGACTCGACCCCGGCCTGGGCCAGGTGGGCACGGAAGCGCTGCTCGGTGTCCGGGCGTCCGTAGCGCCAGTCGTCCGGGAAGGGGTCGACCGCAGTGACCGACGCGCCGCTGGCCGCCAGCACGATCGTGGACCGGCCGAGGTGGCTGCCGATCTCGACCACACGCCCGGGGGCCACCGCGCGAGCCGCGTCGTACAGCGTGCGAGCCTGCGCCTCGGTGAGCCACCCGTCGACGGACTGGGCGACCTGCCAGGCCGCGTCGAAGTCGGGGGCCGAGTGGGTCGGGTCTGGCACGCGCCACAGCATAGGGTGGCCGCGTGGTGCCGACGCGCGAGGTCAGCCGCCGGCACTGGCGGGACTGGGTGGTCATCCTGTGGCCGCTGCTGCTCGCCGTCGTGCTGGTGCTCCCGCTGCTGACGCGTCCCGGTCACCCGCTGGCACGTGACCTGGTGTTCGTGCCCCGGCAACCCTTCACCGATGCGACCTGGGGCCTCGGCGACGTCGCTCCTCGGGCGGTGCCTCTTGACTCGGTGGTCGCCGCTCTGACCCACGTGGTCGACGGGGGAGTGTTGGCCCGCCTAGTGCTGCCGCTGACCCTCGCGCTGCTGGGGTGGGGCGTGGCGAGGCTGCTCGCCCCGTTGGGCCGCACGGCCCAGCTCGCCGGATCGGCCTTCGCAGTCTGGAACGCCTTCGTGGTCGAACGGCTCGCCCTCGGCCAGTGGGCGCTCGTCCTGGGCTGCGCGGCGCTTCCCTGGATCGTCGCCGCGGCGATGCGCTATCGCGCGACGGGGCGACGGGTCGACCTCGCGGCCGCCGTCGCGTGGTCCGCCCTGGCCACCCTGACACCGACCGGTGGACTGCTCGCGCTGGCCGGGATGGCTGTCGCCTGCGCGCCGCAGGTGCGTCGGGTGGCGATGGTGGTCGCCGGCGGACTCGTGCTGCAGGCTCCCTGGATCGTCGCCGCGGTCACCGGGCCGGGTGGCGCGGTGTCGGACGGAGCCGGCGTCGCGGTGTTCGCCCCGGACACCGAGTCGCCCTTCGGGGTCTTCGTCGCGCTGCTCGGGCTGGGCGGCATCTGGGACGCGGGCTCCGAGCCGGCCACCCGGACCACGTGGCTCGCCGTGGTCGCCGCCCTGGTCGTGCTCGTCGTCCTGGTCGGCGGCCTGCCGGCGCTCCGCAGGGCCTGGGGTCCGGGCGACCTCTGGCGGTGGGCGGTCCTCTCGGGAGCCCTCGGGGGGCTCGCGTTCGCAGCGGCGACGCCGTGGGGTGGCGACGTCCTGGTCCGGCTGGTCGACACGGTCCCCGGCGCGGGACTCCTGCGGGACACGCAGAAGCTCCTGGCGCCCACCGTCGTGCTGGTGTCCGCCGCGTTCGGCGCCGCCACCGCGCGAGCCTGCCGGGCGCTGGCCTCGAGCGACGTACGCCCGCTGGTCGCGCTCGTCCTCGTCCTCACCCCCGTCCTGCTGCTGCCGGACGCCACGACCCGCGTGTGGCGGACGGTCGACCCGGTCCGGTTTCCCGACGAGCTGTCCGCGGTCGCAGACCGGCTGTCCGGAGCCGACGGGGTCGTCGTGACCTTGCCGTGGCGGTCCTACCGGGCCTTCGACTGGACCCGACCCGGGCAGACCGCGTCGGACCCGGCGATTCGGATGGTCGACGCCGACGTGGTGACCAGCGACTCGCTCCAAGTGGGAGCCGTGCTGGTGCCGGGGGAGAGCAGCCTGGCGGCCGAAATCGGGCGAGCCCTGGACACCGGTACGCCGGCGCAGACGCTGCCTGCGCTCGGCGTGACCTGGGTGGTGCTCTATGCCGACGACCGCGAGGCCCAGCTGGTCGACACCACCGGCCTCGACCGGGTCGTCGACGGCGACTACGTCGAGCTCTACCGCGTCCCGGGCGCCAGGGCGCGCGAGAGGGCGGAGCAGCGGGGGAGGAAGGCAGCGGTCTGGGGCGCACACCTGCTGGCGTTGGCACTCGCCGGGGCGGCAGTGACGACACGGATCCGGTCACGTCGAGATCGAGACGCCCGCCTCCCGGTCATGTACCCTAACGACCGGTAACTTCGTCAGAGGGAGACGTCAGTGAGCAACACGGGCAACAGCGGTTCGTCGGCAGGCGGCATCCTGACCGGGATCGTGCTCCCTGCGGCGGTCGGCGCCCTCCTCGCGGGCAGTGTCCTCGGCGGCCTGGTCTACAGCCAGACCCAGGGCCCGGACAAGAACCCGGCCAGCCAGCAGATCCTCGTCTACGGCGACTGATCCGCCGGTGCTCCGGCCGTCCGGAGCACCTCCTCGGCCCGCTCGGCACACGTGTTCCACGTGAGCGTGCGGGCCATCGCATGTGCTGCCCGTCCCATCGTGTGACGGGTCTCGGTGTCGCGCAGCAGCTCGCCCACCACCTCGACCAGGTGGTCGAGGTCGGTCACCAGTCGCCCCGTCTCCCCGTCGCGGATCGACTCGGTCACACCGCCCGCGTCGGCGTACGCCACGCTGGGTGTCCCCTGTGCCCCGGACTCCGTGACCGCGAGGCACCAACCCTCCTTGACGGAGGGCATGACCATCACCCATCCGCGACCGACCAGCTCGTCGCGACGGGCGTCGCTGACGTGGCCGTGGAAGGTCACTCGGTCGTTCACCCCCAGGTCGGCGGCCGCGGCCACGAGCTCGTCGCGCCACCAGCCGTCGCCCACCACGTCGAGCTGCAGCTCGGGGAACTCGGGTGCCAGTCTCTGGACGACCACGAAGGCGTGCTCGATCTGCTTGTGGGGCACCAGGCGCGAGAGCACGACGATCCGCGGCGCGGGCGACTCCTCGCGGACGTCCTGCGGCACCGCGGCCAGCCCGTTGCGGACGACGGTGATGCTCGCCGGGTCGACGCCGATCGCGGCCAGGTCGCGCGCCGAGGAGTCCGACACGGTGAGGAACCGGCGGCGACGGTAGAGCAGCGGCACGACACGGCTCTCCACGAACCAGCCGATCCGGCCGGCGAGGCCCGGATAGATGATGCGCCACTGCTCGGCGTGCACGTGGTGCACGAGCGCCACGACGCCACGACGTCGTACGAGCGGGGACGCGAAGGGCAGGCCGTTGACCACGTCGACGACCACGTCGACGTCGCGCCGGTGGCGCACGAGCCAGGCCAGGCCCCACAGGTAGACCGTCAGACGCCCGCCCAGCCGCCGCAGTCGTACGCCGTCGGCGTCCTCGCGACGGGCCGAGCCGGGGTGCCTCGCGCACACGAGCGTGACCTCGTGCCCGCGGCGCGCGAGCTCACGGCCGACGGACTCCACGAACACCTCCGACCCACCCCCGTCGGGATGGGTCGTGTCGCGCCAGGAGAGGAAGGCGATTCTCATGTCACGAGGTCGTGTCGACGCCGGCCATGTCCGCGAGGCTCCGGCACAGGGCGAGGTCGTGACCCAGGCTCGTCGACATCTTCAGACCGAGGCTCCGCCACTCGGTCGCCGCATCGTTCATCGTGATGTCGCCCTCGAGAGCCTTCCAGTCCTCGTCGAAGTAGGAGCTGGGCAGGTTGGCGATGGTCTGGGGGACATCGGCGTAGAGGTTCTGCGGGACCGTGAACTCCCACAGCAACACGTCCAGTCGGTTGCGGATGCCGATGTCGATCGCGCCCGCCGGCGGGAAGGGGACCCACTGGGTGGCAACCCTGTTGTCGTCCCACCGGACGTGGAACCGGTACTCGTCCCGCTCGTTGACCTCGAGGTCGATCGACATGGGCGCGGTGCCCTCCACCTCGAGCAGGCGTGCGTTGCCGGCCTCGAGGTCACCGGCGCGCGTCAAGGTGATGACCCGGTCCCGCTGCTCCACCGGCAGCCACGGCTCGTACAGGTCGCCTGTGTGCAGGAAGAGGGTCTCGCAGTCACCACGGATGGCCAGGTCGTCCGTCCGGCCACCTGTGGGGAACCCGGAGCCTGCGGTCACCCGGTCGGCGAGAGCGTCTCCGCTGAGCCGGTGCTGGAGCGCGACATAGTCAGCGAGCGGCTCGCCGCGGTAGTAGATGGCCGTCGTGTAGTACCCGACGGCCAGCTGGGCCACCAGCGTGAACAGGGTGACGGCCGTACCGACGACGAGCGCGAACGCCCGGGCAGCACGGCGTTCCTGCACGAATCCGGCCAGGAGCGCGGTGCCCACGGCGCCACCGACGACCAGCGCCGGGACGAAGTCGCTCGTGTAGCGCATGGAGTAGTAGCCGTAGCCCATGACGCCGCCCGTGGTGAGCACGCCCGCCACGATGGGGCCGCGGAACACCGTGAGTCCGGTGCGGGCACGGGGGCGGAAGCACGCGACCGTCGCTGACAGGAGCAGGACCATCAGCAACGGCATGAACGATGTCGCGCTCCCGGTGCGGTAGGTCTGGTCGACAAATGCACCGTGCAGCGGAGGCGCCGGCTCTGCAGGGAGCGTGATCCATGGGAAGTAGTCGACGAACCGGATGCCGTCGGGGCGCAGGTAGGCCATGAAGGACGTGGTGAAGAACTGCGGGCCCGTCAGTGACCCGCCGTTCGCCTCCAGGGCGAGGCGGCGCTGCTCGTTCACCTGGGTCCACACCTGGTCCTGCAGCGGGAACATGAAGACGGAGTCGAACTTGTAGAGGTTCAACGCGATCGACGCACCCAGTGGAACCGCCGCCACGAGGACGAACTTCCACCAGTGCTTCCTGCGCCCGAGGTCGCTGCGCTGCAGCCGCAGCCGGACGCCGAGAGCGAGGACCACGAGGCAGATGGCCCAGCCCTCGGTGGCCCGGGTGCCGATAGCCACGAACGTGAAGGCGCACAGCCACCGGAGCTCGTGTCCGGCTGGATGCAGCAGCGCCCGGACCATCCAGTAGCACGCACCCACGGCTCCGACGACGGCCCAGAGGTAGACCTCGTGGTACACCCACGGCAGGCTTGCGTCGAAGGTCAGGACGGTCCCGCCTGTCGCGGACGCGATGAAGATGGCCACCAGAGCCGCGGCGGTGCGCGACACCTCGTCGGACCGCGTCACCAAGCTGAGGGCGAGCCACCCGAGCTTGGACACGACGACGGCCAGCACCACCCACGCGAGAGCCATGGACAGCAGCGTGAGCTGATTGTCGAACTCGCGGGTCGTCATCAGGACAGGCAGCCGCAACAGCGCCGGAAAGGGCGGGAAGTAGGTGTAGGTCAACCCGTCGTGGACGAACCCCTCGATCCCCAGCAGCTCCGGGGCGATGTCGACCCGGCCGTCGAGGAACGCGCGGGCCTGGAAGTCGAAGAAGCCGGAGAAGATCCTCGAGGCGTTCGTGGTGCGGGTGAGGTCGGTCCCGAAGTTGAGGAGGGTCAGGAAGTAGGCCGCTCCGCCCGCGAGCAGGCCCACCGAGGTGCCGACGAGCTTGCGTCGCTGCGCGGACGATTCGTCAGGAGGGGCGATGCTGGGCCGAGCGGAGAGGAGGGTCGAGGTCACGCCACTTCCAGCCGGTACACGAACTGGTAGCCGAACAGTCTCGGCCACACGCGGACCAGTCCGCGGTCGGTGCGCTCGACCTGGCGTACCACCCGTGCGCCCAGGTCGTCGTTCTTGGAGTCGGCCAGGATGCTGAACGGCGTGCCGACGATCCGCGTCTCGACGACCCTGAGCCCGCAGTCGTCGAGGAGGCGCTCGATCATGGTGCGGGTGAAGAACCGGATGTGACCCCGGTCGAGGGGACCGCGCTGGTCGTAGTCGAACTTGCCGATCGCGATCCGCCCGCGGGGATACCAGTGCCCGAAGTTGGGCACCGAGACCAGCAGCTCGCCACCCGGACGTACCTTGGCCGCCAGGTCTGTCAGCAGGAGGTGCGGCTCCACGACGTGCTCGAGGATGTCGCCGGCGATCACGACGTCGTACTGGGCGTCGAGGCCGTGGGGGAGAGGGAGGTTGAGGTCGGCCTCGATGAACTCGTCGACGCGCTCCGCGACACCTTCGTGCTTGTGCCGGTCCAGCCCCGTGACGTGGTGGCCGAGGACCCGCGCCCGCTGGGCGAACCGGCCGTCGTAGCACCCGGCGTCGAGCACCCGCCCCGGCTCGTGCCGTCCCAGCCACTCCAGGAGCACCGCGTGCGAGCCGTAGTCGTCCTTGAGGGCGTACTCGTCGGACTCCACCGACTGCACGCCACCGCCGAACCCGTGCTCATTGGCCCAGTGGCGGACCACGTCCCCCGCCACGGACCGGGCGTACTTGACGCCGTTCACGTAGCAGATCTCGTCGCCGTAGTAGGTCGGGATCGGCACCTCGACGATGCGCTTCCGGGCTCGGATGAGGCCCAGGATGATCTCGGTGTCGAAGTCGAAGTCGTCGCTGAAGGACGTCAGGTCGAGGTCGGCGAGCGCGTCGGTGCGGTAGGCGCGGTACCCGGAGTGCCACTCCGAGAGGCGCTGGCCCGTCAGGGCGTTCTGGAAGCGGGTGAGGACCTTGTTGCCCACGAACTTGTAAGCAGGCATGCCGCCGGCGCGCGCACCGCCCTTGTCCAGCATCCGGGAGCCGAAGACGGCGTCGGCGTCACCGCTGATGAGCGGGGCCACGAGGTCCTCGATGCACTCGGGGGCGTACTGGCCGTCGCCGTGCAGCAGGACCACGACGTCGAGGCCGTGCTCGAGCGCCCACCGGTAGCCGACCTTCTGGTTGCCGCCATAACCCAGGTTGCGCTCGTGCTTGACGACCGTGATCGGGAACGGGGCGCTGTCGCGGAACCGCAGGCCGATCTCGTAGGTGTCGTCGATGCTGGCGTCGTCGCAGACCATCACGTGGTCGACGGTGCGCGCGAAGGCATCCGGAAGCCGCTGCAGCGTCTTCTCCAACGTCGAAGCGGCGTTGTAGGCCACCACCAGCACTCCCACGCGCGGTTCGCGCCGTCCGACGGACGGGTCAGTGGGCACGTCGATCGACTGCACGGTTCTCCCTCCAGGCAAGCCGTCATCCCTCCGGTGACGGACGTCACCGGCGATGAACCGGAGGAGTCTAACCCGTCAGTAGCATCCGCGGCGGAAGGTCGGGGAGACCGGGAGGTTTCTTCAGGATGGCCCGGACTCCGGCTCATCCCGGATGGCATGATGCGCGCCATGGAGACCGCCCTGAAGCTCGTCGACCAGACGCGCCTGAACGCCGACCTGGCCGCCTCGGCCGCGTCCTACGCCACTGCTCAGCCGTTCCCGCACGTCGTGCTCGACGACGTGCTGCACCCCGATGCCTTCGCTGCCGCGGTGCGCGACTTCCCGGGGATCACGGACGAGTTCTGGAAGGGCTATCTCCACGTCAACGAGACCAAGTACTGCAACGTCTACCCCGAAACGTGGGCCGACAGCCTCCAGGCGATCGCGCAGGAGTTCTGCTCCCCGGAGTTCGTGTCCTACCTCGAGAAGCTGACCGGCATCGAGAACCTGATCCCGGACTACACGATGGACGGCGGCGGCCTGCACCAGACGCTCCGCGGCGGCCACCTCAACATCCACGCCGACTTCACCACCCACCACACCCACGAGAGCTGGGCGCGCCGGGTCAACATCCTGCTCTACCTCAACGAGGAGTGGCACGACGACTGGGGCGGCAAGCTCGAGCTCTGGGACCAGAAGATGACCGCCTGCCAGGGCCGGGTCACCCCGGCCGGCAACCGGATGCTGGTGTTCACCACCTCCGACGACTCCTTCCACGGCCACCCTGACGGACTCACCTGTCCGCCCGACATGGCCCGTCGCTCCCTCGCGATGTACTACTTCACCGAGGAGGCCGCGCCGGTGCGCAAGTCGACCAACTACCAGGCCCGGCCCGAGGAGACCCGCGCCAAGAAGGCCGCGATCGCCGCGGACCGGACGGTGCTCGACGTCTACGACCGGGTCAAGCGCAGGCTTGGCATCTCCGACGAGCTGGCCCACAAGGTGCTGCACTCGGTCGACAAGCTGCGCCGCAAGCGGTGACCCGAGCACAGCGAGCCTCCGAGCTCCCCGACCGGGGCCGGAGGATTCCTCGACGGCTGCCCGATGTGCTGCTCGTGGTGGTCCTCGCCGCCCAAGGCGCGCGCGCACTCACCTACGGCAGGGATGGTTGGTTCGGGGTCGACGCACTGCACTACTTCGCGCAGCGCGGCACGCTCCCGGGGGCGAGCACCGGCCTCCTCGAGCCGTACGCCGGCCACTGGATCTCCGGCCTGCTCGTCGTCTACCGCGGGCTGTTCGAGCTCTTCGGCCTGCGTTCGTACCTGCCGTTCCTCACCGTCGCGGTGGGGGCGCACCTGCTGATCGTGCTGCTGTCCTACCTGATCCTGCTGCGCCTGGGCGTGGGGAGGTGGGTGGCGCTCGCGTGCGTCACCGTGCTCGCCACGTTCGGTGCGGGCAGCGAGGCGTTCCTGCTCGACTCGCCCCTGGCGCTGACCGGTGCCGTCGCACTCGGGCTGTACGCGCTGTGGACGCTGCTGCGCCACGAGTTCGCTCGGCCCGCGCTCATCCGTTCCGCGATCGCCCTGCTGGTCGGCGTCATGTTCTCCATCACGGGCGTGGTGATGGCGGCCGTCACCGCCGCGGTCGTCATCGTGGCCCGGGGCTGGCGGGCGGCCGTCGTGCTCGTCGCCCCGGCTGCGGTGGCATTCACGGTGTGGTTCGCGTTCTACGGGCGCACGACGGATCGCGTCCAGGCCTCTGGCGAACAGCTGTACGAGATCCCGAACCTTGCCTGGTCCCTGGTCACGGCACCGCTCGGAAATGTGTTCCTGGTGCCGGCGGCCGGGGTCACGCTGACCCTGGCCGTCATCGCGGGTCTGTTCCTGGCGGGCCGTTCCGACACGGGTGGCACCAGGACGGCGGTCGCCTGGGCCGGCCTGCTCGGCGCGTGTGCACAAGCTGGTCTGAGCGCCCTGGCCACGGCCCAGCTGCCCGCCGAGGCGGTGCTGGTCGGTCGCTACCAGTACGTCGTCCTCGTGCTGATCCTCCCAGCTGTCGCGCTCACCTTGGACCTGGTCGCCCGGCTCGGAGCGAGTGGCCGGTCGCCCGCGCTGCTGCCCTCGATCTTCGTGACGGTCGTGCTGGCCAGCCTGGTCGTCGGTGGGCTCCGCGGCCAGTGGAAGACCCACCAGTTCGTCGCGGCGGAGTCCGAGCTCTTCCGCGAGATGTTCGCGGGGACCTTCGCGGCGACCGCCGCTGGGGAGACGGTCCTGACGAGGGACCTTGCCGGCCACTACCTGCGCGCCGACGACATGGCGACGATCGCGGCCTCCGGGGTGGGCGGGGAGCTGCCGGACATCTATCCGACGGAGCAGCAGCGGATCGAGGCGGAGTCGGCGTTCTTCGTCGGTGTGAGCCTTGACCCGTGGAACCTGCCCGGCCCCTCGGACCTGCGAAGCGGCTCGTTCGACCGCAAGAAGTTCGGTCGGGTCGGCTGCGTCACCGCGACGGCGCAGACGTTCACACCGGTGCTCGAGATGACGAGCTTCGAGGGCGCCCAGATCTCCGTCAGGAGCGACGGGGGAGCCGTGACCGGCAGGCTGGTGCGCGATGGTGTGTCGAGCCAGCCCCGTCGATGGGTCCTCGACGCCGAGCGTCCCACCTACATCGCCACGACGGCCGAGCTCGCCACCCTGGAGCTGACCTTCGAGTCGGGCGGGCAGTACGTCATCTGCCGGGCGTGACCAGCCGGCGCACGGACTGAAGGGCCCACGACCCGAGTCCGTCGTCGGTCCTCCGCCACCCGGGGTGCGCCAGCCACCGGCTGACCCGGCGCTCGACCACGCGGTCATAGAAGACGAAGACCACCACGAGAATGACGGCGGCGAGGAGGGTGCGCCAGCCCCAGTCCCAGTCCCGCGTGTGGCGCTGCACGAGGACGAAGATCGGGTAGTGCCAGATGTAGAGCAGCAGCGAGTTGCGGCCGAGGAACACGAGTGGCGCGACGGTGACGACCCGGAGGGACCGGCTGTCGGCGAGCAGCGCGGAGGCACCGAACAGCGCCGCCAGGTCGAGCTCGAGGAGGGTCACCCCCCACTCGAGGAACCGGGCATCGACCGAGCAGTACCAGGCGAGCGGCACCAGCGCCACGAGGGCGGCGGCCGCAGTCGTCCTCAGGACCCGGGTCGAGGAGATGTGGGGTCGAACGAGCGGGAGTGCCGCACCGAGCATCACGCCGACGACGAAGGGATCCATCCGGGCCGTCGTCCGGACCAGCACCTGGAAGACGTACTCGGTGTCGCTGACGTGCCAGCGCCACCACGTCAGGAGCAGGAGGAACCCGCCGAGGGCGAACAGCACCCCGACCGGTCGCTTGCGGAGGAAGTAGAGGAAGACGGCCATCACGATGAAGGCCTGCATCTCCACGGAGAGGTACCACAGGTGGCCGAAGTCCGGTCGCGACGCCATCAGGTTCTGCTGGACGTACCAGTTCCAGGTGTAGGTGATCACGTGCCCTGCGGACTCGAGGTTGACCGAGCTCGGCGTGGTGTCCGTGGAGTCGAACGTCGCGACCACCAGCAGGAACGCGAGCATGAGCCAGAGGCTCGGGCCGACCCGCAGGATGCGACGTACCAAGGAGACACCGGGACGCATCGACATGAGCCCTCGGTGTGCGAGCCCCGTGTAGGTGAGGAAGCCCGCGGCGACGAGGAAGATCGTCACCGCGAAGTTGCCACTGCGGAACAGGGGCGTGAGGGCGGGGTGGGAGTCGATCCAGTCCGTGGGCCACAGCTGCCATCCGTGGGAGAGGACCACCAGGATGATCGCGATCCCACGTACGCCGTCGAGGGCTCCGAGCCGGGGCCGTGTCGGAACGTCGATGGCGGGTGCCACGGATGGAGGCGCCTGCGGAGCGGGGTGCACGGCGAGACCATAACCCGCCGCGAGGGTGCTGGTCGCAGACTCCGGCGAGCTCGACGGCACCGGAGCCCTTCTCACCGCTTGCGGGCGACGACCAGCATCTGTCGTCCCAGGAGGTGCCAGGCGACCGGGACCCGCAGGTAGGTCTTGATCATCCACGGCCGCACGGTGAAGCGGGCGTCCTTGACCGTGTAGGGCAGGAACCGGCCGACCCGCTCCTCGATGTCGTAGCCCGTGATCTCCAGCGCCTCGCCGACGCTGAGGTGGGTGAGCGGCAGGTGGTGGTCGAGGTAGTCCCAGTAGCGGCCGGCGAGGTAGCGCACATTGGGCATCAGCACCACGATCCGACCACCCGGGCGGGTGACGCGGTGGCACTCCTCGAGGGTGAGCATCAGGTCCTGCTTGGTGGGCAGGTGCTCGAAGAAGTTGGACGTGAAGACCACGTCCACGCTCTCGTCGGCCAGGGCGGCCAGGTCGTCGGAGCGTGTGGTGAGCACCTCGACCCCCGGCTCGGCGAAGGAGGCGGTGTCGGGGTTGAGGTCGACAGCCACGCGACGGGCGGCGCGGACCTCGTTGACGAACTCGCAGTTGCCGGCGCCGAGGTCGACGACCGTGCTGCCCTCCGGCACGAACCGCTGGAAGAAGTCCTGCACCAGGACGGCCCACAGGGTCTGCTTGTTCGCCAGGTCCTGCTCGTCGAACCGGTTGCGGTAGATCGCCTCGAGGTCCTGCCCGTCACCGCTCACAGTCATGCACCAATCATGCCGTCTGCCGATGACCAGGTCGAACGAGGGGGACCCGTTTCGGAGGACATCGAGTCGTGTCGTGCGAAGGGCTACCCAGGAGTCACTTCGCTGCTATTGTCGCTCCGACTTGTGGGCGACCGGGAGGAAAATCGCTATGCGTAAGGGCTTCGGCATCGGTTTGACGGTGCTGGGTGGATTCTTGGTCACCTTGGCCGTCCTGGCTCAGTTCTGGGCTCCCGGACGGTTGATGAAGACGCCGCTGGACGTCGACAGCACGACCCTGCTCGACGGCACCGCCCAGTTGTCGGACGGCACCGGCGGCACCGACGAGTTCCCCGTCAAGGCCTTCAGCGTGACGCGCGCCGACTCCGAGCGCTCCGACAGCGACGTCGTCGTCTTCCAGAACTCCAGCTGCCTGGTCAAGGACGAGGGCGAGATCGACGAGTGCGTCAGCGCCAGCGACCCCGAGGAGCGGCTGATCTCGGCCTCGACCGACAACTTCGCCACGGACCGCAGGACCGCCGAGGCCGTGGACGACCCCAAGTACCTCCCGCCGAGCGCCGAGGACAAGGAGGGCCTGATCAACAAGTGGCCCTTCGAGGCGGAGAAGAAGGACTACCAGTACTGGGACGGCTACGCGGCCGCGCCGGTCGACGCCACCTACGAGGGCACCGAGACGGTCGACGGCGTCGAGGTCTACGTCTACAAGACCCTGGTCACTGACGTGCCGATCGAGATCACCGACGGCGTCCAGGGCACTTACTCCACCGACAAGACGTTGTGGATCGAGCCGACCACGGGCTCGATCGTCAACCAGTTCGAGCAGCAGGAGCGTCTCGACGAGGACGGCAACACCTTCCTCTCCCTCGACTTCGGTTTCACCGACGAGCAGATCGCCGACAACGCCAAGGAGTCGGGCGACAACGCCAGCAGCCTGAAGCTGATCAAGGACACGGTGCCGCTGATCGGCTACATCGTCGGCATCCCTGCACTGCTGATCGGCATCGCGCTCCAGCTGATGCGTCGCCGTTCCGCCGCCTGAGCCACGGGGCTCTACTTCGAGAGGTAGTTCCTCGACCGCATGTCTGACATCGCGACCGTCCACACCGACGACGTCCGGTGGTACGCCGACACGTTCGACCGCGTCGTGCACAACGTCGAGGCTGCGGTGCTCGGCAAGAGGCAGATCGTCCGTCTCGCGCTGACGTGCCTGGTCTCCGGCGGCCACCTGCTCCTCGAGGACCTGCCGGGCACCGGCAAGACCATGCTGGCGCGCGCGCTGGCCAAGTCGCTGGACTGCTCGTTCGCGCGCATCCAGTTCACGCCCGACCTGCTGCCCTCGGACGTCACCGGTGTGACCGTCTACGACCAGGCGCACGGCGAGTTCTCCTTCCACCCCGGGCCGATCTTCCACAGCGTGGTGCTGGCCGACGAGATCAACCGGGCCTCGCCCAAGACGCAGTCGGCGCTGCTGGAGGTCATGGAGGAGGGCCACGTGACGGTGGACGGTCGGACCCACGAGGTGGGCCGGCCCTTCATGGTCATCGCGACCCAGAACCCGATCGAGCAGGCCGGGACCTACCAGCTGCCGGAGGCGCAGCTCGACCGCTTCCTCATGCGCACCAGCGTGGGGCACCCCGACGCGGAGTCGACCGAGGCGCTCCTCGCCGAGTCGCGAGTGCGCGACCGCGCGGCCGGACTGACGCCCGTCGTCGGTGCCACCGAGCTGCAGCAGATGAGCACGCTGGCCGACATGGTCCACGTGGACAAGGCGGTCATCAGCTATGTACGCCGCCTGGCGGAGGCCTCCCGTGATGTGCCCGACGTACGTATCGGACTGTCGACCCGAGGGGCGCTCGCCTGGATCCGCGCCTCGAAGGCCTGGGCCTTGGCCGAGGGGCGCGGACACGTCGTGCCGGAGGACATCGCCACGCTCGCGCGCCCGGTGCTCGGCCACCGCCTGCTGATGGGGTCGGGTGCAGCGTTCGGCGGCGTCACCCCCGAGGAAGTCATCGACAACCTGTTGGTGCAGGTCCCGGTGCCCCGCGATCGCGCGTGAGCGACCGGCCCCACCTGCCGCGCACCGCCGCCGGGCGGCGGATCCGTCGGCTGCTGCCTGCAGTGTTCGGACCCTTGCGCATGCTCACCCCGCTCGGGGTCAGCGTCCTCCTGCTCGGCATCGCCGCGACCGTCCTTGCCGTGCTGCTCAACTGGCAGGAGTTCACCCAGCTGGGCGTGGTCGCACTCGGCCTCCTGGTCCTCGGCTTCGTCTGGCAGGTGCTGCCCGGTACGCCGGTCGCCGAGCTGGTGCTGCGGCCGAGCCGGTTGGTCGAGGGCGCCGCCGCTCCCATCGCGACCCTCGAGGTCCACGCCGGCGCGGCGCCGATGCTCTTCCCCAAGGTCACGCTTCCCGTGGGTGCTCGGAGCGTCTCTCTGCGCCTGCCGTTCCTGGCGCCCTTCGCCCGTCACCGTGAGACCGTCCAGCTCCCGGCGATGCCGCGCGGCGTACATGCGGTGGGGCCCGTGACCTATGAGAAGACCGATCCAGTCGGCCTGGTCACCCGGCGCTTCCAGACCGGTGCCGCGCTCGAGCTGCTCGTCGCGCCGCGCGTGACGGACCTGTCCGTCTTCGCGGGCGGACTGACCAACGACCTCGACGGTGCCACCAGTCAGCAGCTGTCGATGAGCGACCTCGCCTTCCATGCGCTGCGTGAGTACGTCCCCGGCGACGACCTCCGCCACGTGCACTGGCGGTCGTCGGCGAAGGCTGGGCAGCTGCTCGTGCGGCAGTACCACGAGACCCGCCGCGGCCACGTCACCGTCCTCGTGGACGGAGCCCGATCCTCCTACCCGCGGCCGCGCGACTTCGAGCTCGCCGTGTCGGTGGCGACCTCGATCGCCTTGCGGGCCGTACGTGACGACTTCGACACCTACCTCCGCTGCGGAGGCCACGTGGCTCGCGGCCGCAGCGCGGTCGCGATGACCGACGTCTCGTGCCGGTTCGTGCCGGGGGATGACGACTACCTCGCCCAGGCCGCCGACGCGGCCGACGGCGTCACCGGCACAGGGCTCGTGGTCCAGGTGACCGGGGCGGCCCGGGACCTGGTGCAGCTCGACGCAGCCGCGCACCGGTTCGACCGCAGTGCCGACTGGATCGTCGTCCGCGCCGACAGCGAGTCCGAGCCGCGGCTGCGCGACAGCGGCCCGCTGCGTGAGATCTCCGTCCCCGACCTGGCCTGGCTCCAGGAGCTGCTGGCGCGAGGCATGCGATGAGCGCGAAGCGCGGGACCGTGCTCGACGTCGTGATGGTCCTGCTCCTCACGGCCGTCGCTCTCTCGGTCCTCGACGACACCTTCGCCGATCGCAGCTATCTCGTCGCCGGGCTCGTGCCCGTCGCGCTGCTCCTGGGTCTCGCGCTCGTCGCGCGCCGGTTCCACGAGGGGGTGTGGTGGTACGCACTGGGCGCCGTGGTCCTGTTCGCACCGGTGGGTGCCCTGGTGGCCCTGCGGCGGCCCGGACCGTACGTGCTGCCGACGTTCGAGACGATGAACAGGGTGCTGGGGGAGTGCATCAGCGCACCCCAGACGCTGGTCGGCACCGTCCCACCGGTCGATGCCACCGGCACCGTGATGCTGGTGCCCTTCATGATCGGCTTCCTGGCTGCGGCTCCGGCGTCCTGGCTGGCGCTCGCCACCAGGAGCACCTTGGCGCCGGCGGTGCCCCTCGTCGTCGCCCTCGGCGCCACGATCCCGCTCGGCGTGCTGGTCCCGACCCTTCTGGTGCCGCGCGGCATCCTCTTCGCCATCGTCCTGGTGGGCTGGGCTGCCGGGCGCGCCCGCAGACGTGAGGCGCTCGTCGGACAGCCGCGAGGCTCAGTGGCCGCAGCGATGACCGCCGTGCTGACGGTGACGCTGGTGTCGGGGCTCGTCAGCCTGCTGGTGCCGGACGACAACGAGGTCGACCGCGTGCTGCTCGAGGGCGACGCGAACGCTGCCATCGTGGCTGGTGCCGGGCAGTCCGTGGTGCCCCACCGGGTCGGCAGTCGCAGCGAGCTCCTGAAGACCACCGGCGTCCCGGAGGGTCGCCGGCTGCGATTCGCCGCCCTCGACCTCTACGACGGCTCGGCGTGGGTGCCGGCCGATGAGTCGCCCGGTGCTGACGCGTCGGGGACCTTCAAACGCATCGGTCGGGAGGTCGCGCCGCTGCACAGCGGTCGCACCGTCGAGATTCGGATCCAGGTCCGCCCGGGCTACTCGAGCGACTGGTTGCCGATGCTCGGCGAGCTGACCCGCCTCGACCTCGACTACACCGACGGCAGGACCCAGCTCGAAGACGTCAGGTACAACCAGTCGACCTCGAGCGCGCTCGTGATCGGGGGCGTGAATCCTCGTGACGACTACACGTTCGGAGCCGTGCTCCTCGAGGACGAGTTCACCCATGAGGATGCGACCAAGGAGCCGACCGCCGACCAGCGGCAGCCCGCGGGCGCGTTCCTCGACCAGTACCTTCGCCCGTTCGACCGGGCGGAGCTGCGGCCGATCCAGCGGGTCCTGCTTCTGGCTCGGTACCTGCGTCTCAACGGTACGACCCGGGTTGTCGGTTCCTCGTCGCAGTCAGCGGTCGACCTGGGCCTGCGCCTCCTCGGGTCGAAGGACATGACAGGGACACCCTTCCAGTACAGCGCAGTCATGGCACTGGGTGCTTCTCGCCTGGGAGTCCCCGCACGTGTCGTGACCGGCGCAGAGCCGCGGCCGAACGGCATGGTCGAGCACGACGACGTCATCTCCTGGGTGGAGCTGCAGTTCGACGACGGCACGTGGCGAACGCTCGACCCGTCGCGCTACGTGGGGGTGCACCCCGCCACCGAGGAGGGTGTCGAAGAGGCGGCCGCCGCGGGGGCGTGGGTGAGGAAGTGGCTCGCCGACGACGACGAGGAAGAGTTCCGGATCCCGAAGGGTGCGGAGTTCGAGATCCCGGAAGGGACAGAGTTCGAGGTCCGCGAGCCACGCAGCTACGGAGCAGTCGTCGGGGCCATCGCGGTGGTGCTGATCTCGCTGCTGTTCCTGCCTCTTTTGCTGGTGCCGCTGGTCAAGGTGCTGCGTCGCGGCCGCCGTCGTCGTACGGCGTCGTGGTCGGGCCTCTACGTCAACGCATGGCAGGAGGTCCTCGACGCCGCCCGCGACCTCGGTGCCCCGGTCCCCGACGCGTGGAGCCGGGTGGCCCAGGCGCGGGGCCTCGGTGCCGGGCTCGATCTCGCCCGACAAGCCGACGCGGCCGTGTTCGCGCCCCGGCCGCCCGAGCCAGAGGGCGGGCGGGCGTTCTGGGACGCCTGCCAGGACCTGCGCCGACGCCTCATGGCCGAGGCCGACCCTCGTCGCCGGTGGTGGTCCCACCTCAACCCTGCATCGCTGCTCGCAGGGTGGGCGCGCCGCCGGTCGGCCCGCGGGTCAGTCGCGCAGGTGCGCGACAAAGATCGCGGTGCCCGGCGTCAGCAGCCCACGGGTGCGTGACCAGCCGCCCCACACCCGGTCGTGGTCCTGGGGCCACTCCGGCTCGACGAGGTCGGCGAGCGCGAACCCGCTGCCCGCGAGCAGCCGGACCCAGTCGCCGAGCGTGCGGTGGTGCTCGACGTACGCCACCACGCCGGAGGCATCGTCGACCTCGACGTAGGGGGTGCGGTCCCAGTAGGACTGCGTGGCGGTGAGCCCCGCCTCGTCGGGGTCGTCGGGGAACATCCACCGCGTCGGGTGCGTGATGGAGAACGCGAAGCGTCCGCCGGGACGCAGCACGCGGGCCACCTCGGCCACGGCGTGCTCGATGTCGCTGATGAACTGCAGCGCCCCGAAGGAGCAGAAGACGATGTCGAAGCTCTGGGGCGCGAAGGGCAGGTCGGTGGCGGTGCCCCGCACCGACGGCACGGCGATGCCGGTCTCCTCGTCGAGGCGCAGCGAGTGCTGCAGCTGGCGGTGGGAGAGGTCGAGGCCGAAGCCCCGACCGCCGCGGGCGCGGACCCAGCGGGAGCACTGCCCGGCCCCGCTGCCGACCTCGAGGACGTCGCGTCCCTCGACGGGACCGAGGATCCGCAGCTCGTCCTCGGTGTGCCCCTCGGGGCCCCAGACGAAGCCGGCGTCGCCGAGGAACGCGCCGTGAGTGGCCTGGTACTCGTCGGCGTAGCGGTCCCAGTCCGGGCCGTTGGCGAGTCGCGACTCCTCCTCGGAGACCGAGCGACGCTCGACACGCACCGACTGGGGCAGGTGATCGTCCACGCCCCGAGCGTAATGTGCCGAAACCGTCCCGGGCTGCCGGGATCGGGGTCGTCGTGCCACCATCGCGGCGTGACCGAGCCCGCCCCGACCCTGACCCCGCTCGCGGGTGGGCACTCGGGCCGCACGTTCCTCGGGGAGGTGGCCGGGGACCGTGCCGTGGTCCGGCTCTACCCGCCCGGTGACCCCCGCGGACCCGCGGCGCCGGAGGTCGACCAGGCGGTCCTGCACCTGGTGCGCGGGCTCCTGCCGGTGCCCGAGGTGCTGGACGTACGCCGTGAGCAGGCCGAGCACGGCCAGCCCGGGCTGCTGGTCACCTCGTGGATGCCGGGGGAGCGGGGAGACCTCGTCCTCCCCGGTCTCGACGACGCGGGCCTGAGACGACTCGGTGCGTCGATGGGACGCACGGCCGCCGTGCTCGCGGGGATGCCGATGCTGCGACCGGGCCCGTTCGTCGACGCGGAGCTACGGCTGGGCACCTTCCCCGAGGCCGACCTGGCAGCGTGGGTGGAGCCGCGACTCACCACCTGGTCCGGCATCGACCGTGCGCGGCTCGCCGCGGTGGCTGACCGCGCCCAGGACCTGCTCGACCTCGAGCGGCGCGCCTGCCTGGTGCACAGCGACCTCAACCCCAAGAACGTGCTCGTCGACCCGACCTCGCTCGAGGTCTCAGCAGTGCTCGACTGGGAGTTCGCCCATGCCGGTCACCCGTGGACCGACCTCGGCAACCTGCTGCGCTTCGAGCGCCACCCGGCGTACGCCGACGCCGTCCTCGAGGCGTGGACGGCGCGCCACGGCGGTCGCGCCGACCTGCTCCTCGACGGGGCGCGCGCCGCCGACCTGTGGGCCCTGGTCGACCTCGCGGCGCGAGCGGGGGAGAACCCGGTCTCAGACCGTGCCGACGAGCTCCTCCGGGCCGTCGCTGGGACCGGCGACCTGCACGCCTGGCCGTTCGCCGGCTGAGCGTGGGCCGAGCGTGCGTCCCCGGTTGGACGCATGCGGACCGGCACGCGTACTCTTGGGTGTTGCGCCAGTCGTCCGCCCGGCTTCCATACCGAGCGAAACAGGGCTCGCCGTGCCTTCGTCACCGACCAGTCAGTGACCAAGGCCAGTGAAACAGACGGTTGCGTGCGTCCGCACGACTCCATCCATCCAAGGAATCATTTCCCATATGACGAGCACGCTCTCCACTCTCCCCGACTATGACGCGCCCCAGGTGGCCGTCAACGACATCGGGTCCGAAGAGGACTTCCTCGCGGCGATCGACGCGACCATCAAGTACTTCAACGACGGCGACATCGTCGACGGCACCATCGTCAAGGTGGACCGTGACGAGGTCCTCCTCGACATCGGCTACAAGACCGAGGGCGTCATCCCCTCGCGCGAGCTGTCCATCAAGCACGACGTCGACCCCAACGAGGTCGTTTCCGTGGGCGACAAGGTCGAGGCCCTCGTTCTCCAGAAGGAGGACAAGGAAGGCCGTCTGATCCTGTCCAAGAAGCGTGCTCAGTACGAGCGGGCCTGGGGCACCATCGAGCAGGTCAAGGAGGAGGACGGCGTCGTCGAGGGCACCGTCATCGAGGTCGTCAAGGGCGGCCTCATCCTCGACATCGGCCTGCGCGGCTTCCTGCCCGCCTCGCTGGTGGAGATGCGTCGCGTCCGCGACCTGCAGCCCTACGTCGGCCAGACGCTCGAGGCGAAGATCATCGAGCTCGACAAGAACCGCAACAACGTGGTCCTGTCGCGTCGCGCGTGGCTCGAGCAGACCCAGTCCGAGGTCCGCCACGGCTTCCTGACCCAGCTCCAGAAGGGCCAGATCCGCAAGGGTGTCGTGTCCTCGATCGTCAACTTCGGTGCGTTCGTGGACCTCGGCGGCGTCGACGGACTCGTCCACGTGTCCGAGCTGTCGTGGAAGCACATCGACCACCCGTCCGAGGTCGTCGCCGTGGGCGACGAGGTCACCGTCGAGGTCCTCGACGTGGACATGGACCGCGAGCGTGTCTCCCTGTCGCTGAAGGCGACGCAGGAGGACCCGTGGCAGCACTTCGCCCGTACCCACCAGATCGGCCAGATCGTGCCGGGCAAGGTCACCAAGCTGGTGCCCTTCGGCTCGTTCGTCCGCGTCGAGGAGGGCATCGAGGGCCTGGTGCACATCTCCGAGCTCGCCGAGCGTCACGTCGAGATCCCCGAGCAGGTCGTCCAGGTCAACGACGACGTCATGGTCAAGATCATCGACATCGACCTCGAGCGTCGCCGGATCTCGCTGTCGCTCAAGCAGGCCAACGAGACCGCTGCCGCCTCCGACGTGGAGGAGTTCGACCCCACGCTCTACGGCATGACCGCCACCTACGACGAGCAGGGCAACTACGTCTACCCCGAGGGCTTCGACCCCGAGACGGGCGAGTGGCTCGAGGGCTTCGACGAGCAGCGTGCCGTCTGGGAGGACCAGTACGCCAAGGCGCACGCCCGCTGGGAGGCGCACGTCAAGCAGCAGGAGGAGGCCAAGCAGGCCGAGGTCGAGGCCGGCGAGGCCACGTCCTACTCCTCCGGTGGCGACGTCGCCGAGGGCGAGACCAGTGGCGACACCGGCGGCTCGCTGGCGTCCGACGAGGCGCTGCAGGCGCTCCGCGAGAAGCTGACCGGCGGCCAGGCCTGATCGGCTGATCCTCTGATCTGAGCAAGCGCACGACGGCCCGCCGGGGACTCCCGGCGGGCCGTCGTGTTTCGAGCAGGTCAGCGAACGCGGATACGCGCCCTCACCACGTCGCGGGTGTCGCTGAGTGGCGCCTGCGCTGCGAGGCGGACGACCTGCCGCCCCGCAGACAGGCGCGAAGGGATCCTCACGACGAGCCGCAGCCGGGTCGACTCGCCGGGCGCCAGGCGCTTCGTCCGATAGGTGCCCGCCAGAACCCCCCCTGTGACCTCTCGGTCGCCGTCGTACCACTGACCGGTGGCACGACGGTCGGAGAAGAGCCCCGTCAGGGTGAGCCTGGCTGCCGCGTCGCCCTCGTTGCGGACCTTGACGTGGGCGACGACGGGGCCTCGCCGGTGGGCTCGGAAGGTGACGGTCTGGCTGCTCACCGGAGCCACGCCGTACGTCTTCCACCGGCCGCGAGGCTTGCGGATCATCGCGTCGGCCCGTGCCACCGGGTTCCCGGGCGGCGGTGTCGCGACGGGTGGGGTGTCAGGCGCCGTGGCCGGTGCCGTGACGGTGTAGGTGACGGTTCGCGTGGCAGCGTTGCCGTTCCCGTCGGTGCCCCGGACCACCAGCTGGTGCGTGCCGACCTCCGAGGAGAGGGATGCGCCCTGCGCGGCGTTGCCGTCGCAGCCTGCCAGGTTGGATCCACCGCGATCACTGCACGTGAACGAGGCAACCAGGGGAGTGCCGCGCTCCACCTGCGTCCCCTCCGCGGGCGAGGTGATCGTGATCTCCGGCGCGATCCGGTCGGGCGCCTCGATCTTCTGGGCGCGGTAGGTGGACGAGCCCTGCGCGGTCAGTGTCCACACGACAGAGCCGTCCGGACCGAACTCGATCGCGTCCGGGGCCTCGCCGGTCCCGTAGGCGGGTGGGTCGAGCTGCACGCCGTTGTTGAGGCCGACGAAGAGATGGTCGTCGACGGTGTTGGCGCCCAGCCGTTGGGAGGACCCCGCGAACTGGCTGAAGGCGCCGACCTCCGTCGACTCCACCATGCGGGCCTCGAGGGTGGATTCGTCGAGGTGGTAGACGGTCACCCGCGAGTGGGCCCGGTAGACCGGGTCGGCGTACGGGTCCTGGGGCTGGGACGGGTTGGGGCACAGTGGGTTGCTCGCGAAGGGCGCCGGGCCCGAGCCGTTGTCGAAGATCTGGATGTCGCCGTTGGCCAGCTCACGCGCGGTGTGCTGGGCGCACGGACCGCCCGACGGGTCGTCCACGAAGGTGAACTGCCCGACGCTGCTGGGCTCGTCAGTCACCCTTCCGCCCAGACGCCAGATGACGTCCCCCGTGGCGCGGTCGATCTTCATCACCTGGTTGAGGTGTCGAAAGGACAGGAGCAGGTTGCCGTCGCGCATCACCTGCATCGAGTTGAGGTGCGCGTAGTCGCCCAAGGCGTTCTCGATGGGATCGGCGAGCCGGTCGACGTGGTCCCGACTGTTCCAGTCCAGCAAGATCCGACCGTCCGGTGCGACTTCCTGGAGCCACGAGTCGGTCTGTCCGTCCGGTGCCTTGATGTAGGCCATCAGGATCCGGCCGCCGCCGGGCAGCAGGATCGTGTCGTGGAAGTCGGTCTTGGGGTGGCCGATCATCTGGTGGGTGCCCACCTTGCGGAAGGCCTCGTCGTACTCCTCGATCACGTAGTCGCCCCACAGGTCCTCGTCGAGCGCCACCGCGAGGCTGTAGTGACCGTTGGGCTGCCGGTTGAGGTCGGAGGTGCCCAGCTCGTCGCGTCCGACGTACACCGGGACACCGAAGCGGTCGACGATCGTCGGGTAGCTGTCCTCCTCGCGGTAGCGCAGCGTCAGGGCCGTCATGCCCGGAGCCGGCCCCACCCCGCTGCTGGTCGTGTCGATCTGCGGGAACCCGTCCGGGAGGTAGACCCACGACTGGTTGAGCGTGTCGACGCCGTCGGAGACCTGGACGTTGATCTCGTCGCCGGCCTCGAGCCCGCGCACCGTTCGGACGGTGCCGCTGGTGGCGGGCACACCGTTGATCCGCACCTGGCTGGTCGAGCTGGCGGTCTCGACCCTGACCTGCACCTCCCCGGCGGTCGCCGGGGTCGTCCGGATGGCGAAGCGGGAGACCGACTCGTCATAGGCCGGATAGACCTGGACGCCCACCCCGGTGACCACCACCTCGGCGTCGGGAGGCGCGGCGGGAGCCGACGGGCTCGCGATGAGGAGGGTCCCGAGAAGGGCGCTGGCGGTGGCGTACGTCACAAGTCGGCGCATGCCATGACCCTACGTGGTCGTCCGGTCCTGGCGTCGGAACGCGGACGGTGACGTGGCCCGGGGCGCTTCGCCGCCGGTCAGCCGCGAGGAACGAGGTGGAAGCGCTCCTCGATCGGGCCGAGCTCGTCGAGCGGGTGCGACGTGGAGGCGGGGCCGGCGAACCGGTCGTGGCGGGCGTAGGCCACCAGCAGTGCGGTGACGGCGGTGAGGACCAGGAGGACGAGGATGGTGTTCATGGCAGTAATCCTCCGCCCATTCGGTTCCTGCCACCAGTGGCAGGAACGACAGTGATGGTTGATTTCCTGCCATGGAGGGTGCAGTCTGCTGTCATGAAGAAGGTGGCGGTCGTCGTCCAGGACCAGCCGGAGCCCTTCGGGCTCGGTGCGTTGTGCGAGGTGTGGGCCGAGCCCTACCACCCCGAGGACGACAACCCGGTCTTCGACTTCAAGGTCGTGACGCCGACGCCCGGGCGCCTCAGGACTCGTGCCGGGTTCGACCTCGACGTCGAGCACGGGCTCGACGAGGCGGCCGACGCCGACCTCGTGTGCCTGGCCCCCAAGAGCGACCACCGCGGCACCTCGCCGGCGGTCTCGGAGCTGCTGCGCGCCACCCACGAGCGCGGCGCGATGCTCTTCGCCCACTGCTCGGCGACCTTCATGCTGGGGGAGGCCGGGCTCCTCGACGGACGGCGCTGCACCACCCACTGGCGCTACGCCACCGAGCTCGCTGAGACGTTCCCTGACGCGATCGTGGACCGCAACGTGCTCTACGTCCAGGACGGCACGATCGTGACCGGAGCCGGCTCGGCGGCTGTCCTCGACGCCGCGCTGCACGTGATGCGCCAGCAGTTCGGGGCGAAGGTCGCCGCCACGACGGCCCGCCGGATGGTCGTGCCGCCGCATCGCGACGGCGGGCAGGCGCAGTTCATCGAGCGGGCGGTCCCGGTCTGCGAGTCCGAGGCGCTGGCGCCGCTGCTGGCCTGGATCAGCGCCAACCTCGGCGAGGAGCTCGACGTCGAGACCCTCGCCCGGCAGATGCACATGTCGGGCCGCACCTTCGCCCGGCGCTTCAAGGAGGAGACCGGCACCACGCCCTACAGCTGGATCCTGGGCGAGCGGGTGCGGGCCGCGGAGGAGCTGCTCGAGCAGACCGACCACTCCATCGACTGGGTCGCCGCCGAAGTCGGCTTCGGCAACGCCGCCACCCTGCGCCACCACTTCGGGCGCGCGCGCGGCGTCAGCCCCCAGGAGTACCGGCGGACCTTCCGGATGCCTGCCTGAGACCGGCGGGACCGCTCTGTCCCGGTCCGTGGGTACGACCGTCCGCGCCGGCCGCCGTGCTCGGTAGCCTTGACCGCGTGAACGCGACTGCGCTGGCCGACCTGTCCGCCGACGACCTCGCCGCCCTGCTCGAGGAGCAGCGTGCGGCCTACGAGGAGCTGAAGAAGCGCGGGTTGAAGCTCGACCTCACCCGCGGCAAGCCCTCGGCCGAGCAGCTCGACCTCGCCGACGGCCTGCTGCGTCTGCCGACCAGCACGACGGACGCGAAGGGCGTCGACGTCCGCAACTACGGCGGGCTCGAGGGACTCCGCGAGCTGCGCGAGATCTTCGCCGAGCTGCTCTGGGTCGAGCCCGACCAGGTCGTGGCGGGTGGCAACTCCAGCCTGACGATGATGCGTGACTGCCTCTTCGACCTGGTGCTCTTCGGCGGTGTCGACTCCGAGCGGCCGTGGAGCCGTGAGGAGAAGGTGCGCTTCGTGTGCCCGGTTCCCGGCTACGACCGCCACTTCACCCTGCTGGAGAGCCTCGGCATCGAGATGGTCACCGTCCCGATGCACGACGACGGGCCCGACGCCGACGCCGTGGCGGCCCTCGTCGCCGACGACCCGAGCATCAAGGGCATGTGGGTCGTGCCGACGTACGCCAACCCGACGGGCGCGATCTGCAGCCAGGACGTGGCGGCCCGGCTCGCCGCGATGCCGACCGCGGCGCCGGACTTCAAGATCTTCTGGGACAACGCCTACGCGCTGCACCACCTCACCGAGGACGAGGCCAAGAGCGCCGACATCCTCACCCTCGCGTCCGCGGCCGGTCACCCCCACCGGCCGATCATGTTCGCGTCGACGTCGAAGATCACCTACGCCGGCGCGGGCGTCGCCTTCCTGGCGGCGTCGCGCGAGAACGTCGCGTGGTACCTCAAGCACCTGGGCAACGGCTCGATCGGGCCCGACAAGGTCAACCACCTGCGTCACGTCGAGTTCTTCGGCTCCGCCCAGGGCGTGCGCGACCACATGGTGAAGCACCGCCAGATCATCGCGCCCAAGTTCGCCGAGGTGGACCGCGTCCTCAGCGAGCGGCTCGGCGGGCGTGGCGTCGCCACCTGGAACACCCCGACCGGCGGCTACTTCGTCAACCTCGACGTCGTGCCCGGCACGGCGTCGCGTGTCGTCGCGCTCGCCAAGGAGGCCGGCGTCGCGCTGACCCCGGCCGGGTCGTCGTTCCCCTACCGGCAGGACCCTGACGACACCAACATCCGCCTGGCGCCGACGATGCCCCCCCTCGCGGAGGTCACCGAGGCGATGGAGGCCGTCGCGACCTGCGTCCTGCTGGCCGCGGCGGAGCACGCCGCCCAGCAGCGCACGTGACCGTGCGGGTCGGCCTGACCGGGGGCATCGCGTCCGGCAAGAGCACGGTGTCGGCGATCCTCGCCGAGCTGGGCGCCATCGTCATCGACGCCGACGCACTGGCCCGTGAGGTGGTGGCGCGGGGGACACCGGGGCTCGAGGCCGTCGTGGCCGAGTTCGGTCCCGGGCTGCTGACCCCCGAGGGCGACCTCGACCGTCCTGCCATGGGAGCCCTGGTCTTCGGTGACGCCGAGGCGCGCAAGCGCCTGGAGGCCATCATCCATCCGCTCGTGCACCAGCGGAGCGCCCAGCTCGAGGCCGAGGCACCGGCCGACGCGGTCGTCGTGCACGACATCCCCCTCCTGGCAGAGGTGGGCCGCGCGGGGTCGTTCGACGCCGTGGTCGTGGTGGACGCGCCGGCGGAGCTCCAGGTGTCGCGGATGGTCGATGACCGCGGGTGGTCGCGCGAGGAGGCCGAGTCCCGGATCGCCGCGCAGGCCTCGCGCGAGGACCGGCTCGCGATCGCCACCCATGTCGTGGACAACACCGGCACGCTGGACGAGCTCCGTCGACGGGTCGAGCAGGTCTACGCGGAGCTGGCAGCCCGGGCCTGACGAATGCCGGATGGACGGGTGCGGCCGGTAACCTCCCGGGCGTGCACCCGATCCGACCCCGCCTGGCCGTGATCGCCGCAACGACCCTGCTCGCCGGTGCGTGTGCGACCTCGGGCGCCGGACCGGGAGACCCCGCAGGGACGCCCTCGAGCACCTCGAGCCCGTCCCGGTCCAGCGAGGCGTCCGCCGAGCCGGAGGACCCCGACACTCCGTCCTCCTGGGGCCCGACCGTCGGCGAGATCGACGAGGCCCGCGCGCTGGTGAGCACCTGGACGCCCGAGCAGCTCGCCGGCCAGGTCATCGTCGGTCGGTTCCACGGCACCGACCCCGAGGTGCCGGCCGAGATGGTGCGCGACCTGCACCTCGCCGGCGTGTCGGTGACGTCGGACAACGTCGTCGACGCCGAGCAGGTGCGCGCCCTGACCGCAGCGGTCGCAGGTGCCGCTGCTGAGGACGGCCGCGACTTCCCCCCGGTGATCGGGGTCGACCAGGAGGGCGGCTACGTCTCCCACCTGCGCGGCATCGCGACCGAGTTCCCCCACTTCCAGTCGGCCGGGCTCGCCATCGCTGCCGACGCGAGGCTCGGTCGCCGGGTGACGCGCGCCGCGGCCCTCACCACGGGCCTGGAGGTCCGCGGGCTGGGCTTCACCTGGGTGTTCGCGCCCGTCGCCGACGTGACCATCGGTGCCGCCGACCCCACGATCGGCGCCCGGTCGCCGTCGGAGGACCCGAAGATCGCCTCGCAGGCCATCGGCGCGGCCATCAAGGGCTTCGACGACGCGGGCATCGTCTCGACGGTCAAGCACTTCCCCGGGCACGGCACTGCGCTCACCGACAGCCACGACACGCTCCCCGTCGTCGACTCCTCGCTGGCCGAGATCGAGCAGCACGACCTGCCGCCCTTCGAGTCGGCCGTCGCGCACCGGGCGCCGGCGGTGATGATGAGCCACCTCGACCTGACCTCGATCGCGCCCGACGTGCCCGCGAGCATGGCGCCCGAGGTCTACGACCTGCTCCGCGACGACCTCGGCTTCGAGGGCGTGGCGATCACCGACTCCCTGGGCATGGGTGCCGTCGGAGGGCGCCCGACGCCCGCGCTGCAGGCGCTCCAGGCCGGTGCCGACCTGCTGCTGATGCCGGTCGACACCGCGACCACGCACCAGATCGTCGTCGACGCGATCAACTCCGGCGAGGTGTCGCGCGAGCGGGTCGAGGAGGCGGCCGCCCGGGTCGTGGCGGTCCAGCTCTGGCAGGCCAGGGTGGCAGCACAACGGCCTGTGCCCGTCGACGTCGTCGAGCGAGCACAGGCCGCCAGCGCGAACCTGCTGTCCGCGGCGTACGAGTAGGTCTCAGGCTGCGAGGTCGGGGTCGCCGGCGCGGCGGAGCTTCTGCAGCGCCTCGCGCTCGAGCTGGCGCACCCGCTCGGCGGAGATGCCGTGGCGTGCGCCGATGTCCGCGAGCTTGTGCTGGCGACCGTCGGCCAGGCCGTAGCGGGCGCGGACGATGTCGGCCGAGCGCTCGTCCAGGATGCCGACCAGGTCCTCGAGCCGCTGCCGGGCCTCGGCATCGAGCACGTTGAGGTCCGGACCGGGTGCGGTCTCCTGCGCCATCAGGTCACCCAGCGAGGTGTCGCCGTCCTCGTCGACCGGGGTGTCGAGGGAGACGTGCTCGCGGCCCCAGCTCATGAGGTCGAGCACGCGGTCGACGTCCATGCCGAGCTCGGTGGCGATCTCCTGCGGCTCCGGGTCGCGACCGAGCTGGCGCTCCAGCGTGCGCCGCGCGCTCCCGACCTGGTTGAGCTCCTCGACGACGTGCACGGGCAGGCGTACGACGCGGGCCTGCTGCGCGATGCCGCGCGTGATGGCCTGGCGCACCCACCAGGTGGCGTAGGTGGAGAACTTGTAGCCCTTGGTGTAGTCGAACTTCTCGACTGCACGGATGAGGCCGGTGTTGCCCTCCTGGATCAGGTCGAGCATGGGCATCTGCGAGCGGCCGTACTTGCGGGCGATCGAGACGACGAGACGCAGGTTGGCCTCGATGAAGCGGTCGACGGCGAGGCGGCCCTGCTCGGCGAGCCACTCGAGCTCCTCCTCGTTGGCGCTCATCGGTGCGCCGCCCTTGCGCCGGCCGATCCGGCCGGTGTCGAGCAGGTGCTGGGCCAGCAGGCCTGCCTCGATGGTCTTGGAGAGCTCGACCTCGGTCTCGGCGTCGAGGAGCGGGGTGCGAGCGATCTCGTCGAGGTAGAGGCCGACGCTGTCGCGGCCCTCGATCTCACGAGTGGTGGTGGTGCGCTTGGCCTGTGCCGTGCTCATGGTCGTCCTCCTGCGTCTCGTGCGATCACCCCGTGTCGCACATCTGGTCCAACACCTGTGTCCGTTGCCGTGTTCCCGACCGGATTGCGGTGCCTTCACCTGCACTGACGAGCCAGTCGCCTCGGGAGTTGCACGATCGTCGAACTCTCAGGGACTTCTCAGGGGTACCCGCGCGGCCGGGGCGCCATGCGGTGCCTGGTGGGGCCGGACCTGTGGAGGACGGGGCCGTCAGCTGTGGAGCACGGAAGGTCTTCTGTGGGGAACCCTGTGGGACCCAAGGTTTGTCGCGTCAACCCCTTGCGGCCCCACGCCCGGGCGGCATAGAACTCTCCCTACCGGAACCGCTTCGGCGGGGCCGGGGATCGGATCGGAAGAACAGCACCATCCGGCGAGCTCGCTCGCTGCGCAGGCCCGGTGACGGGGTCGGCGGGAGCTGGGAGACCGGTGCGGTGGCCCGGACGTCACCACCCCCGGGCACACATCGAGGGGCTCCTGATGCTCATACCATCTGGAGCCCCTCACCTGTGTTGCGCCATCGAGGGTGCCCGATGCGGCGCCGGCGTCGCAACTTCAGCCCGGGCTCACTCCTCCGTGGATGGTTCGGCACGGTGCAGGGCGGGGTCGTCCGACTTGTAGCTGCGCACGGGGCCCGGCGGGGTGTCGGCGGTCTCGAACCGCACGGTCACCACGCCCGACCCCGACCCCCAGACCCATCCGGGACCCATCTCGTCGTGGACCACGTCGGCGCCCGGGGGCCAGCTGCGCCGCGGCGGCTCGGGCAGCGTGACCTCGACCTCCTCCTCGTCGGCGGTCTCGCCGAAGAGGTCCTCCTGCACCCAGTCGGCCAGCCCCGAGACCCCGACCCCGAGCAGACGGACCCCGCCCGTCGTGTCCAGGTCGCCCAGCAGCGACCGCGCCACACGGCCGATCGTCGCGCCGTCGTCGGTGGGGCTGGAGAGCGTGCTGGAGCGACTCAGGGTGGTGAAGTCGTGCAGCCTGACCTTGATCGAGACGGTCCGGCCCGAGAAGCCGTTCTTGCGCATCCGGGTGCCGACCTCCTTCGCCTGACGGGTGAGCAGGCCCTCCATGAGGCGGCGGTCGGTGAGGTCGGAGTCGTAGGTCCCTTCGACGCTGACCGACTTGGTCTCGCGCTCGGCGAGGACCGAGCGGGGGTCCTGCGCCCGTGCCAGCTGCCACAGCCCGTGGCCGTGCGCCTGTCCGAGGAGTCGTACGAGCTCGTCCTCGCTGACCTGCTCGAGCTCGGCGATGGTGTGGATGCCGGCGCGCCGCAGTCGCTCGGCCGTGGCCGGGCCGACGCCCGGGATCACGGTGACCTTCATCGGCCGCAAGAGGTCGAGCTCCGTGCCGGGCGGCACGACGGTCATCCCGTCGGGCTTGTCCAGCTCGCTGGCCACCTTGGCGACGAACTTCGAGGACGCGATGCCGACCGTCGCGGTCAGGCCCCCGGTGACCTCGTGCACGCGAGCGCGGAGCTGCGCGCCGACCTCCGTGACGGTCGCCACCTCCAGGTCGGGGAGCCCGGCCGCGGCGAGGTCCACGAACGCCTCGTCGAGCGAGAGCGGCTCCACGAGGGGTGACAGCTCGCGCAGCACCTGCATCACCCGGGCACTGGTCTCCCGGTAGGCGTGGAACCTGCCGCTCAGGAACGCGGCGTGCGGACACCGGGCGCGTGCCTCACGGGTGGACATGGCCGAGCCGACGCCGAAGCGACGGGCCTCGTACGACGCGGTGGCCACGACGCCGCGTCCACCGGTGCCCCCGACGATCACCGGCTTGCCCCGCAGCGACGGCTTGTCGCGCTGCTCGACGGCGGCGAAGAAGGCGTCCAGGTCCAGGTGCAGGATCGACGCGGTGGAGCGCACCCGAGCATTGTCGCAGGCCGCGAATCGTCCACAGGCACGCCCTGCAGGGCTTCCTCCACAGGGCGCCGCCGCAGCGGGCATGGGGCGTCGGTGCGGACGGGAAGCGTCCTCGGCATGGATCCCACAGACCGCACCCCACCCGCTCCCGCTCCCGTCACCGCGCTCACGGCGCGCACGCCCGGCGACATCGCCGCCTTCGTCCCCGTCGCCCTCGGCTTCGTCCCCGACCACTCGGTGGTGATGGTGAGCATCGGCTCGCCGGGCAGCATGAACGCTCGCGTCGACCTCCCGCACGACCCCGACGACGTCGACGACGTGGTGGAGGCACTGCTCCGTCCCGCCCTGCGCAACGGCGTCCGGGAGGTGGTCGTGGTGGTCTACGACGACGACACGACCGTGGCGGATGAGGCCGCCTGGGCGATCCACGAGGAGTTCACCGCCGCGGGCATCGGGGTGCGCGAGGTCCTGCGCGTCCACGACGACCACTGGTACGCCGTGCTGCCGGGGGCGCCGCTGGCGGCCTACCAAGGTGTCCGGTTCACGCTGGCCGAGCACGCCTTCACGGCCCAGGCGGTCTTCGACGGACGCGTGACCCACGCCAGTCGCGAGGCGCTGCGGGCCACCATCGCCACCGACGTCGACGCCGTACGGCGGGCCGAGCCCGACCTGGCCGTCGCATCCCTCCTGCCGGCAGGCGCGCTCGGGGCCCTGACCCGCCGTCACGTGGCGAAGCGCACGACCTTCTCCGGAGCCGAGCTGGCCTCTGCCGCCGTCACCGTGGCGTCGGCGGGCAGGCGCGAGGAGGCGTGGGCGTGGCTCTCGCGCGACGACGCGCGCCGGGCCGTCGAGCTGTGGTCGGACGCGGTACGCAGGTTGCCCTCGAGCCACGTCGCCGGACCGGCCGCGGTCCTGGCCTTCGCGGCGTGGCTGGTCGGCGACGGCGCGCTGGCGTGGTGCGCCGTCGACCGGTGCCGCGAGGCGGAGCCCGACCACTCCCTCGCCGGCCTGGTGGCGCAGCTGCTCGAGTCCGCCACCTCGCCCGACACGTGGGAGGTGCTGCGACCGCGACCGGGGAGCACGGCCGATCCGGCTGCGTGATGCCCCTCCCTGCGGACGGTTCCCGCGCCCTGCGCGCGTGACTAGGGTGCCGTCATGGGAGAAGAGGTCGAGCAGCAGGAGTTCAGCCGCGCTGACCGGACGCGTCACCGGGAGAAGGTGCGTCGCAACCTCGACGTGTTCGCCCGGATGCTCCGCGAGGCGCGCTTCGACACCGACGACCCGATGACCGGGCTGGAGATGGAGCTCAACCTCATCGACGACGCGGGCGACCCGGCGCTGAAGAACGCCGAGGTGCTCGAGGCCATCGCCGACCCCGACTTCCAGACCGAGCTCGGGCAGTTCAACATCGAGATCAACCTCGCGCCGGCCAAGCTGCGCGAGGGCGGACTGACGACCTTCGAGGAGAGCCTGCGGCGCTCGCTCAACGATGCGGAGGAGAAGGGCAGCCAGGTCGGTGCCCACCAGGTGATGATCGGCATCCTGCCGACGCTGGCCGAGGGTCACATGACCGTCTCGTCGCTGAGCTCCAACCCGCGCTACAAGCTGCTCTCCGAGCAGATCCTCGCCGCGCGGGGCGAGGACATCACCATCAGCATCTCCGGACGCGAGCGGCTCACCACCACTGCCGACTCCATCGTCCCCGAGGCTGCCTGCACCAGCACGCAGTTCCACGTCCAGACCTCGCCCGACCAGTTCGCGGCCTACTGGAACGCCGCGCAGGCCATCGCCGGCGTGCAGCTGGCCGTGTCGGCCAACTCCCCGTTCCTGCTCGGCAAGGAGCTGTGGCGCGAGACCCGGATCCCGCTGTTCGAGCAGGCGACCGACACCCGGAGCGAGGAGCTCAAGGCCCAGGGCGTCCGACCGCGGGTGTGGTTCGGCGAGCGGTGGATCACGTCGGTCTTCGACCTCTTCGAGGAGAACGTCCGCTACTTCCCGGCGCTGCTGCCGATCACCGACGAGGAGGACCCGCTCGAGGTGCTCGAGTCCGGGGGCACCCCGTCCCTCCACGAGCTCAAGCTGCACAACGGCACGATCTACCGGTGGAACCGGCCGGTCTACGACATCTCCGACGGCATGCCGCACCTCCGCGTGGAGAACCGGCTGCTCGCGGCCGGGCCCACCGTGGCCGACACCATCGCCAACGCCGCGCTCTGGTTCGGCCTGATCCGCTTCCTCGCCGAGAGCGAGCGCCCCCTGTGGTCGCAGATGTCCTTCTCGGCGGCCGAGGAGAACTTCCACGTGGCGGCCCAGATGGGGGTCGACGCACAGGTCTACTGGCCCGGGCTCGGCCAGGTCCGGGCCACCGAGCTGGTGCTGCGGCGGCTGCTGCCGATGGCCCGTGCGGGGCTCGACGCGTGGGGCGTGCCCGGCGAGGAGAGCGACCGCTACCTCGGGATCATCGAGCAGCGGTGCCTCCACGAGACCAGCGGAGCGGCCTGGTTCGTCGAGCAGGTGCGGGCGCGTGGGGGAGAGGACCGCTACGACGCCCTGCGGGCCACGCTCCTCGACTACCGCGACCGGATGCACAGCAACGAGCCGGTGCACCTCTGGGACTGACCCTTCCCGGGGGCCCGCACCCCTAGCCCGGCCGTCGGCGCAGCCGCCGCCACTCGCGGCGTACGTCACTCACCGGGTCGAACCAGCCCCGACGCGTCACCACCACGAGGCCCAGCGGCGACCCGAGGCTGGCGCAGGCCCACGAGGAAGGTCCCAGCCAGCGCAGGTCGTCGTCGTGCGGGCTGAGCTCGCCCGGTCGGGTCAGCCACAGGTAGGGCCGCGGGACCAGCGCGGCCGAGTGCCGCAGCAGGGACAGGACGACGTCGGCCCGGAGGCCGGCGTCGCTCGCGGGCGGGTCCTCCACGTGACGGACGGCGCGGCCCGGCACGCCCGCGTGCAACGTGGTGGGGAACCGGCGCCGTGGCTCGGTCTCGACGAGCTCCAGGGTGGCGGCACGCAGGACCGTGTGGGTGTGGCGCTCGATCGGAGCCTGGAGGCCGGGGTGGAGACCGGGGTGGAGACCGGGGTGGAGGGCGGGACGGGGTGCCACGAGCCCACCCTGCCGCAGGGACACCCGTCCGACGCGCCTCTCCACAGGCTGCCCAAGGCCCAGTGTTTCCGTTACGGTGCCCACAGGCTCACGGCGTCGCGCTGTGGCCCCGAGAGGAGACACCATGGGCACCGTTGTCGTCGGATACGTCCCGAAGCCGGAGGGCGAGGCCGCCCTGGCCGCCGGCATCAGCGAGGCGAAGCTGCGCGGCAGCAAGCTCGTCGTGGTGAACTCCCACCGAGGCGGTCAGGAGTTCGACGGGCCCAAGGCCCGCGCGGCCGAGGACGACCTGGCGGCCATCAGGACCACGCTCGAGGAGGCCGGCGTCGAGCACGACATCCGCCAGCTCGTGCGCGGGTTCGAGCCGGCCGAGGACCTGATCAGCATCGCCGAGGCCAACAGCGCCGAGCTCCTCGTCATCGGCCTGCGACGCCGCTCGCCCGTCGGCAAGCTCATCCTCGGCAGCAACGCCCAGCGTGTGCTGCTCGACGCTCCCTGCCCCGTGCTGGCGGTCAAGGCCCAGTAGTCGGGCCCAGTAGTCCCGCCGCGCACGCGACCCGGTGCCGGGCGTGAGGGATGATGGGCGCATGGGCTTCCAGATCACCGGCGACCCGGCCGCCGACAAGGTTCTCGACGACTCCTCCTTCGCCCTGCTGGTGGGCATGATGCTCGACCAGCAGTACCCGATGGAGCACGCGTTCCGCGGCCCGGCGAAGGTGCTCGAGCGGCTCGGCACGTTCGCCCCGGCCGCCATCGCCACGGCGGACCCCGAGGAGTTCGCGGCGATGGCCGCCACGACCCCGGCTATCCACCGCTTCCCCGGCTCGATGGCGGCCCGGTTGCAGGAGCTCGCCCGGATCGTCGAGGACACCTACGGTGGGGACGCCTCCAGGCTCTGGACCGAGGCCACCGACGGCAAGGACCTGCTCAAGCGGGTGATGTCGCTGCCGGGCTTCGGCAAGCAGAAGGCCCAGATCTTCGTGGCCCTGCTCGCCAAGCAGCTCGGCGTACGCCCCGAGGGCTGGGAGGCGGTCGTCGGCGACTACGCCCTGGAGGGGCACCGGTCGGTCGCCGACGTCGTGGACGCCGACTCGCTGCAGAAGGTGCGCGACTTCAAGAAGGCCAAGAAGGCCGCCGGGCGGGCGGGCACGGGCCCGTAGGCGTACGCGTCGGGTGGTGCGATGTCGGGGTGTGTGGACCGTCGTGGCAGAATGACGGCGCGGCTCTTGACGTCACCGGGCCTCGCCGCGCCCCGAAGCACTTTTGACGAGAGGTGTTCGTGTCCTCACACGCACGCAAGTTGCTCCCCGCCGAGGTGCTGACGCACCCCTCCATCACCGCCCTGGTCGCCGGAGGCACGCCCACCGGGACCGTGTCCCCGGAGGACGTGCGTCGCGCCAGTGACGAGGCCGGTGTCGAGCCCAAGCACCTGAAGGCGCTCCTCGTGCACCTCAGCGGCCTCGGCATCTCCGTCCACGTCGACGCCACCAGCCTGCGTGCGGTCGCCGCGACCAGCAAGCGCACCGCCACCTCCGCCGCGGCCAAGAAGGCTCCGGCGAAGAAGGCCGCAGCGGCCGCCGAGGCGCCCGCGAAGCCCGCCGCCAAGAAGGCGGCCGCGAAGAAGGCGCCGGCCAAGAAGGCCGCAGCGAAGCCCGCGGACGAGGTCGTCGACCTCGGCGCCACCGACGCTCCGGCGATCGGTCCCGACGGCAAGAAGGTCCTCCCCGACATCCCCGACGAGGTGTTCGAGAAGGACGTCGCCAAGGACCCGACGATCAAGGAGGACGAGAAGCAGGCCTTCACCGTCTCCGCGGCCGACGAGACCGACGAGCCCGAGCAGCAGGTGATGGTGGCCGGTGCCACCGCCGACCCGGTCAAGGACTACCTCAAGCAGATCGGCAAGGTCCCCCTCCTCAACGCCGAGATGGAGGTCGAGCTCGCCAAGCGCATCGAGGCCGGCCTGTTCTCGGAGGAGAAGCTCGCCAAGGGCGGCCGGATCAGCCCCAAGATGCTCGAGGAGTACGAGTGGATCGCTGAGGACGGCCGTCGCGCGAAGAACCACCTCCTCGAGGCCAACCTGCGACTCGTCGTCTCGCTGGCCAAGCGCTACACCGGTCGCGGCATGCTCTTCCTCGACCTCATCCAGGAGGGCAACCTCGGCCTGATCCGTGCGGTCGAGAAGTTCGACTACACCAAGGGCTACAAGTTCTCCACCTACGCCACCTGGTGGATCCGCCAGGCCATCACCCGGGCCATGGCCGACCAGGCTCGCACCATCCGCATCCCGGTGCACATGGTCGAGGTCATCAACAAGCTCGCCCGCGTGCAGCGCCAGATGCTCCAGGACCTGGGCCGCGAGCCCACGCCGGAGGAGCTGGCCAAGGAGCTCGACATGACCCCGGAGAAGGTCATCGAGGTCCAGAAGTACGGCCGCGAGCCCATCTCCCTGCACACGCCCCTCGGCGAGGACGGCGACAGCGAGTTCGGTGACCTGATCGAGGACTCCGAGGCGATCGTCCCCGCCGACGCGGTCTCGTTCACCCTGCTCCAGGAGCAGCTGCACGCGGTCCTCGACACGCTGTCCGAGCGCGAGGCCGGCGTGGTGTCGATGCGCTTCGGCCTCACCGACGGCCAGCCCAAGACCCTCGACGAGATCGGCAAGGTCTACGGCGTGACCCGCGAGCGGATCCGCCAGATCGAGTCCAAGACGATGTCCAAGCTGCGGCACCCGAGCCGCTCGCAGGTCCTGCGCGACTACCTGGACTGATCCGAGCACTCGGCGTCATGGGGATCGCGCGTTCGCACCCGCGGTCCCCATGACGTCCGGTCCCCGGATCCGACGTGTCGTCGCCGGCGCGGCCGGACTGGCGCTCACCCTGTCGGCCTGCTCGTCGGAACGACAGTCGCAGCCGTCTCCGCCCGACCGGACGCCACCGGCGCACGGCCCCCTCACCGCGACGACCACCAGGTCCGCGGCGCCGACCGAGGCGCCCGCACGCGGGGTCCGCGCCGATGACCTCGACCCTTCGGTCGCGGTGCGCGCGGTCCGTCACCTCGCGGGTGCCGTCGGTCCACGAGAGGCCACCGGTCGGTCCTACGCCCGCGCGGCCGGTTGGGTGGCGCGCGCCTTCCGGCGGCTCGGCTACGACGTCGGGCGCCAGCGTGTCGACGTACCTGCGGGGGTGTCGTGGGGCGTCGACGTCCCCGCGGGCACCTCGGTCAACGTGGTCGCGACGCCGGACGGCTTCGACCCCCGCGAGCCGCACCTGGTCGTGGGCGCCCACCTCGACACGGTCCCGCAGGCGCCCGGTGCCGAGGACAACGCCTCAGGCGTCGGCGTGGTGCTCGCGGTGGCGGAGGCGGCCGCGGTGAGGAGCACCCGCCTGCCGGTCGTGTTCGTCGCCTTCGGGGCCGAGGAGCCGCGCGGACCCTCCGACGACGACCACCACTACGGCTCGAGGGCGTACGTCGCGCGGCTCACGCCCGCGCAGCGCCGGGCGGTCCGTGGGATGGTCTCCCTCGACCGGGTCGGGGTCGGGGACCAGGTGCCCGTGGGCTCGGCCGGGAGCTCCGACCCTCTGCAGCGCAGCCTCCTCGCGGCCGCCCGTCGCGCCGGTGTGCCGGCCGTGGCCGACCCGGGCCAGCGCAGCAGCGACCACTGGTCGTTCGTGCGCGCCGGCTTGCCGGGAGCTCGGCTGGGCTCGACGCCGTACGCCGGCTACCACTCCGCCGGTGACGTCCCGGGGGTCGTGGCTCCGGAGCAGCTGGAACGCGTGGGGCGCCTGCTCCTCGCGTGGCTGGCACCCGCATAGGCGCCTCCTCGGGGCTCAGCGGGTCAGTCCGGCACAGGCGCGCAGCACCTCGCGCTGGGCACGGAAGTCGGCCGCGGCCGTGGTGCCGACCGGCGCGGGGAGGCCGTCGGCCCCGATCGCCGCAGGCCACCACTCCGCGTCCACCACTGTCGCGCGGCCGGACGGCCGAGGCGGTGGCTGGACCGTGAGGGTGAGGACGCCGGTGGGCCCGGGGGAGTACCAGGCGAAGTTGCCCAGCCCGTAGGCCACGTAGCCGCGCCCGAGGTGGCCGTCGCCCTGCAGGCGATGGGCATGGGTGCCGACGACGACGTCCGCGCCCGCCTCCACGAGACGGGCGGCCATGGACCGCTGGTCGACGCTCGGGCAGCGCTCGCCCTGGACGCCCCAGTGGAGGTAGGTGACCACCACGTCCGCGTCTCGGTCGGCTCGGCGCACCTCGGCCAGGAGCCGCGCCGGTTCGATCGCGTCGGCGATGCCGGACCGGCCCGCGCCGGCCGCCCAGTGCCCGGTGGCGTCGGCGGTCGGGTCCTGGTCGGCGAGGGAGGCCGCCAGCGTGGCGACGAGGGTGCCGCGGACGTCGGTCAGGTCGGGCCGGAACGCCTCGTCCGCGTCGCGGCCGATCCCGACGACCGACAGCGGCGGGTCGGCGTCCGCGGCCGATCGTGCGGCGCGCAGCGTGCTGGGGAGGCGGGCCCTGCTGAGGTCGAGGGCGTGGTTGTTGGCCATGCTCGCGACGTCGATGCCCGCGGCGGCCAGTGCGGCGAACGCCGCTGGAGAGGCGGAGAAGGTGAAGCGCTTGCCGGGCTCGGGCCGGCCGCCGGTCCCGACCGAGGTCTCGAGGTTGACGATCGCCAGGTCGGCCGCCGCCAGGGCAGCGGCGGCCGGTCCGAGAGCAGTGTCGGGCTCGTCCAGCCGGCGCGCCAGCGCCCCCTCGAAGTGCACGTCGCCCGCCAGGGCGATCCGGACCGGCCGGGACCGCTCGTCCCCCGGGTCGGGCTCGCGGGGCGTGGAGGCCGACCCCGTCGGCGCCCGGCCGGGGGAGGACGTCACGTCCGACGACTGCCGCCCGCCGGGTGTCGTACAGGCCGCGAGGCCCAGCGTGACCGCCGCCGCACAGAGGATGCGCACGCTCCGGCCCCCTGCTCCCGCCATGGCGCCATCGTGCCACCGGTGCCCGCGCATCCCCCTGAAGTAGGTGGACGTTCGGGGGGAGGGAGGTGCCACACTCGTCGCATGAGAACTCGGACAGCTCTGACCGCCGGCGCCGCGCTCGTGCTCGCCGGACTGACCGTGGCTCCCGCCAGCGCGGAGTTCTACGGCATCGACGACCCGGCCGACGCGAGCGCCTCCCTGACCGACATCTACAGCATCGACGCCAACCACGGCCGCGAGAACCTTCGCGTCCGGGTGAGGTTCAACGAGCTGATGCGCTCCAGCGCGGCCGGGCTGTCGATCTTCATCGACTCCGACCGCGGCGTGAAGGGACCTGAGTACGTCCTCAGCAGCGGGCTCGGCGACGGCACCGACTACGTGCTCACCCGCGCCGAGGCGTGGCGCGGCAGCGACGATCGCGTGAAGTGCGACTACGTCGCACGGCCGAGGTGGGGCAAGGACCAGTTCCGGGCGGTCATCAGCCGTGAGTGCTTCGACTCGGCGGGCTCGGTCCGGGTCTCGGTCAAGATGGTCGACCAGGCCGACGGGTCGCACCCCGTCGTCGACTGGGTGCCCAAGCGGCACCGCTGGAGCCTGCCCATCGAGTCGGGGCTCGGCTCGACGGGCGCCTGAGCGCGGCTCAGGCAGTCAGGTCGCGGCGCATGATCCAGACGTTGACGCCGTCCTCACGCTGGTAGTCGAGGTGGTCGAGCACGGCGGACGCCAGTGCGAGGCCGCGGCCGGACTCCGCCATCTCGCCTGGCATCTCCGGCACGCCTGACGCGTCCCAGCCGGGGTACTCCTCTCCCGAGTCCGAGAGGCGAGCGGACAGCGCGTCGGGCAGCACCTGCAGGCTGAACCGCCAGGCGACCCGGCCCGCAGGACGCCCGTGCTCCACGACGTTGTTGGCCAGCTCCATCACCGCGGTCTCGAACATCATCACGTCGGCCGCCGGGACGTGGGGGTGCTCGGCGGACGCCTGCTCGAGCAGGTCGTGGAGCCGCTCCAGGTCCTGGGGCACCGCCAGCCCGCCGAGCTCGTAGCGCTCACCAGTCACTGCGGGCGTCCTCCACTGTCGGGTGGGCACGCAGGATGCGGTCGAGGTTGGTCAGCTTCAGGACCGTGCGGACCTGCTCGCCGGCAGCCGCGATACGGAGGTCGCCGCCCGCCTGGCGACAGGTCTTGAGCCCGCTGACCAGCGCCCCGAGGCCCGAGGAGTCGATGAACGTCGTCGGGCCGAGGTCGACGACCACCCGGGGGGCCTGGGCGACCGCCGCGCCGATCGCGTCGCGGAACGACGCTGCCACGGCCATCGAGACGCGTGCCGGACACACGATCACCGCGACCCCGTCGCTGACCTCGGTCTGCCAGTCACTCATGCTGCGATCTCCTCGATGTCGCTCGCGAACTCAGGTGCACGGAAGCGTGCAGCCTCGATGATGACGCTCAGGACGAGCAGGTCGTAGGCGACCCAGAGCCAGTTGACGCCCGTGCCGACGACCGACGTCGAGGTGCCGAGCCACAACCGGAGCCCGCCGACGACGCACGCGGCGACGAGGACACCCATCGCCAGCAGCTGGGGCCAGATGAGGCGCCAGGGGAACGGCTGGCGGGCCTGGCGGGTCTTGGGCGTGACCACGAAGCCGAGCGGCCGGCCGAACCACACGTTGGCGGCCGCAGTCACGCAGGCCCGTATCCACAACGGGAACAGCGCCAGGCTGTACTGGTGCCCGCGCCACGTCTTCACGCCGTAGCCCACGACCGCGAACAGCAGCTGGTTGAGCACGACGTAGGGGACGAAGTAGGCCAGGAAGGTCAGGCCGTAGGCCTTCACCGGCAGGATGCCCAGGCACAGGTAGACGACGGGTGCTGCGAGGTAGATCACGGCGGCGAAGCCGGACAGGTAGCTCCACATCGTCGCGAAGTACATCAGCCGCTGCCCGGCGCTCAGGCCGCGCTGCGTCAACGGGTTCTCGCGCAGCAGCACCTGCAACGTGCCCTGCGCCCAGCGCAACCGCTGTTGCAGCATCGTGCGCAGGTCCTCCGGCGCGAGGCCGTGGGCGAGGACCTCGTGGTGGTAGACCGACCGCCACCCGTTGGCGTGCAGGCGCATGCAGGTGGCCATGTCCTCGGTGACCGAGACCGTCGCGAGCGGCATCATCGGCTGTGCCTCGTCCGCACGGTCGACGTCGACGGCGGTCATGAGGCGACGTACGGAGTCGACCGCGCCGAGGGGCGAGAACTCACGGCTGGACAGGTGCTCGAGCGCCTGCTCGTCGACGACGGGGACACCGAGCTCGGCGTCGATGCCGACGGGAAGCATCTCCGGCGAGTCGCTGGAGAGGGCCTCGAGCTCGGCGAGGTCGGCGCGGATCGCGGCGAGGTCGTCGCTGACCACACCGCGGCCGGCGGCCTGCACGGCCTGCTGGAACTCGTAGGTGACCTCGGACACGGGCACGCCCTCGTCCAGCCGCCGTTGCGCGAGCTGGACTGCCTCGAGCACGCTGCTGATCGCCGGCACGAGCTCGGGGGTGTCCTTGCGGGCGCGGGCCACGGCGCGGGTCAGGATGCGCCGGGAGGCATGCAGCGTCTCGCGGACGGCGGCCTCCACCTCGCGGACGTAGCCGACGATGCCGAGCTGCATGAGCGCGTCGCGACGCAGCAGCGCGTTGGAGCCGCAGAAGAAGGCCGCGTTCCAGCCGTCCTTGCCCTGCTGGATGGGGCCGTAGAAGAGCGGGGCCTGGCTGCCGAGCGGGTCGCTGCCGGTGACGTTGCTGAACCACTGCGGGGTCTGGACGAGCGCCACCTCGGGGTCCCGGAACCAGCCGAGGGTGTGGTCGAGGATGCGCGGGTCAGGGACCTGGTCGGCGTCGAGCACCAGCAGGAACTCACCGTCCGTGCGGAACAGGGCACTGTTGAGGTTGCCGGCCTTGGCGTGGCGGGGCATGTCGCGCCACTCGTCGCCGCGCGTGAGGTAGCCGACGCCGAGGCGATCGGCCTCGGCGCGCATCTCGGGCCGGTCGCCGTCGTCGAGGATCCAGGTCTGGTGCGGGAAGGTGATGCGGGTCGCCGCCTGGGCCGTGGCCGCGACCATCTCGACCGGCTCGTCGTAGGTGGTGATCAGCACGTCGACCGTCGCGCCCTCGGGGGGCGGGGGAGCCTGGCCCCGGTCCTTGCGGCGCCACATCGTCAGCCCGAAGAGGTAGGAGTCGATGAGGGAGTAGGTCTCCGCGACGACGAGGGGGACGGCGATCCACCAGTTGACCCAGTTGACCGAGTAGAGCCAGCGCCACCCCACGTAGAGCGTGCCGGCGATGAGGGTGAGGAGGACGAGCAGTCGGATGGCGAGCTGCTTCACGCGTTCTCCCGTCGGACCGCGATCACGGTCAGGTCGTCGGTGGTGGTGAGCTCGCCGACCCGCTGGATCACGAGGTCCACGATCGTCGCGGGCTTCTGGGCCTGGGCGGCGAGCTCCCGTGCGCCCGCGAGCGCGTCCTCGGCGGTGGCGAAGGCGTCGAGGACGCCGTCGCTCACCACGAGCAGCGTCTCGCCGGGTGCCAGGACCGCGGTGCGCGAGGTCCACTGGTCGCCTCGCAGCGCCCCGAGCGGCAGGTCGCCGGACGCGAGACGTCGTACGCCACCGTCCGGCTGGAGGACGAGCGCCAATCCGTGCCCGGCGTCGACGTAGTCCATCTCGCCGGTGGCCGGGTCGATGCGGACCGCGAACATCGTGACGAACCGGCCCGCGTCGTCGAGGTCGTCCTGGCTGTCGGTCGCGGCACGCGAGACCGTGGTCGCGACGGTGTTGTAGGGGGACGTGCCGCGCACCAGCGTGCGAACGGCCGAGGCGATCACCGCTGCCACGAGGCCCTTGCCCATCACGTCGGCGAGCACGACCTGCAGACGACCGTCGAGCACCTGCCAGTCGTAGAAGTCGCCTCCGACGGCGCGTGCGGGCAGGGAGTGTCCGGAGACCTCGAGGCCCGGCACGTGCACGTCGTGGCGTGGCACCAGTCGCCGCTGCACCTCGACGGCCTCGCGTTGGTCGTGGTCCTTGGCGAGCTCCTGCTCGACCCACGCCACGAGGTCGCTGAGCATGTGGTCCTCGGCCTCGGTGAGCTCGCGAGGCTCGCCGTCCGCCAGGCAGAGGGTGCCGACGACCTCTCCGTCCGCATGGAGGAGGCGTCCGGCGTAGAACACGACCGGGTCGTCCGACAGGACCGCCGGGTGCCGGGCGAAGACGGGGTCCAACCGTGCGTCGCGCAGGTCGAGCGGTCGGCCCTGCTCGACCGCGGTCGCGCAGATGGAGTCGGAGACGGGACGGACGTCGGAGTCCAGGCCCACCTGAGCCAGGCTCACCTGTTCGCGGTCGCTGATGAGGTTGACGGCCGCGACGGGCACGTCGAAGAGGCGTCGCGCCAGGCGGACCACACGATCGAACCGCTCATCCGTGCGGACGGACGAGCTGATGTTCTCGAGGGCCGCAAGACGAGCGGGGGCATCGAGCCGAGACACGGGCGTGACTCTAGCAACGCGTGGTGCCGGTGGTGGGCGGACTGCGTCAGGCGGACGCGACGAGGCCGACGGCGACTCCGCACAGCAGGAGGCCCAGGCCCTGGGCGACGTGGATGCGCTCGCGCAGCACGACCGCCGCGAGCGCGATCGTGACGGCGGGATAGAGCGAGGTCAGCACCGAGGCGACGGCGAGCAGCCCGGTCTGGGTCGCCAGCAGGAACGCCACGACCGCAGCAGTGGAGAGCACGCCGGCGACGGCACCCCACGCCTGCGACGAGTCGTGCGGCAGCCACCGCCCGCCCACCGCACTGGCGGTGACGGCCACGCAGACGAGGCCCGCCGCCTGGGCCACCGCGAGCGGGGCGAAGCCGGCTTCCTCGGGGACCTGGCCCATGGCGGCGAAGAGCACCCCGAACCCGAGCCCGGCGATCACGCCGTCGGCGATCCCGACAGCCAGGTCGCCGGAGCCACCGGGCTCCCTGCTGACCAGCCAGATGCCCGGGACGGCGGCCGCGATGCCCAGCCAGACCAGGAGGGCCGGGCGCTCGCCCGTGACCACGGCGACGCACACCGGCAGGAGTGCGGCACCCACCGCGGAGATCGGCGCGACCACCCCCATCCGCCCCGCAGCGAGGCCCTTGTAGAGAAAGGCACCGCCCAGGCCCGTGCCGATGCCGGCCACGGCTCCCCAGACCAGGTCCGGGCCGGTCGGTGCGCCGTCCGTCGCCAGGACGAGGACGATCGCGCCGACCAGAGCCGCGGCGGTGCCGACGAACGCGACCGGCCACGCCGACGTACGACGCGAGGCGAGGCCACCCACGAAGTCGGAGAGCCCGTAGGCCAGGGCGGCGACGAGCGAGAGCAGGACGGCCATCAGGTCGCGACCACGCCGACGACCCAGGTCAGCGCCGCGAGGAAGGCCGCGACCAGCTCGATCAGGATCGAGACGCCGACCGCCCGGAGGGCGCCGAGGGTGGACGGCCAGGCGCCGGCGGCGCCCACGCGGGCGCGCTCGGCGACGTACACGCCGAGCACGAACCCGACGAACATGCCCACCAGCGGGATCACGAAGAACCCGACGAAGGCGAGCAACGCCCCGACCAGCAGGGTGCGGTGGGGGACGCCGGAGGCCTTGAGCCGCCGGCCGGGCACGAGGTACTTCACGACCGAGCCGCCGACGAGCAGCGTCGCGCACACCGCGAAGACCAGCCAGCCGGTGGAGGTGCCCACCTCGAGCGCCCACACCAGGATCGCCCCCAGGACGAGGATGGTCCCGGGCAGCACGGGGACGATGATCCCGGCGATGCCGACGGCGATCACGACGGCGACGAGGAGCTCGGTGGCACTCACGGGGCACAGCCTCCCAGACGCACCGCGACCCCGGACGAGTCGTCCGGGGCCGCGGTGGAAGTCGGGTGGTCGGTTGCTCAGGCCTCGCTGCCCGCCGCCGGGGCGTCGAGCTTGTGGGTCTCGTCGTGGACGTTGGCCGCGATCTCGCGCAGCTTCTCGCCGTGCTCACGGGCGTGGTGGGCGCAGAAGAGCAGCTCACCACCGGTCTGGAGCTCCACACGGAGGTAGGCCTGGGCGCCGCAGCGGTCGCAGCGGTCACCGGCCGTGAGGACGGCCTGGGTGGGTGCGGTGGCAGTGGTCACGTCAGCCTCATTTCTGTTCATCGGTGTCTGGCCCAACGTAGCCAGCGGGGCAAAGATTCCCGCTGGAACGGGTGGATCGAGAACGGATTCAAGTCAATCACGTCCCACCCTCCGCCGCTGACGTTGTCCTCAAGCGTGGACGAGTCGTTGCCGAAGTGATACCTGTGAGGTGCCCCACGCTAGCCCTGCTCATACCCGTCTCGGAGCAGGCGTGCCTTCGCGGTCGTCCGGCGTGTCGCCGGGTAGGTTTTCCTCTTGTGGCAGCACCGGCGGACAACACCTACAACGCAGCACACCTCCTGGTCCTGGAGGGCCTCGACGCAGTGCGCAAGCGGCCGGGCATGTACATCGGCTCGACCGACACGCGCGGCCTGATGCACTGCCTGTGGGAGATCATCGACAACGGCGTCGACGAGGCCCTGGCCGGCGTCGCGCACCTGGTCGAGGTGACGCTGCACGACGACGGCTCGGTCGAGGTCTACGACGACGGGCGCGGCATCCCGACCGACAAGGAGCCCAAGACCGGGCTCTCCGGGGTCGAGGTCGTCGCCACCAAGCTGCACGCGGGCGGCAAGTTCGGCGGCGGCTCCTACGTCGCGACCGGAGGCCTGCACGGCGTCGGCCTGTCGGTGGTCAACGCGCTCTCCTCGCGGATGGACATCGACGTCGACCGCTCGCCGACCCAGCAGGGCCTGTCCTTCCAGCGCGGCGTGCCGGGCGTCTTCGACGGCGAGGGCCCGTCGGCGACGTTCACGCCGAAGTCCGGCCTGACCCGCAAGGGCAAGCGGGTCGCCAAGGGGAGGACAGGCACGCGGATCCGCTTCTGGCCCGACCGCCAGATCTTCACCAAGGACGCCCGTTTCGAGATGGACGGCCTGCTCGGCCGCGCCCGCCAGACGTCGTACATCGTGCCGGGGCTCGAGCTGGTGATCCGTGACCTGCGCGGCTCGGAGAAGGTCGAGGAGAAGTTCCGCCACGACGGGGGCATCGCAGAGTTCGTCGAGTTCCTCTCGCACGGGGAGCCCGTCACCGACATCCTCCGGCTGCAGGGCACCGACACGTTCACCGAGACCGTGCCGCTGCTCGACGACAAGGGCCACATGATGCCGCAGGAGGTCGAGCGCGAGCTGACCGTCGACGTCGCGGTGCGGTGGGACACGGCCTACGACACCGAGGTGCGCTCCTTCGTCAACGTGATCGCCACGCCCAAGGGCGGCACCCACGTCAGCGGCTTCGAGGCCGCCCTGACAAAGACGTTCAACGACGCGATGCGCGGGGCCAAGGTGCTCAAGGCCGCCGACACCGACGTGATCAAGGACGACGTCCTCGAGGGCCTCACCGCAGTCGTGACCGTGCGGCTCGCCGAGCCCCAGTTCGAGGGCCAGACCAAGGAGATCCTCGGCACCCCGGCCGCGCGCGGCGTCGTGCGCAAGGTGGTGGCGCAGGAGCTCAAGGCCTTCCTGACGTCGACCAAGCGGGCCGAGAAGGCGCAGGCCAAGCTGCTGATGGAGAAGGTCGCCGGCGCGTCCAAGACGCGCCTGGCGGCCCGGCAGCACAAGGAGAACCAGCGACGCAAGAACGCGCTGGAGTCCTCCGCGCTGCCGGCCAAGCTGTTCGACTGCCGCAGCTCCGACACCGAGCGCACCGAGCTCTTCATCGTCGAGGGCGACTCGGCGATGGGCACCGCCAAGGCGGCGCGCAGCAGCGAGTTCCAAGCGCTGCTGCCGATCCGCGGCAAGATCCTCAATGTCCAGAAGGCGTCCGTCGGCGACATGCTCAAGAACACCGAGTGCGCCTCGATCATCCAGGTCGTCGGCGCCGGCTCCGGGCGTACGTTCGATCTCGAGGCGGCCCGCTACGGACGCATCATCCTGATGGCCGACGCCGACTCCGACGGCGCACACATCCGGTGCCTGCTGGCGACGCTCTTCTTCAAGTACATGCCCGACCTGGTGCGCGACGGGCGTCTCTACTCGGCCGTGCCGCCGCTGCACCGCATCGAGCTGTCCAACCCGAAGAAGGGGATGGACAAGTACATCTACACGTACTCGGACGACGAGCTGCAGCGCAAGCTCGCCGAGCTCAAGAAGAAGAACATGCGCTGGAAGGACCCGGTCCAGCGCTACAAGGGCCTCGGTGAGATGGACGCCGACCAGCTGGCCGAGACCACCATGGACCCGCGCCACCGCACGCTGCGCAAGCTCACCATCGACGACGTCGACGAGGCCAGCCAGGTCTTCGAGCTGCTCATGGGCTCTGACGTCGCACCGCGCAAGGAGTTCATCGTGCAGGGTGCCTACGAGGTCGACGTGGAGACGCTGGACGCATGAGCCGGTAGCGTTCCGCGCATGATGGATGTCGGGGGAGCCGAGGTGCTGGTGTTCGTCGTCCTGCTCTACGGGCTCGTGGCGTTCGCGCTCTACTGGATCATCCGGCTGGCAGTGCGGCACGGCATCCAGGACACCCACCGGGTCACACGCGCGCGCGACTCGGCAGCCGACCTGAGGCAGACCATCGACCGCCAGCGGGCGACGTACGGCGGCCCCGAGCCCGAGTGACGCGACGGCTCAGACGTGCTGGGTGAGGAGCCCGGTGTCGACGTCGTAGAGGAAGCCGCCGACCTTGGCGCGGTCGCCGATGAGCGGGTGGGTCTGCACCTTGGCGACGTCCTCGCGCAGCTGCTCGAGCTGGTCGGTCACGACGCCGAAGGACTGCCAGCTGGCGTCGACGCCGGCCGACTCGCCGACCTTCTCGCGCAGCTCCTGCTCCGACGCCGACGCCATGGCGCAGCGGGTGTGCGGCACCACGAGGATGCGCTGCACGTTGAGCAGGTGCACGCCGAGGACCAGCGCCTCGAGGGCCTGCGGGGTGACGCGGCCACCCGGGTTGCGGAAGATCTTGGCGTCGCCGTGCTTGAGGCCGAGCATCCGCAGCGGGTCGATCCGCGAGTCCATGCAGGTGACCAGCGCGATCCCAGCGTGGGCCTTGCCGTCGAAGCCGCCGAGGTCGAAGGAGTCCGCGAACTCGCGGTTCGCCTGCATCAGGTCGTCGAAGTCGTCCACGTGACGCAGGTTAGCGTCCCTCAGGCGCTGCCGGTGAAGAGGTCTCGCGCAGCAAGCCGGGTGGGCCCCACCTGCCGGAAGAGCACCAGCGCGAGCACCGCCGCGAGCACGGCGCAGCCGGCGGCACCCCAGAAGACGGCGTGCTCCTGGGCGATGCCCGCGACCCGGAGCAGGTCGGAGAACTCCTTGCACCTGCTCCTGCCGTCGCAGACCTCCTGGACGGGAGGCACGGCGAGCTGCTCGGCGTAGTAGCGGCGCAACCCGATCGTGGTCAGCGCGGAGATGCCGACCAGCATCCCGACCATGCGCGCGACCACCACGAAGGCACTCGCGACGCCGTGCACGTCGTCGTCGGTGAAGGCGAGCAGCGCCGCGTTGACCGGCGCCAGCGCGAGCCCGAAGCCGAGCCCGCCGGTGATGAGCGCGAGGTTGGCGATCGGCTCCTCGATCGTGGTGAGGCCCCAGCGGGTCATCAGCACGAAGCCGGTGGCGGCGAGCAGCATCCCGACCGCCGTGACGATGCCGGGGGACAGGAACCGGATGAGGTAGCCCCCGAGGACCGCGCCGACGGGCAGGGCCAGCAGGAAGCGCACCAGCACCAACGCGGCCGGGAGCTGGTCGTCGGGGTAGACCGTGGTGCGGGCGAAGAGCGGGATGTCGATGAGGGCGGCGATCAGCGCGGCACCCACGAAGAAGCTGACCAGCAGCGCTCCCCAGGCCGGCGTACGACGCAGCGCGCCGCGGGGGACGAGCGGGTTGGCGGCGCGGCGTACGTGCCAGGTGAAGGCGGCCGTGGCCACGAGGGCGCCGAGGAGGTACCACCGCCCCCGGGGCGAGAAGACCTCGATCTTGGGGTCGGCGGTGGCGAAGGCGAGGATCACCCCGCCGAGGGCGGCGGCGAGCAGCAGGGCGCCCACGAGGTCGGCCTCGACGAGCACCCGTCCCCAGCCTCGGAGGTCGAGGAGCGGGTGCGGGCCGTACCAGCACCACGCGACGAGCAGCACGAGCGCCCCGGTCGTGAGTGCGCCGAGGGGGGTGAGCCACCGACCGTCGCCCGCGAAGGGGATGAAGAGCTGGCCCCACGTGAGGTCGCGCATCAGCGACGAGGGTCGCAGGAAGACGGTCGCCCCGCCGGCGAGCGTGGCCAGGAGCAGCACCAGGCCGACGAGGTCGGGTCGCCGGCGCGGCGTCGAGCGCTCGTGCGGGGCCAGGCTGCGGATCGCGGCGGCGAGGACCAGGCCCACGGCGAGGTTGACGGCGAAGATCGCCCGCCAGTCCGATACTGCCAGCACGGCCGCGCCGAAGAGCGGGCCGAGGACCGAGCCGATCTCCTGGACCGCCGAGACCACGCCGAGCGGGACGCCCCGGCGCTCGACGGGGTAGAGGTCGGCGACCAGCGCCAAGGTGGCCGGCACCAGGCCGCCGCCGCCCACGCCCTGCAGGAAGCGGCCGGCGACGATGCTCGGCATGTCGTAGGCGAGCGTGGTGACCAGGGAGCCCAGGGCGAACAGCACGAGCGCCATCACCAGGACCGGCACCCGACCCCGCAGGTCGGCGATGCGCCCGATGAGCGGCAGCATCGCGACGTAGCCGAGCAGGAAGCCGCTGACGATCGGGGCGGCTCGCTGGAGCTGGTCGATCGGCACCCCGACGCCGGTCATCATGTCGGGCAGCGCCAGCACCACGACGTACGTGTCGGCTGCCGCGAACGCGACGGCGACCGCGGCCATCGACAGGAGCAGCCGCGACGTGCGCGAGACCTCCCCGGTCCCGGCCCCGGTCGGGCTCGTCACGGCTTGGAGATCTGCTTCTCGGTGCCGTAGTCGGCGAAGTCGACGGTGTAGGTCATCGGGTCGGTGTGCGGGTAGAAGACGCCGGTGAGCGTCGCCTTGCGCAGCTCGCCCTCGTCGGTGACCTGCCACTCGACGTCGAAGGAGTCGCCGGCCGACGACGGGATGACCGCGTCCATGGCGTCGCCGGGCACGGTGCCGGAGTAGGTGGTGAGGATCTCGGAGTTGTCCGCACCGCCGCGCACGCTCTCACCGGCCTCGGGCGACTCGGTGAGCGTGAGCAGGCCGGCGAAGCCGTCCTCGCCGACGAGCCCGGACGGGTCGGGGGCGCCGTACTCCTTGGGGTTGACCTTGTCCCAGGCGCCGTTGGTGAACGGCAGCTGGGCGTAGACCGTGTCGTCGACGGCGATCACCGGCACGTCGACCGTCTGGCCCGCGAAGACGACCGTGATGGTGCCGTCGAAGGCAGGGGCGTCGGTGACGGTCCCGGCCGCCTTGGCGATGCCCGAGACGCCCTCGGGGAGCTTGCTCGTCGAGAGGGTCAGGTCGACGCCGCTGGTCTCGGCCAGCTGGGTGGAGGCCTCGGCCAGCACCTCCTCGGGCGACGTGCCCTCCTCGGCAGGGGTCTCGGCGCCGCCGGAGCAGGCGGCGAGGGTGGGCACGGCGAGCACCGCCGCGGTCACGGCAGCGGCGAGACGTCCGGAGGTCCGGGCACGAGCGAGCATGGCGTCAGCCTTCCACAGGGGCGGGCGCGACGTCGGACGCGGCGGCGGCCCGCACGGCGGGCTGCGCGGCGACCGGGGACGCGACGGCGGCGATCGGCTGGGAGGCGGGTACGCCGGAGCCGTCCCGCCGTCCGTTGGCCTCGGGCAGGTCGACCGGGGCACCGCTGGCGGCGGCGGCCCGCGCGGGACCCGGTCCGGCCCACGCGGCCACCAGCGTGTCCTCGCCCTTGAGGAAGCGGTGGCTCCGGACGCCACCCGTGGCGCGCCCCTTGCCGGGGTACTCGCTGAACGGCGTCACCTTGACGGCGCCGGCCTCGGTGCCCGGCAGGGCGGTCGATGACCCCGACGCGGTCACGACGACCGCGTCGGTGGGCTCGAAGGCGCCGAAGAAGGCGACCTGCTGGCCCGCGCCCAGCTTGATGCCGGCCATGCCTCCGCCCGCGCGGCCCTGGGGTCGCACACCGGCCGCGGAGAAGTGGAGGAGCTGGGCGTCGGTCGAGATGAAGCAGAGCTCCTCCTCGCCCGTGGCGAGCTCGACGACACCGACCACCTCGTCACCGTCCTTGAGGCCGATGACCTCCCACTCGTCACGGTTGAGCACCTCGGGGTTGACCCGCTTGACGATGCCGTCCCGGGTGCCGATCGCCAGCCCCGGGCCGTCGGTCGGGAGGGAGGTGAGGGCGAGCGCGCGCTCGCCCGGCCCGAGCGAGAGGATCTCGCTGAGCGGGAGGCCGCCCTGGAGGTTGGGGTCGTTGGCGGAGTCGGGCAGCTCGGGCATGTCGAGCACGGCCACCTTGAGCAGACGTCCCCGGCTGGTCACGACACCGACCTCCGCGCGGGCGGTCGTCCGCACGACGCTCGTCACCACGTCGTGGTTCGCCCGGCCCTCGCCCTGGCCGGGGGCCGCGCCCGACGACGTACGTGCCAACAGCCCGCTCGAGGACAGCAGCGCGAAGCACGGGTCGTCGGCCACCTCGAGCGGCGTCGCCGACGCGGCGGTGACGGTGGTGCCGGCCGAGGCCAGCAGGACCGTGCGCCGCGGGGTGCCGTGCTCCTTGGCGACGTCGGTCAGCTCGTCGGAGACGACCTTCCGGAGCAGCTTCTCGTCGGCGAGGATCGAGTCGAGGTACTCGATCGTGCGCTCGAGCTCGCTCTTCTCCTTCTCCAGCTCCAGCTTGGAGAACTTCGTCAGGCGGCGCAGCGGCATGTCGAGGATGTAGTCGGCCTGGATCTCGGTGAGGTCGAAGACCGAGATGAGGCGCTCCTTGGCCGCCGGCGCGTTGTCCGAGCCGCGGATGACCTGGATGACCTCGTCGATGTCGAGGATCGCGATGAGCAGGCCGTCGACCAGGTGCAGCCGGTCGGCGGCCTTGGCGCGACGGTGGGTGGACCGCCGGCGTACGACGTCGAAGCGGTGCCCGAGGAAGACGTCGAGCATCTCCTTGAGGCCCAGCGTCCGCGGCTGGCCGTCGACCAGCGCGACCGCGTTGATGCCGAAGGAGTCCTCGAGCGCGGTCTGACGGTAGAGCTGCTCGAGGATCGCCTCGGGGACGAAGCCGTTCTTCACCTCGATCACCAGCCGCAGGCCGTGCTCGCGGTCGCTGAGGTCCTTGATGTCGGCGATGCCCTGGAGCTTCTTGGACAGCACGAGCTTCTTGATCTGCTCCATGACCCGCTCGGTGCCGACGCCGTAGGGGAGCTCGGTGACGACGATGCCCTTGCGCCGGGCCGTCACCGACTCGATGCGCGCCGTCGCCCGCATCTTGAAGGTGCCGCGACCGGACTCGTAGGCGTCGCGGATGCCGTCGAGGCCGACGATCTTGCCGCCGGTCGGCAGGTCGGGGCCGGGGATGAACCGCATCAGGTCGTCGAGGGACGCCTTCGGGTGCGTGATGACGTGCTTGAGCGCCTGCACGACCTCGACCAGGTTGTGCGGCGCGATGTTGGTCGCCATGCCGACCGCGATGCCGGCGGAGCCGTTGACGAGCAGGTGGGGGATGGCGGCCGGGAGCACGACCGGCTCCATCTCGCGCGAGTCGTAGTTGGGCTTGAAGTCGACGGTGTCCTCGTCGATCGAGGCCGTCATCGCCACGGCGGCGGGGGCCATGCGGCACTCGGTGTAGCGCATGGCGGCGGGGGAGTCGTCGGGCGAGCCGAAGTTGCCGTGGCCGTCGACCGTCGGCAGCCGCATCGACCACGGCTGCGCCATGCGCACCAGGGCGTCGTAGATCGCGCCGTCGCCGTGCGGGTGCAGCCGGCCCATGACCTCGCCGACGACGCGGGCGCTCTTGACGTGGCCGCGGTCGGGCCGCAGCGACATGTCGTCCATCGTGTAGAGGATGCGGCGCTGCACCGGCTTGAGCCCGTCGCGTGCGTCGGGCAGGGCCCGCGAGTAGATGACCGAGTAGGCGTACTCCAGGAACGACGACTGCATCTCGTCTCGGATGTCGGTGTCGAGGATGTGCTCCTCGAAGTCGTCCGGAAGGGGCTGCTTCGCCGTACGTCGTGCCATGCGGCCCATTCTCCCCGGTTGCTCCACTCGGTCCGCCGGGGGCACGCCGAGCGCGGGCCGGATAGATTGCAGCCGTGACCAGAGCGGACGCCGACGCAGACGAGCTGGGCGCGCCGCCGCCCGCCCCTCGCCACTGGGAGGCCGACGTCCTCCTGCGCGACGGGCGTACGGCTCACATCCGGCCGATGCAGCCCGAGGACCGTGACCTCCTCGTCGACTTCTACAGCCGCGTGTCGGACCAGTCGAAGTACTACCGCTTCTTCTCCCCGATGCCCGAGCTCTCCGAGCGCGACCTCGACCGCTTCACCCACGTGGACCACCGGGACCGGGTCGCGCTCATCCTGCTCGTGGGCGGCGACATGATCGCCGTGGGCCGCTACGACACGATCCGGCCGGGCTACGCCGAGGTGGCGTTCCTGGTCGAGGACCGGCACCAGGGCCGCGGCATCGGCCAGCTCCTGCTCGAGCACCTCGCGCAGGCCGGCCGCGAGCGTGGGATCGAGGAGTTCGTCGCCGAGGTGCTCCCCGACAACCAGGCCATGATCCACACCTTCAAGGACGCCGGCTACCAGGTGAAGAGCGCCTTCGAGGACGGCGTGATGGAGCTGGTCTTCCGGATCGACCCGACCGAGACGGCGATCGGTGTCATGGAGCAGCGTGAGCACCGTGCGGAGTACGCGTCGATCGAGCGCTTCCTCGCGCCGCGCTCGGTGGCGATCATCGGTGCCAGCCGCCGCCAGGAGACGATCGGGCGGGCGCTGGTTCGCCACCTGGTGCTCGGCAACTTCGCCGGGCGCATCCACGTGGTCAACCCCAACGCCGACTCCGTCTCCGGCATGCCGGCGTGGAAGACCGTGGGCGAGATCCCCGGCGAGGTGGACGTCGCCGTCGTGGCCGTGCCGGCCGAGTCGGTGCAGGACGTGGTGCTCGATTGCGCAGCCAAGGGGGTGCACGGCCTCGTCGTGATCTCGTCGGGATTCGCCGAGACCGGCGAGGAGGGCCGCATGCGTCAGCGCCGCCTGGTCGGCCTGTCCCGGTCCTACGGTCTGCGGCTCATCGGTCCCAACGCGCTCGGCATCATCAACACCGACCCCGACGTCTCGCTCAACGCCTCGCTGTCGTCGGTGATGCCGCCGCGCGGGCGCGCCGGCTTCTTCTGCCAGTCCGGTGCGCTCGGCAGCGCGATCCTGGAGAAGGTGCAGAACCGGGGTCTGGGCCTCACCACCTTCGTGAGCGCCGGCAACCGCGCCGACGTCTCGGGCAACGACCTCCTGCAGTACTGGGAGGAGGACGACGCCACCGAGGTCGTGCTGCTCTACCTCGAGTCCATCGGCAACCCGCGCAAGTTCTCCCGGGTGGCCCGTCGGGTCAGCCGGCGCAAGCCGATCGTCGCGGTGCGCTCCGGTCGCAGCTCGCAGGGCGTGCCGATGGGGCACGCGGTGCGCAAGATCGGCGCGCCGCCCGAGGCGGTCGACGCCATGTTCCGCCAGGCCGGGATCATCCAGGTCGAGTCGCTGGAGGAGATGTTCGACGTCGCCCAGCTGCTCGCCCACCAGCCGCTGCCGCGCGGACGCCGGGTCGCGATCGTGGGCAACTCCGACGCCCTCGGCCTGCTCGCCACCGACGCCGCCAACTCGGTGGGCCTGGTGGTCAACAAGCAGGTCGCCCTGGGCGCCGACGCCACGTCCGAGGACTTCGAGGACGCCCTGGACGGTGCGATCGACGACCCGGAGGTCGACTCCGTCGTCGCGATCTTCATCCCACCCCTCAACGTGGCGGGGGCGCGCGAGGAGGTCGCCAACGTGCTCGCCGCGGTGGGTGAGCAGTCCGACAAGCCGATCGTCTCCACGTTCCTCGGCACCGAAGGCGTCCCCGAGCTGCTGCGGGTGCCCGACGTGGCCGGATCGTCGGCCGGGCGCGGGTCGGTGCCGTCGTACCCCGCAGTCGAGGCCGCCGTGCGTGCCCTCGCCCGCGTCGTGGAGTACGCCGTGTGGCTGCGCGTGCCGCAGGCGAGCGTCGCCGAGCCGGGCTCGGCCGACCTCGACGCCGCGCGCCACCTCGTCAACGAGGTGCTGATGAACCACCCCGAGGGCCGCGACCTCGACTTCGAGGAGCAGCACCGCCTGCTGGCCGCCTACGGCATCGACCTCTGGGACACCTACGCGGTGGAGTCCCTCGACGAGGCGACCACCGCCGGGGAGACGCTGGGCTGGGACGTCGTGCTCAAGGCCACCGCCGACCACCTGCGCGACCGGCCCGACCTCGCCCACGTCTGGCGCAACATCGACACTCCCGCCGAGATGGCCGACGCGTGGCGCTCGCTCAACACGCTGATCACCGACCCGGACAACGCCGGCTTCGTCGTGCAGCGCAACGCCGCCCCCGGCGTCCCGGTGACGATCGCGACGATGGAGGACCCGTTGTTCGGACCGGTGCTCTCGTTCGGCATCGGCGGGCCCCTGACCGAGCTGCTGGGGGACCGGGCCTACCGGATCCCGCCGCTGGCCGAGCACGACGCGCAGGACATGGTCCGCGAGATCAAGGCCTCGCCGCTGCTCTTCGGCTATCGCGGCAGCGAGATCGTCGACGTCGAGGAGATCGAGCGGCTGGTGCGCCAGGTCGCCCAGCTGCAGCACGACCTCCCGCAGGTCCGCACGCTCCAGCTGCCACTGGTCCTCGCCGGCGCCGACGGGGCGACCGTGCTCGGCGCCAACGTGCGGGTCGAGCCGGTGAAGGACCCGCGGTCGGACTGGTTCGTCCGTCGTCTCAGCACGATGCCGGGGGACACTCTCCCCGATTGAGCGCGGCCCCGTGACAGACTGGATCCATGCCCCGCTCGACCCGTGACGCGGACGTCTCCCACGACCTCCGCCAGGCGATCCACCGCACCGGCTACTACCCCGAGGTCGTCGCCGACGGCGTCTTCTCCGCCGCAGGCGGCGAGGAGGTCGTCTCCTACTTCGTGCACCACGAGACGACGTTCGACCACGAGGAGGTACGCCGGCACCTGACGGCGCTGCTCCTGACGCCGACCCGCCTCGTGATCGCCCACACCGACGAGCACCCCGGCGACGACCTGCTGCCCGAGCCCTACACCTCGACCACCACCGAGGCGGTCACGCTGACCGCGATCCGCACGGTGGTCGTCACCCGGATGGTCGCCAACCCCACCGCCGGGGTCGCGCCGCCCGCCGAGGCGGTGCTGACGATCGGCTGGGGCGGCGTCGGCCGCCTCGACCTCGAGCCCGCCGCGTGCTCGGACCCCGGCTGCGACGCCGACCACGGCTATACCGGCACGCTGGCCGGCGACGACTACACCCTGCGGGTCTCCGCCGCGGCCGAGGGAGCCGATGCGGTCGGCGGCCTGCTGGCCTTCGCGGACGCGCTGTCCGCGCGCACGCGGGGATGAGGGTCCCGCCGGCACCGGACACGTTCACCCCGCCGGCCTACGGCGACCGGTCGCTGGCCGACGTCGTGCCGTCGGTGGCCCGCGCGCTCGGCGCCGAGCTGGACGGCCACCCCGCCGGGCTGGAGCTGCCGCCCGCGCCGTCGTACGTCGTGTTCCTCGTCGACGGCATGGGCGCCGAGCTCCTGACCCGCTACGGCCACTCCGCGCCGTACCTGTCCTCGCTCGTCGAGGGAGGCGCCACCGGGACGGCCGGCGTCCCGTCGACGACCGCCACGTCCCTGACCTCCCTCGGCACCGGGCTGGTCCCGGGAGCCCACGGGCTCGTCGGGTTCACCGCCCGCATCCCCGGCACGGACCGCCTGCTCAACCACCTCTGGTGGGACAAGGGCGTGGACCCGCTCGAGTGGCAGCCCCACCCGACCGCGCTGGGGCGGCTGGCCCGTGCAGGCGTCCACGTCACCGCGGTCAACAAGCGCGACTTCGACGGCTCGGGGCTGACCGTCGCCTCCCAGCGCGGAGCGACGTACGTCGGGGCGGACCGCGTCGGTGAGCGCATCGCAGCCGTCGTCGCCGCATCGTCGCACCAGCCCTCCCTGACCTACGTCTACGACTCCGACCTCGACTGGACCGGTCACAAGTTCGGCGTCGCCTCGACCCAGTGGCTCCAGCAGCTGGCGATGGTCGACGCCGAGGCGGAGCAGATGCGCGAGGCCCTCCCGGCCTCGACCCGCCTGCTGGTGGTCGCCGACCACGGCATGGTCGACAGCCCCCGCGACGCGCGGGTCGACGTCGACGAGGTCGACGGGATGCGCGACGGGGTCGCCCTGCTGGGCGGGGAGGCCCGGTTCCGGCACCTGTACTGCTCGGCCGGGGCCGTCCAGGACGTGCTCGATACCTGGCGTGACGTGCTGGGGGAGCGCGCCACCGTGCTGACCCGCGAGGACGCGATCGGGCGGGGCTGGTTCGGCCAGGTCGAGCCGGGGGTGCTGCCACGCCTCGGCGACGTGATGGTCGCCTGCCACGGCGACACCGCCCTCATGTCCTCGCGCGACTTCGCCTACGAGGACACCCTCGTCGGCCTGCACGGCTCCCTCACGTCGACCGAGATGCTGATCCCCATCCTCGTCGGCTGAGCAGACGCGACCCGGTGCGTGGTCAGCCGAAGGGCAGCGGCTCGGGAGCGAGGCTGACGGCCTTGGCGCGGGCTGCGGTGAGCCGGCGGCGGTGGTGCTGGCGGCACAGGACCTCGTAGGCCACGTCCTGGGGACCCCCCGGGGGCTCGTCCGCCTGCTCGACGTCACCGACGACGATCACCTCGCCCTCGACCACCATCGCGCCGTTCTCCGTGCGGGCGTTGTGGGTGGCCCGCTTGCCGCACCAGCAGAGGGCCTCGACCTGGAGCACGTTCATCCGGTCGGCGAGCTCCACGAGCCGGCTGCTGCCGGGGAAGAGGATCGAGCGGAAGTCGGTGAGGATGCCGAAGGCGAAGACGTCGATCTGGAGCTCGTCGACGACCTTGGCGAGCTGGTCGATCTGCTCACGCGTGTAGAACTGGGCCTCGTCGCAGATGAGGTAGTCGATCCGCCCGCCGCGCGTCAGCGTGTCGACGACGTAGGCCCAGAAGTCGAAGTCGGCGTCGACCTCGAGGGCGTCGTGCGTCAGCCCGAGGCGGCTGGACACCACCGCCTGCCCGGCGCGGTCGTGGGTGGTGAAGATCCGGCCGACCCGTCCCCGAGCCGCGTGGTTGTGGTTGGTCTGGAGCGCCAGCGTCGACTTGCCGGAGTCCATCGTGCCCGTGAAGAAGTGCAGTTCAGCCATGACCGGCCGATCTTGTCACAGCGGTCGTGCCGCTCGGCGGTTACCGTGCCGGGCATGGACGACGCCAGTGAGAAGGATGACGACGCCCGGATCGACGCGATCGCCGGTGAGGTCGCCGCCGAGCGGCGCGGCCCGCTGATCAGTCCAGGCGAGCTGGCTGCCGAGCTCGACCGCTTCACCGTGCTCGACGTCCGCTACGTCATGGGTGGTCCGCCGGGCCGCGAGCAGCACGCGGCCGGCCACGTCCCGGGTGCGGCCTACGTCGACCTCGACCAGGACCTGGCGGACCCGGCGGGCGCCGGGGGCCGCCACCCGCTGCCGGACGAGGCCCGCTTCGAGGCGGCGATGCGTCGCGCAGGCGTGCGCCGGGACCGGCCCGTGGTCGTGTACGACGACTGGCAGGGGCGCGCGGCTGCCCGCGCCTGGTGGCTGCTGCGCCACCACGGCCACGACGACGTACGCGTCCTCGACGGTGGCTGGAGCGCCTGGCTCACCGACGGGCACCCGGCGGAGGCAGGGGTGCCGGACATCCAGCCCGGCGACTTCACGCTGGCCGACGCCAAGCAGATGGCGGTGGTCGACGCCGACGACGTGCTCGCGGTCGACGTGCTCGTCGACGCCCGGGCGCCCGAGCGCTTCGCGGGCGAGACCGAGCCGGTCGACCCGGTGGCCGGGCACATCCCCGGGGCGGTCAACGTGCCGACGAGCGACAACCTGGACGAGCGCGGCCGGTTCCGCTCGCCCTCCGAGCTCCGCGAGGCCTACGCGCGGGTGGGCGCCGACTCCTCCGACGCGGTCGCGGCCTACTGCGGGTCCGGGGTGACGGCCGCGCACGACGTGCTGGCGATGCAGGTGGCCGGCATCAGGGCCGCCCTCTACCCGGGCAGCTGGAGCGGCTGGATCACCGATCCGTCGCGCCCGGTCGAGACCGGGCGCTGATCCTCACTCGGCCCGGACGTCGTCGCCGACACTGATCCGCCCGGTCGTCTCGGGCACCAGATGGGCGGCGAACAGCGTCTTGCCGTCCGCGAGCCGGTGGCGCGCCAGCGTGCGGATCGGCTCCTTGGCCGTGGCCAGGGTGCCCGGGTCGATGGTGGTCATCACGCAGCGACCCACCTGCTTGGTCACCCGGAACCTGACGCCGCCGATCGTGAGCGCCGCCCAGTGGTCCTCCGCGAAGGGCTCGTCGCCGTCGACGACGAGGTTGGCGCGGAACCGCTCGATCGGCAGCGGCTCGCGAGGCTCCTCGCCGAGCTCGAGCGCGCGCTCGACGATCCAGTCGTTGAGCTGGCGGAGCGACGCCATCGACGCGACCGTCACCGGCATCGAGTCCGGGAAGGCCGCGTGCTCGCCGGGACGCGAGAAGCCCGGCTGCAGGGTGCGGCGCGTCGGGTCGTCGCACCACACGAGGCGTACGTCGTCGCGGCCGAGCGCAGCCGCGATCCACGCGTCGGCGTCCGGACCGGCGGGCACCGCCCGCAGGTCCAGCGAGAAGAGGCGCACCGGCTCGGGATCGCCGGTCGGCTCGTCGAGGTGCAGGTCTGGCAGGCCAGGCGCGCGGAGCCGCAGCGCGCAGCGAACCGTGGGGTCGGTGTCCGGGGTGTCGGCGACGACGTGGAACAGCCGGTGCACGTCGCGCGCCGAGACCAGACGGGCGTCGCGGTCGACGACCATCCACGTCCGGTCGCCGCGCAGGCCGGCGGGCTGGACCTCGATCGAGCGGACGGGCCGGACGGCTCCGGACTTGAGGGGGTGGACGTTGAGCTGGACCAGACGCACCCGTCAGTCGTTCTTCCCGCCACCGAACATGATCTCGTCCCAGCTCGGCACCGAGGCCCGGCCGCGCTTCTTGGCGGGCTTGGCCTTGGGCTCCGGGGGCGACGCGGCCGCCTCTTGCGAATCGGCCGGCTCGGCGCGTGAGGAGTCGGACGTGGAGCCGGAGTCGTCGGGGGCGGAGTCGAGATAGGCCTCGAGCGGCTGCTCGGCACCGAGCGAGGCGTCGCTCAGCTCCATCGTGGTCTCGGTGGCCGACTCCTCGCGGCTCGGCTCCTCGCCGGTCACCATCTCGATGGCGTCCGCGCCGAGGGCGTCGTCCTCGCCGGTCACGGCGTTGAGGCGGCGCTGCCGGGCGGCGGCGAGGTCGTCGGCAGCGGACTCGGCCGGCGCGGCAGGCGCGGTGTCGCCGACCAGCCAGCGCGCGTCGTCGTCGTCGACGGTCACGAAGTTGCCACGGGGGTCGTGGGAGAAGGTCGCGGTGCCGGTGCGACCGGCGACCTCGTAGAGCGCGGTCAGGGTCCAGCGTCCGTCCTCGCGCCGGAACGCGTCCCACTCCACGACAGCGGGGTCGACGTTGTGGGCGCGCAGCTGGGCGTTGACGGCCTCGCCGAGGGTCCGGGCACCGGACTCGCTCGCGCGGCGGCGTACGGAGGCGAGCTGGGCACGCTCGGCCACGTGGGCGCGCTCGGCCATCACCGGGGCGGCGAACGGCATGATCTTCTCGACCGACGTGCCAGCCGCGTGCGCGACCGACTCGGGAGACTCGCCGGCGCGGATGCGCGTCTGGATGTCGCGGGGACGGAGGGTTGATTCCATCGGGATCTCCAACTGGCCGTTGCTTTCGGGCACGCCCGACAGGGCGCGACGGAGCCTGGCGTCGATGACCAGGAAGTGTTGCTGGCCCGACTCGTCCACGAGCAGCAGGCGCTTGCCGTCCGCGCTGCGTCCTGTGAACGTCAGCTTGGCCATGGACAGCGGGCTCCTGCCTGGGGTGGTCGTCGATGCGCCGGGCATCCGGTCCGCCGAGCCTACGCCAGCGTGTCGCACCCGGGCCGTTACGCCTACGGCGCGGCGTCCACGCGCTGGGCGGCGTCCGAAATCGGTGTCGCGGTGGAGCACCCCCGGGCACGGGCCCTAGCCTTCGGATGTGCCTGACAACGAGTTCGCCACGACCCTCGTCGTGCTCGACCTGGTCGGCATCTTCGTCTTCGCAGTGACGGGAGCACTGGTCGCGGTGCGCAAGCACCTCGACCTCTTCGCGGCCCTCGTGCTCGGAGGTGTCACCGGCCTCGGGGGCGGCTTCGTCCGCGACCTCCTGATCGGCGCCACGCCACCCGCCGCGCTCGCCGACTGGCGCTACCTCCTCGTCCCCGTCGCGGCCGGGCTGCTCACCTTCGGCTTCCACCCGACCATCGGGCGGCTCGAGCGCGTGGTGACCCTCTTCGACGCCTTCGGCCTCGCGCTGTTCTGCGTCACCGGCGCCCTCAAGGCGGTCGACTACGGGCTCGGCCCGCTGCCCGCGGCGCTCATGGGCATGCTCACCGGCATCGGCGGCGGCATCATGCGCGACCTGCTCGCCGCTCGGGTGCCGGTGATCTTCGAGGGCGTGCTCTACGCCACGCCCGCGCTGGCCGGAGCAGCCGTCGCGGTCGTGCTCGACCGGGCGGACCTCCCTCTGCCGGTCGTCGCCGCGGCCGGCTTCAGCGTGTGCCTCGGCTGGCGGCTGCTGGCCCTCGTGCGCGGGTGGCAGGCGCCCATGCCCAAGGGTCCGGCCAACGTCTGAGGCCGCCCTCGCCGCTCAGTCGCCGAGCACGCGCCGGAGGTGGTCGTTGGCGAAGACCCGGTCCGGGTCCAGCCGCTCACGCATCGCCAGGAAGTCGTCGAAGCGGTCGTACGACGGCGCGAGGTCGGCCGCGGTCCGGGTGTGGACCTTGCCCCAGTGCGGTCTGCCGCCGGCCGCGCGCAGGATCGGCTCCAGGCCCCCGAAGTACGCCGTGTGGTCCGTGTCGTGCGGCACGTGGAAGGCCAGGTAGAGGCTGTCGCGCCCGTGCGCGGTCGACAGCGCGATGTCGTCGGCCGGCGCCGTGCGGACCTCGACCGGGAAGGCAATCCGCCAGTCGCTGGCGTCGATGACCCGGCGGCACTCGCGCAGCACGTCGAGGCCCACCTCGCGGGGGACGGCGTACTCCATCTCGCGGAAGCGCACCCGCCGCGGCGTCACGAAGACGCGGTGCGCCAGGTCGCTGTAGCGGCGCTCGGACAGCACGCGACCAGCCACCCGGTTGATCCGGGGGACCAGCCCGGGCGCCCGTGAGCCGACCCGGCACAGACCGCCGAAGACCGTGTTGGAGACGAGCTCGTCCTCCCACCAGGCCGCGGCCCGCGACGGCGGCTCCTGCTCGCCCGGCTCGAGGTCCGTGCGGACGTTCTGCTTCACCAGCATCCGGTCGGTGTGCGGGAACCAGTACATGTCGACGTGGTGGGCGGCCGCGACCATCTCGTCGTAGGCGTCGAGCGCCCGGTCCCAGCGCATCGGCTGCTCGTGCGCCTCGACGACGAACAGGGGCTCGACGTGGAAGGTCAGCGCCGTCAGGATGCCCAGTGCGCCCAGGCCGACCCGAGCGACGTCGAAGACGTCGGGGTTCTCCTGGGCGGAGGCGCGCAGCACCTCGCCGGTCCCCGTGACCAGCTCCAGCCCGGCCAGCTGAGCGGCCAGGCCGGCAGCGGTGCCGCCGGTGCCGTGGGTGCCGGTGGAGGTGGCGCCGGCGAGGGTCTGCTCGGCGATGTCGCCCATGTTGTGCAGCGACAGCCCCATCCGCTCCAGGACGAGGTTGAGCTCCTTGAGCGGCGTGCCGGCCCGGGCGGTCACGGTCATCGCCTCGCGGTCGACGTCGAGGACGCCGCTGAGGCCCTCCGGGCGGAGCAGCGTGTGCTGCGGTGCGGCGATCGCGGTGAAGCTGTGGCCGGTCCCGGTCATCTTGACGCCGGTGCGTGCCTCACGTGACTGCCGTACGAGCTCCACCACCGCGTCGACCGAGGTCGGCGTCTCCACCCGTTGCGGCACGGCCTCCTCGAGCCCGGACCAGTTGCGCCAGCGGGTGCCGGCGGGAGACGGGTGGGAGGAGGTCGTCATGCCCGCACGCTAGGGGATGGGTGGTGCCTGCCGCGCCGTCTGGGCCGCGAGGGCGCCGAGGACGCCGCCGGCCAGCGCGACCGCGTAGGCCGCTGACGCACCGCTGTGGTCGACCACGAAGCCGGCGATGCTCGCGCCGGGCGCGACGCCGGCGACGATCCCGGTGTGCAGGATCGCCATGCCCTCGGTGAGCCGGCTCGAGGGGACGCCCTGCTCGACCATGGTCATCGCGCCGATCATGGTCGGGGCGATCGCCAGCCCGCCGACCAGCAGGACGACCGCCATCAGCGGGACCGACGTGATGAACATCAGCGGGACCATGGCGAGCGCCATGGCAGCCGAGCCCCAGCGCAGGCGCGCGTCCGGTCCGCTGCGCCACGCGATCGCGCCGGTGACGAGCCCCGCGACGAGGCTGCCGAAGGACCAGGCCGCGAGCAGCCAGCCGGCGACCCACCGCTTCCCCTGCTCCTCCGCGAAGGCGACGGTGGTCACCTCCGCGGCCCCGAACAGGGCGCCCAGGGTGAGGCACACCAGCGCCAGCGGCAGCACCAGGCGCCACGGCATCGGCGCCCGTGCCCGCGCCACTGACGTACGCCCGGCCGGGGGCTCGGTGCTGCGCTGGGCGGCGAACGCGAAGGTGCCGAGCACCCCGGTCACCAGGGCGAACGTCAGGCCCGCGACCGGGTGCCAGCTGGTGGCCAGCAGGGTCACCAGCACCGGGCCGACCACGAAGACGACCTCATCGAGGACAGCCTCGAGGGCGAAGGCGGTCTGCTTCTCGCCGGCGTCGTCGAGCAGGTGCGACCAGCGCGTGCGCACGCTGGCCCCGACCTGGGGCAGCGCCGCGCCGGAGACCGCCGCGAAGACGTAGGTCAGCACCTGCGGCCAGTCCTGCTCCACTGCGAGCATCATCAGCGCCAGGCCCGCTCCGAAGACCGAGATGGCGACCGGCAGGACCCGCGACTGCCCGAAGTGGTCGACCCAGCGGCCGTGCAGCACCGCGCACGCGGCCTCGGCCAGGACGAACACCGCCGACACCGTCCCGGCGAGGCCGTAGGAGCCGGTGCGCTCCTCCACGAGCAGCACGATGCCCAGCCCGACCATGGAGATCGGCAGCCGCGCGACAAGCCCGGCGCTGCTGAAGCGGAAGGCGCCCGGGCGCGCCAGCACGCGGCGGTAGGAGTCGAGCATCGTCGAGATCGTAGGGCGATCTACTCTGGCGACATGAATCCCGCGGGTTCCCCCGACGTGACGCCCTACGACGCCCTCCTCGTGCTCTCCTTCGGGGGACCGGAGAAGCCCGAGGACGTGGTGCCGTTCCTCGAGAACGTGACCCGGGGGAGGGGGATCCCGCGCGAGCGCCTGGCGCAGGTGGGGGAGCACTACTTCCTCTTCGGCGGGCGCAGCCCCATCAACGACCAGAACCGGGCGTTGATCAAGGCGCTGGAGCGCGACTTCGCCGACCAGGGCATCGAGCTGCCGGTCTACTTCGGCAACCGCAACTGGGAGCCGTACCTCGCGGACACCCTGGCGACCATGACCGCCGACGGCGTGCGTCGTGCCCTGGTGTTCACCACGTCCGCCTACTCGTCGTGGTCGTCGTGCCGGCAGTACCGCGAGAACCTCTTCGACGCCGTCGCCGAGACACCGGGCGCACCGCGGCTCGACCGGCTCCGGCAGTACTACAACCACCCCGGCTTCCTCGAGCCCGTCGTCGACGCCTGCCTGGCCGCGCTGGCCGAGCTCCCCGAGAACGGCGACACGGCGCGCCTGGTGTTCGTCACCCACTCGATCCCGACCGAGATGGCCGAGACCAGCGGCGCGCCCGACGAGGCACACGCCCAGCCGCGCGGTGCCTACGTCAAGCAGCACCGCAGTGCTGTCGACGAGGTGGCGCGCAGGGTCAAGGCCGCGACCGGTCGGGCGCACCGCCACGACCTCGTCTACTGCTCGCGCTCCGGCGCACCGTCGACCCCGTGGCTGGAGCCGGACGTCAACGACCACCTCGCGGACCTGGCGACCGACGGCGTGGGCCGGGTCGTGCTGGTGCCGATCGGCTTCGTCTCCGACCACATGGAGGTCATCTACGACCTCGACACCGAGGCGATGGCCACGGCCGAGCGGCTCGGCATCAAGGCCGCGCGCGCCGCGACGGCCGGCGTCGACCCGCGGTTCGTCGCGATGGTCCGCGACCTGGTGCTCGAGCGCGCGGCAGCCGAGCGGGGCGAGCAGCCGGAGCGTCCGGCGCTCGGGTCGCTGCCGGCGGGCCCCGACGTCTGCGGGGCGGGCTGCTGCCCCAACCCGCGCGGCCCGCGGCCCGCGCTCTGCGGTGCCGACTCGTGAGCGCCACCCCGGCCGAGCTGCGCGACCTGGCCCGGTCGGTCGCCCACGAGGGCGCCAACCTGGCCCGCGAGATGCAGCTGGGCGGCATCGACGTCGCCGACACCAAGACGAGCGCCGTGGACGTGGTCACCGAGGCGGACCGGGCGGTGGAGGCCCTCATCCGCGAGCGCATCGAGGCGCTGCGTCCTGACGACGCGATCCTGGGGGAGGAGGGCCACGACCGGCCCGGCACCAGCGGGGTGCGGTGGGTCGTCGACCCGATCGACGGCACGGTCAACTACCTCTACGGGCTTGCGGACTGCGCGGTCTCCGTCGCGGCAGAGGTCGACGGTGAAGTGGTCGCCGGCGCGGTCGTGACCATCCCGACCGGACTGGAGTACGCCGCCGCGCTCGGGCACGGCGCCACCCGCGACGGCCAGCGCATCGGCGTACGTCCCTCCCCGCCTGTCGCCGAGCGGCTGGTGCTCACGGGCTTCGGCTACCGGCGAGCGGTGCGCGAGCACCAGGCGGCCTGTGTCGCACGGCTGCTGCCCGAGGTCCGCGACATCCGCCGGATGGGCTCGTGCGCCCTCGACCTGTGCCACGTGGCCGAGGGCAGTGCCGACGGCTACGTCGAGGCCGGCCCGCAGCCGTGGGACTGGTCGGCGGGCGGCCTGGTCCTGCGGGAGGCCGGTGGCCGGTTCGACCTGGTGGACGGCTCCATGGCGCTCGACGCCCACCCCCTGCGCAACGTCGTGGTGGGGGCGCCGGCCGACGGTTGGGACAGCTTCGTCGAGGCCCTCGGCGCGGCGGGGTTCCTGGCCTGAGGACACCCCTCGGAGCCGGGAATAGGGAGACGTGGCCCACTGTTCTGGGGACACGTTGCGGACCGGCTCACCACGGAGCCTGTTCATGGTGCACAATCTGGCGCCGACGACGTGCACAACTCGGTCTCAGGCCCGCGCCGCGATCCGGCCGGACTGAACCACTGCAGGGGAGAGGGATATGGCCACCGACTACGACGCACCGCGCAAGTCCGAGGAGGACCAGAGCGAGGAGAGCATCGAGGAGCTCAAGGCGCGGCGCCACGACAAGAACTCGGGCAAGGTCGACGAGGACGAGACCGAGGCGGCCGAGTCATTCGAGCTCCCCGGTGCCGACCTGTCGCACGAGGAGCTCGCGGTCGAGGTCATGCCGCGGCAGGACGACGAGTTCACCTGCATGAGCTGCTTCCTGGTGCACCACCGGTCGCAGCTGGCAGACGAGAAGAAGCTCATCTGCCGCGACTGCATCTGACACGCGCACCGACGCAACAGCGCCCGTTCCTCTCGCGAGGAGCGGGCGCTGTGTCGTGTGCGGGTGCCGTCGCGCCTGATCAGGACGGGGGCGCAGAGGCCTTCGAGGCGTCCTGGTCGTCCTTCTGCAGCTGTGGCGGGAGGTGCCCGGTCGACCGGGCGTAGTAGTTGGCCGCGCGACGGGTCGCCAGCATCCGCGCGACGCCGATCAGGGTGCCGCTCACCGCGGCCCACATGACCGCCTCGCCGAGCCCCACGTCGGGGTCGGCCGGGTTGGCGGGCGGGTTCTTGCCCGTGGCGGCGCGCCACGACGTGTTGAGACCCTTCTTCGCCACCGCTGCGGCACCGAGGGCCGCGGCGAGGGAGAACGCCGAGAAGAACTTGCTGTTCGAGGTGTCCTTGGCCATGCGGCCCACCCTATCCAGACTGCGAGCGGCTCCGGCCCACCCGGACGGCCGAGACGAGGTCGTCGGGACGGCGGCAGCTGACCAGCCAGTAGGGGGTCGGGTCGTCCGGGTCGACGATGTCCACCCGGACCGCGCGCTTGAGGTAGGGACGCAGGAGCAGGTAGGCCCGCGCGTCGGCGTCCACGCCCGCCTGGCGACGTACGCCGTCCGCGTCGAGGGCGGTCACGTCGCCGACCAGGTCCAGCGGGACGTGCGCCCGACCGGCGCGGAAGGTCGTCCCGTCGACGGACACGAGAGGACGGCCGTAGCTGACGAAGAGCGTCACCATCAGCGCGAGCGCGACGGCCGTGACCGACCACGCGACGACCTCGGGCGTGGCGGCCAGGACGGCCAGCCAGAGCGACGCCACCAGCATCGTGCCCTGCACCCACCAGCGCAGCGGGACGGTGAGGCGTTCGGCGTAGTCCACGGCGCAGAGCCTATAGATTCAGTCCTCGTGCCCGACCACGACCTCACTCCCCACGCCGCCGCCGACCTCGACATCGCGGTCGTCCGGCTCGATCCGGACCTGCCGCTCCCGTCGTACGCCCACCCCGGCGACGCCGGCGCCGACCTGCACACGACCGTCGACGTCACTCTGGCGCCCGGCGAGCGCGCGCTGGTGCCGACCGGCCTGTCGATCGCGCTCCCGGACGGGTTCGTCGCGCTGGTGCACCCGCGCTCGGGTCTCGCCGCGCGGCACGGCCTGTCGATCGTCAACACGCCCGGCACGGTGGACGCGGGCTACCGGGGCGAGATCAAGGTCATGCTCATCAACCACGACCCGGTGGAGACGGTGACGCTCGCGCGCGGCGACCGGATCGCGCAGCTCGTCGTCCAGCGCTTCGAGCGGGCCCGATTCGTCGAGGTCGGGGTGCTGCCCGACTCGGTCCGGGGCGCCGGGGGCTACGGTTCTACAGGTACCGGTTCGCGTCGATGACCCGGTCCACGACATGCCCCACCCACAAGGAGTAGAGACGTGAAGTTCCGCCGCAAGGCTGGGGCCACCGAGCCGGTGGCCGACACCGCTGCCGAGACTTCAGCCGAGACCGCCGGCGACCTCGCCACCGGGTCCGCGCGTGACGCGGGCACGGGGCCGTTCGACGTCTCCCAGGTCGAGGGCGACGGCGTCGACCGCGCCGACCTCGGCTCCGTCCTCGTCCCCGCCATCGCCGACCGTGAGCTGCGGCTCCAGGTCGACGAGCAGAGCGGCCAGGTCCGGGCGGTCATGCTCGCCGGCTCCGACGGCGCGTGCGAGTTCCAGGCCTTCGCGGCCCCTCGCCACGGCGACCTGTGGTCGGACGTACGTCCCCAGATCGCCGAGGACATGGCCCGGCGCGGCGGCCAGGCCGTCGAGCGCGAGGGCCGCTGGGGCACCGAGCTGGTGTGCCAGATGCCGGTGAAGCGCCCCGACGGTACCGAGGCGACGCAGCCCTCGCGGATCATCGGCATCAACGGAGACAGGTGGATGCTGCGCGCGTCCTTCCTCGGTCGTCCCGCGATCGACCCCGACAACACCGCGGACTGGGAGGACGCCCTCGCTCAGGTCGTCGTACGCCGCGGGGAGCAGGCCATGCCGGTCGGTGAGCCCCTGCCCGTGAAGCTTCCCGACGACGCCCGACGGGTGAGGTGAGCGGTGGGCGAGAAGAGCCGTCTGCGCCAGGCACTGTCGAAGTGGGCGGACAGCGCCGACCAGCACCAGCGTGACCTGCGCCAGACCCACACCACGGCCGAGGCGACGGCGATCGCCGACGCCCCCGAGCGCGAGCAGGTCATCGTCAACGGCGTGCTGCGCACCGTGACGCTCCGGCCCCGCGGTGGCGTGCCCGCGCTCGAGGCGGAGCTCGACGACGGCACCGGCGTGATCACCCTGGTGTGGCTGGGCCGCAGACGGATCAGCGGCGTCGATCCCGGACGCTCGGTCACCGTGGCCGGCTGCATCGGGCGCCAGGGCGGCGTCCCGATCATGTTCAACCCGCGCTACGAGCTGCGCCCGTGACGGGTGCGACACCTGCCCCCGGACACGGCACGGACCACGAGAAGGTGGAGGCCGACACGGTCGAGGCGGTGGTGCGCCAGCAGCTGTCGAAGGCACTCGGCGGACGCCGCGGCATGGCCGAGGCGGCCGTGCCGACGATCCTGTTCACGCTGACCTGGCTGACGATGCGCGAGCTCGAGCTCGCCCTCTACGTCAGCATCGGCGCGGCCCTGGTCCTGCTGCTGGTCCGTCTGGTGCAGCGCTCGACGGTGCAGTTCGTCGTCAACGCGCTCTTCGGCATCGGCATCGGCTGGTACTTCGTGCACCGCTCCGCCGAGGCCGGCGGGTCCGAGCAGGACCAGGCGCTGGCGTACTTCCTGCCCGGGATCCTCTACAACGGCGGCTACGCCGTGGTGCTCGCGTTCACCTGCCTCGTCGGCTGGCCGCTCGTCGGCTTCATGGTCGGCAGCATCACCGGCGACGCCACCGCCTGGCACTCGGACCGGCAGATCGTGAAGCTGTGCAGCCGCCTGACCTGGCTGCTCGTGGCGCCGTGCATCGTGCGCGTCGCGGTCCAGGCACCCATCTGGCTCGCGGGCTCGTCGGGCTCGATCGACCCGGACGCCGCGGTCGCCGCGCTCGGCGTCCTCAAGATCGTGCTCGGATGGCCGCTGCAGCTCGCGGCGCTCGGCTCGATGGTGTGGCTGCTGTCGCGCAACCGGACGCCCGTGGCGCCGGACGCCTCGACCGCCTGAACCGACCCCGGGTCGGGACTCAGCCCTGGTGGTGCTGGGTGGGGGAGAGCAGCTGCTCCAGCTCCGTCTCGACCTCGGTGGGGACGACGAAGAGGAGCTCGTCGCCCGACTCGAGCGGCTGCTCGGCGTCGGGCGTGTAGACCTGGCCGTCGCGCAGGATCGTCACGAGCGCGCAGTTGTCCGGGAACGGGACGAGACCGCTGGGGGTGCCCACGAAGGGCGAGTCCGCGGAGAGGGTGAGCTCGACGAGGTTGGCGTTGCCCTGGCGGAACGTGAAGAGCCGGACGAGGTCGCCGATCGACACCGCCTCCTCGACGAGCGCCGACATGATGCGCGGGGTGGACACGTTGACGTCCACGCCCCACGCCTCGGTGAAGAGCCACTCGTTGTTGGGGTGGTTGACCCGCCCCACCGTCCGCGGAACTCCGAACTCGGTCTTGGCCAGGAGCGAGGTGACCAGGTTGGCCTTGTCGTCGCCGGTGGCGGCGATGACCACGTCGCACTTGCCCAGCTGGGCCTCGGAGAGCGAGGAGAGCTCGCACGAGTCGGCGAGCAGCCACTCGGCGTTCGGGACCCGCTCGGGGCGGATCGAGGAGGGGTTCTTGTCGATGAGCAGGACCTGGTGGCCGTTCTCGATCAGCTCCCGCGCGATCGAGCGACCCACGGCTCCGGCTCCGGCGATGGCGACGCGCATGTCTGCTGTGCTCCTGGCTTGGTGGGTCTGGCTGGTCTGGGTGTCTGCGTGGGTCTGGGTGGGTGGGCTCAGTCGCCCTCGGGGCCGGCCTCGAGGACGGCGTAGGCGTGCGCGGCGTTCTCCTCGCGGATCACGATGTGCAGCATGTCGCCCTCCTGGAGCACGGTCTCCCGCGTCGGAAGCATGCCCTCGCCGAGACGGTCGATCCAGGCGATCCGGCTCCGGGACTGCATCTGGAACTCGACGGTGCGGTCGCCGACCCAGACCTCGGGGACCGGGATGTGGTCGACCCGGATGGTGCCCGAGGGGTCGCGGAAGTCCGGCTCGGCCCCGGCCGGGAGCAGCCGGCGCAGGACCTGGTCGGCGGTCCACTTCACCGTCGCGACGGTCGTGATGCCGAGCCGCTGGTAGACCTCGGCGCGGCCCGGGTCGTAGATGCGGGCCACGACCTGCTGGATGCCGAAGGTCTCGCGAGCCACCCGGGCGGCGATGATGTTGGAGTTGTCACCGCTGGAGACCGCGGCGAAGGCGTCGGCGCGGCGGATGCCCGCCTTCTCCAGCACCTCCTGGTCGAAGCCGTAGCCGGTGATCTTGTCCCCGTTGAACTCGGGGCCAAGTCGACGGAACGAGTCTGGCTCGCTGTCGATGACGGACACAGTGTGGTTGCGGTCCTCGAGGCTGCGGGCGAGCGTCGAACCGACGCGGCCACAACCCATGATCACGACGTGCACGCCAGAACCGTATCCCAGCGGAGATATCGGCGTCCGCGGGTCTAGGCTTGCGGCCCGTGAGTGTCGGCGACGTCTCCAAACGAATCCTGCTGGGCCGCAAGCTGAGGAGCAGCCAGCTGGGGGAGACGCTGCTGCCCAAACGCATCGCCCTACCGGTCTTCGCCAGCGACGCCCTGTCGTCGGTGGCCTATGCCCCTGACGAGATCTTCATCATGCTCGCGGTCGCGGGCGCCTCGACCTACGTCTGGTCCTGGAAGATCGGCCTCGTCGTCGCGCTGGTGATGCTCACAGTGGTCGCGAGCTATCGCCAGACCGTGCACGCCTATCCGTCCGGTGGCGGCGACTACGAGGTCGCCACCGTCAACCTCGGCCGCAACGCCGGCGTCACCGTCGCCAGCGCGCTGCTCGTCGACTACGTCCTCACCGTGGCGGTCTCGATCTCCTCGGCTGCGCAGTACGCCGCCGGTGCCATCAACGCCCTCATCGGTCATGAGGCCACGGTCGCGGTCGTCGCCGTCGTGCTGCTGACCGCGATGAACCTGCGCGGTGTGCGCGAGTCCGGGGCCTTCTTCGCGGTGCCCACCTATCTCTTCATGGTCGCCATCCTGGGCATGTGCGGCTACGGCCTGCTACGCCTGTTGGCAGGCGACCTGCCGCAGGCCGAGAGCTCCCACCTGGTGATCCAGGCCCAGGAGGGATGGGAGGAGCCGCTCACCCAGGTCGGCCTGATGTTCCTGCTGGCGCGGGCCTTCTCCTCGGGCTGTGCCGCCCTGACCGGCGTCGAGGCGATCAGCAACGGCGTACCCGCCTTCCGCAAGCCCAAGAGCCGCAACGCCGCGACCACCCTGCTCCTGCTGGGGCTCATCGCCATCTCGATGATGATGAGCGTCATCGTGCTCGCCAAGCAGATGGCGATCCGCTACGTCGACCCCCACGAGCTCGACCGGTTGCGTACGGCGTCGGGCGCGGCGCTCCCGGACGGCTACGAGCAGCACCCGGTCATCGCCCAGATCGCGGCGGGCGTCTTCGACCACTTCTCGCCGGGCTTCTACTTCGTCGTCACCGTCACCGGCATCATCCTCGTGCTCGCAGCCAACACCGCCTTCAACGGCTTCCCGGTGCTCGGGTCGATCCTCGCGCAGGACGGGCTCGCGCCGCGGTCGCTGGGCTCGCGCGGCGACCGGCTGGCCTACAGCAACGGCATCGTGTTCCTCGCGGCCATGTCGAGCCTGCTGATCTGGATCTTCGACGCCGAGACCACCAAGCTCATCCAGCTCTACATCGTCGGCGTCTTCGTCTCCTTCAACCTCAGCCAGCTCGGCATGATCCGGCACTGGACGCGCCACCTGAAGACGGAGCGCGACCCGGGCGTGCGCCGCAAGATGATGCGCTCGCGAGCGATCAACACCTTCGGGCTCGGCATGACCGCCGTCGTGCTGGTCATCGTGCTGATCACCAAGTTCCTGCACGGGGCCTGGATCACGATCCTCGCGATGGCCTTCTTCTTCCTCGTCATGCAGGCGATCGGGCGGCACTACGACCGGGTCGAGCTCGAGCTCGCGGCCGACGAGCAGGACAAGGTGATGCCCACGCGGGTGCACGCCATCGTGCTGGCCTCCAAGCTGCACAAGCCGACCCTCCGCGCGCTGGCCTTCGCCCGGGCCACCCGGCCCAACGTGCTCGAGGCGATCTACGTCAGCATCGACGCCAAGGCCACCGCCCGGCTGCTGGAGGAGTGGGACGAGCGGCACCTCGACATCCCCCTGAAGGTGCTGCACTCGCCGTACCGCGAGGTGGTCCGCCCCATCGTCGAGTACACCCAGGAGATCCGCCGGGCAAGTCCGCGCGGGGTCGTGGCCGTCTACATCCCGGAGTACGTCGTCGGCCGGTGGTGGGAGCAGCTGCTCCACAACCAGACCGCCCTGAGGCTCAAGGGTCGCCTGCTCTTCACGCCGGGCGTGATGGTGATCTCGGTGCCCTACCAGCTGCGGTCGTCCCAGGTCGCGCAGGAACGGGAGCGGCGCGACGAGGTGCGGGTGCACGCCGGTGACCTGCGGCGGGGCCGCGTCGCCTCCCGTGGCAGCCAGACCCGCCCGGGCGACCAGTGAGCCGCACCAACCGCCCTCGCCGGGCGCGCGGCCGCCCGCGGGTCGGTGAGCGCTTCGAGGCGGAGGTGGGGACGGTCGCCCACGGCGGCCACTGCGTCGCGCGCCTGCCCGAGCCGGAGTCGCGGGTGGTCTTCGTCCGCCACGCCCTGCCGGGCGAGCGGGTCCTGGTCGAGATCACCGAGGGCACCGACGGTGACCGGTTCTGGCGTGGGGACGCCGTCTCGGTGCTGACCGCCTCGGCCGACCGGGTGGAGGCGCCGTGCCCCGTGGCCGGACCAGGGCTCTGCGGAGGCTGCGACTTCCAGCACGTGTCGCTGCCCGCCCAGCGTGACCTCAAGACCGCCGTGGTGCGCGAGCAGCTCGTGCGACTGGGGCGGATCGACGCCGGGGCGGACCTGCTCGCCGGACTCCGCGTCGAGGCCGTCCCGGTCGAGGGACGCGAGGACGACGGCCTGCGGTGGCGCACCCGCCAGCGCTACGCCGTCCTGCCGGACGGGCGCCCGGCGATGCGGGCCCACCGCTCGCACCACCTGGTGCCGGTCGACGACTGCCTGATCGCCGCCGAGGAGGCGCGCCCGCGCGCCGGCGTGCAGCCGGGGCCCCACGGCGAGTGGTCGCCCGGACAGCCCGAGGCGAGCACGTCCACCCATGACGTCACCGTGGGCAGCGCCACCCACCCGTTCAGCGTCGCCGCCGACGGGTTCTGGCAGGTGCACCCCGAGGCCCCGCGGGTGCTGGTGGGCGCCGTGCTCGACCTGCTCGACCCGAGGCCGGGGGAGCGGGCCCTCGACCTCTACTCCGGGGTCGGTCTCTTCGCCCGGTTCGTCGGTGAGAGGACGGGCGCCCGCGTCGTCGCCGTCGAGGCCGACCGCGCGGCATGCCAGCACGCCAAGGCCAACCTCGCCGCGTTGGAGGGCACGGTCGTCGAGTGCGGTCCGACCGAGCGGGTGCTGCGCTCGGGCTTCGACGAGCCCTTCGACCTCGTCGTCCTCGACCCGCCCCGCGAGGGCGCCAAGCGCGCCGTCGTCGAGCAGGTGGTCGACCGCCGTCCCCGCGCGGTGGCGTACGTCGCCTGCGACCCGGCCGCGCTCGGCCGCGACGTGGCGATCTTCGCCGAGCACGACTACGAGCTCACCGCGATCCGGGCCTTCGACCTCTTCCCGATGACGCACCACGTCGAGTGCGTGGCCCTGCTGGAGCCCCGCCGGCGCTGACGGTCGGCGCTGACGGTCGGCGCTGACGGTCGGCGCTGACGGTCGGCGCTGACGGTCGGCGCTGCGCCGGCCCCGCCGGCCCTGCGCCGGCCCCCGAGGGTGGCGGCAAACGACAGCTTTCCCGCTGTGGGTGGCGGCACACGGCAGTGGATCGGCGTTGAACGGTGTCGTATGCCGCCACGGTGCGGCGAGGGGATGTCGTATGCCGCCACGGTCGGGTGAGGCGCGGGCCCCCCAGGGTGGCGGCATACGACAGGTTTCCCGCTGTGGGTGGCGGCACACGGCAGTGGATCGGCGTTCAACGGTGTCGTATGCCGCCACCGTGCGGCGAGGGGATGTCGTATGCCGCCACGGTCGGGTGAGGCGCGGGACGAGTAGGGGACGTGGTTGTGTCGGGAGGGGACCGGGCGAGAAGGTGGCGCCATGGCCACCTACGCCGTCAACCCCGACGCCGTCGCCCACGCCCGCAGGCTGATCGACTCGCGGCAGTACGTCCTCGACAGCGACTGGGGCCAGGTGCAGCCGAACGCCGAGGCCGAGAACGCCTACCTCGAGCGACACTCCTGGGACGACTACGCCGCTTGGCACCTGGGCCTGACAGAGGGCGCCAACGACGGGACCAAGGCGCGCTACGCCTTCGTCTACGGCGACCTGCGCCGGGTCCACAGGTCCGGGCTCATCGCCTGCGTCTACCGGGCCGCGGAGTGGCGGCACAAGGCGGTGGAGCTCGCCGCGCACGAGCTGCTGCAGCGGCTCGACCAGATGGCCGGCATCGACTGACCGTCGAGCAGTGCCGTCAGCCGCGCACGGCCCGGGCGAGGGCGGCCAGCGCCGCGTCGCGATCGGTCGTGTCCACGACCGTCCAGCCGTGCTCGGGCGCCAGCTCGAGCAGCTGGCGTCGTCCCTCCAGCACCAGCTCGTCGCCGCCGCGCTCCTCGATGATGCGCGAGACCACCGAGCTCACCGGCGTGACCGGGCGCCCGTGCAGGCGCGCCAGCAGGGTCTCGGGTGCCACGTCGAGGACGACGCCGACGTACGACGCCCCGGCCTCGGCTGCGGCCTCCTCGAACCGCTGCGCCTGGCTGGGCGTGACGATGAGCTGGGGGAGCACCACGTCGCGTCCGGTGCGGAGGTAGGCCGTCAGGAGGGCAAGGGCGGAGGCGCGCACGGCCTCGCCGGTGCCGACGAAGTCCTCCTCCCAGCCCGACACCCACGACCGCAGCTCGTCGATGTCGCAGAGCAGGGTGCCGAGGTGGGCGTCGGCGTGCGCCCGCGCCAAGGTGGACTTGCCGACGCCCGAGGGGCCGTTGAGGTGGAGGAGTGTCGGCACGCGGGGAGGTTAGCCGAGCGACCGGTCGAGGGTGTGTTATCTTGATGTCAAGATATTGCGACGTCAGAACTTAGGGCCGCCCGCCTTCCCGTTGCTCCGACTGCGACGGCAAGATGGGCGTGAACCCGCGAACTCTCGAGGAGATGTGGCTGATGGCCAGTCAGGACAGCTTCGGTGCCAAGGGCACCCTGGACGTGGACGGAAAGTCCTACGAGATCTACCGCCTGGATGCGGTGAAGGGTGAGGGCCTCGACGTCGAGAGCCTCCCGTTCTCGCTGAAGGTGCTCCTCGAGAACCTGCTCCGCACCGAGGACGGCGCCGACATCACCGCCGACCACGTCAAGGCGATCGCCGGCTGGGACGCCAGCGCCGCTCCGGACCAGGAGATCCAGTTCACGCCGGCGCGCGTGATCATGCAGGACTTCACCGGCGTGCCCTGCGTCGTCGACCTCGCCACGATGCGCGAGGCGATGGCCGAGCTCGGTGGCGACGCCACCAAGATCAACCCGCTCGCCCCGGCCGAGATGGTCATCGACCACTCCGTCATCGCCGACGTCTTCGGCTCTGCCGACGCCTTCGAGCGCAACGTCGAGATCGAGTACGAGCGCAACCGCGAGCGCTACCAGTTCCTGCGGTGGGGCCAGGGCGCCTTCGACGACTTCAAGGTCGTCCCGCCGGGCACCGGCATCGTGCACCAGGTCAACATCGAGCACCTCGCCCGCGTGGTCATGGTGCGCGACGGCGTCGCCTACCCCGACACCTGCGTCGGCACCGACTCCCACACCACGATGGTCAACGGCATCGGCGTGGTCGGCTGGGGCGTGGGCGGCATCGAGGCCGAGGCTGCGATGCTCGGCCAGCCCGTCTCCATGCTGATCCCGCGCGTGGTCGGCTTCAAGCTGTCCGGCGAGCTGCCCGAGGGCTCCACGGCGACCGACCTGGTGCTCACCATCACCGAGATGCTCCGCGAGCACGGTGTCGTCGGCAAGTTCGTCGAGTTCTACGGCGAGGGCGTCTCCGCGCTGCCGCTGGCCAACCGCGCCACGATCGGCAACATGAGCCCGGAGTTCGGCTCGACCATCGCCGTGTTCCCCATCGACGAGCAGACGGTCGACTACCTCCGCCTCACCGGCCGCTCGGAGGAGCAGCTCGCCCTCGTCGAGGCGTACGCCAAGGAGCAGGGCCTCTGGCACGACCCGAGCGCCGAGCCCCGCTTCAGCGAGCGCCTCGAGCTCGACCTCTCGACGGTCGTCCCCTCGCTCGCCGGCCCGAAGCGTCCGCAGGACCGCGTCGAGGTCACGGAGGCCAAGGAGTCCTTCCGCGCAGCCCTGGCCGACTACGTCACCGAGGGTGACGACGACCCGGACGACGCGGCCGAGGCCACCGGCTACGACGAGGCGGTCGAGGAGTCCTTCCCGGCCTCCGACTCGCCGAGCCACACGGGCGGCAACGGGGCGCCCCACCACGCCGACGCCACCAAGGGCGCGGGCCGTCCCAGCAAGAAGACCACGGTCTCGCTCGACGGCCAGGAGGTCGAGATCGACCACGGCGCCGTCGTGATCGCCGCGATCACGTCCTGCACCAACACCTCCAACCCGAGCGTGATGATCGGCGCGGCGCTGCTGGCCAAGAACGCGGTCGAGAAGGGCCTGTCCCGCAAGCCGTGGGTCAAGACCTCGCTCGCCCCCGGCTCGAAGGTCGTGTCCGACTACTACGACCGCGCCGGCCTCACGCCGTACCTCGACAAGCTCGGCTTCAACCTCGTCGGCTACGGCTGCACCACCTGCATCGGCAACTCCGGCCCGCTCATCCCCGAGGTGTCGGCGGCGGTCAACGAGGCCGACCTCGCGGTCGTCTCGGTCCTGTCGGGCAACCGCAACTTCGAGGGCCGGATCAACCCCGACGTGAAGATGAACTACCTCGCGTCCCCGCCGCTGGTCGTGGCCTACGCCCTGACCGGCTCGATGGACGTCGACCTGTTCGACGACCCGCTGGGCCAGGACTCCGAGGGCAACGACGTGTTCCTCAAGGACATCTGGCCGAGCCCGCAGGAGGTCGAGGAGACGATCGCCCGCGCGATCACCTCCGACATGTTCGGCTCGTCCTACGCCGACGTCTTCAAGGGCGACGAGCGCTGGCAGTCCCTGCCCACCCCGGAGGGCAACACCTTCGAGTGGGACGAGGACTCCACCTACGTCCGCCGTCCTCCCTACTTCGACGGCATGCCCGACGAGCCCGAGCCGGTCACCGACATCGCGGGTGCCCGGGTCCTGCTCAAGCTGGGTGACTCGGTGACCACCGACCACATCAGCCCGGCCGGTGCCATCAAGAAGGACAGCCCGGCAGGCACGTACCTCGCCGAGCACGGCGTGGAGCAGCGCGACTTCAACTCCTACGGCTCGCGCCGCGGCAACCACGAGGTCATGATCCGCGGCACGTTCGCCAACATCCGCCTGCGCAACCAGCTCGCGCCGGGCACCGAGGGCGGCGTCACCCGTGACTTCACCCAGGGCGGCGAGGTCACCAGCGTCTTCGAGGCGAGCGAGCACTACCAGGCCGCCGGCACGCCGCTGGTCGTCCTGGCGGGCAAGGAGTACGGCTCCGGCTCCTCGCGCGACTGGGCGGCCAAGGGCACCGCGCTGCTCGGTGTGAAGGCCGTCATCGCCGAGTCGTACGAGCGGATCCACCGCTCGAACCTCATCGGCATGGGCGTGATCCCGCTGCAGTTCCCCGAGGGTCAGAGCGCCGAGTCGCTCGGCCTCACCGGCGAGGAGGAGTTCTCCATCACCGGGATCACCGAGCTCAACGAGGGCCGCACGCCCAAGACCGTCAAGGTCAAGGCCGGCGACGTCGAGTTCGACGCGGTCGTCCGCATCGACACCCCCGGCGAGGCGAACTACTACCGCAACGGCGGGATCATGCAGTACGTCCTGCGCAACCTGCTGCGCGGATGACCGACCCCGCTGCGGTGTGGCGCGGCCGCGTCCAGGACCACCTGGACGCGGCCGGCCGCCCGCCGGTCGGCGGCATGGCCGACTGGGAGGTCTTCCCCTTCGAGCGCCACGGCCTGACTCCCAAGCCGCTGGGTGAGCGGGTCGTCCCCGAGCCCTCTCGCGCCCGCACCGCCGACGCCTGCGGGACGTGCAAGGCGCTGGCCCGCGACGACCTCGTCCTCCACACGGGCACGCGCCTGTCGGTGATTCGCCCCGGAGGCACCAGCCTGATGTTCGTGGCCAACGTCGTGGCCCGTGACCACGAGCGCCTCGACGACCTCGACGAGGCTGCCGACGAGGAGCTCGGCCGGCTGGTGGCCCGCACCTACCGCGCGCTCCGTGCCCTGCCCGGCGTGGGCAACGTCCAGGTGTGCAAGTGGGAGAACGGCGGCGGCCACCTCTCGGTCAACGTCCTCGCCCGCCCCCTCGGCGTCCTCGAGCTGCGCGGCTCCAACCTGCCGATCTGGGCCGACATGCTGCCCGACATCCCGCAGGACGAGTACGACGAGCGCGCGGAGGCCGTGCGCGCGGCGCTCGCCTGAGAAATCCGCCTCCGGCCCCCCTCCTGTCGAGCGTGTCGGTGCGTGTGGACGTGTGAGGCTGCCCGCACACGGAGGAGAACAGCGATGTCCGCACCACCCGGCGACGTCACCGACCGGCTCGAGCGCCTGGCTGCGTACGCGCCCGCGGGCGGCCTCGATCCCGACGCCGTCTGGGCGCGCGGGCGTCGACGACAGCGCGCACGCCTCGGCTCGGTCCTGGCCGCGCTGGTGGTCGTGGGGCTGCTGGGCACGACGGTCTCGCCGTTCCTCGTGGAGCGCGCCCAGCGGGTGGCTCCGGCGGGCGGGGACGACCGGATGGTGCTTCCCGACGTGATCCGCCAGCCGGGCGGCTGGGAGCCGGCGTTCGACAGGACGCCGGGGCGCCTCTCGGCCGTCGGGATCGGCACGAGGTCGGGCCTGTGGTCCGACCGCAACGCCTTCTGGGGCGTCTCGGCGATGACGGGGGAGTCCCGCTTCCTCGATCTCCCGGGGGCGGTCGTCGACAGCGGGGGCGAGCCGACGCTCTCCGCCGATGGCCGGAGGGTGGCGTACTGGGTGACCGGCGAGGTCTCGGGGGAGCCGCTCGCACCGGGGAGCAGCGGGGCCGACGACGCGACCCCGGTCGTCGGGGTGGCGGTGCTGGACCTCCAGACCGGCAAGCGTGAGGTGTGGCGCCTCGACTCCGAGCACGGGTTGTGGCCCAGCGGCCTGGCCTGGGCCGGCGACGTGCTCTGGTGGTCCGCGGGCCCGGTGCGTGTCTCCGGGGACGGAGGGTTCGCCTCCCGCCCGCGAGCTCGCACGTGGGACGTCACGACCGGTGAGCGCGACGAGCCGGACGGTCCGTCGGCGAGGGTCGGCGCGAACGCTGTCGGCGCCGCGCCGGACGGGTTCGTCGAGCAACCGTTGCGCGGGCGCCTGACGCTGGTGACCCGCGCCGCCGAGCCACGGGCGATCCGGCTCGTCCTCCCCACTGGCTCGCCCGGTGCCGCCGGCACGACCGACGCCACGATCAGTCCCGACGGCTCTCGCGTCGCGGCGTTGCTGATGCCTGATGCGAGCACCTACGACGACGCACCCAAGCAGGTGCTCGTCGCGGACCTCGGCGACCAGCGGGCAGCCCTGCGCCGGGTCGGGGACGAGGCCGCCCAGGCAGTCCTGGGCTGGCGCTCGCCCACCCACCTCGTCGTCGCCGGCCTCGACGAGGTGGAGGAGGGTCGGCCCCGCCGCGCGAGTCGGGCGTGGGCGCTGGACCTCACCACGGGCGAGCGGGCGCCCCTCGTGGAGTTCGCGGGCAACACCCCGCAGGTCGCCGCCGAGGCGTGGACCGCCGAGGTCGTCCCCGCACCGGACGCGCCGTTCGCGCCCGACCCCCGGCTGGTCGGGCTCGGGCTCCTGGGCGGGGCGTGGGTGGTCTGGCAGGTCCTCCGGAGGAGGCGTCGTGGCCACCCCTGACGGGTTCGCCGAGTTCGTCGTCGCACGGCAGGCCGCCCTCCTGCGGACGGCGTACCTCCTGACCGGTCACGCGCAGGACGCGGAGGACCTGGTGCAGACGACGCTGGTCAAGGTCGTGCCGCAGTGGCGCCGGATCCGGGATGACCCCGAGGCCTACGTCCGGCGGGTGATGGTCAACGAGAACATCTCCCGGTGGCGGCGCCGGCGCTGGCGCGAGCAGAGCACTGACACCGTGCCCGAGCAGCTCGCGCACGAGCCGGACCGGGCCGAGCTGATGGCCGTGCGCGACGCGTTGCGCACCCTCGCACCACGCCAGCGCGCGGTCATCGTGCTCCGCTACTACGAGGGGTTCTCGGAGGCCGAGATCGCCGCCACCCTCGGCATCGCGCAGGGCACGGTGAAGTCGCAGGCCCGCGCCGGGCTCGCGAGCCTGAGGCGGGCGCTCCCGGCCGAGGACGGCGTCGGTAGCCTGACGTCGTGAGCCACGAGGGACCCGGACCGGAGCTGCCCGACGCGCCCGTCGAGGCCGAGGCAGGGCAGACACGCCTTCCCCTCCTGCTCGCCACGGTCGGCGCAGCCGTCGTGCTCGGCGCGGCGCTCGTCGCGCCCCTGGTCGACAAGGCCCTCCGCGGTGACGAGCAGGCGCAGCGCGCGCTCGACCTCAGCCTCGTCGAGACGTGGGAGATCACCAACCGCGCCCACACGACGGAGGACGTCGTCTATCCGCAGGATCCGCCCGCCGGAGGCGCGCACGCGCCCACCTGGCTGGAGTGCGGTGTCTACGACGAGCCGGTGCGCGAGGAGAACGCCGTGCACGACCTCGAGCACGGCTCGGTCTGGATCACCCACGACCCCGAGCTGGGCGCCGACGACGTCGAGGCGCTGGCCGCGCAGCTGCCCGACAACGGCATCATGTCGCCGCGCGAGGACCTCCCGTCGCCCGTCGTGGTCACCGTCTGGGGCGCGCAGCTGCGGCTCGACGGGGCCGACGACGAGCGGCTGCGCCTCTTCCTCGAGGAGTACGGCGACGGCCACACGGCGCCGGAGTACGGGGTGACCTGCCAGGGGGGAACGCCCGATCCCCAGGGTGGGCTGCCCGAGCAGGGCGCCGACGCCTGAGGCACGAGTGAGTACGACGGCGGATCCGCCGCCGTCCTGCTGAGGTGCACCCTCCGGAGATGCAGACCCTCGCCCGTCGCTCCGCCGTCCTCGTCATGGGCCTCGTCGCCCTCGGCCTCCTGGTCGTGCTGCTGTCCACCTCGTGGGGCCTTGCGTCCGAGTACGGCACCGGCAGCGGCTCCCTGGCGGTCTTCGCCGTCCTGCCGATCGGGGCGGCCGCGTGCGCGGCTGGTCTGGCCCGCCCGGGACGGGCCACGGCCGTCGCGCTCGTGGGCTTCGTCGTAGTGACGATCGCCGGGCTCCCGGTCAGCGCGGAGCTCGGACAGCGGGACCGGCACGAGCGGTTCGTCGCCGAGGACGCGTCCTTCACCTGCAACGGGCCGAACGCCGAGGCCGAGATCCCGGCGGAGGTCGACGGCGCGTTCCACGTCCCCGCGCACCCGGCGGGATTCACCCTCTACGGACCTGTCTCGTCCTCGCAGGCCGGGTGCACCGCGGCCATCCACGGCGACGATCCGGCTGCCTCCTTCGCAGCATGGCGTGGGTCGCTCCTCGACACCGGTTGGAAGGTCGAACGCGACGACGCGGAGGTGGTCGTCGTGGACGACGGCGTTCGCCTGACCCTCTACGTCGACCAGGGCCTCTCGATGCTCAACGCCACGGCGGTCGATGCCGACGTGTGCGCCGACGGACGCGCCACGACGCACGACGACGGCCGGGTCTCCGCCTGCTGACGAAGGTCGCTAGCGTGACTGCATGATCGTCGCCTTCTCCATCTCGCCCATGTCCGGTGACTCGACGGGCTCGGTGACCGACGCCGTCGCGGCCGCCGTCCGGGTGGTCCGCGAGTCGGGCCTGCCCCACGAGACCAACGCGATGTTCACCAACATCGAGGGGGAGTGGGACGAGGTGATGACCGTGGTCAAGCGCGCCGTCGACGTGGTCGCCGAGGTGTCACCACGGGTCGGTCTTGTCCTCAAGGCCGACATCCGGCCCGGCTACACGGGCCAGCTCACCGCCAAGGTCGAGCGCATCGAGGAGGCCCTGTCCGGTGGACAGTGAGACCCGCAGCTATCGCACCGGCGGCGCAGAGGTCGTGCGCGACCTGACCCGCGAAGCCGCCGAGTTCGTGTCCGGTCGGGGAGACGGCCTCCTGCACGTCTTCGTGCCGCACGCGACGGCGGGCCTCGCGATCATCGAGACCGGCGCAGGCTCCGACGACGACCTGCTCGCCGCACTCGGTGACCTGCTGCCCGCGGACGACCGGTGGCGACACCGGCACGGCTCGCCCGGGCACGGACGCTCGCACGTCATGCCGGCGATCGTGCCGCCCCACTGCACCGTTCCGGTGCTCGACGGACGGCTGGCGCTCGGCACCTGGCAGAGCATCTGCCTGGTCGACCTCAACGTCGACAACGACGAGCGCGAGGTGCGCTGGTCCTTCATCCAGGGCTGAGCGATGGACCGAGCACGGGCGACCGAGGGGGAGCGGGCCGACGTCCTGCCCGGCGACGAGCTCCTGCCGGCCGAGGTCGTGATGGATCGCGGCTTCGACCTCGAAGCCCCGCCGGAGACCGTCTGGCCATGGCTGGTCCAGCTCGGCAAGCACCGGGCCGGGTGGTACCTGCCGGCGGCCGTCGAGCGGCTGGTCCCACCCTCACGCCGGGCCCTGCGGCACGTCGAGCCGCGGTTGCTCGAGCACGAGGTGGGCGATGTGATCCCCGACTGGGGCGGCGCCGACGCGACGTTCACCCTCGCAGTCATCGACCCGCCCCGCACCCTGCTCTACACGTCGCGGCGCGGTGCGACCGACCTCACCTGGTGCCTGCGCCTGACGCCCATCGTGGGCGCGGGCGGGACGCGCGTGCACCTGCGGCTGCGGCTGGCGCCGGTCCGACACCGCCGGCTGGCCACGACGCTCGGCGGCCTGGTGGACGCGCTCACGGTGGCAGGGCTCGCCGCCGGTCTGCGGGAGCGCGTGGGTCGCTAGCGTGACGCCGGTGAGCCACTCCGCGACCACCTTCGAGATCCGACCGGCCGCACCCGAGGACGCCGACGACGTGCTGCGGGTGATCCGCGCTGCATTCGGGGCGGATGCCCCCGCGCACGGCGACCAGGTCGCCGACCTGTGGGCCGAGGTGCGGGCCGGCGAGCTCCTGCTCGCAGAGCTCGTCGCAACCGTCGAGGGTGAGGTCGTCGGCCACGTCGGGGTCAGCCACTGCTGGCTGGACGCGCGCCGGGAGCTCGTCGACATGGCGGTGCTGAGCCCGCTGAGCACCCAGCCGGCCCGCCAGAGGTCGGGGATCGGCACCGCACTGGTGGCTGCGGCGATCGAGAGCGCTCGCGGGCTCGGTCGGCCGGCGCTGTTCCTCGAGGGAAGCCCGGCGTTCTACGGCGACCGCGGCTTCGCCCGGGCCGGTTCGCTCGGCCTCGAGCCGGCGTCGCGGCGCACCCCGGAGGCGGCGTTCCAGGTCGTCACCTTCGACTCCTACGCAGACTGGATGACCGGGCGCCTGGTCTACCCCGACGTCTGGTGGCGACACGACTCCGCCGGTCTACGGGATCCTGACCTCGCCCGTCTCGAGGACCTGTTCGCGCGCGAGCTCCCATCTGCCTGAGACGCGCGCGCATCGAACACATGTTCGATAGAATGCTCGCGTGTTCCCCACTCCTCAACCCCGGCAGCGGCCCACGCCGCCGCAGGGGCACCGCGGCGTCGCTCCACCGGGGTGGCCGCGTCAGGTGCGACCGCCCGACGCCCCGGACTGGGAGGTCACGGCCGCCAGCTGGCTGCTCGACCTGTGCCCGCCCGACTATCGGCGGTTCTCCGGGCTGCGCCGGCACGTCGTTGTGCTGGCGAGGTTCGCCGTGCTTCACGTGGAGGCGCAGCAGCTCGCGACGCGCCGTGGCCTGAGCGAGATCCGCGGAGACCTGAGGGACGTGGCCGACGAGGCCGTCGTCGAGGCCGCGGTGCAGACCTTCCAGCTCGAGGACGCGCGCCTGCTCGCCGTACGTCGCGAGGTGGGCCTGGTCGAGGAGGCCTTGCGGGGACGTCGCTACCGCGTGCGCATGTGAGGGCTGGCTAGGGTCGCCGGATGCACACTCGAACGGTCGAGCACGACGCGCGCACCGACTTCGTGTGCCTGACGCTGGTCGATCCGCGCGGCTGGTTCCTCATGCAGGAGCGCGACGAGAAGGCACCGGTGTGGCCCGACACGTGGTGCTTCCCCGGCGGAGGCCTCGAGGCCGGCGAGACCCCACGCCAGGGCGCGGTGCGCGAGCTGGCGGAGGAGACGGGTATCGAGGTCCGGGCCGACGACCTCCACGACCTCGGCGAGTTCGAGGTGGAGTCACCCCACGGACGGTTCCGCTACCACGCCTTCGCCGCACCGACCGAGCTCGGTGACGGTGACGTGACCTGCGGGGAAGGTCGCCAGATCGTCTTCGTGGACCCGGCGACGATCCGCGACCTCCCCATCGTGCGATCCACCGCGACTGTGCTGGAGGCGCTGGAGGCGTGGGCGACCACCCACACTCCGAGGCCGGCCGAGGACGCGCGCGGCTTCGCCGGCGTGATCCTGGTCGACGAGCGGGGGTGGATCCTGCTCCAGGAGCGCGACGAGCACGCCCCCATCGACCCCGACACGTGGGGCCTCTCCGGCGGTCACCTCGAGCCGGGGGAGAGCCCGGCCGAGGGCGCGCTGCGCGAGCTCGAGGAGGAGACCGGCGTACGCTTGGACCCGGGGCTGCTCCAGGAGGTCGGACTGTTCGCCGCGGACCACCGGCAGGCCTACGGGACGTGGGACCGGATGTGGGCCTACGCCGCGGCCGTCGACCTCACCGACGCCGACATCGACTGCCGCGAGGGCCGGCGGATCGTCTTCGTCGACCCTGCGACCACGGTCGACCTGACCCTCACGAAGGCCGCCGGAGGGATCGTCCCCGCTTTCCTCCGCAGTGACGTCTACGCCAGCATGGCGCCATGACCTTCACCGTGCACCCCGTCCCGTCCATGGGCGCCGAGGACGTCCTGGTCGGCACGGACGGCACCGTCTGGACCGGCACCGAGGACGGCGCGCTCTGGGCGCTCGACCCGGCCACCGGCAGCACCCGCCGCGTCGCGGACACCGGCGGTCGCCCGCTCGGCATCGAGCTCCTCGCCGACGGGCAGCTCCTGGTCTGCGACGCCGAGCGCGGGCTGCTCCGGGTCGACCCCGGCTCCGGGGAGGTCACCGTCCTCCTCGACCGGGTGGACGGCAAGCCCATGAAGTTCTGCAACAACGCCGCGGTCGCTGCCGACGGCACGATCTGGTTCAGCGACTCGTCCCTGCACCACGGCGTGGACCAGTGGAAGGACGGCTTCGTCCAGGACACCCGCACCGGCCGCCTCCTGCGGCTCGACCCCGACGGCACCGTCGAGGTCGAGCTCGACGACCTGGCGTTCGCCAACGGCGTCGCGCTCGCGGTCGACGAGTCCTACGTCTGCGTCGCGGAGACGCGCGGCAGGACCGTCGTACGCCTGTGGCTCACGGGTCCGCGCGCGGGGACCCGGGACCACCTCGTCGCCGACCTGCCGGGCTATCCCGACAACATCAGCCGGGGCAGCGACGGCATGATCTGGGTCACGCTCGCCAGCCCGGTCGACGGTTTGGTCGAGCGACTCGGGTCGGCCCCGCTGGTGCTGCGCAAGGCGGTGACCCGGGTCCCGGAGGCGCTGCAGCCCAAGCCCCGCCGCACGATCCGGGTCCAGGCCTACGCCGCTGACGGCCGGCTGGTGCACGACGTGGACATCGACCACCCGGGCTACCACATGGTCACCGGCGTCCGGGAGCACCACGGCAAGGTGTGGATGGGGAGCCTCCACGAGCCGTCGGTGGCGGTCTACGACCTGCGATGAAATAGACTCGGCCGACATGGCACTCCTCGACTCGATCGCGTCCCCGCGTGACCTCCGTGGGTTGTCGGCAGAGCAGCTGGACGAGCTGGCCGCCGAGATTCGCGACGTCATGATCCGCACCGTCGCGACGAACTCCGGACACCTCGGTCCCAACCTCGGGGTGGTCGAGCTGACGTTGGCCATCCACCGCGTCTTCGACTCGCCGCGCGACCGCGTCGTCTTCGACACCGGCCACCAGTCCTACGTGCACAAGCTGGTCACGGGCCGCCACGCCGACTTCGGCACCCTGCGCAAGGAGGGTGGTGTCAGCGGCTACCCGAGCCAGGCCGAGTCCGAGCACGACATCGTGGAGAACTCCCACGCCTCCACCTCGCTGTCGTACGCCGACGGGCTGGCGAAGGCCTACGCCATCCGCGGCGAGGACCGTCACGTCGTCGCCGTCATCGGCGACGGAGCCCTGACCGGCGGCATGGCCTGGGAGGCGCTCAACAACATCGCGATCGCGAGGTCGAGCCGGCTCGTCATCGTCGTCAACGACAACGAGCGCTCCTACACCCCCACCATCGGCGGCCTCGCCACGGCGCTCACCTCGCTGCGCACCAACCCGCGCTACGAGCAGGTGCTCGACCTGGTGAAGAAGCGCCTCAACGCGGTGCCGGGCGTCGGGCACGCGGCCTACGACGCGCTGCACGCGGTCAAGAAGGGGATGAAGGACGCGCTCGCGCCGCAGGGCCTGTTCGAGGACCTCGGCCTCAAGTACGTCGGCCCGGTCGACGGCCACGACCGCCAGGCCATGGAGCAGGCGCTGTCCAACGCGAAGCGCTTCGGCGGCCCGGTGATCGTGCACGCCATCACCCGCAAGGGACAGGGCTACGACCCCGCGCTGCGCCACGAGGCCGACCAGTTCCACGCGCCCGGCCCCTTCGACGTCCAGACCGGCGCCGAGAAGCCCAAGGGCAAGATCTGGACCGACCACTTCTCCGAGGCGATCGTCGACCTGGGCACGCGTCGCGAGGACATCGTCGCGATCACGGCCGCGATGATGCACCCGGTGGGCCTCGACACCTTCGCCGAGAAGTTCCCCGAGCGCACCTTCGACGTCGGCATCGCCGAGCAGCACGCCGTCACCTCCGCTGCCGGCCTGGCGATGGGTGGCCTCCACCCCGTCTTCGCCGTCTACGCGACGTTCCTCAACCGGGCCTTCGACCAGGTCCTCATGGACGTCGCGCTGCACAAGTGCGGCGTCACCTTCGTGCTCGACCGCTCCGGCGTGACGGGCGACGACGGCGCCAGCCACAACGGCATGTGGGACATGTCGATCCTCCAGGTCGTGCCGGGCCTGCGCCTCGCCGCCCCGCGCGACGTGACGCGGCTCCACGAGCTCCTCGACGAGGCCGTGCTGGTCGACGACGCGCCCACGGTCGTCCGCTTCCCGAAGGGCCCGCCGCCCGCGGACGTGCCCGCGATCGACCGCGCCGGTGGCGCCGACGTGCTGGTCCGCGAGGGTGACCAGGACGTGCTGGTCGTCGCCGTGGGGTCCATGTGCACCACGGCGGTCGAGGTCGCGTCGCGGCTGACCGCGCAGGGCATCGGGGTCACGGTGGTGGACCCCCGGTGGGTCAAGCCGGTCGACCCGGCGATCGTCGAGCTCGCCCGCGACCACCGGCTGGTCGTCAGCGTCGAGGACAACGGGCGTGTCGGTGGCTGCGGGGCGACGCTGCTGCAGACCCTCAACGACGCCGGAGTGCGTACGCCGTTCCGCTTGCACGGCATCCCGCAGGAGTTCCTCGACCACGCCAAGCGCGACGTCATCCTGGCGCGGATCGGACTCGATGCGCAGACCCTCGCCCGCGACATCGTCGAGGACGTGACAGCGCTCGACCAGGGGCTCGCACTCGTCGAGGCCGACCACACGGCCTGAGAGCCGGTCCAGCGTGGCTCGACGGCAACCGCCGTGGAGTTCTAGGTTGCTGGGATGAGCCTCTTCCGCACCAAGTCAGTCGAGCAGTCGATCGCCGAGACGGAAGAACCCGAGCACCGCCTGAAGAAGAACCTCGGCGCGCTCGACCTCACGATCTTCGGCGTCGGCGTGATCATCGGTGCCGGCATCTTCGTCTACACCGGGCTGGTGGCGGCGTCGAACGCCGGGCCGGCGGTGTCCCTGTCCTTCCTGATCGCCGGGCTCGCGTGCGGGCTCGCCGCCCTCTGCTACGCCGAGTTCGCCTCGACGGTCCCCGTGGCCGGGAGCGCGTACACCTTCAGCTACGCGACCTTCGGTGAGCTGATCGCCTGGGTCATCGGCTGGGACCTCGTCCTCGAGTTCACCGTCGGCGCCTCGGCGCTGGCGGTCGGCTTCTCCGGCTACCTGCAGTCGGTGCTGGAGGGCACGCCCCTCGAGATCCCGGCGTCCGTCGCCTCGGCCAGCGACGGCGTCCTCAACCTGCCGGCGATCGTGATCACCCTGGTCTGCGCCGCGGTCCTCATCGGCGGCATCAAGCTCTCCAGCCGGGTCAACCAGATCGTGGTGGCGATCAAGCTGAGCGTCGTCGCCCTCGTGATCGTCGTGGGCATCGCCTACATCAAGACGTCCAACTACACCCCGTTCATCCCGCCGCGTGAGGCCTCCGCCGGGAGTGAGGCGTCGGCGTGGAAGACGCCGCTGATCACCTCCCTCTTCGGCCTCGAGCCGGCGGTCTTCGGCATCGCCGGCGTGATCGCCGGCGCGGCGATCGTGTTCTTCGCGTTCATCGGCTTCGACGTCGTGGCGACCACCGCCGAGGAGACCAGGAACCCGCAGCGCGACGTCCCGATCGGCGTCCTGGGCTCGCTCGCCATCGTGACGGTCCTCTACATCGCGGTCTGCCTGGTGATCACCGGGATGCAGTCCTACAAGGACATCGATCCAGACGACGCGGCACCGCTGGCCACGGCCTTCGAGAAGGTCGGCCTGCACTGGATCTCCGACCTCATCGCCATCGGGGCGACCATCGGCCTCACCGTCGTCGTGCTGATCCTGCTGATGGGGCAGACCCGGGTCGCGTTCGCCATGGCGCGCGACGGTCTGCTGCCGGTCAGCCTGGCCCGGGTCCACCCGACGTTCGGGACGCCGTACCGCATCACGGCGCTCACCGCGGTCATGGTCTCGCTCCTGTCGGGCTTCGTGCCGTTCGAGACGCTGGGCGACCTGGTCAGCATCGGCACGCTCTTCGCCTTCATGCTGGTCAGCATCGGGGTCCTGGTGCTGCGCAAGACCCGGCCCGAGCTGCCGCGGGCGTTCCGCGTCCCCGGGATCTGGGTGGTCGCCACCGGCTCGGTCCTGCTCTGCGGCTACCTCATGCTCAACCTGATCGCCGAGACCTGGGTCCGCTTCCTCGTGTGGATGGGGATCGGCCTGGTCGTCTACTTCGCCTACGGCCGCAGCCACTCTCGCCTCGGCCGCGGCGACTACGACCGCCACACTCCGGCGACCACCACGCGCGACGCCGGCGCCTGACGGTCGTACGCCGACACGGCGAGGGGCGGTGCCCCAGCCACGTTCCCGACGTACGGAATGTGGCTGGGACACCGCCCCACGAGGCTCGGCTGATCAGTGGAAGCGGCGACCCGTCGCCTTCTCGGAGATCCCGGCGACGTCGAGGAGGAAGGTGAGCCCGCCGTTCCAGAACGAGAACCCGGCGCCGGTGATCATGGCCAGGTCGATGTCCTGCGGAGCGGCGACGACGCCCTCGTCGAGCATGAGGCGCGCCTCCTCGGCGAGGCCCGACAGGGTCTTCTCGCGGACCTCCTCCGCCGTCAGCACGACCGGCGAGGCCGGCTTCTCGAGCAGCTCCTCGACCTCGGGGTCGAGGCGGCCGTCGGGACCGTAGTAGGCCGGCTTCCGCGCCGCCACGATCCGCTCGAGGGCGGGGGAGACGTAGAAGCGGTCGGGGAAGGCGCCCTTCAGCGTCTCGTTGTTGTGCAGCGCGATGGCCGGGCCGACCAGCGACAGCAGCACGAACGGCGGCATCGGGGCGACCCCGGCGAAGGCGCTGTCGGCCACCTGGACCGGCGTGCCCTCGTCGACGATGCGTCCGACCTCGCTCATGAAGCGGCCGAGCAGGCGGTTCACGATGAAGGACGGGCTGTCCTTGACCAGGATCGAGGTCTTCTTCAGCGCCTTGCCGGTGGCGAACGCCGTGGCCAGCGTCGCGTCGTCGGTCGCGTCCCCCTTGACGATCTCCAGCAGCGGCATCACGGCGACCGGGTTGAAGAAGTGGAAGCCCACGACCCGCTCCGGGTGTTCGAGGTCGGCTGCCATCTCGGTGATCGAGAGGGAGGAGGTGTTGGTGGCCAGCACGCACTCCGGCGAGACCACCTTCTCCACGTCCGCGAAGACGGTCTTCTTGATCGCCATCTCCTCGAAGACGGCCTCGATCACGAAGTCGGCGTCGCCGAACGCGACCTGCTTGTCGGTCTCCCCGGACACCAGCGCCTTGTGGCGGTTGGCCTGGTCCGGGTTGATCCGCCCCTTGGCGAGGAGCTTGTCGATCTCGGCGTGCACGTAGGCGACGCCCTTGTCAGCCCGCTCCTGGTCGAGGTCGGTCAGCACGACCGGCACCTCGAGGCGGCGTACGAAGAGCAGCGCGAGCTGGCTGGCCATCAGGCCCGCGCCCACGATGCCCACCTTCGTCACCGGTCGCGCGAGCGACTTGTCGGGGGCGCCGGCAGGCCGCTTGGCCCGCTTCTGCACCAGGTCGAAGGAGTAGAGCGAGGCGAGCAGCTCGGCCGTCTGCGACATGGCCTCGAGGGCGTCGTCCTCGGCGGCGAAGCCGGCGTCGCGGTCGGAGTCGCGAGCGGCTGCGATGAGCTCGACGGCCTTCTTCGCGGCCGGCGAACCGCCACCGGTCTTCGCCGCGACGATGCCCTCGGCGCGCGCGATCGCGGCGTCCCAGGCCTCCCCGCGGTCGACCTCGGGGCGCTCGACGACGATCTCGCCCTTGAGCACGGCGGCTGCCCAGAGCAGCGACTGCTCCAGGAAGTCGGCGCCGTTGAAGACCGCGTCGGCCAGCCCGAAGTCGTACGCCGCCTGCCCGCCCAGCGTCTTGCCCTGGTTGAGCGGGTTCTCGAGGACCAGCGTGACCGCCTTGTCGGCACCGACGAGGTTGGGCACGAGCCACGCGCCGCCCCAGCCGGGGACCAGCCCGAGCATGACCTCGGGCAGGCCGAGCGCGGGAGCGGAGTCCATCACGGTGCGGTAGGTGCAGTGCAGCGCCACCTCGAGCCCGCCGCCGAGCGCGAGCCCGTTGATGAAGCCGAACGACGGCTTGCCGCCCTCGCCCAGCTTGCGGAAGACCGCGTGGCCGAGCTCGGCCACGGTGCGCACGGCGTCGGGTCCGCCGCCCTGGATCGAGGTGAGGTCGGCGCCGGCCGCGAGGATGAACGGCTTGCCGGTCACCGCGACGGCGTCGATCGAGTCGTCGGCGAGCGCCGCGTCGATCGCGGTGTTCAGCGCGAGCAGCGAGGCCGGGCCGAACGTGTTGGGCTTGGTGTGGTCCTCGCCGTTGTCGAGGGTGATCAGGCCGAAGGTCGCACCGGACACGGTGACCTTGCGCAGGTGGGCCTGCGTGACGCGCTCGGCATCGGACACGATCGCCTGCGCGCGCTCGAAGATGGTGGTGCTCACGTGGTTGCTCCGTTCCAGTGCGGGTTCTCCCAGATCACGGTGCCGCCCATGCCGATGCCGATGCACATGGTCGTGAGGCCGTAGCGGACCTCGGGCCGCTCCTCGAACTGGCGCGCGAGCTGGTTCATCAGGCGTACGCCGGACGAGGCCAGCGGGTGGCCCATCGCGATCGCGCCGCCGTAGGGGTTCACCCGGGCATCGTCGTCGGCGATGCCGTAGTGCTCGAGGAAGGCGAGCACCTGCACGGCGAACGCCTCGTTGACCTCGAAGGCCTGGATGTCGTCGATCGTGAGGCCCGCGAGCCTGAGTGCCTTCTCGGTAGCCGGGATCGGGCCGGCCCCCATCACCTCGGGCTCGACGCCGACGAAGGCGTAGGTCACGAGCCGCATCTTCACCGGCAGGCCGAGCTCGCGCGCGGTCTCCTCGTCGGCGAGCAGCGCGGCGGTGGCGCCGTCGTTGATGCCGGCGGCGTTGCCCGCGGTCACCTTGCCGTGCGAGCGGAACGGCGTCTTGAGGCCGGCGAGGGACTCGAGCGTCGTCTCCGGTCGCATCGGCTCGTCCGTGGTCGCCAGGCCCCAGCCGTCGTCCGCCGAGCGGGTCGCGACAGGCACCAGGTCGGGCTGGATCTTCCCGGCGTCGTAGGCCGCCTGGGTCTTCTGCTGGCTGCGCACGGCGTACTCGTCGACGCGCTGCTTGGTGATCGTGGGGTAGCGGTCGTGCAGGTTCTCGGCCGTCTTGCCCATCACGAGGGCGTCGGGGTCGACGATCCGCTCGGAGAGGATGCGCGGGTTGGGGTCCACGCCCTCACCCATCGGGTGGCGCCCCATGTGCTCGACGCCGCCGGCGATGGCGACGTCGTAGGCACCGAAGGCGATGCCCGACGCGGTGCTCGTCACCGCGGTCATCGCGCCGGCGCACATGCGGTCGATCGAGTAGCCGGGAACGCTCTGCGGCAGCCCGGACAGCAGCGCAGCGGTGCGACCGAGGGTGAGGCCCTGGTCGCCGATCTGGGTCGTGGCCGCGAGGGCCACCTCGTCGACCCGCTCGGGAGGCAGGGACGGGTTCCTCCGCATGAGCTCGCGGATGCACTTGATGACGAGGTCGTCGGCGCGCGTCTCGGCGTACTGGCCCTTGGCCTTGCCGAACGGTGTGCGCACGCCGTCGACGAAGACGACCTCACGCTGTGGACGGGACACTGGCTACTCCCAGGCTTGGCGGACAGGGTGGCGACAGGTTACCCCTCGGTAACAATGCCTGCCCAGAGTGCCGGGTGTGTGTCGGGTCACTGGTGCGGAGTCACTAGGGTTGCCCCATGGCCGAACGACTCGTGCACATCGTGGACGGCGCCGAGGTCCTCGCCGACGCCGGGGACCTCACGCTCGTCTGCGTGCTGACCGGCTTCCTCGACGCCGGCAAGTCCGCGGAGCTCGCCGCCGCACACCTCTCCGGCCTCTCTGACGGCAAGGTCGTCGCCACCTTCGACGTCGACTCGCTGCACGACTACCGCGCCCGTCGCCCACCGGTGACGTTCATCCGCGACCACTACGCCGACTACGAGGCCCCGCGCCTGGTCGTCCGCGCCCTTCGCGACTCCGGCGGTACGCCGTTCCTGCTGCTGGCCGGACCCGAGCCCGACATCCGGTGGGAGGCCTTCGCCCGCGCCGTCCGTGAGGTCGTGGCGCACTTCGGCGTCTCCCGCGTCGTGAGCCTGGGCGCGGTGCCGATGGCCGTGCCGCACACGCGTCCGATCGCCATCACGCCGCACGCCAACCGTCCCGAGCTGGTCCCCGGTGAGAGCCCGTGGCAGGGCGAGCTCCGCGTCCCGGCGAGCGCGCAGGCGCTGCTCGAGATCCGGCTGGGGGAGTGGGGGCTCGACGCCCTCGGCTTCGTCGCCCACATCCCGCACTACCTGGCCCAGATGGAGTACCCCCAGGCCGCGCTCGTCCTCCTCGAGCACCTCGAGATCGGCGGTCACCTGACCATCGACCTCAGCGAGCTGCGCGAGGCGGCCGAGATCACCGAGACCGAGGTCGACCGCTACCTCTCCACCCACGACGAGGTCGGCGAGGTGGTCCGCGGGCTGGAGCAGCAGTACGACTCCTTCCGCGAGGCCGAGGCCGCCGGGAGCTCGCTCCTGGCGGGCGACGGACCGCTGCCGACGGGCGAGGAGATCGGCCGGGACTTCGAGGCGTTCCTCGCCGAGCTGGACGACCAGTCCAAGGACGACGGCGACGACCCCGGCTGGGAGGACCGCTGATGGCGGGCAGTGCCGACGAGCTCGCGACCCTTCTCGAGCTCGAGCAGCTCGAGGTCGACCTTTTCCGCGGCGCGCAGGCGCGCACCGAGCGACAGCGGGTCTTCGGCGGCCAGGTCGCCGCGCAGGCCGTGGTGGCGGCGACCCGGAGCGTCGAGGGGCACTTCGTCCTGCACTCGTTGCACTCCTACTTCCTGCGCCCCGGCGACACGTCGGTGCCGATCGTCTACGACGTGGAGCGCATCCGCGACGGGCGGTCGTTCGCGACGCGCCGCGTCTCCGCGCGCCAGCACGGCCGTCCGATCTACTACATGACCGCCAACTTCCAGATCCCCGAGCCGGGTCTCGAGCACCAGGACCGGATGCCGGAGGTGGTCGGGCCGGAGCACGGCCTGCCCCTCGTCGAGCTGGCACGCGAGCGCAGTCCCGAGTCGGCCGAGGAGTGGGAGCGCGAGTGGGCGGCCCTCGACGTCCGCCACGTGGGCGTCACCGGCCGGGGCATCCCCGACGACCCGGAGCACCCGGCCCGCGCGCGCCTGTGGATCAAGGTCGACGGCACGCTGTCGGACGACCCGACGATCCAGGCGGCGGCCTTCACCTACGCGAGCGACCTGACCCTGCTCGGCGCGGCCCTGGTGCCGCACGGCATCCACATCGCCTCGCCCCGCCTGCAGCCGGCGTCGCTGGACCACACGATCTGGTTCCACCGGCCGTTCCGCGCCGACGAGTGGTGGCTCTACGACCAGTTCTCGCCGTTCGCCGGCGGCGCACGCGGCCTGGCCCTGGCACGGGTCTTTTCGCAGTCGGGCGAGCTCGTCGCCACGGTGGCCCAGGAGGGGCTCATCCGGGTGCGCGACGACCGCGCCTAGCGCCCACCTCAGATATCTGAGGACGTGGTGAACGGATTCTCACGTCGATCCCGTTCGTGACGTCCTCAGATATCTGGGGTCGGGGAGGTCGTACGACCGAGCAGGTGGGGGGAGCCGTCCTTCGGGCTCGTCATGGCAAAGGTCCAGCCCGCGTCGTCCTGTCGGGCCGCGAAGGCCACCGTGCTCGGGAGGAAGACCGGCTTCTTGAAGGCAACCTTGACGGTGACGGCCTCGGGCAGGCGGTTCTCGATCGCGGCGACCGAGCGCGCCTTGGTCCACATGCCGTGGGCGATCTGCCGGGGGAAGCCGAGTGCCTTGGCCGTCAGCGGGTAGAGGTGGATCGGGTTGGCATCGCCGGACACCGAGGCGTAGGTCCGGCCGAGGTTGGCCGGCAGGCGCCACTCGACGCCGCCGGTGGGCGCGTCGAGGATCTCGAGGCCGGGGGAGACCTGGCCCTCGATGGTGCGACCGCGACGCAGGTAGGTCGAGGTCGACTCCCAGGCGGTCTCGCCGTCGGCCGACACGGTGGTGACGAAGTCGAGGAGCACGCCCTTGGCGTGCGGGCGCGGGGCGCCCACGGCCGTCGTCACGTCCAGTGCCTCGCCGACGCGGACGGCGCGGCGGGCGGTGATGGTGTTCTCGACGTGCACCATGCCGATCGCCGGGTAGGGGAACACCGGGTCGCTCATGATCGCCATGTGCAGCGGGAACGCGAGCATGTGCGGATAGGTGAGGGGTACGACGTCCTTGCGCGGGAAGCCGCACACGGCGGCGTACGCATCGACGCGGGCACGCTCGGCCACCACGCGCTCGCGGCGGTAGGCGAGACCGGTGAAGTCGCGTGCGGAGCCCTTCCGGACGCCGGGCAGCTGGTTGACGCCGGGGACGGCCGGGAGCGCGGCCCGCACCAGGGTGCTGAGCCCGCCCGGCTCGCCGGTGAGGGTCTTCGCCTCGCTCATCAGGCGCCCAGCATCATCTGGCCGCACACCCGGACGACGTTGCCGTTGACGGCGCCCGAACCGGCGCTGGCGAACCACGCGATGGTCTCGGCGACGTCGACGGGCAGGCCGCCCTGGGACATGGCGTTGAGCCGCTGGCCGACCTCGCGGGTCGCGAAGGGCACCGCGGCGGTCATCTGCGTGATGATGAAGCCCGGGGCGACCGCGTTGACCGTGATGCCGTGGTCGAGCTCGTCGCGCAGGCTCTCCACGAGCCCGATCACGCCGGCCTTGGAGGTCGCGTAGTTGGTCTGGCCGACGTTGCCGGCGATCCCGGCGATCGAGGCGACGCCGATGATCCGGCCACCGGCGTTGACCACGCCGGAGTCGAGGAGCTCACGGGTGATCAGCTCGGGGGCGGTGAGGTTGACGGCGATGACGCTGTTCCAGCGGTCCTCGGCCATGTTGGCGAGCTTCTTGTCGCGGGTGATGCCGGCGTTGTGCACCACCACGTCGACGCCGCCGTGGTGCTCGCGCAGGTGGTGGGCGATCCGCTGCGGGGCGTCCTTGGCGGTGATGTCGAGGACGAGGTGGTCGCCGTCGAGCTCGGCCATCAGCGCCTGCAACTCGCTGGCCGCCTGGGGCACGTCGACCCCGACGACCGTGGCGCCGTCGCGGTGCAGCACCCGGGCGATCTCCTCGCCGATCCCGCGGCTGGCTCCGGTGACGAGCGCGACCTTGCCGGCCAGCGGCCGGGCCCAGTCGTCGACGGCGTCCGTCGAGGTCTGGCCGTGGGCGCCGATGCGCACGACCTGGCCCGAGACGTACGCCGACTTGGGCGAGAGAAAGAACGCGAGCGTGGAGGCGATGGCTCCGTCGGCGGCGGGTGCGACGTACGCCAGCTGCACGGTGCCACCGCGGCCGATCTCCTTGCCGAGCGAGCGCGTGAAGCCCTCGAGCGCGCGCTGGGCGACGCGCTCCGAGCCCGACGTGGTCTCCGGCGGGGTGCCGAGCACCAGGACGCGGGGGCAGGTCTCGAGGCGGCGCATCAGCGGGGTGAAGAACTCCTGCAGGGCGACCAGCCCGGCCGTGTCGGTGATCCCGGTGGCGTCGAACACCAGGGCCTTCGCGCGGGTGTCACCCTCGAGCGTGGCGGTGGAGGCGATCCCCAGGCCGTCCAGCGTGGTGGGGAGCACCTCGCTCAGGCGGCCGGACCCGCCGAGCACGACCACGCCGTCGACGAGGGGCGCACCCTCGGACCACCGCTCCAGCGGGGTCGGGTTGGGCAGGCCGAGGTTCTTGACCAGCAGCTTGCCGATCGGGGTGGACACGAAGCCCTGGTAGCGGTCGCTCATGGTGGCGGGATCCCTCTTCAGTGCGTGTGGTGGCGTGTGGTGCCGTGCGTTGTGCAGGCAGGTGGTGCACATGTAACTCTGTGTGAAACTGCGAGTCCAGATTTCGTGACGTGCCCCTCACACCGTTGGCGAGGAGGCGGTCTGCGGCAAGGATAGGAGCCGACGTCCGTCCATCGGTCCGACCGATGTGCTCAGTTACCTTCCGAGTCCCCTGGAGCCCGCCATGCAGCCCAAGACCCGCCCCGTCGCCGTCGTCGGCGGCAACCGCATCCCGTTCGCCCGGTCCAACACCGTCTACGCCGGCGTCTCCAACCAGGAGATGCTGACCGCGGCGATCGACGGCCTCGTGGACCGGTTCGGGCTGCAGGGGGAACGGCTGGGCGAGGTCGTCGCGGGAGCGGTGCTCAAGCACTCGCGCGACTTCAACCTGACCCGCGAGTCGGTGCTGGGCTCCAAGCTCGCCCCGGAGACGCCGGCGACGGACATCCAGCAGGCCTGCGGCACCGGGCTGCAGGCGGCGATCCAGGTGGCCAACAAGATCGCCCTCGGCGTGATCGACGCGGGCATCGCCGGTGGCACCGACACCACCTCGGACGCCCCGGTCGCGATCAGCGACAAGCTCCGCAAGAAGCTCATGAAGGTCAACTCCGCGAAGGACACCGCGAGCCGGATCAAGGCGCTCGGTGCCATCCGTCCCGGCGACATCGGCCTCGACATCCCCCAGAACGGTGAGCCCCGCACGCGGCTCTCCATGGGCGAGCACGCCGCGCTGACCGCCCTCGAGTGGCGGATCACCCGCGAGGCGCAGGACGAGCTGGCCGCGCGCTCGCACCACAACCTCGCCCGCTCCTACGACGAGGGCTTCCAGGACGACCTGATCACGCCGTTCCGTGGCGTCGCGCGTGACAACAACATGCGCCCCGACTCCTCCGTCGAGAAGCTCGCCACCCTCAAGCCGGTCTTCGGCAAGGGTGCGGCCGCGACGATGACCGCCGGCAACAGCACCCCGCTGTCCGACGGCGCCTCGGCGGTGCTGCTCGCCACCGACGAGTGGGCCGAGGAGCGCGGGCTGCCCGTGCTGGCACACCTCGTGGACGCGGAGACCTCCGCGGTCGACTACGTCAACGGCCACGAGGGCCTGCTGATGGCGCCGGCCTACGCCGTGCCGCGGATGCTGGAGCGCAACGGCCTCACCCTGCAGGACTTCGACTACTACGAGATCCACGAGGCGTTCGCCTCGCAGGTGCTGTCGACCCTGGCCGCCTGGGAGGACCCGGTGTTCTGCAAGGAGCGGCTGGGCCTCGACGCCCCGTTGGGCTCGATCGATCGCGACAAGCTCAACGTCAACGGCTCGTCGCTGGCGGCCGCGCACCCGTTCGCCGCCACCGGCGGCCGGATCATCCCCGTCGCCGCCAAGCTCCTCGCCGAGAAGGGCCAGGGTCGCGCGCTGATCTCCATCTGCGCCGCCGGCGGGCAGGGCGTCGTCGCCATCCTGGAGCGCTGAGCCCGGGCTCAGCGCTGGTCAGGGGCGGGTGAGCCGGAACCACTCACCGCGACTGCCGCCCGAAGCTCGAGCGGGGCCGCTGGTCTCGGCCGATCCGATGCCCGTCACGGCGGTCACGGTCCAGCCGCGGTAGGCACGTTCGATGTCGTGGCGGAGGGCATCCTTCGCCCGGATGGGCCACGCCCGCGGGCCGCCCGTGCGCATCAGGACGGTGGCGTCCGGCTCGGCGAGCTCCGTGACACCCCCAGCCATCAGGGTGCGTCCCACGTCGTCGAGGCTCTGGAAGCAGCCGACGTCGAGGAAGAGGTCGAACCTGTTGCCGACGCCGGAGTGCACGAGGTGCCGTACGTCGCCGATGACGAAGTGGGCGTCGTCGAGCCCGTTGCGCCGGACGGCGACGTCGACGGCCTGACGGACGTTGTCGACCCCCATGGCGTCCCACCCGCGCTCGACGAGGAGCTTGGTGTTCCCGCCGCGGCCACAGCCGAGGTCGAGGGCGCGCCGGAGGCGGTCCGGTCGGAGTGCCTCTTCTCGCTCGAGGAGGTGCTGGAGCGTCGGCTGGTCCTGCCGGCTCGCCCTCTCCCACGGGATGATCCCGGCGCGATATGCGGTGGCGTAGCCGATGCTCATATGAAGTTCCTGACCTGCGTGAGCGGAAAGTACCGCTCACCTGCGACGGTACTCCTACCCCGGCTGCTGACCTGCCCGGCTGCTAGGGTCGGGCCGATCGACATCCTTTAACGAGCCGTCCCGTGAGGCGGAGAAGGAGGTCCGGCGCGCAGATGCCTGCCCCCGAAGACACCAGCCCTGACCCCGTGAGCGACAGGGCGGACCGCACCGTCCTCGACGCCCGCGACATCTCCCGGGCGCTGACCCGGATCTCGCACGAGCTGCTCGAGCGCAACAAGGGCGCCACCGACCTGGTGCTGCTCGGCCTGCACACGCGCGGCGTACCCCTGGCGCGGCGCATCGGCGACAAGATCGCCGCCGTCGAGGGTGCGCCCGTGGCGGTCGGCGAGCTCGACGTGACGATGTACCGCGACGACCTGCGCTCCCAGCCGACGCGCCGCGCACACAAGACCGCCCTGCCTCCGGGCGGGATCGACCGCAAGGTGGTCGTGCTGGTCGACGACGTGCTCTTCTCCGGCCGCACGATCCGGGCCGCGCTCGACGCGCTGGCCGACCTGGGCCGCCCCGCCGCAGTACGCCTGGCGGTGCTCGTGGACCGCGGCCACCGCGAGCTGCCGATCCGTGCCGACCACGTCGGCAAGAACCTGCCCAGCGCCCTCGCCGAGCGGGTCAGCGTCCGCCTGGCCGAGGTCGACGGCACCGACGAGGTGACGATCTCGTGAAGCACCTGCTCTCCGTCGACGACCTGTCCACCGACGAGGTCCAGCAGCTGTTCGAGACCGCCGCGGACATGCACGACGTGCAGAACCGCGAGGTCAAGAAGCTGCCGGCGCTGCGCGGTCGCACGGTCGTCAACATGTTCTTCGAGGACTCCACCCGCACCCGCTCGTCGTTCGAGATCGCCGGCAAGTGGCTCTCCGCCGACGTGATCAACGTCAGCGCCAAGGGCTCGAGCACGTCCAAGGGCGAGAGCCTGCGCGACACCGTGCTGACCGTCTGCGCCATGGGCGTCGACGGCCTCGTCATCCGCCACCCGGCCAGCGGCGCCGCCCTCCAGGTGAGCCAGTGGGTCGACGCGTCGGTGGTCAACGCCGGCGACGGGATGCACGAGCACCCGACCCAGGCCCTCCTCGACGCCTACACGCTGCAGCGTCACCTCGGCTCGCTCGAGGGCCGCCACGTCGCGATCATCGGCGACCTGACCCACAGCCGGGTCTTCCGCTCCAACGTCCAGTGCCTGACCAAGCTCGGCGCCCGCGTCACCGTCGTCGCGCCGCCCACGCTGATGCCGAGCGGCATCGGCCCGTGGTCGGCCGCGGCGGGCTTCGAGACGTCGTACGACGTCGACGCAGTGCTGCCGGACGCGGACGCGGTGATGATGCTGCGGGTCCAGCGGGAGCGGATGTCCGGCGCCTACTTCCCGAGCCCGCGCGAGTACACCGTCGGCTACGGCCTCACCCGCAACCGGCTCGCGCTGCTCAAGCCCGACGTCCCGATCTGCCACCCCGGCCCGATGAACCGTGGCCTCGAGATCGCCGCCGACGCCGCCGACGCGGCCCAGTCGGTCGTGCTGGAGCAGGTCTCCAGCGGGCTCGCGATCCGGATGGCCGTGCTCTACCACCTGCTGGCAGGAGAAGAAGCCTGATGTCCCTCGTGATCACCGGAGCATCGCTGCTCGGCGAGAAGACCGGAGACCTGTACGTCGACGACGCGGGGATGCTCGTCGAGGAGGCGCCCTCGGGCGCCGAGACGCTCGACGCCGACGGACTCGTCGCCCTGCCCGGGCTCGTCGACCTGCACACGCACCTGCGCGAGCCGGGACGCGAGGACGCCGAGACGATCCTCACCGGCTCGCAGGCCGCCGCGCTGGGCGGCTACACGGCCGTCCTGGCCATGGCCAACACGACGCCCGTCACCGACACCGCCGAGGCGGCCACGCGGGTCTGGGAGCTCGGTCGCGAGGCCGGGCTCGTGCACGTGCAGCCCGTGGGCGCGGTGACGCGCGGCCTCGGCGGCGAGGAGCTCGCCGAGCTCGGCCTGATGCACCGCTCGCGGGCCCGGGTGACCGTCTTCTCCGACGACGGCAAGTGCGTGCACGACCCCCGGGTGATGCGCCGCGCGCTGGAGTACGTCAAGGCGTTCGGCGGGGTCGTCTCGCAGCACTCGCAGGACCCGGCGCTGGCCGGGTCGGCTGCCTGCTGCCACGAGGGCGAGGTCTCCGGACGACTCGGGCTGCCCGGCTGGCCGGGCATCGCCGAGGAGGTCATCGTCGCGCGCGACGTGATGCTCGCCCGTCACACCGGCTCACGGGTCCACGTCGCCCACGTCTCGACAGCCGGCTCGGTGGAGGTCCTGCGGTGGGCCAAGGCGCAGGCCGAACGGGACGGCCACTGGGCGGTCACCGCCGAGGTGACGCCGCACCACCTGCTGCTCACCACCGACCTGCTGACCGGCTACGACCCGACCTTCAAGGTCAACCCGCCGCTTCGCCCGCAGGAGGACGTCGACGCGCTCCGGGAGGCCCTCGCCGACGGCACCATCGACGCGGTCGCGACCGACCACGCCCCGCACGCGCGCCACGACAAGGAGCACGCCTTCGTCGACGCGGCCTTCGGGATGCTCGGCCTCGAGACCGCGCTCGGCGTGGTGCGCACGGTCATGCCGGACCTGTCGTGGGCCGACATCGCCCGCGTCATGTCCGTCACGCCGGCCAGGATCGCCGGACTCGCCTCCCAGGGCCAGCCGCTCGCGCCCGGATCGCCCGCCCACGTCGTGCTGGTCGACCCGGACGCGGCGATCACCGTCGACCGCGACTCCTCGGCGTCGCTGTCGCGCAACAACCCGTGGCACGGGCGCAGCCTCACTTCGCGGGTCGTGCACACGGTCTACGGCGGGCGCGTGACGGTCCGCGACGGCGCGCTCGTCGACTGATCAGCGGCGGCGCGGGCGCAGGTCGAGCACGTTGTCGGCGCCGCGGTCACGGACGGTCGTACGACCCCGCGCGACGGTGACCGCGTTGCGGGCGCCGGTGAGGACGAGGCGGTCGGCGCGCGTCAGGCCGAGCACGTTGTTCGAGCCGGTGACCCGCGTCCGGTAGGCCTTGCGGGCCCGCACCGTGTCGGAGCCGCGCAGGCGCAGGACGTTGATGGTGTCGGCCGACAGCGACGAGGAGGTGCTGGTCAGCTCGGCGAGCTCGACGAGGCCGGACACCGTCACCGTCGAGCCCGCGCCCGACACCGCCAGCGACTGGACGGACGGAGCGGTGAGGCTGGTGCCGGCGCCGACGACGTCGAGCTCACCCAGCGACTTGGCCGTGATCGTGCTGCCGGTGCCGTCGACGACGAGCCGGGTGGCGGTGGGCATCGTCACCGTGGTGTCGTCGCCGGTGACCCGGACGACGCCGCAGGTGCCGCGCAGGTCGTAGGCGACGTCGTCCCACGCCAGGACGGTCTCGTCGCCGATCTCGCACTGCACCGGCACGACGAGGCCGGCGGCGTGCGCGGGGACGACCGCAGCGCCGGCGGCGGTGGCGGTCAGGGCGAGGACTGCGGAGAGGGCATTCCGAAGGAAGGTCACATACCGAGAGTACGCATGTTCACCCGGTCTGGCTCCGTGCGTCGCGTCACACCGCCCGCCCGGTGCCCGGGTCGCGGTCGGTGAGGCAGTAGACCTGCCCGCCCGGCGCGGTGAGCACGGTCCAGTGGTCGTGCACGGCCACGACGCGTGCGCCCAGGTCCACGTGCCGAGCCGTGTCGGAGCCCCGGTCAGCCGTCGCGAGGTCCGGGTGGGCGCGCACCGTGCCACGGGCGTCACCGAGGCGCTCGCGCAGGATGCGCGGCCGCGCCAGGTCGAGGAGGCGCACGAACTCCGGCGCCGTGCCGACCTGGGGTCCCCGACCCGTCAGGTCGCGCCAGAAGGCGACCTCGACGTCCCAGAGGTCTGCCGGGACGTCGAGGCAGACCTGGTCGAGGATCGTGGCGCCGTCGCGGTGCAGGGCGGGCCGGCCGTCGAGGAGCGTGTGGCAGAAGACGAAGCCGCCGGGGGACCGCATCACCTCGACGTCGTGGTAGGTCCATGCCGTGGTCGCGCCGAGTGCCCGCGCCCGGTCGATCGCCGCCGGCCGGTCGGTCGAGTCCAGGTCGAGGTGCACCCCTGCCGGCCCGTCGACGGCCTGCATCTTGACGTACGCCGACCCTGCCGCCGGCAGCAGCGTGAGGAACTGGCCGTCCTCGCCGCGACGCTCCGACGGCGTCCAGCCGGTGGCTGCCGACCAGAAGCCCACGGCCTCCTCGAAGTGCTCGGCGGGGGTGTCCAGGAAGATCTGGATCCAGGAGGTCATGGGCCGATCCTCACACCTCGTAGGGTCGGGGGATGAGCGACTTCCCGCCAGTGGTCCCGCAGCTGCTGCACACCGTCCTCGACGCCCGGAACCCACGCCGGGAGGCCGAGTTCTGGCGTGACCTCCTCGGCCTGGCCTACCGCCCCGGGGACGAGGCCCCCGAGGGCGCGGACCACGCCGACTGGCTGGTGCTCACCCATCCCGACGGTCGACGCTGCCTCGCCATCCAGCAGGTCGGGTCGCTGCCCGAGAGCCGGTGGCCGGAGCCTGGGCACCCGTCGGTCAGCCACCTCGACACCACGGTCCCGTCGCGGGCGGCGCTGGACGCCGTGCACGAGCGGGTGCTCGCGCTGGGCGGGGAGCTGCGGTTGGACCGCACCGACGACCCCGACGAGCCGCTGCGGGCCTACGCCAGCCCCGAGGGCCACGTCTTCTGCGTCTTCGTCGACTGAGCCGCGCCTCTCAGGCCAGCCCGAGCCCCCGAGCCTCCTCCCACAGGTCGTCGCGCACGCGCGGGTGGGCGGCGTGCTCGATCAGGTTGTGCGCCTGGGCCCGCTCGTCGCGTCCCCACATCCACGCGATGCCCTGCTCCGTGACGACCGCGCCGTGCTGGAAGGACGTCACCGGCTCGTCGACCAGGGGGACGATCGTCGACACGTCCGCCCGCGGGTGCCAGCTGCGCAGCGCCATGAACGCCCGGCCGCCGGGGGAGTGGCTCGCCCCGACGGTGAAGTCGGTCTGGCCGCCGAAGCCGCTGTAGATCCGCGCCCCGATCCGCGACGCGTTGGCCTGGTCGAACAGGTCGACCTGCAGGGCGGTGTTGATGGACGTCATCGCGGGCTGGCGGGCGATCTCGGCGGGGGAGTTGGTCGTCTCGGTGCGCAGCATCCGCACGCGCGGATTGTCGTCCACCCAGTCGTAGAGCTCCTGGCTGCCGAACACGAACGACGTACGCAACGGCGTGCCGCGGTCCAGCGCACCGGCCTCCTCCAGGGTCAGCACGCCGTCGCTGAACATCTCGGTCCAGATCTTCAGTCCGCGCCGCTCGAGGACACCGGCGATGGTCGCGTCCGGCACCTCCCCGATGCCCGCCTGCAGGGTGGCGCCGTCGCCGATCTCGGCGGCGACGCGGGAGCCGATCAGCCGGGCGTCGTCGCTCGGCGCCGCGGCCGCGTGGGTGGTCAGGGGCGCGTCGACCTCGACGCCGAGGTCGATGTCGTCGAGGGAGATCTCGGCGTCCCCGAAGGTCCATGGCATCCGCGGGTTGAGCATCGCGACGACCAGCGCGCGACGCTCGCGAGCAGCCTCGATCGCCGCCGGGAGCACGTTGACCTCCAGCCCCAGCGAGACCTGGCCGTTGCGGGGCGTGGTGGTGTGCACCACCACCACGTCCGGAGCGAGCGGACCGCAGAAGAGCCGCGGCACCATCGAGAGCCGGCACGGCACGTAGGCCAGGCGGGGGTGCCGCCGGAAGCCCGGACCCACGAACGTCGTCTCGGGGACCACGCCGTCGTGCAGCGGCAGGTCGCACTGGGCGTTGAGGGCGTGCAGGCGAGCCGCGGGCAGCTCGGCCAGCAGCGGGGTGAGCAACGCGGTGGGCGAGGCGAAGTTGCCGCTCGTCACGATCCTGGGCACGGTGCCGGGCGTGAGCCTGGCGCAGTGCGCGCGGACGGTCCGGACGGCCTGGTCGAGGTCGACGACGTGCATGGGGTCAGCCTGCCAGCGCGGTGTCGTAATTCGGTGGGCCTTCCGGCCCGCGCCACCTAGGCTGTTGGTCATCATGTGGATCCACGACTGACCCGACCCGCGTCCGCGGCGGCGCTCCTGCGCCCGAGCCCGGCGGGTCCCGCCTGTCAGCCTCGAAGGACCTCCGCATGACCGCATCCACCATCACCCTCGCTCCGCTCGTCGTCAGCGATCTCTCGGTGTCCTATCCCGACCGCACCGTCCTGACGGGCATGGACCTGCTGGCCCAGCCCGGCCGGCGCATCGGCCTCGTCGGCGAGAACGGCGTCGGCAAGTCGACGCTGCTGCGTGCGGCCGCCGGTCGCCTGCCGTCCCGCGCGCGTGTGACCGGGACGGTGCAGGCCCCCGGCGACCTCGTCCTTCTCGGGCAGGAGAGGCCCTTCCGGGACGGCGCCAGCGTGGCCGACGTGCTCGCCATGACGCTGGCGCCCCTGCGCGACGCCGTCACGGACGTCGAGCGGCTCGCCGCCGCCGTGGGCACCGCCGAGGGCGACGCGGCCTACGAGCGCGCCCTGGAGGTCGCGCTGGCCCACGATGCCTGGGACGCGGACCGCCGGGCCGCCCTCGCCGCCGCGCGACTGGGACTCGACCTCGCGCCCGAACGGCTGGTGGGCACGCTGTCCGGCGGTCAGCGCACCCGGCTCGCGCTCGCCACGATCATGACCACGCGGCCGACGTGCCTGCTGCTCGACGAGCCCACCAACCACCTCGACGACGAGGCGATCGACGTCCTCACCGACTTCCTGCGCGAGCTGCCCGGTGTCGTCGTCCTCGCCAGCCACGACCGGGTGCTGCTGGACGACGTCTGCACCGACCTCGTCGACCTCGATGCCGGCGAGCTCGGCACGGACGGCAGCGGCGGGAAGCGCTTCGGCGGCGGCTGGAGTGCCTACGAGGCGGCGCGGGCGGACGCGCGACGCCGGTGGGAGGAGACGTACGCCGAGCAGCAGGAGGAGATCGGCCGGCTGCGCGCCGCGACGCGCATCGGGACGAGTGCCATCGCGCACGACCGGCCGCCCACCGACAACGACAAGTTCATCTACTTCGGCAAGGGGCAGAAGGTCGCCCGGGCGCTGTCGCGTCGCAAGGCCGACGCGCAGCGTCGGCTCGAGCTCACCGAGCGCGAGCAGGTGCGCAAGCCCCCGGCGCCGCTCAGGTTCCGCGGGGACCTCACCGTTCGGTCGACAGGGAGGCTCGTCCAGGCGCGCGACCTCGAGGTGGTGGGCCGGATGAGGCTGTGCCAGATGGACCTGTCGGCAGGGGAGCACCTGCTGCTCACCGGACCCAACGGCTCGGGGAAGTCCACCCTCCTCGGCGTCCTCTCCGGCCGCCTCCGGGCGACCGGCGGCACGGTCGAGGTGAGCGCGCGGACGGTGCGCGAGCTGACCCAGGACCCGGAGGTGCGGGACCCGTCGCGCCCGGCCCTGTCGACGTACGACGCCGCGGTCCGCGGGCTCGCCGACCCGCCGCCGCTGCGCGACCTCGGCCTGCTGCACCCGCGCGACCACCGCACGCCGGTCGGCAGCCTGTCGGTGGGGCAGCGACGACGCCTCGGGCTGGCCGTCGCGATCGCCGCGGCGCCGGACCTGCTGCTGCTCGACGAGCCGACCAACCACGTCTCGCTGGCGCTCGCCGGTGAGCTCGAGGAGGCGCTCGCGACCTCGCCGGGCGGCGTCGTGCTGGCCTCGCACGACCGCTGGCTGCGCCGCCGCTGGCGAGGACCGGAGCTGGTCCTCTCCCCCTGGTGACGCCCACTGGGTGCGCGAGATGGACGCTGGGACCCCGGAATGGGGCCACCCGAGCGGACACATGGCCGCTCGAGTCGCGTCGTGGACGCGATGCCGTCGCCCGACCCTCGCGCTGGTAGGGTCGGCGTCGGCTCGAACATCCTTTAACGATCCGTCCCGTGAGGCGGAGAAGGAGGTACGGCATGGCTCTGCCTGCCAGGAATCAGACCGCAGCGCTCTTGGTCCTCGAGGACGGGCGCACCTTCCGCGGTGAGTCCTTCGGTGCCGAGGGCGAGACCTTCGGCGAGGCGGTCTTCTCCACCGGCATGTCCGGCTACCAGGAGACGCTGACCGACCCCAGCTACCACCGCCAGGTCGTCGTGATGACGGCCCCGCACGTCGGCAACACCGGGATGAACGACGAGGACCCCGAGTCCTCGCGCATCTGGGTCGCCGGCTACGTCGTCCGCGACCCCGCGCGCGTGCCGTCCAACTGGCGCAGCGTCCGCGGCCTCGGCGAGGAGCTGCGCGACCAGGGCGTCGTCGGCATCTCCGGCGTCGACACCCGCGCCCTGACCCGGCACCTGCGCGAGCGCGGTGCGATGCGGGTCGGCATCTCCACCACCGAGACCGACCCCGAGCGGCTGCTGCAGCGGGTCCTGGAGTCCGGCGTGATGACCGGAGCCAACCTGAGCGAGGCGGTCTCGACCCCGGAGGCCTACGTCGTGCCCGCGCAGGGCGAGAAGCGCCTCACGGTCGCCGCGATCGACCTCGGGATCAAGGCCAACACCCCGCGGATGATGAGCGAGCGCGGCATCGAGGTGCACGTGCTCCCCGCCACGGCGACGCTCGCCGACGTGCAGGCGGTCGACCCGGACGGGCTCTTCTTCTCCAACGGCCCCGGCGACCCGGCCGCCACCACCGCCCAGGTCGAGCTGCTGCAGGGCGCCCTGCGAGCCGGCATCCCCTACTTCGGCATCTGCTTCGGCAACCAGCTCTTCGGCCGGGCGCTGGGCTTCGGCACCTACAAGCTCAAGTACGGCCACCGCGGGATCAACCAGCCGGTGATGGACCGCACGACCGGCAAGGTCGAGGTCACCGCCCACAACCACGGCTTCGCCGTGGACGCCCCGCTCGAGGGCACGACGACCACCGAGTTCGGCGAGGTCTCGGTCAGCCACGTGTGCCTCAACGACGACGTGGTGGAGGGCCTCGAGCTGCGCGACCCAGAAGATGCAGGCGGGCGTCTCAAGAGCTTTTCCGTGCAGTACCACCCGGAGGCCGCGGCCGGCCCGCACGACGCGGCCTACCTCTTCGACCGGTTCGCGGATCTCATGACCGACAGGAAGGGCGCCTGACATGCCCAAGCGCACTGACATCCAGTCCGTCCTGGTCATCGGCTCCGGGCCGATCATCATCGGCCAGGCCTGCGAGTTCGACTACTCCGGCACCCAGGCGTGCCGCGTGCTGCGGGAGGAGGGCCTGCGGGTCATCCTGGTCAACTCCAACCCGGCCACGATCATGACCGACCCCGAGTTCGCCGACGCTACCTACGTCGAGCCGATCACGCCCGACTTCGTCGAGAAGGTCATCGCCCAGGAGCGCCCCGACGCGCTGCTCGCGACGCTCGGCGGCCAGACCGCCCTCAACTGCGCGATGGCCCTCGACAAGGCCGGAGTCCTCGAGAAGTACGGCGTCGAGCTGATCGGCGCCTCCATCGAGGCGATCGAGCGCGGCGAGAACCGCCAGCAGTTCAAGAAGATCGTCGAGCAGCTCGGCGGCGAGTCCGCCAAGAGCGTCATCTGCCACTCGATGGACGACCTGCTCGCCGCGGCCGACGAGCTCGGCTACCCGATGGTCGTGCGCCCCTCCTTCACGATGGGCGGCACCGGCTCGGGCATGGCCTACGACGAGGCCGACCTGCGGCGCATCGGCGGCGCCGGCCTGGCCGCCAGCCCGACCACCGAGGTGCTCCTGGAGGAGTCGATCCTCGGCTGGAAGGAGTACGAGCTCGAGGTGATGCGCGACCGGGCCGACAACAGCGTGATCGTCTGCTCGATCGAGAACCTCGACCCGATGGGCGTGCACACCGGCGACTCGATCACCGTCGCCCCGGCGATGACCCTGACCGACCGCGAGTACCAGGCGATGCGCGACCTCGCGATCGGCATCATCCGCGCGGTCGGGGTCGACACCGGTGGCTGCAACATCCAGTACGCCGTCAACCCGGCCGACGGGCGCCTCATCGTCATCGAGATGAACCCGCGCGTCTCCCGCTCGAGCGCCCTGGCGTCCAAGGCGACCGGCTTCCCGATCGCCAAGATCGCGGCGAAGGTGGCGATCGGCTACACCCTCGACGAGATCCGCAACGACATCACGCAGGAGACCCCGGCGTCCTTCGAGCCGACGCTCGACTACGTCGTGGTGAAGGTGCCGCGGTTCGCCTTCGAGAAGTTCCCCGAGGCCGACCCGACGCTGACCACGCACATGAAGTCGGTCGGCGAGGCGATGGCCATCGGCCGCAACTTCACCGAGGCCCTGCAGAAGGCGCTGCGCTCGCTGGAGAGCAAGCACGCGCCCTTCGACTGGCACAAGGAGTGGGTCGAGCTCGACAAGGACGCCCTGCTCGAGGAGATCAAGGTCCCGCACGACGGCCGCCTCAAGAAGGTCATGGACGCGATCCGGGCCGGTGCGACGCCGGAGGAGATCTTCGACGCGACCGCCATCGACCCCTGGTTCGTCGACCAGCTGGCGCTGATCAACGAGGTCGCCGTGCAGCTCATCGACGCCACCGAGCTCACCCCCGACCTGCTGCGCCTGGCCAAGCGCCACGGCTTCTCCGACGACCAGATCGGCAAGATCCGCGGGCTCAGCGCCGACGTGATCCGCGGCGTCCGCCACGCGCTCGGCATCCGGCCGGTCTTCAAGACCGTCGACACCTGCGCGGCCGAGTTCGCCGCGCAGACGCCGTACCACTACTCGTCCTACGACGAGGAGACCGAGGTGCAGCCGCGGGCCGAGGGCAAGGAGGCCGTGATCATCCTGGGCTCCGGGCCCAACCGCATCGGCCAGGGCATCGAGTTCGACTACAGCTGCGTCCACGCCTCGCTCGCGCTGGCCGAGGCCGGCTACGAGACGATCATGGTCAACTGCAACCCGGAGACGGTGAGCACCGACTACGACACCTCCGACCGGCTCTACTTCGAGCCGCTGTCGCTCGAGGACGTCCTCGAGATCGTCCACGCCGAGCAGCAGGCCGGCCCCGTCGCGGGTGTCGTGTGCCAGCTCGGCGGCCAGACCCCGCTCGGCCTGGCCCAGGGCCTCGCCGACGCCGGCGTGCCGATCGTCGGCACCACGCCCGAGGCGATCCACCTCGCCGAGGAGCGCGGTGCCTTCGGCCGGGTCCTCGCCGACGCCGGCCTGCCGGCGCCCAAGCACGGCACCGCGACGTCGTACCCCCAGGCGCAGCGGATCGCCCACGAGATCGGCTACCCGGTGCTCGTGCGACCGTCCTACGTCCTGGGCGGACGCGGCATGGAGATCGTCTACAACGACGCGGCGCTCGAGGCCTACCTCGAGAAGTACGTCGCCAACGGACTGATCAACGAGCGCCAGCCGGTGCTCGTCGACCGGTTCCTCGACGACGCGGTCGAGATCGACGTGGACGCCCTCTTCGACGGCGAGGAGCTCTTCCTCGGCGGCGTGATGGAGCACATCGAGGAGGCCGGCATCCACTCCGGCGACTCGTCCTGCGCCCTCCCGCCGATCACGCTCGGGCGCGAGGAGATCGACCGGATCCGGCGCTCGACCGAGGCCATCGCCCGCGGGCTCGACGTGCGCGGACTGCTCAACATCCAGTACGCCCTCGCCTCCGACGTGCTCTACGTCCTCGAGGCCAACCCGCGCGCGTCGCGGACGGTGCCGTTCGTCTCCAAGGCGACCGCCACGCCGCTGGCGAAGGCGGCGGCCCGGGTGATGCTCGGTGAGTCGATCGCCGACCTCCGCGCGGCCGGCGTGCTGCCTGCCACCGGCGACGGCGGGCACCTGCCCGACGGGTCGCCGATCGCGGTCAAGGAGGCGGTCATGCCCTTCGACCGCTTCAAGACCTCCGACGGGCGCACGGTCGACGCGCTGCTCGGCCCCGAGATGCGCTCGACCGGCGAGGTGATGGGCTTCGACGCCTTCTTCGGCACGGCCTTCGCCAAGGCGCAGGCCGCGGCCTACGGCTCGCTGCCGCTGTCCGGCAAGGTCTTCGTGTCCGTCGCCAACCGCGACAAGCGGCACATGATCTTCCCGGTCAAGCAGATCGCCGACATGGGCTTCGAGATCCTCGCCACCGCCGGCACGGCGGAGGTGCTGCGCCGCAACGGCGTCCAGGCCACGGTCGTGCGCAAGCAGTCCGAGGGCGAGGGCCCCGGCGGCGAGAAGACCATCGTGGGCCGGATCCTCGACCGCGAGGTCGACCTGGTGATCAACACGCCGCACGGTGCGACGAGCGGGGGCTCGCCGCGCGCGGACGGCTACGAGATCCGCACCGCCGCGGTGCTCACCGACATCCCGTGCATCACCACCATCCAGGGCCTCGGCGCCGCGGTGCAGGGCCTCGAGGCGATGCGGCGCGGCGACATCGGGGTCAGGTCGTTGCAGGACTGGGCGAAGCTCGCCGCCACGTCCACGGGCGACCGGACCGCCTGACCGTGCGGCCCTACGACGTCCTCTTCGCCCACGCCCTCACGCGGGTCGACCCCGAACGCATCCACCATGCGGCGTTCGGGGCGATCCGGGCGGCGGCGCCCGTCACCGCGCGGGCGGTGCGGGTGCCGTCGGCGCCGGTGCACGCGCTGGGACTGACCTTCCCGCACCCCCTCGGGCTCGCGGCCGGCTTCGACAAGAACGCCGTCGGCATCGACGGGCTCGCGGCGCTGGGCTTCGGCCACGTCGAGGTCGGCACGGTCACCGGGGAGGCCCAGCCGGGCAACCCCCGGCCGCGGCTGTTCCGGCTCAAGGACGACCGCGCCATCGTCAACCGGATGGGCTTCAACAACGACGGCGCCGAGGTGGTCGCGCGGCGGCTCGCCGCATGGCGGGCCGGTGGCGGGTCGACTCTTCTCGGGGTGAACATCGGCAAGACCAAGGTCGTGCCGGAGGAGGAGGCGGCCCGCGACTACGAGAAGTCGGCCGGGCTGCTCGCCCCCTACGCCGACTACCTCGTCGTCAACGTCTCCTCGCCCAACACGCCGGGCCTGCGCGACCTGCAGGCCGTCGAGAAGCTCGAGCCCCTGCTCGCCGCCGTACGACGTCGCGCCGACGAGGTGCGCCCCGACCACCGGGTGCCGCTGCTGGTGAAGATCGCACCCGACCTCAGCGACGACGACGTGGCGGCCGTGGCCGACCTCGCGGTCGCCAGCGGGCTCGACGGGATCATCGCCACCAACACCACGATCAGCCGCGACGGGCTCGCGAGCCCCCGCGAGGCGGTCGAGGTGATCGGTGCCGGGGGCCTGAGCGGTCGCCCCCTCACCCAGCGCTCCGAGGACGTCGTGCGCATGCTCCGCACCCGCGTCGGCCCGGACCTCACCCTCGTCGGCGTCGGTGGCATCACCACCGTCGACGACGCCCGGCGGCGCCTGGCGGCGGGAGCCGACCTGCTCCAGGCCTACACCGCGTTCGTCTACGAGGGACCGCTCTGGCCGGGCCGCATCGTGCGCGGCCTGGCCCGGCGCGCGTGATGCAGGTGGCTGACTCGGATGGGTGAGGTGCGGCGGTCCGTGCACGTCCCGGTCCACGTCGACGGCGAGGTCGTGGCGACCAAGCGCATCGGCGCCTACCGCCACCTCACCCTCACCGCGCCCGGCGTCCCCGAGCACTTCCGCGCCGGCAACTTCGTGGCACTGAGCGTCGAGGGCCACGTGGCCCGCCGGCCCCTGTGGGTGCACCGGGTCCGGGCCTCCAGCGCCTTCGGCCCCACGCTCGACGTGGTGGTCGAGCCGCGGGGGGCCGGCACCGCCTGGCTGGCCGCCCAGCCCGTCGGCGCCAAGGTGTCGATCACGGGTCCGCTGGGCCGACCCTTCGCGCTGCCCAAGGAAGCCGTGTCCTGCCTGCTGGTGGGCGAGGGCTACGCCGCGGCGCCGTTGTTCCCGTTGGCCGAGCGGCTCCGCGAGCGGGGCTGCGCGGTGTCGCTCGTGCTGTCCGCTCCCGACGAGGCCCGCCTGCTCTCCGCGCTCGAGGCCCGCCGCTCGGCGCGCTCGGTCACCGTCCTGACCGCCGACGGGTCCGTCGGCCAGCGCGGGACCGTCGCCGACCACGTCGACGACCTGGTCCGCCGGAGCGAGGCCGACGTCGTCTACGCGACCGGCCCCACCGCGGTGCTCCGCGCCGCCGCGGGGGCGGCCGAGCGCGCGGGCGCCTGGAGCCAGGTCGCCGTCGAGACGCCGACGCCCTGCGGGACCGGCCTGTGCCACGGCTGCCCGCTGCCGGTGGTGGGGGAGGACGGCGTGGACCGCGTCGTCCGTGCCTGCACCGAGGGCCCGGTCGTGCGTGGCGACCGCGTCAGGTGGGAGACGCTGTGAGCGCGCGCATCCCCGCTCCCGTCATGGTCGCCGCCGGCTGCGGCGGCACCGGTCGCGAGCTGGAGCCCTTCGCCGGTCCCGACGGCCTGGACGGCCTGGACTTCGTGACCCGCTCGATCACCCTCGACGCGCGCACGGGCGGCCCCGGGCCGCGCGTCGTGGAGGTTCCCGGCGGGCTGGTCAACGCCGTCGGGCTCCCCAACCCGGGCCTCGAGCACTTCCTCGCCACCGAGCTGCCGTGGCTCGTGCGCGCCGGCGCACGCGTGATCGTGTCGATCGCCGGCTCCACCATGGGGGAGTACGCCGACCTGGCGCGCCGCCTCAGCCGGGCGCCCGGCGTCGCCGGCCTCGAGGTCAACGTCGGGGCCCCGGACGAGGTGGGGGCCCGGCTCTTCGAGGTGCGCGAGCCCTACCACTCCGCCAGCGTCATCGCCGCGGTCCGGCGCGAGTTCCCGGCCGACCGCCCCGTCCTCGCCAAGCTCCGGCCCGACGTGTCACGCATCGTCGAGGGCGCGCGCTCCTGCCACGAGGCCGGAGCCACGGCGGTCGTCATCGGCAACGCCGTGCCGGCCGCGTTCCCCGACGGGCGCGCCGGGGGGCTCAGCGGCCCGGCGATCGGCCCCATCGCGCTGCGGTGCGTGGCCGTCGTGCACCACGCCCTGCCCGACCTGCCCACCATCGGCTGCGGCGGGGTCCGCGACCTCGCCTCCGCCCGGGCCTACCTCGACGCGGGCGCCACCGCCGTCCAGGTCGGCACCGCACTGCTCCACGACCCCACGACCGTCGCCCGGCTCCGGGCCGACCTCACCTCGACCCAGGAGATGTCATGACTCCCTTCGGCACCCGCCTCGCCCGCGCTATCGAGGATCGCGGCCGGTTCTGCGTCGGCATCGACCCGCACGCCGGGCTGCTGCAGCAGTGGGACCTGGCCGACGACGTCGCGTCCCTGGAGCGGTTCGCGCTGACGGTCGTCGAGGCCGTCGCGCCCGTCGTCAGCGTGGTGAAGCCGCAGAGCGCGTTCTACGAGCGGTTCGGCAGCCGCGGCATCGCGGTCCTCGAGCGCGTGATCGCCGAGTCCCGCGACGCGGGCGCCCTCGTGCTGCTCGACGTGAAGCGCGGCGACATCGGCTCCACCAGCCAGGCCTACGCCGACGCCTACCTCGACCCGGCCTCGCCGCTCGCCAGCGACGCGATCACGGCCAGCCCCTACCTCGGCTTCGGCTCGCTCGACCCGATGGTGGAGGCGTGCCAGCGGCACGGCGGCGGCCTGTTCGTCCTCGCGCTGACCTCCAACAAGGAAGGGCCGGAGGTGCAGCACGCCCGCACCGGTGAGGCGACGGTGGCCGGCACCGTGCTCGCCCACCTGCGCACCCTCAACGCCGACGCCGAGCCGGTGGGCTCGTTCGGTGCGGTCGTGGGCGCCACCATCGGCTCGACCGAGGAGGACCTCGACATCAACGGACCGTTCCTCGTGCCCGGCTACGGCGCCCAGGGCGGCACCGTCGACGACCTGGCCCGCATCTTCGGCGCCGCTGCCCGGTGGGCGCTGCCGAGCTCCTCGCGTGAGGTCCTCGGCGCGGGTCCCGACGTCACGGCGCTGCGCGACGCGGCCCTGCGCGGCAACGACGCCGTGCAAGGGTTGGGGGCGTGAGGCTCCTCGTCGTCCCGCTGCTCGCCTGCCTGCTCGCGGCCGGCTGCTCGAACGACCCGCAGGCCGACTACTGCGACGCGGTGCAGGAGCACCAGGAGTCCCTCACCGACATCGCGGCGGACGAGGACGCCGGCGCGCTCTTCGGAGCACTCGACACCTACGACGACCTGCGCGAGAAGGCACCGCGCGACATCGCCGACGACTGGGACGCCGTCATCGGTCCCCTGCGGGCCCTCGAGCAGGTGCTGTCCGACCACGGCGTCGACCCGTCGACGTACGCCGCCGACGACCCGCCCGCCGACCTCGACGCGGGGGCGCGCGAGGACATCGAGGCGGCGGCCCGCGAGGTCGGGTCGGAGCAGACGGTGACGGCGATGGCGGCCGTGGAGCAGCACGCCCTCGACGTGTGCGGGACGCCGCTCTCGCGCTGAGCGCAGCCGGCGTTGTCGCGCAGATCACGCATCGGCACCCGAGCGCACGGGCCGATTGCCTGCCCCGTCGCCACCTGACTAGATTGACCCGCACCACCCGGACCCACCCCTCGTCGACGAAGAAGGACAGCTTTCGTGGCCTTGCCCCCTCTGACGCCCGAGCAGCGCCAGGCAGCCCTCGACAAGGCTGCGGCCTCCCGACGCGAGCGGGCCGAGGTGAAGAACCGCCTCAAGAACTCCGGCGGCTCGATCCTCGACGTCCTGCACGAGGGCCAGACCAACGAGGTCATCGGCAAGATGCGGGTCGTCGAGCTGCTGCAGTCGGTCCCGGGCCTCGGCCGCGTGCGCGCGCGCCAGGTGATGCAGCGCCTCGGCATCGCCGAGAGCCGCCGGGTGCGTGGCCTGGGCGTCAAGCAGGTCGCCGCGCTCGAGCGTGAGTTCGGCCCCGACGCGTCGTGACCGAAGCAGCGCCCCACGACCAGCGCTCGGCCCCGACGCACCGCTCCCGACTCATCGTGCTCGCCGGTCCGACCGCCGTCGGCAAGGGCACCGTCGCCGCCGACGTGCGCCGCAGGCACCCCGAGGTCTGGATCTCCGTCTCCGCCACCACCCGGGCGCCGCGCCCGGGGGAGGAGAACGGGGTCCACTACTGGTTCGTCTCCGACGAGGAGTTCGACGCCATGATCGAGAAGGGCGACCTGCTCGAGTGGGCGGTCGTGCACAAGGCGGCCCGCTACGGCACCCCTCGTGGCCCGGTCGAGCTCGCGCTCGCGTCGGGGCACCCCGCGATGCTGGAGATCGACCTCCAGGGGGCCCGCCAGGTCCGCGAGACGATGCCCGAGGCGCTGTTCGTCTTCCTCAAGCCGCCGTCGTGGGACGAGCTCGTACGCCGCCTCGTCGGCCGCGGCACCGAGAGCGAGGCCGAGCGCGAGCGCCGGCTCGAGACGGCGCGGGCCGAGCTGGCTGCCGAGAGCGAGTTCGACGTGACCATCGTCAACCACGAAGTTCACGCTGCTGCCGAGCAGTTGGTAGCCTTGATGGTTGGACCGGCATCACCACCGAGCTCTCCCACCACTGACTAGCGAGGCACCCACACCGTGGCTTCTCCCACCATCGCCGCCGAGGGCGTGACCAACCCCTCGATCGACGACCTGCTCACCAAGACCGACAGCAAGTACAAGCTGGTGCTCTACAGCGCCCAGCGCGCGCGCCAGATCAACGCCTACTACTCCCAGCTGGGCGAGGGCCTGCTGGAGTACGTCGGTCCGCTGGTCGACACCCACGTGCAGGAGAAGCCGCTCTCGATCGCTCTCCGCGAGATCAACGACGACCTCCTGACCTGCGAGGACATCGACCCCGCCGCCGAGGCCGCTGCAGCCGAGGCCGCTGCCGGCGACGCCACGGAGTGACGCGAGCCTCACGATGACCACGAGGGTCGTCCTGGGTGTCTCGGGCGGCATCGCGGCCTACAAGGCGTGCGAGCTGCTGCGCCGGTTCAGCGAGTCGGGGCACGACGTCACCGTCGTGCCCACGGCCGCTGCCCTGGAGTTCGTGGGCGCCCCGACGTGGGCGGCCCTCTCGGGCAAGCCGGTGTCCACCGACGTGTGGACCGACGTCCACGCCGTGCCGCACGTCCAGATCGGGCAGCACGCCGACGTCGTGGTCGTGGCCCCGGCGACGGCCGACCTGCTCGCCAAGGCGGCACACGGCCTCGCCGACGACCTGCTGACCAACACCCTGCTCACCGCGCGTTGCCCGGTCGTGTTCGCCCCGGCGATGCACACCGAGATGTGGGAGCACCCGGCGACCCAGGCCAACGTCGCCACCCTTCGCCAGCGTGGCGCCGTGGTGATCGAGCCCGCCGAGGGTCGCCTCACCGGGGCCGACACCGGCAAGGGCCGCCTGCCCGAGCCCGCCGAGATCTTCGAGCTCGTGCTGGAGGTCATCGACCGCGGGGCGGGCGCGCAGGACCTGGCCGGCCGCAAGGTCGTGGTCTCGGCCGGCGGCACGCGCGAGTACCTCGACCCGGTGCGGTTCCTCGGCAACCGCTCGTCGGGCCTGCAGGGCTACGCCCTGGCACGTGCCGCCGCGTCGCGCGGAGCGCACGTGACGCTCGTCAGCGCCAACGTGTCCCTGGCCGACCCGGCCGGCGTCAGCGTCGTACGCGTGGAGACGACCGACCAGCTGCGCGAGGCCGTGGTGGCCGCCACGGCCACCGCCGATGCCGTGGTGATGGCAGCGGCTCCGGCCGACTTCCGGCCCACCTCGGTGAGCAACGACAAGATCAAGAAGGCCGAGGACGGGTCGGCGCCGGCCATCGAGCTGACGCAGAACCCCGACATCCTCGCGGAGATCTCCCACGACCGGGCCCGCGCGGGCGCGGTGATCGTCGGGTTCGCCGCCGAGACCGGTGACGCGACCGGGTCGGTGCTGGACCTCGGTCGCGCCAAGCTCGCCCGCAAGGCCTGCGACCTCCTCGTCGTCAACGACGTCAGTGGGGGAGCCGTGTTCGGCAGCCACGACAACGAGGCCGTCATCCTCGGCGCCGACGGCGCCGCCGTCGAGGTGCCGCGGGGCAGCAAGACCGCACTGGCCCACGTCATCTGGGACGAGGTCGCGCGGCGATTCGCCGAGTGAGACATCCGTCCCGGATGCTGGGAAACCGGTACATTTCGACGTCAACCTTCCACACAAGAATCGAGCAATCGTGGCTGGACGCCTCTTCACCTCCGAGTCCGTGACCGAGGGTCACCCGGACAAGATCGCCGACCGCATCAGCGACTCGGTGCTCGACCACCTCATGTCCGAGGACCCCGACCGCGCCAACCTGCGCGTCGCCGTGGAGACGCTGCTCACCACCGGCCTGGTGGTCGTGGCGGGCGAGGTGCGCACCACCGCCTACGCGCCCGTCGCCGACATCGTCCGCAAGGCGATCCTCGACATCGGCTACGACTCCTCCGAGAAGGGCTTCGACGGCCACACCTGCGGCGTCCAGGTCGCGATCGGCGCCCAGTCGAGCGACATCGCCGCCGGTGTCGACGCGGGCCACGAGTCGCGGGTCGGCTCGTCCGAGGACGAGCTCGACAAGCGCGGTGCCGGCGACCAGGGCCTGATGTTCGGCTACGCCTGCGACGACACGCCCGAGCTGATGCCGCTCCCGATCACGATCGCCCAGCGGCTCGCCCAGCGCCTCACCGAGGTCCGCAAGGAGGGTGTGCTCGACTACCTGCGCCCCGACGGCAAGACCCAGGTCACCATCGAGTACGACGAGGACGACCGTCCGGTGCGCATCGACACCGTCGTGCTCTCGACCCAGCACGACCCCGGCATCGAGCACGCCCAGCTCGAGGCCGACATCAAGGAGCACGTCATCGACCCGGTGCTGGCGGGCTTCGACCTGCCCTCCGAGGGCTACCGGATGCTGGTCAACCCGACCGGCACCTTCGTCATCGGCGGCCCCATGGGTGACGCCGGCCTGACCGGCCGCAAGATCATCGTCGACACCTACGGCGGCATGGCTCGCCACGGCGGTGGCGCGTTCTCCGGCAAGGACCCGTCGAAGGTCGACCGCTCGGCCGCCTACGCGATGCGCTGGGTCGCCAAGAACGTCGTCGCCGCGGGCCTCGCCCGTCGTTGCGAGGCCCAGGTCGCCTACGCCATCGGCAAGGCCGCGCCGGTCGGTGTCTTCATCGAGACCTTCGGCACCGGCGTGGTGCCGGACGAGAAGATCCAGGAAGCCGTCCTCGAGGTCTTCGACCTCCGCCCGGCCGCGATCATCCGCGACCTCGACCTGCTCCGCCCGATCTACGCGCAGACCTCGGCCTACGGCCACTTCGGTCGCGAGCTCCCCGACTTCACCTGGGAGTCGACCGACCGGGCCGACAAGCTGCGGGCCGCCGCCGGGGTCTGACTTCCTCGTGGTTTCCCCGCATATGCGGGGAAACCGGAACTTCCGGGGGTTTGCAAACCCCCGGAAGCTCGAGACACGCCCGCGAGGTCCGGACCGTCGTACCCCGCTGACAGAATCGCCCGCATGACCTCTCGCGACGCCCCGGAAGCCGACATGCTTCCGGGGCTTCGTGCTGCCGTGGACGATGCGCGGGCCAAGGCGGCCGCCACCCGCCGGCGCAAGGCGGCGTCGTGGGAGCCGGCCGAGGTCGACCCCGTCGCCCGGGTGCTGGTCGACATCGCGCTCGCGCACCTCGACCGCCCGTTCGACTACGCCGTCCCTCGCGCGATGGCCGAGACAGCCGTCCCGGGCGCGCGGGTCAAGGTGCGCTTCGCCGGCCAGGACGTCGACGGCTTCGTCGTCGAGCGCGCCAGCCACACAGACCACACCGGCAGCCTGCAGCCGCTGCGGCGCGTGGTGAGCCCGGAGCCCGTGCTGGCGCCCGAGATCGTCGCCCTGAGCGAAGCCCTCGCCCGCAGGTACGCCGGCGCCCGGTCCGACGTGCTGCGCCTGGCGGTGCCACCGCGCCACGCCACCACCGAGAAGGCGGCCTCGCCCCCGGCACCACCCTTCGAGCACCACCCGTCCTCGGCCTGGGCCGAGGTCGAGCACGCCGACGCGTTCCTGCGCCGCCTGGGCTCCGGGCAGGCGCCCAGGGCCGTCTGGTCCGCCGCGCCCGCCGACGACTGGCCCGCCATGGTCGCCGAGGCGGTGGCGACGACGTACGCCGCCGGTCGGGGTGCCCTCGTCTGCGTCCCCGACCGCCGCGACGTCGCCCGGGTGGATGCCGCGCTGCGCGAGGCGCTGGGGGAAGGCCACCACGTCTGCCTCACCGCCGACGGGGGACCGGCCGCCCGCTACCGCGACTTCCTGGCCGTCGCGCGTGGCGCCCGCAAGGTCGTCGCCGGCACCCGCTCCGCCGCCTTCGCCCCCGTGCACGACCTGGGCCTAGTGGTCCTGTGGGACGACGGCGACGACCTCCACGCCGAGCCGCGTGCGCCCTACCCCCACACCCGGGAGGTGCTCGTGACGCGGGCCGAGCAGCAGTCGACCGCGGTGCTGCTCGGTGGCGCGGCCCGCACGCCCGAGGCCCAGCAGCTGGTCGCCTCCGGGTGGGCGCACGAGCTCGCGGTCCCGCGCGAGGTGCTGCGCCGCCGCGTGCGCGTCGAGGCGGTGCCGGCGGAGGACCGCTCGGTCGGCACCCGCATCCCGCGAGCGGCCTACGACGCGATCCGCCGCGGCCTCGGGACAGGCCCGGTGCTCGTCCAGACCCCCCGCGCCGGCTATGCCGCGTCGCTGGCGTGCGACACCTGCCGCGCCCCGGCGCGCTGCACCGCGTGCACCGGACCGCTGCTGGTGTCCGGCCCGACCGTGCCGCCCCAGTGCCGCTGGTGCGGCCACGTGGAGTCGGCCTGGGCCTGCGGCACCTGCGGCGGCCGCGGCCTGCGCGCACCCGTGCGGGGAGAGGCGCGCACGGCCGAGGAGCTCGGCCGCATGTTCCCCGGCACCACCGTGCGCAGCTCCAGTGGCGAGCGGGTCGTCGAGCGGGTGGGCAGCCACGCCGACATCGTCGTGGCCACCGTGGGGGCGGAGCCGGTGGCCGAGGAGGGCTACGCCGCGGTCGTCCTCCTCGACACGTGGCTGAGCCTGGCGCGCGACGACATGCGGGCCGCCGAGGAGGCGCTGCGCCGGTGGCTCAACGCCGCCGCGCTGGTCCGGCCCGGCGGTCACGTGGTGGCCGTCGGCGACCCGGCCCACCCTGCGCTGCAGGCGCTCGTGCGGTGGGACCCGACCGGGTTCGCCCGGCGCGAGGCGGAGGAGCGCGCCCAGGCACACCTGCCGCCGGCTGCGAGGATGGCGACCGTGACCGGCGACCCGGGCGCGCTCGACGACGTCCTGCACCTCCTCGACCTGCCCGAGGGGGCGGAGGTCCTCGGACCCGTGCCGCTCGACGACGAGCAACGCGTCCTGCTGCGGGTGCCGTGGTCGCAGGGCGGTGCGCTGTCCGACGCGCTCGGCGACCTCCAACGGGTCCGCTCGGCGCGCAAGCTCGATCCGGTGCGGATCCAGGTGGACCCGCTCAGCGTCTGACGCCGATGGGTCGCGACGGCGCTCCCGTCCCTAGACTTGGCCCCTGCTTCCCCCGAGTCCAAGGAGATCCGTGGCCGTCCAGCCCATCCGCCTCTTCGGCGATCCCGTGCTCCGCCAGCGCGCGATCGAGGTCGACAGCTTCGACAAGGAGCTCCGGCAGCTCGTCACCGACCTCACCGACACGATGCTCGCCGCTCCCGGCGCCGGCCTCGCCGCGCCGCAGATCGGGGTGGGGCTGCGCGTCTTCACCTGGAACGTCCACGGCGAGGTCGGCCACCTGGTCAACCCGTCGCTCGAGCTGTCCGACGAGACCCAGGACGGGGCCGAGGGCTGCCTCTCGCTCCCCGAGCTGACCTACGACTGCCTCCGGGCGCTGTCGGTGGTCGCCACCGGCTTCGACCTGCACGGCGAGCCGCAGCGCATCGAGGCCTCCGAGCTGCTCGCACGCGCCATGCAGCACGAGACCGACCACCTCGACGGCATCCTCTTCATCGACAAGCTCGACACGGCCGCCCGGAAGGCCGCGATGAAGGAGATCCGCGAGTCCGACTGGTTCGGGATGGAGAAGCCCACCGTCAGGGTCAGCCCACACTCCACGTTCGGGCTGGGTCTCTGATGCGCGTCGTCTTCGCCGGCACGCCCGAGGTCGCCCTCCCGGCCCTGGAGGCTGTCGCCGCCAGCCGCCACGAGCTCGTCGGGGTCGTCACGCGACCCGACGCCCCGAGCGGCCGCGGTCGCAAGCTGGTCGCCAGCCCGGTCGCCCAGCGCGCGGAGGAGCTCGGCGTACCCGTGCTCAAGCCCGAGCACCCGCGCGACCCGGACTTCCAGGCCGCCCTGGCCGAGCTCCGGCCCGACGCGTGCCCGGTCGTCGCCTACGGCGCGCTCCTCCCGCAGTCGGCCCTCGACCTGGCACCGCACGGCTGGATCAACCTGCACTTCTCGGTGCTGCCGTCGTGGCGGGGGGCCGCCCCCGTGCAGCACTCGCTGTGGGCGGGCGACGAGGTCACCGGCGCGACCACCTTCCGGATCGTCAAGGCGCTCGACGCCGGGCCGGTCTTCGGCATCATGACCGAGCGCGTCCGGCCCGACGACACGGCCGGCGACCTGCTCGAGCGTCTCGCCGAGGGGGGTGCCGGCCTGCTGGTGCAGACCCTCGACGGCATCGAGGACGGCACGCTCGAGGCACGCGAGCAGCCGGAGGACGGGGTGTCGTACGCGCCCAAGATCCTCGTCGACGACGCCCGCATCGACTGGACGCACCCCGCCGTGGCCATCGACCGCCAGGTCCGGGCCTGCACGCCCGCCCCGGGCGCCTGGAGCACCTTCGAGGGCGACCGGATCAAGATCGGACCGGTCACGCCCGTCGACAGGCCGCCGCTCGAGCCCGGCGTCCTCGAGGTCACCAAGAACGCGGTCTACGTCGGCACCGGCACCGCACCCGTCCAGCTCGGCGAGGTGAAGGCGTTCGGCAAGAGGCAGATGGGCGCCGCCGACTGGGCGCGTGGCGTCCGGCTGGAGTCGGGCGTCCGGCTCGGTGACTAGTCTCGGCGGGGTGAACGCCCCCGAGGACCGCCCCGCCCGGCCGGAGGACATCGACGAGATCTGCGCCGCGCTCCCCGAGACCGAGCTCGGCATCTCCTGGGGCGACCGTCCGACGTGGAAGGTGCCGCGCGGTGACAAGGGCAAGGGGTTCGTCCTCTACCGCGCGCCCGGCAAGACGGCCATCGACCCCGAGACGGGAGAGATGTACGACGACCTCGTCGTGATCTCCACCCCGACCGAGGTGGAGAAGAACGCGCTCGTCGAGGACGAGTCGACACCGTTCTTCACCATCGACCACTTCCGCGGCTTCAGCGCCGTCCTGGTCCAGCAGTCCCGGCTGGGCGAGATCAGCCGCCAGGAGCTGGCCGAGGTGATCACCGAGGCGTGGGCCGCGAAGGCCCCCGAGAAGCTGGTCCGGGAGCACTTCGGTGAGTGAGCGACGCCGCCCCGTGGACCGTCCGCGCCGCGCGGCCCTCGACGTGCTCACCGCGGTCCGGACCGAGGAGGCCTACGCCAACCTCGTCCTGCCGCAGGTGCTGCGCAAGCACCGGCTCGAGGGACGGGACGCCGGCCTGGCGACCGAGCTGGCCTCCGGTGCCATCCGGATGCAGGGCCTCTACGACCCGATCATCGACGCCTGCCTCACCAAGCCGCGCCTGCAGCCGGAGGTGCGCGACGTGCTGCGCCTCGGTGCCCACCAGCTGCTCTCCATGCGCGTCCCCGACCACGCCGCGATCTCCACGAGCGTCGACCTGGTCAAGGCGAGCGTGGGCCAGGGCCCGGCCGGCCTGGTCAACGCCGTGCTGCGCAAGATCAGTCGCCGCGACCTGGCCGGTTGGGTGGACGAGGTCGCCCCCGACAGGAGCGTCGACGCGTACGCCCACCTGGCCGTCGCGCACTCCCACCCGCGCTGGGTGGTCCAGGCGCTGGCCGAGGCGCTGGGCGACGACGACGAGCTCGAGGCGCTGCTGGCCGCGGACAACGCCGCGCCCCGCGTCACCCTGGCGGCCCGGCCGGGCCTGGCCGAGGTCGCCGAGCTGGAGGCGGCAGGCGGCACCCGCACCAGCCGGTCGCCGTACGGCGTCGTGCTCGAGGGCGGCGACCCGGCAGCGGTGCCCGCCGTGGCGGAGGGGCGGGCCGGGGTGCAGGACGAGGGCTCGCAGCTGGTCGCGCTGGCCATGGCCGACGCACCCATCGAGGGGCGCGACGCGCGCTGGCTCGACCTCTGCGCCGGCCCGGGAGGCAAGGCGGCCCTCCTGGCCGCGCTCGCCGCCCAGCGTGGCGCGCGCCTGGTCGCCAACGAGCGCCAGCCGCACCGGGCGAGCCTCGTGAGGTCCGCCGTACGAGCAGTGCCGCCGGGTGCCGTGCACGTGCTGGCCGGCGACGGCGCCCGCTCGCCGTGGGTGCCGGGCACCTTCGACCGCGTGCTCGTCGACGCGCCGTGCTCCGGCCTGGGTGCGCTGCGACGCCGTCCGGAGTCGCGCTGGCGTCGTACGCCGGAGGACGTGGACGTCCTCGTGGGCCTGCAGCAGGTGCTGCTCGACGTGGCGATCGACTCGGTGCGGCCCGGTGGAGTGGTGGTCTACGCGACCTGCTCGCCCGTGCTCGCCGAGACGACCGAGGTGGTCGCGGCCGTGCTGGGCCGGCGCGGGGACACCGACGAGCTCGACCATTTCCAGCTGTGGCCGCACCGTGAGGGCACGGACGCGATGTTCGCGGCGACGCTGCGCCGACGCCCGCTCGCCTGACAGGTCGTCCCCGTCACTCGTCTCCATCGTCCTGCAGGTGGCGCAGGTAGGTCCGCGGCTCGGCGAGGTAGCGGCGCCAGTGGTCGACCAGCTCCAGGTCCTCGCACGCGGTCTCCCGCAGCTAGCGCGAGGGTGGAGGAGAGACGCGGGACGTCGTCACCCCTCAGCGCCATGCCCCACACCGTAGTCACCCACCCCGAGGGGCGGCGTCAACCCAACATTCGGGATTCATCTGCACGACACGTGTTCACACCCGTGGAGTAGACCAGCATGATGAGGTCAGCGCGGCGCGCCGGAGGGGTGCGCCACGCCAGGGGAGCGGGAAGAGCATGCGGACACGGACCACGCTGGGCGTCGTTGTGACGATGGTGCTCACCGTGCTGGGGGCAGCGCCGGCGCACGCCGACGGATCCCGCACCCTGACCGGTCCGGCCACCGGCGACGAGGACGTGTTCCTGACCTACGTCGGGTGTGGCGACCTGTTCGGCCCGGCCGTGGCGCCGCAGTCGCGGATCAACCTCGGCCCCTACTCCGCACCGCTCGGCCGCCGCTCGCTCGGCCTCGTCCCCTCGGCGCAGGGCACCGCCTCGGGCCCCTTCGCCCGCTTCGCCTCCCTCACCGCGGTGGGCTCGTCGCTCTCGGTCGCCTCGACCTCCGGCAGCCAGGGCGTCTCCTACGTCATGAGCATCACCTCGACCAGCCCGCCCGGAACGGCCTGGAGCGGCCGCGCCGCACTCGCTGCCGAGCCCGGATCGTGGAGGACCGTGTCCGCTGGGTCGCTCGCCTACGAGTGGCACCTCGTCGACCTCAGCACGCTGGACGCGGTCGCCCCGGCCGGCACCGCCACCCCGTCGGAGTTCGCCGCCGAGCACGGCGACGGCGCGGGCTTCGTGGTGACCGGGTTCGGCTGCGACGGCCGTCCCTTCAACCTCGACGCCGTCCAGGGCTCGGGCGCCACGTTCGACTTCGAGGGCACCGACCTCACGACCACGATCTCCGCGGACCGCGCACGCGCCGCCGCGGGCGAGCAGGTCACGATCACCGGCCGGGTCACCGACCCGGGCGGCCGGGTCACGGGCGATCCGCTCGTCCTCGAGTCCCGCGCGCCGGGCGGGCAGTGGGCGCCGGTCGGCGCCCCGGTCCTCGGCGATGCCGCCGGCCTGGCCCGCACCGACGTACCCGTCACGGCGACCACCGAGTTCCGCTGGCACCGCCCCGAGAGCCAGTACGCCGACGAGGGCTGGTCCGACCCGGTCACCGTCACGGTGACCGAGCCCGAGCCGACGCAGCCCAAGACCGACCCCGCGCCCACCCCTGGTCCGACGCCCACCCCGGAACCGACGCCGGTCCCCGAGCCGACGCAGCCGCCCACGACGGACCCGTCGCCGACGCCCTCCTCGGACTAGCCCCGTCGCCGATCCCGGCTAGTCTCCGTGCATGCCGTCGCCGTTCATCGAGGTCGAGGTCGACGACCGCGTCGTCAAGGTGACGAACCCCGACCGCGTCTACTTCCCGGCCCACCGAGGGCGACCGGAGGCGACCAAGCTCGACCTGGTCGGGTACTACCTCGCCGTGGGGGACGGCATCGTCAACGCCCTCTTCGAGCGCCCGTGCATGCTGCACCGGTTCCCCCGGGGGCTGGCCGGCGAGAAGGTGCACCAGAAGCGGCTGCCGGCCGGGGCCCCTGACTGGGTCGAGACGGTGCAGCTGTTCTTCCCGCGGTGGAAGCGCACCGCCGACGAGCTCTGCGTGACGGAGCTGGGGAGCGTCATCTGGGCGGTCCAGATGTCGACGGTCGAGTTCCACCCGTGGAACAGCCGTCGCGCTGACACCGAGAAGCCAGACGAGTGGCGCATCGACCTCGACCCCGGGCCGAAGTGCGACTGGGCCACGGTCCAGCGGGTCGCCCACGTCGCGCACGAGGTGCTCGACGAGCTGGGCGCGGTCGGCTTCCCCAAGACGAGCGGCGGCAACGGCATGCACGTCTACGTGCGGATCCCGCCCGACCACGGCTTCCAGGACGTACGCCGTGGGGCGCTGGCGTTCGCGCGCGAGGTCGAGCGCCGAGCCGGGGGAGACGTCACCACGGCCTGGTGGCGCAAGGACCGCGACCCGGCGCAGCTCTTCGTGGACTACAACCAGAACGCCCGCGACCACACCATCGCCGCGGCCTACTCGGTGCGGGGCGTGCCCGAGGCCCGCGTCTCGGCACCGATCCGGTGGGACGAGGTCGACGACTGCACGCCTGACGACTTCACGATCTTCACGATGCCGGAGCGCTACGCCGCGATCGGTGACCTGCACGCCGGGATCGACGACCACCCCTTCGACATCGCGCCGCTTCTCGAGTGGGCGGCGCGTGACGAGGCCGAGGGCGCCGCTGCGCCACCGGAGCCCGACGAGGCCTAGCTCGAGGACCGCACCCGGTCGTCGAGCAGGGCCAGGGCCGCGGCCGCGAGCACGCCGTCGGCGCAGAGGGTCGGCGCCGCCACGAGGAAGACCTCGCGGTCGGCCCAGTCGACCTCGTCGACCCCCTGCTGCGCAGCAATCGCGGCGTCGAGGTCGAGCGCCATGTCGTCGTCGTAGTGGACCCGGGCGTCGTCGTAGACCCCGAGGTTCCACGTGTAGATCGCCGGTTCGCCGGGCGGCTGGTCCCTGACATCGGCAGGACGGACCGAGAGACCGCCCGGACCGCGCAGGTCGGCGACCGTGGCCGGGGGCTCGTCATCCATCTCGAGCCCAGCTGCGAACGGCACGACGCTGGCGAGGAGCTCGTCGTCGAGGTGTCGTACGCAGGAGCAGTGCGGCGGGACGGGTGGCTGCCACGCGGGCGCAGGCGCCTCACGGCGGCGGGAGAAGAGACCCATGCGTCGCATCCTCGGTGCCATCCGGCCCCGCTGTCCCGGAAACGCCCGGGCTCGAGGCCGCCTGCTGGACTTCCACTCGCACGAGTGGAGATACATCGCCGTCGAGGCTGGTCCACGCTCAGCACGCGATGGAGATCCACTCGCAGGAGTGGAAATCCATCACCGGCGGCGGGAGCGGCGGGCTGACTGCCTAGGATCCTCCCCGTGGGCATCCAGATCACGCCGAGCATCCTCAACGCCGACCTGTCGCGCCTGGCCGACGAGGTCGCGCGGATCCCCAGTGCCGACTGGGTCCACGTCGACGTGATGGACAACCACTTCGTGCCCAACCTGACCCTCGGGCTGCCGGTCATCGAGGCGCTGAGCAAGCACGCCTCCCAGCCGCTCGACGCCCACCTGATGATCGAGGACGCCGACCGGTGGGCGCCGGCGTACGCCGAGGCGGGCTGCGGGTCGGTGACGTTCCACGCCGAGGCCGCGAAGGCACCGGTCCGGCTGGCCCGCGAGATCCGGGCCCAGGGCGCGCGTGCCTCGATGGCCCTCAAGCCGGCCACCCCGATCGAGCCCTACGAGGCGCTCCTGCCCGAGCTCGACATGCTGCTGATCATGACCGTCGAGCCGGGGTTCGGCGGTCAGAAGTTCCTCGACCTCTGCCTGCCCAAGATCCGCACCGCCCGCGAGCTGATGCGCAAGCACGGCGTCGAGACCTGGCTCCAGGTCGACGGGGGAGTCTCCCTGGAGACGATCGAGCGCTGCGCCGAGGCGGGGGCCGACGTCTTCGTCGCGGGCAGCGCGGTCTACTCCGCGGAGGACCCGGACGCAATGGTCCGCGAGCTCAAGGCCAAGGCCGAGGCGGCCGGCCCCTCGTGACCGAGTCGGTGTGGGACTACCCGCGACCACCGCGCGTCGAGACCAGCGGTGAGCACGTCGTGGTGACCCATGCCGGCGTCCTCGTCGCGGACACCACCGCGAGCCTGCGCGTGCTCGAGACCAGCCACCCGCCGACGTACTACCTGCCGATCGACGCCTTCGCCGACGGCGTGCTGCGCCCCGGCGACGGTGCCTCGTGGTGCGAGTGGAAGGGCCAGGCGGCCTACCTCGACCTCGTCGTCGGTGACCACGTGCTGCCTGCCGTCGCCTGGACCTACCCACGCCCCACGAAGGGCTTCGAGCAGCTCGTCGACCACGTCGCCCTCTACCCGGGCCGGGTCGACCGCTGCACCGTCGACGGCGAGGTCGTGCAGCCCCAGCCGGGCAGCTTCTACGGAGGCTGGATCACCTCACGCGTCACCGGACCGTTCAAGGGAGCACCGGGCACCTCGGGCTGGTGAGGGGGCTCGTGCCGGCCGGCGACGAGGTCAGCCGGCGAAGAGAGTGAGCCGCTGCCGAATGATCTTGCGCCGCAGCACGACCCGGCGCTTCCCGTCGTTGCCGATGCGCAGGCGGTCGAGCTCCCAGCCGCCGTGCTCGGCGCGCTCGACCAGCATCCTGGTGACGACGTTGCGGGAGAAGTCCTTGGGCAGCACGAGCGTCTCGAACTCCCACTCGACACCGCGACCCGGTGGGCGGCGCTGGATCCTGGCCATCGGGGCTCCTCCCCGGTCAGTCGGCGGACACGTCGTCGAGGGCCTCGACGATCTCGGCGGGCAGGGTCAGCTCCTCGACGCCGAGGGCGCCCTTGAGCTGGGCGGCCGTGCGGGCGCCGACGATCGGGGCGGTGACGCCGGGCCGGTCGCGGACCCACACGAGCGCCACCTCGAGCGGCGTCCAGCCGAGCCCGTCGGCGGCACGGGCGACCGCCTCGACGATGCCGCGGCCACGCTCGTCGAGGTAGGCGCTGACGAAGCGCGCGAAGTGCTCGGTGGCGGCGCGCGAGTCCGACGGCGTACCGGTGCGGTACTTGCCGGTGAGGACCCCTCGCCCGAGCGGGGACCACGGCAGCACGCCCAGGCCGAGCGCCTCGGCGGCCGGGAGCACCTCGTGCTCGACGGACCGGTTGAGCAGCGAGTACTCGACCTGCGTCGAGGCCAGCGGCGTACGTCCGGGCACCGCGCGCTGCCACGTGGCCGCCTGCGCGGTCTGCCACCCCGTGTAGTTGGACACGCCGACGTAGGACGCGCGGCCGGAGGAGACCGCGAGGTCGAGCGCGGACAGCGTCTCCTCGATGGGCGCCTCGTCGGTCCACACGTGCACCTGCCACAGGTCGACGTGGTCGACGCCGAGCCGCTTCAGGGACGCGTCGAGGCTGGTCAGGAGGTGCCCGCGCGAGGTGTTGGTGACCCGCTCGCCCGAGCGTCGCGAGATGCCGGCCTTGGTGGCCAGGACGACCTCGTCACGGCCCACGACGTCACCGATCAGGGTGCCGATGAGCTCCTCGCTGGCCCCGTCGCCGTAGCCGGCCGCGGTGTCGACGAGGGTGCCGCCCGCCTCGGCGAAGGCGATGAGCTGGTCACGTGCCTCGTGCTCGTCGGTGTCACGACCCCACGTCATGGTGCCCAGGCCCACGCGGGAGACCTTCAGGCCGGTGGCGCCGAGGGAACGCTGCTGCATGGAGGTGAGAGTAGCCACGGGGCCCGCGCGGACGGGAGCGGACGCGCCCGTAGGCTCCTGCCCTGTGATCGATCTCCTCAAGGCAGTGGTCCTCGGCGTCATCCAGGGGCTGACCGAGTTCCTGCCGATCTCGAGCAGCGCGCACCTGCGCATCTTCCCGGAGCTGTTCGGCTGGGGCGATCCCGGAGCGGCGTTCACCGCCGTCATCCAGATCGGCACCGAGCTCGCCGTGCTGATCTACTTCCGCAAGGACATCTGGCGCATCGGCAGCGCCTGGGTGCGCTCGCTGTTCCAGCCCGAGTACCGCGGCACCCTCGACTCGCGCATGGGGTGGTTCATCATCGTCGGGTCGCTGCCGATCGTCGTGCTGGGCGTGCTGCTCAAGGACGTCATCGAGCGCGACTTCCGCAACCTGTGGATCATCGGGACGACCCTGATCGCGCTCGGCATCATCCTCGGGATCGCCGACCGGGTCGGCCGCACCGACCGGCCGCTCGGCAAGATCACCCTGAAGGACGCCGTCCTCATGGGTGCGGCCCAGGCGCTCGCGCTGATCCCGGGAGTCTCCCGCTCGGGGGCGACGATCTCGATGGGTCGTTTCCTCGGCTTCGAGCGCGAGGCCGCCACCCGCTTCGCCTTCCTGCTCGCGATCCCGGCGGTCGTCGGCGCGGGCCTCTTCGAGCTCAAGGAGATCCCGCACGGGCACAACGACTTCGGCTGGGGGCCCACGATCACCGCGACGGTGGTCTCCTTCGTCGTCGGTTACGCCGCCATCGCCTGGCTGCTGCGCTACGTGAGCACGAAGTCGTACACGCCGTTCGTGGTCTACCGGATCCTGCTCGGCGCCGGCACGCTCATCCTGCTCGGTGCCGGAGTGCTGACCGCCTGAACGTGTCCGCCAGCAGCGCGAGCGCCACGACCTGCGTGAGGGCCACCACCACGACGAGGGCCAGCAGGGAGCGCTCGTAGAGCCACCCGGCCGTGACGCCGCCGATGATGGCGAACAGCCCCTGGATGCCCGCGAACACGCCGTACGCCGTCGCCCGCCGCGGCGCCTCGACCAGGTCGGCGACGACGGCCTTGATGGTCGAGTCCTGCACGCCCTGCGCGACGCCCCAGGCCACGACGCCACCGAGGACGGCGACGAGGGCCGATCCCAGCGCCAGCGCCGGCACGAGGGCCACCAGCACCGGGACGAGCAGCAGCACGCGGGGGCCCGTACGGTCGTAGACGGTGCCCACGATGAGCGCGGCCACCGCCTCGACCGCCATGGCCGCGGCGTACACGAGGGGCACCGCCGCCACGGGGACGATCCCCTCGACCGTGAGGTGGTAGCCGATGATGCCGAACGTGACGAGCGCGCCGGTCGTCAGCGACGCGGCGACGGCGTAGCGGAAGAAGTCACCCGAGAGCCCGGCGCCGACCGCCTCGGCCCACCAGCCCCGGCCCTCGCCGTCCGGCGGGGCAGCCGGGACGGCCGCGTCGTCGTACACGCTGGGGTCGGGGACGCGGCGCCGCAGGGTGAGCAGGAGGAGCAGGGCGATCGCACCCGGCACGGCCAGCACCGCCATGCCCGCCCACAGCGAGGCCGCAGCGACGACCGCGGAGACGACCAGAGGGCCGGCGAAGGCGCCCACCTGGTCGAGCGCCTTGTGCACCCCGAAGCCCCGTCCGCGCCCGACCGCGGAGGCGACGTGGGCCAGGAGCGCGGACTTCGACGGCGAGCGGATCGCCTTGCCGAGCCGCTCGAGCAGGATCATCGTCGCGGCGAAGCCGAGTCCCGCGACGCCGAGTCGCGGCGCCAGCGCCAGCAGCGGCACGCACACCGCGGTGAGGCCGTAGCCGAGGATCGTCAGCGACCAGTAGCGGCCGGTGCGGTCGGCGATCGGGCCGAAGGCCAGGCGCAGCACGAGGGCGACCGCCTCGCCGGCGCCGGTGACGAGACCGACCACGACGGCCGACGCCCCGAGCGCTGCCAGGACCGGGCCGTAGACCGAGCGGGCCCCCTCGTAGACCATGTCGGCGGCCAGGCTGACGAAGCCGAACCACCACACCACGCGCCAGGCGGTGGGTGCCGGACGGGTCACAGCCACCCCGACTTCTTGAACCAGGTGAAGAGACCGGCCGCCACGCCCACCATCAGGAGCAGCGCGAAGGGGTAGCCGTAGGTCCAGTGCAGCTCGGGCATGTGGTCGAAGTTCATGCCGTAGATGCCGGCGATCAGGGTCGGTACGACGACCAGCGCGGCGCCGGCGGAGATCTTGCGCATGTCCTCGTTCTGCTGCACCGAGATCCTGGCCAGGTGGCCGTCGAACGCGGTGGAGAGCAGGCCGTCGAGGCTGTCGATGACCTCCGAGACGCGCTGGAGGTGGTCCGAGACGTCGCGGAAGTAGGTCGCGGTCTCCGCCGTGATGGGGATCGGCGTGCGAATCGTCGGGACGGTGTCGGAGTGCATCGAGAACTTGCGCATCGGCTCACGCAGGGGCATGACCGCACGGCGCACCTCGGCGATCTCACGCTTGAGGACGTAGATGCGTGTGGAGTCGTCGGTGCGCGCAGGGGAGAAGACCGACTCCTCGACCTCGTCGACGTCCTCCTCGAGGGCCGCGCCGACGCGCTCGTACTCGTCGACGACGCGGTCGCAGATGGCGTACATCACGCCCATCGGCCCGTGCTCGAGCACCTTGGCCCGCTGCTCGAGGTCGCGGCGGGAGTCGGAGAGGTCGATGCCCTCGCCGTGCCGGACCGTCACCACGAAGTCACTGCCGACGAACATGTTGATCTCGCCGGTCTCGACCGCGTCCTCCTCGTCGACGTACCAGAGCGTCTTGAGCACGAGGAAGAGCGTGTCGCCGTAGTGCTCGAGCTTGGGACGCTGGTGGGAGTCGCCCGCGTCCTCGACGGCCAACGGGTGCAGGCTGAACGCCTTCGCGATGAGCTGGAGCTCGTCGGGGCTGGGGTCGTGGATGCCGATCCACTGGAAGTCGCCCGGGTCGCACGGCACCCGGGCAGCCCCGAGGCTCTGGTCGTCGCCCGTCCCCAGCGGCACCCGCTTGCCCTGGTGGTAGAGCGCGTTGTCCACGATCACCGGATCAGGCTAGTGCCACTAGGGTCGCGAACGTGCCCACCGTCATCCTCGTCCGACACGGCCGTTCGACCGCGAACGCGTCCGGTGTGCTCGCCGGCCGTCTCCCGGGGGTCCACCTCGACGACACCGGGGTCGAGCAGGCCGTCGCGGTCGGCGACAGGCTGGCCGGCGTACGCCTCGCGGCGGCCGTCACGAGCCCGCTGGAGCGCTGCCGGGAGACGTGCCGTGAGATCACCCGCCTCCAGGTCGGGACCGTCCGGGCCACCACGGACAAGCAGCTGTCCGAGTGCGACTACGGCGAGTGGCAGGGCCGACCCCTCAAGGACCTGGCCAAGGAGAAGCTCTGGAGGACCGTCCAGGCACAGCCGTCCGCCGCGACCTTCCCCGGCGGGGAGTCGATGCGGGCCATGCAGGACCGGGGAGTGGCGGCGATCAGGCGCCACGACGCCCGCGTGGCGGCCGAGCACGGCGACGACGCCGTCTGGCTGGCCGTCAGCCACGGTGACGTGATCAAGTCGATCCTGGCCGACGCCCTCGGCACGCACCTCGACCTGTTCCAGCGCATCCACGTCGACCCCGCCTCGGTGTCGATCGTGCGCTACAGCGAGTCGCGCCCGTTCGTGCTCGGCACCAACACCCACGCCGGCGACCTGTCGTGGCTCACGCCGCCGAAGAAGTCCCGTCGCCGGCGCAGCGCCGACGCCGAGGTCGGCGGGGGAGCGGGCCCACAGCCCCAGACAGGCACGTCCTAGGGTGAGTGACATGCCCGTCGTGCACCGCTTCGACCCGCCCGAGCGCTTCGTCGCCGGCACCGTTGGCGAGCCCGGCCAGCGGACCTTCTTCCTGCAGGCACGCGAGGGCACCCGCCTGATCAGCGTCTCGCTGGAGAAGCAGCAGGTCTCGGCGCTCGCCGAACGCATCGACGAGCTCCTCGACGAGCTGATGGGCGCCTCGGGCGGCGAGCTGCTCATCCCGGCGATCGCGCCCCGCGACCTGGTCGACAGCCAGCCGCTCGAGCAGCCGATCGAGGAGGAGTTCCGCGCCGGCACGATGACCCTCTCGTGGGACACCAGCGACGAGCGCGTGGTGATCGAGGTCTTCCCGTTCACCGAGGCCGCCGTCGTCTCCCCCGAGCAGCTCCAGGAGGGCCTCGAGGACCTGCTCGAGCCGGAGCCCGAGGAGATCTTCCTGGTCCGGATCTCGGCCGCCGCCGCCCGCTCCTTCGTCGAGCGCGCGCGCACCGTCATCGGCGCCGGTCGCCCGGACTGCCCCTTCTGCGGCGAGCCGGTGGACCCCGACGGGCACCTGTGCGTGCGGGCCAACGGCTTCCGGCGCCGTGATCCCTGACAGCTTCCCGAGCGGCGAGCTCACGCTCCACGGCCGCGTCCTGCCCGCCTCCAACGCGACCTTCGTCGGGGAGATCGGCGGGGTGCGGGTGGTCTACAAGCCGATCGCGGGGGAGCGCCCGCTCTGGGACTTCCCCGACGGCACGCTCGCGGCCCGTGAGGTGGCGGCGTACGCCGTCTCGGAGGCGCTCGGGTGGGACATCGTGCCGCCCACGGTCCTCGGCGACGGCCCGCACGGTCCGGGCATGGTGCAGCTCTGGCGCGACGAGGTCGAGGACCAGTCACCGGTCGACATCGTGAGGGAGGGGGAGGTGCCGGCAGGCTTCCGCCACGTCTTCGACGGGCTCGACGCCCACGACCAGGCGGTCTCCCTGGTCCACGAGGACTCGCCGGCCCTGCGCCGCATGGCGCTCTTCGACGTCGTGGTCAACAACGCCGACCGCAAGGGCGGGCACGTGCTCCCCATGGCCGACGGCCACCGCCACGGGGTCGACCACGGGCTGACCTTCAACGTCGAGCACAAGCTGCGCACCGTCCTCTGGGGCTGGGTGGGAGAGGCCTTCACCGACGAGGAGGTCGCCGGCCTGCGCCGGCTGGAGGCCGCCCTGGGCGGCGAGCTGGGTCGTACGCTCGCCGACCTCCTGGCCGCGGACGAGCTCGCCACGACCGCACGTCGGCTCACCCGCCTGCTGGCCCGCGGGGCGTTCCCGGCGCCGGCCACGTCGGCGTACCCCGTGATCCCCTGGCCGCCGTTCTGAGACGGGCAGCGTCGACCGAGGAACGAGGTCGCCGCGAGGGACGAGGCCGCGCAAGGGCGTATCGAGATCTCACCCGCCTTGGGCGCCGGACCGTGGGGACCGGCCGATAGGCTTCCGCCCATGCGCGCCTGGTCGTCCCCCGACGTTCCCTCACTGCCCGTGACGGGCCCGTCCGTGCGGGTGCACGACACCTCGAGCAACGAGCTGGTCGAGACCCGCCCCGAGGGCCCGGCCCGGATGTACGTCTGCGGCATCACGCCCTACGACGCGACCCACATGGGGCACGCGGCCACCTACGTCGGCTTCGACCTGCTCAACCGGGCCTGGCGCAACGCCGGCCACGCGGTCACCTACGTCCAGAACGTGACCGACGTCGACGACCCGCTGCTCGAGCGCGCCGAGAAGGTCAAGGTCGACTGGGTCGAGCTGGCCGAGCGCGAGACGCAGCTGTTCCGCGACGACATGGAGGCGCTGCGGGTCCTGCCGCCGGCCCACTACATCGGCGCGGTCGAGTCGATCCCGCAGGTCATCACGCTCATCCAGCGCCTCGAGGAGGCCGGCGCGGTCTACCGCGTCGAGGACGACCTCTACTTCTCCGTCACCGCCGACGACGCCTTCGGCGACGTGTCGGGGCTGGACCTCGAGGCGATGCTCGAGGTGTTCGCGGAGCGCGGCGGCGACCCCGACCGCGAGGGCAAGAAGGACCCGCTCGACTGCCTGCTGTGGCGCGCCGAGCGACCCGGCGAGCCTGCGTGGGACAGCCCGTGGGGCCCCGGTCGCCCCGGCTGGCACATCGAGTGCTCGGCCATCGCCCTCGACCACCTCGGCACCGCCTTCGACGTGCAGGGCGGCGGGAGCGACCTGTCCTTCCCGCACCACGAGATGTCTGCCGGCGAGGCGCAGGTCGCCTATCCCGGCGAGCGCTTCGCGCGGGCCTACACCCACGCCGGCATGGTCGCCTACGACGGCGAGAAGATGTCGAAGTCCAAGGGGAACCTCGTCTTCGTGTCCGCGCTGCGGATGAGCGAGGTCGACCCGATGGCGATCCGTCTGGTGCTGCTGCGCCACCACTACCGCAGTGACTGGGAGTGGACCGACGACCAGCTCTGGGACGCCGTCGACACGCTCGCGGACTGGCGGCGGGCCCTCGCCCTCGGCTCCGGGGCCGCGTCCGGGCCCCTCGTCGAGCGGGTCCTGGGCGCGCTCGCCGACGACCTCGACGCTCCCGCCGCCGTCCAGGCGGTGCAGGAGTGGGTCGACGCCACCCTCGGCACGACCGGCCTCGCGGACACCTCGGACCCCGAGGCCGCCGCCACCGTCCACCGGCTCCTCGACGCCGCGCTCGGCCTCTCCCTCTGACGTACGCCACGCTCGCCGGTGCTCGGGGTGACTCGAGCGGACATATGGCCGCTCGAGTGACGACGTCGACAGCGCCCGGCGACTGGTGCACCGAAATGGGCGCTAGGCGCGCGGTATGCCTCGACCTGAGCGGCCATTTGCTCGCTCGAGTGGGGAAATGGGTCAGTCGGTGTCGCGGCGCTTGAGGTAGCGCTCGAACTCGCGGGCGATGGCCTCGCCGCTGGCCTCGGGGAGGTCGGCGGTGTCGCGGGTCTCCTCGAGCGCGCGGACGTAGTCGGCCACGTCCTCGTCCTCCGCGGCCAGCTCGTCGACCCCGCGCTCCCAGGCCTTGGAGTCGTCGGGCAGGTCGCCCAGCGGCATCGGCGCCTGGAGCAGCTCCTCGAGCTGGCCGAGCAGCGCGAGCGTGGCCTTCGGGCACGGCGGCTGCGCGACGTAGTGGGGGACCGCCGCCCAGTAGGACACCGACGGGATGTCGAGCTGGGTGCACGCGTCGTTGAAGACGCCGACGATGCCCGTGGGCCCCTCGTAGGTCGACTGCTCGAGGTCGAGCCGGTCGACGAGCTCGGGCTCGGTGGCCGTGCCGGTGACGGGGATCGGTCGCGTGTGAGGGGTGTCGGCGAGCAGCGCGCCCAGCGTCACGACCAGCTCGGCACCGAGGTCGTCGCACGCCGCGAGCAGCTCGGCGCAGAACTGCCGCCACTTCATGTTGGGCTCGATGCCGCGGACCAGGATGATGTCGCGGTCCAGCAGCGGTGGCCGGGCGACGGCGATCCGGGTGGTGGGCCAGGTCAGCCTGCGGTGGCCGTTGACGTCGGTGCCGATGATGGGCCGGTTGACCTGGAAGTCGTAGAACTCCTCGGGGTCGATGGCTCCGATGACCTCGGCCTTCCACTGCTCCATCAGGTGGTCGACCAGGCCGGACGCCGCGTCGGCCGCGTCGTTCCATCCCTCGAAGGCGGCGATCACCACGGGGGAGACCAGGTCCTGCACGTCGTCGAACTCGATCACTCCACCAGCCTAGGGCGCCCGCCCCACAGACCCGACCTGTTCGCCGCCCATGATTTCGTGGCGGGTGTCGGCCAGTGCCACGATGTGGGAACCAGGTCCACGTGCCGGACGACGTTCCTAGGCTTCGTCGTACGCCGCCGCGAGGCCGTGCGTCACCGAGAGGAACCCCCACCTGTGAAGCCCCAGCACCGCCCGGACGCCACCGACGCCCTCACGGCGATCATGAGCGAGCGGATCATGGTGCTGGACGGAGCCATGGGCACGGCCATCCAGCGGGACCGCCCCGACGAGGCGGGCTACCGGGGTGAGCGCTTCGCCGACCACCCGAGCGACCTGATCGGCAACAACGACCTGCTGACGCTGACGCAGCCGCAGGTGATCCGTGCGATCCACGAGGACTACCTCAACGCCGGCGCCGACATCATCGAGACCAACACCTTCAACGCCAACGCGGTCTCGCTGGCCGACTACGGCCTCGAGGACCTGGCCTACGAGCTCAACTACGAGTCGGCGCGGCTGGCCCGCTCCGCCGCCGACGCCGTGGCGACCGACGACCGGCCCCGCTGGGTCGCCGGGGCGCTCGGGCCCACGACCCGCACCGCGTCGATCTCTCCGGACGTCAACGACCCCGGGGCGCGCAACGTCTCCTTCGACCAGCTCGCCGAGGCCTACCTGGTGGCCGCCCGCGGGCTCGTCGACGGCGGGTCCGACCTGCTGATGATCGAGACGATCTTCGACACCCTCAACGCCAAGGCCGCGATCTTCGCGGTGGAGACGCTCTTCGAGGAGCAGGGACGTCGCTGGCCGGTCATCATCTCCGGCACGATCACCGACGCCTCGGGTCGTACGCTCTCCGGCCAGGTGACCGAGGCCTTCTGGGACTCGATCCGCCACGCCCGGCCGCTGGCCGTCGGCCTCAACTGCGCGCTCGGCGCCCGCGACATGCGGCCCTACGTCGCCGAGCTCTCCCGGCTCGCCGACTCCTTCGTGAGCGTCTACCCCAACGCCGGCCTGCCCAACGCCTTCGGCGAGTACGACGAGACCCCCGACCAGACCGCGGCGGTCCTCGCCGAGTTCGCCGAGGCCGGGTTCCTCAACGTCGTCGGGGGGTGCTGCGGCACCACGCCGGAGCACATCGCGGCCATCGCCTCCGCCGTCGAGGGCAAGCCGCGTCGTGAGCGCGTCGAGCACCAGCCCGTGATGCGGCTCTCCGGGCTCGAGCCGCTGACCATCACGGAGGAGAGCCTCTTCGTCAACGTCGGCGAGCGCACCAACATCACCGGCTCGGCGCGCTTCCGCAAGCTGATCAAGGACGGCGACTACGACACCGCCCTGAGCGTCGCCGCGCAGCAGGTGGAGGCCGGCGCGCAGGTCATCGACGTCAACATGGACGAGGGGATGATCGACGGCGTCGCCGCGATGGACCGCTTCCTCAAGCTGATCGCCGCCGAGCCCGACATCAGCAGGGTGCCGGTGATGGTCGACTCCTCCAAGTGGGAGGTCATCGAGGCCGGTCTCAAGTGCGTGCAGGGCAAGGCGATCGTCAACTCCATCTCCATGAAGGAGGGCGAGGAGACGTTCCGCGAGCACGCCCGCCTGTGCCGCAAGTACGGCGCAGCGGTGGTGGTGATGGCGTTCGACGAGGACGGCCAGGCCGACAACCTCGAGCGGCGCAAGACCATCTGCGAGCGCGCCTACCGGATCCTCGTGGACGAGGTCGGCTTCCCGCCCGAGGACATCATCTTCGACCCCAACGTCTTCGCGGTCGCCACGGGCATCGAGGAGCACGCGACCTACGGCGAGGACTTCATCGGGGCCACCCGCTGGATCAAGCAGAACCTCCCCGGCGCCAAGGTCAGCGGCGGCATCTCCAACGTCTCGTTCTCGTTCCGCGGCAACAACCCGGTCCGCGAGGCCATCCACGCCGTCTTCCTGTTCCACGCGATCCGGGCCGGCCTCGACATGGGCATCGTCAACGCGGGCGCCCTCGTGGTCTACGACGAGGTCGACGCCGAGCTGCGCGAGCGGATCGAGGACGTCATCCTCAACCGCCGCCCGGACGCCGCCGAGCGCCTGCTGGAGGTCGCCGAGCGGTTCAACGTCGCGGCGGCCGACTCCGAGGTGGCGGAGGACGAGTGGCGCTCGCTGCCGGTGCGCGAGCGGATCACCCACGCGCTCGTGAAGGGCATCGACACCTACGCCGAGGCCGACACGGAGGCGCTGCGCCTGGAGATCGCGGAGGCGGGCGGTCGTCCGATCGAGGTGATCGAGGGGCCGCTCATGGACGGCATGAACGTCGTGGGCGACCTGTTCGGAGCCGGCAAGATGTTCCTGCCGCAGGTCGTCAAGAGCGCCCGTGTGATGAAGAAGTCGGTCGCCTACCTGATCCCCTTCATCGAGGAGGAGAAGGCCAAGGACCCCGAGCTCGCGAAGCAGAAGGACACCAACGGCACCATCGTCATGGCGACGGTGAAGGGCGACGTCCACGACATCGGCAAGAACATCGTCGGCGTGGTGCTCCAGTGCAACAACTACGAGGTCATCGACCTCGGCGTGATGGTGCCCGCCCAGAAGATCCTCGACACCGCGGCCGAGGTCGGCGCCGACATCATCGGCCTGTCGGGCCTGATCACGCCGTCGCTCGACGAGATGGTCAACTTCGCCGCCGAGATGCAGCGCCTCGGCCTCGAGATCCCCCTGCTCATCGGCGGTGCGACCACCTCGCGCGCCCACACCGCGGTGAAGATCGACCAGAAGTACGACGGTCCGGTCGTCTGGGTCAAGGACGCCTCCCGCTCGGTGCCCACGGCCGCCGCGCTGCTGCACCCCGCCCAGCGCGAGAAGCTGCTCGCCGACGTCCAGGCCGACTTCGACGCGCTGCGCACCCGCCACGCGGCCAAGCACGACCGGCCGATGGTCACGCTCGAGCAGGCCCGCGACAACGCATCGCCGATCGACTGGACCGACTACCACCCGCCGAAGCCGCACATGCTGCTGCAGCAGGACCACGCGGTCTCCACGATCGTGGGCACGCCCGTGACCGACCACGTCCGCGTGTTCCGCGACTACGACCTGTCCAACCTGCGCAGGTACATCGACTGGCAGCCCTTCTTCAACGCCTGGGAGATGAAGGGCGCCTTCCCCGACATCCTCAACAACCCGAGCTCCGGCCCGGCCGCGCGCAAGCTGTACGACGACGCGCAGGCGATGCTCGACACGATCGTGGAGGAGAGGTGGATCCGCGCCCACGGCGTGGTCGGCTTCTTCCCGGCTCACTCGGTCGGGGACGACGTGGAGCTCTTCCTCGACCACGACCGCACCGAGGTGCACGCCAGGCTGCACCACCTGCGCCAGCAGGGCCAGCACCGCGAGGGAGTGCCCAACCGTTCCCTCGCCGACTTCGTCGCGCCCAAGGACTCCGGGCTGCGCGACCACGTCGGCGCCTTCGCGGTGACCGCGGGAGACGGCCTGGCGGAGCGCGTCGCGGCCTTCCGGGCCGAGCTCGACGACTACAACGCCATCCTGCTGGAGTCGCTGGGCGACCGGCTCGCCGAGGCCTTCGCCGAGCGGCTGCACGAGCGGGTGCGCAAGGAGCTGTGGGGCTACGCCCCCGACGAGCAGCTCGACAACGTGGGGCTCATCAAGGAGCAGTACGACGGCATCCGCCCGGCCCCCGGCTATCCCGCCTGTCCCGAGCACACCGAGAAGCGCACGCTGTGGCAGCTGCTGGACGTCGAGAAGCACACCGGCATCGAGCTCACCGAGTCGATGGCGATGTGGCCCGGCGCCTCGGTGAGCGGCTTCTACTACTCCCACCCGCAGTCGCAGTACTTCGTGGTCGGCCGCCTCGCACGCGACCAGGTCGCCGACTACGCCGAGCGCAAGGGGTGGACGCTGGCCGAGGCCGAGCGGTGGCTCTCCCCGAACCTCGGCTACGACCCGGAGGACTGACCCGGAGGACTGACCGGGCGGGTCCGCCGGTCAGGTCACCCGGTCGGTGCGTGCCACCTTGCGGTCGGTCATGAAGATCCAGGCGGCCATGGCGACGCCGGCGCAGACCGCGAAGAGGAAGAACAGGATCGCGAGGCCCGGGTAGCCGAGGACCGTCCACTCCGAGGGCACGCGCACGACCATAGCCGCCCCCAGGATCGTCGCCGCGATGATGATGCCCAGGGTGACGCGGTTGGCGACCCGCTGGATCACGGTGTGCAGCCGTTCCTCGTCGATGGCCTGGACCTGCACGCGGAACTCGCCCTCCGCGAGCGCGTCCACGATCCGGTTGGCCCGCGCAGGCAGCTGGGCCATGAAGGTCTTGGACTCGATGGCGGCGGCGATGAGGCCCCCGGCGGAGACCTTGAGACCGGCGGCGAAGATCTCGCTCACGTTGGCACGGATGGCGACGGCCGGAGCGAAGTCGGGGTCGAGGTGCGACGTGGCCCGGTCCAGGTTGAGCAGGGCCTTGCCGACCAACGACATCTCCGCCGGGGGCCGCAGGCCGTGCTGCCCGGACAGCCGGCTGAGGTCCATGATCACCGTCCCGACCGAGACGTCGGAACCGCTCGCGACGGCCTCCGAGACGAGGTGGGACACGTCGTCGCGGAACGCAGCGGCGTCGAAGTCGTCGAGCGGGTGGCCCATCGACGCCAGGACCGTGGCGGTCTCCTCCCCGTCCCCGTCGCTGATCGAGAGCAGGAGCTTGATGATGTCGTTCTGGATGCGCGGGGGGACCGACGCGGTCATCCCGAGATCGAGCAGCGCCAGGCGGCCGTCGTCGGTGAGCAGCAGGTTGCCGGGGTGCGGGTCGGCGTGCAGCACGCCGGCGTCGAGGATCATGTGGAGGTAGGCGCTGAACAGCTGCTCGACGATCGGCCTCGTGTCCAGGTCGACCAGCCCGAGCCGGCCGATGTCGGTGATCTTGCGTCCCTCGACGTAGTCCATCGTCAGGACCTTCGACGTCGTGCACTCCGGCACCGGCTGGGGCACGAGGAGCAGGTCGTAGGGAGCGGTGAGCTCGCCGAACGTCACCAGGCTCCGAGCCTCGCGGCGGTAGTCGAGCTCGCCGGCGAGGGACCGGCGGAACTGCTCGAGCAGCCGGCCGAAGCCGAACGTACGACCCGCGTCGGTGCGGTGGTCCGCCACCGAGGCGAGACGCTCCAGCACCTCCATGTCCGCCCGAGCCACCTCACGGACGTCGGGGCGCTGCACCTTGACCACGACCTCACGACCGTTGCGCAGCACGGCCTTGTGGACCTGCCCGATCGACGCCGCCGCCATCGGCTCCTCGGCGAACTCGCTGAACCGCTCCTTCAGCGTCGCCCCCAGCTCGGCCTCGACGACCTCGCGGACCGTGTCGAAGGGGAGCGGGTCGACGGAGTCCTGCAACCGCTCCAACGCTGTCGTGTACGCCGACGGGAGAAGGTCGTGCCGGGTCGACAGGAGCTGGCCGAGCTTGATGAAGGTCGGGCCCATCGCCTCCAGGTCCTCGGCGAAGGCCGTGGCCCGGTCGACGTCGCCCGCCGGTGCGTCGTCGTCGATGTCGAACTCGTCGAGCCTCGCCCCGGCGAGGAGGTCGGAGCGGCCGTGGCGGCGGACGAGCCGGGCGAGGGCGACGTACCTGTTGTCGAGCAGTCCTGTCATGACGCATAGCATGCACGCCGTCGATCGCACATCGGACGGGGCCATCCGGGGAACAGTCGGTGTTGGGGGACGATCCGCCGTGCTCGGTGGCTCGTCAAGCGTTCGATGACCAGATGAGTGGAGACACGTCGAGGTGGAGACCGGCAAGGTTTCGGTGGTGCTGGTCGACGACTCTGTCGACGTGCGCACCCTGGTGCGCATGCGCCTCGAGGCCTCGGGGCAGTTCGACGTGGTGGGGGAGGCGGCTGACGGGGAGCAGGCCATCGAGCTCGTGATACGTCACGAGCCGGCCCTGGTGCTGCTCGACATCTCGATGCCGGCCATGGACGGTGTCGAGACCCTCCCCGCGATCCTCGCGGTGCGTCCCGACACGTCCGTCGTGATGTTCAGCGGCTTCGGGGGTACCGACCTGGCCGACGAGGTCGGGGATCTCGGCGCGATCGACCTGATCGAGAAGTCGATCAGGCTCGAGGACCTGCCGGACCGCCTCCTCCGGAGCCTGAGGGGCACTGCCCCCCAGCCCGCTGCCGACCCTCCCCGTCGGCTGCATGCGGTCACCGACGTGGCGCGGGTCGAGCAGGCGATCCTCGACGAGCACCTCGAAGGCTTCCGCGCGCTCTTCGACCGGGCCGCGATCGGCATGGCCACGCTGACCGTGCACGCCACCGTCGTGCGGGCCAACGACGCGCTCGCCGAGCTCATGTCGTGCAAGCCGAGAGACCTCGTCGGGGTCGACTACGGCCGTCTGACCGGTGGTCGGGGCGACCACCTGGACCACCTCCTGGACGCGTTGCGCTCCTCGGGGGACAGCGTGGCCACGTTCGAGCACCCCATTCCCGCGCCGCCCGGGGTGCGGACCGTGCGCACCGCCCGCGTGACCCTCGTCCCGATCCGCGACTCCACCGGGCAGGTGCTCTACGTCTTCGCGCAGGTGCAGGACATCAGCGCGCAGCGGGCGGCCGAGGTCGAGCTGCACCGCACCGAGGAGAACCTCCGCCTGCTGGTCGCCGCGGTCGAGGAGTACGCGATCTTCATGCTCGACACGAGCGGGCTGGTGATGAGCTGGAACACGGGAGCGCGACGGATCAAGGGCTACGAGGCCCAGGAGATCATCGGTCGGCACTTCCGAGCCTTCTACCCCGAGGAGGAGCAGCTGACCGGCCACCCCGAGCGCAACCTCGAGGCTGCGTTGCGTGACGGCTCGTTCGCGGAGGAGGGCTGGCGGATCCGCCAGGACGGCAGCAGGTTCTGGGCGAGTGTCGTGATCAGGCCCGTGCACGACGACAGGGGGCGGCACGTCGGGTTCGCCAAGATCACGCGTGACCAGACCGACCAGCGGCAGAACGCCGAGGACCGGCTGGGGGCCATGGAGGAGCAGGCGCGGCTGCTGGCCGTCACGGCCCACGAGCTCAGGAACCCGACGGCCGTCATCGACGGCAGCGCGCACGCCCTCCAGGTCTCGGAGCGACAGATGTCGCCTGCCGAGCGTGAGAAGTTCTTCCACGGGATCCGCAGCAGCGCGGATCGCCTGCGCCGACTGGCCGACGACCTCACCGTCGCCTCGCAGCTGCAGAAGGCGGGCATGCAGTTCCGGATGGCGGACGTGTCGCTCCACGACCTGGTCCAGGGCGCGGCCGCCCGTCGGGCGCCCGCCAGCCCCGCCGTGCACGTGGAGGTCGACGTTCCGATCGAGGTCGTCGTGCACGCCGACGAGGTACGTCTCGCCCAGGCGCTCGACAACCTGCTCGACAACGCCGTACGACACGGGGCGCCGCCACTGGCGATGTCCTGCGAGGTGCGGGGCGGCCAGGTCGAGCTCACGGTCACCGACGGGGGACGGGGAGTGCCCGACGAGCTGGTCCCACGCCTGTTCGACAGGTTCGCCACGGCCGGCTCGGCCGGCGGGACGGGGCTCGGCCTCTACCTGGTGCGCGAGATCATGAGGGGGCACGGCGGCGACGCCGTCTACCGGCCACCGGGTCCGGGCAGCCGGACGGCGTTCGTCACCCGGTTCCCCGTCGCGCCCGCCGGCCGGTGACTCCGGCCACCCGTCTAGGGTGTGAGGCCAGATGCGGAGCGACGAGGAGCAAGAAGGCATGCCGGACGCCGGGTTTCCAGCCGCCGTCCTGTGGGACATGGACGGCACGCTCGTCGACACCGAGCCCTACTGGATCGCGACCGAGTTCGCGATGGCGGAGAAGTACGGCGGCACGTGGTCGCAGGAGCACGCCCTCAACCTGGTCGGGAAGGCGCTGCTCGACTCCGGTGAGTACATCCGCGTCCACATGGGCATCGACCGCACGCCGCAGGAGATCGTCGACGAGCTCCTCGACGGCGTGGTGGCGCGGGTGGAGGAGCACGTGCCCTGGCGCCCCGGCGCGCGCGAGCTGCTCACCGACCTCGAGGAGCACGGCATCCCCTGTGGGCTCGTGACGATGTCGTGGCAGCGCTTCGTCGCGCCGATCCTCGACCAGCTGCCGGATCGCACCTTCGTCACGGTCGTCACGGGAGACCAGGTCGAGTTCGGCAAGCCGCACCCCGAGCCGTACCTCACCGCCGCCGCCGACCTGGGGGTCCCGGCCGAGGACTGCATCGCCATCGAGGACTCCAACACGGGCGCCAAGTCCGCCGCCGCCGCCGGCTGCACCGTCGTGTGCGTGCCGCACCACGTGCCGATCCTCGAGGGGGAGCGGCGGGTCTTCGCCGACACGCTCAGCGGCATGGACACCACGGGCCTGGTGGAGCTCGTGCGAGCGGGCTCGCTCGACGAGGCGTCGTCCAACACGTGATCCGACCGTGACCATGTCGGTGTGGCTTGGGTCACATCCGCCGGTCTAGGGTGCTGGGACCACCACCGATCGCATACCGGACGGAAGGACTCGGATGTCTCCGAAACGCACCGTGGCCGCCTGGACCACGGCAGTCCTGGCAGCTGCCACCTTGGCGGGTTGTGCCGAGAGCCAACGTGACGACGAGGGCGCAGGAGGGGGCGGCGACGACGGCACGTTCGTCTTCGGTGCCGCCGGCGCCCCCGAAATGTTCGACCCCTTCTACGCCACCGACGGCGAGACGTTCCGCGTCACCCGCCAGATGTTCGAGGGCCTGCTGGGCATCGAGCCCGGCAGCGCCGAGGTGGTGCCCGAGCTGGCCACGGAGTGGGAGCCCAACGAGGACGGCACCGAGTGGACCTTCACGCTGCGTGACGACGTGACCTTCCACGACGGCGAGCCGTTCAACGCCGAGGCCGTCTGCTACAACTTCGAGCGGATGTTCGACCAGAACGAGGCCGGCCAGACCGCCGGCGAGTACTGGGGCTACGTCATGGGGGCCTTCTCCAACGACGCCGAGAACTCGCTCTACCAGGGCTGCGAGGCCACCGACGAGTTCGAGGCCGTCATCTCCATCAGCGGCCCGACCTCCGGCTTCCCGACGATGCTGACGCTCGAGTCGCTGTCGATGCAGTCGCCCAAGGCTCTGGAGGAGGGCGACGCCAACGGCATCGCCGCCGAGGGCGAGGGCTTCAGCTTCCCGGCCTACGCCGACAACCCGGTCGGCACCGGTCCCTTCACGTTCGGCGAGTACGACGAGGCCAACGGCGAGATCACCCTCGACCGCAACGACGACTACTGGGGCGAGAAGGCCAAGACGAGCGAGCTCGTCTTCCGCGTCATCCCGGAGGAGGCCACCCGTCGTCAGGAGCTCGAGGCCGGCAGCATCAACGGCTACGACCTGCCCAACCCGGTCGACTGGGCCGGGCTGGAGGAGGACGGCAACTCGGTCGAGGTCCGCGACCCGTTCAACATCCTCTACCTCGGGTTCAACCTCGAGGGCAACCCGCTCCTGAAGGACCTCAAGGTCCGCCAGGCGCTCTACCACGCGCTCAACCGGGAGCAGCTCGTCCAGACCCAGCTGCCCGAGGGCGCAGCGGTCGCGACGCAGTTCATGCCCGACACGGTGAGCGGCTACAACACCAGCATCGAGCCCTACGCCTACGACCCCGACGAGGCCAAGAGGCTGCTCGCCGAGGCCGGCGCTGAGGGCATGACGCTCGAGTTCGCCTATCCGACCGAGGTCAGCCGTCCCTACATGCCGGACCCGGAGAAGATCTACGAGGCGCTGCGCACCGACCTCGAGGCGGTCGGCGTCAAGGTCAAGGTGACCACGGCGTCCTGGAACGGTGGCTACCTCGACAACGTGACCGCCGGCAAGTACGACGCCTACATCCTGGGGTGGACCGGCGACTACGACTCGCCGTTCAACTTCATCGGCACGTTCTTCGGCAACCTGAAGGAGAACGACTTCGGCACCAAGGCGATGCCGTGGGGCAAGCAGCTGGCCGACGACCTCAAGGCCGCCGACGCGGTCGTGGACGACGACGAGCGCGGGGCCGCCTTCGAGAAGATCAACCAGCAGATCATGGAGGACTACCTCCCCGGTCTGCCGATCAGCCACTCGCCTCCGGCGCTCGTCGTCGGTCCCGGCGTGGACGGCGTGATCCCCAGCCCGCTGACGGCTGAGGAGTTCGACACGGTCACGGTCGGAGGGGAGTGACTCCCACCCGCTGACTGAACCGTTGTGCGTGACGTCCGGGGGGTCGTCCAGACGGCCCCCCGGATCTCGCACGTGTGAGGAGTTCCATTGCTTCGCTTTGTCGTACGCCGACTGCTCCAGATGTGCCTGGTCGCCGTCGTGCTCTCGATGCTCATCTTCGTGTGGTTGCGCTCGCTGCCCGGCGGACCGGTGTCCGCCATCCTGGGCGAGCGGCAGACACCGGCTCGCAGGGCCGCCCTCGAGGCGGCGCTCGGCCTCGACCAGCCCCTCCCCGTGCAGTACCTGCGGTTCGTGGAGCGTGCGGTCCAGGGGAAGTTCGGCGTCTCCACCAAGGTCCTGCCCGGCGAGGACGCCCTGCAGGTGTTCCTGGACCGCCTGCCGGCGACCGTCGAGCTGTCGTTCCTGGCCATGCTCATCGCGATCGCGCTCGGCATCCCGCTCGGCTACATCGCGGCGCGGCGCCACGGGTCGGCCGCCGACACGGGTGCGGTGATCTTCTCGCTCGTCGGTGTGGCGGTGCCGGTGTTCTTCCTCGCCTTCCTCCTCAAGTACTTCGTCGCCGTCGAGTGGAACCTGCTCCCGGTGTCGGGCCGGCAGTCCACCGGCATCGAGGCCACCCGCGTCACCGGGATGTTCGTGCTCGACGGGATCCTGACGCGCGAGTGGGACGCGTCGTGGGACGCGCTGAAGCACCTGATCCTCCCGGCCTTCGCCCTGGCCAGCATCCCCTTCGCGGTGATCTTCCGGATCACCCGTGCCTCGGTCCTCGACGTCCTCGACGAGGACTACGTGCGCACCGCGGAGGCCAAGGGGCTCACGGCGAAGGTGATCCGTGGTCGCCACGTGCTGCGCAACGCGATGCTGCCGGTCGTCACCACCATCGGCCTCCAGGTCGGTGGCCTCCTCGCCGGAGCCGTGCTGACCGAGTCCGTCTTCTCCTTCCGCGGGGTCGGCGACGCCCTCGCGACCGCGTTCCGCGAGAAGGACTACGCCGTCCTCCAGGTGCTGATCCTCATGGCTGCGGTGATCTTCGTCCTGGTCAACCTGCTCGTCGACATCGCCTACGCGCTGATCGACCCCCGGATCAGGACGAGGTGACGTGACATGAGCGACCCCACCACCCCGCCCGGGACCGACGAGACGCCGCACCGGACGTCGTACGCCCAGCGACGCAGGGACCGGATCGCCGCCCTCGCCACGGCTGGTGCCATCGACGACCGGCCCGGCAAGTCGCTGATCCGCAGCGCCTGGGAGCGGCTGCGGCGCAACCCGGTCTTCCTGATCGGCGCCGCCATCACGATCGCCTTCATCGTCCTGGCGATCATCTCGCCGTGGATCGCACCGTGGGACGTCACCGCCCGCCCGCTCCTCGACAAGGTGCGCCCCCAGTCCAACCCCGTGCCGGGACCCGAGCCGGGCCACCTGCTGGGCGCCGACGACCGCGGACGCGACCTCTTCTCCCGACTCCTCGTCGGCAGCCGGCAGACCCTCATCGTCGGCGTGATGGCCACGCTGTTCGGGCTGGCCGGCGGCATCACGCTCGGCACCATCGCGGGCGCGGTCGGCGGCTGGGTCGACTCGGTGGTGATGCGCATCGTCGACGTGATGCTGTCGTTCCCGGCGCTGCTCCTGGCGTTCACGATCGCCTCGCTCGCCCGCGAGCCGAGCCAGTGGACGCTGATCGTGGCGATCGCGACCACCCAGGTGCCGATCTTCGCCAGGTTGCTGCGGGGGTCGATGCTCGCCCAGCGGTCCAGCGACCACGTGCTGGCCGCGCGGTCCCTGGGCGTACGACCACGCGCGATCGTCTTCCGCCACATGTTGCCCAACTCCCTGGGCCCCGTGATCGTGCAGGCCACGCTGTCGCTGGCCACCGCGATCATCGAGGCGGCCGCGCTCTCCTTCCTCGGGCTCGGCAACCCCGACCAGAGACAGCCCGAGTGGGGGCAGATGCTCGGCCTGGCCCAGCGCTACATCTCGGAGGCGCCGCACCTGGCGTTCTACCCGGCCGGCTGCATCATCGTGGTCGCCCTGGGCTTCACGCTGATGGGGGAGTCGCTCCGCGAGGCCCTCGACCCGAAGTCGCGGAGGTGACCCGATGACCCAGACCATCCACACGACCCACCACCCGATGGGCTCGTCCGAGCCGCTGCTCTCCGTGCGCGACCTGCGCGTCACGTTCACCCGCCACGGCGAGGAGCCGTTCAAGGCCGTCGACGGCGTCAGCTTCGACGTACGTCCGGGGCAGACCGTGGGCCTCGTCGGCGAGTCCGGCTGCGGCAAGTCGGTCACGTCGCTCGCGATCATGGGGCTGCTGCCCACCCGCGGCAACACCGTCGAGGGCACCGCGATCTTCGACGGGGAGGACCTGCTGTCGTTGTCCCGGTCAGCGATGCGCGACCGGCGCGGCGCGGAGATCGCGATGATCTTCCAGGACCCGCTGTCGTCGCTCAACCCGGTGATCACCATCGGTCGCCAGGTGACCGAGGTGATGGAGCGCCACCAGGGGCTCAGCCGCAAGGAGGCGACCCCGAAGGCGGCGGAGCTGCTGGACCGGGTCGGCATCCCGGACCCGAAGGCCCGACTGGCCAACTATCCCCACCAGCTCAGCGGCGGGATGCGCCAGCGGGCGCTCATCGCGATGGCACTGGCCTGCAACCCGCGCCTGCTCATCGCCGACGAGCCGACGACCGCGCTCGACGTGACGATCCAGGCGCAGATCCTGGCGCTGCTCAAGGAGCTGGTCGTCGACACGGGTACGGCGCTGGTGATGATCACCCACGACCTCGGCGTCGTCGCCGGGCTGTGCGACGAGGTCAACGTGCTCTACGGCGGCAAGGTCGTCGAGCGCGGTGGCCGGCACGGTCTCTTCCGCCAGCCGAGGCACCCGTACACCGTCGGGCTGCTCAACTCGATCCCGCGGCTCGACGCTGCCCGGGGCGAGAAGCTCTCGCCCATCCCCGGGTCGGTGAACGACAACCTGCCGTGGGCGTCCGCCTGCGCGTTCGCTCCGCGCTGCGCCAACGTCGTGGACGTGTGCACGAGCGAGACCCCGGCGTGGGAGGGCGACCAGGTGGTCGGCTTCCGGTGCTTCAACCCGATGGGAGGCCCCCGGTGAGCCAGACGGCGAGCGAGGCTGCGAGCCCCGCGGAGGACCAGGACGTCCTGGTCGAGGTCTCCGGCGTCGAGGTGTGGTTCCCGATCAAGAGCGGCGTGATCTTCGACCGCACGGTCGGGCACGTCCGGGCTGTCGACGGGGTCGACCTCAGCATCCGGCGAGGGGAGACCTACGGGCTGGTGGGGGAGTCCGGGTGCGGCAAGTCGACCCTCGGCAAGGCCATCCTCAACCTGGAGCCGCCGACCGCGGGCTCGGTGTTCTTCGACGGCGTGGACATCGCCTCGCTCAAGGGCGAGGACCTGCGACGTGAGCGCAAGCGGTTCCAGATGGTCTTCCAGGACCCCATGTCGAGCCTTGACCCGCGCCAGACCGTCGAGTCGTTGCTGCTGGAGGGCATGCGCGCCCACGGCCTCGACACGGACAAGGCGAAGACGCGGGATCGGCTGCGCGAGCTGATGTCGTCGGTGGGTCTGCCGCCGGCGGCGCTGAGCAAGTACCCCCACGAGTTCTCGGGCGGACAGCGCCAGCGCATCGGCATCGCGCGTGCCCTGTCGGTCGGCCCGGACCTCATCGTCGCCGACGAGCCCGTGAGCGCCCTGGACGTCTCGATCCAGGCCCAGGTGATCAACCTGCTGCAGGACCTCCAGGACGAGCTCGGGCTCACCTACCTCGTGGTGGCGCACGACCTCGCGGTGGTGCGGCACATCAGCGACCGGATCGGCGTGATGTACCTCGGCGCGCTGGTGGAGGAGTCCGGTGCGGCGGAGCTCTACGACGTCCCGCTCCACCCCTACACGCGCGCCCTCATGTCCGCGGTCCCGGTGCCCGACCCCCTGGTCGAGGACTCCCGCGAGCAGATCCTGCTGACCGGTGACCTCCCGTCGCCGGCCAACCCGCCCACCGGCTGCCGGTTCCACACCCGCTGCCCGTGGCGGCAGGAGACGTTGTGCGACACCGAGCGGCCCCAGCTCCGCGTCGTCGACGTGGGGGGCGCCTCAGCCGGTCACCGGGTGGCCTGTCACTACGCCGAGCCCATCGCAAGGGGTGAACTGCAGCCGCACGAGGTCGCACCCGAGGTGGTCAGCGGCTTCCTCCCGCCGGTCGACGCCAACGCCCCGATGGCGCCTCCGGAGGGCTACATCACGCCCTGAGGCGGCGGGAGGAGTGCTCAGTCCTGCGACTCGTCGGTGGAGACGTCGGCCACCGCCACCGGCTGCTCGGGCAGCGGCGGCACCGTGCCGCCCTTCGTCGGGCAGAACTCGTGGAACGAGCACCAGTCGCACAGCCGTGATGGGCTGGGCTGCCAGTCGCCCGACTCGTGGGCGCGACGGATGGCCGCCCACACGGCCTCGACCTTGCGCTCGGTCGCGCGCAGGTCGTCCTCGTCGGGCTCGTAGCGCAGGATCTCGCCGTTGCCGAGGTAGATCAGCTGCAGCATCGCCGGCACGACGCCCCGCAGGCGCCAGATGACGAGCGCGTAGAACTTCATCTGGAAGAGCGCCTTGGCCTCGAAGCCCTCGGCGGGCGACCGCCCGCTCTTGTAGTCGGTGATCCTGATCCGGCCGTCGGGCGCCACGTCGATCCGGTCGACGAAGCCGCGCAGCAACAGCTTGGAGTCGAGCAGCGCCTCGACGTAGAGCTCGCGGTCGGCGGGCTCGAGGCGGCGCGGGTCCTCGAGGTCGAAGTAGGTGTCGAGGACGGTGCGACACGACGCCAGCCAGCTCGCCACGTCGGGGCCGGCGCCGCCGAACATCTCGGCCAGCTGGGGCTCGCTGTCCAGCAGGACCTCCCAGGCCGGCACCAGCATGTCGGCGGCCCGGTCGGGCGTGCGGTCGCCGGCAGGGAGGTCGAAGAGGTCCTCCAGCACCTTGTGCACGACCGTGCCGCGCACGGCATCGGGCGAGGGCGCCTCCGGCAGCCGGTCGATGGTGCGGAAGCGATACATCAGGGGGCAGCTCATGAAGTCGCCAGCACGGCTCGGCGAGATCGCCCCGAGCACGTCGACGCCGTCGACCGGGGTGGAGACCCGCTCGGCAGGTGACTCGGCGGCAGGGATCGTCATGACGCGCCTCACCCTAGGCGGCGCGTACGACAGCGGGCGCGAGGCGAGGCGCCGTGGGCGACGTTGGCTAGGGTCGTGTCGTGCCCGAACCCACCGATCCTGCCGCTGCGGAGCGGCCGTCCCCACCCTCGAAGCGCCCTCCCGGGGTGCTGCGGATCGGGTCGATCGCGGGCATCGACGTGCTGATCACGAGCTCGTGGTTCATCGTCGCGCTGCTGATCTCGCTGGCGTTCGCGCCGCGCATCGAGCAGGTCGAGCCGGGGCTGGGGTTCTGGAAGTACGTTGCCGGCTTCGTGTTCGCGGTGGTGCTCTACCTCTCGGTGCTGCTGCACGAGGCCTCGCACGCGGTGACCGCACAACGGCTCGGCTACGGCGTCAGCTCCATCACGCTGCACTTCCTCGGCGGGATGACCGAGATCGACGGGGCGTCGCGCAAGCCACGGCACGAGTTCTGGATCGCGGTGGTCGGTCCGCTGACCTCGATCGCCGTCGGGGCCGCAGCGGTCGGGCTCTGGTTCGTCGTGCCCGCCGGGCTGGTCCGGGTCGCGATCGAGGGACTGGCAGGCGCCAACCTCGTGATCGGCGTGCTCAACCTGGTGCCGGGCCTGCCGCTCGACGGGGGCCGGGTCCTCAAGGCGGTGGTGTGGGGCGCGTCCGGTGACCAGCACCGCGCCACCATCGTCGCCGGCTGGGGCGGCCGCCTCGCGGCGCTGGCGCTGCTCGCCTGGCCCCTCGTGCAGGAGCCCCTGACCGGCACCGAGCCCACCATCATGGACCTCGTGCTCGTGTTCATCCTCGGCCTCTTCCTCTGGACCGGGGCGACGGCTGCGATGGCGCATGCGCGGCTCCGTCAGCGCCTTCCCCACCTCGTCGCGCGCCCGCTGGCGCGTCGTACGCTCACCGTCCCCGAGGACCTCCCGCTGGGCGAGGCCGTACGCCGTGCCCAGGAGGCGCAGGCCGGCAGCATCGTGACGGTCGCGGCCGACGGCTCGCCGGTGGGCATCGTCAGCGAGGCAGCGGTCGCCGCGATGCCGGAGGACCGGCGCCCGTGGGTGGCGGTCTCGACGGTCACCCGTGCCCTCGAGGAGGGGCTGACCCTCCCGGCGACGGTGGCCGGCGAGGAGCTGATCCTCGCGATCAGCCGGCGCCCGGCCGAGGAGTACCTCCTCGTCGAGGCCGACGGCCAGATCTACGGAGTGCTGTCCACCGCCGACGTCGACCGGGCGTTCCGCGACAACGCCCGCGGCTGAGGGATTTCGGCCCTCGGCCACTAGGGTTCGCGGCATGTCCGAGCCCCACACCGATGACCGAGCCGACGTCCCCGCCGAGGCCTGGTCCGGCGTCCACCGCGGCCTCCTGCGCGAGGGCGAGTGGGTGCGGCTGGTCGACCAGAAGGGCCGCAAGCACAACTTCGAGCTGGTCGCGGGCAAGCGCTTCTTCTCCAACAAGGGCCACCTCGACCACGACGACATGATCGGTCGCGACGAGGGCTTCACGCTCACCTCGTCGGCGGGTGGTCAGTACCTCGTCTTCCGGCCGCTGCTCAGCGAGTTCGTCGTCTCGATGCCGCGCGGTGCCGCCGTGGTCTACCCCAAGGACGCCGCCCAGATCGTGGCGCTGGCCGACATCTACCCGGGCGCCCGCGTCGTCGAGGCCGGTGCCGGCTCCGGTGCGCTGACCTGCTCGTTGCTGCGCGCCGTCGGACCGTGGGGTCGCGTGACGTCGTTCGAGCTGCGCGAGGAGTTCGCCGACGTCGCCCGCCGCAACGTCAACCAGTTCTTCTCCGCCCCGGAGGGTCGGACCCATCCGGCGTGGGACCTGCGCCTGGGCGACCTCAAGGAGGGCCTGCCCGAGCTCGGCACGCAGGTCGACCGGATCATCCTCGACATGCTCGACCCCTGGAACTGCGTCGACGCAGTGGCGGACGCGTTGGTGCCCGGCGGCATCGTGTGCGCCTACGTCGCGACCACGACCCAGCTCTCCCGCGTGGTCGAGACGCTGCGCGTGCACGGCGGCTTCACCGAGCCCCAGCCGTGGGAGTCGCTCGTGCGCGACTGGCACGTCGAGGGCCTCGCGGTGCGACCCGGTCACAAGATGATCGGCCACACCGCGTTCCTCGTCACCGCGCGCCGGATGGCGCCGGGGGAGCGGCCGCCCCGCAAGACCCGTCGGCCCGCGCCCGGGGCGTACGGCCCCGACTACACCGGCCCCCGTCCCGCGGACGTGCCGCCGCTGGAGGCCACCGACGGTCACCCCGACGTCGACCTGTGACCGGCGTCGAGGTCGTCGACTGGTCGCCGCACTGGGCGGAGCAGTACGACGAAGTGGCCGCAGTCCTGCGCGAGGCCCTGGCCGGCGTCTCGTCCGCCCGGGTCGAGCACGTCGGGTCCACCTCGGTCCCGGGTCTGCCCGCGAAGCCGGTCCTGGACGTCGACGTGATCGTGGAGGCACCTGACGTGCCCGCCGCCGTGGCCGCCCTGGAGGCGGTCGGCTACGGCCACCGCGGCGACCTCGGCGTCAGCGGGCGCGAGGCCTTCCACGCGCCCGGCCCGCCGCGCCGCAACGTCTACGTCTGCACGGCCGGCACCGCCAACGTGCGCAACCACCTCGCCGTGCGCGACGTGCTGCGCAGCCGCGAGGACCTGCGTGAGGCCTACGGCGACGTCAAGCGTGCCCTGGCAGCAGACCCCGAGATGGACATCGACACCTACATCGCCGGCAAGTCCGAGGTCCTCCAGCAGGTGCTCGAGGTCTCGGGGGAGCTCAGCGACAGCGAGCTCGCGGCGATCCGTCGGCTCAACGACGCCTGACCTTTCGCCGGTCCCTGGCGGCGTACGACATCACCGACCGTCAGGGTGGCGGCATACGACATCGCCGCCCGTCAGGGTGGCGGCATACGACATCGCCGCCCGTCAGGGTGGCGGCATACGACATCACCGACCGTCAGGGTGGCGGCATACGACATCACCGAGACCCCGAGACGTGTCGTATGCCGCCACCCAAGCCCGAGGGCGTGTCGTATGCCGCCACCCCAGCCCCGAGACATGTCATATGCCGCCACCCAGCGGGGCCCGGAGGACCGGCTGGGTGGCCCAGGACCCCGCCGCCCGCGAAACGGTGATCGACACACGGCGAGATATCCACTTCCGTCCCTCGGGGGAGTGGGTAGTGTCGCAAGCGGAGCGAGGAGGTGCCCCATGTCCGAGCCGACACGTGAGCAGCTTGCCACCCAGGTGCGCTACCTGGAGGCAGAGGTCACGGACCTGCGCCGGCGCCTCGACGACGTACCGGGTCAGGCCCGGGGTCTCGAGAGCCGGCTGGCCGACGCCCAGCGGTCCCTGGCCGCGGTGTCCAGCCAGAACGAGCGCCTCGCGCAGACCCTGCGCGACGCCCGCGACCAGATCACGACCCTCAAGGAGGAGGTCGACCGGCTGGCCCAGCCACCCGCCGGCTTCGGCACGTTCCTCTCCCGCAACGACGACGACTCGGTCGACGTCTTCACCGGCGGCCGCAAGCTGCGCGTGAGCGTGAGCCCGGCGGTGGAGCTCGACGCCCTCGTGCGCGGTCAGGAGGTCATGCTCAACGAGGCCCTGAACGTCGTGGCCGCGCTCGACTTCGAGCAGGTCGGCGAGGTCGTCATGCTCAAGGAGATCCTCGCCGACGGCGAGCGCGCGCTGGTCATCGCCAACGCCGACGAGGAGCGGGTCGTACGCCTCGCGGAGCCGCTGCGCGCCGAGGACGTCACCATCCGGGCCGGCGACTCGCTGCTGCTCGACACCCGCTCCGGCTACGTCTACGAGGTCGTGCCGAAGTCGGAGGTGGAGGAGCTCGTCCTGGAGGAGGTACCCGACATCGACTACACGCAGATCGGCGGCCTCGCCACCCAGATCGACGCCATCCGCGACGCCGTCGAGCTGCCCTACCTGCACCCCGAGCTGTTCAAGGACCACCAGCTCAAGCCGCCGAAGGGCGTGCTGCTCTACGGCCCGCCCGGGTGCGGCAAGACGCTGATCGCCAAGGCGGTCGCCAACTCGCTGGCCAAGAAGGTCGCCGAGAAGACCGGGGCGTCCGGGAAGTCCTACTTCCTCAACATCAAGGGCCCCGAGCTGCTCAACAAGTACGTCGGCGAGACCGAGCGCCACATCCGGCTCGTCTTCCAGCGGGCGCGGGAGAAGGCCTCGCTCGGCACCCCGGTGATCGTGTTCTTCGACGAGATGGACTCGCTGTTCCGCACGCGCGGGTCGGGCGTCTCCTCCGACGTCGAGAACACCATCGTGCCGCAGCTGCTCAGCGAGATCGACGGCGTCGAGGCCCTCGAGAACGTGCTCGTGATCGGCGCCTCCAACCGCGAGGACATGATCGACCCCGCCATCCTGCGACCGGGCCGGCTCGACGTGAAGATCAAGATCGAGCGCCCCGACGCTGAGTCCGCGCGCGACATCTTCTCCAAGTACCTCACCCCGTCGCTCCCGCTGCACAGCGTCGACCTGGCCGAGTTCCACGACGACCGCGAGGCGACCGTCGCGGCGATGATCCGGGCGACGGTGGAGCGGATGTACACCGAGTCGGAGGAGAACCGCTTCCTCGAGGTCACCTACGCCAACGGCGACAAGGAGGTCCTCTACTTCAAGGACTTCAACTCCGGCGCGATGATCCAGAACATCGTCGACCGCGCCAAGAAGATGGCGATCAAGGACTTCCTCGACAGCGACCTCGACCCGGCCCAGCGCGGCCTGCGGGTGCAGCACATGCTCCAGGCGTGCGTGGACGAGTTCAAGGAGAACGAGGACCTGCCCAACACCACCAACCCCGACGACTGGGCGCGGATCTCGGGCAAGAAGGGCGAGCGCATCGTCTTCATCCGCACGCTCATCACCGGCAAGCAGGGCACCGAGCCCGGGCGCTCCATCGACACGGTCGCCAACACGGGTCAGTACCTGTGACCTCCGCCCGCGACACGCGGGGGCCGAACACCCCTCGGGAGGGGCCGACGAGGGCCCGCCGGGGCTAGGTTGGGCAGATGCGAACCATTCTGATCATCGTCGTCGTCGTCGTCATCGTCATCTTCCTGCTGGGCTTCCTGCGCCGCGGCCGCTGAACGTCCGGGCCGTCAGCCGAGGCACGACGCGCTCGTCCCACACCCGTAGGCTCGTGCCATGAGCGTACGACGCGTGATGGGCACGGAGGTCGAGTACGGCATCTCCGTGCAGGGTCAGCCCGCGGCCAACCCGATGGTCGCGTCGTCGCAGATCGTCAACGCCTACGCCTCGTCGACGGCTAAGGCGCGTCGGGCCCGGTGGGACTTCGAGGAGGAGTCCCCGCTGCGCGACGCCCGCGGCTTCGACATGGCGCGCCAGATCGCCGACCCCACCCAGCTCACCGACGAGGACCTGGGCCTGGCCAACGTCATCCTCACCAACGGCGCGCGGCTCTACGTCGACCACGCGCACCCGGAGTACTCCTCGCCCGAGGTGACCACGCCACTGGACGTGGTGCGGTGGGAGAAGGCGGGGGAGCAGGTCATGCTCGACGCGTCGCGCATGGCCGCGCAGGTCCCGGGGAGCGCGCCGATCCTGCTCTACAAGAACAACACCGACAACAAGGGCGCCTCCTACGGCGCCCACGAGAACTACCTGATGCGGCGCTCGACGCCGTTCGCCGAGATCGTGCGCCACCTGACCCCGTTCTTCGTCTCGCGGCAGGTCATCACCGGTGCCGGGCGCGTGGGCATCGGCCAGGACGGCCGCGACACCACGCCGGAGCGGGGCTTCCAGATCAGCCAGCGCTCGGACTACTTCGAGGTCGAGGTGGGCCTCGAGACCACGCTCAAGCGGCCGATCATCAACACCCGCGACGAGCCGCACGCCGACCCCGCGGTCTACCGGCGCCTCCACGTGATCCTGGGCGACGCCAACCTCGCCGAGATCTCGATCTACCTCAAGGTCGGCACCACCTCGCTCGTGCTGGCGATGATCGAGGACGGCTTCATCGACCGCGACCTCACCGTCGAGGGGGCGGTGAAGTCGCTGCGGGCGGTCTCGCACGACCCGACCCTGCGGCACCTGGTGACCCTGCGCGACGGCCGGCGGCTGACCGCCGTGCAGCTGCAGCTGGAGTACCTCGACCTCGCCCGCAAGTACGTCGAGGACCGCTACGGCTCCGACGCCGACGAGCAGACCGTCGACGTGCTGGCCCGCTGGGAGTCGGTGCTGACCCGGCTCGAGCGCGACCCGATGGAGTGCGCCACGGAGCTCGACTGGGTCGCCAAGCTCAAGCTCCTCAACCAGTACCGCGACCGCGACAACCTCGACTGGGACGACGCCAAGCTCCACCTCATCGACCTGCAGTACGCCGACGTACGTCCCGACAAGGGGCTCTACCACCGCCTCGCGGCCGCGGGCCGGATCCAGCGACTGCTGGACGACGTGACCATCGAGGCCGCGATGCACGACCCGCCGATCGACACCCGCGCCTACTTCCGGGGCCGCTGCCTCGACAAGTACGCCGGCTCGGTGGCCGCAGCCTCCTGGGACTCCGTGATCTTCGACCTCCCCGGTCGGGAGTCGCTGCAGCGGGTGCCCACCATCGACCCGTTGCGGGGCACCCGTGCCCACGTCGGGGACCTGATCGACCGCAGCGAGACCGCGCAGGCCCTGGTCGCGGCGATCACGCGGTGACCGCGGACCGGTGAGACTCGCCCCGTCCGCCGAGGGTGAACGTCCTTGTGGCGTCGGCGGGAGTGGATAGGGTCGAGGCATGGCCCAGGAGCAGAAGCAACCGCGCAGGTCCTCCCAGGACGAGACGGCGACCGAGGAGGTCGCCGAGACGGACGTGGCCGAGCGCAAGGAGATGATCGACGAGGACGTCGACGCGATCCTCGACGAGATCGACGAGGTGCTCGAGGTCAACGCCGAGGACTTCGTGAAGTCGTTCATCCAGAAGGGCGGACAGTGAGCGAATCGCGGCTCCCCGCTTCCTTCATGGCACCGGGGACGTCGAGCTTCGCCGACTTCCTGGGCGCCCAGGCCCCCGACCTGCTGCCCTCGCGCCGCGCCGTCCCGACGGGTGACGCCGGCGACCTGGCCCCCCACGGCACCACGATCGTCGCCGCCACCTTCGCCGGCGGGGTGGTGATGGCCGGCGACCGGCGCGCGACGATGGGCAACATCATCGCCCAGCGCGACATCCAGAAGGTCTTCCCGGCCGACGAGTTCTCCGTCGTCGGGATCGCCGGCACGGCCGGACTCGCGGTGGAGATGGTGCGCCTGTTCCAGACCGAGCTCGAGCACTACGAGAAGATCGAGGGCACCACGCTGTCGATGGACGGCAAGGCCAACCGCCTCGCCGCCCTGATCCGCGCCAACCTCGGCCTTGCCATGCAGGGCCTGGCCGTGGTCCCGCTCTTCGCCGGCTTCGACCTCGCGGCGGGCCAGGGCCGGATCTTCAGCTACGACGTCACGGGCGGTCGCTACGAGGAGACCTCGTTCCACTCGGTCGGCTCCGGCTCGCTGTTCGCGCGCGGATCGCTCAAGAAGCTCTACCGCGACGACCTCGACGCCGAGCAGGCGGTCACGGCCGCGATCCAGGCCCTCTACGACGCCGCCGACGACGACTCGGCCACCGGCGGCCCCGACCTGACCCGCCGGATCTTCCCCGTCGTCCACGTGATCACCGCCGACGGCGGTAGCCGCATGCCCGACGAGGACGTCGCGGCGATCGCCGACCGGATGATCGCCGCACGGATGCAGCGCCCCGACGGCCCGGCCGCGGCCCTGACCTGATCTGACGTAGGAGTCACTGTCACATGAGCATGCCGTTCTACGTCTCGCCCGAGCAGCTGATGAAGGACCGGGCCGACTTCGCGCGCAAGGGCATCGCCCGCGGGCGCTCGGTCGTCGCCGTCCAGTACGCCGACGGGATCCTCTTCGTCTCGGAGAACCCCTCCCAGGCGCTGCACAAGGTCAGCGAGATCTACGACCGGATCGCCTTCGCGGCGGTGGGTCGCTACAACGAGTTCGAGAACCTGCGCATCGCCGGCGTGCGCCTCGCCGACATGCGTGGCTACGCCTACGACCGGCGCGACGTGACCGGCCGGGGCCTGGCCAACGCCTACGCCCAGACGCTCGGCACGATCTTCTCCTCCGGCGGGGAGAAGCCCTACGAGGTCGAGATCTTCGTCGCGGAGATCGGTGACGTCGCCGAGGACGACCAGCTCTACCGCCTGACCTACGACGGCCAGGTGGCCGACGAGCACGGCTTCGCCGTGATGGGTGGTGCGGCGGACGTCGTCGCGGGGCACCTGGCCGAGCACTACGTGCCCGGGGCGTCGCTCGAGGAGACTCTGCGCGTGGTCGTGGCCGCCCTCGGGCGCAACGACACCGAGGACCGCGTCATCCCGGCCGGGGACCTCGAGGTCGCGGTGCTCGACCGCACCCGGTCGCAGCCGCGCAAGTTCCTGCGACTGCGCGAGGCCCGGCTGACCGAGATCCTCGGCGACCGGGGCGGCGAGCAGCCGGCCGCTCCCGCGCCCGAGAACGCCGTCGCCGGCGCGGCCCCGCACCAGTCGGGGCAGGACGACCCGGCCGACCCCACCGACCAGGTCTCCGGGGCGACCCCGCCCCTCGAGCACCCGGTGACCGGTGAGCCGCCCGTGGCCCCGCCGGTGGCCCCGCCGATCGCGCCGCCGGCGCGTCCGGGCGGACCGGCACCCACCGACCCGGCCACGCCCG